>Ga0187892_10000007_pt1 | contig 413449 bp, 360 predicted proteins | sample MA1701073metaG_FD_139345 | JGI IMG/M metagenome (GOLD analysis project Ga0187892, IMG submission 139345) | Bio-ooze microbial communities from a basaltic lava cave in the Kipuka Kanohina Cave System on the Island of Hawaii, USA - MA170107-3 metaG ...
CGACAAGAACGCCGTCTCGTTCTTCATGAGCAGCGGAATCCCCCCGAGGTAGATCCGGTTGAACCAGTTCCGAACGCTTTCGATGTTCGCGTCCATGTGATGCGCCGTTTCGTTCCGCCTAACCAATAGTAGACCGCGGAAGTCCACAGGCGTGCCGGTCAGCCTATCTGCTTACCGACAATCGCCCTCCGCCCCTCAATACCCTGAACACGCGGATGTTACCCGAGCCTCAGCCGCCGCGGACCATCGCCGTTGGCTGCGGCGCTCGCAGCGAACCACGTCCAGGCGTCGCAGCTAACCACCCCGCGTTCGGTGGCCCAAAACCGGGCTCGAAGACGGCCCGATCCTCGACCCGGCCCAACCACGCCAGGAGGCCCCTCTGCTATACTGTCTGGCGGTCTTCGCGGGAAGGCTTCGGTAGTGGGCCCGTGCCCACTTTTTCTATTTAGGGGCCTCCCGCGGTCCGCCCGGCGGAGTGACTTCGTCCCGAGACGCCGTCTCCGAGCCCTTGCGCGCCGCCGCGGCGCGCATCGCCCGGAGCTACGGCCTCGAGCTCTTCGACCTGCAGTTCCGCCGCGAGTCGATCGGCTGGGTGCTCCGCGTCACGCTCGACCGCGAGCCGGCTCCGGGCGAGACGCCGGGCGCGGACCGGCCGGCCGGCTGGGTGACCGAAGAGCCCGTCGGCATCGACGACTGCCGGCGCGTGAGCGAAGACCTGTCGGCGCTCCTCGATGTCGAGCCCGACCTCGTGGACGCCGGCGGCCGCGGCTACACGCTGGAAGTGTCGTCGCCCGGCCTCGACCGCCCGCTCCGCGGCGAGACCGACTACCGGCGGTTCGCGGGCCGCCTGGCGAAGATCGTGACCCTGGCGCCCGTTGGCGGCCAGTCGCACTTCGCCGGCCGCCTCGGCGGCATCGACCGGGGCGACGTGCTCGTCGTCGAGGGATCGCGCACGCATCGCGTGCCGCTCGGCCAGATCAGCCGGGCGCGTTTGGAGGTTGAGTTCTAGACATGCCGACCACGGAACTGCAGCAGATGATCGACGTCGTCGCCAAGGACAAGGGCATCGACCCGGCGATCGTCATCAGCGCGATCGAAGACGCGTACCTCGCGGCCTCGCGCAAGGTGTTCAAGGGCGACGAGGACCTGCGCACGCGCTTCAACCTCGAGACCGGCCAGGTCGAGCTGTACGCCGTCCGCCTGATCGTCTCGGAAGTCACGACACCGGCCCGCGAGATCTCGCTGGCCGAGGCCCAGCAGCTCTACGGCGACGAAGCCGAAGTCGGGATGGAAATCGAGTTCCCGAAGGAGACGGAGAAGCTCGGGCGCATCGCGGCCCAGACGGCCAAGCAGGTGATCGCCCAGCGGGTCCGCGAGGCCGAGCGCGAGAAGATCCACGGCGAGTTCAGCCAGCGCGTGGGCGAGGTGGTGAACGCCACGGTCAAGCGGTTCGAAAGCGGCGACATCATCGCCGAGATCGGCCGCGTCGAGGCGCAGATCCCCCGGAAGGAACAGTCGCGCGCGGAAAACTACGCCATCGGCGACCGCGTGCGCGCCGTCATCAAGGCCGTGACCAAGAACGCCAAGGGCCCGCAGGTGATCCTGTCGCGCACGGACCCGGCGCTCCTCGTCAAGCTCTTCGAGCAGGAGGTGCCGGAGATCTACGACGGCACGGTGGTCATCCGCGGCGCCGTCCGCGAAGCCGGTGACCGGGCCAAGGTGGCCGTGTACTCGCGCGAGCGGGACGTGGACCCGGTCGGCGCGTGCGTCGGCATGCGCGGCACGCGCGTCCAGGCCATCATCCGCGAGCTCCGCGGCGAGAAGATCGACATCGTCGAATGGTCCGAGGACCCCGTGCAGTTCGTCACCAAGGCGCTCTCGCCCGCGCGCGTCCAGCGCGTGACGATCGTGGACGACGAGCAGAAAGTGATGGAGGTCGTCGTCGAGGACCGGCAGTTGTCGCTCGCCATCGGCAAGAAGGGCCAGAACGTGCGCCTCGCCGCCAAGCTGGCCGGCTGGAAGATCGACATCAAGAGCGAAGAAGAGAAGCGCAAGGAGGTCGAGGCGCAGCTGGCCGGCATCGACTTCGGGAGCGGCGCCGAGGCCGTGCAGCCGCTCGCTCTGCCCGACATCCACGAGGACGTGCTGGCGGCGCTCCGCGCAGCCGGCTTCGACACGGTCGATCGCGTGCTCGAGGCGAACCCGGCCGACCTGGCCGCGCTGCCGGGATTCGATCAGGAAACCGTGGACGCCGTCCTGGCCTCGGCCAGCAGCGAGAAGGCGGCCCAGGAAGCGGCGGCCGCCCGCGCGGCCATGACAGCCGACCAGGCTGAGGACGCCCAGCCGGGCGACGCGGCGGAGCCGGGCGAACCGGCGCCGGCGCCCGACGCACCGGCGGCGGAGACAACGGAGTAACGCTTGGCTACGGTCCGGATCTACAAGGTCGCCGAACTCCTGGGCCTGTCGAGCCAGGAGGCCATCGATCTCCTGAAGCAGGACACCGGCATCGCCGTGAAGAGCGCGTCGAGCTCGATCGAGGAGATCGTCGCGCGTCAGTTCGTCGAGCGGCACGCCAAGAAGCGCCACATCGCGCTCCCGCACGGCCCGCTCTTCGCGGATACGCCGGCCGCCCGCAAGGGCGGCAAGGGCGCGCGCGCGCCCGAGCCGGCCAAGCCCGCCGCGCCAGTCATGCGTCCGCGCCTCGTCAAAGCGATCCGCCCGCCGGCCGCGCCACCCGACGCTGTAGCCGCCGAGGAAGGCGAGGTCGAGCGCGAGGCGCCGGACGTCCTGGCAGTGCCCGCCGACGTCGGGGCGCCGCCCGCGCTGAAAGAGGTCCCGACCGAGGAGCCCGCGGCCGCGGCGGGTGACGCCGCCGAGGCGCCCGCGGCTGCCGCCTCGGCCGCGCTCGCATCGGCCGAGCCGCCGCCGCCGCGGCCGGTCGCCCGACCGGCGGGCCGATTGGTGCCGCCGACGCGCCGGCTTCGCATCGAGGATCCGGTGACCGGCGAAGCGCCGGCCGCCCGACCCATTCCGGCGCGGCCGGTCGTGCGGCCGCAGCCGTCGCAGCCCGCGCCGACGCGGCCCGGCATCGCACCGGGCGTCGCGGCCCGTCCCGCCGCCCTGCGCCCGTCGGCGCCGTCCGTGCGGCCCCCGCTCGGCGGACCGCGGCCGCTGCCGTCCCAGCCCGTGCGGCCGAGCATGCCGCCGCCGCCGGGCCGGCTGCCCGGCGCGCCGCGGCCGCCCATGCGGCCCGTCGGGCCGCGCCCGCGGCCGGCCGCGCGCCGCGAAGAGCGGCCGGCGCCGCCCATCGTCGCCGAGGCGCCGCCGCCCATCACCAAGCTCATCACGCTGGCCGAAGGCATGACTGTCAAGGACCTGGCCGACAAGCTCGAGGTCAAGGTCAAGGACGTGCTGAAGAAGCTCATCGACCGCCGGATGATGATGACGATCAACTCGACGCTCGACGCCGAGACCGCGCAGGTCGTCTCGCGCGAGTTCGGCGCTGAAGTGCTCATCCGGAGCTTCGAAGAGGAGCTGACGGAAGTCGAGACCGAGGCGTCGAAACCCGAGGATCTCGTGCCGCGGGCGCCCGTCGTGACCGTCATGGGCCACGTCGATCACGGCAAGACGACGCTTCTCGACGCCATCCGCGAGACGAAGGTGGCCGAGCGCGAGGCCGGCGGCATCACCCAGCACATCGGCGCCTACTCCGTGGAGGTGGGCGGCGGCCGGCGGGTGGTGTTCCTCGACACGCCGGGCCACGAAGCCTTCACCATGATGCGCGCCCGCGGCGCCCGCGTCACCGACGTCGTCGTCCTCGTCGTCGCGGCCGACGACGGCGTGATGCCGCAGACGAAGGAAGCCATCGACCACGCGAAGGCAGCCAACGTGCCGATCGTGGTGGCCGTGAACAAGATCGACAAACCCGACGCCAACCCCGAGCGCGTGAAGCGCGAGCTGTCGGAGCTGGGCCTGATGCCGGAAGCGTGGGGCGGATCGACGGTCACCGTGGAGGTGTCGGCCCGCCAGCGGAAGAACCTGGATCAGCTGCTGGAAATGCTGCTCCTCGTGGCCGACCTGGCCGACCTCAAGGCCAATCCGCGCCGCCGCGCCGCGGGCACGGTGCTCGAAGCCAAGCTCGACCGCGGGCGCGGCCCGGTCGCCACGGTGCTCGTCCAGGACGGCACGCTGAACGAGGGCGATCTCTTCATCGCCGGCACGGTCGACGGCAAAGTGCGCGCGCTCTTCGACCACCTCGGCCGCAAGGTGAAGCGCGCCGGACCGGCGACGCCCGCCGAGGTGCTCGGCCTGTCCGCCCTGCCCCAGCCCGGCGACACGTTCCAGGTGATCGAGGACGCGATCAAGGCGCGGCAGGTGGTCACGTACCGTCAGGCGCAGGCGAAGGAACGCGCGCTTGGCGTCAAGGGCGGCCGGCTGACGCTCGAGTCGTTGCAGCAGCAGATGGCGGAGGGCGGCGTGAAGGAGCTGCCGCTCATCATCAAGGCGGACGTGCAGGGATCGGCGGAAGTGCTGGCGGGCACGCTCGCCAAGCTGACCGACGAGCGCGTGAAGATCCGGATCATCCACACGGGCGTGGGCGCCGTGAATGAGTCGGACGTCCTGCTGGCCGCCGCGTCGAACGCGATCATCATCGCCTTCAACGTGCGGCCGGATCGGAACGCCGCCGACGTCGCGGAGCGCGAGAAGGTGGACATCCGGCAGCACTCGGTCATCTACAACGTAACCGACGAGATCAAGAAGGCCATGACGGGGCTGCTCGAGCCGACGATCAAGGAGCAGCGCGCCGGCACGGCGGAGATCCGGCAGGTATTCAAGGCGCCCAAAATCGGCACGATTGCCGGCTGCGTCGTCCTCGACGGACGCATGGTGCGGAGCGGCGAGGCGCAGGTTCGACTGCTGCGCGACAACGTGGTCGTCTGGCGCGGCAAGATCGCGTCGCTCCGCCGGTTCAAGGACGACGTGTCCGAGGTGAAGGCGGGACTCGAGTGCGGCATCGGGCTCGAGCGGTTCAACGACATCAAGGTCGGTGACGTCATCGAGGTGTTCACGCTCGAACGGATCGCGCAGACCGTCTAGGTCGTCCCGCGCCGTCCAAGCCGCCGAGGATCGATGATCGTCGCCCTGCTTTCCGTGGATCTGCACCTGCCGGCAGCCGGCTCGCTCAAGGACAAGCGCATGGTGCTCAGGCGCATCAAGGACCGGCTGAAGGCCTTCAACGTCTCGGTGGCCGAAGTCGCGCACCACGATCTCTGGCAGCGCGCCGGTCTGGGTGTCGTGACCGTCGCCGTGTCGGAGGACGTGGCCGGCGACACGCTGTCGTCGGCGCTCAAGGAGATCGATCGGCTCGAGCCGGGCCTCGTCATCCACAGTCAGGTGGAGTACCTGCGCTGACATGTCGCAAGGATCCCGGCCCGAGCGCGTTGGCGAGGAGATCCGGCAGGAGCTGGCGCGGCTCCTGGCGCAGGAGGTCCACGATCCCGGCATTGGCTTTGTGACCGTCACACGCGTCCGGGTCTCGCCCGACCTCCTGCTCGCGCGTGCCTACTACACGCAGCTTGGCGACGAACGGGCGCGACAGGAAACACGGAAGGCCCTGGACCGGGCGACGCCCTTTCTCCGGCGCCAGATCGGCGCGCGCGTCCGGCTGCGCCGCGTGCCCGAGCTGCGCTTCGAGTTCGACGAGAGCGTGGCCGCCCAGGATCGCATCGAGCAGATCCTGCTCGAGCTGGCCGAAGAGCGAAAACAGCGGGAGAGCGAGTGAGGGAAACTGGAGAACTGGACAACTGGAGAACGGGTGAACTGGTGAACGGAGCGTCACTTGAACGGTAGGGCGGGGGGACAGGCGGTGACCGTGGCGGAGGCGCTCCGCGTGCGGCGCTCCTTCATCCTGACGTCGCACGCCCGGCCGGACGGGGACGCCGTCGGGTCGCAGCTCGCACTGGCTTTCGCCCTGGACGCCCTGGGCAAGTCGGTCCGGCTGATCAACCGCGATCCCGTGCCGGCGCCGTACGCGGGCTTTCCGGGCACGGCGCGGCTGGAGATCACGCCCCGGACGTCGGCCACGGCCGATGCGCTCGTTTTCCTCGAGTGCAGCAGCCGCGACCGGCCCGAGGTGGCCGGGTTCGATTCGCTCTTCGCGGTCAACGTGGACCATCACGCCGGCAACGAGATGTACGGCGACGTCAACTGGTTCGACGAGTCGGCGGCCGCGTGCGGCGAGATGGTCGCCGACATCATCGACGCGCTGGGGGTGGCGTGGACGCGCGAGATCGCGTCCCACCTGTACCTCGCCATCGCCACCGACACGGGCGGCTTCCGGTACGGACCGATTTCGGCGCGGACGTTCGACCTCGCCCGACGCATCGCGCTCGCCGGCGTGGACACGGCGGCGCTCTCGCGCGAGATCTTCGACAGCTTCGGCGTCGGCCGGGTGCGGCTGACGGGGGCCATGCTGTCGCAGATGGAACTGCATCACGACAACCGCCTGGCGCTGCTGGCCTACGACGACGCCCTGCTCACGGCCAGCGGCGCCACGGTTGACGACACCGAGGGGCTGGTCAACCTGCCGCTCGGCGCCCGGGACGTCGTGGTCGTCGCGCTCATCAAGGCGCAGGGGCGCGACCAGTACCGCGTGAGCTTCCGGTCGAAGGGCGACGTCGACGTCCGGGCGGTCGCCACGGCCTGGCACGGCGGCGGCCACCGGAACGCGGCCGGCTGCTCGATGACGGGACCGCTCCCGGACGTCAAGCGCGCGCTCGTCGACGCGCTCGGCCGCGCCCTCGCCGATAGTACCTAGCCGTGTTCAATGTCCTGTGTTCCTCACGGCCGCGTTGCTTCATTGCCCCACTTCTTCATTGCCGCATCCCTCATTGCCCCATTGCCCCATTGCCCCATTGCCCCATTGCCCCATTAACCTTGATCACCCATGACCGGCGTCCTCCTCATCGACAAGCCTGAAGGGCCGACGTCGCACGACGTGGTCGCGCGGATTCGGCGGGCGACCGGCGAACGGAGCGTCGGCCATACGGGGACGCTCGATCCTCGGGCGACGGGTCTTCTGGTCCTGGTCGTCGGCCGCGCCACGCGCATTGCGTCGCTCCTCGCGTCCGGCGAGAAGACGTACGAGTGCACGGTTCGGCTCGGCGTTCGAACCGACACGGACGATGCCGACGGTCGGCCGCTGGGCGATCCGGTGACGGAGCTGCCGGGAGACGCGGCGATCGACCGGGCGCTCGACCGCTTTCGCGGCACGTTCGAGCAGACGCCCCCGGCGCATTCGGCGAAGAAGGTTGCGGGCCGCAAGGCGTACGAGCTGGCGCGCCGCGAGGAACCCGTCACGCTCGCGCCCGTGACCGTGACCGTGTCGGTGCTCGAGCGCGTGGGCCGCGACGGCGATGGGGTCCACCTGCGCCTCACGGCCACCTCCGGCTTCTACGTGCGCGCGCTCGCGCGCGACCTGGGCCAGGCGCTCGGCTGCGGCGCGCATCTCCACGCGCTCCGGCGGACGCGGAGCGGTCGCTTCGACGTCGGCTCGGCGCTGCCCCTGGCCGAGGCCGAGCGGATCGGCCGCGACCTGGCCGACCGGCTGATCCCGCCGGCCGAGGCGCTGCCGCACCTCGTGGCGGTGCGGTTGACCGCGCGCGGCCTGGTGCGAGCGACTCACGGCAACCCGCTTGGACCCGAGGATCTGGCGGGCCGCTGGGTGCCGCCCGCGGCCACCGCCGGCCCGGTGCGGATGCTGGCCGAGGACGGCCGGCTGGTCGCGCTCGCCCACGCCCGGGGCGGCGCTTTGCATCCCGTTATCGTCCTCGGATAACATCTGAGCTTTGTGGCGGATACCTGTCGCTGCCACTGTACGACGGCGGTCCGGTCCCGCTTCCCCTGCGATCTGGGCCGTACGTGGAGGGCACGCCTGTGCTGACGAACGAACGCAAGAACGAGGTCATCGGAAGCTACCGCACGCACGACGCCGATACCGGCTCCCCGGAAGTTCAGGTGGCCCTGCTCAGCGAGCGCATCAGCTACCTCACGGATCACTTCAAGACGCACGTGAAGGACCACCACTCGCGGCGTGGCCTGCTGAAGCTCGTGGGCCAGCGGCGCCGCCTCCTCGACTATCTGAAGCGCAAGGATGCGGATCGCTATTCCCAGCTGATTCAGCGGCTGGGCATCCGCAAGTAGTCGGCGCGTTCGCGCCAGAAATCCATGATTCCCACACATCGACGCGACATTTCCCTCGGCGCCCGCACGATCTCGATTGAAACCGGCAAGCTGGCAAAACAGGCAGATGGCTCCGTGGTCGTCCGCTCGGGCGACACGATGGTGCTCGTGACGGCGTGCCACGCGGCGACCGCCCGGGTCGGCATCGACTTCCTGCCGCTCACCGTGGACTACCGCGAGTACACCTACGCCTCCGGCCGCATTCCGGGCGGGTTCTTCAAACGCGAAGGCAAGCCGGCCGAAAAGGAAATCCTGACCAGCCGCCTGATCGACCGGCCCATCCGGCCGCTCTTTCCGGCCGGCTGGTTCTACGAAACCCAGATCGTCGGCCTCCTGATCTCGGCGGACGCGGACCACGACTCGGACGTGCTCGCCATCACCGGCGCATCGGCGGCGCTCGGCCTGTCGTCGATTCCCTTCGAACGGACCATCGCCGGCGTACGCGTCGGCCTCGTGGACGGCCAGTACGTCATCAACCCGACGTTCGCCGAGCGCAAGGTCAGCAAGATCGATCTCGTGGTCGCCGGCAGCCGCGACGCCATCGTGATGGTCGAGGCCGGCGCCCGGGAGGCCACCGAAGAGGAGATGATCGGCGCCCTCGACGCCGCGCATCAGGCCATCCGTCAGCTCGTGAACGCGATCGACGACCTCAAGCGCACCTGCGGCAAGACGAAGCAGACCGTCACCCCGCGCGTGATCGGACACGACTTCTACCGCGAGGTCGAGGAGAAGGCCTACACGCCGCTCGCCGAGGCCATGCGCATCAAGGACAAGCTCGAAAACTACGAGCGCGTGGACGAAATCCTGGACGAGCTCGTCGCCTCGATCCCGGAAGGCGAGGTCGAGCGGCGGAGCGACGCCAAGACCATTTTCAAGGAGCTCAAAGAAAAGGTCATGCGCGACGAGATCCTGGTGCGCGGCCAGCGGCTCGACGGCCGCCGGTTCGACCAGGTGCGGCCCATCTGGATCGAGACGGGCCTCCTGCCCCGCGTGCACGGCTCGGCCGCCTTCACGCGCGGCGAAACGCAGGCCCTCGTCAGCGTCACGCTCGGCACCGACGACGACGCGCAGAAGATCGAGATGGTCGACGGCGAGATGTACAAGCGCTTCATGCTGCACTACAACTTCCCGCCGTTCTCGGTCGGCGAGGTGCAGTTCCTGCGCGGACCGGGACGCCGCGAGGTCGGCCACGGCGCGCTGGCCGAGCGCTCGCTCGTGCCGCTCCTGCCGTCCGAGGACGAGTTCCCCTACACCATCCGGATCGTGTCGGACATCCTGGAGTCGAACGGGTCGTCCTCCATGGCGTCGGTGTCGGGCGGGTCGCTCGCCCTCATGGACGCCGGCGTGCCCATGAAGGCGCCCGTCGCCGGCGTGGCCATGGGCCTCGTCATGGACGAGGCGTCCGGCAAGTGGGCGGTGCTGACCGACATCGCCGGCGCCGAGGACCACTACGGCGACATGGACTTCAAGGTGGCGGGCACGCCGCAGGGCATCACCGCCCTGCAGATGGACATCAAGGTGTCCGGCATCACGCTCGAGATCATGCGCCAGGCCCTGGCCCAGGCGCGGGCCGGCCGCCTCGGGATCCTCGACCACATGGCCCGCGTGCTGCCCGCCCCGCGGCCCAGCATTTCCGCCTACGCCCCGCGTATCGTCACCATCCGCATCCCGACGGAGAAGATCCGGGACGTCATCGGCCCGGGCGGCAAGACCATCCGGGGCATCATCGAGAAGACGGGCGTCAAGATCGACGTGGAGGACGACGGCCGCGTGAACGTGGCCTCGGCCGACGAGGCCGCGGCGGCCCGCGCCATCGCGATGATCCAGGAGCTGACCGCGACGCCCGAGCTCAACAAGAGCTATCTCGGCCGCGTCGAGCGGATCACGGATTTCGGCGCCTTCATCGAGATCATGCCGGGCGTCGACGGCCTGCTCCACGTCTCGGAGATCGCCAACTACCGGGTCAAGGACGTCCGCGACGAGCTGAAAGAGGGCGAGCAGTTGATGGTCAAGGTCATCAACGTGGACCCGTCCGGCAAGGTCCGGCTGAGCCGGAAGGCGCTCCTGGCCCCAGACGAGGGGACGTCGCCGCGGCATCCGCGCCCCGTTCACGACGGTCCGGTCGCCGGGGCCGGACACGGCCACGGACACCGGCACGACCGCGGCCCGCGCCGCGATCGCGATCGGCCGCCGCGCCGGCACTGACGCCCCGGCCGGGCCGCCGGCACGGAAACCCGCCCGTCCGGCCGATAGTCCGGGCAGGACGTCTCATCCTCTGGGGAGGAGGCCTGGTGACCCCGAATCCTGCTGTTCGCGTCCGGCCGCTGACTCTCGCGCTCGTCGGCGGTCTGGCGCTGGCCGTCGCGGCCGCCGCCGCCTTCGTGGCCCAGAACCGGAAGGACTTCTCCGTCTCCGCCCGGAAGTACTCCTACCGCATGACGGCGGGTGGCAACGAGGTGACGGAAATCCGCGTGCAGCTCGACGACATGGTCACCGTGACGTTTTCGGCCGAGGACATCGCCCACAGTTTCACGATTGCCGAGCATTACCGGATCGACCGCCGCGTCGAACCGGGCAAGCCCGTGACCATCCGGTTCCGGGCCGACAGGGCCGGCACCTACGAGATCCGCTGTACCCTCACGATCGACGATCGCTGCCTGCGCGACCTGAAGGGTCGGCTCGTCGTCGAAGGCCGGTAGCGCTCACAGAAAGCCCGAGGGGCCGATTTTCGTGTAGCGCGGCCCTCGCCTCTCGGTTACACTCTCGCCATCCCAGCTCGAAGGCACGGCCGCCCCCGGGTTGTTCGAAGGAGGCGGTGAATGGTCGAGATGACCTTTACGCTCGACGATGCGACGGCCGCAAAGCTGCGCCAGGCCGCCACGCGGCTGGACAAGTCGCTGCGCGAGGTCGTGTGCGAGGCGATTGACGACTACGCGGATCGTGTCTGGCAGCTTGGCGAGCGTCAGAATCGGCACCTGCTGAACGTCGTGAACGAGCTCATTCCCAAGCTGACGTCGACCGAGCCCGCGTCGGACGGCGAACCGGCCGAGCCCGCTCGCGCATCCGGACGCCGCCGCCTGCGCTCCGCGCGCTGACGCGCCGGCGGTCCGGAAACCCTAGCGGGTCCTGCCGCGGTTGGCGAGCGCCAGGCGCTCGGCCACGGACGGGTGCCGCTGGAGGAGCCAGCGCGTCAGGCCCGACGGATCCTCTTCAACCAGGTGCTTCGCGGAGAGCCGCCGGATGGCGGTGGTGAACGCCTCGCGCCCGCCCGTCAGCGCGAGCGCGAAGGCGTCGGCCCGGCGCTCGTGCGCGCGTGACTGGGCGTGCCGGATCGGGGCCGACGCGACCCACGCGGCGCCAGCCACGAGGGCCAAGAGCGGCCACGTCCCCAGATCGCCAGGCGGACCAACGCCGATCGCGGGCCCGAGGCCGCCGATGGCCCAATCGGCGGCGCCAAGGGCCACCGTCAGCACGAGTGCCGACGCGGCCGCCGCACGCCAGAGATCGTGATGCGCGTGGTGCGCCAGCTCGTGGGCCACGACAACGGCGACCTCGTTGTCACTCCAGTCGCGCGCCATCTCGTCCGGGATGAAGATGCGCCGTGTGCGGCCGACGCCGGCGACAAAGGCCGTCGGACCGGCCGGAGCGTCGCGGAACGCCTCGATGGCCGTGACGGGCACGCCGGCCCGGCGGGCGAGGTCGTCGAGGTGGGTGGACAAGTCGGGCCGGGCGAGCGGGCGGGTGCCGCCCCACCGCGCGAGCAGCATCGGCAGGCCCCGCAGGGCCGCGGCGAGCGCCACGGCCAGCAGGGCGCCCGCGACCACCCACCACGCCCCCGGGGCGATCCAGACGGCCGCCCGGACGACGCCCGCAAACACGAGCGCCACGACGAGCGCGGCCAGCGCCGCCTGCGCCTCCGCCGCGAGCACGTCCCGCGCGGCTGTCCCGCCCGGACCGTACCGGTTGTCGACCCGCAGGCCGCGGAAGAGGCGCGCGGGCAGCACGGCCACCTGCCACAGGCCGACGAGCGCCGCCACGTAGATCGCCGGGGCCAGGCCCGGCCAGCCGCGGCCGGCCGCCTCCACCCAGGCCGCCAGCCAGCCGGCCGCGGGCGTGGCCGCGACCGCGCCGAGCGCGAAGCCGCCCGAGAGGAGCTCGGCCACGCCGGCGCGCCGGCGCAGGCGTTGGTAGCGGGCGGCCCTCGTCTCGTTCATCAGTTGAGTTGCAGCGAAATCAGCTTCGACACGCCCGGCTCTTCCATCGTCACGCCGTAGAGCCGGTCGGCGATTTCCATGGTCTTCCGGTTGTGCGTGATGAGGATGAACTGCGTGTGGGTCTGCATGCCCTGCAGCATCTCGACGAAGCGGCCGATGTTGGCGTCGTCGAGCGGCGCGTCGATCTCGTCGAGCAGACAGAACGGACTCGGCCGGTGCTTGAAGATCGCAAACATGAGCGCCATGGCGGTCAGCGCCTTTTCGCCGCCCGAGAGGAGCTGTACGTTCTGAAGCCGCTTGCCGGGCGGCTGCGCGATGATGTCGATGCCGCTCTCGGGAGCGTTCTCCTGATCGATGAGCACGAGGCCGGCGCGCCCGCCGCCGAAGAGCGTCGTAAAGGTGCCCTCGAAGTGCCGGTTGATCGAGTGGAACGCCGCCTCGAAGCGCTCGCGCGTGGTCTTGTCGATGCGACGGATGGCCTCGCCGGTCTGGGCGATCGAGTCCAGGAGGTCCTTGCGCTGCGTGGTCAGGAACGTATGACGGGTCTCGAGCTCGTCGAACTGCTCGATGGCCATCATGTTGACGGGACCGAGCCGCTCGATCTTGCGCTTGAGGTCCGCGATGACGTCCTCGGGGCCTGACGGCGTCGGGGCGTCCGGAGCGGCCTCCGTCGCGGCGTCCTCGGCCGGCACGTCGCCGGGCTCGAGTTCGTCCTCGTCCAGCGCCGCGGCGGCGGCCACGCGGCGGGCCGGCGCGACGAGCGCCCCCTCGGCCTCCAGCCGCGCAACGGTCGCGACGACGTCGTCAATCCCAGCGCCAACCGCTTCCAGGCAGGTCTCGGCCAGGTGCGTGAGGTCGGCGGCCGCCGTCGCACGCGCGACTTCGAACTGCATGACATCGGCGCGCACGGTTTCCGTCCTCTGGCGGGCGGCCCGGATGTCGTGGTCCTTCGCGGCGAAGTCCTGGCGGAGACTGATGACGCAGGCGTCGAGGTCCCGCACCTCGACCTGATGGCGCTCGAGGGCCCGGATGTCCTCGTCCAGGCGGCCCTCGGTTTCCTGGATGCCCGCGGCCAGCTCGCGGCGCCGGACTTCGGTGCGTTCGATATCCGCGCGACGCGCGGCCATCCGGGCGTCGAGGTCGGCGGCCGCCTCTTCGAGCCTGGCGGCTTCGGCGCCCAGGACGGCCGCGCGTTCGACCACCGTCGCCTGGGCCGTACGGGCGTCGGTGAGCCGCCGCAGACGGATCTCGGCGGCGTCGCGGGCCGACTGCAGCGCCTCGGCCACGCCGCCCAGGCGACCCTCCGCGTCCCGCTGATCTGATTCGTGTCGAGCAATCGCGCGCGTGGCCTCGTCCCGGCGCGCCGTGGCCGCCTGTTCTTCCTGGTCGGCCCGGCGGCGCTCGGTCGTGACGACGTCCAGACGGCGCGCCGCCCGCTCGAACGCCTCGTCGGCGCGACCGGCGCGGCCCTCGAGGCCGACGATGGCCTTTTCCTGCTCGTGCTGCGCGGCGACGAGCGCCGCGAGGCCGGCCTCGGCGGCCGGCACGGCGGCGTCCAACTCGGCGCGCCGGGCGGCCAGCGCCCGCGTTCGCGTGTCGAGCGTCTGCACGTCGTCGCGGAGCGCCAGCGCCTCGGCGCGATTCTCCAGCACCCCGCGCGCGTCCTGGCGCGATCCGCCTTCGACGCGCCAGGCGCCCCGGCACACCTCGCCGGTGCGTGCGGCGACCGGGACCGACACGGCTGGCGCGAGCGCGCGCGCCTGGTCGAACGTATCGACGATCAAGGCCCGGCCGACGAGCCGCCCGATGATCTCGGCGTGCGGCCCGGTCGCGCGCGCGACCGACGTCAGCGCGCGGCTGCCGGGCGGCACGACGAGCGCCGGATCGGCGGCCGCGGGCCGCCCGGCGTCGGCCAGCACAATGAACCCGCAGCGGCCCGCGTCGCGCTCCCCGAGCAACGCCAGCGCGGCGACGACGTCCTGGGGCCGATCGACCACGACGTGCTGGAGGAGATCGCCGAGGAGCGCGTCGACGGCGCGTTCGTACGTGCGATCGACCGCCAGGTGATCGGCGACCGCGCCATGGTGACGGACGCGGCCCCCCGACTCGGCCAGGAGGAGCCTCGCCGCGTCGCCGAAGGCGGCGCGGCTCGCCTCGATCTCTTCGAGCGCCGAGAGGCGCGCCGCCTTCGCGGCAAGGTCGCGCTCGGCCGCGCCGAGCTCGCTCGTCACCTGCTCGCGCGCGGCGCGGCGGTCGGCCACGTCCCGTTCGGCCGCGGCCCGCCGGCCCACGGCGGCGACCAGCGCCGCGTGTGTCGCGGCCAGCTCGCGGCTGGCGGCGTCACGTTCGCCGGCCGCGCGCTCTCGGTCGGCGCCCAGCTCGCGGGCTTCGATGTCGAGCCGCTCGCGTTCGGCGGCGACGCGCTCGCCGACGGCACCGGCGTTGTCGCGTGCCTGCCGCAGCGCGGACAGCGTGCCGGCTGCGGCCAGCACGGCCGCACGCGTGGCGTCCGACTCCTGCTCGATCTGCTGGACGGCGGCCACGGCGCGCGCGTACTCGGCCTCAGACGCCTCGACGTCCCGCGCGGCCGCGTCGCGGGCCTCATGGACGCGCCGGGCGGCTTCGCGCTGCGCCTCGACGGCCAGACGCGCCGGATCGCGACGGGCTTCGAGGTCGGCCGCTTCGGCGGCGAATGCCTCCGCCTGCGCCGCCTGGGCGTCGATCTGCTGGCGGTCGAACTGGATCTGCTGCTGCCGGCGGCCAATCTCCAGCTCGACGGCGTGCGCGCGCTCGCGCGTGGCCGTCGACTTGGCCTCGGCGTCGGTCAGGCCGAGCCGCACGGTTTCCAGCGCCGTTTCCAGCTCGGAGACACGGGCGGCCGCGGCCGCCTCCCGCGCCCGCGCGTCGGCGAGACGCCGCTCGGCCGCCTCGATGTCGGCCGAGAGCTTCTCGTGCCGCCGCGCCAGCTGCACCTGCTCCCACTGGCGCAGCTCCTCACGCAGCCGCTTGTAACGCCGCGCGCGCGCAGCCTGCCGCCGGAGGGCGCTCCGCTGCTTCTCGACCTCGAAGATGATGTCGTCGACGCGGGTCAGGTTCTGCTGCGCGGCCTCGAGCTTCAGCTCCGCCGCCCGCCGCCGCGACTTGTACTTGGTCACGCCCGCGGCTTCTTCGATCAGGACCCGCCGCTCGGCCGGCCGCGACGACAGGATCTGCCCGATCTTGCCCTGCTCGATGACGGCGTAGGCCTTGACGCCGAGGCCGGAATCCATGAGCAGGTCGTGGACGTCCCGCAGGCGGCAGACCTCGCCGTCGATGAGGTACTCGCTCTCACCAGACCGGTACAGCCGGCGCCCGATCTCGATGTCGCGCGTCATGAGCGGCTGCTCGTCGAGCAGCGGATCGGCAACGGCCGCCGCCAGGGCGGCCTGCGCCACTTCGGTGAGCTTGAGCCGGACTTCGGCGGCCGCCGTGGGCTTGCGGGCGTCGCTGCCGTTGAAGATTACGTCCTCCATGCGATCGCCGCGCAGGCTCTTGGCGCTCTGCTCGCCGAGCACCCACGTGATCGCGTCGACGACGTTGCTCTTGCCGCAGCCGTTGGGCCCGACGATGGCCGTCACCCCGTCGTCAAACCCCAGTTCGGCCCGATCGGGGAAGCTCTTGAAGCCGGCGATGTGGAGTCTGGACAGTCGCATGCAGTCAGGGCCAGTACGCAACAACAGCCGCGCCGGTCGAAGGAACACTCATAGGCAATCGACCCGCAAGCGGCTGGGAGCCTTACGGCAACTCGAAACGTCTGCCGGCAACCGACCCGCCTCGCGCGCTCGCGGGGCGGGGCCCCGAGGGCCGCCGACCGCCGCAGTCTAGCAGGCCGCCCCCGCAGGGACAAGGCCCGCGCCGGCCTATTTCTTCGCGATGAGCTTCCGGGCGTCCTCGAAGAAACCGAGCGCCGCCTGCATTTGAGGATCGGTCTTCGCGAGGTTCCTGCGGGCCTCCTCAATGCCGAAGAGATCCGTGTCGACCTCGAACCGGAGCATCGCCTTCATGAAGGCCTGGTCGGCCGACCAGGCGGCCTCGTCAATCCGGACGCGCTGAGACGCCACGAACGCTTTGAAGTCGGCGGCCATCTCGTCCGTGACCGTCCAGCCGGGGCCGACCTTGTACCTGGCCGCCGACCGGGCGCCGGCCCGCTCGTCGCCGTCCTTCGTAAAGCGCTCTGCGAACAGGATGAAGGCCCCGCGGTCGCGCACCGCACGGGAGAAGCGCGAGGGGTTGAAGCCCTCGGCCGAGCCCGCCACGAAGTGGTCCGGCTCGATGCCGCCGCCGCTGTACACCTTGCGCCCGCCGGCCGTGTACTTCAGCTCGGCAGCGGTGTGGGCGCGGGAGGCCGTCTGGTCGCGCAGCTCGTACGTGATGTATTCATCAAAGGTGCCGTCCCACGGGCGCTGAATCAGCCGTCCGCTGGGCGTGTAGTACCGGCCGGTCGTGAGCGCCAGCGCCGCGTTCCCGCTGATGCGATACACGCCCTGCACGAGCGCCTTGCCGAACGTGGTCTCGCCCACGACCAGGGCGCGGTCGTGGTCCTGCATCGCGCCGGTCACGATTTCCGCGGCGCTCGCGCTGCGCCGGTTGACGAGCACGATGAGCGGCATGTCGGTGTTGCCGGCCTCGGCCGCGTGGTAGTCCTCGTCAGCGCCGCGCACGCGGCCCCGCGTGTAGACCACGAGCTGCCCGCGCTTGAGAAACCGGCTGGACACCGCAATGGCCTGGTCGAGCGGGCCGCCCTGGTTGTCCCGAAGATCGAGGACGAGCCGCTCCATGCCGGCCGCCGTCAGCCTGGCCAGCGCCTCGCCCAACTCGTCGTTCGTCATCTCGGAGAAGTCCTGGAGCCGGACGTAGCCGGTGCCGGGCGTCATCATGAACGCCGCCGTGACGGTGGTGATCTTGATGTCGTCGCGCTCGATGGTGAGGTCGATGAGCTGCGCGACGCCGGGCCGCCGGATCGAGATGTCCACCGTCGTGCCCTTCGGCCCGCGGACGCGGTCGACGACGTCCTGGGTGTCCCACCCGGTCGTGTCCTCCTTGCCGACGCGCGCCAGCACGTCGTTCCGGCGGATCCCGGCGCGATACGCGGGCGAATTCTCGAAGAGCTTCGTCACGGTAATCGCGCCATCGAGGGCGACGATCGTGATGCCGATGCCCTTGTACGTCCCGACCTGCTGCTCGCGTATGCGGGTGTACTGCCGCGGCTCGAGAAAGCTCGAGTGCGGATCCAGCGTGTGCAGCATGCCGTCAATCGATCCGTAGACGAGCCGGGCGTCGTCGACGGGCTCGGCGTACTGATCCCGCACCGCGGCCACCGCCGCCTTGAACAGGTCGTAGCGCGCGGCCAGCCGGTCCTGCGTCCGCGCGGGCCTCGCGCCGATCGCCAGGCCGGTGAGGATGGACACCCCAGCGATCGTCGCCGCGGCCGGAATCCGTCGTGTCGCCATTCGCTCCTCAGTCGCGCCCGTTGTCCGCGCGCTTACGCTTGCCGAACACCCCCGCCACCCCGACGCTGAACACATACAGGACCAGCATCGGGGCCGCAAACACCACCAGGTTCACCGGATCGCCCGTCGGCGTGATAATCGCCGCCACGACGAAGATGATGAGCACGGCGTACTTGAACTTGCGCAGCATGAAACCAGCGGTGACCACGCCGAACCGCGCCAGGAAGAACACCAGAATCGGCATCTGGAAGATCAGGCCCAGCCCGAGTACGACCTTCACGTAGAAGCCGAAGATCACGTCGAGGTTGGGAAAGAACTGGATGCCCGGCACTTCGTAGCCCGCGAAGAACCGCATCATCGACGGGAAGGCGATGACATGGGCGAACCAGGCGCCCGCGCCGAAGAGGGTCGACGACGACAGCACGAACGGAATGACGACGCGCTTCTCGCGCGCGTACAGGCCGGGCGCCACGAACAGCCAGAGCTGAGAGAAGAGAAACGGCGACGCCAGCACGACACCGCCCAGCGCCGACAGCTTCAGCGTGAACATGAAGCCGGCCATCGGCTGCGTGAAGATGAGCGACCCGCCGTGCCCGCCGAAGTACGCGATGGCGTAGCGGTACATCGACTCCCAGAAGTAGAACGTCACGACGCAGCAGGCCAGCACCGCGTAGGTCGAATAGAGCAGGCGGCGGCGCAGCTCGTCGAGGTGCTCGAGGAACGTCATCCTCGATCGGTCGCCGGTCTGGTCGGCCTCGCTCACGAGGTCCTGGCCCGTCGCGAAGGCCGGGCCGATGTCGGAGCGCTCTGCCATGATGCCGATGACCGATCAGCGCTCAGGAACCCTGCTCGCCCCGCGCGATCGTCTCCGGCGCCGCCGGCGACGGGAGGCTGGCGGGATCGGTCGACGGCGGCGGGCTCTTCCGCTCTTCCGCGCGGATCTCCTCGTCGAGCGTCGACCGGAGCTCGGTCGACGCGCGTTTGAACTCGGCCAGGCTCCGGCCGAGCGACCGGCCCAGGTCCGGCAGCTTGCGCGGGCCGAACACGATGAGCGCCACGACAAGAAGGATGAGTAATTCAGGAACTCCAATAGGACCCATGGCGCGCTCCCCTGCGGAAGTCGACAGAGCCAGTATACCGTCATCCCCGGGGGCCAGCCAGGGCCCCGGGACCAAAACTCCCGTGTTTGCGTTGACTTGCCGCCACCCGGGACCTACCATGATGGCCGAGAGTCACCCGATGAGACCTGAACGCATCCTCCTGTCGCTGTTGGTGGGGTTGGGCGTGTGCGCGACGGCCGCGCCGGCCCACGCACAAACTGGAACGCCGCCCGCGCCCGAGACCCGCCGCGCGACCACGTCGGTCGCGGGCGACACGGGTCTCTGGTTCGTCCCGACGGCTGAGGTCCAGCAGAAGCGCAAGTGGTCCCTCAGCTTCAACCGCACGGACATGGACGACGGCCAGGGGTTTACCGACATCGCGTCGTTCCCCGTGACGTTCGGCGTCGGCCTGGGCAACCGGGCCGAGATCTTCGCGCGCTGGGTCTCGGCCACGCGTATCGACCGTGACGCCTCGCCGCTCTTTTTCTCGAGCGGTCCGGACGAGGCCTCCACCGGCACGGGCGGCGGGATCGTCGTCGATTACCCGCTCGTGCGGCAGGGTTGGGCCGTCGAGCCGGGCGACGTGTGGGTTGGCGGCAAGTTCAACCTGCTCGCCTCGAACCCGACGTCGCCGGCCCTGGCCGTGCGGTTGCAGGTGAAGCTGCCGGTCGGCGACACCGGGTCCGGGACGTCGTCGGGCGAGACCGACTACGCCCTCGACGGCATCCTGTCGAAGAAGATGTCCGGGTTCGAAGTCTCCGGCTTCGCCGGCGGACTCGTGCGCGGCAACCCAAGCGGATACAAGCTGACGAGCAGTATCCGGTGGGGTGTTGGCGCGAGTTTCCTCGACCCCGACCGCTACCGCGGCGTGCGACTGACGGCCGAACTCTTCGGTGAGCAGTACCTGGACAAGGCGATCACCGCACCGAGCGGCCTGCGGGGCGTCGATGGTTCGTCGATTCCGGTGACGACGAATCTGAAGAGCCCCGTGATTGCGCTGATTGGCGCGACGTGGCAGGCCGAGAACGGCTTCTTCATCGGCGCCGCGGCGAGCGCCAACCTGACGATGGCGAGCCGAAGCGAGGCGCGTCCGGTCTGCCCGGTCGGCCTGACCTGCCCGGGCCTGCCGTCGTCCTTCAGCGACGCGCCGAAGGACAAGCTGGGCCTGCAGGTGCGCGTTGGCTTCCACCCCGGTGTGAGCACGCGGCGCGCGGCGCCGCCGCCCCCGCCGCCGCCCCCGCCGCCGCCCCCGCCACCACCGCCGCCACCACCGCCGCCACCACCGCCGCCACCACCGCCGCCGAACCGGCCGCCGGTGGTCCGTGCGGATTGCGATCCGTGCACGGTGGAAGTCGGCCGGTCTGCGACCGTGTCGGCCGATGCTCAGGATCCCGACGGCGACGCCCTGACCTACATGTGGACGGCGGGCGCGGGCTCACTCGCCAGCGCGACGAACCGCCAGACGTCCTGGACGGCGCCGGGACAGCCGGGACCCGTGACGTTCACGGTGACCGTGAGCGACGGCAAGGGCGGCACCGCGCGGGCGAGCACGACGATTCAAGTGGTCCGTCCGGTCCAGCGCGAGTTCACATTCGACGACGTGCACTTTGACTTCGACCGATCGCTCCTGAGACCGGACGCGCTCCGGGTGCTGGACGACGCGGTGACGGCGCTCAACGCGAATCCGGGCCTTCGCATCGAAATCGAAGGTCACACGTGCAACATCGGGACGCCGGAGTACAACCTGACGCTCAGCGAGCGGCGCGCCAACGCCGTGCGGGAATACCTCATCAGCCGTGGAATCAGTGGCGATCGGCTGCGAACGGTCGGCTACGGCGAGGAGCGGCCGAAGCACGACAACACGTCCGAAGACACGCGCCGCCTGAACCGCCGCGCGGCGCTGACGGTGCGCATCCAGTAGGCGCGCCCCGGAACCCCTCGAACCGCCGCGGGGCGCCTCGGGCTGCGAGGCGCCCTGCGGGTTCAATACGCTTTCGCGAACCAGGCCACCGCCGACGCGCCGCCGTTGCACTTCACGCACCGGGCCTGCACGGCCGGCGAGCCGAGCGGGATGTTCCGGAGCGTCGCCTGCGTCTCCGCCTTGATGGTCGCCTCGCAGTCGGCCGAGCCGCACCACGGGGCGATGACGAACCCGGGCCGGCCCTCCATGGCCTGGCGGAACGCCTTCCAGGACTCGGCACGGGTCGTGTGCTCCTCGCGGAACGCGAGCGCCCGGGCCAGCAGGTGCCGCTGAATCTCCTCGAGGAGCGCCGGCACGCGCGTCCCCAGTTCGGCGAGCGGGATCGCCGCCTTCGCTCTCGTGTCGCGCCGCGCGGAAAAGACCTGCGCCTTTTCCAGGTCTTTCGGGCCGATCTCCAGCCGCAGGGGCACGCCGCGGAGCTCCCATTCCGCAAACTTCCATCCCGGCGAGTTCTCCTCGCTCGCGTCGAGCTTCACGCGCACGCCCCGGGCGGAGAGCTCATCCCGTATGGCCTCGGCGCGCGGCAGCACCGTCTCCTTCCAGTTACCGCGCGGGATCGGCACGATCACGACCTGGTAGGGCGCCACGTGAGGCGGCAGTACCAGGCCGCTGTCATCGCCGTGGGTCATGATCACACCGCCAATCAGGCGCGTGGACGCGCCCCACGACGTCGTCCAGACGTGCTGCAGCGCCTTGTCGCGCCCCTGGAACTGGATGTCGAATGCCCTGGCGAAGTTCTGCCCCAGGTTGTGGGACGTGCCGGCCTGCAGGGCCCGTCCGTCGCCCATCAGCGCTTCAATCGAGTAGGTGCGAGACGCGCCGGCGAACTTCTCGCTGTCGCTCTTGAGCCCGTCGACGACCGGCATGGCGAGGTCCGTCTCGGCAAACTCCTTGTAGATGCCAAGAATCCGCAGCGTCTCGGCCTCAGCCTCGTCGGCCGTTTCGTGCGCGGTGTGGCCCTCCTGCCAGAGGAACTCCGTCGTCCGTAGGAACGGGCGCGTGACCTTCTCCCAGCGCACGACGTTGGCCCACTGATTGATGAGCACCGGCAGGTCGCGCCAGGACTTGATCCACTTGGCGTACATCGTCCCGATGATCACTTCGGAGGTCGGACGGACGATCAGCCGCTCGTCGAGGTCCTCGTCCCCGCCGCGCGTGACCCAGGCCACCTGCGGCGCGAAGCCCTCGACGTGGTCTTTCTCCTTCTTCAGGAGCGACTCCGGGATGAAGAGCGGGAAGTAGGCGTTCACATGCCCAGTGGCCTTGAAGCGCGCGTCGAGCAGCCGCTGGATGTGCTCCCAGATCGCGTAGCCGTACGGCCGGATCACCATGCAGCCCTTGACCGGCGAGTAGTCGGCGAGCTCCGCGCGCCGGACGACGTCGAGGTACCAGCGCGAGAAATCCTCCGAGCGGGGCGTGATCTCGGTGACGAAAGGCTCCTTCTTCTGTTCGGACACGGGTTCCTCGGTGCGCCCTGTTATCCTACCCCGTCTCTGCGATGGACCCAGTCCGGATCGAGGTGCCAAGCGTCCACGGGACGTACCGCGTGCTGGTCGGCGCGGGGCTGACGCAGCGCGCCGCCGAGTGGCTGCCCGCCAAAGCCGACGGCGTCGCGGTGGTCGTCTCGTGCCCGCCCGTGTGGCGCGCGCTCGGCCGGTCGGCTCGCGCGGTCGCCGGCGGGCGGCCGGCGGTCATGATTCCGGACGGCGAACGCGCCAAGACGTTGGCCACGGTGGCGCGCCTCTACGAAGCGTTCGTCCGGCGCAAGCTCGACCGGGCCGGCACGGTCATCGCGCTCGGCGGCGGCGTCGTCGGTGACGTGGCGGGCTTCGCCGCGGCGACCTTCCTTCGCGGCGTCGGCCTCATTCAGGTGCCGACGACGCTCCTGTCGCAGGTGGACAGCGCCATCGGCGGCAAGGTCGGCGTCAACCTGGTCGCCGGCAAGAATCTCGTCGGCGCGTTTCACCCGCCGCGTCTGGTCGTCTGCGATCCGCGCGTGCTGACGTCGCTGCCGCGCCGGGAGTTTCGCGCCGGAGTGTACGAGGTGATCAAGTACGGCGTCATCGCGTCAGGCGCGCTCTTCGACCGCGTGGCGCAAGCACTCGACCGGCTGATGGACCAGGATGCCGCCGAACTGGCCCACGTGATCGCGGAGTGTTGCCGCATCAAGGCCTCGGTCGTGTCGGAGGACGAGCACGAAGCGGGGCCGCGTCGCGTGCTGAATTTCGGTCATACCGTGGGACACGCGCTGGAAGCGATGACCGGATATCGCCGCTTCCGCCACGGGGAAGCCGTCGCGTACGGCATGCTGGCGGCGGCCCGGCTGTCGGTCCTGAGAGGCCTGCTCCAGCCGGCCGACGAGGCGCGCCTCCAGGCGGTCATCGCGCGACTCGGGCCGCGGCCGTCGGTGACGGACCTGCGGGCGAGCCAGGCCCTGGCGCTCATCGGCCAGGACAAGAAGGTCGCGCGCGGGCGGCTGCACGTCGTGCTCGCGCGCGGATTGGGCGCCACGCAAATCGTCGCCGACGTCACGCCGACAGAGCTGTCGGCGGCCATGCGAGCGATCGGGATGCGCGCCTGACGGTCAGCGCACCCAGCCAGGCGGCACGCCCGCGCGTCGGGCCTCGGCCTGAATGTCCGCGATGGCCTTCTGGTCGAGGACGACCTGCCCGCGGAGCCGTTCCAGTTCGGCCAGCGCGGTGGCGAGTGCCTGTCGCAAGGCCGCCTGCTGGGCCGGGTCATCGCGGTTGATGACGTCGGCCTGCAGGGCGTTGATCCGCGACTGCATGGCCTCGACCAGCACCTGGTCGCGGGCGAGCGCCGTTCGGGCTTCGGCGATGCGCGCCCGCCAGGCCTTCTCGTCGAGCTGGGCCGGCTTGGCCGTCGCGGCCGCTTCCGACGTCGCCGGCGGCGCGCCGGTCACCGGATCGGCCGCCGCCGCCGCAGCGGCCTCGCCGGCCTGCGCCGGATCGGCCACGACAGGCAGCGGAAACGGATCGGGGCGCAGGTTGTCGTTGCTGTACGACCCGGTCGACTTCGGCGTCAAGCTGCGGCGCAGCGCCTCGCGCTGGGCGATTTCGCCCAGATTGGTCGGCGGGCTCGTGAGCCAGGTCACGAGCGTCAGCACGATGGCCGGCGTTTGCCAGAGCGTCATCATCGGACTACCCTCCAGGAAAGAACTCGAACCGCGGCGCGGCCGGGGCCGCTGGCCGCATCCCGAGCGACGACCAATTCGAGGCTGCGTGTCGCGCGGCCGCGGCCGAAGGCCTGCGCCCGAAGCAGCACCACGCCGTTCGCGTCACGCCGCGGATCGCCGTCCGTCTCCGACGGATCGTCGGCCAGCCAGACGGCGGCGTACCCGGGCACAGCCGGCCCGCCACCCGTCACCCGGCCAAGCGGGGCGTGGGCCACGAGCTGCCACGCAGGATTGTTGGCACCCCACCCGCCCTGGCGATCGGACTCGGCCTGCAGGTCGGCCGTGAGCGACGCCAAGGTGATCGTGCGGTTGGAAGCGAGCGTCGGCGTGAGCGTCCCGTCGGAAAACGTCGACGTCGCCGCGCCGCTGAGCAGATCGTCCCAGGTGATCGACGCCTGCAGCTCCTGCAGGACGTACTCGGCCCCGACTTCCGCCGCGTAGAGCGTCTCGGCCGCGTCCCGGAAGTTCATCGCGACCGCCCTCTCGGTGTTCGTCACGCTGACGAGGCCTGCGCCGAGCGCGCCAAGCAGCAGGGTGGCGACGAGCGCCAGCATCACCGCCGAGCCTCGATCGTCCGAGCGCGCCCACCGACGCAGACGTCCGCCCCTCATCGCCGGCCCTCGTTCAGGTTTCTCGGTGTGACGTCGACCACGATACCGAGGTCCGGCAGCGCGCGATGGGCGCTTCGTGCCGTTCCCGGCACGGCGTAGCTCGGTCCGGTCGCGCGCAGGCTGGCATGCGCGGCCTGGACGAGAATCCGGGCGCGAACGCGCCGCACTCTCAGGAGGTCGGCGTCGAAGCGGTTCGCGCCTTCCCCACACCAGGGTCCATCCGTGAAGATGGCCAGCGGGAGCGGCGCGAGCGACCCGCCGTCGGCCGGCAGCGTGGCCATCGGTACGGCGACGCCGGCCGCGTCATAGAGACAGTTGGCCGTACCCGCCGGCGGCTTCGGCCGCGCCGGCGGACGAGGATCGCCGTAGTACTCGAACGCGACGCCGACGACGTTGTCCGCGACAGGCACGTCCGTGCGATACCCGTCGTACCGGCGAAGCTGGCGATTGGCGCGGTCGAACCAATAGACGTGGGTCTCGGCCGGTGTGACAACGGCTCCGGCGGCATAGGTCGAGGCCATGTCCGGCCTGTGCGCGGCGAGTGTGGCCGTATCTCCGGCGACCGCCGTCACGGTGTACGCATCGAACGTCCCCGCCGGGTCGAACACGAGGAGGTCTGTCCCGACCGCGTAGCCGCAGACCGGCCGCCCCATCGGGCAGTTTGGCCAGGGCACGAGGCGCAGCGCGCCCGAGAACGTCAGCAGATCGCTTGTGGAGGCCTGCGAAAACGTCGCGGCAGCGTACCGGATGGTGACGGCATCCGCGCGCGCGACGTCGTAGGCGTCGGCCTGGAGGAGGCCCGCTCGCCGCGGCACGATCGGCGCAATGAACCGGCTGAGGGCGCCAGTTCGGGGACCGGCCCCGACGCCCGCGCCCGCCATCGTCAGATCGCGGCGCAGCTCGTCGCCGGCCACGCGCGCCCGCTGCTGCATATCGACGGCCTCGGGACGGGCCTGTGCGCCCGCCGCACCGGGCACGACGAGCGCCAACACGGCCCCGGACACGGTCACGAGGAGCGCCGTCGCCACGAGCGCCTCGACCAGGCTGAACCCGGCCCGCGACGTCACGGCGTCCTCCGCGTCCGGACCGACGTCAGGACCGCATCGGCCGATGCGGCTGGCGCCGAGCGTCCCACGGCGCGCACCAGCACCTGAATCGCGTGAGCGTTGGCCGGGTCGGCCGCGAGCGGAACGATTCGCCAGCGTCTCAGGAAGACGGCAGCCGACGGAACTGTGGAGCCTTGCCCCACCCACCGGCCCGCGGCGTCCACGTAGTCGGCGTACCCGGGCATGCTGGCCTCGAGCGTGCCGGCCGGCGAGGGACTGAGACCCAGTCCTCCGGACCGGATCGGGTCGTAGCTCACGTCGCTGGCTGTATCGCTTTCGGGCAGACCAAGGCCCGCGCTGTCGAACCGCCACGTGAGGGCAAGCAGCTGCTCCATCTTTTGCGTCGCCAATAGCGCCGCCATCGTCTGCGTGCGCGCGGCTTCGGCGGATCGGATGCCGACGGCAACCAGCTCCGCCACACCGAGCGCGGCCAGGGCCAGAAGCGCCATCGCGACCAGGACCTCAACCATCGTGAAGCCCGCCGCGATCTGACGCCCCGCCCCCGCCATGACCCGTCGTCCGACGCAGCGCCCTGCGGTGCAACTCCCGGTCCACGCCGAAACGCCCGTGAATCCCGGTCACCGGCCGCCGACGTTGAAGAAACTGCGTACTCGGACGCGGCCGGAGATCGCAGACGGACACCTCCGGCCGATGGGTCCGAAGGGGCAAGTCCCATTCCAGTGAAGGGTCACGCGAAGTGCCAGAAACGGCGTCGTCAGTGCGATTCGAAGTCCCGGCACCGCCGGAATTGAAATCAGGCTGACGACTTTGTCGCTGCGAGTCGGCGTGCCGGGCTGTGGATGCTCACTCGAACAGGCCGAGGTACCAGCCCAGGACGGCGTCGCCCGTCAGTGAAGCGACCAGTGCGGCCAGGGCGAGGAAGGTCCCAAAGGGCAGCTTCATCTGAAGGGACCGGCCGCGCGCGGCAGTCAGGGCGACACCGACGACCGCACCCGCGAGGCTGGCAAGAAACAGGACCACCCACACCTGCCGCCAGCCGAGAAACGCGCCGATCATCGCCAGCATCTTGACGTCGCCCAGCCCCATCGCGTCGATGCCTCGTAGGCGACGCCAGATCCAGCGAATGGCGTACGGCACGGCGGCGCCGATCGCGGCGCCGACCGCGCTCGACACCAGGCCGGGCGGCAGCCAGACGCTGAACGCCAGACCGGCGACCAGGCCGGGCAGGGTCAGCACGTTCGGCAGCCGCATGGTCTCGAGATCGGTGCCGAAGAGCGCGATGAGGAGCGCCGTCAGCACGAGCCGCGAAACGAGCAATGGCGGATCGTCGCCGTGCGCCAGGCCCTGCAGCACGAAGCACAGGCTCGTGCCGAGCTCGACCAGCGGGTACCGCAGGCTGATGGACGCGCGGCAGTGCCGGCACGTCCCGCCAAGCAGGAGATAGCTCAGCACCGGCAGGTTGTCGTACCAGGCAATGGCCGTGCCGCATCGCGGACAGCGGGACGGGGGCGAGACGATGGACTGTCCCGCCGGCAGCCGGCCGATGCAGACGTTGAGGAAGCTCCCGATGATGAGGCCGAAGAGCGCCAGCGCGACGAGCAGGACGGCGGGAGTCACCGGCCCGTCAGTCCCTGCGGCAGCGGACTAAGCGGCGACCCGCGGCCGAGCGAGACGAGATGCGTGGCCGGGTCGTAGGCAAACGGCACGCCCGTCGGATCGAGCGGAATGCCGGGCAGCGCACCGGCGCGCACGAGCTCGATCCAGGCCGACGGATAGCGGCCCGTGTCGGCCTCGTGCTCGTCCACGGCTCGCTGGAGCTCGTCGATGGCGTCGAGCGCCTGGAGCTGCAGCCGGAGGCGTTCGGCCGCCTGACGGATGTAGGCTTCGCGCGACTCCAGAAGGTCCTGCAGGATCTGTCTCGCGCCGGCGCGGTTGCCCCCCTGCGCGCGGGTGGTGGCGGCCAGCGGTCCGATCCAGCTCGGCGCGCGCGGCATCCTGGCGGCTCGTTCGAACCACTCGGCAGCGGCCAGGAAGTCCCCCGTATGCCAGTAATGCACGAAGCCGATGCCGTGCGCGTACAGCCAGCGGTCCGGGCTGGCCCGAAGGCCCTTTTCGAGGAGCGCAATCGCCTGGTCGGCTCTGCCGGGGCCGTCGGGCGGCGCCATCGCCAGAAAAATGGCCCCGAAATGGTACGCCGTGGTGAAGTGCGGGTCGAGCGAGGTCGTCAAATCCAACAGCGGCTGCAGGAGCTCGAACCGGCCGGTCCGGCGGCCCGACTTCCGATCCCGACCGTAGTGCTGAATCGTCCGAATCCAATAGACGTCGGCGGCCAGCGAGTCGAAGGACAGCATGATCCGGCTCGCGACCGATCCGGACGTCATATACAGCATCCGTTCCGTCACGGGCGGCGGCGGGTAGCGGGTGTCGCGCGCGTAGAGCGTGGCGGCCGCCACTGCCAGCCCGCCCGCCACGGCGAGCACGCCGAACGCCGTCGGTCGCCGCCCTGCGCTCATTTGAACTCCCGACTTCGAAAGACCAGCACGGCGGCGCCGACGGCCGACACGCTGTAGGCAACGGCGTACCCGATGGTATGGAGCAGGAACCCTGCGCCAAGCGGCAGGCCGTGCACGACCTGGGCCTTGACGTCGAAGGACGAAAACGCCGGCACGATCCAGCCCACGGCGACCACCAGGGAGCCCAGCACGGGGGCATCCACGATGTCGTTGAAGCCGCGCAGGTCGGCGCTGAGCAGGCCCGCAATGAAGATCCCGACCGTCAGCACGACGGAAATCAGGCCGCTCGACGAGAAGGTCGAGAAGAAGAGCGCGACGGCCGTCAAGAGGGCCAGCTCGAGCGTGATCATCAGAAGGACGATCAGCAGGCGGAGATCGAGGGCGGGCGCGGGCCACGACGCGCGGAGGCCGAGCGGCGCCACCCACCACTGATAGCCCAGCGCCAGATAGAGCGCCGCCGCCATGGCCCAGACGTTCACGGTGATCGTCAGGACCAGGCCCAGGTACTTGCCCACGACGAACTCCCAGCGCGGGAGCGGCTTGGCGAGGAGCGCGAAGATGCTGCGGCGGTCGATTTCGCGCGCGACGAGGCCCACGCCGATGAACACCGACATGAGGGCGCCGGCGAGTTCAATCGTGGCCAGGCCGAAGTCTTTCATGATCTTCAGGTCCTGGCCGGCCGTGAGCTGCGAGAACACGACCGACGCCGTCACGAGGAGCAGGGCGAAGGCGCCAATGGCGTACAGCACGCGATCGCGGACGCTTTCCTTGAACACGTGCCAGGCGACCAGGCCGATGCGACCGGCCGTCACTGGCTGATGCGCTCCATGAAGACGTCCTCGAGCGACGTGCGAAGCGGCTGCACCGATACCACCGCGCCGCCGGCCTCCGCAATCTCGGCCACGAGCGGCTCCGGGCGCGCCTCGGGCGGCAGGGCGAAGCTGTACCGACCCGGCGCGATGCACGTCGCGCGCCGGGCACGCGCCGTGAGGCGATCGGCGGCCGGCGCGTCGAGGCCCGTCGCCACCACCTCCCAACCCTCGCCGGACGACTCGGACCGGGCCGCCGTCAGGTCCGACAGGCTCCCGGAGGCGACGAGCCGCCCCTTGGCGAGAATCCCGACGCGGCTGCACAGAAGTTCGGCGTCCGACAGGATGTGCGAGCTGAAGAGGATCGTCCGGCCTTCATCTCGCAGGCTGAGGATGAGCTCCCGCACGTCGCGGCGTCCCACGGGATCCAGGCCCGACATGGGCTCGTCGAGGATCACCAGCTCCGGGTCATTCACGAGGGCCTGCGCGACACCGACGCGCTGGACCATGCCTTTCGAATAGGAGCGAATGAGGCGGCGTCGGTCGGCGCCGATGCCGACGAGGTCGAGCAGCCGGCTTGCTCGCTTCCGCCGATCGGCCGGGGCGTGTCCGAAGAGGCCGGCAAAGTACATCAGGAGCTCCTCGGCCGTCAGGTGGTCGTAGAACGTCGGATGCTCGGGGAGGAAGCCCAGCCGACGCCGGGCCGACACGTCTCCAGGCGGGCAGCCGAGCACGTCGGCGCGCCCCGCCGTGGGCCAGAGCAGATTGACGAGGATCTTGAGCGTCGTGCTCTTGCCGGCCCCGTTCGGGCCCAGCAGACCGAACACGCCGCCGACGGGAATCTCGATCGTCAGCCGATCGAGCGCTCGATGGGGCCGGGCGCGCCAGAAACCGGCGCGGAAGTCTTTGGTCAGGCCCTCGGTGGTGACGGCATTGGCCATGCGCCAGGAGCCTCGCAGCCGCTACTTCTTGTTCAGTTCCAGCGTGATGGCCAGCTCGAAAAGCTCGGCCGGCATCAGGCCCCTCGCGATCCGGACGCCGTTGATGAAGAGCGTCGGCGTGGTGTCGATCGACAGCGCCGCGCCGTCGGCGATGTCGCGCCGGATGTCCGCCAGCCTGGTGGCGTACTCCCTGGCAAAGTCCGTCACGCCCAGGAGTTGTTTCACGGCGTCGACGATGCTCTGGGACGAAAGCGTCGCCTGGTTGGCGAACAGCCAGGTCTCCATCTCGTCAAACTTGCCGCGGTCGCGCGCCAGACGGGCGGCCGCCGCTGCGTCGCACGCGGCCGCGTGCATCTCGCCCGGCACGTTGAAGTTGCACTTGGCGCTCCAGGGCCAGTCCTTGAGCACGAACTTGACCGCGCCGGGGTGGCTCTTCTGGAACTTGGCCAGCACCGGCTTGTACCACTCGTGGGTCGTCCGGCAGCCCGGACACTGGTAGTCGTTGAACTTGACCACAATGACCTTGGCCCCGTCGGCGGGGATCCCCAGATCGACGCGCGGCTGCTGCCACCAAATATCCTCGAACTGCTTGGCCTGGTCCTGCGTGGCCGGCGGCGACGGGGGCCGGGTGCCCTCCTTCGGAAAGAACGCGACGAGCGAGGCCGTGCCGGCGAGAAAGAGCAGCGCGATAAGAAGCGCCGTCGGCTGCGACACGATCGTCGAGAGATCGCGGCCGAGCCGCTTCGGCAGCCCGGTCACCGAGACGGACGCCGCCAGCCCGGAGGTCACGAAGATGCCGGCCACGGCGACGTAGGTGCCGATGCACAGGACGCAGGCCAGTTTCAGCACGACGAAGGACGCGTAGCCGAGGTAGAGCACGGAGGCGAGGCCGACCGTGGACAGCGCGAACACGTAGGCGCCGCTCGGATCGTTCTTGACGTCGGCCGGCCTGCCCGCGGCGCCGGCCACCAGGGCCACGAGCGCAAACCAGATGACGCCGCCGAGGGCCACCGGCACGCCGGCGACGGCCCCGAACCGACTGAGGTACACCTGCGTGCAGTTGAACGTGGCGCTGAGGTCACAGGGGCTGCTGTACGAGGCGTCGGTCAGGAGCTTGTAGTGGACCCAGGCCGACGCGCCGGCAAACCCCAGGCCGACGAGGGCAAACCCGAGAATCAGCCGTCGAGATGTGGTGGACATAGGTCGTCAGATGCTCTTCGGTGAGGTTGTACCACAGACTGGCGGCCGACGCGCGAAAACGACCTGCGTACAAACTTCACGGTGCCGCGGCCCGCGGGAACGCCGCGGGCCGGGCACCGTGAGTCGAAAGATGAAGCGCTTACTGGATCGGGGTCGCCGGAGGACCGAACGGCTCGGCCGGGGCCGCGCCACCGGTGAGCTGCCAGATCGTGTTGCCGGCGTTGACCGCGAACGACCGCGTGCCCGTCGTGCCGTTCGTCATGGGGACGCCCGTCGCGTAGTAGGCCGTGATCGTCGCCGTGCCGTTGCAGTCGTTCGGACCCGCCGCGGAACCCGCGCCGGCGCCCAGCGTGAAGTTGTAGCCGCTCTTCTGCGGAGCCGCCACCGAGCCGAGGTCGGCCGAGATGAAGCCCTCGCCGCCCGCCGCCGGGGGCGTCCCGAGCACGACAAACGTGGCCGCGTAGGCCCCGTTGCCGCACGACGCCGAGTACGCGATCTGCGACGACGTCGTCACCTTCAGCGACGCAATGGCCGACGTCTCGTTACCCGTCATACGGGCGCGCAAGAGCCCCGGCACCGCGATCGCTGCGATGATGCTGATGATCGCGACAACGATCAGCAGCTCGATAAGGGTGAAACCCTGTTCGCTTTTGCCTCTCATCTGAGTAGTCTCCTCGTAAGTTTTCACTCGAACCAAGCCACAGCGTGCCCGCGGTGCCCATCACCCGGTGCCGACAGTTGCGTGCCGTGCTGCCGGGCCTTGAATAAGCAACAGGAGTGCCAGGGCCACGCCCGGACTGTCCCCGCACTAAAGCCCACGGATGCGGCCACTTACGACCGTCGCCATCCGCCGACAAATCTGTCGCCGCCCGCCTGCCCCACAGGTCTGTGCCTGCGGTTACCGCCTTGATCGCCCGCTCACGAGAGCTTGCTGATCAGGTCGAAGAGCGGCAGGTACATCGCGATGACGATGGCCCCGACGATCACGCCGAGCACGCAGATGAGCAGCGGCTCGAGGATGGTCAGGAGCCCCGCCACGGCGACGTCGACTTCGTCTTCGTAGAACTCGGCGATCTTGGCGAGCATGGTGTCGAGCGCGCCCGTGCTTTCGCCCGCGCCGATCATCTGCGACACCATCGGGGGGAACACACCGCTCGCGCGGAGGGGCGCGGCAATGCTCTCGCCGCGCTCGATCTTGCTGCGCACCTGCTTGATGGCCGCTTCGATGATCGCGTTGCCCGACGTCTTGGCCGTGATATCCAGACCGTCGAGAATGGGCACGCCCGAGCTCAAGAGCGTCGACAGCGTGCGGCAGAACCGCGCCACGGCCACCTTGCGGAAGATCTTGCCGACGAGCGGCAGCCGGAGTAGCGTGGCATCCACCCGGACGCGGCCGCCCGGCGTCTGGTAGTACCGGCGGAAGAGGTACATCCCGCCGAACACCCCGACCACCATGAACGGCAGGGCGATGATCGTCTTCTTGCTGATCCAGATGACGACCTGCGTCGCCAGCGGCAGGTCGGCGCCGAGGCCCTCGAAGAGCTGCGTGAACGTCGGCACCACCTTGACCATGATGACCATGACCACGATGGCGGCGATGCTGAGGACCGCGACCGGGTAGATCATCGCGGAGCGCACCTGGCTGATGAGCTTGGCCTGCTTTTCGATGAACGCCGAAAGGCGCTGCAGGATGACGTCCAGAATGCCGCCCGCCTCGCCGGCGGCGATCATGTTGGTGAAGAGCGAGTCGAAGGCGTACGGCCGCTTGGCCATGGCGTCGGCCAGCGACGCACCGCCTTCGAGGTCCTGGCGGACGGCGTCGATGGCGGCGGACAGGCGCTTGTCCGGCTCCTCCTTGGCCAGGAGCTCGAGGCACTGGACGAGCGGGAGGCCCGCGTCGACCATGACGGAGAACTGGCGCGTGAAGATGGCCAGGTTCTTCGCGGGCACGCGCCGATAGCGCTCTTCCTTGCGCGCGGCCGGCGCGACCTTGGTGACGAGGATCTGCTCGCGCTTGAGCGCCTCGGTCAGCGCCTCGGTCGTTTCCGCCGCGCGCTCGCCCTTGACGATCTGTCCGGTCCGGGTCCGTCCGACCCAAGCGTAGGTGGTCATCGTGCCGCCCCCTGCCCCACGGGCACTTTCCTGGCCGCGGCCAGCGTCGCCGGATGAACGGCCGAGCTGCCGCGCTCAAGCATCGTGATGAGCTCCTCGCGATTCGACGACGCGGAAAACGCCGTGTCGCGCGTAATGAGCCGCCGCTCCAGGAGCCGCTGGAGCGCCTGGTTCATCGTCTGCATGCCGAGCTTTTCCTGCCCGGCCTGCATCGTGCCGTAGATCTGATGGATCTTGTCGTCGCGTACCAGGTTCCGGATCGCAGGCGTCGCCACGAGAATCTCGAGCGCGGCCACGCGGCCCTGTCCGCTGGCCTTCGGCAGGAGCGCCTGACAGACGATGCCCTCCAGCACGAGTGAGAGCTGCGTGCGGATCTGCGCCTGCTGGTGCGCCGGAAACGCGTCGATGATGCGGGTGATGGTCTGCGACGCCGAGTTCGTGTGGAGCGTGGCCATCGTCAGATGGCCCGTCTCGGCCAGCCGCAGCGCGGATTCCATGGTCTCGAGGTCGCGCATTTCGCCCACGAGCACGACGTCCGGGTCCTCACGCAGGGCCGCGCGGAGCGCCACGGCAAAGCCCTGGGTGTCGGCGTGCAGCTCGCGCTGGTTGACGAGCGCCGTCTTGTGGTGGTGCAGGTACTCGATCGGATCTTCGATCGTCAGGATGTGGACCGGCTTGGACTGGTTGATCCGGTCGATCATCGCGGCGAGCGTGGTCGACTTGCCGCTGCCGGTCGGCCCGGTGACGAGCACGAGCCCCCGCGGACGGTCCGCCATCTCGGCCAGGACGGGCGAGAGACCCAGCTCGTCGAGCGCGCGGATCTTCTCCGGAATCAACCGGAACACGGCGCCCACCGCGCCCTTCTGATTGAAGACGTTGCAGCGGAAGCGGCCGACCCCGCGCAACCCGAACGCGAGGTCGAGCTCCCAGGTCTCCTCGAACTTCTTCTTCTGCGCATCGGTCAGCACGCTGTAGGTCAGGGCCTTGAGGACGTCCGGGGTCAGCTCGGCCAGCGCAAGCCGGCGGAGGTGGCCGTCCACGCGGACCTGCGGCGGCGAGCCGATGGACAGGTGGAGGTCTGAGCCTCCGAGTTCGAGCGTGGCCTTGAGCAGGTCAGGCAGATTCATGAGCTACATGGTCTCCCGCACAACTTCTTCGAACGTGGTCACGCCGTCGGCCACCTTCATGAGGCCGCTCCGGCGCAGGGTCGTCATGCCCTCGGCGATCGCCACCCGGCGCAGCTCGTTGGCCGAGGCGCCCGACACGACCATCTCCCGCAGGGTGTCGGTCATCTCCATGACCTCAAACAGGCCGACGCGGCCCTTGTAGCCCACGCCGGTGCACCGGTCGCAGCCCTTGCCTTTGTACGGCTTGAGGGCCGCAGCCTCGGCCGCATCGAATCCGCCTTCGACGAGTGTGGCCGCCGGAATCTCGGTTCGGACCTTGCACTTCTCGCAAATGCGGCGCACGAGCCGCTGCGCGCACACCAGGTTCAGCGAGTTGGCCACGAGGAACGACTCGATGCCCATGTTGACGAGCCGGTTCACGCTGCTTGGCGCGTCGTTCGTGTGCAGCGTCGAGAGCACCAAATGGCCCGTGAGCGCGGCCTTGACGCCAATCGACGCCGTCTCAGTGTCGCGGATCTCGCCGATCAGGATGACGTTCGGGTCCTGTCGGAGGAAGGATCGGAGCGCGTTGGCAAAGCTCAGGCCGATGTTCTCGCGCACCTGGACCTGGTTGATGCCCTGGAAGTTGAACTCCACCGGATCCTCGGCGGTCATGATGTTCACGCCGGGCTGGTTGATCTGTGCGATCGAGGAGTAGAGCGTGTTCGTCTTCCCGCTGCCCGTCGGGCCGGTGACGAGCACCATGCCCCAGGGCTTCCGAATCGCACTCTCGAACTTCTTCAGCGCGTCAGGGTAGAAGCCGAGCAGGGACAGGTCCAGCCGCAGGCCCTCGGGATCGAGCAGGCGCAGCACGACCTTCTCGCCGAAGAGTGTCGGGATGCAGGACATGCGGAAGTCGATGTCCCGCGCGTGGCCCCGGTCGTTGAACCGCGCCTTGATGCGGCCGTCCTGCGGCAGCCGCTTCTCGGCAATGTCGAGCTTGGCCATGATCTTCAGGCGCGACACGATCGCGTCCTTGAACTTCATGGGCGGCGCCATCACCGACTGCAGGACGCCGTCGATGCGGAACCGGATGCGCAGCTCCTTCTCGTAGGGCTCCACGTGAATGTCGCTCGCGCCCCGCTGAATCGCCGAGAGCATCAGCGCGTTAACCAGCTTGATGACGGGCGCTTCCCCGCCCTGCCGGGCGAGCGAGGCCGCGTCGATCTCCTCCGTGGACTCGACGACCTCGAGGTCCTCGTCGGCGGTGCCCAGCTCCTCGAGCGCCTTGTTGACCAGCTCGGTCGCCTTCGCGCCGTTGACCGTCGTGGTGGTCGCCGCCTTCCCGAAGTGTTGCGAGATCGACTCCCGAATCGCCGTGTCGGACGCCACCACCGGCTCGACGTGCAGCCCGGTCCGGAACTTGATGTCGTCCATCGCGAAGACGTTCGTCGGGTCCGTCATCGCGAGCGTGAGCGTCGTGCCGTTGCGGGACACCGGAATGACGTTGTACTTGGTGGCCGTCTCGGCCGGAATCAGCCGCACGACCGCCGAGTCGAGATCGAATTCGCGCAGGTTGATCGCCGGCACGCCGTACTGCCGGCTGAGCACCGAGGTGATGTCGTCTTCGGTGAGGATGCCGAGCTTGACCAGACTGCTCCCCAGCCGCCCGCCATTCGATCGCTGATGGTTCAGCGCCTCCTGGAGCTGGGTCGGCGTGACGCGCTTCTCGCGCAGGAGCAGTTCGCCAAGACGGACGGCCATGTCCTCCCGCTTTCGCCCGAAGGGCGATCATTCGACGAAGGCCAATCCTAGGACCGGCCGGTGCCAGGTCGTCTTCTGTAGCAAAGCTGGGGCCAGAAGCGCCGCCAGAGCCGGGGGCGGGCGGGCCGCGCCACGACGCGGGCAGTGGCAGATTCTGCAATGGCCGCCCGCGCCGCCGATTGCAGGTTCTTTCAGGAACCCCGGCAACGACAGAGCCGGCATCGGACTGCCAAGGCCTGTCGCTGGCGGCCCGCTCGCCGCGCGTCCGGGCGGGTCGCCAGACCAGTTCCAGTTACGAGATTGAAAGCTACTCGACCCGTTTGTCGGTGGCGTTCCGGAACCTCAGGGCCCCGGAATCGTAAGTTTGTTCGCGGGCGGTACAATGTGAGGTTGGCCGTCCCGAGCGGCCGTATCCAGGGGGGACCCCTTCCATGACCGCACCCGCCACCGGCGGCGCGCCCGACTTGGGCCTCTTCGCCCGAATCGCCGGAGTTCTCACCGCACCGCGAGCCACTTTCGAGCGCGTGGTCGCGTCCCCGCGCCCCGTCCTGATTCTCCTGGTCGTCGCGATCGTCGTCGGCCTGGCCGGAGCCGTCCCGCAGTTCTCGGAGGCCGGGCAGCAGGCCATTCTCGACGCGCAGGCCGCAGCGCGCGAGAGCATGGGCCGCCCGATGAGCGCTGACGAATACGCAGTGATGGAGCGGCTGGCGCCCTACTTTCCGTACTTCACTCTCGGGCAGATTCTGATCTTCCTGCCGATCTTCTGCCTGGTGATCGCCGCCCTCTGCTGGGTGGCGTTCAACACGGTGCTCGGCGGCGCGGCGACTTTCAAGCAGGTGCTGGCGATTGTGACGCACTCGCAGGTGGTCGGCGCGCTGGGCGCGGTCGTCGCGGCGCCGATTCAGGCGCTGCAGGGCACGGTCACGGCCGGCGGACCGTTCAACCTGGGCGTGCTGGTCCCGATGCTCGACGAGTCGTCGACCCTCGCCCGGCTCCTCGGTATCACGAACGTGTTCACCATCTGGTGGCTGGTCGTGATGGCCATCGGATTTGGCGTGCTCTACCGGCGTAAGAGCACCAACGTGGCGATCGGCTTGATCGTGGCCTACGGCGCGATTGCCTACACGCTCATCGCCGTGTTCGGGTCGATGTTCGGCGGCGGCCAGGGAAGGTAGCGGCATGAAGCGGAAGAAGGTAGGGATCGGCGTCGCGATCGTCGGGGTCCTCGGGCTGCTGGCCTGGGCGAATCTGGGCTTCCGCCGCGAGTCGGGCCTGGCCGTCACGGTCGAGAAGATCGAGACGCGCGATCTCGAGGCGATCGTCTCGGCGAGCGGCAAGGTGCAGCCCAAGCGGTCCGTCAACATCAGCGCGGAGACGATGGGCAAGGTGGTGACGGTGGCCGTCAACGAGGGCGACCTGGTGACGCGCGGTCAGCTCCTCCTCGAGATCGATCCGAAGAACCTGGAGACGCGCGTCCAGAACGCCGAAGCCAGCCTGGCGTCAGCGCGCTCGCAGCTCGATCAGACCAAGGCGCAGATCGACAACGCCAAGGTGGCCCTGCGCGAAGCGCAGGACACGCTGCGACGCTCCGAAGATCTCTACAAGAGCGGCCTTCTGCCGCGCGACCAGTACGAGCGGGCCGTCAACGACGTGAGGCGGCAGACCACGAATCTGCAGGTCAGCGAGCAGTCGGTCCTGACGCAGCAGCAGCGCATCAAGCAGGAGGAGGCGAACCTCGAGAGCGCCAGGTACGACCTCAACAAGGTCCGCGTCGTGTCGCCCATCAGCGGGCTCGTCACGCGTCGGAGCATCGAGGAGGGCGAAACCGCCGTCGTCGGCACGATGAACAACGCCGGCACCGTGCTGCTGCAGGTTGCGGACCTCTCGGTCATCGAGACCGAGATTGAGGTGGACGAAACCGACATCCCGTACATTCGGCTCGGCCAGCCCGCCAAGGTCACCATCGACGCCTTGCCCGACCAGACGTTCCGCGGAAAGGTCACCGAGGTTGGCAACAGCCCCATTCAAGCCGCCGGCGGCGGCGCCGCCACGCGGGCGACCAACTTCAAGGTCGTTGTCACGATCGCCGGCCAGGTGCCGAACGTCAGGCCCGGCTTCGCCTGCACCGCGGTCATCACGACGGCGACGCGCCAGAGGGCCGTGGCGGTCCCGATTCAGGCGATGACCGTCCGCGAGCTCATCGTCAACGAGGAAGGCGAGATCGTGAAGCGCGAGGCGGCGGCGAAGAGCCGGCCGGGCCGGCCCGCGCCGCCGCCCGAGCCCGGACCGGGCGAAAAACGCGCCGAGATCGAGGGCGTCTTCATGGTGAAGGACGGCCGGGCGGTCTTCCACCCGGTCAAGACCGGCATCGCCGGTGACAGGTACTTCGAGGTGCTGAAGGGCCTGGCGGCCGGGGACGAGATCATCACGGGACCGTTCGCCTCCGTGCGCACGCTGCGCGAGGGCGACGCCGTCCGGATCCAGCCGGCCAGCAACCGCCCGGAGGCGACGGCCGGCGCGGGACGCTAAGCGTCAGATGCAGCAGTTCTTCGAAGCGACGGGCATCGCCCTGCAGGCCATCTGGGCGAACAAGCTGCGGTCGCTCCTGACCGTGCTCGGCAACGTCGTCGCCGTCACCTCGATCATCGCCGTCGTCTCGCTCGTTCAGGGCCTGAACGCCAGCGTGCAGGACATGATTCAGACCCAGTTCGCGGCCGACGCCTTCACGGTCCGCCGGACGCCCGTGGTCCGGACGGACGAGGAGCGGCTGCGCGTCCAGAGCAACCCCCGGATCACCATGGACGACGCCCACGCGATCCGCGGGTCGAGCCCGCGCATCGGCTTGGTCATGGCCGAAACGGCGACCAACGCACCGGTCAAGTACCGCGCCACGACGCTCGAGTCGGTCAGCGTGCGCGGCGTCACGAAGGAGTACATCAACATCCCCTCGACGGTCATCGAACGGGGCCGGCCGATTACCGCCGCCGAGTTCGACGCGGGGCGCTTCGTCGCGGTGATCGGGTTCGACACGGCCGACCGGCTGTTCGGCGTCCTTGACCCGCTCGACAAGACCATCACCGTCGGCGGCCGGCAGTTCCGCGTCGTGGGCGTCGCCCCGAAGAAGGGGGTCATCCTCGGCCAGTCGCAGGACGAGTTCGTCGTCGTGCCGCTCGACGCGCTGCAGCGGGTGTTCGGGTCGCGGCTGGGCCTGCAGCTCACGGTGCGGCCGACGGATCCGTCCCTCGTCGAGGAGGCCAAGGACGACGTCCGCCTGGCGCTGCGCATCGAGCGCCGGCTGCGGCCGAGGGAGACGGACAACTTCGGGATCATTTCGTCCGATACCTTCCTGAACATCTACACGTCGGCCACGTCGGGCATTTTCGCCGTGCTGATCGGCGTCGTCAGCCTCTCGCTCGTCGTCGGCGGCATCGTCATCATGAACATCATGCTGATGGTGGTCACCGAGCGGACGCGCGAGATCGGCCTGCGCAAGTCGCTCGGCGCGCGCCGGCGCGACATCACCTGGCAGATTCTCACCGAGTCGATCACGCTCTCCACGTTCGGCGGCGTGGTGGGCACGGCCCTCGGGTTCCTCGTGGCCTGGGTCATCAGTCTGGTCAGCCCGCTGCCGGCCATCGTCGAGCCATGGGCCGTGGCGCTCGGGATTTCGATGACCGCGGCGGTCGGCCTCTTCTTCGGCCTGTATCCGGCGATGCGCGCCGCCGCGCTCGACCCGATCGAGGCGCTCAGGAGGGAATGACCGGTGCGGTGGGCCCTCTTCAGCGAGATCGTGGCGATGTCCTGGGACACGCTCCGATCCAACAAGATGCGGTCGGCCCTCACGGTGCTGGGCATCGTGATCGGCATCACGTCGATCGTCGGGATCACGTCGCTCGTCCGCGGGTTCGACGACTCGTTCCGCGCCCTGATCATGGAGATCGGCCCGAACACGATCTTCGTCCAGAAGTTCTCGGGCATCGGCATGTCCTCGGGCGCCGACTTCCAGGCCATCCTCCGGCGCCCCAACGTCACGCCCGACGACGCAAAGGCCATCGAGGAGGCGCCGTCGATCCAGCTCGTGGACATCACGCTCGGGGCGGGGCCGGGCGGCGGGTTCACCGAGCGCGTCACCTATCGCAACCAGCGGACCAAGCCGCTCTTCGTGGCCGGGACGACGGAGCGCTGGCCGTACGTCAACCAGCTGGTCATCGAGTCGGGACGGTTTTTCAACGCGGGCGAGGTCCAGCGGCGCCAGAACGTCGTCGTCCTCGGCCAGACGGCCAAGGCGGCGCTGTTCCCGGTCGAGGATCCGATTGGCAAGCCCGTGCGGCTGGGCTTGTATCAGTACACGGTCGTCGGCGTGATGGCGAAGCGGCCGAGTCCCGGCGCGCTGGACATCGGCGCCGACGACTTCGTCGTGGTGCCGCACACCACGTATCAGAAGCAGTACGGCATCCGCGCCAACCTCCTCTCGCGCGGCCAGTTGCGCAGCGTGCAGATTGCGGCCGTGCCGCACGAGGGCGTGTCGCGCGAGACGGCCATCCGCGAGATCGAGGAGATCATGCGGGTCCGGCACCGCCTCCGGCTGCACGAGCCGAACGACTTCGACATCATGACGCAGGACTCGGTGCTCGAGTTCTGGAATCAGATCACGCAGGCGATCTTCCTGGCGCTCGTGGTGCTCTCATCGATTGCGCTGATGGTGGGCGGTATCGGCGTCATGAGCATCATGACGATCAGCGTGACCGAGCGGACCCGCGAGATTGGCGTGCGCAAGGCGCTGGGCGCGCGCCGAGTCGAGATTCTCTGGCAGTTCCTGCTCGAGGCCGTGTTTCTCACGTCGGCGGGCGGCGTCCTCGGCATCGTCATCGGGAGCGCCGTCGGCCTGGGCGTCGCCTGGCTGGCCGGGTTCCCCGTGTCGCTGCCGTGGTGGTCCTTCGCCATCGGCATCGGCTTTTCTGCCGCCGTCGGGGTGTTCTTCGGGATGGTGCCGGCCATCCGGGCCTCGCGGCTGGATCCCATCGAGGCGCTCAGGTACGAGTGAGCCCCTTCGGACCTGCCGTCACCGGCAGACGCGGTCGGTCGCCGTCTGCCGCGATGTCGTCGTCTGCTTGCTGAACGAGAAGGTCGACCGAGTCGTGGCGGCGCTCGTGACCTGAGGCCCGTTTCCGCCCGCGTGGGCCGGGTGGTTCGTTCGGTTCGGAACTCTCATCCCCTGCCTGCCGTCCTATCCGACGGGCGCCTTGAAACTTATCTCCTGCCGGCGGGTTATCCCACCATGCACGCCGGCGACGACCAGATGAGGCATGCCGGACGTCGAGCGGTTCGAGGCGTTCCTCCGTGCTCATGAGGACCGGGTCTATGCCACGGCGGTTCGGCTGGTCGGGCGTCCTGCGGACGCCGAGGACATCGCGCAAACCACGTTTCTGCGGGCGTGGGAGCGCTTCGACGCGCTGGTCGACCATCCCGGAGCCGGCGGCTGGCTGATCACGGTGGCGACCAACCTGGCGCTCAATCACCTGTCCCGTCACCGACCTCGCTGGCGGCTGTTCAGCGAGCTGGCGGGCGGCGACGCGGGCGAACCTGGCTTCAACGACCGGCTGGCCGATCCCGCGGCGCCCGGCGACCCGCTCGCCGAGGCCGACGAGCACGCGCGGCTCGAGCGCGCCCTGGGGGCCCTGCCGCCGCACCAGCGCGTGCCGATCGTCCTGTATCACTTCGACGAACGGAGCTACGAGCAGATCGCCGCGCGCCTAGGCGTCTCGGTCGGCAAAATCAAGACGGACATCCATCGAGGGCGGCTGGCGCTCCGCGCCGCGCTCGGAGGCCACGATGCCGCCCGGTGACGGCGAGCTCGAACGCGAGATTCACGACGCGCTGCGGCGCCTGCCCATGCCGCGGGCACCGCGGTCGCTCGCGCCGCGCGTCCTGCAGGCGATTGCCGCCGCGGAGGCCCCGGTGCGACGCGCGGCCGCGCCCGCCTGGCGCCAGTGGCCGCTCGAGTGGCGCCTCGTCGGGCTCGTGGCCGCGATGTCGTTGGCCGCCGCACTCGTGCTGGCCGTACCGTTCGTGACGGACTGGGTCGGCAGTCTGCCGGCCACGCGCGCCCTCGTCGGGCTCTGGCGGGCGTTCATCGCACCGGTGGCCGTGCCCGTGCTGGTGTTCGCCGCCGTGATGAGCGGAGCGTCGGCGCTCCTTGCCGGCGCCCTCGGACATGTGGCCTGGGAAGGTCGGGAGACGCACTCATGAAAATGGCACGCCTGCTGGCCCTCGCCGCGGCCCTCAGCATCCTCGCCTGGATCAGTGTGGCGCTGGTCGTCGCCCAGACCGTGCGGATCGACGGGAGCCGGTTCTTCCGGATCGGCGGCCGCCAGGTGATCCGACTCTGGCAGGACTTCGATCTCCGTCAGAACGAAACCGTTCGGGATGTCCTGGTGATCGCCGGACGAACGACGATCGCCGGGCTCGTGGACGGTGACGTGATCGCAGTGGTGGGACCGGTCCGGGTGGAAGGCACGGCCACCATTCGCGGATCCCTCGTCGTGGTCGCGGGAGACGTCGACGTGATGGAGGGTGCCACGGTCCGGCGCGACTTCATCGTGATTGGCGGTGCGGCGGTGCTGCCTCCGTCGTTCGTGGCGGGCGGCGAGCACGTCGCGATTGGCAACACCTGGTTGAGCGGTCGCGTACGGGCCGTGGTGCCGTGGATCACGTACGGCCTGCTGTGGGGTCGTCCTCTCGTCCCAAGCCTCGGATGGGTCTGGTGGTTCGTCGCCATCTCGCTGGTCCTGACCCTCGCCGTCAACCTCATCCTGCACGGTCCGGTCGGCCGTTCGGCGGACACCCTGGCGGCGCGGCCTGCCAGCGCGTTCCTGACGGGACTGCTCATGCTGCTCCTGACCGGACCTCTGGCGGTGCTGCTCGCGGCCACGGTCATCGGTCTCGCGGTCGTGCCCTTCTTCCTTTGCGCGGTCGTCGTCGCGTGGGTCGTCGGCAAGGTCGGCGTGTCGCGCTGGATCGGCCGCAACATCCTCAGTCACGACCCGGAGGAGACGCCGCTTCAGGCGATGTCGGCCGTGCTGGCGGGCTTTGCCGCGCTCACGGTGCTGTACGCCGTGCCGCTCGTCGGTTTTGTGACCTGGGCCATCGTCGGGGTACTCGGCCTCGGCACGGCAACGCTGACCGTGCTCGGCGCGCTCCGTCGCGAACGTGCCACGGCCAGGCCCCCGGCGGCCATTCCGCCAGCGACCGCTGGTGTGCCCGCCGACGTCTCGCTGGACGAATCCGGCGTCATTCCGCCCGTACCGCCCCCGCCGCCCCTTCCGCCGGCCGCACCGGCGGCATCCTGGGCCGCCGCGCCCGCGCCGCCGTTCATGGCGGCCCCATCGACGGGCGACGAGGCCGGGCCACCACCGCCCCCACCACCGCCACCCTCCGCTCCGCGCGGCGCCGCGGGTCTCACGGGCATGTCGCGCGCGACGTTTCTCGACCGCGTCGCCGCCGGCGCCATCGACGTGCTCTTTGTCGCGTTCGTCTTCAACGTCTTTCTGGCGCGCCACGTCTGGCGGGACGGCGAGTGGCAGCTCTTTCTGCTGCTGGCCTACTTCATTACGTTCTGGGCGTGGAAGGCGACGACGCTCGGCGGCATCGTGTGCAATCTGCGCGTGGTCCGGCTGAACGGCGCGCCGCCCGCCGGCGCGGATGCCATCGTCCGCGGCCTGGCGAGCCTGTTCTCATTCGTCCCGTTCGGGCTGGGCTTCTTCTGGATCCTGCGCGACCCGGAGCGTCAGGCGTGGCACGACAAGATCGCCGGCACGCTCGTCGTCAAGGTGCCGCGAGATCATCCGCTCTGATCCGCCCATTCTCAGGTCCTGGGTCCTCGACTGGCCCTCGGCGAGATTCACGCGGACCGCACCGGCCGCCACCACCTCGGTGAGAAACTCCGCGTCTTGCCACTCTTCTTGATCCACGTCCGACAAGGCGGCGAGGAAGTACTCGCCCGGTGGCAGGTCACGGAACACGAATCGGCCATCGGTGCCGGGACGCGCCAGCTGCAGGCGGCGGCCGTGCCGCAGCCAGAGCGCGCGATCGACGGGGAACGTGATCACGAAGAGATCGCTCACCGGCTGCCCTGACGGGGCGGTGAGCGTCCCGGAGAGTTCGGTGTGCCGGTCGGAGAGCGTGAGCACGGCGTCGGTCACGGTGGACCGCAAATCGACGAAGACGTCGAGGACATCTCTCCCCGCGGTCATCGCCGACCGCGGCCACCAGCCGGCGCCAGGCGTGGCGCCTGGCACCAGAACCGTCAGGCGGTACCGGCCGGGCGCCATCGGGGCGAACTCGAAGGTGCCGTCCGCTTTCACGAACGCGAAGCCGGGCGACACCACGCCGCCTCGTCCCACGCCGACGTTGCCGGCAAGCGGCGTCGTGGTCGGGGGTGCGAGCTGCAGGCGTACTTTGGTGATGTCCTCGGGGAGCGCCAGCGCCGTGCGATCGAAGGCTACGCGGCCCTTGAACGCCGGCATCGGCGCGAGCGTCAGCGTCAGGTGCAGATCGCCGGCGACGGTGACCGTTTCGCTCGCGAAGAGCGGCGCCGCCTGCGCGGTCAGCACGTACTGGCCAGGGGCGACGCCTGGCAGCCGGAAGCGGCCGTCCGCGTTGGTCCGCGCCATCGAGTCCGGCCGCAGCCCGGGACCGGCTGGCAGCGGCGGGCCCACGGGCACGAGCGACACCAGCACGCTGGCGGGCGACGAACCGTCCGTGGTGCCGACGACGCCCTCCACCGTTCCGGCGCGCTGTGGCTCGACGACGACGTCCGCACCACCATGCTCGTCGCCAACGGCGAGTGTGATCCGCCTGGCGTCGGCCGCGGACGGCGTACCCGGAGCGTAGATGGGCGGAATCACGTACGTCGCGGGCCGGGGCGGCGCCGCGGTCGGACGCGACGGCGCGGGCGCGGCTGCCGCGCGCGTCCGGAGCGAGGCCAGGGCCGCATCCACCTCGGCGCTCGACATCGCCTCCAGATCGCCAACTGTCAACGTGTTCGGCAGGACCGCGACCAGGTAGGTCCCCGGCTCGAGGCCGTAGATCCGGTACGCGCCTCGATCGTCGGTGACGAATACATCGCGCGTCCCTCGGGCCGTGCCGCCGGGGCCGCCGGCCAGCTCCGCCCGCACGGCGACGACCTGCACGAGCGACACCGGCTGCCCGGCGCGATCTGTGACGCGGCCGGTGATGATCGCGCCGCGCGCCAGGTGCACCGTGAGATTGGTAATCTGCTGTCCGGCCGTCAGCGGCACGGCGGTGCCGGGGCGACCGGGCCGTTTGGCGCCGTACGCGGTCGTGATGTGAGCCGCCTTCGCCGCCGTGATGGTGAAACGGCCCGCCGGCAGGTTGGCAAAGGCGAACCGGCCGACGTCATCGGTGACGGTGCTCTTCGGCGGCGAGAGCTCCGGCGCCGACAGCATCACGATGGCATTGCGCACGGGCTCGGCCGCCGCGTCCATGGTGACCACCCGACCGGCCAGACGGCCCGTGCCCATGGGTGCCGCATCACGCTGCTTCGCAGGCACGCCGCCCGCGGCCATCGCCGACAGCGCCAGCGCGGCGACCATCCACGCGCGCATCACTTCACCGGAACCTGTACGAGTTTCACGCCGACATTGCTCGTGTCGGCCCAGTCCAGCGTCACGCGGGTCGCCAGGGCCGAAGCGGCTTCAAGGAACTTCGCGCGCCGCCAGTCCGCGCTCTGGTCGACGCGGATGGCCGCGACGAAGTACTCACCGGCCGGAAGGTTCGTCTGACGGAACGTCCCGTTCGAGGCCGTACGCGCGGCGCGCAGACGCGGCGCGGTGAAGCCGTAGTGCGTCCACTGCTCCCGCTCGACCGGGAACGCGATCACCATTGCGTTGGCCGCCGGCAGCCCACGCTCGTCCAGCACGGTGCCGGTCAGAATCGCCGTTTTGTCCGTGAGCGTGATGACGACATCCGCAAAGTCGCGGCCGTCGGAGGTGTCGAAGGGCCTGTGCGTCATGTCGCGGCCGTTCCACTCGATGGACCTGATCTGCGGACCGAGCGTCGCCCGAACGAAGAACTGGCCGGGCGGCAGTCCCTCGAAGATGAAGGCCGCGGGGTCGTCCGGCCGCCCGCGATACTGGGACGGTCCCGCGAGCGAGATGTCGCCGTTGGCCGGCTCGGCCTGCACGCGAATCGCCAGCCCGGGCGGCTGCTGCAGGAGCGCGCCGCCCCCGGGCGTGCCGTCCCAGACGCCCCGGCCGCTGATCGTGACGCCGCGTTGCATCGTGACGACGATCCCCGTGACATCGCGGTCGCCGACGTCGACGCGCGTCCGGCCCCAGTAGGCGGCACTCACCTTCCGATCCAGTTCGCGGTAGGTCGTGCCCGCCTCGTCCGGCGCGCCGCTGGTCGAGATCGTCAAGGAGTTCGGCGCCATCGGGAGTTCGGTCATCGGCACGAGCACCGCGGTCCGCGCGACGAACTCGGCGGCGACCCAGCGCGCGACGATTGTGTACTGGCCCGCCGGCACGTTGCCGAACGTGAACGACCCATCGCCGCCGACCATCGTCGTCGCCGTTTCGGAGCCGTCGCCCAGGGCCTCCATCCCCGCGGCCAGCAGGCGCAGGCGCAACCCGGTGAGGGCCTCCCCGGGACCGACGACGGTTCCAGAGACGAGCACCGCGGAAACGGGCAGCAGACGCAGGTCGACACCCTGTCGATCCTCACCGCGCTCGAGATCGATCGTCTGCGCGTCGGCGAGGCTCCGGACGCCTGGAAAGAACGTGGGCGCATACACCCGCAGGCGGCCGTCGGGCGACGGGCGAGGCATCGGGTACCGGCCGAGCACGAGCCGCGTGGCGAGGTCGATCTCGAGCGTGGGCTCCGGCGACGCCGCCAGCACCGAGAGCGGCGCGGCCGCGGCGGCCGCCGACACGCCCACCTGGACGGATGGCACGTGCACGACGTAGCGGCCCGGTGTAAGACCGCCAATCCGGTACGCGCCCCGATCATCCGTCTTCGCGGCGGGTCCGGCCGCCAGGTGTGGCACGCCTGCGACCACGACTTCGGTCAGCACCCGGACGTACGCACCGACGAGCGGATCGCCCTCCTCGTCCGTGATCGTGCCGGCGATCGCGGACGGACGATACAGCACGATCTTGGCGGAGGCGAACCACTCGCCGTCGCCCAGAAAAATGCGGCTCGCTCCGCCCGCGGCCTGGCCGAAGGACCCGGACAGATAGCCGGCCTTGGTGGCGCCGAGCGAGTATCCCTCGCGCACCGGGCCGAGGTGCATGAAGACGAAGCGGCCTTTCTCGTCCGTAAGCAGTCGGCGCGGCTGCCCCGTCTGCTGATTCGGCGGGCCGAGGTAGACAACAGCTCCCGCAATGGGCGAGTTCGTCGTGCCGTCGAGGACAACGCCGCTGATGGCGCCGGTCCCGACAACGGGCGGTGGCGCGGCCGGCGGTTGCTGGAGCGCGCCGAGGCGGCTGGCGGGCACGCCGGAGACCTGCAGGCCCACGACGCCCACCAGGGTCACGCCAAGCAGGCTGAGCTTCACTGAGTCGCGGGCCGCTGTCATGGCGTCACGCTATTGGACACCAAACCAGCCCGCGGCGGTTGGACGGCGTACGCAACGCCGCCGGACCGCGCCGAATGCCGGTTCCCCGTTCAAGTACGGTGGCTGAGCTGATACCCGCCTACCTGCTGCGCAGTCGGGTCGCCACGTCGACGACGATGTTCTGGATCCGCCAGAAGTCCGGGACCGCCGACGCGAAACTGGCGGCGCCGTGGAAGACGAATCGCACGTTCACGACCTGACCGAGGTACGCCGAGAGGTCAATCGTGATCGTGGTCCAGGCCTCCTCGCCGCCGACCACGTGAACCGTCGTCCACTGGCCGGCCTCACCACGCACCTGTACCTCGCCCCACGACGCGGACGCCGGCAGCCGTGAGCGGAACGCCAGCGCGGCGCGCGCGGCCTCGGAGAGGTCGAGCACGCCAACACGCTCGAGGACCGCCGGGCCGCCCGACGCCACCGCCGTCCATCCGCCGTTGGTCCCCTCTCTGTCGCGTGTAAAGCCGCCTCCGCGCCACCCGTCTCCCGACGGGCTCCGGTCGACGCTGCCGCCAGCGATCGATCCTGTCGATCCTGCGGGCGCGCCGCGAGCGAGGTCAGGCGACGCGATGGGACCCGCGCCTGGCTCCCGACATTCGGTCCCGACGGTGGCTGAGCCGGGCGTCCGCCTGAACGTGGCGTTGTCAAGGCGGATCCACTGGTCCGCGCCGGTCGTCGCCGGGTAGACGGAGAGAGTCGCATTGGTCCACGCCTGGGTCGCGAACGTGCGGTAGGTGTAATCAGAGAGCGGCTGGCCCGGCGCCAGCCAGAACGTGCACGCCGAGAGATCGCTGAAGTTGAGGTCGTGCAGGATGATGGTCACGCGCTTGCGGACGCCGCTGCTGTTGCCGAGCTGGAACGTCGCCGTCAGGATGTCGCCGGCGGCCGCCGCTTGCCCCGTAGGCTGCAGAATCACGCCCGCGGGCGGCATGCTCGACGGTCGGATGAACTCCAGCACGCCGGCCACAATCTGCCACGTGATCGTGCCGAACTCGCCCCACGGCGCGAGCGTGCCGGTGTTGAAATTCCCGTTGACCAGCCACTCCGGGCCGGGCGGCCCGCCCGGGGCGACCGGCGCGGTTGGGTCGACGCACATCGTTTCTGTTGACGATCCCGCCGGCACGTGCTCGAGCGACACGTTGTCGAGTCGATAGAACCCGCCGTTCGATCCCGCCGACGCGGCGTAGAAATAGATCGCGGCGCTCGTCCATGCCTTCGTCGTGTGCGTCCGCATCGCGTAGGGCGTGAGCGCGGTGTTCGGGGCGAGCCAGAACGTGCACACCGACAGGTCGCTGAAATCGCTGTCAAGGACGAGCACGCTGATGCGCTTCCGCACGCTGCTGCTGTTCCCCAGGCTGAACCGCGCCACGAGCGGCGCGTTGGCGCCGAGCGCGACGCCGGTCACCTGGAAGATGACAGCCTGGTTGGCCGTGGCCGGCGGCGGCGTGACGCGATAGTACTCGAACACCCCGCCCGTGACCTGCGAGACGATGTAGGACATGTCGGGCGTCGCAAACAGCGACCAGTTCAGCGTCCCGCTTTCGAACCGGCTGTTGCGGACGAGGTTGGGCGCCAGCGTGAAGTCGATGCCGGCCTGGGTCGCCCCATTCGTCACCGTGATCAGCGCTCCGGCCGTGACGTCGCACGTCGGCGTGCAGGGCAGCTCGTTGAACAGCTCGTCCAGGTAGGCGCCGGCGTTCGAGACCCCGGTGCGGGCGTGGTAGGTCCCGGCCGGCAATGCCACCACGAACGTCCCGGTCCCGGTGGTACCCACGGTCTTCACCGGTGTGCCGTCCGGCAGGTGCACCTGCACGAACACGCCGCCGAGTCCCAGGCCGGTGGTTGCATCGCTCACGGTCCCGGAAAACGCGCCGCCGCCCGGCGTCAGCGTGAAGTTCCTCCCGCCTTCCGTCGCACCGGCGGAGACCACGATGGGCTCCCCGGCGCTGACCGTGCACGTCGGCGAGCACGGCAGCTCGTTGTAGAGCTCATCCAGGTAGTAGATCCCGACGTTGGACGTCCGGATGTGGTACGTGCCGGCCGGGAGCCCGACAACCACGTACTCGCCATTGGCGTTGGTCGCCGCGGACTTGACGGTCGTCCCGTCGGCCAGGTGGGCCGTCACTCGCACCTGCGCCAGGAGCGCGGTCGTGCCAGCATCGCGAACCGTGCCTGAGATGTTTCCGCCTTGCGACAACGCGAAGTTCCTGCCGCTCGCCGTGGCGCCGACGGTGACATCGACCGGCGTGCCGGCCGTCACCGAGCAGTTCCCGACGCACGGCAGGTTGTCGAACAGCTCGTCGAGGAGACCCAGGGAGTTTGCGGTGCGAAGGTAGAACCGACCGGCCGGAAGGCCGAACGTGAGGTAGTTGCCCGACGCATCGGTACTCACGCTTCCCAGGGAGACGCCCGCCTCCGTGAAGACCTGCACGGACACGACAAACGGAATCGGCGCGCCGGTCACGGCGTTCGTCACGGTGCCGCTGATGCGTCCGCCCAGCACCAGCGAGAAATCCCGGCCGCCGACCGTCCCCGTGCCGGCCACCACGACCGGCGTGCCGGTCGTGACCGCGCAGCCAGGGCCGGGACAGAATTTGTTGTCGAACAGCTTGTCGACGAAGCCCTGAGTGTTCGAGGTACGCAGGAAGTACGTGCCATCCGGGAGGCCTCGCGTGGTATAGACACCCGACGCGTTGGTGGTGTACGAACCCATGCCGACGCCGGTCGCGCTGAAGAGCGCGACGGCGATGTTCTGGAGCGCCGCGCCCCCGACGGCGTTCGTCACCGTGCCGCTGATGCGCCCGCCCGGCGACAGCGCGAAGTTGATCGTCGTGACGCCCCCGTTCGTGACCGGGACGAGCGTGCCGCCGCTCGTGGTCACCGTGCAGTTGATGCACACGACGCCGTTGTGCAACTGGTTGATCAGCGCGCCGCCGCCGTTCGTCCGCACGTAGTACGAAGTGACCGGCAATCCTGCGACGGTGTACACACCCGATGCGTTGGTGTTGGCACTGGCCACGAACGCGCCCGTCACCAGAAAGACCTGGATATTCAGGGCGTTCACCGGCAGGCCCGTCGACGTGTCCGTGACCGTGCCTGAGATCGATCCGACCGCGCTCGTGGGCATCAGGGCGAAATTGATGTTGGCCGTCGTGGCGTTGGCGGCGACGTGGATCGGCGTACTCTGCAAGACGCCGCAGGCGTTCGTGCACGTGATGTTGTTGTAGAGCTGATTGAAGAAGCCGGGAACGTTGGAGATGTTCGCGTAGTACGTGCCGGGCGGCACGCCGCGAATCGTGTACGCACCCGTGCCGGGGTTGATATTCGCGCCGCCGATGAACGTGCCCGTGGCATCACCGAGGCCGACGAAGGCGTCCGTGCCGAGCGGCGCCCCCCCAACCGCGTTCGTCACGGTGCCCGTGATGCGCCCGCCTGGCGCCAGGATGAAGTCGACGCCGCCTGTTGCGCCGCCAATGACGACGGCGACCAGCGTGCCGCCCTGGGTCGGATTGCATCGCGCGTTGGCGCACGGGATGTTGTTCCAGATCCGGTCAACGAGGCCGAGCCCGTTCTGCGTCCCCACGTAGTAGCTTCCCGTCAGGAGGCCACCGGACGTGTAGTTGCCCGACGCATCGGTGAAGCCAGATTCGACGTTTTCGCCGGTCGAGTCGAAGATGGTGATCTCGACGTTCGCGAGCGGCACGAGACTGGCATTCCGGACCGTGCCGGTGATGCGGCCGCCGATGGCGAGCGCGAAGTCGTAGCCGCCGGTCGTGACGCCAATCGTGACGGGCATCGGCGTGCCGACCTCTGTGGGATCACAGGCCCCGCATGGAACGTTGTCCCACGCTTCGTTTTGATACCCGAGCGCGTTCACGGTGAACGCGTACACCGTGCCCGTGACCGTGCCGCCGTCACTCAGGTAGTCGCCCATCGCGTCCGTGACGGCCCGCGTGAACGCGACGTCGCCGGTCGCCGGAAGGAAGAAGATGATCACACCGGCGATGCCCAGTCCCGTGGCGGAGTCCGTGACCCGTCCTGCAATCCGGCCGCCGGGATCGAGGGCGAAGTTCGCCGTGAACGAACTGCCGTTCGTGACCGTGACCGGCGTGAGGGAATTGACGTCGCAGACCGCCGAGCACTGGACGTTGTCGAAGATCTCGTTGATGTAGCCCTGCGTGTTATGCGTAATGAAGCCGTATTCACCTGGAGGTAGATTGATCGAGTAGTCGCCCTGCGCATCCGTCGTCGCGATCGCCGTGGGCGAGTCGGCGTTCGAGTTGAGGTCGTAGAAATGAATCTCGGTGTTCGGCAGGCCCAGCGACGTCGTCGAGCTGGTGACGCGGCCGCTGATGGTGCCGCCTTGCGCCAGCGCGTCGGCGGCGCCACCGGCGAGCAGGGCCGATGTCAGAAGGAGGATGCCGGCGTTCTTGACACGACGCGGGCGGGTCAGCACGGGGGGAGTACCGGTCGCATCGTCCACCTCCAGGACGTCGGTCGCCGACGTCAAGGTGCGGGGTTATATCACAAGTGAGCAGACGGGCGGCACGGCGGTCCTGGTGTCGAGGACGTCGCGGCCGGCGCGGGGCGCGCTTACTCTTGTCGTCCCGTCATCTGCCAGCGGATGAGCGACACGGGAATCACGCCCGCCGCGTTGAACTCGTCGAAGAAGCGGCGGAGCGTGAAGGCGTCGCCCAACTGCCGCGCGCGATCCTTGATGAGCTCGTCGATCAGGTACTTGCCGCTGACGTAGCTCGTGCCGTACGCAGGCTGCCGCAGGTAGAGCTGCTGCTCGAAGTGAAGGAGATCGAGATCGGGCCGCATCCAGCCGCGCGGCGTCCATTCCACCTGGAAGGCCTTGGCGGCGGCAATGTCCATCTCGTTGGCCTGGGTGTAGAGGGACGCGAGGCCGCGGGCGGCGCGCTGCGCCAGCATGATCCACACGATCTCGCGCGCGCGCGGGTTGTCGTCGTAGTAGCCGGCGTGCAGGATGATCTCCTCCATGGCAGTGGCCATGCCCTCAGCGCGGTTGGCCCACACGTTGTAGAGCGTGGCGCCGCGGCGGACGGGGCTTGGATGCGGCCGCTCCTTCATCCACGCGTGATCCCACCAGTGGTAGAAGTGCGCGAAGAGCGTCATGGGCTCGTAGTGGCTGGCAATGCCGAAGAAGTTGCGCCGCTCGATCGGCACGAAACCGCCGATGTGCGCGCGGAGCGCCGCGTCGAGGTAGGGCTGGACGTCGAGGAGGTTCCGGTCTCGGAGAAACGCGAGGTACTTGGTGACGGCGGCATCGGCGCGGCGGCGGTACTCATCGGCGTCGGCCGCCGGCACGAGCGGCGGCAGGCTCCGGTTGCGCTCCTCTTCGAGCTTGAGCGACGCATGGGCCCGCGCAAGCTCGCGCTTGAGGAGCGCGACCTCGTCCTCCCACGTCATCGGGACGAGCTGCGCCTTCTGCAAGTGCCAGGTGTAGGCCGCCCTGCCCACGCCGGACGGCCCGGTGCGCCGGCCCGCTTCCTGCTTGAGGAAGATGACGAAGGCGTGGGTTGCATCGATCGCCTCCCGAACGGCGCGCCGGAGGGGCGCGCCCGCCGTGCCGACGCGCGTCTCCAGCGCCTCGAGGTCCGTCACCTGCTGCGCCATCGTGCCGATGCCGGTCATCCAGAGGTCGCGCGCGTTGCCCGTGAGGTTGAGGCGCGCCTGGGAGAGGAGCGACGGAATCGTCGCCAGCTCAGCAGCCAGCTTCGCTTCGTCGGCCGGCGACAGCGGGAACGCGTAGGTCCAGAGTTCGACCACCGCGTGGTGCGTCGGCCCCTCATGCGCGGGCGTGTCGCTCTGCCCCATCCACAGAGACTTGTAGAAGGCCGGGTCGCGCGCCCAGGGCCGCAAGACGTGCAGGTCGAAGTCCATGGCGCTGAACATGGCTTCCACGAGCGCGCGATCGACCTGCCGGTCCACGGGCCAGGTCGAGCCGTCGATGGACGCGAGGCGCGTCTGGAACGTCTTCAGCATTTCGCGCCGGCGCAGGATCGAGGCGTCGGTGTAGTCCGGCGCGCCGCTTCGCATCGGCGGACGCTCGAAGGCGACGAACTCCGAGAAGAGCGCGAGGAGGTCCTGGTAGCCCTGCGCGCGCGAGGCAGGCGGTATCCACGCCAAGGTCAAGGCCGCTGCCGCAACCAGGCCAAGTGGACGGGTGATCACCGGTGGCATGCGGGCATGCTACTCCGCCCCGACGCCCGGGCCTCCCGCCAAATCACCGCCAGCCGGCGCATCTCCGTCCGGGATCGCGCCGCTGGCGCGCCATCCGGCTCTGCTCGGTCTGATGATCGGCGCCGGCGCGGGCGCCATTGGCGGCGCCACGATTGGCGAACCCGCCGTCACGGGCGCCGGGCCCCGGTTGTGGGGGGCTGATCGCGCTCAGCGCAACCGCCGGCGCCGCCGTAGGCGGCCGCGACGTCGACAAGCCGGGCGCCCGGGCATCGGTTCAGCGTGTCAACCCGCGCGGGCGGCCCGGGGTGAAGACGAACTTCTGCGCCCGGTACCCGGCTTCGACCTCGGCGCCCGTCTGCGGATGCTTCACCGGCGGCCCCGCGGCTTCGGCGACGTAGATGTTCCCCGACGGATCGACGGACAGATTGTGCGGCCGGCCGAGCTGGCCCGGCGCCACGCCGGCCCCGCCGAACTCGCTGACGACCTCGAGGTCCTTCCGGCGCAGCACGGTAATGACGTGCGAGCCGCCGTCGGCGACATAGAGGTAGGTCTGAGGTCCGTCGTGCGAGAACGCGACCGAGAACGCCGCTTCCGTCCCGCACGGCCGCTTCGGCGTCCACACGGCCTGTTCCTGAGCGCCGCAGCGCGGCCGCAGGATCTTCTCCGCCACGAACTCGCCGTGCTGTCGAAAGACCTGGAGGCGGTTGTTGGCGCGATCGGCGAGGTAGATCAGGCCATCGCGGGACCCGGCGATTCCGTGTGGCACGCTGAACTGCTGCGGCGGCGCCGCCGGCACCTGCGCGGGCTGGGCGGCGGCGCGGCCGCCACCGGCGCCGCCCGCGCCCCGCGCCCCCGCCGTGTCGGCCGCGCCGGCCCCGCCGGCCCCGCCCCGCCTCGGCGGATCCTCGGGCCGCCTGCCGTACGCGCCCCAGTGCCGGAGGTACTTGCCCGTGGCGCCGTCGAACACGACGATCCGGCGGTTGCCGTAGCCGTCGGCGACGAACGCCTCGTTGTCGGCGGGATCGACCCAGACCTCGGACGGGCGGCCGAGGAGCGTCGTGTCGTTGCTGCCGCCGGTCTCGTTGAACCGGCCGATCACGAGCGCGACCTTGCCCTCCCGCGTGAACTTGATCGTCAGGTGGCTCTCGCGCGCGTTCGTCCACACGAAGCCGTTGTGATCGACGAACAGGCCGTGGATGGTGCTCCAGTTGCCGTCCGGGCCGCGCGCGTCCCACGACTGGACCATCCGACCGTCCCGATCCCACTCGGTGATCCGGCTGCGGTTCGACGTCCACACGTGCCCGCGCGCATCTGCGAAGATGCCAATCACCTGGCCCCACGACCAGTCCGGCGGCAGGATCGGCCACGCCGGGTCGGCCTGGAACGCCGGCACCGCGGACAGCTCACTGCTGCGGGGCGCCTGCGGGATCCTCGCGGTGGGGTCGGCGGTCAGGGCCCACGTGCCGACGAGGGCGATCACGGCGATCAAGGCTCTTCGCGTCATGCGCGGAGCATACCGAACTCGAGCCCGCCGCGCGAGCGTCCGCGGTCAGGACGCCGGCGCCGGCTGCGACACGATGGCGATCCAGCGGCCGTCCGGGCTCACGGCGAGGCGCGTGATCGTCCCGAGGGCCGCCTGACCGAGCTCGGCGATCTCGATCCAACGGTCCCCGCCGGGACGCCGGAGCCAGAGCCGCGACTGCGACCCCATGACGATCGAGCCAGCCGGCGTCCACGCCAGGTCCTCGCTCCCCTCGACGGTGGGCGCCAGTTCGACGATCTTGCGGGTCTTCGGATCGAGTTCCTTGATCGTCCAGGCCAGGTCCCTCGGCCGGTGCACGAACGTCAGCGTCCCGGCGCCCGGCCGGATATGCAGCGATCGGCCGATGCTCGATTCGATTGCCTCGCTCGCCCCCGAGGGCAGGTTCACCAATTCGAGCGTGTTCGGACGTCCCTCGCTGCCGAGCACGAACACCGCCACCTCGGTCGGCGAGATCCAGGCGTGGTACCCGATGAGGCCGCGATGCGCGAGCACGAGGCCGGCGTCCGATCCGTCGAGCCGGAATCGCCAGAGCCGCTGCTCGGCGCCGCGCACGGTCGAGAACGTCCCGCGATCGGGCGTGACCGTCGGCGAGTACTCGTTCTCCGGCGTGCGCGTGACCTGCGACACGGCCCGGGTCGCGATGTCGTACCGGTAGATGTCGGTCTGCGTGCCGTCGCGGTTCGAGGCGAAGAGCAGGCCGCTCGAGTCCGGCAGAAAGAACGGCTGGTTGTCGTAGCCGGGGTGGTTCGTGATGTTCACGGGCGTCCCGACGCGCCGCGCCGCCTCATCGAACGACGCGAGATAGATCTCCGTCGCCGGCGGGGGCTGTGCCACGCGCCGCACGCGATCGAACCGAACGTGCCGGACCCGATCGGACGTTGCCGTGAAGGCGTCCACAGCACCATCACTCCCCCGCAAGAAGCGGACCTGGTTGAATGTCGGCGCGTCGAACCGATCCGGCTCGGTCGGCCGGAACGCGACGTCGCCGGTTCGGAAGTGGCGCGCCACAAGCCGGCCCTCGCGGACGTCGAGGACGTAGGACGTCTGGAGTTCCGCGCTGCGGTACTCCCCCGCGAAGGCCTGCAGGTCACCGGCCGTCGGCTGCCACGGTTTCGCCCCCGGCGCCGGCGCGGGCGCCGCCGGCGGCGCGGTGCGTTCCGCCGCGGCCAGACGGTCCGCCAGATACAGGTCGACGATCTGTTGCGCGAGGACCAGCGGATTCATGGCCGCCGTGTTGGCCAGAATGGCCACGGCGAAGCGCTCGTCGGGCACGCGCAGCAGGACGCTCCGATAGCCGGCCCACGAGCCCGAGTGGGCGGCCGTGCGCACGCCGCGGTACTCGCCGATGCTCTGCCCGAAGGCATACGCGATCGAGCTGCCTGAGTTCAGGCGACCGCGTTCGTGCAGGCGCGCCACCACGGCGCGGTCGCCGACCGTGGGCGCGACCGCGTGCAGGTTGGCGATCCACTTCGCCAGATCCTCGATCGTCGTGAAGAGCGAGGACGAACCGAGCGCCGTCAGATTCGACACGGCGCGGCGGTGGCGCCCGCCGGACGCCGGCCGGTAGGACTCGGCGCGATTGGCGACCACCTCCGTGTGATCGTCGTGGAAGTGCGTGCGCGTCATGCCCAGCGGCTTGAAGATCCGCTCGTCGCAGAACTGGCGGAAGGATCGGCCGCTCACCCGCGCCACGACTTCGGCGAGCAGGTTGTACCCGGTGTTCGAATACAGGTGCGCCTCACCGGGCGTGAAGTTCAGCTCGCGCTGGTGGTAGGCCATGCGCAGGATCTGCGAGAACGACAGCACGTCCTCGAAGCTCCATCCCGCGAGCGCGAGTGTGCCCGGCCAGTCGCGAATGCCGCTCGTGTGGTGCACGAGGTGCCGCAGCGTGATCCGCGAGCCGAAGTCGGGCAGTTCGCCGATGTACCGCCGCACGTCGTCGTCGAGCGACAGGCGACCGTCCGCCTCGAGCAGCGCGACGGCCATCGCGCCGAACTGCTTGGACACCGAGGCGATGTCGAAGACCGTGTCCGGCCGGTTGGGCACGCCGTATTCGAGGCTCGCCATGCCGTAGCCGCGCGCGTGCACGGTCCGGCCGTCGCGCATGACGAGCACGGCCGCGCCGGGTGACGTCGTGGACTGCCATTGGCGAAAGAGCTCGTCCACCTGGCGGGAGAGTTCCGCAGCCGGTCGTATCTGAGCGGCCGACGCGGCATCGCGGCTGGCGTGACGGCCATCCACGGGGGCGGTCAGGACGCCCATCAGGACGCACAAGGCGAAGGGAGTCGCGCGGCGCCACGCCGATGGCGAAACAGGACGACGCATGGGGTCCTACTTTCGGATCTTGTGGGCCCAGTCCATGGCCACGGTCAGGCCCGGGATCGGCACCTCCGGGACCACTTGCGGCGCGGCGCCGGCCGTCGTGAGCACGCGCTGAAACGCGAGAAACCGCTGTCCGTCATCCGACACGCCGTACGTGTGGTGGTCGGTGCCGGGGTGGGCGTAGCGGAGCGCGAGCATGCGGATGACTTCGCGGGGGGTGCCCGGTTCGATGGATCCACCGGTCACGGTGATCGAGACCGCGTAGACGGGCCCGAGGATCGCGGCGCCGTTCGTGTAGGCGCCGTACGCGCCGGCGTTGCCCAGCGAGTGGTAGTACAGCTCCCGGGAGTCACGCCGCCACCGCGGCCAGTCTCCACCAAGGCCGGCGTCGGGCGAGATCTGCCACCGGCCCGTGCCGGAGGGAAACGGCTGGACGTAGACTTCCTTGCGCCCCGTCAACTCCGACGTGTACGCAATCCACTTGCCGTCGGGCGAGACCTGCGCGTGCGTTTCGTTCCGGGTGGACGCCAGAAACGGCACCGGTTTCCGATCGCCCTCGAGCGGCAGGATCCACACGTCGCCCAGCGTCTTCGCGTCGTGCACCCAGTAGACGAGCCGCGTGCCGTCCGGGGAGAAGCACAGCGGCGCCTTGGGCTGCTCCGATTCGAGGAGCAGCTCCCCGTCGGTGCCCGATCCATCGGAGCGCGTCTCGAACAGCCCCCACTTGCCGTTGCGTCTGGACGCGAACACGATGCGGGCGCCGTCGGGCGACCAGATCGGCGACGAGTTGTCCTGCGACGCATCGAACGTGATTCTCGTCGGCGCGCGCGGCGGCGGCTCCATCACCCAAACGTCGCCGCCGACGCCGTCATGACGATGCACGGCCACGCGCTTGCCGTCCGGCGAGCGTTCCACGCCCCGGTAGATGCCCCGCGGCCCCACCGACTCCACGACCTGGGCGCCACGGTCCACCCACTGCAACTGGAACTCCCACGCATCTTCGCCGACCGCGCCGGCGCCCGTGCCGCTCACGTAGTAGATGAGGACGCCGTTGTCCGAGACGTCGAAGTCGCCCTTGCCAAGGACGCTCTCGAACGTCACTTCGTCGGCCACGCGGGTGGGCTCGCCCGACACGGCGAGCGCATCGGCTCGGAACGGTTGTGCGTACACGGCGCCGTCACGCTCAAAGAGGAGCAGGCCAGGCTCGGCGTAGGCCGGGTTGGAATCCACCGGCAGGAGCCGCGTGCGCTCCTTGGAGTCAAGCGCGCCGACGTAGATGCCGCCGGTCTCGAGATCGCCGGACTTGACGAGGAAGAGGTAGCGACGTCCGTCCGGCAGGAACCGCGGCCAGAAGTGCCCGCCCTCGGCGCGCTCGACGGTCGTCACCGCCGTGGGCACGCCGCCCTGTTCCGACACGCGCTTCAGTCCCTCCGGTGTCCCGAAGAGGATCGTGCCGTCCCGATTCCACGTGCCGCCCATGAACTCGGGGACATCGCACAGGTCCTGCGGCCGGCCGCCGGCTGCCGGTACCTTTCTCAACTTGCCGCGGCTGACGAACGCAATCGACGCGCTGTCCGCTGACCAGAACGGCCGGGTCGCGTCGTCCGTCCCCGCGAGCCGCTGCGGCGCCACGGCGCCCACGGGACGCACGTACAGCGCATGCGTATCGCCGATCACCGGGCGCGCCACGAAGGCGACGAAGCGGCCGTCCGGTGACACCGCGCTGTCGGAGCGGCTGAAGGTGGCGGCGCCGCCACTGGCGCTGTTGCCGCCCTGCGTTTCCTCCGCCTGCGCGGTCAGGTTGCGCGGCACCCGGAACCGAAGCTCCTCGGGTGCGGGCGGGTCCTGCACGTACAAGTACGCCGGCCACAGGAGCAGGATCGCGGCCGCCGCGCCCAGCCCCTGCGCGGCACGGCGCAGCCAGAGACGCCTCGCGCGGCCGCCCCTGCCGGCCGACCCGCCGAGATCGGCGTCAGCGCCGCCCTCGGCGATCCAGCGGAGTTCCGCGACGACGTCACGCGCGTCCTGATAGCGGTCGGCCGGATTCTTCTCGAGGCAGGTCTTGACGAGGTCGTCCAGCGCGGTCGGGGTCTCCGGCTGCACGCGCGACAACGGCGGAGGTTCGGACGTGGCGATGGCCGAGATCAACAGGACCTGGCTCCTGCCTTCGAAGGCCTTCTTGCCGCTGACCATCTCGTGCAGGAGCACGCCGAAGGCGAAGATGTCGGTGCGGGCGTCGGCCTCGACGCCGTCGAGCTGTTCCGGCGCCATGTACTGCATGGTGCCGAGCATCGTCCCCGGCAGCGTGACGGACGAGGCCGCCGGCAATGGCGCCTGGGACTTCGCGAGGCCGAAGTCGAGGAGCTTGGGTCCGCTCGGCGTCAGCATGACATTGGACGGCTTGAGGTCGCGGTGCACGACGCCCTGGCGGTGCGCTTTGTCGAGCCCGTCGCCGATGGCAATCGCGACGCCGAGGGCCTCCGGGAGCGGCAGCGGTCCGCGGGCCAGTCGATCCGTCAGCGTCTCGCCTTCCAGGTACTCCATGACGAGGAAGTCCACGGTCTCTCTTCCATCGGCTGAGCCGAGACCGACTTCGTGAGCGGGGATCGATCCCACGTCGTGCAACACGCAGATATGCGGATGTTTCAGGGATGCGATCGTCTGCGCTTCCCGATCGAAGCGCTGCTTCATCGTCGGATTGCTGGCCCATTCGGGCGGGAGGATCTTGATCGCAACTACCCGGTCCAGGCGGGTATCCCGCCCCTTGTAGACCTCGCCCATGCCGCCCGCGCCGATGAGCGCCAGGATCTCGTACGGACCGAGCCTCGCTCCGGCGGCCAGGGTCATCGCGATGTGGTCTCCCGTTTCGTCAGCATCGAGGGCCAGTGCAGGATCGCGGTCAGGCCGCTGGTCACCGTGCTTCGTCCGGAGGCCGCCGTCGCACTCTGGCCGGCCGGCGTGAACTGCGGCGCCAGGATGGGCGCCAGTCCTCCACCGCCTCCCCCGGTTCCAAGCGGGGCTCTTATGAGGAAGCGCCCGTCTCGTGCGATGGACCACATGTGGCGGGTCGGATCGCCGGCCGTCGGCTGCACCGTCGACAGCAGGCTGACGGGGCGCGGCACGTCGTGATCGATCTTCGTGCCAAGCCTGAGGTTGACGACCATGAAGCGGTTGTCGAGCGTCCGGTAGTAGACCTGCTTGCCGTCCCAGCTCCAGCGCGGCTGGCCGCCGCCATCCGTGGATATCTGCTGCTTCAGGTCCGCGGCCGGAAACGAGACCACGTAGACCTGGAACCGGCCTGGCTCGTTCTCATCGGACGCGTACGCCATCCACCGCGGGTCCGGGGAGAACTGCGGTTCGTTCTTCTGATACTGGCCCTGGACCACCGGGAACGGCTTGCCGGCCTTGCCGCCCTCGATCGGCGCGGCGTAGATGTCCTGAAAACTGTCCTTGCCGAACTCGAAGGCGATGTACTTGCCGTCGCGCGACCAGTCCTCGATGGACTCGTTCGCCGGCGATTCGACGAGAGGGATGTCGTCGCCGACGCCGTTGGCATTCTTCACGTAGATGTCCGCATTGCCCTTCCGGTAGGACGTGAACGCGATGCGCGCGGCGTCAGGCGCCCAGACCGGATCGATGGCATTGCCCGGATCGCTCGTGAGTCGGGAGGACACCGACTTTTCCCAGTCGATCACCCAGATGTCCGCGGCCGGCGCCCCGGCGTCCTGTCGGGTGACGGCGATGAGCCGCCCGTCGGGCGAAAGGTCCAGGTCCCCGTAGGCGCCGGCCTCAATCGCCACACGCACCGGACCGGCCCGTTCGACCCAATTCCACTGCGCGGTCGCGGTTCGGCCCCGGCCGACGGCGGTGGCGCCCGCCGTGCCCTGGAAGTAGAGCAGGACGCCGTTTTGAGACACGGCGAAACTGCCGCGGCCGTCCGCGCCCGACGAGACTTCTCCCGCGACCTGCACCGGGTCGCCCCTGAACCGAAGCTTGCCCGCGTCGAAGGGCTGAGCAAAGAGCGTCGTCTGGCGCTGGAAGAACAGGTACCCCGCCGATCCTCGGGCGCCTCCCGCAAGGGCAAAGATCGGTCTCGACTCGAACGCACCCAGGGGCGTGCGCGCCTTCGAGCCCAGTGACCCGCCGTACAGCGCCCGGCCCGCCGGCTCGGCCGACCACGTCAGGTACACGAACTGCCGGCCATCCGGCAGGAACGTGGGCCAGAAGTGCCCGACTTCGCCCTGGCCCAGCTCGGTCACGAGCACGGCCTCTCCGCCTTCGGCCGACACGGCAAAGAGGCCGGCGGGCGATCCGAAGAGCATCGTGCCGCCCTGGGTATCGCTCCACGCGCCACCGGCAAACTCCTTGGCGTTGCACACATCCAGCGGCGCGCCGCCGGCAGCCGGCACCTTCTTCAGCTTGCCGCCGCTCACGTAGCCGATGAACTGGCTGTCCGGAGACCAGAAGGGCTGCGCCGCGTCGTCCGTGCCGGCCAGCTTGACGGCCGCCAGGCCTCGAACCGGCCGCGTGTACAGGGACACCGGACCGGCGCTGTCCGGCTTGGCGGCGAACGCGATTGTGCGCCCGTCGGGGGACACGGCAAAGTCGCCGTCACTCAAGCCCGTGATGGTGTGGCGAAACTGCACCGGTTCCGGATCGGCCTGGCCGCGCCAGTGGAGATACGCCGGGGCCGCGGCCGCCAGGATCACGACACCAACCGTCACAGTTGCAGCGACTTCCAGGCGCCGCCACCGCGGGGCGTCGACGCCGGCGGTCGCCGCGCCGCGGTTGCGGACGACCCACTGCAGCTTGCGCTTGAGGCTGTGGGCGCTCTGCCACCGCTCGTCGGGATCCTTCGCCAAGCAGCGCGCGACGAGGTGTTCGAGGACGGCGGGCGCGAGCGGCTGCACGTGGGAGATCGGCCGGGGCTCGGCTTTCATGATCGCGCCGATCAGGCTCGCCTGGCTCTTGCCCTCGAAGGCCTTCTTGCCCGTCAGCATTTCGTAGAGCAGGGCGCCGAACGCAAAGATGTCCGTGCGCGCGTCGGCCTCGCGGCCCTCCACCTGTTCGGGCGCCATGTACTGGAGCGTGCCGAGAATGGTCCCCTGCGCCGTCACATCGAGGCGCGTCGGCTGCGCCGGGCCCGATGCGGTCGGCTCCGGCGTCGCCCACTTGGCGAGCCCGAAATCGAGCAGCTTCGTCTGGGGCGCGCCCCGGCGGACCGTCTGGCCGGATCGCGTCACGCTGCTGCCGGCCAGCATGACGTTGGCCGGCTTGAGATCGCGATGCACGACGCCCTGGCGGTGCGCCCGATCGAGCGCGTCCACGATTTCGCCGGCGACCTGCAGCGCCTCGTCCACCGACAGGGGGCCGCGTAGCAGACGGTCGGCCAGCGTCTCGCCCTCGACGTACTCCATGACGAGGAAGCGCGTGCCGTCCTGTTCGCCCACGTCGTGGAGCGTGCAGATGTGGGGATGGTTCAGCCCGGCGATGGTCTGGGCCTCCCGCGCGAAGCGATCCTTCATATCGGGATCGTCCGCGAAGCGCGGGGGCAGCACCTTCAGCGCCACGGTGCGGTTGAGCCTCGTGTCCGTGGCCTTGTAGACCTCGCCCATGCCGCCGGCGCCGAGGGCGGATTCAATCTTGTACGGACCGAGGGACGTACCTGCGGACAGGGACATGGGCCGGAATCAGCCTGGAGCAGGCGGAACTATATGGCAGCGCCCGTTCGGCGGGCAAGGCGCGAAGAAGCGGCCTCGTGCTTCGAGGGGACCCTATAATCGCGGTCAACCTGACGAGGAGGCTGACATGACGCCCCGGCGCAAGAGACCGGTCATCATCGCCGCACTGATCGCGACGCTCACGCTCACCGCATCGCTCGCGGCCCGCCAGACCCCGCCGGCCGCCGCCACGGCACCCGCCGCCGGGCAGGCGCGTGGACCGCAGTCGCCGCCGGTCGTGTCGCCGGACGTTGACGCCAGTCGGCGGGTCACGCTCCGGATCCTGGCCCCCGGTGCGCGAACGGTTCGACTGAACGCGAGCGACATCCCGGGTCTCGGGCAGACCGGTGTGCTCGAAAAGGGCGACAACGGCGTCTGGTCCGTCACCGTCGGCCCGCTCGAGCCTGGCGCGTATCGCTACAACTTCAACGTCGACGGCGGGTCCGTGATCGACCCGCGCAATCCCGCCGTGAGCGGATCGAACAACAACGTCTGGAGCATCGCGTACGTCGCCGGGTCGGACCTCTTCGACACGAAGCGCGTGCCGCACGGCGCCGTGACGGCCGTCACCTACTACTCGACGGCCCTCGGCCGCGACCGGCGCATGCACGTCTACACGCCCCCGGGCTATGAATCCGGCGGCGGCCGGTACCCGGTCTTCTATCTCCTGCACGGCGCCGGCGACAACGACGACACGTGGACGTCGGTGGGGCGCGCGGGCATCATTCTCGACAATCTGATCGCAACGAAGCAGGCCCGGCCGATGATCGTCGTCATGCCGGCCGGCCACACGAACGGCCCGATTCCGGGCGTCGGGCCGGCACCCGCGGCCCGGCCGGCCCCCGACGGCGCTCCCGACGAGTTCACGCGCGATTTCACGATGGACGTCGTGCCGTACGTCGAGACGCACTATCGCGTGCTCGCGGGCCGGCAGCATCGGGCGATCGCGGGCCTGTCGATGGGCGGCAGCCAGACGCTCAACATTGCGATGGCGCGCCTCGATCAGTTCGCCTACATCGGTGTCTTCAGTTCAGGACTGCTGGGCGCCGGGCGGGGCCGGGGAGTCGCGACGGGCGACGCGCCGCCGCCGTTTGGCGCCGCCTGGGAAAAGCAGCACGCCGCCACGCTCGACACCGCGTCGCTCAAGCGAGGCCTCAAGCTCGTCTGGTTCAGCACGGGCGTGAACGACGGCCTCATGGCCACCACGCGCCAGACGGTCGCGCTCTTCGAGAAGCACGGCTTCACGGTGCAGTTTCTCGAAAGCCCCGGCGGTCACACCTGGCTCAACTGGCGGAACTACCTGGCGCAGTTTGCGCCGCAGTTGTTCCGGTAGGCCAGGCCCGCGTCGGGCGAGATCGCCCGCGGGAGCGCAGCCCGCACGTTCACTCACGCCACCAGTACGCCCGCATAGGCCACCACCTCGGCGTCCGAGCCCGTCACCCAGCCCGAGTGCCGGTAGTCGACCACTTCGGCCTGTGTTGCGCCGAGCCGCCGGGCGGCCTCGACCACGACGGCCGCCGGCGCCCGCCCGCACATGCTGATCCTTTCGCGGCGGCAGGCCTCGAGCAGGCCACGTCCGTCGAGCGCCTGGATGGCGGCCAACGCCTGCCGGTCCTTGCGCTCAGCCCCGGCGGCCGGCTCGTAGTGCGTCATGTCGGACGAGGCGACGAGAAGTACGTCGCGTTCAGCCGCCCTGACGACGTTGGCCAGCGCCGCGGCCAGCCGCTCCGACCGCGCCCAGTCGTCCCAGGCGAGCACGAGCGGCACGATGGCCGCATCCGAGGCACGGCGGCGGAGGAACGGCAGCTCGACCTCGATGGCGTGCTCGTCCCGGTGCGCGACCGGATCGTGCGCGACCAGATCGCAGGCGTCCTCGAGCGCCGCGGCGAAGACCTCGTCAATCGGCACGGCCCCGAGCGGTGTGTCGAACGCACCCGCGCGCCAGAGCGAGGCGCCGGGCGACCGGCACCGGCCGGTGTGGTTCGGCGCGATGACGACCACGGTGCGGGGAATCGCCAATCGGCCGAAGACGTGACCGGCGCAGGCCCCGGAGTACACCAGGCCGGCGTGCGGCGCGATCGCGCCACGGCAGCGCCGGGCCTCGTCAGGTACGCCGGCCAGGCACTCGTCGACGACCGCAACAAGGTCGCCCGCGTCGTCGGGATAGAAATGTCCGGCCACCGCCGGCGGACGGATGCGATCCGTCATGACGAGCGGGCAGGGCGCGTCGCCGCCAGCCGGACGCCCTGTCGCCTGGCGCCCCACCTGCCGTGCGGCCCGTCGAAGACGCCGGCGCACGGCGTGCCGCACCGACGGCATCTGCCATCGTCGGTCAGACGCCACGCGAGGATCTCGTACCAATCGCGCTCGACGAGCGCCGCCCCGCACCCGTGGCAGCTCGTCGTGCCGCCCTCGACGTCGTGGACGTTGCCTGTGTAGACGTATCGCAACCCGTACCCACGCGCGATCCGGCGCGCCCGCGTGAGCGTCGCCGGTGGCGTGGGCGGCCGGTCGCGCATCTTCCAGTCGGGATGGAACGCCGTGAAGTGGAGCGGCACGTCCGGCCCCAGGCGCTCGGCCACCCATCGCGCCAGGGCGGCGATCTCCTCGTCGCCGTCGTTCAACCCCGGAATGAGGAGCGTCGTGATCTCGAACCACACCGACGTCCGATGCTTCAGGTACTCGAGCGTCTCGAGCACGGGCTGCAGGTGGCCGGCGCACGTGTTCGCATAGAAGCCTTCGGTGAACGCCTTGAGATCGACGTTGGCGGCGTCCATGTGCTCGTAGAACTCGACGCGAGGGTCGGGGTCCATGTAGCCGGCGGTCACCGCCACGGTCCTGATGCCGTGCGCCCGGCAGGCGCGCGCGACGTCGATCGCGTATTCCATGAAGACGACGGGGTCGTTGTAGGTGAAGGCCACGCTCCGGCACCCGAGGTCGGCGGCGGCGCGGGCGATCGTCTCCGGCGACGCCGCGTCAGCCAGCGTGTCCGTCTCGCGCGACTTGCTGATGTCCCAGTTCTGGCAGAACCGGCAGGACAGGTTGCACCCGGCCGTGCCGAACGAGAGCACCGGCGTCCCGGGTAGAAAGTGATTGAGCGGCTTCTTCTCGATGGGATCCACCGCGAAGCCGCTCGACCGGCCCCACGTGGTGAGCACGATTTCGCCGCCGCGGCACGCGCGCACGAAGCACAGGCCGCGCTGCCCGTCGCGCAGGCGGCAGTGCCGCGGGCAGACGTCGCACTGCGTGCGCCCGTCCTCGGTCCGGTGCCAGTATCTGGTCGGCACGACGGAGCCCGGGTGGGCATCGAGGGCCGCGAAGGCCGGTTCATCCATGACGGCGTCCGGGCGGCGAAAGCCGTACCCACAGTCTATCCATCTGACGCCCGGTGGGCCGCCTCGTCGGGTCCCTCGGTCGCTCAGGCACGCGTCGCCTTGGATCGGCGGGCCCGGACCGGCTGGCGCAGAATTGTCCGCAGCTTCGCCGGCCCGGACGACGACCTTATCGAGACGGTCTCGATCACGTGCAGCCTCGGGCCGGCCGGCCAGTCCATCGTCTGGCTGGAGTGATGCACGGCGTGCACGCGCCAGAGCGCCGGCACGCCGTGGTAGGCACGATGAATCCGTACTGGACGACGTCTGCGACGATCACGATCTCGAGGAACTGCACCTCAGGACGAGCGAGGTCGGTCGAGAGGATGCCGGGATACTGAAAGACGAGCACGCCGGCGTCGCGGTCATGTCAGGGCCCTTCGGCGTGCCAGTGCTACAGAGGTACCGCTCATCCGTTCTCCAGTTCCACCCGTTCCCCCGTTGCAGCTATGATCCGCCTTTTGGAGGGTTCCCCCTATGAGGGTCTTTGACGCGGCAGGCATCCGGAACGTGGCGCTCGTCGGGCACAGCGGCGCGGGCAAGACCCAGCTGGCCTCGGCGCTCCTCGTCGATGCCGGCGCCGTGAACCGCTTCGGCAAGGTCGACGAGGGCACGACCGTGACCGACTACGACGAAGAGGCCATCGCCCGCAAGCACACCCTCTCGGCCTCGCTCGCCCACCTCGAGTGGAACAAGCAGAAGATCAACCTCATCGACACGCCCGGCATGGGCAACTTCCTCTCCGACGCCCGCGCCGCGCTCCGCGTGTCCGAAGCCGTCCTCGTCATTGTCGACGCCGTTGGCGGCGTGCAGGTCTCGACCGAGAAGGTCTGGGCCGACGCCGAGGACCTCCAGCTCCCGCGGCTCCTCGTGTGCAACCGGCTGGATCGCGACCGCGCCAGCCTCGAGCGCACGCTCGACTCGATGCGCACGTCGCTCGGACGCAACTGCGTCGCCGTGCAGATGCCGCTCGGCCAGGAAAAAGACTTCAAGGGCGTGGTGGATCTGGTGGCCATGAGGGCCTACACCTTCGCCGCAGACGACTCCGGCAGGATGACGGAAAGCGCCGTCCCGGACGCGGTCTCGGGGGCCGCCACGAGCGCGCGCGACGCGCTCATCGAAATGGTGGCCGAGGCCGACGACGCGCTGATGGAGAAGTTCTTCGAGGCGGGCACGCTCACCCAGGACGAGCTCACGGCGGGCCTCGGGCGAGCCGTCCGCGCCGGCAAGCTCTTCCCCGTCTTCTGCACGTCGGCGCTGCACAACATCGGCGTCCAGCTCCTGGCGGATGCCGTGGTCACCTACGTGGCGTCGCCGGCCGAACGCCCGTTTCCGGGCCTGGACGCCGCAGGCGGGGCCGCCACGCGTGCCGCCGACGACCAGGCGCCCCTCGTCCTCTGGGTCTGGAAGACGGTGGCGGACCCCTTTGCCGGACGCATCACGCTCTTTCGCGTCGTCTCGGGCACGGTCAAGTCCGACACCACGGTGCACAACGTCACGCGCGACGCGGCCGAGCGGCTCGGCCATTTGATCGTCCTCCAGGGCAAGACGCAGACCCACGTCCAGGAGCTTAAGGCGGGCGATCTCGGCGCCGTCGCCAAGCTCAAGGACACGCGGACGAGCGACACGCTGGGCGACAAGGGCGCGGGCTTCACCGTGCCGCCGGTGAAATTCCCGGAACCGGTGCTCTCCTACGCGATCGAGCCCAAGAGCCGCAGCGACGAGGACAAGATCGGCCCGGCCATGCAACGGCTGCACGAGGAAGACCCGTCCATCAGCTACAACCGCGATCCGCAGACGCACGAACTTCTGCTCTCGGGCCAGGGTCAGCTCCACATTGAGGTGACGGTGGCGAAGCTCCGGCGGCGCTTTGGCGTCGAGGTCAACCTGAAGCCGCCGCGCATTCCCTATCGCGAGACGATCACGGCCAAGGTCGAGGCGCACGGCCGCCACAAGAAGCAGACGGGCGGCCACGGCCAGTTCGGCGACTGCAAGATCCGAATGGAGCCCCTGCCGCGCGGCGCCGACTTCGAGTTCGTCAACGACATCTTCGGCGGCGCCATCCCGCGGCAGTTCGTGCCGGCCGTCGAAAAGGGCATCCAGGAGACGCGGCTGCGCGGCTACCTGGCCGGGTACCCGGTGGTGGACTTTCGCGTCACGGTCTACGACGGGTCGTACCACGACGTCGACTCGAACGAGCTCTCCTTCAAGCTGGCCGGCCGCCTGGCCTTCAGGGACGCGATGTCGCGCGCCAGGCCGACGCTGCTCGAGCCCATCATGAACGTCGAGGTCTATTCGCCGTCGGACTTCGCCGGCGATCTCATGGGCGATCTCAACGGGCGGCGCGGCCGGATCTCGGGCATGGACACGCGCGGGACGTCCACCGTGATCAAGGCGACGGTGCCGATGGCCGAGATGCTGACGTACGAGCAGACGCTGACGTCGACGACGGGCGGGCGCGGGTCGTATCACATGGAGTTCTCGCACTACGACGAGGTGCCCGGCCACCTGCACGCCAAGATCGTCGCGGCGTCCAAGGCCGAGCGGGGCGAGGCGAAAGACGACGAGGAATGAGGGCGCGTGTCGGATCAGCTCGACGTCCTCACGCTCCTCGCCGCACGGCTGGACGCCGCGCAGGTCCCCTACATGATCACGGGCTCGATTGCCGGCGCGTTGTACGGCCAGCCGCGGATGACGCGCGACATTGACGTGGTGGCGGTGCTCTATCCCCCGCATGCGACCCGGCTCGCGGCCATGCTCGCACCGGACTTCGAGGTCGATGCCGACGCGATCGGCGCGGCGATCGCGGCGCGGCGCATCTTCAGTCTCGTCCACCGCCGGGCGCTGCAGAAGGTCGACGTGATCGTCCGTGACGACCGCGAGTACGAGCTGGAGAAGTTCGAGCGCCGACAGCAGACCGACATTGAAGGACAGCCGGTCTGGGTCATCTCGCCCGAGGACCTCGTGCTGTCCAAGCTGGTGTGGGCGAAGGACAGTCGATCGGAACTGCAGCTCAGGGACGTGCGCGGCATCATCGCTCTCCAGCCGCAGCTCGACTGGCCGTACCTCGATCGCTGGGCCGTGCGCCTGACGGTGGCGGGTCTCCTGGCGGAGTGCCGGACATGAGGGACTCGTCGCCCCAGGTCGACGCCGCATTCGCGGCTCGCTTCGCGGCCCGGTCGCCGATCGAGCGGCTGCGGATGGCGTGTGCGATGTTCGACGAGGCCAAGGCGCTGGCGGCGGCGGACGTCCGTGCCCGTCGGCTCGATCTCTCGCCGTCCGAGTTGCGGGTGCAGATCTTCGACCGGCTGTATCTCGGCGACTTCACGGCAGCCGAGCGCGAGCGGATCCACCGAGCCCTGCGATCGGAGCCCCTGTGAGATCGGCCGCGGCGGCCGTGTGTCTCCTTGGCGCGCTCGCCTTCCAGGATCCTCCGCCCCCGCCGGGGCCGACCTTCGAGGAGTTTCTGGCGGGCGTCCGCGCCGAGGCGCTGAAGCGCGGCATCAGCGAGGCGACGCTCGACCGCGCGCTCACCCGCCTCCAGCCCGAACCGGTCGTCGTCGCGCGGGATCGCGCGCAGCCGGAGGTCACGCAGAGCCTGGAGGACTACGTCCAGCAGCGACTCAGTCCGAAGACCGTTGCGACGGCGCGGGAGATGGCGGCGCGGCACGCGGCCGTCCTCGCGCACGTCGAGAGGGCTTATGGCGTGCAGCCGGCCTTGATGGTGGCCATCTGGGGGCTCGAGTCGAACTTCGGCGCGTTTACGGGCTCGTATCCCACGATCGCGGCCCTGGCCACGCTGGCGTTCGACGGCCGCCGGCCGATCTTCCGGTCCGAGCTCTTCGCGGCGCTCACGATCGTCGACCAGCGCCAGATGGATCCGGCCGCGCTCAAGGGATCGTGGGCCGGGGCGATGGGCCAGCCGCAGTTCATGCCGTCGAGCTTCCTGCGCCACGCGATCGACTTCGACGGCGACCAGGTCGTGGACATCTGGTCGTCCCACGCGGACGTGTTCGGGTCGATGGCCAACTACCTCAGGGCCGCCGGCTGGCGGGAGGGCGAGCGGTGGGGCCGCGAGGTGGCGGTCTCGCGCGCCGTGATGGCCAAGGTCGATCGCGCCGTGGCGATGCGGACCTCGGGGTGCCGGGCCATGCGCGAGCTGACCGTGGCCCGGCCTCTCGACGAGTGGCACGATCTCGGCATCACGCTGCGGGGCGGCGGCCGGCTGCCGGTATCCTCGATGCCGGCCTCGCTCGTGCGCGGCCGGACGCGCACCTTCCTCGTGTACCGGAACTACGAAGCGATCCTCCAGTACAACTGCTCGAACTCGTACGCCGTGAGCGTCGGGGTGCTGTCGGATCAGATCGGGCCGTAGGTGCCGCTCGGGTGTGAACGGCTCCCTACCTCAGGACGTCCCGTCCCACGCCAGCGTGCGTGATCACGACCGGCAGAATCCGCCCGTCCGCGTCGAACGTCATCTCGTCGATGCAGACCACGCGGCTGTTGCGGTCGCGCTCACCGAGCGGGCGCCGGTGGTAGACGATATAGGTCCGGCCCGACGGGGCGTGGAGCACGGAGTGATGGCCGGCGCCGGTCGCGACGTCGGGGTTCTGCTGCAGGATGCGGCCGATTCGCGTGAAAGGCCCGAGCGGCCCGTCGCCGATCGCGTAGGCCACCGCGTAGTTCGGGCCCGTCCAGCCGCCCTCCGACCACATGAAGTAGTACCGGCCGTTCCGCACGAACATCCACGACCCCTCGACGTAACCTTCAGGCGTGATCTCCTTGAACGTCGAGCCGTCTCCGTGCGGCACGACGCCCGTCAGCTCGGCGTTCAGCGTCACGATGTTGCAGTGTCGCCATCCGCCATAGATCAGGTAATGCGTGTCGTCGGGATCGACGAAGGCGAACGGATCGATCGGCTGCGCGCCGTTCTCGAAGCGATCGACGAGCGGACGGCCCAGGTAGTCCTCAAAGGGGCCTGCGGGCCGGCGCGCGCGAGCGACGCCGATGCCGCCGGTTTCCCGATCGCTCTGGATGTCGTTCGCGCTGAAGAAAAGATAGTACCACCCGTCTTTCTGGACGACCGACGGCGCCCAGACGGCGCGGCGCACCCACGTGGTACGTTTCGCCTCGAAGATGCGGCGGTGCGGCGTCCAGGTGACGAGGTCCCGGGACGAGAAGGCGTCGAGATGGAGCTGCTGGTCGTAGGGCGCCGAAAAGGTGGGATAGATCCAGTACTCGTTCTCGAAGATACGCGCCTCGGGGTCGGCGTACCAGCCCGGGAGGATGGGATTCTCGCGCGGGGCGGCGAGGAGGGCCGGGCGCGGCGACCGGGCCGCCCCTGCGGCGCCGGCCGCGAACGCCAGACGCAGGAACCCGCGCCGCGAGACAGGCGTCACGTCAGGCTCCCGGATATGCACTGTCCACGATGGTGTCGGCGTCCCGTGCGCTCGTTCGGGCCGTGACCGGCCCGTCCGCCGAGCGCCATTCACGGTCGAACGGTGGCGTGCACTTCGATAAAATCACCCGGATGCCGACCCGCCGATCGCGAGCCCGGTGGGCGTCGAACGTGCCGCCGAAGCGTTCCACGCGGTCGCCATAGGCCGAGGCGCTCGAGCGATACCGGCCGGTAATGCGTGACGGTTTCACCAATCATCGTCGGTCGTCTGGACGCAGAATCTCGAAGTATAGCGCGGCGCGGCGTTCCAGATCACCGGCCCGGGTCCGGAATCGCGAACAGCGCGAGACCGCCCGACCGAGCGACGACCGGCAGGTCCAGCGCCCAGTCGGCCGGCGCCAGCACGTCGGCAACGCCGTACGAGCGGCCGATGCGCTGCCAGTCGTGAAGCGCGTACGCCTCCCATACGCGGCGGCCGATCTCGTGGGGCACGCGCCCGCCGCCACGCGCCTCGGGCGGCGGGTCGAAGAGGTTGATGCCGTAGACATCGCGGAGGATGCGCGCCATCGCCGGCCCCTGCTCGATCGCGTACGGAAGGGTGTCGAGCGTGCCGCCGTCGAGGAGCACCGGCCGGCGCGTCCGGAGCTGCATCATGAAGAGCTCGCCGCCCGTGAGGAGCGGCCCGCGCCCGCGGGACGCCGCGGCGAACACCGGGTCGTTGGTCCAGTCCCTGAAGCGGTCCCCGCGCCGCCCCGCCTCCCCGACCGCGGCGGCCCCGGCCACCACCACGGCCGCGGCGAGCCCGACGTGAACGGCCGCCCGCGCGATGCTCACGGGCCCGCCCGCGCGATGCCCGCGCCATAAGGTCGCGGCGACCCACGCCACGGCCGCGACGGTCACGGGCGCCAGCGGGTCGAGGCGCCAGGGCCGCCCCCCGACAAGGCCCCACAGCAAGCTCCGGCTGGACACGACGAGGCCAACGACAAGCACACCCAGCACGACCCCATCGGCCAGCCGGTCCCGGCGGGCACCGGCCAGTCCCAGCACGAGGGCGCCAGCCACGAGCACGCTGACGTTGAGGAACCGGCCGGGCATCGAGACCAGCACGACGTCCGGCATCGTGGCCGGCGCGTTCGACCACGCCGAGACGGCCAGGCCGAGGACGGCCGCAACGGCGACCATCCGCAGCAGCAGCCGCGCCGGCGGCGCAAGCGCGTCCCGACAGAGCGTGAGGGCGGCGAGCGCGAGCACCGCGCTGCCAGTCGCCAGCCGCACGCCCATCGCGCCCAGGTCCACAGGCCGCCGATGGTCGTCCCAGAACGGCACGAAGGCGCGGAGGTACCGCGCAGCCTCAGCTGGATCGATGGACGCGACGTCCGGCGTGAGCAGGCGATGCACGAGGTACGCGAGTATCGTGACGGTGGCGCCGCCGGCGAGCGCGCGCCACGCCCGGCCGACGAAATGCCGCGCCTCCGCCCGGCTCCAGAGGGCCGCGATCAGGGCAACGCCCGCCATCCATACACCGAGTCCGGGGTGCACGGCCGGCGACGCGGCCAGGAGGAACGCGCCGGAGCGGTACCACCCCATGCCCAGCAGGCCCGTCGCGAGGACAACCCACGACAGGCCGAGCGCGCCGTAGGTGTGTCCGGTCCCCAGGAGCGCCATGGGATACACGACGCCGTAGTCGAAGAGGCCGCTCGCGAGGACCAGGCACGTCGAGCCGACAGCCAGCGTGGCGTCCCGGCTGAGCGCGTAGACGATGGCCGCCTGGGCCTGGAAGGAGACGAGGCCGACCAGGCCACTCAGGAGCTTTGAGAGCGTGATTTCAGAGACGCCGAGCGCCAGCAGCAGCGCGCCGGTCTGCGGAACCACACTCCAGATTTTCGCGTGCGCGATCCCCACCGGCGAGTCCGGCGGGTACGTGACGAGGCCGGCCAGGACCTGCGCGTGCTCGACGGCCCACTGCCACTCGGCGCTCGCCAGCCCCAGGCCGAAGCCGAGGGCGCCGGCCGAGGCGAGGACCACGGCGCAGCGGTCACGCGGAGACCGTCCGTCGACCGCCGCCCTGACGCTCATGACGCGCGGCCTACTCTAGACTAGACCAGCGCCAGTTCGCCCGCGAGGACCTGCACACGGCGATCAGTTCCACCGAAGCCCGTTGAGCTGCTCCAGGTTCACGTTGCCCCCGCTCAGGACGGCGACGACCTTCGCGCCCGGCGGCGCCTTGACGAGCCCGGCCAGGAGTGCCGCCACCGGCGCCGCCGCCGCGCCCTCCGGCACGAGCTTCGCGTGGTGCATCGTCCAGACGACGGCGTCGAAGATGGCCTCATCCGGCAGCGTCACGATGTCGTCGACGTACCGGCGGACGATCTCGAACGTCCGCTCCCCGACGCGCTTCACACGCAGGCCGTCGATCATGCAGTCGACCGTGTCGAGCGTGACCAGCCGGCCGGCTTCGACGCTCGCCTTCATCCCGGGCGCTCCGGACGACTCGACCCCGATGACCTTGACGCGCGGGTTCACGCTCTTCAGGGCCATGGCGATGCCGGAGATGAGGCCGCCGCCGCCAATCGGCACGACGGCGACGTCCACCTCGGGCCAGTCCTGCACGATCTCGAGGCCGACGGTGCCCTGTCCCGTGATGAGTTCCAGGTCGTCGAACGGATGGATGTAGGTGTAGCCACGCTCGGCGACCAGCTGCTTCGCCCGCTCGTTGGCCTCGTCCCAGATGGCACCGTGGAGCACCACCTCCGCGCCGTACGCCCGGGTGGCCTGCACCTTCGAGGGCGTCGCGTTGGCGGCCATGCAGACGACGGCCGTGAGGCCGTGGAGCCGGGCCGCGAGCGCCACGCCCTGGGCGTGGTTGCCGGCCGACGAGCAGATCACGCCGCGGCCCTTCTCGTCGTCCGTCAGAAAGTGGAACTTGTTCAGCGGGCCGCGAATCTTGTAAGAGCCCGTCCGCTGGAAGAGCTCGGCCTTGAACCGGACGTCGAACCCGGTCCGCTCGCTGAGCGTGCGGGACGAGAGGAGCGGCGTCCGGTAGACGTGGGCGCCCATCCGGGCGCGGGCCGCCTCGAATTCGCGCGTGGAGAGCGTCGGGGCCGGCACGTGGGCGCACCCGGTCAGCGCGAGCGCGTCAGCTCCCGCCGACCTTCCGGGGCGTCGTGGACCGGCCGCCGCCCTTGGCGGCCTTGTCGACCTTGCCCTTGCCGGCCGCGTCGCCGTCGGCCTTCTTGCGGCCGGCGAGCGCCTCGCGGATCCGGCCGCCCACGGTCTTCTTTTCCGGCTTGGGCGCCTCATCGGACGCCTTGCCCTTGTCGGCGACCTTCTTCGGGTCGTACTCGCTGCCGACGAGCTCCACCTCGGCCAGGTCGGCCGCGTCGCCCCTGCGGTGACCGATGCGCAGCAGGCGCGTGTAGCCGCCCGGCCGGTCGGCGTAGCGCGGCGCGATCGTCTCGAAGAGCTTGGCGACCACCTCGCGATCCTGGATGTCGGCGGCCACACGGCGACGCGCGATGACGTGATGGGACGCGCCTTCCGGCGCCGTCAGGCTCCGCTTGGCGATCGAGATGATCCGCTCGGCAAAGGGCCTCAGCTCCTTCGCTCGCGCGACCGTCGTCTGGATTCGCTCGTGACGGATGAGCGCGGACGTCTGGTTGCGGAGCATCGAGATGCGATGCTCCGTCACCCGCCCGAGTTTTCGATATGCCACTCGATGACGCATGGTGCTGACCTCGGTTACTCGCCCTGTCCCACGCCCTGGTCCAGGCGCATGCCCAGGCTCAGCCCCATCGAGGCCAGGATCTCCTTGATCTCGTTGAGCGACTTGCGGCCGAAGTTCTTGGTCTTGAGCATGTCGCCTTCGGTCTTCTGGACCAGCTCGCGCAGTGTGCGGATGTTGGCGTTCTTCAGGCAGTTGTACGACCGTACCGACAGCTCCAGCTCCTCGACACTTCGATCCAGGTGCTCGTTGACGGCGGCCGCCGGCTCGGCGCCCGCGGCGTCGAGCGGCTGGTCGCCCGCCTCGTCCAGACCCACGAAGATCGTGAAGTGGTCGCGGATGAGCTTGGCCGAGAGCGACACGGCGTCGCGGGGCGTCACGGCGCCGTTGGTCCAGACCTCGATCGTCAGCTTGTCGTAGTCGGTCGTCTGGCCGATGCGGGCCGCGTCGACGACGTAGTTCACTTTCTTGACGGGCGAGTGAACCGAGTCGATCGGGATCCAGCCGATGCCGAGGTCCTCGTCGAAGTTCTTGTCGGCCGCGACGTAGCCCCGTCCGCGCTTGATCCGGAGCTCCATTTCCAGCCGGCCGCCCTCGCTGACCGTGGCGATGTGGGCGTCGGGCTCGAGGATTTCGACGTCGGCGTCGACCTCGATGTCCCGCGCGCGCACCTCGCCCGGCCGCGTCGCGCGCAACATGAGCGTACGCGGCCGCTCGGCGTGCAGCTTGATGGGAATCTGCTTCAGGTTGAGGATGATGTTGGTCGCGTCCTCGACCACGCCCTGGATCGGCGAGAACTCGTGCAGCACGCCCTCGATCTTGACGGCGGTCACCGCCGCGCCCTCAATCGACGACAGCAGGACGCGCCGCATGGCATTGCCCACCGTCGTCCCGAACCCCCGCTCGAACGGCTGGGCGAAGAAACGCCCGAACCGGTCCGTCAATGTATCCCGCTCGAATTCGAGCCGCTTCGGCCGCTGAAATCCCTTCCACAGCATCGCGTGTTCCTTTCGCCTGCGGGCCGCGTCGGCGGCCACGAGACCTGCCCTCTCCGTCGCCGACCTCCCGCCGCAGGTCTCGAGCTGCGGGCCGACGATTGGCGTCTTCCGCTTACTTCGAGTAGAGCTCCACGATCAGCTGCTCCTGGACCGGGAGGTTGATCTGCTGCCGGTTCGGAAGCTGCGACACCTTGCCCGAGAGCCCGCTGACCTCGATGACCAGCCACTCCGGAATCCCCCGGCCCTTGACCTCCTCCATGGCGTGCTGGATCGTCGGGTTCTGGCCGCTCGACGGCCGGACGGCGACGACATCACCCGCGCGGACGGCGTAGGACGGGATGTCCACCTTGCGGCCGTTCACGGTGAAGTGGCCGTGGCGGACGAGCTGGCGCGCCTGCGGCCGCGACGTCGCGAAGCCGAGGCGGTACACGACGTTGTCCAGCCGCCGCTCGAGCGACTGCAGCAGGAGCTCGCCCGTGATGCCCCTCTGCCGGTCGGCCGCCTCAAAGTAGCGCCGGAACTGGTTTTCCAGGACGCCGTAGGTGCGCTTGACGCGCTGCTTCTCGCGGAGCTGCACGCCGTAGCCGATCATCTTCGCCTTGCGGGCGCGGCCGTGCTGGCCGGGCACGACGTTCCTCTTCTCGATGGCGCACTTCTCCGTGTAGCAGCGTTCGCCCTTCAGGAAGAGCTTCATGCCCTCACGCCGGCAGAGCCGGCAGACGGGACCCAGGTACCTTGCCATGTCGTGACCCCTCGTCCTAGCCTAGACGCGCCGGCGCTTCGGTGGCCGGCAGCCGTTGTGCGGGATGGGCGTGACGTCGCGAATCGACTTCACGTCGAGTCCGACCGTCTGCAGCGCCCGCACCGCCGATTCGCGGCCCGCGCCCGGGCCCTTGACCCGCACCTCGAGCGACCGCATGCCGTACGTCTTGGCCGCGTTGCCGGCGGCCATGGCGGCCTGCGTGGCCGCAAACGGCGTCCCTTTTCGCGACCCCTTGAACCCGATGCCGCCCGCGCTCGACCAGGCGATGACGTGGCCGTCCGCGTCGGCAATGGTCACGATCGTGTTGTTGAACGACGCCTGGATGTGCGCGTAGCCGTGGTGCACGACCCGCTTCTCGCCGCGCTTCTTGAACGTCTTCTTCTTCTTGGCCGGTGCCTTCCCGGTCTCGGGGGTTGCCGCCGCGGCCGCGCCTTCCGGAGCTGTCTCTTTCTTGGCCATGGGTGATCTGATCCTTGTCTACGGGGTCTGACCCGGCTCACGCCATTCGGGGTCAGACCCCACCATCCTCTATTCGACCTTCTTCTTGGCGATCGTGCCCTTGCGCGGGCCCTTGCGGGTGCGCGCGTTCGTGCGCGTGCGCTGGCCGCGCACGGGCAGGTTGCGCCGGTGCCGCGAGCCGCGGTAGCTGCCGATTTCGACGAGCCGCTTGATGTTCATGGAGACCTCCTTGCGGAGGTCGCCTTCCACCCGGCCCTGCTCCTCGATGACGCGGCTGATCTTGCGCACGTCGTCCTCCGACAGGTCCTTGACGCGGATGTCGGGTCCGACGCCGGCCGCCGCCAGAATGTCGCTCGACCGGCTGCGGCCGATGCCGTAGATGTACGTCAGGCCGATCTCGACGCGCTTCGTGCGCGGGAGGTCAATTCCTGCAATGCGTGCCATATCCTGTCCTCACCCCTGCCGCTGTTTGTGTTTCTGGTTCGTGCAGATCACGCGCACGACGCCGCGCCGGCGCACGATCTTGCACTTGTCGCAGATCCTCTTCACGGACGCCCTGACCTTCATCACGTCGCCTTTCGTTCCGTCGTCCCCCGCCGGACGATCCGCCCGCGCCCGCGGTCCCGGGCGCTCGGCGCCACCGTGACCCGGTCGCCCACGACCAGCCGGACGAAATTGCGCTCCGGTCCGGCCGCCGCATGCGCCGTCATCTCCGCGCCGCCGTCGATCGCGACGCGATAGAGCGCGCGCGGCAGCACGGCCCGGACCGTGCCGGTCACCACCGCCCGCTCGTTCGCCCGCACGCGTCGGTCCGCCATCACGCCGGCGACCGGACCGCGGCGCCCGCCGGCGCGGCCTTGCTCACCGTCAGCACGAGCGGCCCCTCGGCCGTCACGGCGACGGTATGCTCGAAGTGCGCGGCCAGGCTGCCGTCGCGCGTGACGGCGGTCCACCGGTCCTTCAGGACCTTCGTCTCCGGCCGGCCCATCGCCACCATCGGCTCGATGGCCAGAACCATCCCCGCCTCGAGCTTGGGCCCCCGTCCCGGCGGCCCGTAGTTGGGGATCTGCGGCTCCTCGTGCAGCTTCTCCCCGATGCCGTGCCCGACGAACTCCCGCACGATCGAAAACCCGTGCGCCTCCACCCACTGCTGCACGGCGTGCCCGACGTCCGACAGCCGGGCGCCGACGCGCACCTGAACGATCCCCCGATCCAGCGCCTCCCGCGTCACGCGCAGGAGCTCGGCCGTCCGGGCCGGGACCGGCCCGACCGGCACCGTCACGGCCGAATCGCCGTAGTACCCGTTGAGCTTCACGCCCACGTCGAGCGAGATGATGTCGCCCACCCGGAGGCGCCGGTCCGGCGAGGGGATCCCGTGGATCACCTCGTCGTTGATCGAGGCGCAGAGCGTCGCGGGAAACCCACGATAGCCCTTGAAGGCCGGCTCGGCGCCGGCGGCGCGCACGAGCCGCTCGGCCAGCGTGTCCAGGTCGGCCGTGGACACGCCCGGCGCCACCGCCGCGGCCAGCTCGGCCAGAACGCCGGCCACCAGCTCGTTGGCCGCGCGCATCCGCTCGATCTCCGCGGCCGACCGGCACACAATCACGAGTTCGCTCCCACGACCGACGCCACCGCGGCCGCTATGTCGGCGGCCACCGCGTCGGGCGTCTGATCCCCGTCCACGGTCCGGAACCCGGGCTGCTCGTGGTACAGGTCGAGCAGCGGCTGGGTGTCCCGCAGGTAGACGCGCAAACGCTCCTTCACGACGTCCACGGTGTCGTCCTTGCGTCGCACGAGCTGGCCGCCGCACCGCTCGCACTCGGTCACGCCCGGCGGCGGCGACCACCCGCACTTGACGCAGATCCGGCGCGCACCGAGCCGCTCGATCAGCGCGTGTTCCGGCACCTCCACGCTGATAATCGCCACGGGCCAGGTGCGGTCCAGCATCCGGTCGAACGCCTGGGCCTGCGCGACGGTCCGCGGAAACCCGTCCAGGACCCAGCCGGCCGTGGCGTCCGGACGCTCCAGCCGCTCCCGCACGATGCCGACCATCACGTCGTCGCCGACGAGCCGGCCCGCGTCCATGATCGCGCGGGCCGCCCGACCGAGCGGCGTCTCGGCCTGCACGGCCTCGCGGAGGATGTCGCCGGTCGAGATCCGCGGCACGCCCCGCCTGCGCGCCAGCCGCTCGGCCTGCGTGCCCTTGCCGGCGCCCGGCGGGCCCAACATCACGACGCGCACCAAGCCGACTACCCCCGGCGGCCGCGGATGCGCGTCTTCTTCATGAACCCGTCGTAGTGGCGCATGATGAGCTGCGACTCCACCTGCTGCACCGTGTCCATGGCGACGCCCACCAGAATCAGCAGCGACGTCCCGCCGAAATAGAACCGCAGGTTCAAGCCGTTCGTGATGAAGTCCGGCAGGTTGGCATCGAGCGTCGGACCGATCACCGGAATCGGCTCCACCTTGAACCCCGTCAGGAGCAGCTGCGGCAGGAGCGCCACCATGGCGAGGTAGACCGAGCCGGCCGCCGTCACGCGTCCGAGAATGCCGTCGATGTACTCCGCCGTTCGCTTCCCGGGCCGGATGCCCGGTACGAACCCGCCGTACTTGCGCATGTTCTCCGCGACGTCATCCGGGTTGAAGATGATCGCCGTGTAGAAGTACGCGAAGAAGATGATCATCACCACGTACAGCAGGTTGTAGAGCGGATACCCCGGGTCGAGCTGCTGCACGAACCCGTCCACGAACGAGCCCGCAAACGACTGCGTGAACATCGGCGCGAGCGTGAGCGGGAACGCCAGGATCGACGACGCGAAGATGACGGGCATGACGCCGCCCGTGTTGACCTTGAGCGGGATGTGCGTGCTCGCCCCGCCGTAGATGCGACGGCCGACCATGCGCTTGGCGTACTGCACGGTCACGCGCCGATGCCCGCGCTCCACGAACACCACGGCGGCGACGACGGCGATCATCATGGCCACGACGATGGCCAGCACGAGCAGATCGAGGTCGCCGGTCTGGACTTGCCGCAAGGTGTCGAGCGCGCCCCTCGGGATGCCCGCCACGATGCCCGCAAAAATGAGCAGCGACATCCCGTTGCCGATGCCCCGCTCCGTGATCTGCTCGCCCAGCCACATGACCAGGACCGACCCGGTCGTGAGCGTCAGCACGGTCATGAACTTGAAGGCCAGGCCCGGGTTCTGCACGATGGTCAGGCCCCCCGGCATGTCGCCGGTGTTCTCGAGATAGAACGCGATGCCGAGCGACTGGACGACGCTCAGGAGGATCGTGCCGTAGCGCGTGTACTGGGTGATCTTGCGTCGCCCGAGCTCGCCCTCCTTCGACAGCCGCTCGAGGTACGGCCACACGACGGTCAGGAGCTGCAGGATGATGGACGCGCTGATGTACGGCATCACGCCCAGCGCGAAGACCGTCATCTGCGACAGGCTGCCGCCGGAGAAGATGTCGTACAGGCCGAACAGGCTGCTCTGGGCGGCCTGGTCGGCCAGCTCCTTGAGGGCCTGGCCGTTGATGCCCGGCGTCGGCACGTGTCCGCCGACGCGGTAGACGGCCAGGAGCCCGAAGGTGAAGAGCACGCGCCTCCGCAGCTCTGGAATCGCGAAGATGTTCTTGAGCCAGTCCATACAGCCGCCTACGCAATCACGTCCGCGGTCCCGCCGGCCGCCGCGATCTTGCGGGCCGCCGACTCGCTGAACCGGTGCGCTTTCACGGTCAGTTTCTTCCCGATTTCGCCGCGTCCGAGCACCTTCACCTTGGCGTGGGGCTGGCGGACGAGGCCGCGCTCGCGGAGGACCTCCGGTGTCACCGCCGAACCGGCGTCGAAGACCTCCGCCAGCGTGTCGAGGTTGACCACGGCATACTCGACCCGGAACGGATTCGTGAAGCCGCGCTTCGGCACGCGCCGGTGGAGCGGCATCTGGCCGCCTTCGAACCCGCGCTTGAAGCGGAATCCGCTCCGCGACTTGGCGCCCTTGCTGCCGCGCGTGGCCGTCTTGCCGTGGCCGGAGCCCGGCCCTCGTCCCACCCGCTTCTTCGGCTGCTTCGCGCCCCTCGGCGGGCGCAGGTTGCTCAGCGACATCACGCCCCCTCGACTTTCACCAGATGGCGGACCTTCAGAATCAGGCCGCGGGCGGACGGCGTGTCCGCGACCGCGACCGTGTGCCGGATGCGCCGCAGCCCCAGCCCTTTCAGGGCGAGGGCCTGCGGCGTGTCGAGCGGCGCCCGCAGCTGCGTGACGCGCAAGGCGCCCGGCGTCACGACCGCGCTCCTGCGCCGACCAGATCCTCGACGTCCTTGCCACGCAGCCGCGCCACCGTGGCCGGATCGCGCAGGAGGCCGATCGCCGCAAACGTCGCGCGCACGACGTTGTGCGGGTTGGCCGACCCGATCGACTTGGTCAGCACGTTGTTGATGCCGGCCGACTCGACCACGGCCCGCACGGCGCCGCCCGCGATGATGCCCGTGCCGTCGGGCGCCGGCTTGAGCAGCACCGACCCGGCGCCGAAGCGCCCGAGCACCGGGTGCGGAATCGTGGACCCGGCCATCGGCGCGCGCACGAGGTTCTTCTTGGCCGCCTCGATGGCCTTCTTGATGGCCGACGGCACCTCCTTCGCCTTGCCGATGCCGAACCCGACCACGCCCCGGCCGTCGCCCACGACGACCAGCGCGCTGAAGCTGAGGTTCTTGCCGCCCTTGACGACCTTCGTCACGCGGCTGATGGACACCACGGTGTCCTTGAGCTCCAGATCCGACGGGTCGATCTTCTCGCGCGATGCCTTCACGTCAGAACTCCAGTCCGGCCTTGCGCGCCGCGTCGGCGACGGCGCGCACGCGGCCGTGATACAGGTTGCCGCCCCGATCGAAGACGATGCGGGTAATGCCCTTCTCCTTCAGGCGGCCCGCAATGACCTGGCCGATGGCCTCGGCGCCGGCGCGGTTGCCGCCGCGCACGGCGCCGCTGAACGTCTTCTTCAGCGACGGCTCCGTGCTCGCCGCCGCGGCCAGCGTGCGGCCCGCCAGGTCGTCGATCACCTGCACATAGATGTGCGCGAGCGACCGGAACACCGCCAGCCGGGGCCGCTCCGACGTGCCCACGATCCGTTTCCGCTGCCGTCGCTGAATGCGACGCCGCCGATCCCCCTTCGTCCGAATCCTCATGTGCTGCCCCACCGGCGCTACGCGCCCGTCTTGCCCACCTTCTTCTTCAACACCTCGCCCGTGTACCGCACGCCCTTCTGCTTGTACGGATCGGGCTTGCGCAGCCGCCGGATGTTCGACGCGATCTGCCCGACGAGCTGCCGGTCGATGCCGGTGACCGTGATGTGCGTCTGCTTGTCGACCGCGATGTCGATGCCCGGCGGCACGTCCAGCACGATCGGGTGCGAATAGCCGAGCGAGAAGACGACCTGCTTGCCCTTGACCTCCGCACGGTAGCCGACGCCCACGATGTCCAGCTCCTTCTTGAAGCCCTCGGTGACGCCGACGATGGCGTTGGCCATCAGGCTCCGGGCCAGGCCGTGGAACTTGCCGAGCGCCGGGTCGGGCCGCACGGTCTCGGCGACGAGCCCGGCGCCCTTCAGCGCGAACGTCACGCCCGGCGGCACGGGCTGCCGCAACGCGCCCTTCGGCCCCTTGACCTCGACGGCGCCGTCGCCGACCGTGACCGTCACGCCCTTCGGCACGGGAATCGGTTTCTTGCCCACTCGCGACATGGTCAGCGTCCTCGCTTCACGATGCGGCTCACCAGACGTTGCACAGCACTTCGCCGCCGACGCCGGCCTTGACCGCGTCCTTGCCCGTCATCACGCCGCGCGAGGTCGTGAGGATGCTGGTGCCGAGCCCGCCCATGACGGCCGGCACGGCCTCGCGGCTGAAGTACACGCGGCGCCCCGGCCGGCTCACGCGCTCGAGGCCCGAGATGACGTTCTCGCCGCGCGGCCCGTACTTCAGCACGATGCGGATCGTCCGGCGCGTCGACGCGCCCCGCCCCTCGCCCGGTTCGATCACCCGGAAGCTCTGGATGTAGCCCTCCTGCTCGAGAATGCGCGCGATCTCGGCCTTGAACCGCGAGGCCGGCACGTCCACGCGCTGGTGGCGCGCGTGCACGGCGTTGCGGATTCTCGTGACCATGTCTGCGATCGGATCGGTCATCGTCGGTCCTCGGTCCTCGGTCCTGGGTCCTGGGTCCTGCGGTCTTACCAACTGCTCTTGATGACGCCGGCCACTTCGCCGCGGAGCGCGAGCTCGCGGAAGCACAGGCGGCAGAGCGCGAACTTCCGGAGGTAGCCGCGCGGGCGCCCGCACCGCTTGCAGCGATTGCGCCGCCGGACGGCGAACTTCTGCGGCTTCTCGTCCTTCACGCACTTCGCGGTCGTGGCCATCTCACGTCCCCTAGTTCTGCCGGAACGGCATGCCCATGAGCTGCAGCAAGCGCCGGGCCTCTTCGTCCGTCCTGGCCGACGTCACGAACGACACGTTCATGCCGCGGGCCTTGTCCACCTTCAGGTAGTCGATCTCCGGGAACAGCAGCTGGTCGCGCAGGCCGAGCGTGTAGTTACCGCGGCCGTCGAACCCGCGCGGCGAGACGCCGCGGAAGTCGCGCACGCGGGGCAGCGCGATGGCGATCAGCCGATCGACGAACTCGTACATCCGGATGCCCCGCAGCGTGACCATCGCCCCGATGGGGATGTTCTTGCGCAGCTTGAACTGCGAAATCGCCTTGGTCGCGCGGCGCACCGACGCCCGCTGGCCCGTGATCTTCGCCAGCTCCTCGGCCCCGGCGTCCACGATCTTGGCGTTCTGGGTGCCCTCCCCGAGGCCCATGTTCACCACGACCTTGATCAAACGCGGCACGGCCATGGTGTTCGGATAGCCGAACTCCTTGCGGAGCGCCGGGACGACCTCCTGCTGGTAGCGTGCCTTCAGCCGGCTCATTTGTCGACGACTCCCTTGCACTTGACGCACACGCGCACGCGCCGGCCGTCGTCGGTGCGCTGGCGCCCGACGCGCGTCGGCCGGCCGCATTCCGGGCAGACGAGCTGCACGTTGGAGGCGCTGAGCGGCGCCTCCCGCTCGACGATGCCGCCCTTGACGTTCTTCTGCGGGTTGGCGCGCGTGTGCCGCTTGACGAAGTTGACGCCCTCGACGATCAGGCGGCCTCGGGCCGGCACGACGCGCAGCACGCGGCCCCGCTTGCCCCGGTCGCGGCCGGCGATGACGACGACGCTGTCGTTCTTGCGGAGGGCGTACACCCCGTCGGCCATCACAGCACCTCCGGGGCGAGCGAGATGATCTTCATGAAGCGGCGCTCGCGCAGCTCCCGCGCCACCGGACCGAAGACGCGCGTCCCGATGGGCTCGCCCTCGTTGCTGATGAGCACGGCCGCGTTGCGGTCGAAGCGGATGTAGCTGCCGTCCTTCCGCCGGAGCTCCTTGCGCGTCCGCACGACCACCGCCTTGACGACCTGGCCCTTCTTGACCGTCGCATCCGGCGTCGCTTCCTTCACCGACGCCGTGATGATGTCGCCGATGCGGGCGTACCGGCCCGTCGACCCGCCGATCGGATTGATGACGGCGATCTTGCGCGCGCCGGAGTTGTCGGCGACGTCGAGGATCGATCGCATCTGAATCATGGGAATCCCGTCTCCTGCCGCGCGCCGGCCTAGACCGTCCGCGCGCGTTCCACGACGCGCGTCACGACCCACCGCTTGCGGCGGCTGAGCGGCCGCGTCTCGACGAGCGCGACCGTATCCCCCACCTTGGCGTCGTTGGCTTCGTCATGGGCCATGAAGCGCGACGTCAGGCGCTGCTGCTTGCCGTACATGCCGTGGCGCACCTGGCGCTCGACGGCGACGACAACGCTCTTGTGCATCTTGTCGCTCACGACCCGGCCGATCATCTCGACTCTCGCCATACGTCAGTCCTTCGCGCCCTTCTCGCGCAGCACGGTCCGCACCCGAGCCCGCTCCTTGCGGAGCGGCCGGATCTTGTGGCCCGCTTCGGCCTGGCCCATCGACTGCTGGAGGCGCAGGCGCAACACCTTGTCGTCCAGGTCCCGGACGCGCGCCCGGAGGTCGTCGACGCCCAGCCCGCGCAGTTCGGACAGGAGTTCCGGCACCTTCATGACGCCCGCTCCTCGGAGAGCCGCGTCGCAAACCGCGTCTTCATCGGCAGCTTGGCCGCGGCCAGCCGCATGGCCGCGCGCGCCTCGTTCTGCGTCACGCCCTCCATCTCGAACAGGATGCGGCCCGGCTTGATCACGGCCACCCAGCCCTCGGGCGCGCCCTTGCCCTTGCCCATGCGCGTCTCCTGCGGCTTCTTGGTCACGGGCTTGTCGGGGAAGACCCGCGTCCAGACCTTCCCGCCGCGCTTGATGCCGCGCGTCAAGGCCACGCGCGCCGCCTCAATCTGCCGATCGGTCAGCCAGCACGGCTCGAGCGCCATCAACCCGTAGTCGCCAAACGACACGGTCGACCCGCGCCACGCCAGCCCGCGCATCCGGCCGCGCTGCTGCTTGCGGTACTTGACCTTCTTCGGCATCAACATGGAAAAGCACCCACCCGTGTTAATGAGGCAATGGGGCAATGGGGCAATGGGGCAATGGCCGCAATGGCCCCAATGAGGCGATGCCCGCCATGAGGCAATGAGGCAATGGACGAACGAGCCGACGCGGTCGTGTCGTTCGTCGCCCTCATGCTCATGCGCCCTTCGCTCAATCTACGCATTGCCCCACTGCCTCATTGCCCCACTGCCTCATTGCCTCATTGCCTCATTGCCTCATTGCCTCATTGCCTCACTGCCTCACTGCCCCATTAACGCCAATCACGCCCTGGCCGTTCGTCTCGGCTGGCGGTACTCCTCTTCCCGTCCCACCCTCGGCGACAGGCGCTCGCCCTTGTACAGCCACACCTTCACGCCAATCGCCCCGTAGGTCGTGTACGCCTCCGCGAACCCGTAGTCGATGTCGGCCCGCAGGGTCTGCAGCGGCAGCTGGCCGTGCAGGTACCACTCGGATCGGGCGATTTCGGCGCCGTTCAGGCGGCCGGAGACACGGACCTTGATGCCGCGCACGCCGAACCGGAGCGCCGACTCGACGGCCTTCCGCATCGCACGCCGGAACGCGACGCGCTTCTCGAGCTGCATGGCCACCGATTCGGCGATGAGCTGAGCGTCGAGCTCGGGCTTCTGAATCTCGAGGATGTTGATGAACACCTCGCGCCCCGTCGACTTCTGCAGCTCCTGCCGGAGCTTGTCCACCTCGGTGCCCTTGCGGCCGATGATGATGCCGGGGCGCGAGGTGTGAATGTCGATCTTCAGCTTGTTGGCGGCGCGTTCGATGTCGATGCGCGCCACGCCCGCGTGGGCGAAGCGCGACTTCAACCCGTCGCGCAGCTTCAGGTCCTCGTGCAGGAGCTTCGCGTAGTCCCGGTCGGCGTACCAGCGCGACCGCCACGTCTTGTTGAAGCCGAGCCGAAACGCGTACGGATGAACTTTCTGACCCATGGGGCTCCTTCGCCTCTACCGCCTGGCCGCCGCGGGGCGCTCGGCCACCTCGACCGTGAGGTGGGCCATGCGCTTCACGACGCGGAATGCGCGGCCCATCGGCGCCGGCCGGATGCGCTTCATGCTGGGCCCCTGGTTGGCCCAGCAGCGGGCGACGTAGAGCCGGTCGACGTCGCCGCTGAAGCCCTCCCGCTGCTCGGCGTTGGCCACGGCCGACCGCAACACTTTTGCGATCTCGCGCGCGATCGCCTTGCGTGAGAACTTGAGCGTCGCCAGCGCGTCCGAGACGGTGCGGCCGCGAATCTGGTCCATCACCAGCCCGGCCTTCTGGGCGGAGGTGCGGATGTAACGCGCGGTGGCCTGGCCGGTCGTCACGACGCGCCTCCCTTCGAGGGCGCGGGGCCGGGCGCGGCGGCCGGGGCCGCCGCCGGCGCGGCGCCGGGCGCGCCGCCGGCCGCCGGCGCGGCCGCCGCCGCGGCCGCCGCGGCGGCCAGCTGCGCCGCCTTCTCGGCCTTGGTCGTGTGGCCCTTGAAAAACCGCGTCGGCGCGAACTCGCCGAGCTTCTGGCCCACCATGTTCTCCGTGATGTAGACCGGAATGAACTTCTTGCCGTTGTGCACGGCAATGGTGTGCCCGACCATCTCCGGAATCACGGTCGACCGGCGGGACCAGGTCTTGATGACCCGCTTCTCGCTCTCGCGGTTCATCGCCTCCACCTTCTCGAGGAGATGGACGTCGATGAACGGACCCTTCTTGAGTGATCTGCTCACTTCTTCCTTCTTTCCACGATGAACCGGCTGGTGTTCTTGCGCCGCCGCGTCTTGTAGCCCTTCGTCGGCGTGCCCCAGGGCGTCACCGGGTGCCGCCCGCCCGACGACTTGCCCTCGCCGCCGCCCAGCGGATGATCCACCGGGTTCATCGCCACGCCGCGCACGTGCGGCCGGCGGCCGAGCCACCGGTTCCGGCCGGCCTTGCCAATCGAGACGTTCTCGTGGTCGAGGTTGCCCACCTGCCCGACGGTCGCCAGGCACTCGATGTTGATCAGGCGAATCTCGCCCGACGGCATCTTCACCGACGCGTAGAACCCCTCTTTGGCGACGAGCTGGACGGCCGACCCGGCCGATCGCGCGATCTGCCCGCCCTTGCCGGGTTTCAGCTCGACGTTGTGGATCATCGTGCCAAGGGGGATGTTTTTCAGGGGCAGGCAGTTGCCCGGCAGGATGTCCACGTTCTCGCCCGAGGCGACCTGGTCGCCGACCTTCAGGCCGACCGGATGCAGGATGTACCGCTTCTCGCCGTCGGCGTACGTGACGAGCGCGATGCGCGCCGTCCGGTTCGGGTCGTACTCCACGGTCGACACCTTGCCGGGGATATTGAACTTGTCGCGCTTGAAGTCGATGACGCGGTAGGCCCTCTTGTGGCCGCCGCCGCGCCACCAGGACGTCACCTCGCCACGGTTGCTGCGCCCGCCCGTCCGCGCGAGCGGCTCGAGGAGCGGCTTGTGCGGCTTCGACGTCGTGATCTCGTCGAACGTCTGCACGCTCTGGAAGCGCCGGCCCGCGGACGTCGGTCTGTAGTTGCGAATGGGCATGGAGGTCCCCTAGCTTCCTTCCACGAACTCCGGCACTTTCTGCCCCGGCTTCAGCCGGACCCACGCCTTCTTCCAGTCCGGCCGCGGCCCGGCGAAGCGGCCCTGGCGCTTGATCTTCCCGTGCACGATCTGCGTGCGGACGGCGTCCACCTTCGATCCGAAGAGCTTCTCGACCGCGCGCTTGACGTCGATCTTCGTCGCGTCGCGCGCCACCTCGAACGCGATGACCGAGCTCCCCTCGCGCGCGAGGGTCGTCTTCTCCGTGATGATGGGCCGGCGGATCACGTCGGTGGGCTTCATGCCAGCACCTCCTGCAGCCGCGCGGCCGCCTGTCGGGTCAGCACGACGCGGCCGGCGTCCATCACGTCGCGGGCCGTCAGGCGGGCGCTGGCCACGATTCGCACGCCCGGGATGTTGCGCGCCGACCGGTTGAAGTTCCCGTCGATCGCGACGTCCACGAAGAGCGTCTTGCCCGACAGCCCGAGCCGGGCGAGGAGCGCCGCGACGGGCTTCGTCTTGCGCTCGGCCGCGCGCAGCTCGTCGATGACGACCACCGCGCCCTCGCGGAGCCGGGCGGTCAGCGCCGATCGGAGCGCGCCCTTTTCGACCTTCCGCGGCAGCCGGTAGGCGTAGCTCCGCGGCTGCGGCCCGAAGACCGTGCCGCCGTGCCGCCAGAGCGGTGTGCGCGAGGATCCCACCTGCGCGCGTCCCGTCCCCTTCTGCCGGTACGGCTTCTTCCCCGTGCCGCTCACGAGCGCCCGGTTCTTCGTCATGTGGGTGCCGCGCCGCTCGCTGGCGTTCTGCCGCACGACGGATGCCCAGACGAGATCGGTCTTGACCGGCCCCGTGAAGACCGCGTCGTCGAAGTCGACCGATCCGACTTTTTCGTTGTCGCCGTTCACCACATCGAGTGTCATACGCGCCGTCCGCTACTTCTTGCCCTTCTTGGCCTTTTCCGGCTGCGGCTTGGGATCCGGCTTCCGCGCCACGGCCCGCCGCACGAGCATCACGCCGTTGGGCGCGCCCGGCACGGCGCCCCGGACAACGAGCAGGTGCTGCTCGGCGTCCACGCCGACCACCTTCAGATTGCGCGTGGTCACCCGGTCGCCGCCCATCCGGCCCGCCGCCCGCATGCCCTTCACGACGCGCGACGGAAACGACGAGGCGCCGATCGACCCGGGCGCCCGGTGGAACATCGAGCCGTGCGTCGCGGCGCCGCCGCGGAAGTGGTGCCGCTTGACGACGCCTTGAAAGCCGCGGCCTCGGCTCGTGCCGATGACGTCCACGCGATCGCCGATCGCGAAGATGCTGACGAGGACCGCGTCGCCGGCTTTGAGCGCGTCGCCGCCCGGGACGACCCGCACCTCGCGGCGCACGCGCGTCGGCGGCACGTTGGCCTTCTGGTAATGACCCGCCGTCGGCTTGTTGACCCTGGGCGCCGTGTCGTCCACCAGCCCGAGCTGCACCGCCTCGTAGCCGTCCGTCTGGGCCGTCTTGGCCTGGACGACCACGCAGGGACCGGCCTTGATGACCGTGGCGGGCACCACCGTCCCGTCGGTCTCGAAGACCTGGGTCATGCCGACTTTGCGACCGATGATTCCTGTGACCATGCGCGGTTCTCGGGGCGCCTCACCGCCCGAAGCAGCCTATTTGTGCTCCTTGCCGAACGCCTTGATCTCGACGTCGACGCCCGCCGGCAGGTCGAGCTTCATCAGCGCGTCCACCGTCTGCGGCGTCGGCTCGAAGATGTCCACGAGCCGCCGGTGCGTGCGGATCTCGAACTGCTCGCGCGACTTCTTGTCGACGTGCGGCGACCGGAGCACGGTCCACTTGTTCTTTTCCGTCGGCAGGGGTACGGGACCCGCCAGCCGGGCGCCCGTCCGCTTGGCGGTGTCCACGATCTCCGCCGTCGATTGATCCAGCACCCGATGGTCGTAGGCCTTCAGGCGGATTCGAATCTTTTCGTTGAACTGAGCCATCTCGCGTATCCCACGGCGTCAGGCCCGCCTCTCGGCGAGCGGGGCCTCATCACGGGGTCAGGCCCGCCTCTCGGCGAGCGGGGCCTGACCCCTCTATCTTCCCTGCACTTTCGCCACGACTTCTTCACTCACCGACGTCGGCGCCGGCTCGTACCGATCGAAGTGCATCGAGTACGAGCCGCGCCCCTGCGTGCGCGACCGGAGGTCCGTGGCGTAGCCGAACATCTCCGACAGCGGCACGCGGGCGTTGATGATCTGCGACCCGCCGCGGGCGTCCATCGACTGGATGTGGCCGCGCCGGCTGGTGATGTCGCCGATCACGTCGCCCATGTACTCCTCGGGCACGACGACCTCGACGCGCATCACCGGCTCCAGGAGCACGGGGTGCGCCTTCTTGGCCGCATCCTTGAACGCCAGCGACCCGGCAATCTTGAACGCCATCTCGCTCGAGTCCACGTCGTGGAACGACCCGTCGTACAGCTCGATCTTCACGTCGTCCATCGGGTAGCCGGCGAGCACGCCCGCCGTCATCGCCTCCCGAATGCCCTGGTCGATCGGCTTGATGAACTCCTTGGGGATGGCGCCGCCGACGATCCCGTTGACGAACTCGTAGCCCTCGCCCGGGCGCCGCGGCATCAGGCGGATCCGGGCGTGGCCGTACTGGCCGCGGCCGCCGGTCTGCTTCACGTAGCGGCCCTCGCCCTCGGCGGCCTTGGTCACGGTCTCCTTGTAGGCGACCTGCGGCGTGCCAACCGACGCCTCGACGTTGAACTCGCGCTTCAGGCGGTCGACGATGATCTCGAGGTGCAGCTCGCCCATCCCGTGGATGACGACCTGCCCCGTCTCGGGGTCCGAGTTGACGCGGAAGGTCGGGTCCTCGGCCATGAGCTTGCCGAGCCCCATGCCGAGTTTCTCCTGGTCGGCCTTCGTGCGCGGCTCGATGGCCAGTGAGATGACCGGCGCCGGGAAGTCCATCGCCTCGAGGATGACCGGCTTCTTCTCGTCGCAGACCGTGTCGCCCGTGGACACCGATTTCAGGCCGACCGCGGCGGCGATGTCGCCCGCGTAGACCTCTTTGATCTCCTCACGCTTGTTCGCGTGCATCTTCAGCAGGCGGCCGATGCGTTCGGTCTTCTGCTTCGTGGCGTTGTAGACGGCCATGCCGGACGTCATGACGCCCGAGTAGACGCGAATGAAGGTGAGCTGACCGACGAAGGGGTCGGTCATGATCTTGAACGCCAGCGCCGCAAACGGCGCGTCGTCGCGCGCCGGGCGTTCGGCCAGGGCGCCCGCCGCGCCAATGGGATCGATGCCGCTGACCGGCGGGATTTCGGCCGGCGAGGGCAGGTAGTCGACGACCGCGTCGAGGAGCGGCTGGACGCCCTTGTTCTTGAAGGCCGAGCCGCAGACGACGGGCACGAAGGCGCCGCCGTCCCGCCGGACGGACTCGACGACCCGGCGCCGGAGCGCGGCCTTGATCTGGGCTTCCGGGATCTCCTGTCCGTGCAGGTACCGCTCGAGGATCTGGTCGTCGACCTCGCTGACCTTCTCGATGAGCTGCTCGCGGTAGGCGTGGGCCTCGGCCGCCAGACCGGCCGGGATGTCCTCGACGACGTAGTCGGCGCCGAGCGTCTCGTCCTTCCAGCGAATGGCCTTCATGCGGACGACGTCGATGACGCCCTCGAACTTGTCCTCGCTGCCGATCGGGAACTGGACGGCGACGGGGTTGCCCTGCAGCTTCGTCCGGATCTGCTCGAAGGTGCGCGTGAAGTTGGCGCCGACGCGGTCCATCTTGTTCACGAAGCACAGGCGCGGCACGCGGTACTTGTCGGCCTGGCGCCACACGGTCTCCGACTGGGGCTCGACGCCGGCGACCGAGTCGAAGACGGCAATCGCGCCGTCGAGCACGCGGAGCGACCGCTCGACCTCCGCCGTGAAGTCCACGTGGCCGGGCGTGTCGATGATGTTGATGCGGTGGTCGCGCCACGAGCAGGTGGTCGCGGCCGAGGTAATCGTGATGCCGCGCTCCTGTTCCTGCTCCATCCAGTCCATCACGGCCGTGCCTTCATGCACCTCACCCAGCTTGTAGGTGATGCCGGTGTAGAAGAGGATGCGCTCGGTCGTGGTCGTCTTGCCGGCATCGATGTGCGCCATGATGCCGATGTTGCGACAGCGATCGAGCGAAACGGTGCGGGGCATGATTCACCAGCGGTAGTGGGCGAAGGCCTTGTTGGCCTCGGCCATCCGGTGCGTGTCCTCGCGCTTCTTGACGGCGCCGCCGCGCAGGTTGGCCGCATCAATCAGCTCGTTGGCCAGCTTCTCCTGCATCGTCCGGCCGTCGGCCCGCTCGCGCGCGTAGCCGGCGACCCAGCGAATGGCCAGCGACAGCCGGCGGTTCGGGTTCACCTCGACCGGCACCTGGTAGTTCGAGCCGCCGACGCGCCGCGACTTCACCTCCAGGCTCGGCTTGACGTTGTCGATCGCCTTCTTGAACACCTTCAGCGGGTCGTCCGCGGCCTTGTCCTTCACGATGTCCAGCGCGCGGTACATGATCCGCTCGGCGGTGGACCGCTTGCCGCCGCGCATGATCGTGCTGATGAACTTCGTGACGAGCGGACTCTGATAGATCGGGTCCGCCGGCACGTCACGTTTGGGAATCTCTCGGCGTCGCGGCACAGCTCAGTTCTCCAGTTCTCCAGTTCCCCAGTTCCCCAGTTACTTCTTGGGTCTCTTCGCCCCGTATTTCGAGCGTCCCTGCATCCGGCCGGCGACGCCCACGGCGTCGAGCGTTCCGCGCACGACGTGGTAGCGGACGCCGGGCAGGTCCTTCACGCGCCCGCCCCGGATGAGGACGAGCGAGTGCTCCTGGAGGTTGTGACCGACGCCGGGGATGTAGGTCGTGACCTCGATGCCGTTGGTCAGGCGGACGCGGGCCACCTTCCGCAGCGCGGAGTTGGGCTTCTTGGGCGTCTGCGTGAACACGCGGACGCACACGCCGCGCTTCTGCGGGCTGCCCTGGAGCGCCGGGCTTTTCGTCTTGCTCAGCACGGCCTCGCGGCCCTGACGAACCAACTGGCTGATCGTCGGCATACGTCCTTCCCGCGCCGCCCGCGCGCGTTCGGCGCCGGGAGACGACGCCAGGGTCGCCGCTCCGCAGCGCGATTGGTGCCTCGGGCCTAAGAGCCGATGCTCGGCGCCCGATTCAATCCCCTATTGCTGTTTCGTCAGCATGGCGACCGGGGTGCGACGGCCATGGGTCGTCGCGCCGATCGCGCGGAATCAGCCAGGCCGCGGGACGCGAATCCTGGACGCGGACCTAGATAGGGTGTCCTAGATCCGAAAGAACCTTGCGAGCGTAGCACGGTTCTTCTCGGACCGGCAAGGCCCCGTTCGGCCAGACCGCCCCAGGGGTCGGAGCGCCCTCCCCCTGGAGGGTCCCCGGAAACCCTACCGGAGGCTGAAGTTGACTGTGACCGTCATGACGACGGGCACGGGCGCGCCACCGACGAGGGTCGGCGTGAACCGCCACTGGCGGACGGCATCCACGGCGGCCTGGTCGAAGAACGGGTCGCCCCGCAGCACGCGCACGCACGTGACGCCCCCCTCGCGGCTTATCACCGCCTCGAGAATGATCACGGCCGACCGGCGCGCGCGGACCATGAGCGGCGGGTATTTCGGTCGAACTTCCTTGATCTTCCTTGTCGATGACCGCATCGATCACGACGAAGCCGAGGGCGCCGGCCGACAGCGCGGCGTCCGGGTATCTCGCCTCGACATTCTTCGTCTTGCCGGGCTCGGGCAGGTCGAGGCCGACGCGCGGCCGCTCACCGGGCGGCGACGCCGTGTGCTCGGCAATCTGCCGCGTCCGGGCCTTGTCCGCGAGATCCATCGCCGACGTCAGCGCCGTCTCGGCGTCAGCGAGCCGGTTCGATCGGTACGCCTCGGCGGCCCGCGTGACCTCGCTCGCCGCCTGCTCGACGAGCGCCCGGAGCGACTGCACCTCCGAGGCCCCGGGCGGCGTCGGGCCGACCTGTGTGGCCGCCGCGAGCCCCACGAGCGTCAGACCGGCGAGCGCGGCTCTCACTCCCCGCACCCTCGCGTTTCATCCTGCATCGACCCCAGCGAGTTCACGAAGCCCCCGCCGCGCCCGACACCGAACCCGCTCGACGATCGGATGAAGGTGCTCGAGCGCTCGAGCGGCAGCGTGGCGACGTTGCGACAGAACAGGCCCCACTTGCCGTCCTGGCTGAGGTACTGCTCGACGTTGGACAGGTAGAACGCGCCAACCGACGCGCCGCGGGCTTTGAGGTACGCGCCCACCGCACGAATCGCTTTCGGCCCCCCGAAGTCGCCGACGACGGGCACGACGAGGTTGCGTGCCTGAAGCTCCTTCAGCGTCGCAAAGCCCGCTTCGGTGGCCAGATAGCTCCGCATGACGCCGGAGGCGTCGGTGGCCGTCATGAGATCCCAGTACGACGGCGTGGACCGCACGTAGAACCCACGCGCGTAGAACGCCTGATAGATGAGGTCGATGCCGTCCAGGTCGCGCTGAGGCAAGGGCAGCGCCCGCGCTTTCGTCAGGCGATCGCGAATCGCCGTCCGGGTCCGCTGGTACAGCGCCTCGCTCGACTCCGACGCGGCAAATGCCGCGAAGATCTGCTGGGCGGTGGACGCCGGGCCCAGGTTCGGCGGCCGTGGTTTGGCGAAGAGCATCGACACGAACCCGGCGCGATCCTGCGCCAGCTCGAAGAGCGCCTTGTACATGAGCTGCAGGTCCAGATTGCCCCGCCGGATGTCGAACACCACCGCCAGTCGCGGACGAAGCGCGGCGATGTACGTGAAGTTCTGCTCCGGCCCGACGCCCAGGTACACGCCGCCCGGCTTCACCCGCGCCATGAGATCGGGGATGACGTGCTGCATCCACAGCTCGTTGGACGTGAGGTTGGTGATGTCGGCGGATCGAAAGTAGCCGCCGGGCTCGGACGCATCCTGGCTGAGCGTCCAGAACTCCTGGTCGGTCAGCTGCGCCGGCAGGTCGGAGGGGGTCGCAGGTCGCGTGGCGGCGCCCGCCGTCGCGAGCACCAGGCCGAGCGCCACCGCGCGTACGGCCACGCGCCACATCGGGGTCATGCTACCGCGACCGCGCGTTGACGTCGTAGTACGACCGCAGCCGGCCCGCCTGGAAGTCGCGCACGAACCCGCGGATGGGATCCAGCGCGGTGGCGCGCCCGTCGGTCCAGGTGCGCGCGCCGCCGTACCCGAACCGCGCCGACACCGATCGGATGAAGACGCTGCGATCGTCGACGGGCAGCGTCGCGACGTTGGCGGCGAACCGGTCGAAGACGGCATCCTGAAAGAGGTATTGCTCCACGTTCGAGACGTAGAAGGCCGACACCGTCCCGCCCCGCTCCGTCAGGTAGCGGCCAACGGCCCGGAGCGCCTTGGGGCCCGCGAAGTTGCCCACCACGGGCACGATCAGGTTGCGCTCCTGCATCCCCTTGACATACCGGAAGGGCTCTTCACTCGCGAGGTAGCTGCGCGGCTGTCCCTCCCAGTCGGTCTGCATCATCAGCTCCTCGTAGGAGGGGAACGTCGACCCGGGGCGGGAGCCGCCCAGGCCTGACGGCGCCGTGGTGTAGCGGATGCCGGGCCCCTCCCAGAAGAACGCGAAGTAGATGGACTGCAGCTGGTCGAGATCGGCGGTCGTCAGCGGAAAGCCGTGGCGCCGGACGAGGTGGTCCCTGAGCTCGGACAGATTGCGGGCGTAGGTGGCCTGGTACTCGACGTCGGTCATCTCGACGCGGGCGTACGCGGCAAAGAGATCGGCCGCCGTCGACGTGGGCCCGAGGCCCGGCGGCCGCCGCTTCGAGAACAGGCGCGCCACAAACGCCGCGCGGTCCTCGGAGAGTTCGAAGATCGCCTTGTACATCAGGTGCATGAGCAGGTTGCCCCGGCGGATGTCGACGATGAACGCCACCCTCGGCCGGACGGCCGCAAGGTACGTGAAATTCTGGTCGGGCGCGACGCCGAGGTAGGCCCCGCCCGGCCGCACGGCCTGCAGGAGGTCGGGGATGACGAACTGGAACGTGTGTTCGTTCGACACCAGGTTTTCCGAGCGGAAGGTGCCGGACGCCTCGGAGAGGTCGACGGTCAGCCGCCAGAACTCGGCGTCACTGAGCCGCGACGGCAGCGCCTGACCCCGTGCGCTCTGGTCGAGCGCGGCCGGCGCGCCGATCCAGGCCGCGACAAGCGCGGCGAGAGCGAGGCGGCGGAGCGGCAACCCAACCACGGCTTGCCTACCGCGCTCGGATCCGCTCAGGCGCGCCGGGACGCCGGGCCAGCACGTCCCAGTAGGTGGCGATGCGGCCGGCCGTGGCGTCCCGCACCAGCCCGGTCATCGAGTCCAGGAGCGTGACCGAGCGGGCGCCGAGCGGCGTCTGGCACCGGGTGAAACACGACCGGATGAGCGTGCTCGTGCCGTCGAGCGGCAGCGCGGCCAGGTTGTCGGCAAACGCCGGCCACACGCCATCCTGAAACAGGTACTGCTCGACGTTCGAGGCATAAAACGCCGTGACCGTTCCGCTCCGGGCGCGGACGTACCGGCCAATCGCGCGCAGCGCCTTCGGTCCGGCGAAGTTGCCGACGACGGGCACGATCCGATTGGCGTCCTGCAGCGCCTTCACGATCCGGAAGGCGGCCTCGGTGCCGAGGTAGGCATGATTCCGACCCCGACCGTCGGTCATCATCTGGAGGTCCTGGAACGTCGGGTAGCGCGTGCGGCCGAGGCCGCCGCCGGCGTACGCGAGGTCCGGTCCCCCGCGGAAGAACTCCAGGAGGACGCGCGTGATGCCCGCAAGGTCTTCGTCGCCGAGGGGGAATTGCCGGCGCTCGATGAGCGCGGCCAGGACCGCGCGGCGGTTGGCCTCGTACAGCTCGAAGCTCGGCGCCACGCGCGCGTAGGCGGCGAACAGCTCCTCGGCCGAGCTTCGCGGCCCGAGGCCGGCGGGCCGCGGACGGGCGAAGAGCCTCGACAGGAAATCCGCGCGGTCGGCTGACAGCTCCATGATCGCCTTGTACATGAGCTGCAGGTGCAAGTTGCCCCGCCGGATGTCGAGGATAAAGGCCAGGCGCGGCTCGATCGCGGCCAGGTACGTGAAGTTCTGGTCGGGTCCGACGCCGACGTACACGCCGCCCGGCCGGACCAGCCGCCGCAAATCCGGAATGACCTCCTGGAACGCATCCTCGTTCGACACCAGGTTGTCCGAGCGGAAAAACCCGGCGGGTTCGGACAGGTCCTCGACGAGCCGCCAGAACTCGGCATCGCTCGGCGAGGCGACCAGGTCGGCGGCCGGCCGGCCGTAGACCCCAGCCGGCGTTGCCGCCAGCCAGACGAGCGCGGCGATCAGGAGGTAGCGAGCGGGACGTCGACCGAACACGGCAGCGCCTGGCACGGACGACACCACCCGGGCGGGATCAGCCGCCCGACCGCGCCTCCGCCGCGCAGATGCGCACCTCGGCCATCATGAGCCCGAGGCTCGACACGAAGCCGCCCGGGCCGGCGCGCATCCCACCTCGCGTCGACCGGATGAAGGTGCTCGAGGCGTCGAGTGGAAGCGCCTGCACGTTGCCGCAGAAGGCCTCCCACAGCCGATCCTGCCGCAGGTACATCTCGACGTTGGACAGATAGAACGTCGAGACGGCGCCGCCGGCGCCCTTCAGGTACCGGCCGATGGCGCGCAGCGCCTTCGGGCCGCCGAAGTTGCCGACGACCGGCACGACGAGATTACGCTCGTGGAGCCCCTTCAGCCATTGGAACCGTTCGTCCGTGACCAGGAACCCGCGCTGCGTGCCCTGACCGTCATCGGCCGCCATCAGGGCCGCGTAGCTCGGCGACCCGATGCCGCGGCCGCCATTCTGCCGATTGAGCGTGTACGTGAGACCGGGGCCGGCGTCCGCAAACGCGGCGTACACGTACTCGATGCCGGGTCCGTCCTCGGCGTGAAGCGCGAACGTGTGGTGACCGCCCAGGCGCTCGCCGACGGCCGCCAGCGTGCGACTGAAGACAGCCTGCGAACGGGGCGACCGCTCGACGGCCTCGAAGATCTCCTCGACCGTCGCCCCGGCGCCCAGGCCCGCCGGCGTCTCGCGCCCGAACAAGCGGGACACGAACTCCGCGCGATGCTCGGAGAGCTCGAAGAGCGCCTTGTAGAGCAGGTGCGTGTGCAGGTTGCCCCGCCGGATGTCGACGATGAAGGCCAGGCGCGGCCGCGTCGCGACCATGTAGGTGAAGTTCTGCTCGGGACCCACGCCGAGGTACACGCCGCCCGGCTTCACGCGCGCGACAAGGTCCGGCACGACATGCTGGTACCAGGCCTCGTTGGACACGATGTTGTCGGAATGAAAGGTGCCACCGGCCTCGGAGGACTCGTCCGACAGCCTCCAGAACTCCTGGTCCGCCAGCCGGCCCGGAAGGTCAGCGAGGCCGCCCGCTGCCGGGCCGGACCCAAGCCCGCCGAGGACGAACGCAAGGGCGACGCCGACCAGCACCGCGCGGCGCGGGATCATCGTGAGATTCTGACGCTCCCCACCGGGCCGCGGCTGGCCGGCCCGCAGCCGCTCGTCTCGTTCAGCATGGACCCGAGCGAGTTCACCAGACCGCCGCCGCCCCCACCCCCGCCTGACGCCGAGCGGATGAACGTGCTGCGCGCGTCGAGCGGCAGGCTGGCGACGTTGCCGCAGAACATCTGCCAGAGGCCGTCCTGCCTGAGGTACTGCTCGACGTTGGACAGGTAGAACGCCGCGACGGTCGCGCCGCGCTCCTTGAGATACCGGCCGATGGCGCGGAGCGCCTTGGACCCGCCGAAGTTGCCGACGAGGGGGACGACGAGATTGCGCTCGTGCAAGTCCTTCAGGAATCTGTACGACTCCTCACTGGCGAGGTAGCTCCGGCTGACGCTCGCGCCGTCGGTCGCAATCATGAGGTCGCCGTAGCTCGCCATGTTGCCGCCGCCGCGGCCGCCTGCGCTCGTCGACGAGTTGTAGGTGATGGCCGGGCCGAACCAGTAGAAGTTGGAGTAGACGTAGTCGATGCCGTCGAGATCCGCCTTGCCGAGCGGCAGGCTGCGCGTCTTCGTCAGGTGGTCCTTGATCGCCTCCAGGTTCTCCTTGTAGGCCGAGTCCGGACCGGTGGGTGTCCGGCTCGAATCCCAGTACGCGGTCACGAGCTCGCTCGCGGTGGATTTGGCCGTGAGCCCGGGCGGGCGCTTCTTCGTGAACAAGCGGGCGAAGAAGTCGGCGCGGTCGGCCGACAGCTCGAAGAGCGCCTTGTACATGAGGTGCGTGTGCAGATTGCCCCGCCGCACGTCCGTGATGAATACCATCTTCGGTTTGAGCGCCGCGATGTAGGTGAAGTTCTGTTCCGGTCCGACGCCGAGGTACACGCCGCCCTGCGGGGCACGCTGGACGAGCTCCGGGATCACCCACTGGAACCAGAGCTCGTTGGAGAGCAGATTGTCGGATCGGAAGTAGCCGTCCGGCTCGGAGAACTCTTCAATCAGTTTCCAGAGCTCGGTGCCCGAGAGCTTGGCCGGCAGCGTGTCCGAACGGGCTGCCGACGCGACGAGCGCGGGACGGGCGACGAGCCCGATGGCCAGGACGGCGGCCAGGCTGACGACGGTCAGGCGACGGGTGCGCATACGCGTTGACGCGAATCGTACCATCGTTTCGGGGCGGCCGGACCCGCCGGCGTCCGCCCCGCCCGGGGCTAGCGCCCGCGGGCCCGGTCGATGCCGGCGCGCAGGGCCTGCATGAGCGGCTCCGACCCGGTGAAGAGATTCTCAGGAAACCGCGTGTTGGCGATCATCTCGGCGTAGATCGGCCCGCTCCGGTACAGGTTCAGGCCAAGGCCGGCAAAGTACTGCAGCCGGAGGTTCCGGTCGGTGTTGATGACGGCATCGGCCAGCCAGGACCCGAGGTCGGACTTCTGTCCCGCGTAGGTCGAGAAAAGATCCACCGCCGAATGGAACCCGATCTCGCGCAGGGACTGGGCGACTTCCGCGTAGGCCGGGCTCAGGAGCTTCGCTTCCATCTCGTCGAGGTTGATGACGGTCGGGTCGACCTGCCCCATCACGACGAGGTCGTAGCCCTGCCCGTCGTTCGTGTTGCCCCAGACCACGGCGTTCGGAAACGCCTCGAAGAAGGTCCCGATCTCGCTCTTCACCGCCTCCGGGTTGCTCTCGTACAACTGCACGAACAGCGTGACCACGCCGCCGGGGTTGAGGTGCTCCTTGACGAGCTGGAAGAACTCGCGGCTGTAGAGCGTGGCCGCGCCCTTGACCCAGGGGTCCAGCGGGTCCGACGTAATCGCGTCGAACTTCTCGTTCGTCGTCAGCAGGAAGTGCCGGGCGTCGTCGATGTGAATCTTGACCTTCTTCGTATTGGTGACCACGTTGTAGTTGTACTGGCCGAAGTATTCGGCGACGGACTGAGGCACCAGCGGCTCGATTTCGGCGATGGTCACGCGCTCGACGTTCGGCCCGATGCTCACCGCGCCGGCGGTCACGCCGGCGCCGCAGCCAATGACGAGCGTGTGCTGCGGGGACTTCGGAATGAGGTGCGTGATGTGCCCCAGCATGCGCTGCAGGCGCATGTCCTGTGGCTCGCTCGACGCCTGCACCTTGCCGGCGTTGTGGTAGTTGCGCACGCCGGTCGAGAGCTCCGAGACCGCGACAAACGCGTTCAGGCCCTCGCCGACGTAGATGATGTTCTTTTCGTGGCCCAGCCACGTCGCCGAGTAGCGGCCGTAGGCGACGAGCAGCGGATGCACGTCGGGGACGCCTCGTGCGAGGAGGCCGGCCGCGCCCGTGGATGCGACGAGGAGCACGGTCACCGCCCACTGCATCCGGCCCTTGCCCGATTCACCGGCGGCAATGGGCGCGAGCAGCAGGAGCCCGGCGATGGCAGACAGCACGATCAGGATCGTCTGCGTCTGCTGGCTGCCGACCCACTGGACGAGGACCAGGCCGGTGATGACCGACCCCACGATGGCACCGACCGTGTTGGCGGCGTACACGCCGCCCACGAGCCGGCCGGGATCCTGGCCCGGCGCGGCCACGGCGCCCAGCGCGAGCGGGAAGCTCGCGCCCCAGAGCACCGCGCCCGGCAGGACGACCCAGAACGCGCGGGCCATGTCGAGCTGGAAGTTGAACCACATGCCGTCCGACGCCGGCAGCGCGGAGGAAATCGACGGATTGATTGGCCAGAGCGGGAGCGACGTGGTGAGCATGTAGGCGGCCCAGGCCAGCGCACCACAGAGCAGCATCTGACACCAGCCGAGGGCGACGCGCGCGTTCATGCCGCCGCGTGCCATGGCCGCGCCGACGCTGCTGCCGATGCCGAGACCCGCCAGGAACGCCCCCAGAATGAGCGAGAAGGTGTACACGGTCGCGCCGAAGAGCAGCGACAGCAGGCGCGTCCAGATCACTTGTGCCGAGAGTGCCGTGAGGCCTGAAAGCGCAATCGCCGCGTACACGGCGCGCGCGCCGGCCGCTTGCTCGACCGTCGCGTCAGCCGCCTCTTCCGACGGCCGGTACGCGGTGATCCTGGCCAGGAACAGGCCGATGGCGGCCACGGTCGCGTTGAGCGCGACGGCGGCGTAGGTGGCGATCGCCATGTCGTAGACGCGCAGGAGGTAGAAGCCCGCCAGCAGGCTGCCGAAAACCGCCCCGAAGATGTTGCCGCCGTAGAAGAACCCGAGCCACGACACGCCCTTCGGCGTCGTCTCGACCCAGCGCGCCATGGCCGGCAGCGTCGCGCCCATCATGAGCGTCGGCGGCATGAGGCAGATCGCCGCAAAGATCGCGCGCACCCACACGGACCCGCCCGTGAGCGACGTGTAGATGTTGCTCACGACGGGCATGCCAAAGAGCAGGAGCAGGCCCATCAGCCCGATCCCGAGCTCGAGGTACGCGTAGACCTTCAGCGGGTGATGGCGCTTCGCGACGTACCGTGGCAGCAGGAAGCTGCCCAGGCACATGCCGCCCATGAACGTGCCGAGGAGCACCCCGAGCGAGACGGCCGACGAGCCAATGACGAGCTGCAGGAGCTGGAGCCAGACCACCTCATAGATCAGGGCGGCACAGCCGCTCCCGACGAAGAGCATGAGGAGGGCCGGCAGGTACTGGCGCGTGGCGCCGTCAGGCGGTGCAATGCGGTCCGACATGAGGGGGCGATCCTATAACAGTTGGTTTCCGGGGCTCGGCGTTCCGGCGCCGGAGCGGCCGCGGGTTCCAGGTTCCGGGGTTCGTTACAATGCGTGTCGTTTGGAGGCCGCCATGACCGTTCGTGCCGGAATCATCGCCGCCGTCCTGCTCATTACGCCGGTGGCCACCCAGAGTGTTGCACCGGCCCTCGAGTCGATCCGCCAGGAGGATCTCAGGGCGGACCTGTTCTTTCTGGCCTCCGATGCCATGCGCGGCAGGCTGACCAACACGCCGGAAAACCTCATCGCGTCCGAGTGGGTCAAGGCTCGATTCGAGCGCCTGGGCCTTCAGCCGGCCGTCCCCGGCTACTTCCAGAACTACGACCTCATGACCGTCACGCTCGGCAGTCCCAACGAGCTGAGCATCACGCAGGCTCAGGCCTACGACCCCGCGACGCCTGCCAGTCCGGCCCATGGCGACGGGTGGAACACGCAGCGGTTCAGCGCCACGGCCGAGGCGAAGGGGCCGGTCGTCTTCGCCGGCTACGGCATTCGGGCGACGGACCTCGGGCACGACGACTATCGGAACGCGGCGCTCGTCAAGGGCGCGATCGTCCTTGTGCTCGACCACGAGCCGGGCGAGCGCGACGAGACCAGTCCCTTCGACGGCGTCGTCACGTCGGATGCCGGCGGCGCGCTGCGCAAGGCGCAGGCCGCCCAGGGCGCGGGCGCCGTCGCTATCCTGTACGTGTCCGATATCCACAACCACCCGGGCGCCGCCGGCACCGCGGGCGCGAACTTCTGGCCGCAGCAGCCGTCGCGGCTGGGCACGTATTCACTGGCCGACTGGATGGAGAGCATCAGGATTCCCGCCGCGCAGATCTCGACGGCCCTCGCCGAACGCCTCGTCACGGGCTCGGGCCGCACGCTGGAGGCGCTCGCGAAGACGGCGGACGCGCCCGGCGGCGTCACGAACGTCGCGCTGCCCGGCGTGGCGCTGCGGATCCGGACGGCCGTCAACCGCCAGCGCGTGCCCGACCGGAACGTGCTCGCCCTGATGGAAGGCAGCGATCCCAGGCTCCGCGGGGAGTGGATCGTCATCTCCGCGCACTTCGATCACGATGGCGCCAATGGCCCCGCCGTCATGAACGGCGCCGACGACGACGGATCGGGAACGGTCGGCCTCGTGGAAATCGCGGAAGCGTACGCGCTGGCCGCGCAGGCAGGACGCCGGCCGCGACGATCGATCCTGTTCGCGGCGTTCAACTCGGAGGAACGCGGCCTGCTCGGGGCGTGGGCCTACACGCTGCGGCCGACGACGCCGCTCGTGAATATCGTGGCGGTCCTCAACATGGACATGATCGGGCGGAACGAAGAAGTGCCGCCGCCGGCCGCGCCGGCCCCGGCCGGGGCGGCTGGCGCGCCCGGCGCGGGTCGAGGGGGCGGCGGGCGATTCAACGGCCTGGAAGCGCAGACGGCCGAGTCCAACGCGAACGCGCTGAACATCATCGGCGCGGTCCGGAGCCCCGACCTCGGCGCGGCCGTCCGGCGGGCCAACGCCGCCCAGGGCCTCGACCTCCGGTTCCGCTACGACAACAACGTCTCGCAGCTCATGCGCCGGAGCGACCATTGGCCGTTCATTCAGCACGGCGTGCCCGGCATCTGGATTTTCACGGGCCTGCACCCGGACTATCACACCGTGAATGACGACCCCGATCGCATCAACTACGTGAAGATGGAGAAGATCGTGCGGCTGACGTACCAGATGAGCTGGGACCTGGCTGAGGCGGACTCGCGGCCCAGGCTGCTGCCCAGAAAGTAGCTATCGCACGCGAAACACGAGGTCCCGCCGCGCGCTCGACCCGCCGTCGATGGCGGCCGTCACGCTGATGAGGTGCGGACCGTGCCCGAGCGTGGCGAGCGGCAGCTCGACCTGGAAGGGCGCGCTCCGCGTCTCGTCGAACGCCGACGCGGGCAGCGGCAGAGAGAGATCGACGAGCACGGCGTCGTGCACGTCAAGGATCTTCGTCGTCATCGTGACGGGCTGAACCGCGGCCGTCCCGCCCTGGAAGACGCGCAGGTAGGCCGTGACGTTCTCGTTCGGCTCGAACTGCCGCGCGCTCGTCGGCACGACGGGTACGAGATCGGCGAGCCGGTCCGTGCGGGCGTCCGTGCGCTCGCCGAGGACGTACCCGGACAGGGACAGCGCCCGCCGGCCGAAGTCCGGCACCTCGAAGTCGGCGTACACGCTGCCGCTGCGGTCGTGGATGGCGCTCGTCGCGTTGAGGCGAATCTGGTACCGGCCGGGTGCCAGCGCGATCCGCTGGTACACGTCGTAGCGGAACTCGTCGCCCGTCATCGGCTGGAGCTCGAGCGCGATCTTCTCGGCCGCCGGCTGGCTCGCGCGGCCCTCGGCGTCGTAGATCGTCCGGACGACCGTCAGGGTCTCGGACACGGGCCCCCGCGGCGCCGGCAGGCGCACCGTGAGGACGACGGCGACGTCCGCCGTCGGCGACGTGGCTGTCGGCCGGCTCACGGCGACGACCGACGTTCGCAGCGCCAGGCTCGCCGGCATCGTCATGCCGGAGAGATTCAGGCTGGCGGCGTCGGGACCCCCGCGCTGATCGGTCATCGCGCGTGTCGCTTCGGTCGGCGCGTAGAAACCGGAGCGCGTCCGGACCGTCACGTCCGGCCGGCTCACCTTGACCTCGATCCGCCGGAACCTGCCGTCGGGCTTGCCGTTCGACGTCTGATAGCCGACGAGATAATAGGCGGCCGCCTCCTCGAAGACCTTGTCGACTTCCGTCCGGACGGCCGACGTGTTCACGATGGCCGTCGCGCCGGTGTGATTCGCCATGATCTCGAGGAAGTCGCGACGGACGCGCGCGGCGGCCCGGGCGCCGCCCGGCGACATCACGCGCTCGGCCGGCCGGCCGCCGCGGCGGATGGGGTTCTGCAGGTAGTCCTCGTAGCCGCGATAGCCGGCCGGATCGACGCTGTAGATGTTGATGTTGGCGCGCTGTGCTTTGCGGAAGAGGTCGCGCATCGTGTCGGCCAGCTCGCCCGGACACCCACGGCTCGCCGCAAGCTCGATCGGCACGCCGACGCTGACGAGAATCAGCGTCTTTCGCCGGTTGGGCACGGCCGCGAGCCGGGTCGCCACGGCGTCGAGCGTGGGCACGGTCGGCTGCGACCGCTGGCACTGGCTGCGCATCAGAACGGGACTCGACCGGAACGGCATGTCGCCGCCGCCGCCGCTCGGCCCGATGGGGGTTGGCGGCACCCACAGCACCTCCGGCGGATCGAACTTGTCGATAGCCGAGAGGAGCTTCGTGCGGTCGGCCGTGAAATCCTGCGTCTTGCCGGCCTCCGTGGGAAAGACGACGGCGGCCACGTCGGACGGCCCGAGCTGGTCGATGATGTAGCGGCCGGCCGCCCGCGCCTGCATGATGACGTCGAGGTCGTCGAACGGGATGTTCCAGTCGTCCATGACGACGGCGATGATGCGGCCGTCGCCGGCCTGATCGGCCAGGTCGTTCATGGTCACGTCGCGGGGCACGAGCCGCATCCAGGCGCTCGGCAGGGGGTCGTTCGCAATGGCGTCGATCTCGGAGACGGCGACGATCGTCTGCTTCTTGCCGTCCTCGTACACCGTGAAGTCGACCGCTGTGAGACCCCGCACGGGGCGCCGCTTGTCGTCGAGGACCGAGACGTCGAGGCGGATGACGTCGACGTCCGCACGGAACACCGGCGGTTGCTGCTGCGGCAGCTGCTGCTGCTGCTGCTGCTGCTGCTGCTGCTGCTGAGCCGCACCGAGGGTGAGGCCGGCGGCCGCCAGCGCGCACGCCACGAATGGAACCTGTCGGCGCATCGTCTCCGGTACCTAACGGTACCTATCAGTCTATGACGTCGGTAGACTGGAACGGGCCGTCCAGGTGATCGCCACGATCCGGCGTCGTCTCTGGGCGTTTCTCGTGCCCTGCTGGGTGGGAGTGGCGCTCGGCCAGGTGGTGTCCGCGCCGCCGGCCGGGGTGGTGTCGTCGAACGATGCGCTCCCCCCGCGGGAGGGCGCGTATCACGGGGGCGGCGTTCACGTGTTTCTCGACGGGCAGATTGCCGCGACCTGCTCCTCGCACGGCGGGTTTTCGCGCTCGGTCCCGGCGCCCGCCCGCCCGGGGTCCACGGTCGTCGCGGACTACTCGGCGACGTTCGTGGGCGAGTTGACGCTCGTGCCGCCGGCGGCGCCGCGACGGACGGTCCACCCCCTTCGCGCCCAGGCGCGCATGACCGAACGCATCCGCCTCGCGGAGGCGCAGGGCGCCACGCGGGTGTTCGACACGGAGATGGTGACGCTCGACATCCGCGGCCGCGGCCTGCCTGACGGCGTGCTCCTGCGCGAGAGTCCGGCGGCCCGGTCGACGGGCCGGACGACCGTTACGACGCTGGCCAGAGACCGCTATCAGATCGACAGCTTCTACGACATCTGGCTCGAGGTCAGCCTCGACGGCGGACGGACCTGGCATCGGGCGCAGGATCGGGTCCGGCTGTCGCTGGGGCCCATTCGATAGGCCCGGCGCTGCCCGACCTCGGTGCTGCGGCATAATGTGCCGCGCAATGCACGGCCTGGACACGGCATGACGACCGCTTCGAGGCCCGGGTACCCCCGGCCGGATGCGGGCCCGCTGAAGAAGGTCGGCGTCACCGTGGTGTCGCTGGCCAGCGTGCTCGTCGGCAAGCTGCTCGTTGCCGTCGGGCTGCGCAAGGCGCCGGAGGGCTGGCGCCGGACGATCGGCGTCCTGCTTCGGTCGGAGCCCACGAAGTTCGCGCTGTCGGCGTTCGGCGTCCGCATTCCCGGGACAGCCGACGCCGGCCGGACCGCGGGTGCGCGGATCGCGGATGGGCTCCTCGCTTTCTTCGCGTCCGAGCCCGACGCCCACTTCCGGCTCGAGTGGACGCGGTGGGTCACGACGCGCCACCGGACGCCGGCGGTTGACGTCGCGCTCCTCCGTTTTTCAGCCGCCGGAGACCTGGAGGCGATCGAGCCCCGCTTCGCGCCGTCGCGGCCGGAGGCGCTCGACGTCGCACGGCGTGACGAGGTGCACCGAGCGGTGGTCGGCGCCTACAACGGCACGCGGACGCTGCCGGAGGTTCGGCGGCCGACCGCCCTCGCCGAGGCCGTGACCGCCGCGCTGCCGTCGGCGGCAGCCGTGGAGTACGCCTGGCGGCTGCTTCGGTCCATTTCGGTGTCGGTCGAGACGATCAATTGCGCCGCGCCTCACGAGCGCTTCTGTCCGCCGCGCTTCCGGGCCCGTCGACCGCTCGGATTCGGCTACCTCTCGGTCGTGGCGCGGCCGGATCGCGAGGGCCGCACGGCGGACGTCTGGTTCTCTGCCCATCACGTCGGCCTGGACGGCGTCCCGCTCCAGGATCTGGTCACGCGGTTCGAGCGCGCGTGGGGCGTGGCCGAGCCGGCCGTGTTCCCGGACGCCGGCACGGGCGCGCCCTTCGCCGGGCCCGAGGTCTGCTCGGCGCCTGGCGAGCGCACGGTTCATCACCTCGTCGCCTTCGTCGACTTCTCGCCGGTCATGGCGCTCCGCACGCATCTCAACGCGCGGCACGGCGCGGCCATCGGCGGCGAAATGACGTTCGGCGCGCTCCTCGCCTGGCTCCTGAACCGCGAGCCCGAGTTTGCCGGCGTCCGCGTGGCCTCGACGGTCGACGTGGCGGCGTCCGGCGGCTACGAGCGCGACGTGGACGTCGTGCCGCTCCGGCCGGCCGACTTCGCGCGGGGCGACGATCCCTGGGGCGGGCTGGTCGAGTACGCGCGCGAATTCAACCGCCTGCTGGCGCTCTCGCGCGCGCGCACGAGCCCCCTCCGGCAGGGCATGCAGACGGCGGGCCTCCTGCCCGCCTGGGCGCACGCCGCGGCCGTGCGCGCGAACCCCGGCGCCCTCGACGACACGTTCGGCTCGCTCTGCATCACCATCGTCAAGGAGGGCAAGGTCTTCGTCTCGCCGATGACCGACCTGGGCCTCGGCCACGGCTTCTTCGCCATCGGCAGCACGAACCTCCCGACGGCCGACGGCCGGCGCGTGGCGTCCGTGTCGATCAAGGGCGACGCGGGCGTCGTGGACGGCTATCCGGCGATCCTGAAGCGGGTCGTCGATCGCTGCTGACACCGGACGGCGCTAGACCGTCTCGAGATACCGATGGATAGAGTGGACGACGGCCGATCCTTCGCCGACGGCCATGGCGACGCGGCGGTTGGCGCCGGACCGCACGTCGCCGGCCGCGAACACGCCCGGCACGCTGGTCTCGAACAGGAACGGATCGCGGTCGAGTCCCCAGGCCTTCTTGAAACCGTCCGTGCGTGACACATCCGGCCCGGTCTGGACGAACCCCTTGTCGTCCCGGGCGACGAGCGGCGACGCCCACTCCGCTCGTGGCGCCGTCCCGATGAAGACGAAGAGCGCCGCCGCCTGACAGGGCTGCGCCTCGCCCGTCTCGACGTGCCGGAGGTGAATGGCCTCGAGATGACCGTCCCCCTCGACGCGCGCCACCTCGACGCCGGTGACCACCTCGATGTTCGGCGTCGCGTCGATGCGATCGATCAGGTACTGCGACATCGACTTCTTGAGCGTGCTCCGGACGAGCATCGTGACCTTCCGCGCGGTGCGCGCGAAGAAGAGCGCGCCCTGGCCGGCTGAATTCGCGCCGCCGACGACGGCGATGTCCTGCCCGCGATAGGTGGCCGCCTCGGTGAGCGCCGCGCCGTAGAACACGCCGGCGCCCAGGAGCCGGTCCACGCCCGGCACGTCGAGCGTGCGGACCGCCATGCCGCTCGATATCAGCACGGTGTACCCGGACACCTCGCGGCCGCTGCCGAGGCTGACAATGCGGTACGGATCGTCGCGTCGCAGGCCGACCACGGGCTGCGCCGTGAGCAGCTCCACGCCGAACCGCTTGACTTGCGCGGTCGCACGAAACGCCAGATCGGACCCGCTGATGCCCGACGGGAACCCGAGGTAGTTCTCGATCCGCGAGCTCGTGCCGGCCTGACCCCCTGGCGCGCTCTGCTCGACGACCAGCGTGCGCAGCCCTTCCGAGCCGCCGTACACGGCCGCCGCGAGCCCGGCCGGGCCGGCGCCCACCACGATCAGGTCGTAGAAGGGCTGGCTCGCGTCGGTGGCCAGCCCGGCTTTTCGCGCCAGCTCCACCGACGTTGGCTGGACCACGTGGCTGCCGTCAGGGAACAGCACGACAGGCAGGCTCGTCACCCCGCCGGCCACCCGCTCGACCAGCGCGCGGGTCGTCGGATCACGGTCGATGTCCAGCCACTGATAGGGAATCCGGTTGAGCGACAGGAATTCCCGTGCTTCGTAGCTCTGCCGCGACCACAGCGCACCGGCCACCCGGATTCCGTCGAAGGGCAGGCGCACGTGCGCCGTCCACTCCGCCAGCACGTCGTCCAGCACGGGATAGAGCCGCTCGGCCGGTGGATCCCAGGGCTTGAGCAGGTAGTAGTCGAGCCCCACCGCGTTGATGCTCGCGATGGCCGTGTCGGTGTCGGCGTACGCCGTGAGGAGCACCTTGCGCGTGTCCGGCGACAGCGTGCGGGCTTCGAGGAGGAAGTCCGTGCCCGACATGCCGGGCATCCGCTGGTCCACGAGGAAGAGCGCGATCGGCGAGCCGCGCCGCGTGAGCTCCTCGACGGCGGCGAGCGCCTCGCGTCCCGACTCAGCCTTGAGGATGCGATAGTCGCTGCGGTAGCGCGTGCGGAGGTCGCGTTCGACGGCGGCGAGCACATTCGGATCGTCGTCCACGGCCAGAATGACGGGCTTGGTCATGTCGGCTGATGGGTCTCCTGCGGGACCGGGCGGGCCGTCTGAAGCGGCAGCGTCACGCGAAACGTCGTCCGGCCCGGGCGGGAATCGACGTCGATGACGCCGTCGTGGCGGCGGACGAGGCGCCGGGCGATGTCGAGGCCCAGGCCGGTGCCCTGGCCGAACGGCTTGGTGGTGAAGAACGGGTCGAAGATCCGCTCGCGAACGTGGTCGGGAATCCCCGGTCCGTTGTCGACGACGGACACGACGAGGGCGTCGCCCTCGCGCGTCACTGCGAGCTCGACGTGCCCGCCGGCGGGGACGGCGTCGAGCGCGTTGTCCACCAGATTGAGCCACACCTGGTTGAGCTCGCCGCCATAGCCCTGGATTGCGGGCAGGTCGGGGGCGACCGTCAGCGTCACGCTGGCCGAGCGGCTCTTGGCCTTGTTCTGCAGCATGATGACCGTGTCGGACAGGCCGCGCCCGACGTCGACCGGCATCGGCACGGCTTCGTCCATGTAGGTGAAGCCCTTCACCGCCGCCACGATGGCGTGAATGCGACTGGCGGCCGACTCGATCTCCGAGGCGAGGGCGCGTGCGGTAGAGCCGCCGGCCAGCCATCGCAACGCCGCGTCCAGCGTCGGCCCGTGGAGGGTGGCCGCCAGCTCGTCGAGCGCCTCGAGCGTGACGGCCGACGCGGAGAGCGGCTCCGCGACGCGCGCATCGGCCCCGTGCCGGTCGAGCCAGGCGGCGATGGCATCCTCGCGATCGGCCCGTTCGATGGGCGATCGAATCGTGTTCGCCTGAGAGGCGAGGCACGAGTCGCGGACGCGGTCGAGGACGTCGAGGTCGGTCGCGGACAGGTGCGCCAGCGCGAGCGGGCGAGCCGATTGCTCCGTTTCGGCGAGCGCCTCGGTGAGGCCGCTGGCGCTGCGCACGACGGCTGAGGCCGGATTGTTCAACTCGTGCGCGAGGCCGGCCGACAGGCGGCCGAGCGACAGCATCTTCTCGTCGTGAAGATCGGTGGAGGTGAAGTGCCGCGCGCGATCGAGCATCGTATGCACGAGGATGGCGGTGACCTCGTGGCACGCGCCGGTGAGCTCCCGGAAGGTGTCGCGGCTGACGGCAAGCACCGTCGCCGCCTCGTCGGCGCGGGTTTCGCCGGGCGCGACGCGCGCGCGCGAGTACGGCAGGAGCCCCGTGACGTCGCCGGCGCGCCACTCCATGACCTTGCGCGGCCCAGCGCCGCGATCGACACGAATGGAAATCTGCCCGTCCAGGACGATCCACAGGCTGTCCAGCTCGTCGTGGACGTGTCGCACGACGGCCCCGGCCGGAAAGTGACGGAGCTCGCCGTGCGCGGCCAGCCATTCGAGCTGATCGCGCGGGGCGGCGCCGAGCGTGCGGTGCCGGGCCAGACGGTCCGCGAGCTCGACGCCCGGTCGGACGGCATCCTCAGGTGGCGTCATGTCCCCTCACGCGGCCCTCCGGGCTGACGGCCGCGAGAAAGGCAGAAGATCGCTGATCTCGCCGACGCCGTCAAGGCGCGCTTGACGGGTCCTTCTCTCCTGACCATACTGGTCACCGTGAAGCGCACTGCCAGCGTCGTCAACCTGAAGGCCCGCCTGAGCGAGTACCTTCGTCTCGTCAAGGCCGGCCGGGAGGTCGTGATCACCGAGCGCGGCGTGCCCGTCGCGCGGCTGATGCCGCTGGACGACGCCGAGCGGAAGTCGAGCCGGCGCCTGCGGCTGGCGCGCGAGGGCGCCCTGAAGCCGGGACGCGGCCGCGTGCCTCGCATCCTCCAGGAGCCGCCCGCGGGCGACCAGGTCGGCGCCGCCGTGCTCGCCGCCCTGATGGCGGAACGCGGCGAGGACGGGCGCTGATGTTCTGGGACAGCTCGGCGCTGGTGCCCATCCTCGTGCCCGAGGCGCGCTCGAGCGGGCTGACGTCGCTCCTCGTCGGTGACAAGGAACCCGCCATGTGGTGGGCGACGCCGCTCGAAGTCCAGTCCGCGCTGTACCGCCGGCACCGCGGGAGCCCGCTCCCCTCCCCGGCGATGCGCCAGGCCACCGAGCGGCTCAGGGCCTTCGTCGAGCACGCCGACTCGGTCGCGCCGACGGACGAGCTGCGCCATCGGGCCGGCCGGCTGGTGGCGGTGCACCCGCTCCGCGCGGCCGACGCCCTTCAGCTCGCCGCCGCCCTCGTCTGGTGCGAGGACCAGCCGCAGACCGAAACGTTCGTGTCGCTCGACGAGCGCCTGCGGGCTGCCGCCATGAAGGAAGGATTCACGGTCGCGCTCTGACGCGTTGGAGCCCTACTTCAGCGTGACGTGCAGGTAGACCGAGTTCCGGCCGTAGGTCTCGAAGAACGGCTTGAACGGCACGCCGCCAATCGTGAACCGCAGCAGGGCCGGATCGCCCGCGATCGACCGGCCGATGTCGGCGGCGTCGAGCGTCACCGGGCGCCAGTCGGTCCTCGGCCCCGATTCCTCGGCCGCGAGCAGCACGGGCCCGTAGAAGAGGCTCGCGACGTTCGGCTGGTCCACGAGGGGATCCAGGTAGAAGTGGAACGGCATGCGGATGTCGATGGTGTCGTTCGCGCGCCACATCCGCCCGAGGGACACGTAGCTGCCCGGCTCGGCCGTGAGCGCCTGATTCCGGCCGTTGATGTTCACCTGGAAGCCGCGCGTCGCCCAGCGCGGGACGCGCACCTTGAGATCGAACCGGCCGTCGCCCCCCTCAGGCCTGATGATGAGTCGCGTCGTGTCGGCGTAGGGGAAGCTCGTCACCTGCCGGACGGTGACCTTCCGATCGCTCCAGGTGAGCGTCGAAGCCACGAAGAGATTGACGTAGAGCGTGCCGTGGTCCGCGCTCCGGAAGTAGATCGAGTCCTGCAGCTTGGTGTTGCTCTCGAGCGCCGTGCCGTTGCAGCACGTGAATCCGTTCAGCTGGGCGTTGCCGAAGCGCTTCTGCGCGCCGGGAGTGAGCGGCACGTGGTACGTGTTCCCGGCGTTGTCCTCGGCGACCGACGCGAGGATGTGGTTGTAGAGCGCCCGCTCGTAGTGGTCCATGTACTTGGCCGTCTGGTCGTACATGAAGAGCTGCCGGTCGAGCTTCAGCAGGTTGTACGTGGCGCAGGTCTCGTTCTGCCCGCCGTTGGCGAACCCGTTCTCCCAGAGCGTGCCGGGCTGGGCCACGAAGCACTCGGCGTTGTTCGGGTTCTTCGCGCCGGCCACGCCACCGATGCTGTACATGTACCCGGCGTTGACCATCTCCCAGAAATTGGTGGCGATGTCGTAGTACGGCCGTTCCTTCGTCCCGCGGAAGGTCTCGAGCGCGCCCGTGATCTGCGGGATGTGCTGGTTGGCGTGCCGGCCGCGGATGGTGTCCACGTTCTTCGCGAGCCCGCCCTCGCGCGCCGCGCTGCCGAAGAAGAACCCGGTGTTGTCGAAGAGCTTCGCGCCCTCGAGGAAGCTCTTGTCGCCGGTGAGCCGGAAGAGGCGCGCCAGCACCTCGTTCATCCCGCCGTACTCGCCGGCGATGTACCGGCCCCACATGCTCGCGCGCGTCTCGGGCGGAAGCGCGCCGAGCCGCGCGTGCGCCCACTTGCCCATCCCGCGCGCGATCTCGAGCGCCTTCGCATTGCCCGCGACTTCGTAGCTGTCGAGCAGGCCCGCCAGAATCTTGTGGAGCGTGTAGTAGGGCGCCCAGATCTGCGAGTCGCGCGCGCCGTACGTCGCGCCCTTCTCGAGCATGATGAACTGGTCCGGCGGATACGCGCTGATGAAGCCGACGCCCCAGTTCCAGTAGTCCGTGCGGATCGCGCCGGCGCGCAGGTTCGAGTCGTAGCCCTCGCGGCCGGGCCCGGGCGGCACGGCCCGCGGGTCGGCCACGGCCGGACCGCCCGGCTTCGCGGGCCGGCCCGACTGCTGCGCGAGGTCGTGGAGCGTATCGATCAGATAGTTCATCTTGCCGAGGAACGTGGCGCGGAGGGCTTCGTCGTAGACCGTGCTCGCGTACGCCTGCGCGATGGCCGTGAGGTAATGGCCGCTCGCATGCCCGCGCAGCCTCGTCGTCTGGTTGTCCCATCCTTCGAGCGGCGTCGCGCCCGCCGGCTGCGGCTGGCCGAACGCGTCGCGGAAGTTGTAGAGAAACGCGTCGGGGTTGCTCGCGGCGAGGCCGCGGATGAACTTGTCGCGATTCCGGATGAACGGCGTGTCGCGGCCGGCCGCGTCACGATCCAGCACGACCTGGCTCAGCGGAAACGCCTCAGCCAGCCGACTCGGCGGCGTCCTCGTCCCGACAGGCACTTTGACGATGACGGTGGCCTTCGGCTCGACGGAGGTGCCGGGCACGCGACCCGTCACGGTGTAGCTCCCCGGCTTCGCCACCGCGCTCGTGTCCGCGGGCGCCGGCCAGAGCACGCGCACGTCCGGACCGGAGGCGCTGCCGCGGTACACCGCGCGCACCGCGTGCGGCAGGCGCGGCAGCGTGCCGACGATCGTTTCGACGGTGATGTCGGGCACGTGCGAGAGGCGGGGCGCAAACGGGGCCTCCCGCGGAATGGCCGCGGTCGAGATCGCGGGCGGCGGCGTGCCTCGGCCGCGCGCCTGTTGTCCCGTCGCGAGCGCGTTGGCCCGAATCGTGGCCACCTGTCCGTCCGCCAGCGCGACGCGGTAGAGGCGGACGTCGCGCAGACGGCCGTGCAGGGTCGGTCCGCCGTCCTGCTGCGATCGGCCGAGGAACAGGCGGTTGGACGCGGCCGACGTGGGATGCACGATGTCCGCGGCGCTGACGCCGACACTCGTGGCCTGGCCGGCCCTCGCGCCGTCCACGAAGAGCGTCAGCACGCGCGCGGCCGGATCCAGGACGACGGCCAGGTGGAGCCACTGGTTTTCGGGCACGGCGCCCGACACCGCTTCGCCGCGCACCGTGCCGCCGGACACGATCGACGCGCGGATGCCCGCCCGGCTCGCGGCCGCAAACAGACGACTGGCCGCGCTCTGGCCGACGTCGAAGACCGGCCCGGACGCGCCCGTGGGCAGGTACAGCCAGCCCGTGATGCTGATCGTGTCCTCGCCCGCCAGCGCACGGCCGGGGAGCTGGACGTGGCTCCCGTCGCCGGTGAGGAGCAGCACGCGTCGAAACTGCGGGTCGTCGACGAACTCCGCTCCCCCACCGCGGAGCGTCGCATGGAACTGGTTGCGCGAGGCGTCCTCGGCGTTGTCGCCGAAGACGTAGCGGGCGACGAGCCCGGTCTCGCCGACGCCGTCGAGGAACTGATCGCCGCCCTGCGGCGTCGGGACCAGGGCCGCCAGCACGGTCGACGCGGCGATGAGGAGCGCAAGCAGGACCCGGGCAGCCATGATGGCTCAAGATACTGCAGCAGACAGGAAAGGAGAAGGGCCGACTCGAGGGCGCGATCGTGCTACCGTAGGGGTCGTCAGCCCACCGATGATCGACCGTCTCTACGAGAAGGTCGGCGGCACGAAGACGATCCAGAAGCTCGTGCGTATCTTCTACGATCGCGTGCTGGCCGATCCCCGGCTGGCGCCCTTCTTTCCCAACACGAACATGGACGCCTTGCGGGCCAAGCAGGTGATGTTCCTCATCATGCTGCTGGGCCAGACGCGGACCTTCAGCGGGCAGGACCTGGTGGTGGCGCACGCCGGCACCCGCGCCCAGGGGCTCGCCGACGAGCACTTCGACGCCCTCCTTGGCCACTTCGAAGCGTCGCTGCAGGAGCTGGACGTCGCGGAGGACTACATCCGGGACGTCCTGGCGCGCCTCGAGACGACACGCGACGCCGTGCGGGGCCGCTAGGCCCCCCGGCCTGACGTCCGCGGCACCGTGGGTGCGGCCTGTCTGGCTGGCCCCGAGCGCGAGTTGACGAGCGCGGCAATGACGCGGGCGACGCGCCGGGCGCGCGTGTCCGACTTCTTGGCGCCAAGGACCGCCTTCACGTGCTCGCGCTTCGCGGACGGCCGCAGCCGGGCCCAGGCCGCTTTCGCCGCGGGATGCTGTGCCAGCGCGCGCGCCAGATCGCGCGGGACCGTGTCGGTCGGCAAGGGAGCAGGATCGCGTTCAATGGTGACCGTCACGCGGGCGCCCGGCCGCACGCCCGCCTCGGCCAGCGCCGCCTTGTGCAGGCCGAGGTGAAACACGCCGCTGTACTTCATCAAGGAACTGCGGTAGGGCGCGCCGTTCACCGTGCCCCGGACGCGCATGGCGTAGCGCAGCCCGGCGGCCGTGGCAATCCGCGCCGGCACTTCTACGTACTGGCCGCCGTGCGGCACCGGCCTGAGCCTCGCGCGAAAGTGCTGAATGGGTCGCTTCACCACGACGCGTCGCGCTCCACCAGGCGCTGGCCGTTCAGCGGAGACCCCGCGCCAGGTACAGGTCGTTCAGCCCCCGGGCGTACGTGTACACGAACGACCGGTCGTCACCGGCCATGAGTATGCGCCCGACGAACATCACGCCCGTTGGATCGGACGGCCCGACCGTGCGCCAGGGCTCGACGCGCCCGGTGGCCGGCTCACGGCGGTACAGGCGGGCCGGGTACAATTCCGCGCCGGCCAGGATCAGCTCGCGCCCGTCGGCGGTCCAATAAACCGGCCGGCCGTGCTCCCCCTCGAGACGCTGCGGCGCGCGGCCGTTCACAAAGGACAGCACGACCGTGCCGGCGCGATCTCGGGCGGCGACCGCCTCACCGTCGGGCGACACCACAAAGGGACCCGCGAACGGCTCGGGCGTGACCGGCTGCCACGGGCGATCGGCCTCCCGGACGTAAACCCGCTCGGATTGAGCGCTGCCGCCGGCCGGCCGGAGCACCATGAACAGCCGGCGTCCATCGCTCGACCAGCGAGCGACGTCCGACGCCGGCGCTTCAAGTCCGGCGTTCAGCGGCACGTCGCGAGAGGCGCCGGCGCCGGTGGGCATGAGCGTCAGCCGTGCCAAGTCACCGCGGGGCTGGATGAGCGCCCAGGCGCCGTCGGGCGAGAGGCCGCGCGCGATATCAGACGACAGCCGAATGGTCTGCCCCCCGTCCGTCGACCGCAGATACGCTCCGGTCCCGACTTCACGCGTCTCATCGACCAACAGCCATTTGCCGTCGGCGGAGAGACCGGCAATATTGGTGCGTCCCAGCAGATCCAGGGTTTGCTCGCCGCTCCGGCCCGAGAGGACGCCGCTGATGCCGAACCATCCGGCACCGGTGGTGATGAGCGCGGCCTTGCCGTCCGGCGCGACGTCGTAGACCGACATCGCCCCCGCGATGCGGGCCACGAGACGCCGCGTGTCGCGAAGCGAGAGCGCGTACAGCGCCCGATCGTGCGCGCTGCCGGTATCCGAGCCCGTGAACCAGACCTCCCGGCCATCCGGCGACCATGCGATGCCGAAGACAAACGGCAGGCTCAGGCGGGCGAGCGGCCTGCCACCGAGGTCCTGAATCTCGAGGCTCTGTGCGCGAGTGAACGCCACGTGGTCGGCGCGAGGTGAGACACGAATGATCCCGCACTCGCGCGCGACGGTGCGCCCGATGGGGAACTCGCACGATCCTGGCTCCCGTGTGAGGGCGACCCGCTCGCCATCGGCGGCCCAGTCGGCGTACGTGACGCCCTCGACCAGATGACGAGGGGTTCCGCCGATGCCGGGCACGTGAGCCAGCGTGCCGGGCCCTGCGTAGGTGGCGCGCTCGTTCGTGAGGAGCAGGAGGAGCTCGTCCTTCTTCGAGACGGACAGCAGGAATCCGGGCGGAAGGTCGAGCAGCTTCGATTCGGGCCGATCGAGGTGCGTCACGTACACCCGGGAGGGCTCGTTGCCGAACGCCGCGCTGTAGTACACCGTTTTCCCGTCCGAGCCGAACCGGGCGCCCGTGATCAGGCCTCGCCGAAACGTCAGCGGACGGTACGACGGCAGCTCGGCGTCGGCAGTCCATCGGGCCGCGACCGCGCCCGCCATCGCCATGACCGCCAGAGCGGCGAGTGCGAGCGCCCAGCCGAGCCACCCGCGCGGCAGGACGCGACTCCGGATCGGCGCCGCGCCGGCCGGCGTCCGGGTCACGTCGGACAGGTGGTCGCGCAGCGTGGCGAGGTCGCGCGCGAGGTCGGTCGTCGAGGCGTAGCGGCCGGCCGGATCCTTCGACAGGCATCGCTCGATCAGCCAGTCCAGGGGCGCGGGCAGATCGGGGCGCTTCGATCGCGCCGGCTCCGGCTCGTCGCGGATCGTCGCGGTCAGCGACTCGAGGAGCGTCTCGCGCTTGAACGGACGCTCGCCCGTCGCCATCTCGTAGAGGAGGGCCCCAAGGGCGAACTGATCGGCGCGGTAGTCCACCGGCTTTCCCGACGCCTGTTCCGGCGAGAGGTACCCCAGCGTGCCGAGCACCACGCCGGACGCCGTGTCCCTGGCCAAGGTCGTCGCGGCCTCGAGCGAGCCGGCTCCGAGTTCCGGCCACACCAGCTTGGCCAACCCGAAGTCCAGCACCTTCGCAAACCCGTCGTCGGTCACCATGATGTTGCCGGGCTTGAGATCGCGATGGACGATGCCGGCCGCGTGCGCCTTGGCGACGCCTTCGGCGATCTGGGTGGCGAGGGCGAGCAACCGGCGGATCGGCAGCGGGCCGGCGTCGAGCAGCTCGCGCAGCGAGCGGCCTTCGATCTTCTCGAGGACGAGGTACGGACCGGCGTCGCTCGTGCCGACCTCGTACAGCGTCACGATGTGCGGATGGTTGAGCGCCGAGACTGCCTTGGCTTCGCGTTCGAAGCGGCTCAGCCGTTCGGGATCGGCGGCGACGTCCTCCGGCAGGATCTTGATGGCGACCTCACGGCCGAGGCGCGTGTCTTTCGCGAGGTACACCTCGCCCATGCCGCCCGCGCCGAGCGGGGAGACGATCTCGTGCGGGCCCAGGCGGGTGCCCGGAGTGAGGGGCATCGACGGCAGAGGCCATTCTACCGGCTCAGAACCGTCCTTCGTCGACCACTCGCAGGGTGAACTCCACATGGTGCACGCCGTCCCGTACCTCGACCGGCCGCACCGGACCGAAGACCCCGGCGGCAGCGGAGGCGGCCCGCGCCTCGCGACCGACCAGCGTGTCGTCGGCGAAGTTGAGCTCAGGCGTCCAGCGGCGCAGGAGCGTGGGGCCGTCGATGGTGACGTGCACGTGCGCCGGCGTCGTGCGGTTCGGGTAGACGCCGGGGCGGATGGTGTCGAACGTGAAGCGTCCGTCCGCGCCGCTCCGCGCCCAGCCGCGCAGACGCCAGCTGTGCGGACCGTTGGCGGGCTCGTCGTACCGGCCGTGTCGATCCGTATGGTAGGCGAACACGGTCACGTCGGGCAGCGGCGTCCTGCCGTCGCGCGCGAACAGGCGTCCGTGAATGACGAGCGGCGTGCCCGGCTCGGCCGCCGGGACAATCCGGGCACGGGCGGTCAGCGTCTTGGGCCGGTCCCGCTGCGCGCGCTCCCACGCGCGCACCCATTCCAGATCCTGAGCGGCCTCGACCATCGGCGACCGCCACGCCAGGAGCGCCGCGGCGGCCGGAAGGGCGACGAGAAAGGTGCGACGGGTCATAAGGACCTCCTATCGGTGGCGGCGCGAGGGCGCCGGCTCGGTCGCCGCCTCGACGTGGACGCGGACCTCACGGCCGATGAGGCGGCCCATGATCAGGCCGCCGGCCACGTCGAAGTCGTAGCGGTCGAGCGTGAAGTCGGCGACGAACACCGGACCGGGCGAGCCGGGCCGCGGCCGCACGGTGACGGTGATGGGTCGCGTGCGGCAGCGGATGGTGATGTCGCCGGTCACGCTGAGGGTGCCGTCACTCCGAGGCTGCACCCGGCGGCTCTCAAAGGACAGGTCGGGACACCGCCGCGCGTCGAAGTAGTCGGCGCTCTGCAGGCTGCGATCGCGGTCGGCCGCGTCGGTCCGCACCGACGCGACTCCGACGCGCCAGCGGATGAGGCTCGCGTCGGGACGCGCGGCATCGTAGGACACGTCGCCCGACGACTCCAGGAAGGTTCCAGTCACGTCGGCGAAGCCAAGCTTGGTCACCGTGAACCGGACGATGCTGCGACCGGGGTCGATGACGAGATTCGGGGCCGCCGGCGCCGCCTCGCGGCTGAGGGGCAGCGCGCCGAGCGCGAGTGCGAACGGCACGGTGATGAACCGCATACGCCTCCTGACGCGAGAAGGACGCGGCGGCGCGGCCGAGCGTTAACGCCGGGGCGCAAGCCAGGCGGGGAGCGCGTCGCGCCAGTTGCGCAGCCAGCTCTTGGCGGGCGGCAGGAGCAGCGTGTCGCGCCACTGCCAGAGCGCGTCGCGATCGCCGCGGAGCACGCCGTTGACGGTGACGCCATCCGGCGGCGGCAAGAGCTCGGCGGCGCGGGCGGCAAGGCGCTCGCGGCCGGGCAGCCCCCGATCGACGATCATCAGGAGCGTGTAGACGTCGCGCGGGCGCGCAGCGGCCGCAATGGCCGCCGCGTGCCCGGCCGCATCGCCCTCTCCACGCTCGATCGCCCGCACCCCCGCCGCCAGCGCCGCCGGGGCGTCGTCGAACACCGGGATGGCCGGCGGCGCGCCGATCCGCATCTCGCCCGACGCGCCGGCCGGGATGAGCGCCTCGGCGATCGTGTTCTCGATCTGCACCCAACCCGACAGGACCCGCACGCGCGTCCGATCCGCATCGGCGGTAAGCTCGAACTCGCAGCCGAGGTCGATGACCTCGCCGGCAGGCGTCCGGAACACCACGCTGCTCGGCGGGGCCCAGACGCGGACGCGCACCGTGCCCCGGTCCAGCGCCAGCCGGTGCCGAGTGCCCTGTGTGGAGAGGAGCGTCACACGCGCGTCGCCGCCAACGAACATGGTGCCGATGCGGGCGATCGCGACGTCGGCGCGCTCGGCGGCGTCGAGCTCGAGCGGCGCACCCACGGCGAGCCGCTCCGGCGCCGACGCGCTCGTCGCCGTCATCGCCCACGCGCGACTCTCCGGCCAGGACAGCCGCCAGGTCCAGAGCGTCGCGCCGAGCGCCACGAGCACGACCGCGGCGGCCGCGAGGACGAGCGGCCACCGGCGCCGGGTCCGGCGCCCGGCCCCTCGCCGCAGATCCGCGGTGAGGCGGAGCGGCGCGAGCCGGCGTTCAACCAACTGCACCTCAGGCGCAGGCGCCGTCGCAGGGTCCCAGAGGTAGGTGTCGACAAGATCGTCAGGCCGGGTCGTCATGAGCGTGCCTCTCGCGGTGGGTGAATCCCGAGCCGTTCGCGCAACAGCCGGAACCCCCGATGCAGGTTCACCCGCACCGAGTCGGGCGTGAGGCCCGTCAGCGCGGCGATTTCCGGACCGCTCAGGCCCTCCACCAGCCGGAGCACGAGGGTCTCGCGATAGGCCTCCGGCAGCGACTGAATGGCCGCCAGCGCGGCGCGGGCCTCGGCCACGGCGTCCGGGCGGTCGGGCGCGGCGAGCGTCTCAGGAATCGGGTCGAGGATTCGAGCCCGTCGGTGGCGATCCACGGCCCTGCGCCTCGCGATCGCCGAGATCCAGCCGCCGAACGCCGAAGGTTCGCGCAGCTCCGACAGCCGCGCGAACGCGTGCATGAACACGTCCTGCACGAGGTCCTCGGCGTCCTCGCGCGGCACTCGAGCCAGCAGGACGCCATGGACCGCACGACCGAAGCGTCGGTACAGCTCGCCGCAGGCCTCGCGGCTGCCGCCCGCGGCGGCTCTCACGATGCCCGGCAGATCTGACACCTGAGGCACGACGGTCACGAAGGCGCCACGATGAGAGGACGCCGGCGGAGTGCCGGTCGTTAACAGCGGATGGTCCGCTGCGTGTTTGCGCTCCGCGCGGACGCCGGCCTACTCGCCCTCGTCCCGGAACAGGTAGTCCGCGTCGGCCAGATCGTCCATCTCGCGCTGCGCGGCGTTCCTTGGATGGCGGGGACCCCGGCACCCCGCCAAGCGCACCCGCTTGCGGGGCCCCAACGCCCCGCGCCGCGCGTGCGCCTCTCGGCGCAGCGCGGACGCCGGCCTACTCGCCCTCGTCCCGGAACAGGTAGTCGGCGTCGGCCAGATCGTCCATCTCGCGCTGCGCCTCGAGCTCCTCGGGCGTGGGCGGCGGCGGAGGCGGCGGCTCGTCGTGCGGGATCTGCAGCTGCCGGTAGTACTCGAAGCCCGTCCCGGCCGGGATCAGCCGGCCCATCGTGACGTTCTCCTTGAGCCCGCGCAGGTGATCGACCCGGCCCGAAATCGACGCCTCGGTGAGCACGCGCGTCGTCTCCTGGAACGACGCGGCCGAGATGAACGAGTCGGTCGAGAGCGACGCCTTCGTGATGCCGAGGAGCAGCGGCCGGCCCTTGGCCGGGAGCCCCCCGTCGGCGAGCACACGCTCGTTCTCCTCCTGGAAGCGGAACTTGTCCACCTGCTCCTCGATGAGGAACTCGGTGTCGCCCACCTCCTCCACCTTCACCCACCGCATCATCTGCCGGACGATGACCTCGATGTGCTTGTCGTTGATGCCGACGCCCTGCAGCCGGTAGACCTCCTGAATCTCGTTGACCAGATAGGCCTGCAACTCCTTCTCGCCGAGCACCGCGAGGATGTCGTGCGGGTTGCGCGGGCCGTCCATGAGCGGCTCGCCCGCCCGCACCCGATCGCCGTCCTGCACGTTCACGTGCACGCCGCGCGGCAGCGAGTACTCCCGCGGCGGGGTCCCGTCGTCGGGCACGACCTCGAGCTTGCGCAGGCCCTTGACGATGCCGAGGTGCCGGACCGTGCCGTCGATCTCGGAGATGACGGCCGTCTCGCGCGGTTTTCGCGCCTCGAAGAGCTCGACCACGCGCGGCAGGCCGCCCGTGATGTCCTTGGTCTTCGTGGTTTCGCGCGGGATCTTGGCGAGAACGTCGCCGGCGGCCACCGCGTCGTTGTGGCCCACCATCAGATGCGCGTTCGACGGCATGTGGTACTTGTGCACGACCTGGCCGTCCGGGCCCATGACCTCGATGGCCGGCTGCTTCTTCTCGTCGGGCGAGTCGACAATGATGAGGCGCGAGAGACCTGTGATCTCGTCCACTTCCTCGTGGACGGTCACCTTGTCGACGATGTCCTTGAAGCGGACCGTGCCGCCGGCCTCGGTCAGGATCGAGAACGTATAGGGATCCCACTCGACGAGGACCTGGCCCTTCTCGACCTGGTGGCCGTCGCGCACTTTGAGGTGCGCGCCGTAGACGACCGAGTAGCGCTCGCGGACGACGCCCTTGTCGTCCACGATGCTGATGGAGCCGCTGCGGTTCATGACGATGAGCGACCGGCTCGCCTGGGCGTCCTTGCCCCGGCCCTCGACCGCCATGAGGCCCTCGAAGCGGACCGTGCCCTTGTGCCGCGCCTCGAGCGTGGACTGCTCGGACACACGCGACGCCGTGCCGCCGATGTGGAACGTCCGCATCGTGAGCTGCGTGCCGGGCTCGCCGATCGACTGCGCGGCAATCACGCCCACGGCCAGGCCGAGCTCGACCACGCGTCCCGTCGCCAGGTCGCGTCCGTAGCACTTCGCGCACACGCCGCGGCGCGCCGCGCACGTGAGCACGGACCGGATCTTGACCCGCTCGATGCCGGCGTCCTCCACGCGATCGGCCAGCGCCTCGTCGATTTCGCCGCCGGCCCCGACGATTTCCTCGCCGGAGGCGGGATCGAGAATGGCCTCGAGCGCGACGCGCCCGATGATGCGGTCGCTCAGCCGTTCGACGATTTCGCCGCCCGAATCCACGATCGCGCGCAGCTCGATGCCGTCGAGCGTGCCGCAATCGTGGTCCGAGATGATGACGTCCTGCGCGACGTCCACGAGCCGCCGCGTGAGGTAGCCCGAGTCGGCCGTCTTCAGCGCCGTGTCCGCCAGACCCTTGCGGGCGCCGTGCGTGGAGATGAAGTACTGCAGCACGGTGAGCCCCTCGCGGAAGTTCGACGTGATGGGCGTCTCGATGATCTCCCCCGACGGTTTCGCCATGAGCCCGCGCATGCCGGCCAGCTGCCGGATCTGCTGCTTGCTGCCGCGCGCGCCGGAGTCGGCCATGATGTAGACGGGATTGAAGCTCCGACCGGACTTGTCGAGCGCCTCCATCTCGCCGAACATCTCGTCGGCAATCTTCTCGGTGACCTCCGACCAGATGGCGATGACCTTGTTGTAGCGCTCGCCGTTCGTGATCGCGCCGTCCTGGTACTGGCCTTCGACCTTGATCACCTCGTCGCGCGCCTGCTGGACGAACTCGATCTTCTTCTCCGGGATGATCAGGTCGTCGATGCCGATCGACAGGCCCGACTGCGTCGCGTAGGTGAAGCCCAGGTACTTCAGGCTGTCGAGCATCTCGACGGTGGTCTCGAGGCCGTACCGCAGATAGCAGTAGCGAACCGCCTGCTGGAGGCCCTTCTTCTTGAGGAGGCCGTTCAGGTACGGCATCGCGTCGGGGAGCGCCGCGTTGAAGATGACGCGGCCGACCGTGGTCGCGATGATCCGTCCCTCGACCTGCTGCTCCGGGGCCTCCATGAGGTCCTGGGAATCGCGCGCCGCCGTGAGGTCGACGAGCCGGCCCGAGTACCGGAGCCGAATCGGCGTGAGCGTCTCGACTTCCCCCGCGTCGAGCGCGAGCAGCACGTCTTCGATCGACGCGAACGCGCGGCCCTCGCCCTTCGCGCCGGTCTTGGCCTTCGTGAGGTAGTAGCACCCGAGCACGATGTCCTGCGAGGGGATCGCGATCGGCTGCCCCGAGGCCGGCGAGAGGATGTTGTTCGACGACATCATCAGCACCGCCGCCTCGATCTGCGCCTCGGGCGAGAGCGGCACGTGGACGGCCATCTGGTCGCCGTCGAAGTCGGCGTTGAACGCCGTACAGACGAGCGGGTGGATCCGGATCGCCTTGCCCTCGACGAGCACCGGCTCGAAGGCCTGAATGCCCAGCCGGTGCAGCGTCGGCGCGCGGTTGAGGAGGACCGGATGCTCGCGGATGACCTCCTCGAGGATGTCCCACACCTCGGAACGCTGCTGCTCGACCATCTCCTTGGCCTGCTTGATGGTGCTCACGAGCCCGCGCTCTTCCAATTTGTTGTAGATGAACGGCTTGAACAGCTCGAGCGCCATCTTCTTCGGCAGCCCGCACTGGTGGAGCTTCAGCTCGGGTCCGACGACGATGACGGAGCGGCCGGAGTAGTCCACGCGCTTGCCGAGCAGGTTCTGCCGGAAGCGGCCCTGCTTGCCCTTGAGCGTGTCCGACAGGGACTTCAACGGGCGGTTGTTGGCGCCGCGCAGCACGCGGCCGCGGCGGCCGTTGTCGAAGAGCGCGTCGACCGCCTCCTGCAGCATCCGCTTTTCGTTCCGGATGATGACGTCGGGCGCCTTGAGCTCGATGAGTTTCTTCAGCCGGTTGTTCCGGTTGATGACGCGCCGGTACAGGTCGTTCAGGTCCGACGTCGCGAACCGGCCGCCGTCGAGCGGAACGAGCGGCCGGAGCTCGGGCGGAATGACCGGAATCACGTCCAGGATCATCCACTCCGGCTTGTTCGTGGACCGCCGGAAGGCGTCGACGACCTTCAGACGCTTGGCGAACTTCAGCTTCTTCTGGGCCGAGGTCTCGTTGCGCATCTTCTCGCGCAGCTCCTCGGCCAGCCGCTCCACGTTCACGCGGCGCAGCATCTCCTTGATCGCCTCGGCGCCCATCTGCGCCTTGAACTTCTGGCCCCAGCGCTCGCGTTCCTGGCGGTACTGCTCCTCGGTCAGGAGCTGCCGGTCCTTCAGGTCCGAGTCGCCGGGGTCGATGACGACGTAGGCCTCGAAGTAGAGGATGCGCTCGAGGTCGCGCAGCGAGATGTCGAGCAGATGCCCGATGCGCGACGGCAGGCCCTTGAAGAACCAGACGTGGCTGACCGGGGTGGCGAGCGCGATGTGGCCGAGCCGCTCGCGCCGCACCTTGGCCTGGGTGACCTCGACGCCGCACTTGTCGCAGATCACGCCGCGGTGCTTCATGCGCTTGTACTTCCCGCAGAGGCACTCCCAGTCGGTGACGGGGCCGAAGATCTTCGCGCAGAACAGGCCGTCGCGCTCCGGCTTGAACGTCCGGTAGTTGATCGTCTCCGGCTTGGTGACCTCGCCGTGCGACCACTGCAGGATGCGATCGGGCGACGCGAGGCTGATGCGGATCGCATCGAAGTCGGCCGTGAGCTGGCCCTTGTCGTGGAGAGTCGGTCTCATGCGTCAGGCCCCCACAATCACGCCGGGCGCCGCGGCCTCGGCTTCGACGGCCGGCGTCTCGACGACCGGCCGCGGCTTGGTGCGCATCAGCTCCACGTCGAGGCAGAGCGCCTGGAGCTCGCGGATGAGCACGTTGAAGGACTCCGGCAGTCCCGGCTGGAACGACGCGTCGCCCTTGACGATGGCCTCGTAGATCTTCGCGCGGCCCGTGACGTCGTCGGACTTGGCGGTCAGGAGCTCCTGCAGGATGTGCGCGGCGCCGTAGGCTTCGAGCGCCCACACCTCCATCTCGCCGAACCGCTGGCCGCCGAACTGGGCCTTGCCCCCGAGCGGCTGCTGCGTGATCAGCGAGTACGGCCCGATCGACCGCGCGTGGATCTTGTCGTCGACCAGATGCGAGAGCTTGAGCATGTAGATGTAGCCGACGGTCACGTCCTGCTCGAACGGCACGCCCGTCATCCCGTCGAACAGCCGGGACTTGCCGCCGCGCGGCAGGCCGGCCTCCTCGAGCCACTTCTTGATCTCCGGCTCGTTCGCGCCGTCGAACACCGGCGTCGCGAAGTACAGACCGAGCGCGTGCGCGGCCCACCCGAGGTGCGTCTCGAGAATCTGGCCGACGTTCATGCGCGAGGGCACGCCCAGCGGGTTGAGGACGATCTCCACCGGCGTGCCGTCCGGCAGGTACGGCATGTCCTCTTCCGGCAGGATCCGCGCGATGACGCCCTTGTTGCCGTGGCGGCCGGCCATCTTGTCGCCGACCGAGAGCTTCCGCTTCATGGCGACATAGACCTTGACCAGTTTGATGACGCCCGGCGGCAGCTCGTCGCCCCGGCGGATCTTGTCCTTCTTCTCCTCGAACTCGCGATGGATGACGTCCACGCGCTGCGCGGTGCGGTCCTCCATGACGCGCAGCTCGTCCTCGAACCCGAGATCGTCGGTCTCGATTCGGGCGCGCACGAGCGTTGTGAACGGGATCTCGGCCACGAGATCCGGCGTGACCGTCACGCCCTTGCGAAGCACCCGCTCGCGCCCGTCGGCATCGAACAGGTCCGTCCGCAGCGTGCGGCCGTGCAGAAGCTGGACGAGCCGCTTCTTCGTCTCCTCGTGCAGGATGCGGATTTCGTCCTGCAGGTTCTTCTCCATCAGTTCGAGCTCGTCCTGCTCGATCTGCTTGGCCCGGTCGTCCTTCTCGATGCCCTTGCGCGAGAAGATCCGCACGCCGACGACGATGCCCTCGATGCCCGGCGGGCAGGTGAGCGACGCGTCCTTCACGTCCCCGGCCTTCTCGCCGAAGATCGCGCGCAGGAGCTTCTCCTCGGGCGTGAGCTGCGTCTCGCCCTTCGGCGTGACCTTGCCGACGAGGATGTCGCCGGGCTTCACGTAGGCGCCGATGCGGATGATGCCGCTGTCGTCGAGGTCGCGCAGGTACGTCTCCGACACGTTCGGGATGTCCCGCGTGATCTCCTCGGGTCCGAGCTTCGTGTCGCGCGCCTCGATCTCGAACTCCTCGATGTGGATCGAGGTGTAGTAGTCGTCCTTGACCAGCCGCTCGGAGACGAGGATGGCGTCCTCGAAGTTGTAGCCCCGCCACGGCATGAACGCCACCAGCACGTTGCGGCCGAGCGCGAGCTCGCCGAGCTCCGTGCACGGGCCGTCGGCGAGCACCTGGCCCTTCGTCACGCGCTGATTGACGCGCACGATCGGGTTCTGGTTGATGCACGTGTTCTGGTTCGATCGCTTGAACTTCGTCAGGCTGTAGATGTCGGCGCCCATCTCGCGCGACAGGCCCTCGGTGTCGCTCCCCTCCACGCGCACGACGATCCGCTTGCTGTCGACGTAGTCCACCGTGCCCGACCGGCGGGCGACGACCACGGCGCCCGAGTCGCGCGCGGTGATGTATTCCATGCCGGTGCCGACAAACGGCGCGCGCGCCTGGAGCAGGGGCACGGCCTGGCGCTGCATGTTGGATCCCATCAGCGCGCGGTTGGCGTCGTCGTTCTCGAGGAACGGGATGAGCGAGGCGGCCACCGACACGAGCTGCTTCGGCGACACGTCGATGTAGTCCACCTTCTCGCGCGGCGCGAGCACGAAGTCGCCGGCCTGCCGCGCGTTCACGCGCTCGAGCTTCAAATAGCCGCGGCCGTCGAGTTCGACGTTGGCCTGCGCGATCACGTACTGATCTTCCTCCCAGGCGGACAGATAGAAACAGTGCGGCTCGAACTCCACGCCCTTCTTCTTGGACCGCCCGTCGGCGCCGACGAGCTCCTCGGCGTCGACGACGTCGCCGGCCTTGTACTTCGGATGGCCGCCCGCGTTGGTCACGATCACGTAGTCCTGCACGCGCCCGTCCCGGACCTTGCGGTACGGCGACTCGATGAAGCCGAAATCGTTGATGCGCGCGTAGGACGAGAGCGACGAGATCAGGCCGATGTTCGGCCCTTCCGGCGTTTCGATGGGGCAGATGCGCCCGTAGTGCGTCGGGTGCACGTCGCGCACCTCGAAGCCCGCGCGCTCGCGCGAGAGCCCGCCCGGGCCGAGCGCCGACAGCCGCCGCTTGTGCGTGACCTCGGACAGCGGGTTCGTCTGATCCATGAACTGCGAGAGCTGCGACGACCCGAAGAACTCCCGGATGGCCGCCATCACCGGCTTCGCGTTGATCAGGTCGTGCGGCATGGCGGTCGCCATTTCCTGGTAGACCGACATCTTTTCCTTGATCGCGCGCTCCATCCGCACCAGGCCGATGCGGAACTGGTTCTCGAGCAGCTCGCCCACCGAGCGCACCCGGCGGTTGCCCAGATGGTCGATGTCGTCCACGAGCGCCGGGTTCTTGCGCAGCTTCAGGAGGTAGCGGATGACCTCGTAGAAGTCCGCCGGGTGCAGCACCCTCTCGTCGAGCGGCGTGTTCAGCTTGAGCTTGGTGTTGAGCTTCAGGCGGCCGACGCGCGAGAAGTCGTACTTCTGCGCGTTGAAGAACATGTTCTCGAAGAGGTTGCGCGAGCTGTCGAGCGTCGGCGGATCCCCGGGCCGGAGGCGGCGGTAGATCTCGATGAGCGCCTCCTCGTGCTTCTGAATCGGATCCTTCTTGAGCGTCTGCGAGAGGACGGGGCCGATCTCGTCCTTCTCGGGGAAGAACATCTCGATCTTCTCGACGCCCTTCTCCTGGGCCATCGCGATGACGCGCTCCGACAGCTCCTCGTTGGCCTCCAGGATCACCTCGCCCGTGGCCGGGTCGATGACGTCCGAGGCCGCGTACGCGCCCTCGCGCTCCGAGTCCGCCAGCTCGACGGCATCGACGCCCGCCCGTCGCAGTGCGTCGATCTGGTCCTTCCGGATCTTCTTGCCCGGATGGAGCGCCAGCTCGGACCCGGGAATGGCCAGCTCCTGGGCGGACCGCCGGCCGATGAGCGAGTCGGACACGCTCCAGGCGATCCGGCCGGGTGACACCACCAGCTCGTCGACGGCGTAGAACGTCCGCAGGATTTCGTGCGCGCCGCGCAGCCCGAGCGCCCGCAGGAAGACCGTCGCCAGGAACTTGCGCTTGCGATCGATGCGCACGTACAGGAGGTTCTTCGCGTCGTACTCGAACTCCACCCACGATCCTCGATACGGAATGATCTGGGCGATGTAGAGGCTCTTGTCCTCGCTGTGGAAGAACGCGCCCGGCGACCGGTGGAGCTGGCTGACGATCACCCGCTCCGTGCCGTTGACGATGAAGGTCCCGTGGTTGCCCATGAGCGGGATGTCGCCGAAGTAGACCTCCTGCTCCTTGATGTCGCGAATCGTCTTCACGCCGGTTTCCGGATCCTTGTTCCAGACGACGAGGCGAATGGTGACCTTGAGCGGGACGGCGAACGTCATGCCGCGCTCCTGGCACTCCTCGACGTCGTACTTGAGCTTCATCTGCACGGTCGTGCCGCACAGGTCGCAGACGTCGCCGCGCGCCTCGTTGGCGCGGCCGCACGACGGGCAGATCACGGCGCCTTCGCCGTAGGGGTCGGCCACGAGCACGGTGCCGCAGCCGTCGCACTTCTTGCGCAAGTGCTCCAGGCCGGTCAGGCGCCCGCACTTGCACTCCCAGTTCCCGATCGAGTACTGGATGAATTCGAGCGACGAGTTCTCGCGGAAGTCGCTGATCGGGAACACCGACTTGAACACCGACTGCAGCCCGACGTCCTCCCGCTCGGCGGGCAGCCGGTTCATCTGCAGGAAGCGCTCGTACGACTTCTTCTGAATCTCGATGAGATTGGGAATCGGGACGGTGGTCTGGATCTTGGAGAAGTCGATGCGCTCGCGATAGACATTCTTGGGAAGGCTGTACATTCAATGACCTCTTTGCTTGGATGGCGGGGCCCTGGACCCCGCCAAGCGGCCGCGCCCGCGGGGGCCCCGACCCCCCGCGCCGCGCGTCCGCCACCAAAGTCGAGCGCGTCCCGGCCCGCCCGACCGGGCCGGCCCGCGTGTCGTCGGCCGCCCTACGTGATCTCGACTTTCGCGCCCGCTTCCTCGAACTTCTTCTTGATCGTCGCCGCCTCGTCCTTGGACACGCCCTCCTTGATCGGCTTGGGCGCCGACTCGACGAGGTCCTTGGCCTCCTTGAGGCCCAGGCTCGTCACCTCGCGGACCACCTTGATCACGTTGATCTTGTTGCCGCCGACGTCGGTCAGCGTGACCGTGAACTCGGTCTTCTCTTCCACGGCCGCCGCCCCGCCGCCCGCCGCACCGCCGCCGGCCATCATCGGCATGGCCATGGGCATGGCCGCCGAGACCCCCAGCTCCGACTCGAGCGTCTTCACGAGCTGCGACAGCTCGAGCACCGAGATTCCCTTGATGTAGTCAATCACCTGCTGCTGCGTCACGGACATGTCTTCACCCCTCACGGATCGTCGAACGTCGAACTCACTGGGCGGGCTCGGCGCCCCGCTTCTTCTCGGCCTGCGCCAGCACGTTGACGAGGTCGCGCGGCACGGCCGACAGCACCGTCACGAGCTGCTGCATCGGCGCCTGCAGCACGACGAGCAGCTTCGCGTAGAGCTCCGGGCGGCCCGGCAGGCTGGCCAGATCGGCGACCTCGGCCGTCCCCACCGCCCGGCCCTGCACCACGGCCGCCTTGATCGTCATGGTCGGCGTCGCCTTCACGAACGTCGTCAGGGCCTTGGCCAGTGCGACCGGATCGCTCTTGGTGGAGACGACCGCCGTCGTGCCGGTGAAGTGCGCCAGGCACGTTTCGAGCGCCGTGCCCGACGCCGCCCGGCGCGCCAACGTGTTCTTGACGACGCGGTAGGTGGCGCCCGCCGCACGAATCTGCCGGCGGAGCTCCGTCACCTGCGGCACCGTCACCCCGCGATAGTCCACAAGCACGGCCGTGTCCGCGGCCTTGAACGCCGCTTCCAGCTCGCCGAGCTCCGTTTCCTTCTCTGCTCTTGATACGGCCATGGCCCCGCTCAGTGCTTCACCAGCTCGTCCACCTGGGACGTGTCGATCTTCACGCCCGGTCCCATCGTCGACGACATCGTCACGCTCCGGAGGTAGCGGCCCTTGGCCGCCGCCGGCTTGGCCTTGACGATGCTGTCCATCAGAGCGTGCGCGTTGGCGATGAGCCGATCGGCGGCAAACGAGATCTTGCCGACCGGCGCGTGCACGACGCCCGCCTTGTCCACCCGGAACTCCACCTTGCCGGCCTTGATCTCCTGGACCGCCTTGGCGATGTCCGTTGTCACGGTCCCGGTCTTCGGATTGGGCATGAGGCCGCGCGGGCCCAGCACCTTGCCGAGCTTGCCGACCGCGCGCATCATGTCCGGCGTTGCGACGACGGCATCGAAACCCATCCAGCCGGCGTTGATCTTCTCGACAAGCTCCTCACCGCCGGTGTCGTCGGCGCCGGCCTCCCGGGCCTCGCGCTGCTTGTCGGCGTTGGCGATGACCAGCACGCGCTTCGCCTTGCCCAGCCCGTGCGGGAGCACCACCGTCCCGCGCACCATCTGATCGGAGTGCTTCGGATCCACGCCCAGACGAACCGCGATCTCGACGGTCTCGTCGAACGCCGAGAACTTGACCTTCTGCAGGAGCGGCACGGCCTCCTCGATCGAATGAGGCCGGTTCGGCACCTGCTGCCGGGCCGCCCGATACTTCTTTCCACGCGCGCGCATCGTCCCCTGCCCTCAGTTCGCCCGTTCGATCGAGCTCCAGCTCACCGGGTCACCGGTTCACCAGTTCTCCGGTTCACCAGTTCTCCAGTTCACCAGTTCTCCAGTTCACCAGTTCTCCAGTTCACCAGTTCTCCAGTTACTCGATCACATCCAGTCCCATCGACCGCGCGGTGCCGCGCACCGAGCGCATGGCCGACTCGATCGTGTCGCAGTTGAGATCGGGCATCTTCAGCCTGGCGATCTCCTGCACCTGCCTGGCCGTCACCGTGCCGACCTTGTTCTTGTTCGGCTCGCCCGATCCCTTGGCGATGTTGGCCGCCCGCTTGAGCAGCACGGCCGCGGGCGGCGTCTTCGTGATGAACGAGTACGACCGGTCCGCGTAGATCGTGACGACCACGGGAATGATCAGGCCGTCGTCCTTGGCGGTCTTCGCGTTGAAGTTCTTGCAGAAGTCCATGATGTTCAGCCCGTGCGGGCCGAGCGCGGTCCCGACCGGCGGCGCCGGCGTCGCCTTGCCTGCCGCGATCTGGAGCTTCACTTGCGCCTGAATCTTCTTCACAACTTCTCCACCTGCAGGAAGTCCAGCTCCACGGGCGTCGCGCGGCCGAAAATCGTGACCATGACCTTCAGCGTGTTGCGATCCGTGTTCACGTCGTCCACCACGCCGTTGAAGCTGGCGAACGGCCCTTCGTTGATCCGGACCTGATCGCCGCGCTCGAAGGAGTACTTGGGCTTCGGCTTTTCGGCGGCGGCCGTGACCTGGTGCAGAATCTGGTCGACTTCCTCACGTGACAGCGGCGACGGCTTGGGCCCCGCGCCCACGAAGCCCGTGACCTTCGGCGTGTTCTTCACGACGTGCCACGCGTGGTCGGACATGTGCATCTCGACCAGGATGTAGCCGGGAAAGAACCGCCGCGAGCTCTTCACCTCGCGGCCGCCGCGCTTTTCGACGATGTCCTCGGTCGGAATGAGGATCTCGCCGATCTCATCCTGCAGGCCGTAGGCCTGCACGCGCTGCTCGAGCGACTCCTTCACCTTGTTCTCGAAGCCCGAGTAGGTGTGGATGATGTACCAGTGCTTGATCTTGTCGTCCGTCATGATCTCGTCGCGCGCGATCGGGTCGCGGGGCCGGCCGGACACCTGTGCGCTCATCCGCTGAACCTGCCGAGGAGAAAGTCGAGAATCCGCGACAGCCCCAGGTCGACGATGTACAGGTAGACGCCGAACACCGTCGAGGTGAAGATGACCACCACGGTCGTGGCCCACACCTCGCGGCGCGTGGGCCACGTGACCCGGCTGAGCTCGGCCCGCACGTCGGCGAGAAACCGCCGCGCGCGGCCAAACCAGCCGGCGACCTGCTCAGGCGACTCCTTCAGGTTGTCCAACATCAGCGCCCGACGTTCCTCACCCACGGGGTCTGGCCCGGCCGAGGCCAAGCAGGCCAGACCCCGCGCATCTGCTTGGCAGGCCAGGAGGGACTCGAACCCCCAGCCCTCGGTTTTGGAGACCGATGCTCTACCAGTTGAGCTACTGGCCTACTCTCAACTTGGGGGCTTCGCCCCCAGACCCCCTACTCGCTCCCTCGCGGGGACCCCTCTTCTCCCCGCTCCGGCCGCGAGGCTCGCTCGCTCCCGCTCGCTCGCTCTCAACCTGGGGGCTTCGCCCCCAGACCCCCTACTCGCTCCCTCGCGGGGACCCCTCTTCTCCCCGCTCCGGCCACGAGGCTCGCTCGCTCCCGCTCGCTCTCAACCTGGGGGCGTCGCCCCCAGACCCCCTACTCGCTCCCTCGCGGGGACCCCTCTTCTCCCCGCTCCGGCCGCGAGGCTCGCTCGCTCTACTTGCTCTCCTTGTGCGCCGTGTGCTTGCGGCAGAACCGGCAGTACTTGCTGAACTCCAGCCGCTCGGAACTCTTCCGGCGGTTCTTCGTCGTGCTGTAGTTGCGGCGCTTGCACTCGGTGCACGCCAGGGTGACGATCTCCCGCATTACTCCACGATCTCCGAGATCGTGCCGGCCCCGACGGTCCGGCCGCCCTCACGAATGGCGAACCGGCTGCCCTTCTCGATCGCGACCGGCACCATGAGCTCGGCCGAGATCGTCGTGTTGTCGCCCGGCATCACCATCTCCACGCCCGAAGGCAAATGGAGCGAGCCGGTCACGTCCGTGGTCCGGATGTAGAACTGCGGACGGTAGCCATTGAAGAACGGCGTGTGCCGCCCGCCTTCCTCCTTCGACAGGATGTACACCTCGGCCTTGAACTTCGTGTGCGGCGTAATCGACCCGGGCTTGGCCAGCACCTGGCCGCGCTCGACGTCGTCCTTCTCCACGCCGCGAAGGAGCACGCCGATGTTGTCGCCGGCGACGCCTTCGTCGAGCAGCTTCCGGAACATCTCGACCCCGGTCACGACCTTCTTCTCGGTGGGCCGGAAGCCGACGATCTCGACTTCCTCGCCGACCTTGACCTTGCCGCGATCGACGCGGCCCGTGACAACCGTGCCGCGCCCGGAAATCGAGAACACGTCCTCGATGGGCATCAGGAACGGCTTGTCGACCTCGCGCTGCGGCAGCGGCACGTACTTGTCAATCGCCTCCATGAGCTTCATCACGGAATCGATGCCGCCGGCGTCGCCCTGGAGCGCCTTCAGCGCCGACACGCGGACGACCGGCAGGTCGTCGCCGGGGAACCCGTAGCTCTTCAGGAGGTCGCGCACCTCGAGCTCCACGAGGTCCAGCAGCTCGGGGTCGTCGACCGCGTCGACCTTGTTCAGCGCGACGACGACGTAGGGCACGTTCACCTGCTTGGCGAGGAGCACGTGCTCCCGCGTCTGCGGCATGGGGCCGTCCACGGCGCTCACGACCAGGATGGCGCCGTCCATCTGCGCCGCGCCCGTGATCATGTTCTTGATGTAGTCGGCGTGGCCGGGGCAGTCGACGTGCGCGTAGTGCCGGTTGGGCGTGCTGTACTCGACGTGGCTGGTCGCGATCGTCAAGATCTTCGTCTCGTCGCGCCGGCCCTGGGACTCGGACGCTTTCGCGACCTCGTCGTACGGAACAAACTTGGCCCAGCCCTTGTCGGCCGCCACCTTCGTCAGGGCTGCAGTCAGGGTCGTCTTGCCATGATCGATGTGGCCGATGGTGCCGACATTGACATGGGGCTTCGAACGATCGAACTTCTCCTTCGCCATTGCACGTGTCTCCGTGTCTGCCGTTCCGCCATCCCTGGAGCCGATGACCGGGATTGAACCGGTGACCTCGTCCTTACCAAGGACGCGCTCTGCCAACTGAGCTACATCGGCATTAGCTCGCGCGGCTCACTCGCTCCCGCTCGTGCGTTCCCGCTCTGTCGCCCGCGCGCACCGAAGCGAGCGGGGCCCCGGGGTCCCCGCCCATCAAGTAATGGAGCGGGAGACGGGGATCGAACCCGCGACCAACAGCTTGGAAGGCTGTGACTCTACCACTGAGTTACTCCCGCCTCCGTGTTCGCTCCGGCCCGGTGCTGCTCCGTTCCACCTGCGAGCCCGCCTCCCTGAATCCTCCTCGTCTGTTGCGCCGGGCTGCCCGCTGACGCCGCCCGCCCGCCGCGATCGATCGTCGAAGGCTGGTGGCGAGGGGAGGATTCGAACCTCCGAAGCCCTGGGGCGACAGATTTACAGTCTGCTGCGTTTGACCGCTTCGCTACCTCGCCGTGGTGATGAAATCCTGGTCGAGCGACTGGGAATCCCCGCGACGCGCGCGAGTGGAGCGTGGCCCGGAACATGGAGCTGGCGAAGGGAATTGAACCCCCGACCTGCTGATTACAAATCAGCTGCTCTACCAGGCTGAGCTACGCCAGCCGAACAAATCGGGAATGTTAGCACGGTGCATGCCAAGGGGCAACCGGCCCGGGACCGCGTCCGCCCCGCAGTTTGGGCCAGGATCGGTGCCCTTACCGGGCCCCGCCCCGCGCCCGGGGCGCCCCCCTGACCGCACGGCGCTGCCGGGCGGCTTCGAACAGGGCGACGCCGGCTGCTACCGACACATTCAGGCTTGATACCGCCCCGCTCATGGGAATCGAGACGAGCCGGTCGCAGGTCTCGCGCACGAGTCGCCGCAGACCGGTCCCTTCGGCGCCCACGACCAGGGCGGTCGGCTGGGTCAGATCGACCCCGTCGTAGGCGCCGGGTGCGCCGGCATCCAGCCCGATCGTCCAGACGTCCAGGGCCTTGAGCTCCTCGAGCGCGCGGGCGATGTTGACCACGGTCGCGATGCGCACGTGACTGACGGCGCCGGCCGACGCGCGCGCCGTCGCGCCGCCGAGCGGCGCGGCGTGCCGGGCCTGCCGCACCACGCCGGAGGCGCCGGCCGCGTCGGCCGAGCGCAGGATCGCGCCGACGTTCTGCGGGTCCTCGATGGCGTCGAGCACGACGATCAGGGCCGGGCCGTCCGCCTCCCGGACCAGTTCGTCGACCGTGTAGGCCGCCATCGGCTGGAGGTCGGCGGCGACACCCTGGTGCACACCGCTGCGGGTCAGACGCTCGAGCGCGCGCCGGTCCACGGTTTCGACCGGGATGCGCAGCTCGCGGGCGCGCGCGACGATCGCATCCACGCGCGCCCCCGCGCCCCGCTCGTGAAGGAGGCGCGACACGCGCCGCGCGCGAAGGGCTTCGGTGACGGCGTGAATGCCGTAGATCAAAGGCACAATGGTGCTGGGTCCTCGGTCCTGGGTCCACCGGTCGGTCCCACGGTCCTACCGGCCTCCGGTCCTCCGGTCCTGAGCCAGGTGGGCGGCGACGGTCTGCGCGCGCGCGGCACAGGACGGAATCGGATCGATGCCCGCGACGGCCGGGAGCGCGGCGCCCCGGTCGATGGCCGGCACGGCGAGGTCGAGTTCCGGACCCGAGTCCGCCGCGGTCAGCGCCACCCGGATGGGATGAAACAGCGCGCGGCCCTTGAGCCCGGTGTCCTCGCGCACGCGCGCCGCCGCCGCCCGAAACGTCTCGCGATCGAGAGGCCCGGCGGCCGCAATCGTCCGGGCAAAGGCCGTGACGGCGCGCGATCCGTCCGGCTCGGCGCGCACGAGGTCGGCCGCGCGTGCCGCGTCCCACCTGAAGATGAAGGCCAGCCGCTCGGGGAGCTCTTCGAGCCGATCCACGGCGCCCGCCGCCAGGCCGACGAGCGTCTCCACGTACTGAGCCGCGTCCGGCGTGACGGCACGCACGTCGCCGGCCTGCTCGAAAAACCGCATGGCCTCGCGCGCAAGCCGGGCCGGGGCGGCCTTTTTCATGTAATGCCGGTTGACCCACGAAAGCTTGGCCACGTCGAAGACCGCGGCGCTGTGACTGACGGCCGCGAGATCGAACCGGCCGATCATCTCGCGAACGGGCACCAGTTCTTCGTCCCCGCCCGGCGACCAGCCGAGGAGCGCCAGGTAGTTGACGAGCGCCTCGGCGAGGTAGCCGCGCTCGCGAAACTCCGCGACGCTCGTGGCGCCGTGGCGCTTGGACAGCGGCGCGTGGTCCGGACCCAAAACGAGCGAGAGGTGGCCGAACGCCGGAGCCGCGGCGCCCAGCGCTTCGTAGAGCAGGATCTGCCTCGGCGTGTTGGAAATGTGATCCTCGCCGCGCACGACGTGCGTCACGCGCATGTCGCGGTCGTCGACGACCACCGCGAAGTTATAGGCGGGCAGGCCCGTCGATCGGACGATCACGGGATCGCCGATGACGTCCGTGCTCACCGTGACGTCGCCGCGGACGAGGTCGCGAAACGTGACGTCTCGGCCCGGCGCGACCCCGAACCGGACCGCGGCCGGCTCGCCGGCCGCGAGGCGCCGCGCGACCTCCGCCGCGGCGAGCGACCGACATCGGCCGCTGTACTTCGGCGGGCGGCCGGCCGCCAGCGCCTCTCTCCGCCCGGCGTCGAGCACGTCCGGCGCACAGAAGCACCGGTAGGCCAGCCCGCGCGCGATCAACTCGTCGGCCGCCTGGCAATACCGATCCCGCCGCTCGGACTGCCGGTACGGTCCGACCGGGCCGCCGACGTCCGGCCCCTCGTCCCAGTCGAGCCCCAGCCACCGGAGGTCCTCGAGGATGGAGCGCTCGGACTCGGGGGACGAACGCTCGGCGTCCGTGTCCTCGATGCGCAGGAGCAACGCGCCGCCGTGACGGCGCGCGAGCAGCCAGTTGTACAGCGCCGTGCGCGCATTGCCGACGTGCAGATGCCCGGTCGGGCTGGGGGCGAAGCGGACGCGCACGCTCACCACGTCGTCCCGGCCGACAGGATCACGACGGCCTGGGCCGCGACAGCCTCGCCGCGGCCGACGGCGTCGGCGCCCTCGTTGGTCTTCGCCTTGACGCTGATCCGACCCGGATCGATGGCCAGCACGCTCGCGAGACTTGCGCGAATCGCGGTGACGTGGGGCGCGAGCTTCGGCCGTTCGAGGATCACGGTCACGTCCGCGTTCGACACGCGCCAGCCGCGCTCGGCGGCCACGCCGACCGCACGGGCGAGGAGATCGAGGCCGGGTACGTCCTTCCAGCGTTCGTCGGTGTCGGGAAAGTGCTGGCCGATGTCGCCCGCGCCGCACGCGCCGAAGATGGCGTCCACGAGCGCGTGGCACACGACGTCCGCGTCCGAATGGCCGACCGGGCCCGCGTCGGACGGAACCAGGACGCCGGCCAGCCGAAAAGCGCGGCCCGGCGCCAGGCGATGCAGGTCGTATCCCAACCCGACGCGGGGCGCCGACAGCACGGCCCGCGCCCGGTCCAGATCGTCGGGCGTCGTGATCTTCAGATTGCGCGGGTCGCCATCCACGACGCTCACCTCGTGCCCGGCCTGCTCGGCCAGCATCGCCTCGTCGGTCGCCTCGCCGGATCCGGCGCCACGGGCGACGGCCTCGGCCAGAATCGGTCGCCGAAACCCTTGCGGCGTCTGCGCAACCCAGATCTCCTCGCGCCGGAGCGTCGACGTCACCGTCCGGCGGGCCGTGTCCACGCGCTTGACGGTCTCGGACATCGCCACGGCCGGCACCGCCGCGCCCCGGCGTCGAACCTCGTCGATCACCCGGTCGATCAACGCGGCGCGCACGAACGGGCGCGCGGCGTCGTGCACGAGCACCACGTCCACGTCGTCGGCCAGCGCCGCCAGACCGAGGCGGACCGAATCCTGCCGGCGGCCCCCCCCGGCCGCCACGACGCACGGCCGCGCCGTCCGGCCGACGATCGTCGCCCCTTCGACCAGCAGATCGGCCGGCAGCACGACCACCAGTCGATCCACCTGCGGGTGGGCGTCAAAGGCCTCCACGCTCCAGCGCAGCATGGCCTTGCCGCCCAGGTCGACCAGCTGCTTCGGCGTGGGCGATGACATCCGCACGCCGCGCCCTGCGGCTACGATGATGACGCCGACGGACACCGGGAGATTCTAGCCGGGACGCCCTCAGGGCATCAGGCGCCGCAGAAGGCCGTCACGCGCTCGCGCGTCAGGGCCATCGCCCGGTCGCCGATCGCGGCCGGCAGGTCGGCCGGCCCGAAGATCACGACGAGCGCGCGCGTCGTGGCCGGCGTGACCATGGTCCGAGCGGAATCCGACGTTGGATTGCCGAAGGGACCGGCGGCGTCGGCCAGCGTGAGCCGGCCGGACACGTGCACGACGTCCTTGCGGATGCCCGCGTACTCTTCGCCCTCGCGACCCAGTCGCAGCGTGACGTCCCCGTCGAGGCGATCCCGATCGTACAGCCCGAAGGGCAGCTCCGTCTCGAGCGAGCACCAGTTGGTCACGTCCACGAGACTGTTGATGCGGGGGAGCTCCTCGCCCCGTCGCACACGGCGGCCCAGGGCCTCCGACGCCGGTCGGACCTTGGTCGGATCCAGACCGACCCGCCGGTACATGGTGCGGACGGCCCCGACGACATCCGCCGTCCCATCCGGTCCGGCGCTGCCGCGAACGGCCAGCGCGGCCTGCCGCAGCGGATCGTCCAGACGCGGTTCGCGCAGGACGACGCGAACGGCATCGAAGACGTGCCACAGAGGCCGGACGATCCTGACGACGTCGGGATCGACGTGGAACGTCACGTGAGACCCGCGCGCACGACCGCTTCGACGTCGCCGGCCAGACGGCGCGCGTCCTCGCGCGTCATGGCCGCGGTCTCGATCGCGTCGTGCACGACCACGCGGACCGGACCGGGGCGCACCATCAGCCGGCCCCGCGGCATGACGTCGCGTGTGCCGACGAGCGAGACGGGCACCACGGGCAGCCGGTGTTCAATGGCGAGGAGAAAGATGCCGGCCTTGAACTTCTGGAGCGTGCCGTCGTTGCGCCCGCCTTCGGGAAACACGATGAGCGACGCGCCGGACCGCGCCATGCGCCGCATCCGTTTGAAGATGGCCGCGCCCGGCTTCCTGCGGTCCACGAGCACGTGGCCGCTCCGGTGGAGATGCCAGCCGATGAAGGGCACATAGAGGAGCGACGCCTTGGCCATGATCCGCAACTGCCGGGGCAGCGCGGTAAAGACCACGGGGATGTCGTAGAAGCTGGCGTGATTCGCCACGAACACCACGCTCGTCTCGGCCACCGGCAGCGGCCGCCCCGCGCGCTCGAGCCGGATGCCGCTCGTCCGGAGGATCAGTCTCGCCCAGATCTGCGCGCACCGGTGCGCGAGGTTCCCGCGCCGATCCGCCAGACCGGCCAGGAGCGAGAGCGTCCCCAGCACGACCGTGTAGACCGTGATGACCGGAATCAGGACGAGAACGGTCCGCCACCAGTGGAACGGCGGCAAGGTCACGCGGGCTGAGCCGCGCGGGGCGGCCGGCCGGTCGTGTCGTCCGGCTCGGTCCGCGGTGTCGTCTTGGATGCCCCGTCAGCGCCGGTCGCACCCGCGGCGTCGGCGCGCCGGCCGAAGATCATCCGTCCGGCCGTCGTCTGGAGGACGCTGGTCACGGCGATGTCGAGATGGCGCCCGATGCGGTTGCGCGCGTTGTCGACCACCACCATGGTCCCGTCGTCCAGGTACGCGACGCCCTGGTTGGGCTCCTTACCCTCCTTGAGGATGAACACGTTCATCAGCTCGCCGGGCAGCGCCACCGGCTTGAGGGCGTTGGCGAGCTCGTTGATGTTCAGGACCTCGACGCCACGCAGCTGCGCCACCTTGTTGAGGTTGAAGTCGTTCGTGACGATCCGCCCGGCCAGCGCCTTGGCCACCTCGATGAGCTTCAAATCGACGTCCTTCACCTCGGGGAAGTCGAGGTCGGAAATCAGCACCTCGACGCCGGCCATCTTCTGCATCCGATGCAGGATGTCCAGGCCGCGCCGGCCGCGGTTGCGCCGCAGCGGGTCGGGCGAGTCCGCGATGTACTGCAGCTCCCGCAGCACGAACTGCGGCACGACGAGCGTGCCGTCCAGAAACCCCGTCTCGACGATGTCGGCGACCCGGCCGTCGATGATGACGCTCGTGTCGAGCACGCGATGACGCCGAAGCGGCCGCGTGTCGCGGAAGAGCGACGCGAACTTCGCCGGCTCGAGCCACTCGCCCTTGCGCGCGCCGAACATCAGCCCGAGATACGGCAGGACGACGATCAGCAGGCCGTTCAGGAACTGCACCTTCGTGTTGCTCGTGTTGGCCCAGGACAGCGCGCGGACGACCGACGAGGCAATCCAGAGGCCGACGCCGAAGCCGAGCAGCCCGCCGAGCAGGCTGGTGACCGCCGTGTCGCGCAGGCGGGCTTCGGCCAGGACGGCCAGGAGCGCGACGGCCAGGCCCAGGGCGGCGCTGATGATCGGGTGTCCCTCGATCGGCCGGATGACCGACGAGGAATACACGACCACGCCCACGAAGATGCCGCGCGTCAGCCAGAAGCCCGTCATGCGCACATTCTAATGGGGCAACGAGCCGAGGGGCCAATGGGCCATGCAGAACCGCTAGAGCAGCGCGTCCAGCGCGTCGCCCACCGTTCGCACACCGACCGCCACCAGACCCGACGGCACGTCCGCCGGCGCCACACTCCCCTCGGGCATGACGCAGCGCGTGAAGCCGAGCTGCGACGCCTCGCGCACGCGGAGCGCTCCTTGCGATGTGGACCGGACTTCGCCCGCCAGGCCGACCTCGCCAAACACGACGACGTCAGGCGCGATGGCGCGGCTCCGCAGGCTCGACGCGACCGCGGCCACCACGGCGAGGTCGGCCGCCGGCTCGTCCACGGTCAGGCCGCCCGCGACGTTCACGAACACGTCCTCAGCCGACAGGCTGAGCCCGGCGCGCTTTTCGAGCACGGCCAGGAGGAGCGACAGCCGGTTCGGATCGAGACCGCTCGCCGTGCGCCGCGCGGTCCCGAACGTCGAGGCGCCCACGAGCGCCTGAACCTCGACCAGAATCGGCCGCGATCCCTCGACGGCGCACAGCACGGCCGAGCCCGGCGCGTGGCGCGGACGTTCGGCCAGGAAGAGCGCGGACGCATTGGGCACGGGCCGGAGTCCCGTGCCCGTCATCTCGAAGACGCCCAGCTCGCTCACCGCGCCAAACCGGTTCTTGACCGCGCGCACGACGCGGTGCGCGTGATGCGGCGCGCCCTCGAAATACAGGACGGTATCGACGACGTGCTCGAGGACCTTGGGACCGGCGAGGCTGCCGTCCTTGGTGACATGCCCCGCCACGAGCGTCGGCAGCCCGCGGCCTTTCGCCTGAAACAGCAGATCGGTGGCCGCCTGCCGGACCTGGCTGACGCTGCCGGGCGCCGATTGCAGTTTCAGCGAAAACACCGTCTGGATCGAGTCCACGACGAGGAGCGCCGGCTTCAGCCGCTCGACTTCTTCCATGAGGCGCTCGACGCACGTTTCCGCCAGGAGGTACAACCGGGCGGGCCCGACGTTCAGCCGCTCGCCGCGCAGCTTGACCTGATGTTCCGATTCCTCGCCCGAGCAGTAGAGCACCGGGCCCACGTCCCCGGCGAACCGCGCGGCCGCCTGCAGGAGGAGCGTGGACTTGCCGATGCCGGGCTCGCCACCCAGGAGCACGAGCGACCCAGGCACGATCCCGCCGCCGAGCACGCGATCGAATTCGCTGATGCCCGTCGACAGACGCTCGGCGACCACCGTGTCCACGTCCGCATAGAGATGGGCGGCGCCCCCGCCGAGCACCGGCCCGGCGGCCGGACCGCCGGGCGGCGCCGCCGACACCTTCTCCTCCACGAACGAGTTCCAGGCGCTGCAGTCGGGACACCGTCCCAACCACTTCGGCGACTGGGCCCCGCACTGCTGGCAACTGAAGAACGTCTTCTGGCCCTTCATTCGTGCCACCTCTGCCGCGGGGCGTTTACGCGTACTCCCGTTCGATGCGGCTCCCGAGCCGGCACGTCACTTCCCACGGGATGGTGCCGATCGTCGCCGCAATCTCGCGGGCCGTGATCGCCTCGTCATCCTGCCGCCCGATCAGCACGACCTCGTCGCCCGGCGAGACGTCCGTGCCCGTGACGTCGATCATGATCATGTCCATGCACACGGCGCCGACGATGGCGCGGCGGCGTCCGCGGACGAGCACGGATCCGCGACCGGCCAGCCGCGTGTCGAGCCCATCGGCATAACCAGCAGGTACGATGGCTATCGTGCGCGGGCGGTCCTCGGCGCCGTGCAGTCCGTAGCCCGTGCCCTCGCCGGGCCGGAGGCCCTTCACGGCCACGATACGGCTCGTGAGTGACAGGGCGGGTCGCAGGTCCAGATCGGCGGCCGCGAGCGGCGGCGGCACGAGGCCGTAGAGCACGAGGCCGGGCCGCACCCCGTCGTACCAGGTCCGCGCGTCGCGAAGCAGAGCGGCCGAGTTGGCCGCATGGCGCCGGACCGGACCGAGTCCCATCGCGCCGAGCGCGGCCATGGCGCGATCGAACCGCGCCCGCTGCTCGTCGAGCCACGGTGATTCCGGTTCGTCCGCCGTCGCGAAGTGCGTGTACACGGCCGCGATCTCGAGGTGGGCGCTGGCCAGCACCGACGGCAGCGTGCGCCCGAGGTTGTCGTGCCGGAACCCCAGGCGGTTCATGCCCGTGTCGATCTTGAGGTGGCAGCCGAGCCGCACGCCGCGCTGGGCGGCCGCCTGTTCGAGCGCCCGGGCGGCGCCGGGCGTCGACACGGTCGGCGTGAGGCGATGGGTAAACACGGCCGCGAGGTCGCTGACGCTCAGCGCGCCAAACACCAGCACGGGCGCCGTGACGCCCGCCTCGCGCAGCACGACGCCTTCCTCGATGTCCGCGCAGGCCAGCATTGACGCGCCGGCGCGCTCAAGCGCCCGGCCGACGGCCGCCGCGCCGTGGCCGTAGGCGTTCGCCTTGACGACCGCCAGCACCTCGGGCGCCGGCGCGGCCGGATCCGCGGCGGCGCGCCGCTCGCCGACGAGTCGCTCGACAGCGCTGAGGTTGGCCTGGATCGCCTCCAGGTTGACCCGCGCGACGGTCGGGCGGCTCACTCGCCGAAGTCCTCGGGCTCGGGCCGCCGGTTGCGCGCGAGGTTCTCGAAGCGGGTGTACTGGCGCAGGAACGCGAGCCGGATCGTGCCCGTCGGACCGTTGCGCTGCTTGCCGACGATGATCTCGGCCGTGCCCTCGACCTCCGGACGCCGGTCGGCGTCGGTCTGGTACATGTCCTCGCGGAAAATGAAGATGACGACGTCGGCGTCCTGCTCGAGGGCGCCGGACTCGCGCAGGTCGGAGAGCTGCGGCCGATGGTCGCCCCGGCTCTCGGGCGCGCGGCTGAGCTGGCTGAGCGCCACGATGGGCACGTCCAGCTCCTTGGCAAGTATCTTCAGCGACCGTGAGATCGAGGCCAACTCCTGCTGGCGATTCTCGAACCGGCCGCGACCCTGCATGAGCTGCAGATAATCGACGACGACGAGATCGAGGCCGCGCTCGAGCTTCAGCCGCCGCGCCTTGGCCCGCATCTCGAGGATGCCGAGGGCCGGCGTGTCGTCGATGTAGATCTTCGCGTCGTGCAGCCTGGCGAACGCCTCGACGAGCCGTCCGTAGTCCTGCTCGCCGAGGAAGCCGCCGCGGAACCGGTGCGCGTCGACCCGGGCTTCGGCCGTCAGCATCCGCAGGAAGAGCTGCTCCTTCGCCATCTCGAGGCTGAAGATGCCGACGGTCCGGCCCGCCTCGACGCCGCAGTGCAGCGCGATGTTCAGGACGAGGCTCGTCTTGCCCATCGACGGGCGCGCCGCGACGATCACGAGGTCCGACTTCTGAAAGCCGGACGTGAGGGCGTCGAGGTCGACGAAGCCGCTCGGCACGCCGGTCACGAGCCCCTTGTGCTGCTGCAGCTTCTCGATGAGCTGGTAGCCCGAATCGACCATCTCGCCGATGCGGACAAACCCGGCGCGGAGCCGGTGCTCGGCGATCTCGAAGATCGATCGCTCGGCCGCGTCGAGCAGGTCGTCGGCGTCCTCCTCGGCGTCGTACGCGCGGCCGAGGACGTCGGTCGCCGACTGGATCAGGCGCCGCAGCGTCGACTTTTCCTTGACGATCTTGGCGTAGTACTCGACGTTGGCCGACCGCGGCACGCCGTCCGTGAGCGACGCGATGTAGGCCGGGCCGCCGACGTCCTCGAGCTCGCCCGACCGACCCAGCTCGTCCTTGAGCGTGACGAGATCGACCGGCTCGTTGCGCTCGGCGAGCAGGACCATCTTGTCGAAAATGCGGCGGTGGGCGTCGCGGAAGAAGTCCTGCGAGTCGATGACCTCGGCCGCCTGGTTGAAGGCGGGGTTGTTGATCAGGATGGCGCCGAGGACACACTTCTCGGCTTCGAGGTTGTGGGGCAGCGTGCGATCCATGACAAAGCCGCCTGGCCGGCCGCCGCGTCCGTCAGACGGCCGGCACGATCTTGACCTTCACCTGCGCGGTGACCTCGCGGTGCAGCTTGACCGGCACCACGTGGTCGCCGAGCATCTTGAGCGGTTCGGCGAGCTGGATGCGGCGCCGATCGACCGGCAGGCCGCGCTCGGCCAGCGCCTCGGCGATGTCGGCCGACGTCACCGATCCGTAGAGGGTGTCATGCTCGCCGACGCGCCGCCCGATCGAGACCTCCACCGCCTCGATGCGCGTGGCGAGCGCCTGGGCGGTCATCTGCTCCTCGGCGTCGCGGGCTTCCGCGCGGGCGCGCTCGCGTTCGATCTGGCGCTTGTTCTCGTCGGTCACCGCCAGCGCCAGCTTGCGCGGAAAGAGGTAGTTGCGCGCGTAGCCGTCGGCCACCTTGACGATTTCGCCCCGCCGGCCGAGGTGCTCGACGTGCTCCTTGAGGATGACTTCGATCGGCATCGCGGCTCCTAGTCCGACACGTACGGGATGAGCGCGAGCTGCCGCGCGCGCTTGATGGCGTTCTGCAGCGCGCGCTGGTGCGTCGCGCAGACGCCGGAGATCCGGCGCGGCTGGATCTTGCCCCGCTCCGGAATGAACGGCGCCAGGAGCTTCACGTCCCGGTAGCCGATGTAGTCGATCTTCTCGACGCAGAACTTGCAGACCCGCCGCCGCCGGAAGAACGTGCGCCGCCCGGCGCCCTTCTCGGCCGCGCGGTCGCCGCCTGGACCCCGACCGCCGCCCCGCCCGCCCCGGTCCTTCTCGCCGTCGCCGTTCATCGCTCGCCTCCCGCCCGGAAGCCGGGCTCCAGCCCGCCTTCGAGATCGTCGTCGTCCCTGCCGCGGCGGTTCCGCTCGTCCTCGGTGGGCTCGGGCGGCAGGCCGCGACGCGTCCGCCGCGCCACCATGGCCGCCTTGCGCCGCACCTGGGCGCGTTCGGCCACACCCAGCTCCTCGTCCACGCGGATGATCAGGTGCCGAATGACCGCATCCAGCACGCGGAGCCGCCGGTCCAGCTCCGCGGTGAGCGCCGGCGGCCCGCTGATGACCTCGAGGACGTAGACGCCCTCGCGGTGGTGGCCGATCTCGTAGGCCAGCCTGCGCCGGCCCCAGGGCTCGGTCTTGTCGATGGTGGCGCCGAAACGCTCCGCGACCGAGGCGACCTGCTGATGGACCTCGGCCAGGACGTCGTCGCTCGTGTCGGCGGGAACGATGTAGACCAGTTCGTACTGACGGACCGCACTCATCAGAGGCTCCTTCTGGACATCAGGCCGCGTCCCCGGACGCGGCAAGGAGTCGGTGGCGGGACCTAGTCCCGCGGCTCGCTGTCTTCCGCGCGATTGAACGCATTCATCATCGCCGAGAGGCCGTCGGTCACCCACCGCTCGACCGCCTCGACGGCCCGGGCAATCGCCGCGTCACTCTCGGGCTGCTCGTCCGGCTCGAACCGGGCCAGCACGTGGTCGGCCAGGTCGCGCCTCGTGTCCCCGCGGCCCACGCCCACGCGCAGCCGCGCAAACTCAATCGTGCCGAGCGCCTCGGCAATCGATCGTAACCCGTTGTGCCCGCCCTCGGTGCCCGACGCACGCGCCCGCAGACGCCCGAGCGGCAGGTTGACGTCGTCACAGACCACCAGGAGATCCGCCTGCGCGACCTTGTAGTACCGGCACAGCCCCCCGACGGCCGCCCCGCTCAAGTTCATGAACGTGAGGGGCTTGGCCAGAATCACCAGGCCGCTCGCGTGCCGCCATCTGGCCTGCAGCGCGTCAGCGGGGGCGGCTTCGACGGTCAGATCCAGCTGCCGGACCAGCCGGTCGATGACCTCGAACCCGACGTTATGCCGCGTGCCTCGGTACGGATCGCCCGGATTGCCAAGGCCCGCGACCAGCCTCACGCCTTCTCATCCTCCGGCTTCTCGACCTTGCCCTTCTTGATGACCTCGGGCTCGGCCGGCGCGGCCGGCGTCGTGGCGGTCGCGGCCGCCGCCTCTTCCGCCGGCGCCGGCTCCGCTTCGACCTTGGGCGGCACGACGTGCACGATGAGCATGTCGGCTTCGCTCACGGTCTTCCACGTGGGCGAGACGGGCAGGTCGCGCACGCGCACGCCGTCGTGCAGGCCCAGCTCGCTCACATCGATCGTGATCTGGGGCGGGATGTCTCCCGGCAGGCACTCGATCTGGACCTCGCGGTGCACGAAGTCCATGATGCCGCCCTCGGTCTTGACGCCGCGCGCCTCGCCCACGAGCTGCACGGGCACGGCGACGCGCAGGAGCTTGTCCATGGCGACGCGATAGAAGTCGGCGTGCAACAGGCGATGGTGGACGGGATCGACCTGGAACTCCTTGACGAGGACGCGGGCCTCGTCGCCGCCTTGCACGTTCAGCGCGATCAGCGTGTTCACGCCGCCCTTCGAGCGCAGGATTTGCATGAGCGCCTTCGGATCGACCGCGATGGGTTCCGCCGCCCGGGCCTCACCGTACAGCACGGCCGGAATGCGGCCGGCCTGGCGCAGGCGGCCGGCCTCGTTCTTGCCAAACTGATCCCGACGAACGGCTTCGAGTGCTGCTTCCATGGTGTGGCTGTCCCCGGCGTCCTAGACGAACAACTTCGAGACCGAGGTCTCCTCATGAATACTGCGGATGGCCTGCGCGAGCAACCGCGCGACCGAGAGCACGACAATCTTCTCCGACCGCGCCCGCCCGGCGTTGAACGGAATCGTGTTCGTGATGACGAGCCGGTCGATGGGCGCTTCCTCGACGCGCTTGAGCGCCGGGCTCGACAGGACGCCGTGCACGGCGCTCGCGAGCACCCGGGTCGCGCCGCTGTCCATCAACGCCTGGGCGGCTTTCTGGATCGTGCCGGCGGTGTCGATGATGTCATCCGCGATGACGCACACGCGCCCGCCGACGTCGCCGATGACGTTCATGACTTCGGCCGATCCGTCGTCGCTGCGCCGCTTGTCGATGATGGCCAGTTCGGCGTCGAGCCGCTTGGCGTAGGCGCGGGCGCGCTCGGCGCCGCCCGCGTCGGGCGACACGATCGTCAGCGGACCGAAGTTCTGCCGCGCCAGATACTCGATGATCACCGGCGCGGCGAACAGGTGGTCCACCGGGATGTCGAAGAAGCCCTGGATCTGCGCCTTGTGCAGGTCCATCGTCAGCACGCGGTTCGTCCCGGCCGCGCTCAGGAGGTTCGCGACGAGCTTGGCCGAAATCGGGACGCGGGGCTTGTCCTTGCGATCCTGCCGCGCGTAACCGTAGTACGGGAGCACGGCCGTGATGCGCGACGCCGACGACCGGCGGAACGCATCGATCATGACGCAGAGCTCGATGAGGTGCGCGTCCACCGGCGTGGACGTCGGCTGAATGATGAAGACGTCCGTGCCCCGGATGTTCTCGTCGATCTGGAACGAGACCTCGCTGTCCGGGAATCGATGGAGCCGGGCCGCGCCGAGGGGAATGCCCAGATGCTCGGCGATCTCCTTCGTCAGCGCCGGGTGGGCGCTCCCCGTGAACAGCTTGAGTTGACCGTGGCTCATCTCTCGACTGGCGGAGGCCCCCGCGTCCCGCTCCCGTGTCACCCGCGGGGCTCTCATCGCCCACCTCGTTCGTCGCAACTGGTTGGGGCGGAAGGATTCGAACCTTCGCATACGGGATCCAAAGTCCCGCGCCTTACCGCTTGGCCACGCCCCAGGATCGCATGGCACAGTCCCGGCAGACCCGCGCAAACGTGGGAGTTTATCACAGGCCCATGCGCCGGCCCGCTTCGCGGCGGGAGAGCGTGCGCGTCGCCACGACCAGCCAGTCCGGACGCTGCAGGCGCCGCGCGGCCCGCGCGGCGCTCGTCCCCTCGAACAGCCCGAACACGGCCGACCCGCTGCCGGTCATCGCGGCCGCGATCGCGCCCGCCGCGAGGCAGGCCTCAACCATGCCGGCCACCTCGGGACGCCGCCGGCTCACCGCCGGCTCCAGGTCGTTCGCAATCGCAAGCGGACCGGTCGGCCAGCCGACGTCGATCGCGCGAGGGGCCCTCGGCGGCGTCACCGCGCCGCCTGCGCGGTCCGCATCCAGCCAGGCGTACGCGTCGGCCGTTGACACGCCAAACGACGGCTTGACGACGACCACGCCCCACCGCCGGGCGTCGTCGAGCGGATAGATTTCGTCGCCGCGGCCCGCGCCGACCGCGGTGCCGCCACAGAGACCGAACGGCACGTCCGACCCCAGCCGGGCGGCCACGGCCATCAGCTCGGAACGCGACGCGCCCAGGTCCCAGAGGGCGTTGAGAGCGACGAGCGCGGCGGCGGCGTCCGCGCTTCCGCCGCCCAGGCCCGCGCCGGCCGGAATGGCCTTGCTCAGGCGGAGATGCGCGTCGCGCGGCGCCCCGCTCCGGCCCGCGGTCTGCCAGAGACGCTCGGCGGCCTGCCAGACCAGATTCGTCCGATCCGACGGCACGCCGGGCGCGCGCACGTCGAGCGCGAGCGGCCCGCGTCGTGCCGTGACGGTGAGCGTGTCGGACAGCGCGATCGACTGAAGCACGGTGCGCACGTCGTGAAACCCGGACGGCTGCAGCGGGCCGACACGGAGCATGAGATTGACCTTGGCGGGCGGGCGAAGTGTGATGACGCGAGGCATGGTCGGAGGCGCGGTGCGCCGCTACGTTACCCCTTTCTCCGCCCGAGCGGACCCACCTCCCGCAGTTCGTCGAGCGTCATCGGCACCGCGGCGTCGGCTCCAGGAGGCGGCGCGAAGAGAACGGCCGGAACCCCGCCGTTCACCACGAACTGCCCCGCTTCGAAGCGCAGCCGCGTGTCCACGGCGCCCCCCGGCGCCGATCGGGCGCCGAGCACGGTTGGGAAGGCGCTGTCCCGCCAGTCGTAGTCCACGATCAGCCCGAGCACCTCGCCGCCGCGCACGCGCCACACGCCGCCCTGCCGGCGCAGGTACACCTGTCCCTCGCGCGTCGAGATCCGGATCAGGCCGCCGACCCGCGCGGCCGCCTCGATCTCGTGCGATCGGGTGACGCAGCCGGTCACGAACGCCAGCCACTCCTCTGGCGCGATCGCGGTCCCGATGAGCGCCTCCACGATGGCGCCGGCCGGCGCGCGCACGACGCGGCGGTCGTCGTGCAGCACGAGTGTGGCGGCGTCGCGCGTCCCCGCCAGCGTGAAGCGCGGCCGCCCGCCGACGATGGCGCCGAGAAACACCTGACCCTGGTCGGTGACGGTCGTCTGCACGTGGGCGCCGGCGGCCCCGAGGTGGAGCATCGCGCTGTACGTCCGCGCGCCGCGGCACGACGCGATCGCCTCCGTCCACGCCGGGGCGGCATCCGGTGCGGGCTCACCCGGGCCCCCGGGCGGCACGAACGCCGATCCGCAACCCGCGGCGAAGAGGCCCATCAGCAGGACGCCGCGGCGCACGCCTTGAATTGTACCGAGGCGGGGCGGACGCCCGGACCGTTTTCCGCTATATTGGCCCGCATGGCTGTGGACCCCGCGCTGCTCGAGATTCTCGTCTGCCCGGCCTGCAAGGCGCCCGTGCGTCTCGTCAGGAACGACACGGCCCTCCGGTGTGACGCCTGCCGCCGCGTCTATCCCATCAAGGACGACATTCCGGTCATGCTGATCGACGAGGCGACCATCGAACCCTGAAGGGATGTGAGGATCCTCCTCGTTCGGCTGCGCCTGGTCGGCGACGTCGTGTTCACGACGCCCGTGATTGGCGCGTTGCGGCGGCGCTATCCGGCGGCGCACCTCACCTACCTCGTGGAGTCGTCGGCCGCGCCCGCGGTCGAAGGCCACCCGTACCTGGACGACGTGCGCGTCATCCCACATCGGCGCGGCTGGGCGCGCCTTGCCGACGACTGGCGGATCGCGCGCGATCTGCGGCGCGCGCGGTTCGACGTCGCCATCGACCTGCACGGCGGCCCGCGCAGCGCGTGGCTCACGTGGGCGACGCGCGCGCCGGTGCGAGTGGGCTACGATGTGGCGGGCCGGGCGTGGATGTACACGCACCGCGCCCATCGGGCCGCCGGTCTCGCGCCACGGCACTCGGTCGAGAACCAGTGGGACCTGCTCGGGGCGTTCGATCCCGGCCTGGCGGCGTCGCCCGACCGGAGCCGCGATCGCGTGGTCATGCCGGTCGATCCGGCGGCGCGCGATCGTGTCGATCGCCGGCTGGCCGCCCTCGGCGTGGCGGCCCGCGCACCGGTCGTGGTGCTGCACGTCAGTGCCGGCAACCCGTTCCGGCGCTGGCCGGAAGACGCGTTTGCGGCGCTGGCGTCGGCGCTGGCCCGGCGGGCCGCCGATCGCTGGGTGCTCGTCACGAGCGGGCCGTCCGACCGCGACGCCGCGGCCCGCGTCGTGCAGGCGGCGCGGCGCGCGTCGGGTGAAGCCGGGCGGCACGTGATCGATGCGGAGGGACTGTCGTTGGCGGAACTGCGAGCGCTGATGGATCGGGCGGCCTTGTTCGTCGGCGGCGACAGCGGCCCCCTGCACATTGCCTCGACGTCCGACGTGCCCATCGTCGGGCTGTTCGGGCCGACGCTGCCGGAGCGATCGGCACCCTGGCGTCCGCCCGCGTTGGGCGCGGCGGCCATTGACGCGGGACCCCTGCCCTGTCGGCCCTGCGATCAGCGCCGCTGCGCGCCCGGCGACTTCCGGTGCCTGACACGGATCTCGCCCGACACCGTGCACGCGGCCGCCGAGCGGCTGCTCGAGGCTCGGGCATGACCGGGCCGGTGGCGACGCTCGAGCGCGTCGGCTTCGTCCTCGTGGCGGCCTGCCTCGGCGTCATCCAGCTGTCGATCTTCGCGGGTCAGAGCGTGCTGTTCTCGGCCGCGGCGCTCGTCTGGCTCGTGGTGATCTGGCGCGACCGACGCTGGCCGGCAACGCCGTCGTTCTTCGTGCCGCTCGCGATCTACGGAGGGCTCACGCTCGTGAGCGCGGCGCTCTCCATCGACCACCTCGCAAGCTTCATCGATTCCAGGCAGCTCGTTCTGTGGCTCATGGTCCCGATCGTGGCCAGACTCGCGCGGGGCGGCCGCGCCACGACGACCATCGACGTGGTCATCGCGATCGGGTCGGCCGGGGCGCTCATCGGCATCGTCCAGTACGCGGCGCTCGGGTACGACCACCTGAACGCCCGTCCGCGCGGCCTGCTCAGCCACTACATGACCTACTCGGGCGTGCTGATGCTTGTCACGTGCGCGGCCATCGCGCGGCTGCTGTTCCATCCGCGCGAGTGGATCTGGCCGGCCGTCGCCGTGCCCGCGCTCCTCGTCGCGCTGGCGGTCACCTTCTCGCGGAGCGCCTGGGTCGGCACCTTCCTCGCTGTCTCGTGCCTGCTTTTCCTGCGCAACTGGCGGCTGGTCCTGGTCGCGCCGGTCGTGGTCGTCCTGGCGTTTCTCGTCGCCCCGCCCGATCTCAAGGCGCGCGCGCGGTCGATGTTCGACCCGCAGGACGCGTCGCGGCGCGACCGCGCCGCCATGCTGGAAGTCGGCGCCGCCATCGTCCGCGATCACCCGGTGTTCGGCGTCGGCCCCGAGATGGTGGAGCGCGTCTATCCCCGGTACCGCCCGCCGTCGGCGGTTAATCCGACGAACCCGCACCTGCACAACGTGCCGGTGCAGATTGCGGCCGAGCGCGGTCTCCTGGCGCTCGGCGTCTGGCTCTGGTTCGTGGCGGTCGCGATTCGCGAGCTGCTCCATCAGGTCCGGCACGGACCGGCGCCGGCGGTCGCCGGCGCCGGCCTGGCCGCTGTGGTCGGCATGCTGGGGGCCGGACTGCTCGAGTACAACTTCGGCGACTCGGAGTTCCTGATGCTCTTCCTCGGGCTCATCACGCTCCCGTTTGCGGCCGCCGCGGCGCCGCGCGAAGGCAACGGGGCGTGACGCCGCTCGAGAGTCTCGTCGCGCGGTTTGCCGGGCGGCGTGTCGCGGTGGTCGGGGACGTCATGCTCGACCATTTCCTCGTCGGCCGCGTCGATCGGATTTCGCCGGAGGCGCCGGTCCCTGTGGTCCGGTTCGCGCGCGACGAATTCCGGATCGGCGGCGCCGCCAACGTCGCGCACAACATCGCCGCACTCGGCGGCCGGCCGGCGCTCGCGGGCGTCGTCGGGGCCGACGCCGCGGCGGACGAGCTCGGCCGCGCGCTGGAGACGGCGGGGCTGCCCGCGGGTGACCTCGTCACGGACGCGACGCGGCCCACGACGCGCAAGGTTCGCGTTGTGACCACCCGCAACCAGCAGGTTGCTCGCGTCGATTACGAGCAGGACGCCGACGTGTCCGGCCCGACGCTCGACGGGCTGCTCCGTCACGTCGCGCGGGCCACGCACGGTGCGCAGGCCATCGTGCTGTCCGACTACCGCAAGGGCGTGATCAACACGTCGGTCATCGAGGCCGTCGTCCGTTCCGCCAGGGCTTCCGGGGTGCCCCTCCTCATCGATCCGAAGGTCCCGCAGCCCGATCGCTATCGGGGTGCCACGCTCATCACGCCTAACCACCACGAAGCGGAGATCATGACGCAGCTGTCCATCCGCTCGGCCGACGACGCGCGCCAGGCCGCGCGGGTGCTGGCCGATCGGACGGGCGCGAGCGTCCTCATCACCTGGGGCGAGCACGGCATGTGGGTGCTCGATCGGAGCGTCGACCCGCCGCAGGAGGCCGCCATTCCGGCCGCCGCGCGCGAGGTCGCCGACGTGACGGGCGCGGGCGACACGGTCATCGCGGTCGTCGCGATCGCCCTCGCCGCCGGCGGGACGCTGGCGCACGCGGCCCGCCTGGCCGCCCTCGCCGCCGGCGAGGTCGTGGCGCGATTCGGCCCGTCGGCCCTCGCCGCCGCCGACCTGGCCGCGCTGGCCGCCGCGACGCCGGATTGATGGCCACGCGCCTCCTGTCTCCCGCCGAAGCGCGCGCGTGGGCGGTGTGCTTCACGGGCGTCGCCGGGCTGCTCATCCTGACGGGGTTCACCAGCGCCGATCCGGATTCGGCGCTGCACGCGGCGCTGTCCGCCAGACTTGCCGAGGGTCCCGCCAGCCGCTGGATCGCGCCCGAGTGGTGGGGCGAGTGGAACAGCACGGGGCTCTATCGCGAACACCCGATCGGCGTCTTCCTGCTGCCGGTCATCCTGGGATGGCTGGGCCTGCCGACGGTGCAGGCCGCGTACGTCGTCGGTGTCGGCGCCAGCGTCGTGGCGCTGCTCCTCATCGGTCACCTCGTCCGTCAGGTCGTGTCGCAGGAAGCCGCTCGCGCCGTGCTGCTGCTCCTGCTCGTGATGCCCGTCGCGTTCATCTTCCGCGTGCGCGCCAACCACGAGTATCCGATGCTCGTTTGCCTGCTGGTCGTCCTCATTGGGCTCGACGGCGTCCGCCGGACCTGGGCGTACGCCCCGCTCGTCGCGGCGGCGCTCGTCGCGGCGCTCCTGATCAAAGGTGTGTTCGTCGTGCTGGTGCTCGCGGCGGCCGGACTGTGGATCGTGACCAACCCCACGCGGGCGGCGGGATCGGCCGGCCGGCCGATTGCCGCGCTGGTCGTCGGCATCGTCGCCCTGGCCGGAACCGCTGTCGTCTACGACTGGCTGTACGTCGGCGTGACGGGCGAGTCGTTCTGGGGACCGTACTGGCAGCGGCAACTCGCGCCGCTGACGATCGCGACGCCCCTCGAGAGCGCACCGACGCTGGCCCACCGCGTCCTCTTCTACGTGAGCCGGCTGCTGTGGCATCCGGCGCCGTGGAGTCTTGCGCTCGTTGTCCTGGTCGTGGTGCGCGCGGGGTCGATGGCCGCCTGGTGGCGACGGGCGCCCGACACCGAGCGGCGGGGCGTCGCGTTCGGGCTGGGCTTTGCGGCGCTGGCGCTGGCCGTGCTCAGCCCATCAAGCCGCTTTGCCGAGCGCTACGCGTTTTCGGCGACGTTTGCGGTCGGCACGGTCGGCGCCGTGGCGGCCGCTCGGGCGTGGCCCGGCCTCGGCCGCGCGGTGGCATGGCTGGATGCGGCCGTGCCGGCCGCCCCGGCGCTCGCCTGGTGCGCGCTCGTCGTCTTACGGCTCGTGCTGGGCCCGTGGCTGCCCCGCTGGTAGGCCGGAGCCGCCGCATCGATTCGTCACCAGCAGCACGGCGGGCGGCGGCTCGGACCGGATGAGGTCCGGCAGCCTGGCGTCGAACCGCGGACGCCGAAGCGCGATGCAGAGCGTCGGGACGCGCGGCCGCAAGCGGTCCCATTCAGCCTCGCCCGTGACGAGCCAGGCCTCCGCCCCGGCGCCCAGGAGCCGCGCCGCCTCGTCGTCGCCGGGCAGTTCCGGCACCGGGCGTCCAAGGTAGTACACCAGGCTGGGCTGCGAAAGATTGAGGGACGCGACCGGCGCGGCGGGGGAGGCGCGCGCGCGGATCGTCTCGGCGAGCACGGGCACGGGCTTCAGGCGCTCGACGCCCGGCAGGACGCGCAGCACGAACAGCAGGTTGAACAGGACGAAGGTCGTGGCGAGGGTGACAAAGGCGAGCCTGTGCCGGCCACCGGACAGGAACGCGAGCGCGCCGACTCCGCCCGCGATGAGGGCGCCGGCGACGACGGGCGCGTCCGCGATCCGGTAGTACCCGCCGCTGAATAACCATGCGACGCCGACGCCCAGTAGCGCGACGAGCAGGGCGGCACCCGCCAGGCTCACGCGCACGCCGGCGTGGCGGCGGCCGAAGTCGCTCGCGTGCAGCGCGTCGGCAATCAGCACGGCCGCGGCTGGTATCACGGGCAGGATGTACAAGTCCTCCTTGCTTGCCGACAGGGAGAACGCCGCGACAATCACGACGATCCAGAGCCAGAGCAGGCGCCGGGGCGTTGCGCCGGTACCCTCAGCGGCGTGACGCCGCCAGCCGGTCCAGATCGGCACGAGGAGCAGCGGCGCCCAGGGCATGAGGATGTCGCCGAAGAGCACGCCAACGAAGAAGAGCGGATTCCGATCCGTGGTCAGTGCCGTCGTGAAACGGCCGACGTTCTCGCCGACGAAGAAGGCGACCAGAGGATCCCAGCCGTGCCGCACGTAGAGCGCGGCGTACCAGGGCGCGACGATGGACAGCACGATGAGGGCGCCGGGCACGAGCAGCAGCCGTCGGACATCGGCCAGGCGGCGCTCCACGGCGAGCCAGGCCAGAACGACTACCGCTGGCAACACGAGCGCGACCGGTCCCTTGGTCAGCACGCCGAGGCCGATCGCGGCGTACATCACGAGCAGGGCGCGGCGACGGGCGACCGGTTGTGTGACGGCATGAACGAAGGCGGCGAGCGCCACGGCCATGAACACCGTGAGCCAGATGTCGATCATGCTGCGGCGGGCGAAGTGTACGAATCGCGGCGCGGAAGCGAGAAGGAGCGCGGCCGTCACGCCGACGGCGGTCGATCGGACGGCGCGGCCAATGAGACACGTCGCGACGAGAATGGCCAGGGCACCGACCGCGATGGCCATGCGCTCGCTCGTCACGGAGATGCCCAACAGTTGATAGAAGCCTGCGACGATCCAGTAACTCAGGACGGGCTTGTTCAGGCGCGGCTCGGCGTTGAACGTCGGCGTCAGATAGTCGCCGGTCAGGACCATCTGGCGCGGGGTCTCGACGTAAAACGCCTCGTTAGCGTCCCAGATCGAGTTGGCCCCGAGCCCGAGCACGAAAACGATCGCGGCGACGAAAAGGAGGGGGTCGTACCTGTTTTCCACAGATTCCGGCCGAAGGGTGCCAGAGGTCGAGAGGGCACTTGCCCCCCGGACCTCTGGCACCGACCCACCGGAATCTGTGGAAAACAGGTACGACCCCTAATGTCTGAAATGGCGCCGGCCGGCAAAGACCATGGCCAGCCCGTGCGCGTCGGCGGCCGCGATCACTTCGTCGTCGCGCACGGAGCCGCCCGGCTGCACGACGGCCGTGGCGCCGGCCTGGGCGATGGCATCGAGACCGTCGCGGAACGGGAAGAACGCGTCCGAGGCCGCCACAGACCCCCGCAGCCGGTCCCCACCCTTCAGCACGGCCGCCCGAACGGCATCCACGCGGCTCATCTGTCCGGCTCCGACGGCGACCGTCACATCCCGCGTGGCAAAGACGACGGCGTTGGATTTCACGTGGGCCGCGACGCGCCACGCAAACCGCAGCGCGGTCCACTCGTCCGGCGTCGGCGCACGCTTCGTGACGACACGCGGTCCGTCCACCCCGGGCCAGACGCCGACGGCCTCCGCCACGGAATCCCGTGCCTGAACCAGCCACGCGCCCAGTACCGATCGGGCGTCCCAGCCGAGGTTCTCGCCCGCCCACTCGGTCGTCACGACACGCAGGTTCGCCTTGGCGCCCAGGCGCGACCGCACGTCCGGCGCCTCGACGAGGCCGGGCGCAATGACCGCTTCCAGAAACGTCGCGGTCAGCGCCGCGGCCACCTCGGCGTCGATCGGGCGATTGAGCCCGACAATACCCCCAAACGCCGACAGCGGATCGGCCTCACGCGCGCGGATGCAGGCTTCCGCGGGCGTGGCCGCAACCGCCACGCCGCACGGATTCGTGTGCTTGACGACGACCGCCGCCGGTTCGGTGAACTCGAACGCCAGCCGGGCGGCCGCGTCCAGGTCGAGAAGATTGGTGAACGACAGCTCTTTGCCCTGATGCACGACGGCGGCGCCGAGGCCGCGTGCCGCGCCAGGCGGCGCGGCCTCGACGTACCAGGCGGCCGACTGGTGCGGGTTCTCGCCGTAGCGCAGATCGCGGATCTTGACGAGATCCAGCGTCCAGGCGGCGGGCAGCGCCGACGCGCGCGACACGCGCGACAGCTCCGCGCCCTCGGTGACGGCGATGTCGCCGAGCGTGGTCGCGATCGTGCGATCGTACCCGGCCGTGTGCGCGATGGCGCGCCGGGCCAGCTCCAGCCGCAGCGACAGCGGCGCGCCGCCCGGCCGATCGATGGCCGCAAGCACGATCTCATAGTCGGCCGGATCGACGACGACGAGCACGTCGCGGAAGTTCTTGGCCGCGGCACGGACGAGACTGGGGCCGCCGATGTCGATCTCCTCGATGAGATCGTCGACCGGCAGGTCCGGCCTGGCGGCCGCCCGGGCGAAGGGATACAAGTTGACGACCACCAGATCGATCGGCGTGATGCCATGCTCGGCGAGAGCCGCACGGTCGCCGCGCCGACTCCGACGTGCGAGGATGCCGCCATGGATCTTCGGGTGCAGGGTCTTGACCCGGCCGTCGAGCATCTCGGGCGAGCCCGTCACCTCGGCGACGCCGACGACAGCGAGACCGGCGTCAGCCAACACGCGCGCCGTGCCGCCGGTCGAGACGAGCTCCCAGCCGCGCCGCGCGAGTGCGGTCGCGAGGGGGACAAGACCGGTCTTGTCGGCGACGCTCAGGAGTGCGCGCATGACGGGACGCGCCCGCGGACGGGCCCCTGGAATTCTCTAGGGGGTCGGACCCGTGACGCAACCGGCCGCTCGCGCCGAGGGGCGGCGGCACGGCGCGCCGGCCGAGCCCGCCAAGTTGACAACCGCGGGGCACCCCGCTAGAGTCACGGGTTGACGCCGGGCGGGCCGGCGTCGCATGTGAGACCGCATGTAGCGGTCTTTCTTTATGTACTTCGTCGCGACCCGCAGGCACGGGCGGCGGAGGGCAGTGCGGCGGCGTTCCCGCCGCGTTTTTGGCAAGGCAGGCAAGTAGTATGCGTATCACCGGCAAGGTCAAGTGGTTTAACAACGCGAAAGGCTACGGATTCATTGAGCGCGAAGGAGGCAACGACGTTTTCGTACACTTCTCCGCGATTCAGGGCTCCGGCTTCAGGACGCTCGAGGAAGGCCAGCAGGTCGAATTCGAGATCGTCGATGGTCCGAAGGGACCTCAGGCCGGCAACGTCACGAAGCCCAGCTAGACCGCCGGGGACCGGAGCCGCGGGTTCCGGTCCCCTCTCCTCGCCCGCCGACTTCCGGCCCCCGTTCCTCCCCCGTTACGCGATCAAGAACCACACGAGCGGCAGCCATAGCTCCCGCGCGTAGGGCACCGGCTGATCGTCCACCAGCACCTGCAGGCCGGGCGCGTCCCGCACGATCGCGTACAGGTCGCGCAGGCGGGCCGGCCGGTCGCCCGGATAGAAGCGGGCGCGATGCAGGGGGACGCCATCCGTCGACGTCTCGACGTACTCGTCCGACGCGCGCGCCAGGTCGACGGCGCGCGAGTAGCCGAGGCCGCCGAACGCCCCGAAGACGATCGTGATGGAAAACGGCCGCTCCGGCGCGCCGACGAGTGCGTCGCGGAGTTCCGGCCGCACGCGCGCCAGCTCCTCGCCGGTGGGTTCCTCCGGGAGATCCGCGTACGGCCACAGGCGATCCATCGGCCGGTAGAACGGTCGCGGCGCGCGCGCGCGACCGGCGCCTCTCGATCCGAAGAGACCTGGCGGCAACGGGCGTGATGGTATCCTGTCCCCCCTCGACCCGCAACCGCCGATGACGCCAGCGCGTGTGATTCCGTCGATCGAGGAGCTCCTGCAGCGCCCCGCGCTGGCGGCCGCGTCGGCTGCGCATGGACGCGACGTTGTCTCGCGCGCGGCCCGGGAGGCGGCCGCCGCGCTCCGCACTCGACTACGCGCAGGCGACGCGAGCCTGCCCGGCAACGAAACCGACGCGGCGACGTGGCTCGAAGCCCGCGCGCTCGAACAGGTGGCGGCCGGCCTCGCGGCGTCGCTCGTGCCGGTCATCAACGCGACCGGCGTGCTGCTGCATACGAACCTCGGCCGGGCGCCGCTCGCGCCGGATGCCCTCGCACGCGTGACGGAGGTGGCGGCCGGGTACTCGAACCTCGAGTACGATCTCGACCAGGGCGCGCGCGGCGATCGCCACGCGCACGCCGAGCGCCTGCTCGTCGATCTCACGGGCGCCGAGGCCGGGCTCGTGGTCAACAACAACGCCGCCGCGGCGCTCGTCGTCCTCGCCTCGCTGGCCGCGGGTCGCGAGGTGATTGTCTCCCGCGGCGAGCTGGTCGAAATCGGCGGCGGGTTCCGCGTGCCGGACATCCTCGCCGCGTCCGGCGCCGTCCTACGGGAAGTGGGCACGACGAACCGGACGCGGGCCAGCGACTATGCCGCGGCCGTGTCGGAGCGCACGGCGCTCCTCCTGCGCGTGCACCCGTCCAATTTTCAGATCGAGGGATTCGCCGAGCGCCCGACGCTCGAGGCGATTGCCGCGCTCGGACGCCGGTTCGATCTGCCGGTGGTCGAAGACCTGGGCAGCGGCTGGCTCGGCGTCGTCGATCCGCCGACCGGCCTGGACACCGAGCCCACCGTGCGCGGCAGCCTCGGCGCGGGGGCGGATCTCGTGCTGTCGAGCGGCGACAAGCTGCTCGGCGGTCCGCAGGCGGGCATCATCGTGGGGCGGCGCGCCCTGATCGACCGCATCCGACGGCACCCGCTGATGCGCGCGATGCGCGCCGACAAGATGACCTACGCGGCGCTCGAGGCCACGCTCGCGCTCTGGGCCCAGCCGCCGAGCCGCGATCGCATTCCTGTCTGGGGCATGCTGTCGCTCCGCCGTGAGGACATCGATCGCCGGGCGCAGGGCGTCGCGGCGGCGCTCGCCGCCGTGCCGGGCCTGTCGTGCCGCGTCGTCGACGGCGCCTCGACGTCGGGCGGCGGCGCCGCGCCGACGTCGCGCCTGCCCACGCGCCTGCTCGCCGTCCGCCGCGAGGGGATCGACGCGTCGGCCCTCGAGCGCCGCCTGCGCCTCGGCCGACCCCCGGTCATCGCGCGGATCGAGAAGAACGAGGTGCTGCTGGACCTGCGCACCGTGAGCGCGCAGGACGACGTCCGCCTGGCTGCGGCCGTCACCGCCGCGAGCCGGCCGGACGCTGAATGAACCACGACAGCGTGGACGGCTCCGTCGGCACGGCCACCTCGCCGAGCGCCTCGAACCCGTGGGTGGGATCGCCGACCCAGGCGCGCGTCTCGGCGTTGAACCGGTTCAGGTCCGCCATCTCCGTGCCAGGCGGCGCGACCGGATCGTAGAGGATGACGACGCTCGGTTTCGATCGCATCTCGTCGCGCTTCGCCGCACGGTCCGCGTCGCTCCACGTGAAGTAGCTGCCCCACTGGACGTTCACCGGAATGCCGTGCAGCTTCGCCAGCATGCGGAGGCGGGAGACGTTCAGATACGCACTGTTGCCCGACAGGTACCAATCGGTGGGCGCGCCGGGCGCGGCCAGCATCGCGCGCGCGCGGTCGAGCACGATCGACGCGGCCTCGAGTGAAATCGGGCGGTTCTCGATCAAGCCAGGCGCGAGCGCGGCCACGTTCGCCCCCCAGCTTCGGCTCCGTACCGCGTCGGCAATCGGGGGAATCTGGCCGGAGAGAACCGCCAGCCACTGCAGCGCGATGACGCCCAGGCCAAGCGGCCAGAGGATCCGACGCCAGCGGCTGCGGTCGATCCGGCTGAGGGCCCAGAGCAGCACGGCCGCCGCCACCAGCACGAGGCTGGGCAGCGGATGGCGCGTGTTCGGCGGCACGCGACTCCACGCCGCCAGCAGGAGCATCGGCAGCGCGCCCAGGATCAGCACCGCCAGGTGGTCTCGCGAGGCGGGCCCAGCGCCCCGACTCACGGCCTCCGCAGGCTGCGCGCCGGGCACCACGGCGACCAGCCCGAGGACGGCCACGCCCACCAGCGCGTAGCCCCATCCGCGCGCCGTGAGAAAGTCGAGCCACTGCCCGGCCCGCGCGATCGCATGGTCGGCCACCGGGCCCAGCTCGAAGCCCGACGAGACTCGGGCGTAGTGCAGCGCGCCTTCGCCCTGCGTGACGTACCAGACCGAAGCGACACACGCCGCAATCAGGGCGGCCTCCGCGAGCACCGAGACGCGATGGGCGATCGGCGGCCATCCTGCCCCGCGGCGGAGGAGCCAGTACGCCGCCGGCAGAACCAGATACAACGGGAACGTCGTCTTCGACAGGAGCGCGAGCCCGATGGCGAGGCCGAGGAGAACAGTCCGGCCGCGGCGCCATCGTCCCACGGTGCCGGCAAGCAGGCCCACCGCCAGGAGCGTCAGCACGGCCAGCTGCGCGTCGGGATAGGCGGCGGCGAACCACCGGGAGACGCCCGGCAGGGCGAGGAGGGCGGCGGTGGCCGCCAGCGCAATCCGGCGGTGCGTGAGACGACTCGCCAGGCGGTACACGACAAGGCCGAAACACACGATCATCGCGCCGCCGACGAGGCCCGCGGCCACCGCGGCTCGCTCGCGCCCGACGGCGAACAACGCGGCCGTGAGCGTGTTGACGTACAGCGGCGGCTTGACGGGCTGCTGATGCACGACGTACCCGGGCCAGGCGACGAGGCCGCGAGCGTTCACGTGCTCGTACGTCTCGAGCGCCTGCGTGACGTACTCCGTGTCGTCCCACGCGAACATCGCCGGTCCGCCGACGGCCAGGGGCAGCGTCGTGACGACACCGGACACGGCAAGCAGGCCGGCCAGCGTCCACGCGGCCGCGATCGGCTTCAAGACCGGACGGCCGGCGCGGCCGGCCGCTGCAGGAGCGTCACGGTGGCAAACGAGAATCGCCGGCCGACCCAGTTGCGGAAGAACAACCGATCCACGGCAAACAGCCAACGCACGAGCCGGGTCCCGCCGACATTCAGCCAGGGAAACGCATCCGGGTTGTAGTAGAGGACGAATCCCGCCAGCCCGGGATAGATCTGATCGACGACCTCCAGGCCTGCCGACCGGAACATGCGGTTCAGCGGCTCGAGGTCGAAGGCGCGCTCCGTTTCAGCGTCGAACAGCCGATTGCGCCGGTAGATCGCGCGCCGGACGGCGCGAAACAGCCAGTTGTTCTGCGTCGGCTCGTAGTTGATGAAGTAGCCGCCCGGCCGGACCGCGCCGGCCAGCGTCGCGATCACCTCGCCCGCCTGGTCCGGCACGTGATGCAGGGCCCCGATCACGATGACGACGTCGTGCTGCCGCGCCGGCCGGTAGGTCGTCACATCCTGCTGATAGACGCGCAGGCCGGGTTCGTGCGCGCGAAGATGCGCGACCACCTCGTCGCTGTAGTCGAACCCTTCGTAGTCGATCGGCACGCCGAGATGCTCTTCGAGCAGCGCCTTGCCGTCGCCGTAGCCGCACATGGGCTCGAGCACGCTCATGCCCGGCGTGGCGAGATAGCGCTTGTCCCGGAAGAAGTCGCTCCACAGGAGCCGCTTGAAGTACAGGTGATTCTCGTGCTGTCGCGCTTCGCGGTACCGGTCGGCGATGGTATTGAAGTGGGCGCGCTGCCGTTCGACCTTGTCAACGCTCACGACGCCTTCCGGCCGCGCGCGGACTGGTCAGGGCCAGGCCCCGGACGCGGAGTGAGGATGACGGCGCGGTCCACCTCACGGTCGGCAAGCGACAGATTGGTCGCGTCGGTCACGATGTACAGGGGCCGGCCCTTGGCTTCTTCGTAGATGCGCGCGACGTAGTCGCCGATGAGACCGATGGCAATCAGGATCGCGCCCGAAAACAGCACCTGCAGGAACACGAGGGACGTCCAGCCCTGCACGGTCGTGTTGAGGAAAATGGCCAGATAGACGGCCCGCAGGAAATACAGAAACCCGGCCATCGTCAGGACGACGCCCGCCACGAGCGAGAGGCGGAGCGGAAAGCCGGAAAACGACGTGACGCCCGTCCAGGCAAACCGCACCATGGCCATCGTCGGATACTTCGTCTTGCCCGCCGCCCGCGGCGGCCGCTCGAAGGGGACGGTCACTTCCTTCAGGCCCAGCCACGCCACCAGCCCGCGCATGAAGCGATGCTGCTCGCGGAACGCGCGAATCGCCTTCAGCGCGTTGCGGCTGAACAGTCGGAAGTCGCCGACCTCAGGCACGATCCGCGGATCGACGGCCTTGCGCATGATCCAGTAGAAGAGGCGCGCGGTCAGCCGCTTGTACGCGCTGTCTCCCCGGCGGGAGACGCGCTGGGCGGACACCACGTCAAACCCTTCCTGATAGAGCCGGACCATGTCGCCCAGAATGTGCGGGGGATCCTGCAGGTCGGCGTCCATGATGACCACGGCATCGCCCTGCGCGAAGTCCATGCCGGCGGTGATGGCCGCCTGATGGCCGAAGTTGCGGCTGAAGCCGATGAGCTTGATGCGCGGGTCTCGACGCGCCGCCTGGGCGACGAGCTCCGCCGACCCGTCCCGGCTCCCGTCGTTCACGAAGATGACCTCGGACTCGCACGGCAGCGCGGCCCTCGCCGCGTCGAGCGTCTCGATCAGACGGGGAATCACGTCCTGCTCGTTGTAGACCGGGATGATCAGGGACAGAAGCATGCACCGCTCCCGGGCGCGAAGGCGGATGGACCGCAACCGGCGCCCCGAGGATGGTACACGCTTCGGCCGCCGTTGCCGAGGGGGAACGAGGCCGTTGCCCTAGAAAATCGCCGCGACGGAGTCGGCTGCGAGCGCCAGGAGGCGACCGGGCAGGACGCCAAGGTAGAAGACCACGACGAGCGCCACCAGGAGTCCCGCCAGCGCGACGGCCGGAACGGCCGGCCGGTGGTTCGGGGCGCGCTCCGGCGCCATGTACATCATGACGACGATGCGGAGGTAGAAGAAGACGGCCACGACGCTCGTCAGCACGCCGAGCACGGCGAGCGCAATCAGATTCGCCTGCACGGCGGCACTGAACACATACCACTTGGCCACGAAGCCGACGGTGGGCGGAAAGCCGCCGAGCGACAGGAGGAACACCGTCAGCACCGCCGCCAGGCCGGGCCGTTCGCGCCCGAGGCCCGCGAAGTCGCGCACGTCGTCGTGCGGGCGGTCGTTGGTGGCCAGCGCCGCCAGCACGCCGAAGGCGCCGAGGTTCGTCACGGCGTAGGCCACGAGGTAGAAGAGAATCGCCGCCTTGCCGGTCGCGTTGGCCGCCACGAGCGCGACCAGGACGTAGCCGGCGTGCGCGATGCTCGAGTAGGCCAGCATGCGCTTGACGCTCGTCTGCGCCACGCCCACCACCGTGCCGAGGATCATCGTCAGGCCGGCGATGGCCGTGAGGATCGGCACCCATTCGGCGCGGAGCGGCTCGAGGGCCGAGAGGAACACGCGCGCGAAGGCCGCAAACGCCGCGGCCTTCACGGCGGTGGACATGAAGCCGGTGACGAGGGTGGGTGCGCCCTGGTAGGCATCCGGCGCCCACATGTGGAACGGCACGGCCGACACCTTGAACGCGAAGCCCACGATGAGGAAGATCATCGCGAGCACGAGCAGGACGTTCGGATCGAGCGACTGCGTCGCCACCATCCGGCCGAGATCGTCGAGGCGCGTCGTACCGGTCACGGCATAGACCAGGGCGATGCCGTACACGAAGAAGGCGCTCGAAAACCCGCCCAGCACGAAGTACTTGAAGCCGGCTTCTGCGCCGGCCAGGCTGGTGCGCTTGATCGCCGTCAGAATGTACACGCCGAGCGACATGATCTCGAGCGCGATGAACACAACGAGCAGGTCGCGCGTCGAGCCCATCATCATCATGCCGGCCGTCGAGAAGAGGACGAGCGCGTAGTACTCGCCCTCGGGCAGGCGGTCGCGCACCGCGGTGCCGGACGACAGGAGGATGGTCAGCACGCCCATGCCGCAGATGGCGATGTTGAAGAACAGCGCGTAGTTGTCCGCGATGATGACGCCGAAGCCGATGTGCTGCTGATCCCACTGCAGCGCCGACGTCACGATCGCGCCGCCGAGGCCGATCACGCCCAGGGCGCCGTGCGGCATCCACTCGCCGCGGCGGCGGATCGCCTCGGCCACGAGCACGAAGCAGGCCGAGAGCGTGACGATGAGGATGGGGGCGATCGCGGCGAAGTCGGCGCGGGTCAGCATCTCAGCGCCCTCCACCCGATCCGGCGACGCGGCCGGTCGATCCCGACGCCGGCCCGTCGCCGTCCGGCGGTCGATCCACGGCCGGCACCGCCGTGGGACGGGCCGCGTTCATGGCCCGAGGCCCGGCCACGTCCTGGACGACCCGTCGCACGGCCGGCTCCATCGGCCGCAGGAACGCGCCGGGTACGACGCCCATGCCGATGGCCGCCGCGCAAATCGGCGCGATCACCACCCATTCCCGAAGCGTCAGATCGCCGAGGCCCCGGTTCTTCGGATTCTCGAGCGGGCCGTAGTTGACGCGCTGGAACATCCACAGCATGTAGACGGCGGACAGGATGACGCCCGTGGCGGCCACGGCCGTGTAGTACGGCGCGCGCGCCGGATCGAACAGACCGTGGAACGACCCGAGGAGGATCAGGAACTCGCCGACGAACCCGTTCAGGCCTGGCAGCGCGATCGACGCGAGCGTGATGACCAGGAAGGCGGCGACGAGCTGCGGCATGGCGGCCTTCAGGCCGCCGAACTCCGCAATCAGCCGCGTGTGCCGCCGATCCGACAGCATGCCGACGATGAGGAAGAGCCCGCCCGTCGAGACGCCGTGCGCCAGCATCTGGAAGACCGCGCCCTGCACGCCGTTGATGTTCATGGCGCACAGGCCGAGGACGACGAAGCCCAGGTGACTGACCGACGAATACGCCACGAGCTTCTTCAGATCCGGCTGGACCATCGCCACGAGCGCGCCGTAGACAATGCCCACGATCGCCAGGATGGCCAGGTACGGCGCGAACGCGAGGGCGGCCTCCGGAAACAGGGGAAACGCGAACCGCAGCAGGCCGTACGTGCCCATCTTCAGCAGTACGCCGGCCAGGATGACGGACCCGGCCGTGGGCGCCTCGACGTGCGCGTCGGGCAGCCAGGTGTGGAACGGGAAGAGCGGCACCTTGATCGCGAAGGCGACGGCAAATGCGAGGAAGAGCCAGGTCTGCAGGGTCGCCGGCACGTTCAGCGCCATGAGATGGGCCAGGTCGAAGCTCAGCACGCCGACGGCCGACTCGTGGTGGTACGCCAGCCAGATGATGGCGACGAGCATCAGCACGCTGCCCGCCATCGTGTACAGCATGAACTTGATCGCGGCGTAGATGCGTCGGTCGTAGCCCCACACCCCGATGAGGAAGTACATCGGGATGAGCATCGCGTCCCAGAACAGGTAGAACAGGAACAGGTCGAGCGAGACGAAGACGCCGATCATCGCCGCTTCGAGCGCCAGCATGAAGAACGAGAACTCGCGCACGCGGTCGCCGATCGAGTCCCACGAACACAGGAGCGCAATGGGCGTGAGGAACGTCGTCAGGATGACGAGGAAGAGGCTGATGCCGTCGACGCCGACGTGGTACGAGATGCCGAAGTCCGGCAGCCACGTGTAGCGCTCGACGAACTGATAGTCGGCCGACCCGGCGTCGAAGAACGCCCAGAGCGCCAGGCTCGCCGCAAACGTCACGACGGCCACGCCGAGCGCCAGGCGGCGCGCGGCGCCGTCACGACCGCGGCCCACGAGCAGCACGGCCACGCCGCCGGCCAGCGGCACGAGCACGAGGAGGGTGAGGAGCGGCAGCGTCATCGCCAGAGGTAGTAGCCCAGCATCACCACGACACCGAGGAACGTCGACATGGCATAGGCGCGGACCGATCCGGTCTGCAGCCGGCGCAGCACCGCGCTCCAGCCGCGCACCACGAGCCCGACGCCGTTCACGAGGCCGTCGACGAGCCCGGCGTCGATGCCCCGCCAGAGCGCGCGCGTCGAGAAGCGTTTGATCGGCTGCACGATCGCGGCCTCGTAGAGCTCGTCCACGAAGTACTTGCCGACCAGGAGCCGATGCACGCCCGCGAACCGCGCCGCCAGGCGGTCGGCCTCGTCCGGCCGGCGCCGGAAGAGCCGCGTGGCCAGGGCGATGCCGGCCACGGCGATGAGTGTGGACACGAGCATCAGCCCACGCTCCGTCGACGTATCGGCATGGGATGCAGCCGGCGCGGCGGGTTGGACGCCGGCCTCGACGCCGCCCACCGTAAAGCTGGGCGCGAGGAACGTCTCGATCTGATTGTGCCCGCCGAGCGCGTGCGGCACGCCGATGAAGCCGGCGACGCCGGATCCGATCGCGAGCACGACGAGCGCGATGGCCATGGCCGGCGGCGCGTCGTGGAGAGGCCCGGCGTGGGCCGCACCCGCCTGCCCCGAACCGCCGCCGTGGTCGCCGGGCGCCGCGTGCCCGGCGGCCGCCGCGGCCGGATGCCGGCGCTCTCCGAAGAACGCGAGGTAGAGCAGCCGGAACATGTAGGTGGCCGTGAGGAAGGCCGCGACCACCGCGAGTCCCCACAGCACCGTGTGGCCGCCCGCGAAGGTCTTCCAGAGGATCTCGTCCTTCGAGAAGAAGCCGGCGAGCGGCGGCAGGCCGGCAATGGCCAGCGTCCCGACCAGGAACGTGCGATACGTGACCGGCAGCCCGTGCCGGAGCCCGCCCATGCGCCTGAGGTCCTGCTCGCCGTGGACCGCATGAATCACGGCACCCGATCCCAGAAAAAGGAGCGCTTTGAAGAACGCGTGCGTGTACAGGTGAAAGATGCCGGCGGCGAACGCGCCGACGCCCAGCGCGAGGAACATGTATCCCAGCTGCGACACGGTCGAGTACGCCAGCACGCGCTTGATGTCGTTCTGCGCGAGGCCGATCGTGCCGGCCACGAGCGCCGTGAGCACGCCGACGCCGGCCACGATCTCGAGCGTGAGCGGCGCGTGGCTGAAGAGCACGGCATTGCGCGCCACCATGTACACCCCCGCCGTGACCATCGTCGCCGCATGAATCAGAGCCGACACGGGCGTGGGCCCTTCCATGGCGTCCGGCAGCCAGACGTAGAGGGGAATCTGCGCGGACTTCCCCGCCGCGCCGAGGAAGAGCAGGAGCGTCGCGGCGGTGATGACCGTGGCGCCGGCCACCGCGGCCGGATCGGCCGCGCGCGTCGACACCGTCGCGGCCAGCACCTGGAAATCCAGCGTGCCGAACGCCCAGAAGAGCGCCAGCATCCCCAGCACGAACCCGAAGTCGCCCACGCGGTTGACGACGAAGGCCTTCTTGCCGGCGTCGGCCGCGGAGGGCTTCGTGAACCAGAAGCCGATCAGCAGGTACGAGCACAGGCCCACGCCTTCCCAGCCGATGAACATCACCGGAAAGTTCGAGCCGAGCACCAGCACCAGCATGAACGCCGCAAACAAGTTGAGGTACGAGAAGTACCGGGCGTATTCCCGTTCCGTCTCCTCGTGCATGTAGGCCGTCGAGTACAGATGGATAAGCGTGCCGATGCCCGTCACCACGAGAATCATCACGGCCGACAGGGGATCGACGCGGAACGCCAGCGGGATCTCGAGCGGTCCGGATTGCAGCCAGGTGTAGACCGTCTCGTCGATCGCCCGCACGCCGCCCACCGGCTGCCGCCCCAGCAGGTCCCAGACCACGGCGGCCGAGACGCCACAGGACAGCCCCATCGCGGCCGTCGCGACGCCGCCGGACACGGTTTTCGACAAGCGGCGGCCGAACGCCGTATTGACGAGGAAGCCGATGAACGGCAGCAGCGGGATGAGGGCGAGCGTCACGCGATCACCATTTCAGCGTCGTGAAGACATCCGGACTGAGCGACTCCTTGTGCCGGAACAGGGCAATCACAATCGCCAGACCGACGGCGGCCTCGGCGGCCGCCACGGTCATGACGAAAAACACGATGATCTGCCCGTCGGCCGCCCCCAGATATCGGTCGACGGCCACGAACGTCAGATTCACGGCGTTCAGCATGATCTCGATCGACAGGAGAATCGTGATCAGATTGCGGCGCAGGAACACACCGGCGGTGCCGATCGCAAACAGCACGGCCGAGAGCATCAGGTACGAATTGAGGGTCGGCTCGGGCATGGGCGTCTGTCGCGCCGCGCGGCTACGACCGGGCCTCCTTTCGCGCGATGATGATGGCGCCGACGAGCGCGACCAGAATCAGCACCGACGTCGCCTCGAACGCAAACGAGTACTCACGGAACAGGCGAATGCCGATGTCGCGCACGGTCGGGGCCGGTGTCGCCGGATCGAACGACGTGGGCGCGAGCGAGGTCACGGCCCACCAGAGCTCGACGGCCAGCAAGGCCGACAGCACGGCGCCGAACCGGCGCGGACCCGGGCCGCCCGCGAGCACCCGGCGATCCGGCGTGTGCGGTTCCTCCGTCGGCACGTTCAAGAGCATGACGACGAAGAGGAACAGCACCATGATGGCGCCCGCATAGATGATGATCTGAATCACGGCGACGAACGGCGCCTCGAGCAGGACGTACAGCCCCGACAGCGCCGCAAACGACACGATGAGCAGGAGCACGCTGTACATCGGGTTGCGCTGCGCGATGACGAGCAGGGACGCCGTCACCGCCACGACCGCAAACACCCAGAAGAAGGCCGGTTCCATCGCCTAGGTCCCGGAATACACGACGATGAACGCCGTGACGAGGAGGTTGAGAACGGCCGCCGGCAGGAGCCACTTCCAGCCGAACTCCATGAGCTGGTCGTAGCGGTACCGCGGCAGCGTCCACCGCATCCAGATGTAGAAGAAGAGCAACGCGAACACTTTGACCAGAAACCAGATCCAGCCCAGCCACTCCGGCAGCCACGGACCGTGCCAGCCCCCGAGGAAGAGATCGGTCGCCACGGCCGACACCGTGACCATGTTCACGTACTCGGCCAGGAAGAAGAGCGCGAAGCTCATCGAGCTGTACTCGGTGTGGTAGCCGGCGACCAGCTCCTGCTCCGCCTCCGGAAAGTCGAACGGCGCCCGGTTGGTCTCCGCCACGCCGGCAACCAGGAAGATGGTGAACCCGACCGGCTGGAGGAAGACGTACCACTTCGGAATGAACCCGAACCACGTCCCGGCCTGGTCGTTGACGATGTCGCCGAGCGAGAAGGACCCGGCCAGCATGATCACGGCCGCGAAGGACAGCCCGTACGAGATCTCGTAGCTGATCATCTGCGCCGACGACCGCAGGCCGCCGAGCAGCGAGTACTTGCTGTTGGAGCTCCAGCCGGCCAGGACGATGCCGTAGACGCCCATCGACGTGACCGCGAAGATGACGAGCAGACCCACGTTCACGTCGGCCGGCGCGAGCGGAATCTTGCGATCGAGCAGCCCGAAGAAATCCGTCTCCGCGCCGAAGGGCACGACCGAAAAGGCCGCAAAGGCGGCCGTGGCCGAGAGAATCGGCGCGGCGTAGAACAGGATGGCGTCGGCCGCCTGCGGTCGCACCTCCTCCTTGAACATGAGCTTCACGATGTCGGCGAGCGGCTGCAGCAGCCCCTTCGGCCCGACGAGGTACGGCCCGTACCGCTGTTGAATCAGGCCGGCGACTTTGCGCTCCATGTAGACGAGCACGGCCGCCGAATTGAGCAGCATGAAGAACGTGAAGCCGATGACGCCGAGCTGGGCGAGCGTTTCCGGACTACGCACCGTGGGCCATCGCTTTCGCGCTCGACCGCCACGGCGCCGGCACCGTGCATCGCCCCTCGCGAATGTGCGCCTCGTACTCGGCCCGGAAAAGCTTCACCGTCGACAACACCGGCGTCGCCGCGGCGTCCCCGAAGGCGCAGAGCGTCTTGCCGAGAATGTTGTCGGAGATCGACAGGAGCAGATCGAGGTCCTTCATCTGCCCCTCGCCGCGCTCGATCTTGCCGAGAATCCGGTGCAGCCAGTCGCCGCCCTCCCGGCACGGCGTGCACTTGCCGCACGACTCGTGCGTGTAGAAGTGCAGCAGGTTCTGGGCCGCCCAGACCATGCAGGTCGAGTCGTCCATGACGATGATGCCGGCCGACCCGAGGAGCGAACCCGCCTGCGCAATCGCGTCGAAGCTGGCGGCCACGTGGATCTGATCGGGCAGCAGCACGGGCACGGACGATCCGCCCGGAATCACCGCCTTGAGCGCCCGGCCGTCGCGAATCCCCCCGGCGAACTTCGCGTCGTAGACGAGATCGTGCAGCGTCACGGTCATCGGCGCCTCGTACGTGCCGGGCCGCCGGACATGGCCGCTCACACAGAACAGCTTCGGACCCGTGTTCTTCTCCGGCCCGATCGCCGCAAACCACTCGGCCCCGCGCTCGATGATGAGCGGCACGTTGCAGAGCGTCTCCACGTTGTTGACGGCCGTCGGACAACCGTACAGCCCCTCGACGGCCGGAAACGGCGGCTTCAGCCGTGGCTGCGCGCGCTTGCCCTCGAGCGATTCGATGAGCGCGGTCTCCTCGCCCGCTTCGTACGCGCCCGCACCGCGATGGAGGTGGATCTCGCAGTCGAAGCCCATCCCCAGGATGTTCGTGCCGACGTACCCCGCCCGCCGCGCGTGGGCCAGCTCGGCCTCGAGCACGTCCTGGACGTGCGCGAACTCGCCCCGGATGTAGATGTACGCGACTTTGGCGCCGATGGCGTGGCACCCGATCAGGCACCCCTCGAACATGAGGTGTGGATTGCGCTCCATCAGGACGTGGTCCTTGAACGTGCCCGGCTCGCTTTCGTCCGCGTTGCAGCAGAGATAGCGCGGCTTGCCCGACGTCTGGTCGACGAATCCCCACTTCATCCCGGTGGGGAACCCGGCGCCGCCGCGGCCGCGCAGGCCCGACGCCTTGACGGCGTCAATCACGGCCGCCGGCGTCATGCCGAGGGCCTTCTTCAGCGCGCGGTACCCGCCCTGCTTCACATAGAAGTCGAGCGTGTGGGCGCCGGGCTCGCGAATGTGCTGGGTGAGCAGAAGATCCATGGGCGGCGTCAGGCCTTGTCGACGTTGAGATAGCACCCCGAGAGCACGGCGGTCCCCTTCCCGCGAAGCCCGTCGACGAGGGCGCGCGCGTCCTCGGGCCGGTGGCACTCGTGCCAGTGGTCGTTGACACCGACCACGGGCGCGCGATCGCACGCGCCCAGGCATTCCACTTCCAGGAGCGTGAACTCCCCCGCCGCGTCCGTGCCGCCGGGCTCGACACCCAGCACGCGGGCCAGCTCCTCGGTCACCCGCTCGGCGCCCATCAGGGCGCACGACAGCGTGCGGCACACCTGCAGCACATGACGACCGACCGGGCGCGTGTAGAACATGGTGTAGAACGACACGACGTCCTCGACCTGCGCCGGCGTGCAGCCAATCACCTCCGCGACGTGGCGCATCGCGTTGAGCGTGATGTGGCCCTGCTGCTCCTGGGCGAGGTAGAGCGCGGCCAGGATGGCGGACTTGCGCCGGTCGGGCGGATAGCGGGCGCAGATCTCCTCGAGCTTCGCGCGGCGCTCGGCTGTAAACACGAATGCCGGCCCCGCCTCGGGCAGGGCACGGGCCGACTGATGCCGGCCGCGCCCGTAGTCCATCGCCGGGTGAAAGGTCATTGCTCACTCCGGGGGACTTCGTCCCCGCGGACCCCCTGACACGCGCGCTTGCGGGGGCCCCGCCGCCCCGCGCCGCGCGCGTGGCTCGCGCGCCGCCCTGCGCTCGTCTGAATCATCGATCGACGTCTCCCATGACGACGTCCGTCGAGCCGATGACGGCAATCACGTCGGCAATCAACCCGCCGACAATCATCTTCGACAGCGCCTGGCACGCGACGAACGACGGCGCGCGCGGCTTGACCCGGACGGGCCGGTTGGCGCCGTCCGACACGATATAGAAGCCGTGCTCGCCGCGCGGCCCCTCGATGGGCACGTAGGCCTCACCCTTCGGCACGTTGAACCCCTGGGAATACAGGAGAAAGTGCTGGATGAGCGCCTCCATCTCCGTGTACACGCGGTCCTTGGGCGGCGGCACGTAGCGGAAGTCCCCGCAGTCGTAGGCGCCCGTCGGCGAGATCCGGTCGAGCGCCTGGCGGCAAATGCGCACGCTCTGCCGCATCTCCTCCATCCTCACGAGGTAACGCGCGTAGACGTCGCCGTCGGTGTGCGTCGGGACGTCGAACTCGAACGTCTCGTACCCCAGGTACGGAAACGTCCGCCGCACGTCGTACGGGATGCCGACGGCCCGCGCCATGGGGCCGACGAGACCCATGGCCATCGTGTCCTCGCGCGAAAGGGAGCCGACGCCCTTCGTGCGTGTAATCCAGACCTGGTTCTTTGTGAGCAGCCGATCGTACTCGTCGATTTTCGCGGGAAACGCGTCCAGGAAGCGGCGCACGGCGGCGTGGAAACCGCGCGGCAGATCCTCGCGCAGACCGCCGACGCGCAGGTAGCTCGGGAACATCCGGAACCCGGCGAGCATCTCGTTGAGATTGAGGAGCTGCTCCCGCTCGCGGAAGCAGTAGAGCATGACCGACACCGCGCCGATTTCCATGCCGTGCGTGCCGAGCCAGACCAAGTGGCTGGACAGACGCTGGAGCTCGGCAATCAGCACGCGGATCCACCGGACGCGCTCCGGAATCGCCGACTCGAGCCCGATGAGCCGCTCGACCGACATGCAGAAGCCGAGGCTGTTCGACTGGGCGCCAAGGTAATCCATTCGCTCGACGAGCGGGATGACCTGCTGCCATTTCTTCTCCTCGGCCGTTTTCTCGATGCCCGTGTGCAGGAAGCCGATCGTCGGTTCCGCCGACACGACGGTCTCCCCGTCGAGCTCGAGCACGAGCCGGAGCACACCATGGGTGCTGGGGTGCTGCGGCCCCATGTTCACCGTCATGGTCTCGGCGCGGATTTCCGGCATCCTGTCAGGCGGCGCCCGGCGCCGCCGCCTCCAGCAGCTGACACAGCACGTGCAGGACCGTGCGCTGCAGCTCCTGCACGCGCGCGCTCGTGGCCCCCGGCACGGTGACGTGGACGTCCACGAGGCCGGCCGTCTCACCGCCGCCGCGCCCCGTCAGGCCGATCGTCCCGAGGCCCGCCTGCCGCGCCCGGCGAAGCGCCTCGTTCACGTTGGCCGAGGCGCCGCTCGTCGTGATGGCGAACGCCACGTCGCCCTGCCGGCCGAGCGCCTCAATCTGACGCGCGAAGACCTCGCCGAATCCCAGGTCGTTGGCCACGCTCGTCACGACGGCCGAGTCGGCCGTGAGCGCCACGACCGGCCATCCCCGCCGGTCGGCCTCGAAGCGGCCGACGAGCTCCGCCGCGAAATGCTGGGCGTCGGCCGCGCTGCCGCCGTTGCCGAAGACGAGAACGCGGCCGCCGGCGGCCAGCGCGCCGCGCATGAGCGCGGCGGCGCGCACGATCGGCGTCGGGTCGCGATCGGCCGCCTCCTGGTGGAGGCGGGCTACTTCGGCAAACGCGGCTCGCACGCGGTCGGCCTCACTCACGCCCGCCGCCTCCGCCGCCATTCCCCGTGTTTCGGCGGGCCCGTCGCCGCGCCGACTCCTGCGCCGCGCGCACGTTGGCGGCGAATTCTTCCGCCGAGATCTGAATCGGCGACCACAACGCCGTGTCTTTGCGCACCTGCACCGGATAGTCCTTGCGGAGCGGGTGGCCCTCCCAGTCGTCAGGCATCAGGATCCGGCGGAGGTCGGGATGGTCGTCAAACACGAGACCGAACAGATCGAAGACCTCGCGCTCGAGCCAGCCGGCCGTCGGCCACACGCTCGTCACGCTCGGCAGGCGCGCGTCGTCCCCCGGCACGCGCACCTTGACCCGGAGGCGCGACGGCGACGTCCGGGCGTCCGCACGCGTGGGATACACCGCGCCCAGACACGCCAGGTGGTACACGACTTCGAAGCGCGGCTCGGCGGGCCGGTAGTCCACCGCGGTGACGTCGGCGAGAAAGGCGAAGTTCAGGGCCGGATCGTCGCGAAGCGCGCGCGCCGTCTCGACGAGCGGCCCACGCTCGACGGAGATCGCCGGCATGTCGACCGACGCCACCTCCTCAACCAGAGCGGCCGGCACGGCGCGGCGGAGGATCAGGAGGACGTCAGCAGCGTTCATCGCGGGTTCGACCGGTCAGGCGCTCATGCGCTGGCGATCGATCTTGCGCTGCAGTTGCACGATGCCGTAAATGAGCGACTCGGGGCGCGGCGGGCACCCGGGCACGAACACGTCAATAGGCACGACCTGGTCCACCCCCTGGACGATCGCGTAGTTGTCGAACACGCCGCCGCAGCTCGCGCACGCCCCCATGGAGATGACCCATTTCGGCTCGGGCATCTGGTCGTAGATCCGGCGGAGGACCGGCGCCATCTTGCGCGAGAGCCGGCCGGCGATGATCATGAGATCCGACTGGCGCGGCGATCCGCGAAACACCTCGGCGCCGAAGCGCGCGATATCGTAGCGGCCGCAGCTCATGGCCATCATCTCGATGGCGCAGCAGGCCAGGCCGAACGTGACGGGCCAGATGGCCGATCGGCGCGCCCACTGGACCATTTTCTCGACGGTCGTGGTCAGGACGGGAATCTCGACTTCAGCCATGACGTCCCTTCCGCCGGAACCGGCGCGCGGCCGGCCGGCGGGTCACACCTCGTGTTTCTCACTCGACCAGTCGAACGCGCCGCGCCGCCAGACGTAGATGTAGCCGGTCGACAGCAGCGCAAAGAACGTCACGACCTGCCAGAAGCCAAATGCCCCGAGATCCTTGAACGCAATCGCCCACGGATACAAGAACGCCACCTCGATGTCGAAGAGCAGAAACACCATCGCCACGAGGTAGAACTTCACCGACTGGCGCTCCCGCGCGTCGCCCACGGGCGGCATGCCGCACTCGTACGGCGCCATCTTCTCGGGCGTGGGCTTGCGCGGACCGAGAAACTGCGACAGCAGGACCGAGCCGCCGGCAAACCCGACGCCGAGCCCGATCATGATGAGAATCGCGACAAACCCGTTCATGGAAGGCCACACTCCGGAGCTTGTGCTCCGCAGGAACAAGCAACGATAGCATACGCGCCGGGGTATCGTCGTAGGGCATGACGCTGGCCTGGTTCAGCCCGTGGCCGCCCGACCCGAGCGGCATCGCCGACCGATCCGCCGAGCTCGTTCCCGTCCTGGCGGGCCGCGGCCACGGCGTCGACGTCTTCGTGGATGCCGGACGAGTCCCGGTGCCCAAACGGCACGAGCCGACGCCGCCCGCCGCCGGTGACGTCCGCGTGATGAGCGCGCACGACTTCGTCTGGCGAATGGTGACCAGGCCCTACGACCTGGTCGTCTATCAGGTCGGCAACTCGCACCTGCACGAGTTCATCTGGCCTTACCTCTTCCGGTGGCCCGGCCTGTCAGTCCTTCACGACGGGCGCCTGCACCACGCGCGCGCGCTGGCCCTCCTCTCCAGCGGCCGCGTCGAGGCGTACCGGGCGGAGTTCGCCTGGAACCACCCCGGCGTGCCTCTCGCGGCGGCCGAACTCGTCATCAGCGGATTCGACGGCGTGTACGCCTCTCAGTGGCCGATGGTCCGCGGCGTCATCGAGTCATCTCGCGTGACGGCCGCGCACGCCCGCGGCGCGGGCGCGGCCCTGGCGGCGGAGTCGGCACGGTCGATCGAGTACATCGCGCTCGGCGGGGGCCTGCAGCGGCCCGTGCCCGAGGCCGCGCGGCGAGCCCGCCGGGCGTCGGCCGGCATCCCGGACCAGGCCGTCGTCTTCGGCGCCTTTGGCGGGCTGACCACGGAGAAGCGCATCCGTCAAATCGTGCGGGCGTTCGCCGCCGTCCATCCCGGACATCCGGACACTCGGCTCGTCCTGGCCGGTCGGCCGGACCCGGCCCTGGATCTTGACGGTCTCGTGCAAGGGCTCGGCGTCGCCGCCGTGACCACGATGCTCGGCCGGCTCGACCAACCTGCGTTCGACGAATGGATCGCGGCGGCGGATGTGTCGCTGAACCTGCGCTGGCCGGGCACGCTCGAGACTTCGGGTCCGTGGCTGCGGGCGCTCTCGGCCGGGCGCCCAACCGTGATCATCGATCTCGAACACCACGCCGACGTGCCCGCGCTCGATCCTCGCACCTGGCAGCCCCACGCGCATGCCGGGGCCGACCGCCGCCCCGCCGCGGCGGTGGCCATCGACATTCTCGACGAGGACCATTCGCTCCGCGCCGCCATGCGGCGCCTTGCCGCCGACCCCGCACTCAGAGATCGGCTCGGGCGCGCGGCGCGGACGTTCTGGGAAGAGGAACACACCGTCGCGCGCATGGCCGACGACTACGGGCGGGTAATGGCCAGGGCGCTGACCGTCCAGGCTGCAGCGCCCGGCGGCCGGCCGCCGCATCTCGCTCCGGATGCCTGGGCCCACACACAGGCTTTGGCAGCGCCCTTTGTCGGAACCTTGTCGTCCGGGCTGGAACCCCTGACGGGACCGGCACCTCCGCACGGCGGGTCGGTCTCGTCTGACACGTCGACGCGATGACGATCGTCCTGAACGGCGAACGGCGGGACGTGCCGGACGCGACCACCGTCGCGGAGCTGCTCCGGTATCTTCAGATCGACGCGCGGCTTGTGGCCGTGGAGCTCAACCGCGAGGTCGTCAAGCGCGGTCGCTACGAGGCCACGCCGGTTACTCCCGGCGCGGAGGTCGAGATTGTGGCGTTTGTAGGCGGCGGCTCTCCACCGACACGCCTCGCACCGACCAGCTCTCGCGCGGCGCACCGCCCACCGGCGCCACGCCGACGTGCACGAACCTGATGTAGATCACGTCGCCCGCGAAGGCGCTGAGATCGACCAGCACATCGGTCCAGTCGCCGCTCGGCGGCACGACCGCCACGCGCGTCCAGACGACGCCATCCCTCGTGACGTCGACAAAGGCCGCCGACGGACTGTCCGGCCGTTTCGACTCGAAGCGCAGGAACGCCCAGGACGCGTCGGTGAGATCCACAGGATCCGACCAGACCAGGAGGTGCTGGCCCGTCTCGGTGACGTCGACCTTCCAGTCGGGCACGTCGACACCAGGCAGGAACCCGGGTGCCACGACGACCGGCGCGCTCTCCTCCGGCGACTCCGCAAACGCGGCCGCTCCCTCGATGCACTCCGTGCCCACGAGCGGCGCGCTCGGCGTGATCTTGAGCGTCACGTTGTCCAGGCGAATCCAGGACTCGGTGCCGATGGTGGACGGGTACACCGAGAACATCGCGTTGGTCCACGACTTCGTCGTGTACAGCTTGACCGTGTGCGTCCCGAGGGCCTGGCCCGGCTCGAGCCAGAAGGTGCAGGCTCCCAGATCGCTGAAGTCGCTGTCGTGGATCAGCACGGCCACGCGCTTGCGGACGTTGCTGCTGTTGCCGAGCGACATCACGGCCGTGAGCGGCGTGCGCGTCGGCAGCCCCAGACCCGTCGCCTGGTAGACGACGCCGGCCGGCGTGCCCGCGGGCCGATAGAACTCGAACCGCCCGCCTTGAATGCGGTAGGTCATCTGTCCGAACACCGACCAGGGAGGCAGGCCGCCGGAGAAGTCGCCGTTCGTGAGGACCGAGCTGCTGTCCGGGAAGTTGATGGGCGCCGGCGTCGTCGGATCGACGCAGTCGGTCCGGTCGACCGCCTGGCCCGGCGTCGAGTAGACGCGCACGTTGTCCAGCCGGTAGGCGCCGCCGTCGCTCCCGGCCGTCGCGGTGTAGAACGAAATCGTCGCGTTGGCCCAGGAACGATTCGAATGCGTCTGGATGCGATACGTCCGCAGCGGCGCGTTCGGCGCCAGCCAGAACGTGCACATGTGGAGGTCGCTGAAGTCGAGGTCGTGCAGCAGGACGGTCAGCCGCTTGCGGACGGCGCTGCTGTTGCCCACGTCGAATTCGGCCGCAATCGGCGCAGCCGTCCCGTAGGCCGTCGCGGTGGACTGGTACACGACACCCTGTCCGGCCGTTCCGGGCGGCGCGGGCTGCCGGTAGAACTCGAGCACGCCGTTCACGACCGAGACCACGAGCGCATCGGAGGGCACGGCAAACGTCAGCCATCCGGCCAGCCCGTTGCTGAACGTGCCGTTGGTGACGTCGCCCGAGCTTCCGGCTTGGGTGACCGACACCGACGTCCCCGCCACGGTCACCGACGTGCTCCTCGGACTCGCTCCAGGATTGGCCGACGCCGTCAGCGTCACACTGCCGTTGCCGGTTCCCCCGCCGGCGCTCGACGTGACCCATGCCGCGCCGCTCGTCACGGTCCACGCGGCGCTCTGGTCGCTTGCCGTGACGGTGATCACCTGAGTCCCGCCGCCCGCCGGCGGACTCCACGAGGTCGGATTGACGACGAACGTCGCGGCGCCACCGCAGCAGCGCGGCCCTGGCGTGGGCGCGAGCGGCAGCTGGTAGCGCTCGTGGTACGCCCACTGATAGTCGATGATGTAACTCAGCCCGAAGATGGCGTTCTCGGCCGCCCGGACCGTCGGGTAGAAGGACCCGCCCGACGCACCGACCGTCGACAGCAGGAACGGCGCCGTCGGCTGGCCGCCGGCCGCATCCAGGACGCTCCCGACGATACGCAAGGTGTCGCTCATGGCCCCGACCAGCATGCTGCGCGACAGGTAGTCGTAGTCGACCGAGGCCGCGCCCTCGCTGTCCCACGGCGTGGTCATGATGCCGTAGACGGGAAACGGCAGCGATCCCGTGAACGGCGACGGCACGAACCGACCCATCACGTCCCGCGACGGGTTGAAGGCGGTCCACGCGGCCAGAAACCCGTCCGCCTCGGGCATGAACGCCGCGGCCGGCTCGACCATGTAGCCGAGCGCCAGGGCGATGTTGCTCGACATGGCGCCGGTGTTGCCATCGATCACGCGCGCGAAGATGCCGGTGGTGCCCGGCGCGGCCGGGTTCTCGCCCATGTAGACGGCGAAGTACTTGTTGCGCTCCCAATCGCAGGCGACGGCGGTGGCGCCCTGCCAGCCAGGCCCGCCTGAGAGATTCGTGGGCGCCGCCAGCGCCGCGCCGTCCGAGGCGGCGAACGGCCGGGCCATGGCCTCGCGGTCGTTGCCGAAGACCTCGTCGTAGGCGACGAAGAACCGCTGCGTCAGCGGGTTGTACGCGACGTCGGCGGTGACCTGGACCTTCGTGCCAACGCCGGAGTTGGGCGAGATGAAGATGGTCCCGCCGGACAACCCACCGCCCGACGGACCGCTTCCGGTGTAGGTGATGAACTGACCGAAGATGTTCGATCCCCAGCCGGAGTTGTGCGCGTCGCTCACGTAGGTGAGCAGGAACTTGCCGGATCCGGCGGCGAGCTTTGGCTTGCCGGCAAAGGTCAACCGGTACGGCGCAGCCACAAAGGATGCGCCGAGCACCGCGCCGTTTGTCCCGATGAACCGCGCCCAGACGCCGTTGTTGTACTCCCACACGTGCAGGTAGACGTGGTTGACCTCGTCGTAGGCGAAGGTGCTGAGCACGCCTGCCGGCGCGGGCGGCGACGCGCCGAGCGGCGTGACCTGGGCCAGCGCGGAGCTGGCGCCGACCGACGTCAGGCAGATGGACAGCAGAGCCAGATCCCGCGCGCGCATCTGATCCGGTCTTCGGCCTCGCGCGCGTCGCGCTACAGCGACAAATCTGTCAAGAGGTCCTCAGGGGGATCGGGCTACCGCGGTCCGCGTGTCTCAACGGATACACCGCCGAGGTACCAGGTCCCGGCGGGTGTGCCAGCGGTGCCCGCGCCGCCGGCGTACACAAAGCGCAGAAAGACCACGTCGCCGGCAAACGCGCTGAGATCGACGGCAATGCCCGTCCAATCGGCGCTCGGCGGCACGATGGCCACCCTCACCCAGACGAGGCCGTCGCGCGTTACTTCCACGAAGGCGTCGGCCGGGCCGGACGAGAGACGGGAGTCGAATCGCAGCATTGCCGCACTCGCGTCCCGCAGATCGATCGGCTGCGGCCACACGAGCGCTCGACGCTCGGCGGCCGTTGCGTCGGCGCGCCAGAATCGCGTGGCGCCGTCGAACCCCGCGACAGGCACGAAGCCGCCGGCGCCGCGCCACCGGTCGGCGCCGATGTCCCGCCCGCTGGTGCCGCCGCCCGATGGCGCAGTGTCCTTCGGCGGCAGGACGCCGGCGCCGACGACCGGCAGGCTGAGGCCCGCGAAGGCTCCAGCCGGCGGCTCGATGCACTCCGTGCCCACGATCGAGGCGTTGGGCGTCGCGCGCAGCGTCACGTTGTCGAGTCGCACCCACTGTTCCGTACTCACGGTCGCGGAGTAGATGGAGAACGTCGCATTGGCCCACGGCCTCGTCGTGAACATCCGGACGGCATAGCCGGCCAAAGGCACGCCCGGCTCGAGCCAGAACGTACAAGCGCCGAGGTCCGTAAAGTCCTGGGCGTGGAGGACGATGGTCACGCGCCGACGGATCGCGCTGCTGTTGCCGAGCGAGAACGTGGCCGTCACCGGCGTGTTGGCACCGATGGCGACGCCCGTCGGCTGCAGGACGGCGCCGGCCGGCGTGCCCGCCGGCCTGGCGAACTCGAGCACGCCGCCGCTCACCTGCGCCGTGATCTGGCCGAAGAGCGTCCACGCAGCCAGCCCGTTGGTGAAGTCGCCGTTCGCGATGAGGTCGGGCCCATCCGGTTGTCCGTTCGGCAAGGGGGTCGTCGGATCGTGGCAATCCGTCCGATCGATGGGCTCGCCGAACGGCGAGAAGGTTCGCACGTTGTCGAGCCGGTAGGCCCCGCCGCCGCTGCCTTCCGTCACGACATAGAACGCGATGGTGGCGTTCGTCCAGGGCTTCGTCGTGTGCGATCGCATGCGGTAGGTGCGCATGGGCGCGCCCGGCGCGAGCCAGAACGTGCACAGGTGAAGGTCCGAAAAGTCCGCGTCCTGGAGCAGCACGCCGATGCGCTTCCAGACGGCGCTGCTGTTGCCCAGATCAAAGTCGGCGGCCACCGGCGTGCCGGCCGGGTACGCGTATCCGGTCTGCTGGAACACGACGGCCTGGCCGGGCGTGCCTGGCGGAGGCGGCTGCCGATAGAACCCGAGCACGCCGTTCACGACGTTGACCACCAACGCGTCGCTCGGCACGGCGAACGTGGACCAGCCAACCAGCCCGTTCGAGAACGTGCCGTTGATCACATCCCCCGGCGCTGCCTGCGACACGCTCACGATCTTGCCCGCCACGGCGACCGTCGTGGTCCGTGACAGCGCGGTCGGCTCGGCCGTGAGCGTCACGGAGCCACTGCCCGTCCCGCCCGACACGTTGGCCGTCACCCACGATGCCCCGCTCGTAACCGTCCACGTCCACGCCGGGTCGGCTGCCGTGACCGTGACCACCGTGCTCCCGCCGTTCCCGCCCACGCTCCAGCTGGCAGGCGTCACGGAGAACGTCGGTGGGCCGGATCCGCAGCAGCGCGGGCCGTCGGTGCCCGCAAGCGGCAGTTGGAAGCGCTCCAGGTACGCCCAGCTGTAATCAATGATGTAGCTCAGCCCGAAGATGGCGTCCTCCGCGGGCCGGACGGTGGGATAGAAGGACCCCCCGTTCGGACTCGTGGCCACGGTCGACAGATTGAACGTCGCCGAGGGGTTACCGCCGAACGCGTCCAGCACGGCGCCCGCGATCCGCTGCGAATCGCTCATCGCGCCAACCAGCATGAGGCGCGATCGGTAGTCGTAATCGAGGACGCCGGCGCCCTCGTTGGACGCCGGATTGCCCATGAGGGCGTACGCGGGATTCGGCAGCGAGCCGCCGTACAGGGTTGGGACGTACCGGCCCATGACGTCACGCGACGGGTTGAAGCCCGTCCACGTCGCCAGGAAGCCGTCCGCCTCGGGCATGAAGGCCACCGCCGGTTCGATGGTAAAGCCCAGCGTCACCACGATCTGGACCGACGGCGCGGCGGTGCCGCCATCCAGCAGCCGGGCAAAGACCCCGGACTGGCCGCTCGCTTCGGGGTTCTCGCCGATGTAGACGGCCAGGTACCTGTTGCGCGCCCAGTCGAACGCCAGCACCGTGGCGCCCTGCGTGCCAGGTCCGTTCGAGATGTTCACCGGGCCGCCGGCAGCGCCCCCGTTGGTGGCAAAGTGCCGCACCATGGCCTCGCGGTCGGAACCGAAGTACTCGTCGTAGGCCACCAGGAATTGCTGCGTGAGCGGGTTGTAGGCGACATCGGCCGTCACCTGAACGTTGCCCCCGCTGGTCGAGAAGGGCGAAACGAAGATCGGCGGGCCGACGAGACCCCCGCTGGAGGCGCCCGATCCCGTGTATGCGATCAGTTGGCCGAAGATGTTCGACCCAAAGCCGAAATTCGCGTCGCTGACGTAGGTGAGGAAGAAGCGTCCGGCGCCGTACCCGATCTTCGGCTTGCCGGCGAACGTGTATTTCAGGGGCGCCGCCACGAACGGCAAGCCGAGGATCGCGCCGTCCGTGCCAAGGAATCGCGCCCACACGTCGGTGTTGTACTCCCAGACCTGGAGGTAGACGTGGTGTTCGGTGTCGTACGCGAAGCTGCTCAGGACGCCGGCCGGCGCCGGCGTCGAGGCGCCGAGCGGCGTGACCTGGCCCGTTGCGACGGGCGGTTGCGAGACTGAGATAAACCGGCCTCCGACCGCCACCGTCGTCGAGCGCGACGTCGACCCGCTGTTCTCGGCCGCCGTCATCGTGAACGTCCCGTCGCCCGTGCCGCCAGTCGGGCTTACCGTGAGCCACGGCGCGCCGCTCGTCACGGTCCACGTGCCGCTCTGATTGCTGGCCGTCACAGTGACGAGCTGGCTGCCCCCGGCGGCCGGCGCCGACCAGGATGTGGGGCTGACCGTGTACGTGATAACGGGTCCGCCACAGCAGTGCGGGCCCGGCGTGGGCGCGAGCGGCAGCTGGAACCGCTCGAAGTAGGCCCACGCGTAGTCAATGATGTAGGTCAGCCCGAAAATGCCGTCTGCGCTTCGCCGGACCGTCGGGAAGAACGATCCGCCTTGCGGGCCGCTCGGAATCGTGGACAGGAAGAACTGGGCGCTCGGATTCGTGCCCGCCGCATCCATGACGGCACCCATGATCCGCTGGGTGTCGCTCATCGCCCCGGCCAGAATCACGCGAGATCGGTAGTCGTAGTCGAGGACGCCCGCTCCTTCGTTCGTGAAGGGCGACGACATGATCCCGTAGGCTGGAAACGGCAGGGATCCCGTGGTGTCCGTCGGGATGTACCGACCCATCATGTCCCGCGACGGGTTGAAGCCCGTCCACGTGGCCAGGAAGCCGGCCGCCTCCGGCATGAAGGTGACGGCTGGCTCGATGGTGAACCCCAGCGCGAGCACAAGCTGCCCGGACGGCGCCAGGGTGGTGCCGTCCAGCAGCCGGGCAAACACGCCCGACTGCCCGCTCACCTCCGGGTTCTCACCGATGTACACCGCCACGTAGCGGTTGAGCTGCCAGTCGAACGCCAACGCGGTTGCGCCCTGAGCTCCGGGGCCCATCGACACGTTGACCGGGTCGCCGATGGGCACGCCGTCCAAACCGACGAGCCGCACCAGCGCCTCGCGATCCGGACCGAAGAATTCGTCGTAGGCGACGAGAAAGCGCTGTACGACGGGGTCAAACGTCACATCGGCCGTGACCTGCGCGGCGCCGCCATTGCCGGAGTTCGGCGAAACGAAGATCGGGCCGCCCAAGAGCCCCCCGCCGGACGACCCGCCGCCCGTATACACCACCAGCTGGCCGAAGATGTTCGAGCCGTTGCCGAAGTTGGCATCGCTGATATAGGTAACGAGGAACTCGCCGCCGCCCCACGCGACCTTCGGCTTGCCGGCAAATGTCTGCCGGTAGGGCCCGACCACGAACGGAATCCCAAGGATAGTGCCATCCGGACCGATGAACCGGCCCCAGAGGTCCGAGTTGTACTCCCAGACGTGGAGGTAGACGCTGTTCAGCTCGTCGTAGGCGAAGCTGCTCAACACGCCGGCCGGGGCCGGCGGCGAGGCGCCAAGCGGCGTCACCTGCGCCCGGGCGGGCTCGCCGACGACGAGCGCCCCAAGGGCGACCAACGACGCCACGATGAGACGATTCCGGCTCATCTTCACGGGAGTGTCGGTCCGACGCAACTGGGGCTTTACGACGGGAACCTCCCGATTATAGCGGCTGTCAGAGCATGACATTCTGATCGTGCTGACAAAACAGTGCAAAGAGCACGCCAGGGACGACGAGCGGGATGACGGGCGTGAAAACCCGCGGCTCAATGACGCTGGAGAACAGGAAGCCGACCACAAGGACGACGGGGGTAACGAGGCCGGCAGCGATGCGGTTGAACCGTGGCTGGATCGCCCACGTCCGGGCCACGAGGACCAGCGCGGGCGCGACCAGCAGCACAAAAAACCACGGAAACAAGCGGTAATAGAGATCCCGTTCGACGGGCCAGGATCCCAGGTACCGGATGTTCTGGACCGCCTGCCACGGGTCGTAGGACACCCAGCCCAGGTGCCACCTCAGTCCAAGATACACGGCGCCCCAGACCGCCACGGCAGCGAGGCTCCAGACGACCCGCTGGCGTGTCACGGGACCAGCCAGGAAGAACAGCGGCAGGAGGAACGCGGAGGTCTCACGATTCAGAGCACTGAGCGCCAGCACCGCGACGAATGCCAGGGACCAGCCCCGCGCCACGCAGGCGCAGGCCAGCGTAAAAAGGGCCAGTTCCAGAAGGTGATCGGGATGGGCCCAGCCGTTCGTGTACGTGAGCGGCAGAAGCACGATCGCGAGGAGACACCCCGCGACAGCCGCCCCGGTTGCGAACCACGTGCGGAGGTAGAGGTGACCGGCGAGGAGGGCGCCGACCAGGCACAGCCAGCGAAACACCAGCCACCCGTCGCGCGGGTCGAGGTCGGTCCACCGGGTGAGCGCGTCGTACACGTGCGGTCCGAGCACGCGGTACCGCGCCGGGGCCGGCGCCGTCCGGTCGAGCACGGTCGGGACGTACTCCGCGTGGCCGTAGTCGGGCAGCGGCCGGACCCGGTAGTCAACGAAGCCGGCGGCCGTGGCGACGGTGAGGTAGAGCGGCAGGACGCCGGTGAGCCCGAGCGTCCGTGCCCGCCTCATGGGCGAAGCCCGGGCGGGCGTGCGGCAGTCCTGAGCGTTTCGGCCACGGCCATCACGGCGCCCGCGCGATCGGCGGGGGCCCCGCCAGCCAGGCGGCGGTAGACGGGCCGCTCGAGGCCGGCGCCAATCCGCCCGGCGACGTGCAACGCGGCCGGCTGCACCGCGGCGCTCAACGTGGCAAGCCCGTCGAGGATGGCGCGCCGGGCGGCCGTCGGGTTGATCGGTGCCAGTGCTTCCGCGGCATACACCCGGTCGATGTCCACGGGACTGCCGAGCATGGCCTGAAGGACGTCACGACCGCGCGCATCCCCGGCTTCCGCGAGCGCCCGACCCGCCTGAATCTTCAGGTAGCCGTCGAGGTTGGACAACATCTCTCTCACGGCCGGGCGGCTGGCCGCGTCACCGTGGCGCGCCAGGGCCACGGTCAGAGCCATGCGCACGGGACCGGCCGGCTGCAGGCCCTTCAACGCGCTCGACACTTCTGCCCCCGGCACGTCCGAGAGAATGAGGATGGTCTGATATTGAACGGCCTGGTCAGGGTCGCCTAGAAGCGGCCGTACGAGGGCCAGCCGCTCAGCCGGCGGCAGGCCCGTGAGCGTCTGCGCGAACCGCAGCCGGAGGTTGGGCCGAAGGGTCAGCTTCGCCAGTCGCTCGGGGTAAGGCGCGATTCTCGCGTTGGCCAAGGCCCCGATGGCGAACGCCTGCTCGTCGGCGCCCCGCTTGGCGTCGGTCATGGCCTCGAGCGCCCGACGACACGGCTGATGTGCGGGCTCCAGGAGCAGCGCGGCGCCGCACGCCGATGCCTTCATCTCAACGTCACTCGACTCGGCAAACTCGGCCGCCGCGCCGAGTGCGAGCGTCGCGAGCGCCGCTCGATCGGGCTTCTGTCCCTCGACGGTGACCTCGTCGTAAATCTCCAGGCCTCGCGCGATCAGACGCGTCTCGGCCGCGAGCCTCATGCCCAGCTGCTGCTTGTCGGGACCGCCCGCCAGCCGGCTCCACAGAATCCAGGCGCCCTCGACGTCGCCGCGGCGCGCGAGGTCCATGATCTGGTTGGCGCTCGCCGGCGTGCCTTCCGTTCGGCCCTGGTCGATCGCGGGCACGCCGACACTGGCGAGCGCGATGAGGCCGATGGCCAGCCGCCCAATCATCCTTGACCCTTGGCCATTGTAGTACGGGGATCGCCAGACCCAGGCAGCACGCGCCAGACCTCGATCGTGGGCCCGGGCCGGCCGAGCGCGCCGTCCAGCCGTGCATCCGTGTTGTGGAGAAACGGCTGCACGGACGCCCGCGCCGCTGGTGCCGCGTCGTCACGGTAAGGTGAGAACGTGGCGAGAAGCCGGCCCTCCCGCGCGAGGCCGCGATCCAGGCCTGCAAACGATGGATCAGCGTCCGGGAACCGCTTGATCACGACGTACTCGACGCCGATCCGGCGCAGCGGCTCAAGGCCGACCTGGTCGTCAAAGACGCGGGGCGACACGTAGATCTTGTCGGCATCGAGGCCGCCGATCCCCAGGTAAATCGTGCGATAGGCCGGCGCCGGGTACGGATTCAGATCGAGCAGCAGGCGGAACTTCGTCGACGCGCTCTCCTCGCTGCCCCTCGTCGCCCGCAGGGCCTCGACGAGCCCTTCGCGCGACTGACGAAGAGCCACGCTGTAAGGCTGGACGAGGACCGAGGAGCCGGCAGGAATCTCGCGCTCGATGAACGCCTGCGCGAGCGTGCGCGTGTCCGTCGCGGTGAAGAACGTGCTCGTGCCGTAACTGACCAGGGCGCCCGGCCAGGCGGCGGCGAGACCGACGATCGCGGCAATCGGCTCGGGCCGGGTCCTCGCCCACGCGATGCCGGTGGCAACGCCCCCGGCCAGACGGACCACGGTGTAGGCCGCCGCCAGCGCGACGAACGGCAGGACCGGATTCAGGTAGCGGCCGGCCGGCACGGTGTTGCCGATGAAGACGAGAAACGTGACGGGATAGAGCGCCAGCAGAACCGCGCGGCGCCGGTCGCTCAGGCTGACGAGCGCCAACCCGCCTGCCCCGAACGCTGCGACCGGCCACCCGATAGCCTCGCTCCAGAGCATCTCGAGGTACCGCCCGAGCGACGCGAACAGCCCGCCCGACGCGACCGCACGGTCCATGACGATCTCGCGGTTCTGCACGATGTCGCGCCACGCGGTCGCCGCTTCTGGAAGGAGGAATGGCGACGCGAGGAGAAACGCCGTGATGGCGAACAGGCCTGCCGTCGTCAGGTTCCTCAGCCGCAGGCCAATGGGGTCCGGCGTGCCGGCTGCGGGCATGAGCGCCACGGCCGCAACCGGCAGGACCAGGAAGACCGCGTAGTAATGCGTCGAGATGGCCAGGCCGGCCAGCACGCCGACGCCGGCCCAGGCCCGGCGGAGCCGGCGTCGCTCGGGCACGACGACCAGACCCGCGAGGGCGACGTGTGTCAGGACCACGAGGAACGTCACCGGCACGTCGTGCTTGATGTAGTGCGCGTCTCGAACCGCAAACGGCGCCGTGGCCAGGAAAAGCGCCGAGAGCACGCCGGCCGTGCGTCCAAACACGCGGCTCCCCAGGCGATACAGAGCCGTCACGGTCAGGACGCCGCAGAGCACCGTCAGGCCGCGGCCAACGAGGTACAGGCGCGACGGGTCGACGAAGAACTCTCGCTGAAACGCCGTGAGCGAGTCGAACACACCGAACGCCCATCCGAGGAGGAAGACCAGCCCCTCCCACGCGAAGAGCACGTAGAAATACAGCGTGGGGTAGAGAAAGTTGTGGGGGTTCAGGTCGCCGGTGGCGAAGGCGAGGGCGCGATTCATGATCGCGACCTCGTCCATGTTATAGATGGCCGGCAGGCCGTAGCCAATCCCGACGAGACGGAGGGCCAGCGCCAGCAGGCCGATGCTGATGAGCCAGGCGCGCGCCGCCCTAGCGCTCATCGCGGGCACGTGGCGGCCTCGAGACGGGCCAGCCGCCGCGCTCCCCGATGGTGGAGGAAGGCCGCGCGGCCACACCTGCCGCCGGCAGACCCGGCTCGACGCACTCCGTACCGGCAACGCCCTGGGCGGGCGTCTGGTGGAACGTCACGTTGTCGAGGCGTATCCACGGTTCGGTGTCGACCGTAGAGGGATACACCGAGATGGTGGCATTCGTCCAGAACATGGTCGAGAAGCCTCGCATGACGTAGGGTGCCAGCGGCTGGCCCGGCGCCAGCCAGAACGTGCAGACCGCCACGTCGTTGAAGTTCGCGTCGTGGATCAGCACGGAGATGCGCTTGCGCTCCGTGCTGCTGTTGCCCAGATCGAACCGGGCCCGGAATCGCGTCCACGGCCCCGCGGCCACGCCCGTCTGCTGGAACACCACGGCCTGGTTCGTGCTGCCGGGCGGCGGCGGCACGCGGTAGAACTCGAACACGCCGGCGACGACGCCACCGACGATGTAGCTGGGATCGGGTGTGGCAAAGGTCATCCACCCCGCCATGCCGTTGCCGAAGTCTCCGTTGCCCACGAGTTCGAGGACCAGCCGGTAGACGCGGCCCGCATAGCTCACGACGTACAGCTCGCCGTTGGCATCGACGCCGAAGCTCGACGGGTTCTGGGCGGCCTGGCCGAGCGCGGCCGTGTGCTCGATGACCGACACGACCGTGGCCTCGCCCGACATGTCGAGCGAGAGCCCCAGCGACCAGATCCGCCCGAAGACGAAATCGCCAAAGAAGTAGCGCCCGTTGTAGAACGCGCCGAGGTTGGCGCCGCGATAGACCGTGCCCCCGGTGATCGATCCGCCTTCGGCGTGGCTGTACTCGTGGATCGGATCGCGCAGCGGCAGGAAGTAGGGCGGCAGCGTGCCGACGTTGGGATGCGCGCCCTCGCGGTTGCGCCAGCCGTAGTTGCGCCCGCCCCCGCCGGCTCGTAGTCGACTTCCTCCCAGGCGCCCTGCCCGACATCGGCAATGACGAGCGCGCCCGTGCCGCCGAACGCGGGGTCGTCGAACCCGTACCGCCACGGATTCCTGAGGCCGAACGCCCAGATCTCCGGCAGCACCTCCGGGTTGCCCACGAACGGGTTGTCGCCCGGCATGACGTAGCCCTTCGGGTCGTCGTCGGCGCGCAGTTGCTGCGCCGAGGCCGGTGTCGCGAGTGGGACGGCGAGCGCCAGAGCCGCGATGGCAACCGCACGCCGGTGGGCCATGTCTGCAGGGTAGTACGGGCGCGGGCCTCTTGTCAGCAGCACGTTCCGTCAGTGGCCTTACATTCGTGACGCCGAAAGTCGGAGCCACCGCATCGGAATCACGAGACCGGCGTACAGGGCCGCCGCGACCCAGAGACTGACGTCGATGCCGAGCCACATCGAGACCATGACGGCCATGACGGACGCCAGCACGCCGGCGGCACCATTCACGCCCCACATCCACGCCGTAATGCTGTCGGAGACGCTGCCGGTCAGCCGGAGTCCGATCGGAAAGCACATACCCATGAGGAGGGCCAGCGGCACGACAAACGCGGCAACGACCAGCGTGCGGCCCGGCAGGCCGGCGCCGACCGTGGCGTCTGTCAGCGGCTGGATCAGGAGCACCTCGACGAGGATCGCGGCCCCAATCACGAGCGGCAGTCCCTCCACGCGAGGGCTCCGCGCGTCCAGCCGATCGGAGAGATAGCTGCCGAAGCCCGCAGACAGGATCATCAGGAACAGGATGATCGAGAACGTGTATGTCGGGTGGCCGAGGTACACGGAAAACCGCTGAAGGAACGGAATCTGCACGAAGATGAATCCCAGGCCGATGGCGGAGAAATACCCGAGCGAGGCCGCAAAGGCCGCTGGCGCGATGGCCGGACGGCCGAGCCGCACGAGCGGCCAGAGCACGAGCACGAGCACGAGGACGAACGTCACGAGCGACAGCGCGAGCAGCGTCGACGTGGCCAGCAGGTTGCCCGACACGACGCCGGCGCGCGAGAGTCCCCGCTGGCTCAGGGCGGCGCCGGGCTTCAGCATGTTGAAGAAGTACGGACGCGCGTCCGACGGCGGCAAGTAGTCAAAGTCAGGGTCGGCGGCGGCCGCGTGCACCTCGTCCATCGAGGTCGCATTCGCCAGGCGCTCGAGGGTCGCGTTCGAGCTCGGCGCCCAGGGCGACACCAGCACCCCGAACTCGAGCGCGCCGGCGACGTCCGTCACCCGGCGGCGATCCTCGTCGGAGAACGGCGCGAGCGTGACCAGAAGCGTGGCGACGCGCTCTCTCGTGACGAGAATGAGATGCCGGCGCGGTGACTCGACGCCGGCGTCGATGAGCGCCGCCACGCCCAGGGCCACGAGCCGCGTCGTTTCGGACACCGCCGTGGGTGAGAACCAGCGCGACACGCTGAAGACGCCGGTGGGGGTCAGCGATCGGAGAAACACGCGCCAGCCCTCCCGGGTGTAGAGGCCGTTTTCCGAGAGCGTGAAGGCGCCCGCCCCGGTGGCGGCCCAAGTGTCGATGAGCGACATCTGTAACACGTCGAAGGGCCCGGGATGGCGCGTGAGGTACGAACGCGCCTCGTCGTGCACCAGCGCGACGCGCGGGTCGTCGGCCACCCGCGTGAAGTCCCGGTATGGCCCCTCGAGCGCGGCCAGGAGCGCGCTGTTAATCTCGATGCCCGTCACGGCCGTGTTGCCCGCCGCGAGCGCCGTGAGGATGTCCCGACCGCCGCCGACGCCGATCACGCCGACGCGCCCCTGCCGCAAACGATAGGGCATCGCCGTGACGTCGTACTGGGTCCAGCCGAGCGAGCCCGTGTCCCCGTCCCACTCGGTGAAGGCCGTGCCGGCGTCGCCGTCGATCGCCGCCCAAGCAATCCGCACCGGTACCTCTGGCGCGCCCCGGCCCGGTCCCCACAGGAACGCGTTCGACGACAGCGGCCGCTGGACGATGACGTTCGAGTGCGCGTTCCACGCGGAGTATTCGACCAGCCGGTTCGCCAGCCAGAGGCCCCGGTTTTTCGGGTAGATGACGCCCAGCCGGTCGTCGGCGCTGGAATTGATCGTCGTCGCCAAGAGGAGCAGCAGACCGAGACCGAGCGAGCCCCGGCCCGGGCGCCCGGCGTGACGGGCAAAGCACCAGGCGCCGGCAGCCGCGGCCGCGCCGGCGGCCAGCGCGGTGGACGCGATGTCGGTCGCCCCCAGCAGCCACACGATGAGAAGGCAGCCCGCCGCCGCCCCGATGAGGTCCGCCGCATAGATGGCGCCGGCGGGCGCGCCCGTTCGCGTGAGGGCGAGCGTGACGACGACGCCGGAAAAGAAGAAGGGAATCGTGAAGGCCAGCGTCGACACGGCCAGCGCAGCCAGCGGCGCGACCTCCACGCCGCTCACCGCGGGAAACGGGATCACGAGGCTCGCCACGTGCGAGACCGGCAGGGCGACGGCAAACGCCAGGGCGAAGAAGGCCAGCGCGGGCCTGGTCCGCTCGCCGGACACGAGGTCGCCCGCCACGAACACGGCGACGGCGCCCGCCGCCATGCCGAGCATCGCCACGGACACGGCAAAAAACGAAAAGTGATACCAGGTCAAGACCGACAGCAGCCGCGTGTCGAGCACTTCCAACATCAAAGTCGCGAGCGTGGCGAGGAATAGTCCGGCGTTCAGGTAACCGTGGCGGGTCGGCGGCACGAGAGATGATAGATCGACAAGATGCGCTAAGCTGGCCCGTGCATGGCTCCCTTCGACATCGCCGGCCGCCCGTTCACGTCCCGGCTCATCGTCGGCACCGGCAAGTACGCGTCGCACGCGCTGATGAAGGCGGCGCACGAGGCGGCAGAAACCGAAATGGTGACCGTGGCGGTTCGCCGCGTGAACCTAGCCGAGCGCGGTGAGGGTTCGCTGCTCTCCTGGATCGACCGAGCGCGCATCTTCATCCTGCCCAACACGGCAGGGTGCTACACGGCCGACGAGGCCGTTCGCACGGCGCGCCTCGCGCGGGAAGCCGGGCTGTCGGAGTGGATCAAGCTGGAAGTGATCGGTGACGAACGGACCCTGTATCCGGACAACGAAGCGCTCGTTGTCGCCACCCGCCAGCTCGTCCGCGAGGGCTTCGTCGTGCTCCCGTACACCAATGACGACCCCGTCGCGTGCCGCAAGCTGGAGGAAGCGGGCGCCGCGGCTGTGATGCCCCTCGGGGCGCCCATCGGGTCGGGCCTCGGCATCCAGAACCCGAACAACCTGGTCATCATCAAGGAGCGGGCGAAGGTGCCGGTGATCGTGGATGCGGGCGTCGGCACGGCGTCCGATGCGTCGCTGGCGATGGAACTCGGCGCCGACGCCGTGCTGATGAACACGGCGATTGCCGGCGCGCGCGATCCCGTGGCCATGGCGGCCGCCATGCGCCACGCGGTGATCGCGGGCCGCCTGGCGTTCGAGGCCGGCCGGATTCCGCGCCGGCGCCACGCCTCCGCGAGCAGCCCGGAGGAGGGGCTGATGGCCCCGGGACCCGGAAGGCAGCACTGAGGTGAGCGCCGACCGGTACGAGAAGGATCCCCTCCTGCCGCTCACGCGGAACCTGCAGCACCGGCCGCCGGTGCCCGCTCCGCTCCCGCCCTACCTGGAGCGTACCTACGCGGACCGGCACGGGCCGGGGTTGAAAAACCGCATCCGGGCCGTGATCTGGCGGCTGGTCACGCCGCTCCTCGGCCTGCAGCGCCCGTTCAATGCCACGCTCGTCGACCAGCTCAACCGCGTCCTGGCGTCCCATCGCGAGGCCCAGGCCCACCTCGCGCAGTTCCAGGCGCTCGTCGTGGAGCATCTGCGAGGCACGGAAGGACTGGCGGAGGACTGGCTCAAGCGCTGGGACTCGCTCGCCGCCCGCGAGGCGCGCCTGCAGGCCAGCCTGACGTCCATCGAGGATCTCAGGGCCACGGCCGCCCTGGCCCAGCAGACCGCGCTCGCCCTCAAGCGCGACGTCGAACGGCTCCTCGCCGCCCGCGGCGCCACCGGCCAGCCGAGCGCCGCGGCGCCCGAGCGGCCGCCCGATCTCGACGCGTTCAAGTACGTGGGCTTCGAGGACGCCTTTCGCGGATCGCGCGACGACATTCGTGCGAGGGTGGCCGAATACGCCCCGCAGTTCGACGGGCTGTCTGAGGTGCTCGACATCGGCTGCGGCCGCGGCGAGTTCCTCGAGCTCCTCCGGGCGCGCGGCGTGTCCGCGCGCGGTCTCGACGTGAATCACGCCATGGTGGAGGCGTGCCGCGCGCGCGGCCTCGACGTCACGGAGGGCGACGCGCTCGCCTATCTGACGGGGTTGAAGGATGGGAGCCTCGGCGGGATCTTCGCCGCTCAGGTCGCCGAGCACCTGGCGCCACCCTACCTGCTCAAGCTCCTGGAAACGGCCGCGCACAAAGTCCGGCCCGGCGGGCTGATGATCCTCGAGACCATCAACCCGGCCTCCTGGGTCGCCTTCTTCGAGAGCTTCGTGCGGGACGTCACCCATGTCTGGCCGCTGCACCCCGACACGCTTCAGTACCTGGTCCGGGTGAGCGGCTTTTACGACGTCGCCATCGAATACCGGTCCCCGGTTCCGGACTGGATGAAGCTCCGGCCGCTGCCCATCCCGCCACCCCATGCCGAACCGGCCACGGTCGATCTCGTGGACGCGTTCAACGACAACGTCGCCAAACTCAACGCCCGCCTGTTCGGCCACCAGGACTACGCCGTGCTGGCCCGGCGGTAGGGAAAAAGTCGGCGGCCGGCCGGCCGCGACATGTTACGTTTTCGGGGGCCCTCGGGTCCAACCTCCAGCGCGACGCCCGACGCCGGGCGCGCACGGTGATCGATGACGCTCCCCCTCGCCGTCCTGGCGACCTTCCTCCTCACGGTTATCGGCGTCCCCCTCGTCGCGCGCGCGGCGAAAGCGTTCGGCCTGTACGCGTTCCCGACGTACGACCGCTGGCACAGCGAGGCCGTACCGAACATCGGCGGCGTCGCCATGTTCGTGCCGCTCGCCGCCGCGCTCTCACTCGCCGGCTTCGGCACGGAGATCGGGCCGGTCGCGGTGGCCGTCACGCTCATGTTCGGCGTCGGCTTCGTGGACGACCTGCGCCGCATCCGGCCGTCCACGAAGCTCGTGGGCCAGATGCTCGTCGCGACGGTCTTCCTGCTCCTGTCGCCGCCCCTGCAGATCACCGGCCTGCCGATTCTCGACACGGCGCTCGGGTTTTTCTGGATTGTCGGCATCACGAACGCCGTGAACCTGCTCGACAACATCGACGGGCTGGCGGCGGGCGTGTCGGGCATTGCGGGCACGTTCTTTCTGGTCGTCCTCTTCCTCGGCCACGGCGGCTCGGCCGGCCCGCTGGCCGTCGCGATGGCGGCGTTCGTGGGCGTGGCGGCGGGCTTCCTCATCTACAACTTCCACCCGGCGTCGATCTTCATGGGCGACGGCGGGAGCCACCTGCTGGGGTCGTTTCTGGCCTGCGCCACGCTCGTGTCGACGTCGGCGCGGGGCGCCGAGCTGGCCTCGGTCGCCGCGATACCGATCGTGCTGCTGCTCATTCCGATCTTCGACACCGCGTTCGTCACGGTGTCGCGCGGGCTGGCGGGCCGGAGCGCGTTCCTGGGCGGCCGCGACCACACCTCCCATCGGCTGGTCGCGCTGGGCGTCGGTGAGCGCAAGGCCGTGCTTGTGCTGTACGGCCTCACCTGCGCGGGCGGCGCGGTGGCGCTCGGTCTCCTGACGCTCGCGCCCGGGCTCGCCTGGGGGCTGGTCGCCCTGTATGTCGCCGCGCTCGGCGTGATTGGCGTCTATCTCGGGCACATTGAAGTGTCGCGGAGCTCGCTCGCGGCGACGCCGCCGCCCCTCCCGTCGGAACTCACCAACCGGTACCGAGCCTACGAGGTCGCGCTCGACGCGATGCTGCTCGGCGTGGCGTACTACTTCGCCTTTCTGGCCCGTTTCCGCGAGCCGCAGTTCACCGAGTTCCTGCCGAACTTCACGCGGTCGCTGCCGCTCGTGGTCGGGCTGCAGCTTGTCGCGCTCTGGGCGTCCGGCAAGTACCGGCGCGTGTGGGCGAACTTCGGCACCGCGGAAATGTGGAGCCTTTTCAGGGGCACGGCGCTCGGCGTCGCGGCCGCCGTGATTGCGCTCTTGTACATGAGCCGCTTCATCGGGTACTCTCGCTCGGTGTTCCTCTACGACGCCCTGCTCGCGCCGGCCTTGCTGATCGGCGCGCGTGCGGTGCTCGGCGCCATCGACCAGTACGTCAGGGTCCGGCGCACGCGGGGCCGCACGGCCCTGATCTACGGCGCGGGCCGCGGGGGCGCTCTGGCCGCCCGGGAACTCTTTCAAAACAGCACGCTCGGCCTCGCGCCCCTCGGCTTCGTCGACGACGACCCGCGGAAGCAGCGGCTGATGATCGACGGCCTGGCCGTGCTCGGCGGCCTCAACGACCTCGAGCGCCTGCTCGACGAACCGCCCAACCGGGTGTCGGCCGTCGTCGTCGCGATTGCCGATCTCGAGCCGGAGAAGTTCGACCGCGTGTGCGCCATCTGCGCCGAACGCGGTGTCGCCGTCCGGCGCATGCGCTTCGCCCTGGACGAGGTGCGGCGGCTGGCCAGCCCCGACAAGCGCGTCGTCGGCTTCCCGCGACCGACCGGCACGGACTAGCCGACGGACGCCCGCGCGCCAAAGGCAAGCCGCCGGGACGGGACCCCTCGTACAATCTCCAGCGTGACATTCACCGAGACCCGGCTGCCGGGCGTCTGGCTGGTGGACGGCGAGGTGTTTCACGATAACCGCGGCCTGTTCGCGCTGGCCTGGGCGCCCGAGCCGTTTGCGGCGCGGGGCCTCGAGACCGGCATCGCCCAGGCGAGTCTGGCCGTGAACCGGCGCCGCGGGACGATCCGCGGTCTCCATTACCAGTCGGCGCCGTTCGAGGAGGTCAAGTTCATCCGCGCGATTCGGGGCGTGGTGTACGACGTCGCCGTGGATGTGCGCCCGGACTCCCCCACCTATCGTCGCTGGCTGGGCGTGGAGCTGTCGGCCGAGAACCGCCGGATGCTGTACGTGCCGCGCGGGTTCGCGCACGGCTATCAGACGCTCAGTGACGACGCCGAGGTCCTGTACTTCGTGTCGGCGCCCTACTCGCCCGCCCATCAGCAAGGCATCCGGTGGAACGATCCGGCGATTGGGATTGACTGGCCGCTGGGCCCGCCGACCGTCATCAGCGACCGCGATCGACAGTTCCCCGACTTCCAGCCGGCGCCGGTGCGATGACGCGCGAGCGGGCCGACGAGGTCGTCGCGGAGAATCGCAAGGCCGGATACGACTACATCTTCCTCGACACGTTCGAGGCCGGTCTCGTGCTCCTCGGTACGGAGGTCAAGGCGATTCGCGAGGGCCGCGCGAACCTCCGCGACAGCTTCTGCCGGCTCGAAGGCGGCGAGGCGTTCCTCGTCAACGCGCACATCGGGCAGTACAGCCACGGCGGCTCCGCCAGCCACGATCCCGTGCGGCCGCGGAAGCTGCTGCTCAACCGCTCGGAGCTCAACAAGCTCCTCGGCAAGACCTCTTCGAAGGGCCTGACCATCGTGCCGCTTCGTCTGCTGCTCAAGAAGGGGCGTGTGAAGGTGGCGATCGCACTGGCCAAAGGCAAGAAGACCATCGACAAGCGCGAGACGATCCGCCGCCGCGAAGCGCTGCGCGAGACGCGCGCGGCCATCAAGAGCCGCCGGGTATAGAATCACCGGCGATGGCCCGCTCGGTGACGCCCCGACCGGCCGCGGGCGTGTCGGTTCCGCTCCTCGATCTCGCCGCTCAGTACGCGCCCATTCGTCGGGACATCCTGGAGGCCGTCACGCGCGTCTGCGACAGCCAGCGGTTCATCCTCGGCCCGGAGGTGGAGGCGCTCGAGCGCGAGCTGGCCGCGCGGCTCGACGTCGAGCACACCGTCGCCGTGTCGTCCGGCACTGACGCCCTGCTCGTCGTGCTGACCGCACTCGGCACCGGGCCCGGCGCGGAAGTGATCACGCCGACGTACTCGTTTTTCGCGACCGCGGGCACCGTCAGCCGGCTGGGCGCGACGCCGGTCTTCGTCGACATCGATCCGGTGACGTTCAACGCCGACCCGCGCGCGGTGGCGGCATCGATCACCCCGCGGACGCGTGCCATTCTGCCCGTGCACCTCTTCGGGCTGGCCGCCGACCTCGCGCCGATGGTCGATGCCGCCCGGCGGGCCGGCGTGCCCCTCGTCGAGGACGCCGCGCAGGCCATCGGCGCCCGCTACCACGGGCGCCAGGTCGGCACCTTCGGCGCGGCCGCGTGCTATTCATTCTTTCCATCGAAAAACCTCGGCGGTTTCGGCGACGGCGGGCTGGTCGCGACGAACGACGCCTCGCTCGCGCGCGAGGTGCGCCTCCTGCGCAACCATGGCGCCGAGCCCAAGTACCACCATGCACGCATTGGCGGCAACTTCAGGCTCGATGCCCTGCAGGCGGCCGTGCTGCGCGTGAAGGCGCCGCACCTCGCGGCGTGGACCGAGGCGCGGCGGCGAAACGCCGACCGCTACCGGCGGCTGTTCGCCGAAGCCGGCCTCGACGACGCTGTCGACCTGCCGGTCGAGCCCGACGGGTGCTGGCACATTTACAACCAGTTCGTGATTCGATCGCCCCGGCGCGACGCGCTGCGCGAGCACCTCACCGCCAGCCGCATCGGTACCGAGATCTACTATCCCGTGCCGTTCCACCGGCAGGCGTGTTTTGCGGACGTCCCGTCCGCGTCGGGCGCCTTCCCCGCCGCGGACCGGGCGGCGGCCACGTCGCTGGCCTTGCCCATCTACGGCGAACTCACGCCCGACGAGCAGCAGCACGTCGTGTCCAGCATCGCCGCGTTCATCCGGTCGCCGCGCCCCGGGCAATGAAGCAGCTCATGCTCGTGATCGGCGCCAGCGGACAGCTCGGCGAGGCGATGGTGCGCGAGCTCGGCACCCGCCACGAGATTGTCGCCTGGAGCCGGGCCGAGCTCGACCTCACGGCGCCCGACGCCGTGGCGGGCACGATCGGGTCGCTCTCGCCCGACGTGATCCTCAACTGCGCGGCCTACAACGACGTCGACGGGGCCGAGCGCGCCCCGGAGCAGGCGCTGGCAGTCAACGCCTGGGCGGTGCGCACGCTCGCCCGGGCCGCCGGCGACCTGGACGCGACCTTCGTGCACTTCAGCACGGACTTCGTCTTCGACGGCGCCTCCGACCGGCCGTACCGTGAAGACGACGCGCCCAATCCGCGGGGAACCTACGCCGTGTCCAAGCTCGTGGGCGAGTGGTTCGCCGCCGAGGTGCCACGGCACTACATCCTCCGCGTCGAGAGCCTGTTCGGCGGCGTCCGCGCGCGGAGCAGCGTCGACAAGATGCTGGCCGCGCTCCGTGCTGGCGAGGAAGTACGGGCCTTTGCCGATCGCACGGTCTCCCCGAGCTACGTCGAGGACGTCGTTCAGGCCACGGCGGCGCTCGTCGAAGGTGGTCACGCATGGGGTCTGTACCACTGCGTGAATACGGGCTGGACCACGTGGGCCACCCTGGCGCGCGAGCTGGCCGGTCTGGTGGGCCGGGCCGACCCCCGCATCACCGAGGTGCCGATGGCCGAGTCAGGCCTGGTGGCGCCGCGGCCGCGCTTTGCCGCCCTGTCCAACGCGAAGCTGGCGCTCGCCGGCATCGAGATGCCGACCTGGCAGGATGCGCTCGCCCGCCACGTCAGCCGTGCGCCTCCCGGCATCGCCTGAGCCGCGACGTCTGAGGCGCTACTGCCGACGGTACACGCCGAAGCCGCCGATGTCGGCTTCCTGCACGTACTCGCGCAGGAGATCGGTCATCGCCGGCGCCGCAAACGACTCGTCGGCGCGCCACCCGGAGAAGCTGTCGCGATTGCCGCGCTGCAGGACGATGTACCGCGGCCGGGTCCGGGCCAGCTCCGCGGCCAATGAGTCGACCGTGAACCCCGGCCGGTCGATCATGTTCGACACGGCCGGATAGACGAACAGGAACCGGCTCGCCGGCAGCCGGCCGCTCTGGAAGTACGCGCTGGCGGTCATGCCGAAAACGAAGATCCGCTCGTCCGGATCGGTGCGCGCGCGGAGGTACTCGGCAAGCCGCTCGTTGTCGGCCGCCGAGAACGCCCCGGGCGCCCGGGACTGAAACCGCTGCAGGTACGTGTCGCGATCCATCGCGCCGACCCAATGCCGCCCGTCCCAGGTCGTCATGCTCGCGGCGCGACCGATGGACCCGGATCGCACGAACATCAGGATGGCCAGGGCGACGAGCGCGGCGGCCGCCGGGCTCTTCCAGCGGCCGCGGGCGCCGATGACCTGGTCCACCATCCACGCGGCCAGGAAGCACAACGGCACGAGGCACGGCACGAAATACGTCTGGAACATGCGCGGACCGTTCAAGACGACGGCCACGAGCGTGGCGCCCAGCCAGAGAACGCCGAGCGAGGCCGCCGCCCCGGCGCGCGTCCGGTGCCGGCGCCACGCGAGGACCGCAGCCGCCGCCGCGAGCGTCCCGAACGCCCAGATCTCGTCGGTTTTCATCCGCCGCCAGACCTCGTGGGCGAACTGGTCGATGATCCCGACGAGCGACACGTCGCCAACCGCCAGGTACGCGCTGTTGTACTCGGCGAGCGCGATCCAGGCCGGCTCAAGGATGCCCGTCCACCACATCCAGCCGAGGGCGAGGGCCGGAGGCAGCACGCTCGCGGGCAGGGCCCGCGTCACCCACCGGCGCGCGGCCGCGAAATCGCCGGCCGCCGCGACCCAGACCGCGATCGCCAGGCCGTACACGAGCGCCATGGGCTTGTAGACCGAGGCCAGGCCAATCGCGAGGCCGGCCACCGCCGGCCACGCTCCGGAGCGCCGTCGGATCCAGATCGCGGTCGCCCACGCCGCCACGGCGACAAACAGGATAATGAACGGCTCGTTGATCGAGCGTTCGAGAAAGCCGCCGTACGCGTGTCGTGCCGCGGGCAGCGTCCCCCAGGCAAAGACGGCGGCCGCGATCGCCCCGAAGCGCGCGTGGACGAGGCGCCGGCCGAGGTCGAACAGCACGATCGTCGTGATCGCCGCCGCCAGATAGTCCAGCCAGAAGATCGCCGCAGGCGTCGCGCCGAAGACGGCAAATCCCAGCCGGTACGTGAGATAGATCGCCGGCGGCTTCTGCTCGAAGAGATTTCGATAGAGCGCGAGCCCGCGCTCGAGCGCCCAACCGATCGTGGCGTACACGCCCTGGTCCGGCCCGAGCGGCTCCACGATGGCCGGGAGGCGGGTCACGAAGGCGGCCGCGACGGCAACGAGCGATCCCCAGACGAGCCACGACGTCCGGGAGGCGGGAGCCGGCGGCGGCGGGTCGTGCGCGGATGTCATCACAAGTCGTGAGAAGCGGCGGTCGCGCCCCGAGCCGTCGATGCGAGGTCGACTATTATATGTAGCCTGACGTGCGGAGCCGGCCCGCGCCTGCCACGATCGATCTCGCCTACCGCCGGGTTCCGACCCTCGTGCTTGGCGCATCGGGCTTCATCGGCGCGTGGACCGCGCGGGCGCTCCTCGCCCGCGGCGCGGACGTCACGGCGGTCGGCCGCGACCCGGCGCGCCTCGCGGCAGCGATGGGATCGGCGGCCAGTCAGGTGCGCACCCTCACCGCGGACCTCGGCCGGCCTGGCGCCGTGGCCGAACTCATGGCAGCCGCGGCGCCGGCGATCACCTTCAACCTCGCGGGCTACGGCGTCGATCGATCCGAGCGCGACCCCCACCTGATGGACGCTCTGAACGCGCGCCTGGTGGCGGACCTCTGCGAGCGGCTGGCGGCGGCGCCAGGCGGGGACTGGCGGGGATTGTCGCTCGTGCATGCCGGCTCGGCCCTGGAGTACGGGCGCATCGAGGGCCCGCTCGACGAAGCGGTCGAGCCGCGGCCCGTCTCCGATTACGGCCGCACGAAACTCGCGGGCACGCGGCACGTCCAGCAGGCCGGCGCGACGGGCGTCCGCGCGGTGGTCAGCCGCCTCTTCACCGTGTACGGTCCGGGTGAGCACGCCGGCCGGCTGCTGCCGTCGCTCCTCGACACGGCCCGAACGGGCGCGCCGCTCGCCCTGACGTCGGGCCGTCAGCGCCGGGACTTTACCTACGTCGCTGACGCCGTCGAGGGTCTGCTGCGGCTCGGCGCGAGCGGCGCCCGTCCAGGCGAGGTCGTGAACGTCGCCACCGGACGACTGACGCCGGTCCGGGAGTTCGCCGAGACGGCCGCCCGGGTCATCCGCTTCGATCCCGGGCTCCTCGCGTTCGGCACACGGCCCGACCTGGACGATGAGATGTGGCATGGCGACGTCGACGTCTCGCGTCTGCGGCGCCTGACCTCCTGGTCACCGGCCACCTCGATTGCCGATGGCATCCGCCAGTCGTGGGAGGCCGCGGGATGACCGCCGGCCAGGCCGCGGACGTGCGGCGGCGCTCGACCTGTCGGGTCTGCGGCGGCACGAACCTCGAACTCGTGCTGTCGCTCGGCCCGACCGCACTCGCGAACGCCTTCCTCCAGTCGCCAGACGAGTTTGCCGGCGAGCGGCGCTACCCGCTCGACCTCTACGTCTGCGCCGGCTGCAGCCTGGCTCAACTGCTCGACGTCGTCGACCCGGAGGTGCTCTTCCGGCACTACCTCTACGTGACGGGCACGTCGGCCACCATGGCGGCGCACAACCGCGCGTATGCGGCAACGCTGGTACAGGAGCTCGAGCTCGGCGCGGGCGATCTCGTCGTGGAGGCGGCGGCGAACGACGGGAGTCTCCTCCGCGCGTTTGCGACCCACGGCGTGCGGACGCTTGGTATCGAGCCGGCGCGCAATCTGGCCGCCGAGGCGCGCCGGTCGGGCATCGACATGATTGACGAGTTCTTCAATCTGGCGCTCGCCCGGCGGCTGCGCGCCGAGCGCGGGCCGGCGCGCGCCGTGGTCGCCAACAACGTCCTCGCCCACGTGGACGACCCCCGCGATCTGCTGGCCGGCTGCGGCGCGCTCGTCGATGACGCCGGCCTGGTCGTCGTGGAGGTGCCGTACGTCGGCGATCTCGTGGATCGCGTCGAATACGACACGATCTATCACGAGCATCTCTCGTACTTTTCAGTGGCGGCGATGCTGCAGCTCGCGCGCGCCGCCGGTCTCTCCGCCGTCCGTGTGGATCGCCTGCCGGTGCACGGCGGATCGTTGCGCTGGTATTTGTCGCCATCGTCGGGTGCTCCTGCAGCGGCCGTCGTGTCACTGGCCGAGGAGGAGCGCCGGCGCGGCCTGACCGGCGTGGCGCGCTACCGGCAGTTTGCCGCAGCCGTCCACGAGAGCCGGCGCGCGCTCGTCGACCTGCTCGGGCGCCTGTCGGTTGAGGGCCGCCGCGTCGCCGGGTACGGCGCGCCGGCCAAGGGGACCACGCTCCTCAACTTTTGCGGCATCGACACGCGTCTCGTTCCCTATACTGTCGACAAGAATCCGCGGAAGGTCGGCCTGTACACGCCCGGCGTCCATATTCCGGTCCGCGACGTCGGTGCGCTTCGCGCCGAGGGACGGGATCCCGACTTCGTGCTGATCCTGGCGTGGAATCTGGCAGAGGAAATCATGCAGCAATTGAGCGCGTATCGCGACCGGGGCGGCCGCTTCATCATTCCGGTGCCACGGGCGGAGATCGTCTGACGTGAAGGTCGTGATTCTGGCGGGCGGCCGCGGCACGAGGCTGGCCGAGGAGACGGCCGCGCGGCCGAAGCCCATGGTCGAGATCGGCGGCCGGCCGATCCTCTGGCACCTGATGCAGCACTACGCCGACTACGGGTTCAAGGACTTCCTGATCGCCTGCGGCTACCGGGGCGAAATGATCAAGGAGTACTTCCGCAATCTCCCGCTGCGGACGAGCGACTACGTCATCGACCTGGCCGAGGAGTCGGTCGAGATCGTCTCGCCCAGCCGGCTGGACTGGCGCATCGGCGCGATTGACACGGGGCTCGAGACGCCCACCGGCGGCCGCATTCTGCGCCTGCGAAGCCTGATCGGCGACGAGTCGTTCATGGTGACCTACGGCGACGGCCTGGCGTCCGTCGACCTTGGCGCCCTCGCCGCCTTTCACCGATCGCACGGCAGGCTCGCGACGGTCACCGCTGTCCGGCCGCCGGCCAGGTTCGGCGCGCTCGTCCTGGACGGCGCGCGCGTCACCGAGTTCGCGGAAAAGCCGCAGGCCGGCGAGGGCTGGATCAACGGCGGGTTCTTCGTGTTCCAGCCCGGCGTGTTCGGCTACCTCGACGCCGAGACGCCGCTCGAGCACCGCCCGCTCGAACGGCTGGCGGCGGCGGGCGAGCTGATGGCCTTTCGGCACGACGGATTCTGGCATCCGATGGACACCCAGCGCGACAAGCAGCACCTGGAGGCGATGTGGCAGACGGGAGAAGCGCCGTGGACGCGGTCGAAGGGGATCGCTGGCGGCACAGCCGCGTCTTCGTAACGGGCGCGTCCGGGCTCCTCGGATCGGCGCTGGTCGATGAGCTCGTCCGGCGAGGTGCCGACGTCACGATCCTTCTGCGCGACTGGGTACCCGCGAGCCGCCTGATCGAGAGCCCGGCCCCGGGCGGCGCGAACATCGTGGCCGGCGACCTGACCGATCTTCCCACGCTCGTCCGCGCGCTGAACGAATACGAGATCGATACCGTGTTTCATCTGGGCGCCCAGACGATCGTCGGCACGGCCGCCCGATCGCCCGTGTCGACGTTCGAGTCCAATATTCGCGGCACCTGGAATCTCGTCGAGGCCTGCCGCCAGAACGCCGCGCTCGTCCGCCGCGTCGTCGTGGCCTCGAGCGACAAGGCCTACGGCGAGCACGACCGGCTCCCCTACACGGAGGACCTGGCCCTCCTCGGGCGCTTCCCGTACGACGTCTCCAAGTCCTGTGCGGATCTGGTCGCCCTGTCGTACTTCCACACCTACCGGACGCCCGTCGTCGTCACGCGCTGCGGCAACCTGTGGGGGCCGGGCGACCTGAACTACAGCCGGCTCATTCCCGGTACGATCCGGTCGGCGCTGCAGAACGAGCCGCCGGTCATTCGCAGCGACGGCACGCTGCGGCGGGACTACTTCTACGTGGCCGACGCCGTGGCGGCGTATCTCGGACTGGCCGAGGCGATGGCGGCGGCGCCGCTCGCGGGCGAGGCGTTCAACTTCGGCAACGAACAGCCGTACACGGTGCTCGAGGTCGTCCAGCGCATTCTGGCGTTCATGGGCAAGTCCCACGTGACGCCGGTCATCCGCAACGAGGCGAGCGGGGAAATCACGAATCAGTTCCTCGACTGCGCGAAGGCCCGCCGGGTCCTTCGGTGGGCGCCGCGCTATTCGTTCGAGGCCGGACTCGCTGAAACGGTGCCATGGTACCGCGATCGGATCCGGCCGCCGGCGTAGGCCGTGCTAGGCTGGTCCGCGCATGACCGCGAGCGCGAGCGGGCCGGAACTCTCGTTGATCATGCCCTGCTACAACGAGCAGGACGCGATCCCCTACACGATTCCGCAGCTCGTCGAGGCGTTCGAGCGGGCCGGCCACCGCCTGGAGCTCGTCGCCTGCGACAACGGCTCGCGCGACCGGACGGGCGAGATCATCCGGCAGTTCGTCGCGAAGGGCCTGCCGGTCGTCTATCACCGCGTCGAGCCGAATGAGGGGTACGGCAACGGCATTCTGAAGTCGGTCCCCGTGTGCACGGCGCCGTGGATCGGTGTGATCCCCGCCGACGGCCAGGTGGACGGCGAGGACGTCGCCCGGCTCTTCGAGGCCATCAAGCACACGGACGGCCGCGTCCTGGGCAAGGTCCGGCGGCGGTTTCGCCTGGACGGGCTCACGCGGAAGATCGTCTCGGTCCTCTACAACGGATTCGTCTGGGTGCTCTGGCCGCGGCTGGGCTCGATCGACGTCAACGGCACGCCGAAGATCGTGCACCGGGATGTCGTGGCGGCCATGGATCTGCAGTCCAAGGACTGGTTTTTCGACCCGGAGCTGATGATCAAGGCGCACTATCTCGGCGTCCGGGTCCTCGAGATGAACGTCTTCGCCCGGATGCGCTCGAACGGACTCAGCCACGTCCGGGCGTCGGCGTGCGTTGAGTTCTTCGTGAACCTCGTCCGCTACCGGTTCGGCGGCGCGCTGACGGCGTGGCGGAGCCGCCGGCCCGAGATCGGCGCGCGGTCGGAAGCGCCCGGCGGCCTGTCCAAGTAGCGCGACCCCGCCCTTCATGCCTGTCCTGGTCCGACGCGCCGCCCTCGGGACGGCCGTCGCGCTCGCCTTCGCCTTCGCGTGCCGGCTCGCGTACGGCCTGTCGATGCCCTTCTGGTCCGAGGACGAACGTCAGGTGTACCTCATCGGGCTGCGGGCGTTCGCGCGCGGCGAGTGGCCGTTCTTTGGCGCCGATGTCGTCTGGACCGGCGGCCAGGTGCCCGGGGCGATGCTGGGACTGCTCGTCAAGGTGCCGCTCGCGATCTGGCCGTCGCCGGAAGCGCCGACGGTGCTGCTCAACCTGCTCTCGTGGGCCGCGCTCGCCGCCCTGGCGTGGTATCTCGCGCGGCGGATGCCGGCCGTGCCTCGCTGGCTGCTCCGAACCTGGCTCTTCACGCTGCCATGGACGCTCAACTTCTCGGCGCACGTCGTCAATCCGTCGTACGTCCTGGCGGGCAGCGTCGCGTTCTTCATCGGTTTCTTCGAAGGCTGGCCCGGTCTCCGGCGCGGGATCGTGCCGTTCGGCGCGGCGTGGGCGCTCATGGGGGCCGGTCTCTTCTTCTTGGCGCAGATCCATCTGTCCTGGGTGCTCCTCGTGCCGTACCTGATTTTCGCGGCAGCCGGCGTGGTACGGACGGGCGTGGCCGATCCCGCCCTGGGGCGGGGACCGGCGATGGGCCGTGCCGCGATCGCGTTCGTCGCCGGGGCCGCGGTCACGGGATGGCCCCTGGTGCCGACACTCGTGACCTACGGCTTCGACGCCGGCGGCGCCACGAGCGTCGTGTCGCCGCACGTGCAGGGACCGTTCGGACTGGTGGTCACGGCAGCCCGCGTGCTGTCGTTCGCGTCGTTTGAGATCAATCGGTTTGCCGGCCTGTCGGCCCCGGAACGCATGCTCCTCATCTGGGAGCAGCCGTGGGTGATGCCGTTTCTGATCGTCGTGGTGCCGGCCGGCGTGCTTCACCCATTGTGGATGGCCGTCGCGCTCGTCCGGCGCGGGCCGGCGCCGGCGCCCGACTGGTCGCGAGTCCGCCTGCTCCTCCTGGCGACGGTCCTCCTCATCTACGCGAGCTACTTCTGGTCCATCCGCGGGCCGCAGGCCCACTCGTTCTACGTCGTGTTTCCGGTGGCGGCTCTCTTTGCCTGCGCGTGCTGGCGGGAGTTCGTGCCGGCCGGCGGCAGGCGCGCCAAACTGTGGACGCGGGTCGCCGGCGTGGTGCTCGCGGCCAACGCCGCGACGCACCTGGCACTGGCGATCGATCGCTGGCCGGCCAAGTCGCTCTACACGGATCGGGCGGTCGTGGCGGCGGCGATCGCCCGGGAGAACGACCGGTTGCTCGGCGACCGGCGCGACACGGTCGTCCGGCACGAGGACCATCGCCCGCGGCCGATCGATCGTGTCGACGCCCGCGCGTACCTTCGCGCCGAACCGCAGGACGATCTGCAGGTCGTCAGTGCGGACTGGGCGCCCGTTCTCGGCCGGGTGTCCCGGTTTTCCGTGACGCTCGACAACCGAAGCCGCGTCGCGGCCTGGATCGACATCCGCTTCGCCACAACGTATCGCGACGCCTCGGGCCGGCTGGTCGACGTGCGCGAGGGCGTCATCAAGCGGCTCATCCAGCCGGGCGAGCGTCGCCACTTCAAGCACGTGACTGATGGATGGGTCCCGGCACGCGCCACGAGCGCCACGTTCACGATCGTCGACGCCGAGCGCGTGATACCCAGCTTCCGTTCAGGGCCGCAATAACCCGATAACTCAATCGTCCAATAACCCGATGCACAGCTTGGCCACTCGCTCGCCAATCGCCAGGCTCGCCGTCAGGCCTGGCGAGTCGATCCCGGCTGCGTGCACGAGGCAAGGATTCCGCACGTCCCGCCGAATCAGGAAATCCGCATAGCGCTCGGATGCCGGGTGCAGCTTGGCGCGAATGCCGCAGCCGCCGAGTCGAAGATCCGACAGCGTCAGCGCGGGCACCAGCGCGCGCGCCGGCTCGAGAAAGGCTTCGACGGGCAGCCGGTCGCCTTCGTAGTCGGCCTTGTCGGTCTGGTAGCGGATGGTCGGCCCGATCCACACGCTGCCATCGAGCAGGCGCGTGAGGTGCACGCCCAGTCCGTGACCCGAGTGGTGCGGAACGGGATAGACCGGGCCGTTGACGAGCGCTCTCGCCCGCAGTGCGAGCTCGGCGTATTCACCCCGGCACGGATAGATCGTGAAGGCCTCCCCTCCGGCGAGCGCCGACACGTCATCCGCGTACAGGCCGGCGGCGTTCACCACGGCGTCGGCCTCGATGCGCTCCGCCGGCGTGACGACTGTCACGCCGCCTCCCCGGGCGGGCTCGATCGCGATTGGCGCCGTGCCCGGCAGAAGCACGCCGTCCGCACGGGCGACGTCCCCCGCCAGCACGCGGACGAACCCCTCGGCGTCGATCCAGCCCGATTCGGGAGACAAGAGCCCAGCAACGGCTGCCACGTGCGGCTCGCGCTTCGCGACCATCGCCCGATCGACCTCGACAATCGCAACGCCGTTGGCCCGCGCCCGCCGCGCGACCGCATCAAGCTCGGCCTCTTCACCTGCGCGAGCCACGATGAGCTTGCCCGAGCGCACGTGGGGCACGCCGCGCGCGCGCGCAAGGGTGTACAGCCGCTCGCGGCCCTCGATGCACAGCCGCGTCTTGAGGGAGTCGGGCGGGTGATGCAGGCCCGCGTGTATCACGCCGCTGTTGCGCGTCGAGGCGCCGGATCCGGGCCGTCGCTGCCGTTCGAGGACGGTCACGGCGCGCCCGCGACGGGCAAGGGCGAGCGCCGAGGCCAGACCTACGACGCCCGCGCCAATGACGACAATCATGGGGAGAGCGTACTTCAGGGACGCAGCATGCACTCGGGCGCCCTGCCCGGAGCGACCGATCTGCTATCGTTGTGCGGCGACATGGCTGCGAAGCGCGCGCTCGTCACGGGCATCACGGGGCAAGATGGGTCGTACCTGGCGGAACTCCTGCTCGAACAGGGCTACGAGGTCTTCGGTCTCACGCGGCGGCTGTCGGCCGCCAACTACTGGCGCATCGAGCACATCCTCGACCGCCTGACCATCATTCCGGGCGATCTGCTCGATCAGCTCTCGCTCATCCGCGTGCTCGAGCGCGTGAGGCCGGCGGAGCTGTACAACCTCGCGGCGATGTCGTTCGTGCCCGCGTCATGGGACCAGCCGATGCTGACCGGCGAGTTCAACTCCCAGGGCGTGACGCGCGTGCTCGAAGCTGTGCGGGTCGTCGATCCCTCTATTCGCGTCTATCAGGCGTCGTCGTCGGAGATGTTCGGCAAGGTCCGCGAGGTGCCGCAGACCGAGATGACGCCGTTCTACCCCCGCAGTCCGTACGGCGTGTCGAAGGTCTTCGCGCACTACATCACGGTGAACTACCGCGAAAGCTACGGCCTGTTTGCCGTCTCGGGCATCCTCTTCAACCACGAGTCGCCCCGGCGCGGACTCGAATTCGTCACGCGGAAGGTCACCGACGGCGTGGCCCGCATCAAGCGGGGGCTGGCCACCGAGCTGCGACTGGGCAACCTCTCCGCGCACCGGGACTGGGGCTTTGCCGGCGACTACGTGCGCGCCATGTGGCTGATGCTCCAGCAGCCAACGGCGGATGACTTCGTCATCGCGACCGGCGAGAGCCACTCGGTGCAGGACCTGGTCGAGATTGCCTTCGCCCGCGCCGGCCTCGACTGGCGCCGGTACGTCAGGGAAGACCCGGCTCTCCTCAGACCTGCCGAGGTCGACCACCTGGTGGGCGACGCCTCCAAGGCGCGCGCCGTGCTCGGCTGGCAGCCGACGGTGAGCTTCAAAGAGCTGGTCGAAATGATGGTGGATGCCGACCTGAAACGGCTGCCAGGACGGTAGGGCAAGAAAGAAACGACCTCGGAGGTCGTTTTACGTTTTACGTAAAACGACCTCCGAGGTCGTTTCTCCTTCTCAGCGCCCGCCCAGTCGCGCGGCCAGGAGGATCGCTTCCACCAGACTGCCCTCGTCGGCCACGCCCTTCCGGGCAATGTCGAACGCCGTACCGTGATCGACCGACGTGCGGACGATCGGGAGCCCGAGCGTGACGTTGACCGCGCGCCCGAACGCCAGGAGCTTCACGGGCACCAGCCCCTGATCGTGATAGCAGGCGACGACTACGTCGAACTCGCCGCGGGCGGCGCGCACGAAGAGCGTGTCGGCGGGCAGCGGGCCGGTCGCGTCCAGGCCCTCGGAACGGGCGACGGCGATGGCCGGCGCGAGCACGCGCGACTCCTCCGACCCGAGCAGGCCCCCCTCACCCGCATGCGGGTTGAGACCGGCCAGCGCCATCCGTGGCGCTGCGATGCCAAAGCGCGGCAGCGCCGCCGCCGTCAGGCGAAGCACCCCCAGGACGCGTTCCACCGTCAGCAGGGCCGGCACGTCGGCCAGCGGCACGTGAATCGTCGCCAGGACGACGCGCAGGCGCTCGGACCAGAACATCATGGCGACCTCGGTCACCTCGCAGAGATGGGCCAGGAGGTCCGTGTGGCCGCGCCACGGGAACCCCGCTTCCGCGAAGGCGGCCTTGCTTACCGGCGCCGTCGTCACGGCCGCCACGCGGCCCGCCAGGGCATCCGACGTCGCCCGGACGATGGCGTCGAAGGCCGCGCGGGCCGACCCGGCGTCGAGGCGTCCGGCCGGAAACGGCGCCAGGTCCGCCGGCGTGTGCGGGCCGTAGAGGACAGGCCGACAGGCCGCGATCACGCGCGGATCTCGGACGGCCTTGGTCGCAATCTCGGGGCCGATGCCCGACGGATCGCCAACGGTGACGGCGACGGACGGCAGCAGGACGTCAGAGGGCAACGGCAATCCAGTCGGCCACGATCTTCGGGCTCGCGTTGCGCGCGAGCGAGGCCTGGGCCCGCGCGAGCGCCTCGGACGCCGCAACCACGCGCGGCAGGCCGAAGGCGGAGGCCAGCGCGCGCACGTCCTTGGCGCGATCGGCGTTGGCCAGCTGGCCTTCCCGACCGGCAGCCACCGCGCCGAGGTCCCGCAGGATCGACCCGACCATGGCCAGTCGGTCCCCGAGCGCCTCGCGGTCCCGGCGGTCGGAGTCGTGCTTGGCGAGCGCAGCGGCGGCTTTCAGACGATCGCCAACACGTCCGCGCGCGGCGGCCACGAGCGCGAACGCGGCTTCGCGGTCGGCGTCGAGCTGGCCCTCCTCCAGCGCGAGGGCCAGGCCGACGCTGCCGCCCGACACCGCGGCGAGCGCACGGGCCCGCGAACGATCGACGCCCGCACGCTCGACGAGCACGCGGGCGACGTCCGGTTCGATGAGCGGGCCGAACCGCAGGCGCCGGCATCGGGACTGGACGGTCGGCCGCAAGGCGTCGGCGAGCGCGGTGACCAGAATCAGGATGGCCGACGGCGGCGGCTCCTCCAGCGTCTTGAGCAGTGCGTCCTGGGCCTCGCCGCCGAGCAGATCGGCCGAGTCGATGATGAACACGCGCCGGGCCGCTTCGAACGGACGGTAGCCGACGCTGTCCAGCACGCGCTCGCGGACCGCCGCGATCTTGATCGACGCGTCGTCGCCCTGGTCCAGGAAGACGACGTCCGAATGAACGCCGCGGGCAATGCGCTGGCACGTCGGACACGCGCCACAGCCATCGTCACCCGACCGCGTGCGGCGCGGGCAGTTCACGGCCTGCGCGAGCGCGATGGCGACCGTGCGCTTGCCGATACCGGACGGCCCAGCGAAAAGCAGACTCTGCGGCACGCGGCCGCGGGCGACCGCGCGTCGAAGGAGCGCGACGACGGGCCCGTGTCCGACGATGGTGCCGAGCGGCATGACCGCTAATCGTGCCATAATCGCGTGTTGCCGGTCGGGGCGGTTAGCTCAGTGGGAGAGCACCGGCCTTACACGCCGGCCGTCACAGGTTCAAACCCTGTACCGCCCACCACGCGGGGTCGTAGTTCAGCTGGTTAGAACGCTGGCCTGTCACGCCAGAGGTCGCGGGTTCGAGTCCCGTCGGCCCCGCCACGCACACGCGGTCTATGCCGGGCGCATGGGTAACACTTCATTCCGGAGACATCGGTAACACGTGGCTCGAGCGCCCTGGATCAGGGCGCGGCGACGTCAGCCGATCGCTCGCCTGTAGACCGCTTCGAGCCGCTCCGCACACACGGCCGGGTCGTGACGCGCGGCGAGGATCCGGCGGCCGTCCGCCACCTGCCGGGCGGCGACATCGGGCGACCGGTGCAGATCCTGCAGCGCCTGGACAAACTGCGCGGCGGTGTCGGCCAGACGCACGCCGACGCCGTCTTCCACCTCCAGCCCCGCGACGGCGGCTCGGGTCGCGACGACGGGCACGCCGCGCGCCCACGCCTCGAGAATCCGGACCCGCGCGCCCGATGCGATGCGCAGCGGCACGGCGAGAATCGCGCCTGGCGCGAATGCGTCCCGGCTGTCCGCGAGCGCCCCGTGCCGTTCGATGCCGCCCCGGGCGGCACCGACCACGGCGGCGGTGAAGAGATGCAGGCGGGCGCCGGGCAGGGCGTCTCGCACGACCGGCCAAATCGTGTCGACGAACCACCTGATGCCTTCGCGATTCGGGTACCACGCGCTCGAGATCAGCACGAGCGGCGGGTCGCCCGCCAGGCGCCGGTCGGCCAGCGGGAGGTCCGCCGGCATCGGCACCGGCACCACATCGACGTGCGCCTCCGGCGCGAGCTGGCGCAGGCGTCTCGCGTCGGGCTCGGTGAGCGCTGCGGTCCTCGTCACCCGCGTCAGCGCGCGCGCCTCGAACGCGGCCAGCCGCCGCGCCTCGAATACGGCAACGGGCCGGGCGAACGGCTTGACGCCTGAGAACGTCTGCCAGAGGTCGCTTTCGACGTTCTCGGCGCGCAAGACGACCGGCACGCGACGGTGGAACGCCGCCTCCGCCTTGGGCAGCGCCTGGAGTTGCTCGACGTGGACCACGTCGAAGCGATCGGCCGCCAGGAGGCGCGCGATCTCGACGCGTGTGGGCGGCGTCGCCTGTGACATGACCGACCAGGGTTGTCCCTGCACGAGCGACAGAAGAAAGGACAGCGTCCGAGGCGGCCGCCGGCCCGGCACGATCCGGACGCGGAGTCCATCGGACGCGGGCGTGCCCACCGGCTCGCCGCCGACCGGGCCGCCGGCGGGCGCCACAAACGTGACCTCGTGGGCGCGCGCGATCAGTCCCGCGATCGTCTGGGCCATCAGCAGGCGGCCCCCGTCGATGGGCGGCCAGGCCGAGCGCGAGGCAACGAAGAGGATCCTCACGACGACCGGATCCCGAGAGACTCAACGAGCGCCAGATAACGGGCCGGCACCACGTGGCGCGAGAACCGCGCCTCGGCGGCCTCCCGGCCTCGACGCCCCATCTCTGCCCGTTCGGCGGGGTGCGCGTGAAACCAGCGGACTTCGCGCTCGATGCCGGCGTCGTCGTCCGGGTGGACGACGCGGCCGCAGCCGATGTCGCGGATCGTGTCGGCCAGGTCGCACGCGGGATCGATGGCGGCGATGAAGGGCCGCCCGCTCGCCATGAACGTGTACACCTTGCTCGGCAGCATGTACCGCGACAAGCCTGCAAGGCTCGGCGCAATGAGGACGTCGGCGGCTGCAAGCGACAGGCGCATGTCGTCGCGCGGCTGGTACGGCAGGAAGCGGACGGACTCGAGCCGGAGCGATTGCGCGCGTCGCTCGACGAAGGGTTTGGCCGCGCCGTCTCCGACGAACACGAGCGTGAAGTCGCTGAGGTCTGCCAGGTGCGCGGCGAGATCGACGTAGCGGTCCAGGCCCTGCGTCAGGCCCAGGTTGCCTGAATACATGAGCACGAAGCGATCGACCAGCGCGAAGCGGCGGCTGAACGCGTTGTCCTTCGGCTCGGGTCGCACGACGTCGGTGTCTTCCCAGTGTGGAATGACCGACACGCGATCCTCCGGAGCGCCAAGCTCCACGGCCGTTCGTCCCATGGCCGCGGTCGGGACGACGACGGCGGCGGCGCGCTCGAGCACGAGGCGATTCGCCCAGGCCGTCGCGCGCGTAACAAGACCATCGCGCATGATGCCCGCGGCGAGCGTGGCTTCCGGGTGAATGTCCCACAGGAGGTAGACGAGCGGCGCCCGGCGCAGTCGGCCGACCGCCAGACCGACGAGGCCGACGACGGGAGGATCCGTGGCGGCAACCACCGCGTCCGGCCGGCGGGTGAAGACGCCGGCCACGAACGCGGCGGCGAGATAACTCAGGTAGTTCAGCAGCCGGGCCCACGGGCGGTAGCGGGACAGCCGCGTCGACCAGACGCGGCGCACGCGCCCCGAAAACGACCTCGGAGGTCGTTTTACGGAATCCGTAAAACGACCTCCGAGGTCGTGTTCCCGCCGCCCGTACGACGGGCGGGCCACGACCGCCGTCACGTCATGCGCCGCGGCCAGCGCGTCGGCCACCTCGGCAAAGCGCTGGCCGCTGGCCGCCACGTCGGGGTTGAAATACTGATTGAGGAGCAGGAGCCGCACGACCCGCCGAGTGTACGAAAAAACGACCTCGGAGGTCGTTTTACGAATCGCGTAAAACGACCTCCGAGGTCGTTTTGGCGACGGCCACGAGATCGTTCGCCCGCGTCCGCCAGGTTTCACCGTGCAGGAGGTCGTGCCGGCCAAACGCCTGCGCCGGGCTGTCATCGGCCGACGCCTGGCGAATCGCCGCGGCGAGCTCGGTGCCCACACCGTACCGGTACACCGCCGGCGGCCCCCAGCGCCGGAATCCCGGCAAGTCGCGCGCCACCACGGGCAGGCCCGCCGCCAGGTACTCGTACATCTTCACGGCATCGACCGCCCGCGTGAGCGCCGTGTCCCGGAACGGCACGAGGCCTACATCCAGGCGCCGCAGGAACTCCGGCACACGCACGTAAGGAATCTCCCCGATGAGCTTGACGTTCGGCAGCCGACCGAGCGCCCGCACCTCCGGTTCTTCGACGCGCCCCGCCAGCCGGAACGTCCAGTCGGGCAGGTCCCGCGCGGCCCGGGCGAGCGCCTCGGCATCGAACCAGGGACCCAGCGCGCCGACATACCCGGCCACCATCCTCCGGCGCGTGCGCGGCGCGCGATCCCGTCCCCAGAAATCCTCGAGCACAACGCCGTTGGGAATGACATGCCACGACCGGCCCGCGGGCGCTCCGTCACAGAGACCGGCGGACGAGGCGACGAGATGCTGGGCGCGCGACGTGAGCAGCGCCTCGCCCTCATCCAGCACGGCCGGCGCGCCTGGAAACTCGGCGTGCTTGTCCATCCGGTCGTAGACGAGTGGCACCTCCAGCCGCTCGGCGAGCATCAGGGCGAGCGGCGCCCAGAACGGCAGTTGCACGAGCACGAAGTCCGGCCGGCGTCGAAGGCCCGTCACCAGGAGGTCCGCCAGGGACAAGGCTTGCTCGCGGGAAAGCAGCGTCCGATACGGATCAGGCCGGCCCGGCAGCCGGAGCGAGAGCACCTCCACGCCGCGATCGGCGACGACGAGACGCGGCGGCGGATGGATCGACGTGCGGACCGACGCGTCAACGTACAGCACGCGCCAGCCCAGTTCGGCCAGCGCGCGCGCCAGCTGCTGCGGGCGCTGCCGCCGGAACCGCCATGGCAGCGCCGGCAGTATGAGGACGAGTCCGGCGGCGACGTCCGCGGCGCCGGCGACCCGCCCGACGTGACCGTTGCCGAGGAGACGGCGCCACTCTTCGCGCACGCCCATCAGCCAGCCGTCGGACGTGCCGGCCCGGCGAGCCGCCCACCGGACGGCGCGCTCGACACTCGCCAGCACCCACAACGTCCGCGCCCGGAGCCCGTTCGACCGCAGCGTGAACGACGGCGTGCCGGCTGGCTTCACCGCGCCGGGCGCCGGGCTCGTCGAAGGCGCGACGCCGGTCATGACACGAGCGGCCCGAACACCGGGTCCCGATTGGGCAGTTCGGAGGCAAACGGCCGCCACGGCTGCCCGCAGAGAATGGCCGCAATGCGCTCGGCCGCCAGCCCATCTCCGTACGGATTGGCCGACGCCGACATCCTCGCGCGGGCGGCCCCGTCGTCGAGCAACTCCGCGGTCGCTTCGACAATGCGCTGGCGATCGACGCCGACGAGCCGGGCCACGCCGGCCCAGAGTCCCTCGGGCCGCTCGGTCGCCTCGCGCAACACCAGGACCGGCGTGGCGAACGTCGGCGCTTCCTCCTGAATGCCGCCGCTGTCGGTTAGCACCAGACGGCAGCGCCGGAGCCGGCCGACAAGCTCCGGATAGTCCAGCGGCGGCAGGAGATCGATGTTGGGAATGCCGGCGAGGATCTCGCGCGCCGGCGCCGTCACCTCCGGATTGGGATGGACCGGACACACCCAGCGCAGCGCCGGGTACCGGCGGGCGAGATCGCCAATCGCCCCGAAGAGGCCCGCGATCGGCTCGCCAAAGCTCTCGCGGCGATGAATCGTGACCAGCACTTCGTCGGTCCGAGCCGGCGCCGGCGGGTCGAGCCGCGCGGCAATCGCCTGCAGCGCATCCACGACCGTATTGCCGGTGAGGAAGATGCGGTCGGCCGGCACGCCTTCGGCCACAAGCGTCGCATGCGCGTGGGCCGTCGGGGCGAAGTGGGCCCGGGCCACGAGGTCCACGACCCGGCGGTTCATTTCCTCGGGAAACGGCCGCGCCAGATCGCCCGTGCGAAGCCCGGCCTCGACGTGCCCGACCGGGATGCCGCGATGAAAGGCCGCCAGCGCCGCCACCATGGCCGAGGTCGTGTCGCCCTGCACGATCAGCCAGTCCGGCGTCGTCTCGGTCAGCATCGCATCCAGCGCGCCAAACGCGCGCGCGGTCAGGCTGTTCAACGCCTGGCCGGGTTCCATGAGATCGAGGTCGATGTCGGGCGCGAGGTCGAAGAGCCGGTGCACCTGGTCGAGCAGGTCGCGGTGCTGCGCCGTCGCGCAGAGCGTCACCTCGCACCACTTGGCGCGGCGGCGCAGCGCGCGCACGACCGGCGCCAGCTTGATGGCTTCCGGCCGCGTGCCGTACACGACGACGACCTTCTGCGACATCAACTCAGTAGTGTATGGGCTTTCGAAGCCACAGGTGATCGGGTGATCCGGTTATTGGTTATTGGCACCGGGTCAGCTCCGGTTCACGAACGCCAGGTATTCGTCGAGCACGGTCTTCGCGTCGCCGTCGCGGCGGACCTGGCCCTTGTCGAGCCACACGCAACGCTCGCAGCTGGCCAGAATGGCCTCCGGCGAGTGCGAGACGAGGAGGAGCGTCGCCCCGGCGGCGCGGATGTCGCGCAGCCGGGCCTTGCTGCGCTGGGAGAACCAGGCATCCCCGACCCCGAGCACCTCGTCGACGACGAGGATGTCGGGCACCCAGGCCGTAGCGACCGAAAAGCCCAGCCGGGCCAGCATGCCCGACGAGTAGTTGCGGATCGGCGCGCGGATGAAGTCGCCGAGGCCGGTGAACTCGATGATGGCGTCACGCGCCGCGTCGACCTCGGCCCGCGACCGGCCGAGGAGCAGCGCGTTCAAGTACACGTTCTCCAGACCGGTGAGCTCCAGGTCGAAGCCCGCTCCGAGCTCGAGCATCGGCACCACGGATCCCTCGAGCGCGAGCCGGCCGCGCGTCGGGTCGAGCACGCGCGAAATGACCTTCAGGAGCGTGCTCTTGCCGGCGCCGTTCCGCCCGATCACGCCCACGCTTTCCCCGCGCCCGACCCGGAGCGACACGTCGGTCAGCGCCCAGAGTTCCTCGTACACGAGCGCGCCGCGCATCCAGTGCACGGCGTACTCCTTGAAGGACGGAATCCGGTGCTTGGCCAGCCGGTACCGCAGGCTCACCGTGTCGAGGGCGATGACGTCGTCGGGGGGAGCCGTCATAGATACAGGGCGATGCGGTGGCTGGTCGCCCGAAATACCGCAGCGCCGATGCCCAGCGCCGCCAGCGCGATCGCAGCAGCCACGACCATCTCCAGACCGGTCGGCACGACGCCCGCATGAATGGGCAGCCGGAACACTTCGAGCACCCACCGCACCGGGTTGAGCACGACAATCCAGCGCAGGTAGTCCGGCACGATCGACAGGGGGTAGAAAACCGGTGTCAGGTACATCAGGAGCGACAGCAGAATCCCGACCATCTCGACCGTATCCGTGAAGAAGGCGGCCAGCGGCGACAGCAGCAGGCCGACGCCCAGCGTGAAACACGCCGCGATCAGCATGCCGAACGGCAGGAGCACCAGGCTCGCCGACAGCGGGTGGTTGGTGAAGATCATGATCGCCACGAGCGGCACGACCGCACACGCCAGGTTGACGAGACCGGCCAGCACCGTCGCCAGGGGGAACACGGCCTTGGGCACGGGCAGCTTCGTGAGGAGACCGGCGTTGCCGCGCAGGCTGTTCATCGAGGCCGTGATGGCCTGACTGAAGAAGTTCCAGAAAACGATGCCCGAGAGCGCGTAGACGGGGTAGTTGACGACGTCGAACCGGAAGAGGTGGCTGAAGACGAACGAGAGCACCAGCATCATCATCAGCGGGTGCAGCATCGTCCAGAGAAAGCCGATGGCGGATCGCCGGTAGCGGACCTTCAGATCGCGCGCCACCAGCGCCCCGATGAGATCGCGGTAGCGGAAGAGCTCGCGCACGCTACGTCCGCCCGGCCGGCACGGAGGCGCGCAGCGCGGCCAGCGCCAGCCGCAGCTCGTGCGTTTCGCCGAGCCATCGGTCGCGTCGGGGAGCGGGCACGGCCGGCGTCAGAACGCGGCGGCCGGCGAGCCGGAGCGCGGCGCCGGCGGCGATGGCCCAGGCGACCCGGCGCGCGTAGGCCGGACCTCGCCGCTTCTCCGCCCAGCGCCGGAGATCGGTCCACTTGGCGGGCACGTGCTGCCGGCCCGGGCGGCCGAAGACCCTCGCGACCGTCGCGCCATGATGATGGAGCACGCGAAAGCCGGCCGCGATGCGCACGCGCCAGCCGCGATCGCCCGCGCGCAGGCAGAAGTCGAGGTCCTGGCCGTAGAGGCCGAACGCCTCATCGAGCGGACCGACCGCCTCCCAGACGTCGCGGCGCATCGCCAGCGCCGCGCCGGTGACCCAGTCCACGTCCCGATCGGCACGCCGGTCGAGCGGGCGAAGGCGACGGTAGCCCGGCAGTCGCGCCAGCGCACCGGCCAGGCCGCTGGCCTCGGCGAACAGCCAGGCCAGGCCTGGCGCACGCCCGCCGCTCCACTGCGCGGCGCCGTCCGGATAGGCGAGCTGGGCGCCGGCGATGCCGAGCGACGGGTCCGCGTCGAACGCCTCGATCAGCACGTCCAGACCGCCGGGGCGAAGCTCCGTGTCGCTGTTGAGCAGCAGCCGCACCGCGCCTGAGGCCAGGCGCAGACCGGTGTTGGCCGCCGCGGTAAAGCCGCGCGGCACTTCGTGGCGCACGACGCGCACGCCGGGGAATCGCACGCGAACCTCCGCCGCGGTGTCATCCCCGCTGCCGTCGTCGACGAGGATGATCTCGGAGTCCGCGACGCGCGCAGCGGCCTCGATCGAGGCGAGACACCGGATCGTCAACGCTCGTGTGTCTCGCGACGGCACGACGATCGAGAGAGCGGGAGGCGCCACGGACCGGTATCGTAGTACAAAACCGCGCCGGCGCGGGCCCGACGGTTCGGCTGGTTCCCGGACAGCATTCATGAGATAACAAGGGCCAGTATTCGGGCCGATACGACGGTAGGTTGACCTGTCACCCTGGCCCGAATTCCATGAGATCACGTTTTCCGTCACTGCCGTCGGCGTCCGTGCTCGCGGTCACCGTCCTGGCCGGCCTGGCGGCCGTGTCGTCGCGCGCGCCGCATGTGGAACGCCCGGCCGCCGTCGAGCGCGAGCGCGGATCGGACGACCCGCTCGAAGCCGTGCGCTGGATTCAGATGGCCCAGCGCGACGAGTTCGGCAACATCGCGCCCAACGGGCTCATGAACGCCAAGCGGCAGGTGGACGCCATGCGCGCGCGGCAGCGCGCGGCAGCCGGACGGCCTGAGCCGATCGCGTCTATCGCGGGGATCGGCCGCAATGCCTGGACGTGGATCGGCCCCGGCAACATCGGCGGCCGCACGCGGGCGATCTCGATCAATCCCAACGACACGCAGGACATTCTGGCCGCGGGCGTCGCCGGCGGCATCTGGCGCACGTTCGACGCCGGCGGGGGCTGGACGCCGATCGACGACTTCATGGCGAACCTGGCCGTCAGCACCATCGCGCGCCGGCCGGGCGAACCGGGCACGATCCTGGCCGGCACGGGCGAAGGGTTCTTCAACGCGGACTCGATCCGCGGCGCGGGCGTGTTCCGCTCGACCGACAACGGCGCGTCCTGGACGCAGCTCGGCTCCACGACGGGCGCCGAGTTCCTGTACGTCAACCGCCTCGCGTTTTCGGCCGACGGCAGCACGGTGCTGGCCGCCACGCGGAGCGGACTCTTCCGGAGCACGGACGTCGGTGACGGGTGGGACCAGCGGCTGTCGGTCTCCAACATGACCGACGTGAGGTTCCTGCCGGGCAGCAGCACGCAGGCCGTCGTATCCGGCTTCAGCAAGAACGCCTACTACTCGTCCGACGGCGGCGTCACCTGGACGCTCAGCGGCGGCCTCTCGGGCGGCGCCGGTTCGTTCAACCGCGTCGAACTCGGCGTGTCGAATTCATCGCCGCTCACGGTCTACGCCTCGTACGCCGCAGGGGGTACGTCGTCCACGCCGGCGGCCGAGGTGTGGAAAAGCACGAACGGCGGCGCGAGCTACTCGCTGACGTCGGCGCCGGGACATCTCAGCAGCCAGGGCTGGTACGACAACGCCGTGTGGATCGATCCCACGAACGTCAATCACGTCGTACTCGGCGGCGTCAGCCGCTACCGGAGCACCGACGGCACGAACTTCGGCGTCATGGGCGGCACGATCCACGTCGACCACCACATCATCGTGAGCGATCCCGGGTACGACGGCGGCGGCAATCGCAGGGTCTACTACGGCAACGACGGCGGCGTGTACCGCCTCGAGGACTCGCTCGGCACGAGCTTCACGCGGCTCAACAACAACTACGGCGTCACGCAGTTCTACGGCGGCGCAGGTCACGCGGCAAGCGGCAAGATCGTCGGCGGCACGCAGGACAACGGCACGCTCGTCTACACGCCCGCCGGCGGGCCGCAGAACTGGACGTCGATGTTCGGCGGCGACGGCGGGTTCTCCGCCGCCGACCAGACGGATCCCAACTATCTGTACGGCGAACTCCAGTGGCTCGGCGTGCACCGCAGCTCGAACGGCGGCGCGAGCTCGACCCGGCTCGACGGCTGCAGCAAAGGGCCGCCCTACCGGCTCGACGACGCCTGCGACCAGTTGACGAACTTCATCTCGCCCATCCTGCTCGATCCCAACGAGCCGAACCGGCTGCTGGCCGGCGCCCGCCGGCTCTGGCGCACGAACGACGTGCGGACGCCCACCACCGGCAGCACGGGCCCGGCCTGGGCCTGGATCAAGAGCGAGACCTTCAATAACAGCAACATCAGTTCCATCACCGTGGCCGTCGGCAATTCCGATCTCGTGTGGATCGGTCACAACAACGGCGACGTCTACAAGACCACCAACGGCACGGACCCCTCGCCCATCTGGACCAAGGTGGATGACGGCTGGCTGCCGGGCCGGACGGCCACGTCCATCGCGCTCGACCCGGCCAACCCGGACGTCGTCTACGTCTCGTTCGGCGGCTTCTCGACGGGCAACGTGTGGCGCTCGACCAACGCGGGCGCGACGTGGTCGGACGTCTCGGGGGGCCTGCCGAGCGCCCCCGTCCGGTCCGTGGTGACCCATCCGACCGTGGCCAACTGGATCTACGCCGGTACGGACGTCGGCGTGTTCGCCAGCGAGACGGCGGGTGCGAGCTGGCAGGTGCCGCACGACGGGCCGGCCAACGTCGCCGTCTTTCAGCTCTTCTGGATGAACCTGACGCTCGTCGCCGTGACGCACGGGCGCGGCATGTACACGGCCGATGCCTCGTCATCGGCGCCGAATGTGACGCTGCACCCGACGAACCGCAGCGTGGTCACGGGCGGCACCGTGTCATTCACGGCAGCGGCCAGCGGCCTTCCTGCTCCGACCTGGCAGTGGCAGGTGTGGAACGGCATGGTCTGGGTCGATCTCGCCAACACGCCGCCGTACTCCGGCGTGACGACGCCGACGCTGACCATCACCGGGGCCGCGCCCGGTCTGAACGGCGCGTACTACCGCGCGGTCGTGAGCAACGCGGCCGGGGTGACGACGACCGCGGCCGGGCAGCTGACCGTGTACGGCGCGGGCGCCAACTTCATCCAGAACGGCGATTTCAGCGGCGGGCCCGCCCCCTGGCAGGTGTTCGAGATCCCGGACATCGTCTGGAACATCGTGGGCGGCGTGTTCGAGTTCTACCGCCAGAGCCCGCCCACGACCGCGTCGGGCCAGGCGGTCGTGTTCCAGCACACGGGCACTGCCGTGGGCGCCGGCACGCCGCTCGCGGCCTCGTTCGACCTGGGCAACACGAGCAGCGTGCGCAAGCGCATCACGGTCCTGATCCTCGACAGCACCTTCGCGGACCTCCACGTGTGCACGTTCTTCCTCGGCCCGAACGCGCCGCTGCGCACGTACCAGATGCGGACGCACTCGAATCAGGTCTGGGCCAACGCCGCGATCTACTTCTATGCCGCGACCGGCGGCAGCAACGGCGGCAACTATCAGCTCGATAACGTCTCGCTGGCCTACGATCCGGCGGCGTCAGCCACGCGAACAGACTGCATCGACCCGACGGCGCCCGTGCCGCCCGGCGGCGCCTCGAGCGCCAATCTCCTGACCAACGGTGACTTCGGCGCGGGTCTCTCGCCCTGGGGCACGTTCGGCGCCATCGTGTGGCAGATTGCAGGCGGCGTGTTCGAGTTCTACCGGTCCGCCGGCCTGCCGACGCCGGCGGCGGTCGTGTTCCAGAACACCGGCGTGGCGATGCCGGCCGGCCAGATCGTGACCGCGACGTTCCAGCTGGGCAACAGCAGCGGCCAGCGCCAGCGCGTGACCGTGCTGGTCCAGGACGGCGACTTCACCGATCTCACGGCGTGCACGTTCTGGCTCCTGCCCGGCCAGGCGCTCGGCACGTACACGATGCGGACGTTTGCGACCAAGGCTTGGACCAACGCGACCGTGTCGATCTACTCGGCCACGGTCGGCGTGTATCAGTGGATCAGGGTCGACAACGCCACGCTGCAGACCACGCCGGCGTCAACCGCGCTCGGCACCGAGTGCTTCGAGCCGCCCCCGGGACCGATCGCGGCGCCAGGTCACGGCGCCTTGACCGCGACGACGCGCCAGAAGTCAGGCAGGTAGCGCTCCTCGAAGGCCGGTCTCCGCCCGGAATCGGCGAGCGCGTCTTGATAATCCCGGGCGAGCGCCGCCGTGTACTCACCCAGGTTCACCTGCAGCGCGGCGTCGACGGAGGGCGGCAGGCCGGGCCTCGTCTCGGCGACGTAGCGTTCGAACGCCGACCGCATGCCCTCGACGAGCGCCGGCACGTCGCCGAACGCCGTCTCCTCCGGGATCGTGCCCACCACCGCGAACTGGCAGCCGAGGCCCTCGAGCTGGCGCCGGTAGTCGTCGAGATTGAAGTAATCGCCCACGTCATACGCGAAGCGGAAGGCTGAGCGATGGTAGGCCATCGCCTGCTCGCGATCGAGCAACGTGATGCCGAACAGGCTGAAGTGTCCGTCGCGGGCGACGAAGCGCAGGCTGTGCCGGTTCGGGATCTCGAGAAGCGCCAGTCCACCGGGGTTGAGGAGCCGCGCCACGTGCGCGAGCGCGCGCGGCACATCCAGCACGTGCTCGATCACGTCGACGACGGTGACGACGTCGTGCCGGCCGAGCGCGTCGACCAGTCGATCGTCGAGGATGTCTCCGGCCGTCACCACCTCGTCGGCGTCCATTCGGCCGTGGTCGCGACAGTTGGCGCGCGCGAGCCCCACGCGCTCGGCGTCGATCTCGATGCCGCGCACCTCGTAGCCGCGGCCGGCAAACGCGGCGAGCAGGCCGCCGAAGCCGCAGCCGACGTCGAGAAACCGGCGAGGAGCGCGCGAGAGCTGCGGCAGGGCGAAGATGAGGTCGCACAAGTCGCGCCCGCGGCGGTTGGTGGACATCGCGTAGTCGAACCAGACCGAATCCGGCGGCGGCAGCTCCAGAATCTCGTCCACCGACGCGAACTCGCGCCCGGCGTGCCGGCCGCCGGGCTGCGTCCAGAAGGCCAGGTACGTGGACGCGTATTCGGGGCCGACGCCGTAGCGGTCCTTCAGCTCCTGAATAAGGCGCGCCGACGGCACGGCTAGCCGCCCCCCGGCGGATCGACAGCGACAATCGGGCGCCGCGCCCGACGCCCGAGGTCCGCCAGTTGCAGCACGAGCAGCCTGAGCTGCGCGTACTTCCGGAAGGCGGCGTCGATCAGACGATCGAGGCGGCCCGGCACGCTGCGGTCGAGGTACGTCCCCACCAGAAGTTTCAGCGTCGTCCCGAGGCCGCTCTCCATGGGGATGTAGAGGTCCCGCTGGCCGAGGTACGCGACGCAGTGCCCGGCGACGAGCGTGCGGCGGACGTGGGCGCGCGTGAACCGCGCCGGCTCGACGTCATGCAGGACCCAGGCCTGCGGCAGGATCGCGATGCGGTAGCCCAGGCGCTGAACGAGCGCGGCGGCGATGACTTCTTCCCCGCCCCAGAAGTTGTCGCCCACCCGCCCGTAACGCAGCCGGAATCCGCCAATCGCCAGGAGCGCGGCCCGCCGCGCCGACCAGTTGGCGCCCCACGGGAACTCCCACCAGTGCCGGACCTCGGTGTAGCCGCCGAAGCCGGGCACGAACTGGCTCCAGTATTTCTCCCAACCCGGCTTCAGGCCGCTCGGCCGCGGCGCCGGAATCTTGAGCCGGATGTGGCCGCCGATCACGCCGGTGTCCGGATGCGCGTCGAACGCCGCGTACAGGTGCTCGAGCCACCGCTCGTCGGCGACGGCGTCGTCGTCGAGCAGGCAGACGAGCTCGCCGCGCGCCTCGGCGATGCCGGCGTTGCGGGCGGCCGACAGGCCGAGGATGGGACACGCGACAAGGCGCAGGTGGCCGGGCAGGTCGCGTCGGTGCAGATCGCGCACGCCGGCCAGCGCCCGCGCCAGCTCCGGCCGGCTGGGCGCGTTGTTCACGACCAGCACTTCGTACGTCTCGGATGGCACCGTTTGCGTCAAGGCGGACCGAATGGCGGTCATGACGCGCTCGCCGAACCGGTGCGTGCAGATGACCACCGTGGCCTTGAGCGTCGGCGCCCGCGGGCGCTCGATGAGGGCCTCGAGGCGCGCCAGGTGGCTGGCCCGGGCGCGGACGTCGACGGCATGGAAGAGCGCATCCACGTCGGCGGCCCCGAGCCAACCCCGGCCGAACGGCGTGAGATCAGGCAGCGCCGCCCGCGAGCCGACCGTCACGCAGAGATCCCAGCGTTCGGCGACGGACGCCGGCAACGCCGACGCGGGCGTCGCCAGGACGGCCAGCGCCCCCGGCGGAAGATCCGGCGGCGGGTCGCCTGGCGCACCCGGATCCGACGCCGCCCGTAGGTGCACCACGGGCACCCAGGCCTCCGGCAGTTGCTGCAGGGGAAACTGACGCCGGTACACGAGGTGGCCGGCCTGCTTCACGCGGCGCTCGATCGCCTGCGCCAGGTCGGAGGCGTCGCCGTCGACGATCCAGAGGAGCGGCGACAGGCAGAAGTCGCGGCGGAACTCCTCGAAGACCATCAGCCGCTCGCGGTTCCTGAGCATCCCGAGCTCCTCCCACCGGGCGGACAGCGACGCGCCGTGGAACCGGTAGTCATACACAGGCTCCGTGAACCGCGTGTGGCGCAGCGTCATGAGCGCGTTGACGCGCATCCAGTAGTCGTAGTCTTCGGACACGAACCGGAACGGGCTGTACTCGCCGAGGAGCATCGCGACGCGGCGCCGGTAGAGAAACGCCGCGCCGACGGAGTTGTTCGGCCAGACGTTCAGCTCCGAGGTCGTCACTGGCAGGTGCACGTGCTCGCTGCCGGGCGGACGCTGATAGCCGTTGTACTCCTGCGCGCCTCGCATGGAGCGGCCTTCCGCGTCGATGAGGTCGAGATTGGCATACACCATGTCGCAGGCCGGCCGCGCCGACAGGTCTCGCACGAGCCGGTCGAGGCAGTCGGGCTTCATCCGGTTGTCGCAGCTCGTCCAGGTGATGAACGCCCCGCGCGCGCGCCGCACGCCCTCCGTGAGCGTGCGCGGCAGCTTGCGGTTCTCCTGGTGCACGACCGTCACACGCGGGTCCCGCCGCGCGTACTCGTCCGCGATCGCCCCCGTGGCGTCCGTCGATCCGTCGTCGACGATGATGAGCTCGAAGCGGGCGTAGGTTTGCGCGAGCACGCTGTCGACGGCCTCACGGATGAGGTCGGCGCCGTTGTAGGCCGGCAAGACGATGGACACGAGGCCTGGCTCGCCCGGTGCGCGCACGCCGGCCAGATGCAGCCCGTACGTCGCCTGCCGCTCGCGGCGGTAGCGGTCGAACACGTACTCGTAGGGGTTCATCAGGAGGCGGCCGGTCCGGCGTCGAAGCGCCTGGCGCCAGCCGAGCGGCACGGCCGCATGGTAGATCCCGCGGGCCATCCGGCCCACGGCCGCGCCCGGGTCACGCACGAGCCCGGCCAGCGCGGCGCGGCGCCGCCAGTACCACGTCGCGAACCGCCACGCCTTCGTCTGGACGACGCGGCCCATCTGGTCCTCGAGCACCGCCGCCCGGCGCGCCTCTTCCGCGAAACGTGCTTCGGTGTACGCCACCTGCGCGGTGAGCTCCGCGACCGCCGGATCGACCGACGGCGGGGCCGGCGGCGCCTCGGCGGCGGGGACCGCGACCGACTCCCGCACCTGCTCCATCAATCGGGTGGTCACGGTCGCGAGCGCCGAGGTGGCGCGCGCCCGATCGGCGGTCGCGGCGTCCCGCTCCGCGCGCAAGCGCTCCGCTTCAGCCGTCCGATCGTCGAGCCGGCGCGCCTGCTCGCTGAGGCGCACCTTGATCTCCGCCACCTCGTGGCGCAACGCATTGGCCGCCGCGCTCGCGGCCGCCGCGGCCTTGGCCGCGCGACCGACCTCGCGCGCTTGCGCCGCCAGATCCGACGTCAGGCGCACGACGTTGGCGTCGTTCACCTCGGCGCGTTTGACCTGTCTCGCATAGGTCAGAGACAGCAGGTCGTTCAACTCCGCCGAGGGCGGGCGTGCCGGCCGGTCGCGTTCCGCCAGCAGCCGCGCCGCAAGCGCCGCGTTGGCGGCCGCGGCATCGCGGAGTCCGCGGTGCGTGGCGGCGAGCTGCCGGCTGATGGCGTCCTGCTCGCGCAACGCGCGCTCGAGGCACGCCGAGATTGCGACCGCCGTCACGTCGCCGAGGTCCAGCGCATACTCGGCCAGTCCGAGGCGCTCCATCACCGCCGTCACCTTCCGGTCGTAGGCCAGCGCGACCATCGGAACGCCGGCGTTGCCGGCCAGGATGACGGCGTGCAGCCGCATGCCGAGCACCACGTCGGCGCCGGCGATCAGAGCCTGGACCTGGCAGGCGTCGAACGCGGGCTCGGCGACGACGGCCCGGTCGCCGTGCCGCATCACGCTGCGCAGGCGTTCGGCGACCGCGTCGTCGCCGAGGCCGTGCTCGGCCCGAGCCTGGAAGCACAGGAACACGGTCACGGCGTCGTGGGCGTCCACGATCTGGTCGAGGGCGGCCGCCACGTGGGCCTGCCAGGCCTCGGATCGCACGCCGACATCCCAGTGGCGCAAGGCCACGGCGACCACCGGACGGCCGGCCGGAACGCCGAGCCGATCGAGGGCGTCCCGTCCCTCGCGACGGGACGGCGCCTGCAGTACGAATGCGGGATCCGCCGTGACCTCGACGCGCGTCGCGTCCGCGCCGATCTCGCCGACGAGGGCGCGCGAGCCGGCGTCGCGCACGGTCGCGGCGTCGGCCCGATCGAAGGCGAGCCGCGTGTAGCGCCGGCCGGCCTCCGACCGGAGCGGGCCGACACCGACGGCGGCCAGCATGAGCGGCTTACGAAAAATCGTCGCCAGCACGGGAAAGGCCGCGAACAACGTCAGCCCCCAGTGCCACCGTGAGAGCAGCGTGGCCTCGTCCACGCCCTGGTAGTCGTGAAACAGCCCGCCCCCGCCGACGAGGATCAGGTCGGCCGCCTCGGCGGCGTCGATGAGCGCCGGAACGTCGCGCTCGTGAACCGCCTGCACGTCGTACGTCTCACTCGTGGCCTCGGGCTCTCCTGAGACGACGGTCGCACGAAGGTCGGGCAGCAGGCGCCGCAGTTCTTCGAGCAGCACGTGGAGAATCGCTTCGTCGCCGAGATTGCCGTGTCCGTAGTAGCCGGCAATGAGAACCCGGTTGGTCGGGCCGCGGGCATCGAGCATCGGCGAAGCCGGGTACGCGGCCGGCACGTACTCGCCGCTCGCCTCGTCGTGCCGGCCGTCGGGCAGATCGAGAACGCTCGCGGCCCCGGCCGTCGCCGCGCCGGCGTCAGGGTCAGACGGGCGGAGCAGGCGATCCCAGTGGGCCGTCCACGCGGCCGCCGCCGTGGTCCAGCTCCACGGCGTGCGCATGGCGTTCTCGCGAATGCGGGCGCGGCGGGCGGGATCGTGCGACAGGGCGAGGACGAGCCTCGCCATGCGATCGTGGCACGCCGCGCTGGTATGCGGTTCCCCGACGAGGTAGCCATCGTGGCTGCTGCGGATGAGTTCACCGAACGCCCCGACGTCGCTGGCCACGACGATGAGCCCGGCGCGCTTGGCTTCCTGCACCGCGATGCCGAAGCCCTCCTCCATCGCCTGCGGCGCGAGCAGGTACTCGTACTTGTAGAGGCGCGGCACGAGCGCCGCCTGACCCATCAGGCCGTGGAACACGAGACCGGGTTCGGGCGTCGGGACGTCGCCGTCACGGCCCCAGAGGCGCGCGCCCCCGAAGACATCCAGGTGGAAGCGGTCGTCCCGGGCGCGCAGGCGTCGCAGGACCTCGAGGGAGGTGGCCAGGCCCTTTTCCGGCGATCCGATGTACGCCAGCGCGAACGGGTCGCGCCGGGGCGGGGCGGCCTCGACGGCCTCGAAGGCCGCCTGGTTGAGGCCGTTGTAGCAGACGAACAGCCGCGACGCCGGCACGCCCCATCGCTCCTGGCAGACGCGGCGCAGGAAATTACTCGCGACGTACACGAAGTCCGCGGCCACGAGGTCGAGGTCCGCCGGCTTGGGCACGCCCTGTACCCACACCAGGCGCAGGCGCGCGCGCAGCCGAACGTCGCGAAGCGGCGCGAACGAGAGGTCGCCGCCCGTGGACATGGCGACAAACACGTCCGTGTCGACGCCGGTCGCGCGCGCGAGCGGCAGGTACCGGACGCCGGCATGCGTCACGGGCTCGGCCGTGTTGACGTAGGCCGTCACGTCGTGACCGGCCGCCGCGAGCGCGTGCAGCATCGAGAGACGCGCGGTTATTCCGCCGCCGACGCCGGTGGCGTCGAGCGTACGGCCGTCGTACACCTGGCCGCGATCCGGCGAGTACAGCACCACGCGGTACGGCATCAACGCCTGGAATTAGACATCGAACTGGGGGAAACGATCGAACAGGAGCCGCTCCCGATGGCGGACGAAGGCTTTGAGCGCGGGATCGTAGTACCGCGTCCAGTGCTGCTCGGCCGTCCGACCGCCCTCGGGCGGCAAGATGCGATCCGCCTGTCGCACGAACGCCACGGCGGTCCGCGGGTACCCCATGCGCAGGAGCCAGGCGTACAGGGCGTCGTTCAGCCGCGACTGATCCAGGAACGCCATGTCTTCGGTGCCGGCGTCCCAGGCGGCGCCCGGCGCCCCGTCGCAAAGTCGCCGCCACGCGCCGTCCGGATCGCGGGCGAACGACTCGAGGAACTGGTAGGTATGGAAGCCAGGCCGGTCGTCGCCCCGACCCGGACAGGCCGGCACGGAGACGGCGTTCGTCAGGCGGACGAACTCCTCGAAGGTCAGATCGGGGTACCGGGGGTACTGCCGCGAGAGCTCGGCGACCGGGCCGAACATGTCCGGCGCCCGGCGCCACCAGCCGAACTCGTACTGCGACGCGTAGCGATCGTACGGGTTCCTGATGGTGGCCACGACCGGCAGGCCGGCGTAGGTTGTCGGGATGTCCGCGCGACGCCCGTGCTGATGGCGCGGGCCGATCATGACCTTGAACGCGCGCCCTGGCTGGGGTGCCGGTGCCTCGGTCAGCCGATCCGGGTCGAGGTAGACCGTCTCGACCCGATCGCCCTGCGCCTCGTGCAGGCGCGACAGGACAGCCGTGACGAACGTGCCCCCGGTCTTGGGCTGGTGGAGGAAGACGAACCGGCTGGTGACAAACATCACTCCCGGCGCGTGACGCGGACGTTTCTCACGCGCCAGATCGCCGGCTCGCCGCCCGCCGTGGCGTACACGAACTGCACCAGGATCGCGTGACCGGCGTACTCGCTGAGATCGACGTCGACCTCCGTCCACGCCTCGTCGGGCGGCACGCGTGCGAGGGCGTGCCACGTGATGCCATCCAGACTCACCTGCACCTCCGCCGCCCCCGGCGGCCCGGCGACCGAAGACGCGAACACCAGGCGCGCGTCGGCCACGCCCGTGAGGTCAATTGGGCGCTGCCACCGCAGGACGCGCGCGCCCAGGGCATCGACCATCGTCATCCACTCGCCGGGCGCCGCGTCGAAGTTCACGCGCGCAAACGACGCGCCGGGCGGGCGCGCGGGCGACTGCGCGGCAGCCGGCGCTCGGGCCTGGCCGCCGCTCCGACCGGCACCCTCGCGAAAGAACGGCGGCGTCACGACCTCGATCGGCTCCAGGCACTCGGTGCCCTGGATGGCCGAGCCTGGCGTGCGCGTGAGGCTGGCGTTGTCGAGTCGGATCCACTGATCGGTCCCGACGGTCGCGCCGTAGATCGACAGCGCGGCGCCCGTTCCGGCGCCCGCCGCCCACGCCTTGGTGGCGCGCATCTTCATCTGGTACGTGGAGAGCGGGAGCCCGGGCGGGAGCCAAAACGTGCACGCGGCGAGGTCCGAGAAGTCGTTGGCGTGAATGAGCACGGTGACGCGCTTGCGAATCGGGCTGGAGTTGCCCAGATCGAACGTCGCGGTCAGGAACTCGTTCAGGGCGACGGCCGCTCCGGTGGCCTGGAGGACGACGCCGGCCGGCAAGCCGGCGTTCCGGATGAACTGGAACACGCCGTTCGTCACCTGCCCGGTAATCGTGCCGAACGTCGTCCAGGGCGCGAGGCCGGCGCTGAAGTCGCCGTTCGTCAGGAGACTGGCGCTTTCCGCTCCGCCGGGTGGCAAGGGCGACGTCGGGTCGACGCAGTCGGTCCGCACGTTCGAGCCGTTCGGGTTGAAGTTGAGCGACACGTTATCGAGCCGGTAGTAGCCGCCGTTGGTCGCGAACGTGCCCGTGCTCGCCGCATAGAAATAGACCGACGCGTTGGCCCACGACTTCGTGGTATGCGTCCGCATGCGATACGTCCGCATCGGGGCGGCGGCCTCGAGCCAGAACGTGCAGACGGTGATGTCGCTGAAGTCCGCGTCGATCAGCAGGACGCTGATGCGCTTGCGGATGTTGGCGCTGTTGCCCAGGTCGAACGTCGCCTCGATCGGCGTGCCGGTGACGGCCAGCCCCGTGTTCTGGAAGATCGTGGCCTGCGTGGCGGAGCCGCCGGCGCGATTGAACCAGAACTCGCCGCCCGAGACCAACGATTCCATGTTGCCGGGCGGCGTCTCGAACAGCAGCCAGCCCGTGGTGCCCGCGCCAAACGTCCCGTTGGTGATGAGGTTGGCCGGCAGGACGTTGAGCCGGGCCGCCTTGCTCGTGCTCGATCCGGACATGTTCGCCACGATGACACGGAAGAGATAGGTGTTCTGCGCGAGCGTCGTGCCCGTAATCGTGAGCGTCGGCGTCGTCGCGCCGCTGTACACGCCGTCGACGACGTTCGTCCACATGCCGCCGTTGTCGATCGAGACCTGCCACTGGAACGTCTTCGTGGGCGCGCCAAAGGCATCGACAGCAAACCGCGCCGTCTGGCCCACGGTCACGGTCTGGTCGCGCGGCTGCTTCGTGATGGCCGGCTCCGAGCCCGCGGGGAACGCAACGAGCAACGCGCCGTCCGACACCGCCGTGCCGAGGTCGTTGCTGACGATCACGCCGTAGTAGCCATAGTCCAGCCACTGCACGTTGGGGAGCGACAGCATGGCGGACGTTGCGCCCGGAATGGCAGTGCCGTTTTTCGTCCACTGGTACCGGAGCGTCGGGTTGCCGGCGGCCGTCACCGAGAAGTTGGCCGTGGTGCCGATGGTCACGAACTGCGGCGCCGGCTGGGCCGTAATCGTCGGCGCGCCCGCGGTCGGCGTGCAGGAGTAGATCGCGACGTTGTCGACCATCCAGCCGGTCGCCGACACGATGTTGTCGGTGCCGATCCGGAAGCGCAGCCGGACGCTCTGGCCGGCAAGCATGGCGAGATTCAGCCGCGTCGGCTTGTACCCGTACGACGCCATCGAGAACGCGAGGCGGTTGGCGAGCGGATTGCCGAATCCCACCGGGATCGTGCTGTCCGGCATGAGCCCGCCGTCGATGAGCGGTATGCCATCCTGCCAGGTCATCCCGCCGTCATTGCTGTACTCGACCACCCCGCCGTCAAATACGGGCTCGAAGTCCGGCGTGTGGACGAACATCGCCCGCGCGCCGGCGGGGAGCATGACGCTGGACGTCATGGCTATTCGATGGTCGGAGATGCTCCCGGGGTTCGGGCCGTAGCTGGCGACGCCGCCTTCGTAGACGTGGAAGGTCTGGAGGCCCCACTGCGTAGCGGTGGTGGACGACACGCCCCACGGCGGCGACATCGTGTCGAACCCGTCGTTGAACAGGTAGCTTGTGGTGCCGCCCGTCGGACAGATCGAGGGCATGGACATGGACTGGAAGTCGGGGCAGCCCCACTGCGCGTTCATCTCGACGGCGAGGAGCGCGTAGTACACCTGCGCGCAGTCGGCCGCCGTGATCCCGCTCGTGCCGATCAGATCCGAGCAGGCCTGCATGAGCGCGTTGAAGTTGTCGAGGAACCCGGATGAGTTCGTCAGGTAGACCGTCAGCGCCCGATACTGGATCTGGCCCGCTTTGACCAGCCCGACGCCCGTCACCGAGTGGCCGTTGTACGTGCCGCCGTCCACCATCAGCGCGAAGGCGTGGTTGGGCACGCCGCTGTTGGTGTGCACGCCGCCGCCGTCGGACGTGGTATCGCACCAGAAAAACAGCACGTCGCTCATCTTCCCGGGATTGAAGTACAGCGTCGGGTCCATCATGTTGCGGATCGCGCCGATCGGCAGATCCTCGCCAACCTCCCAGCGCACTCCCGGTGTGTCCGTCGGCGTGACGTTCAGGAGGTCGATCGCCTCGCCGAAGCTGTCGGAATACGACTCGTTCAGCGCGCCGGACTGGACGAAGTAGAAGAGGTTGGCCTCGCGCTCCGTGACGGCGTGCGTGATCTCGTGACCGACCACATCGTCCGCACTGGCAAAGCCGAGGCAGTAGACCATCTGGACGCTGTTCCAGAAGGCGTTCGGACAGCTCACGCCGTCGTTCCAGTTGACCGAGGACACGATCGTCGCGCCGGCCCCGTCGTAGCTGTCGCGCCCGTGCTGCATGAAGAAGTAGTCGTAGGTCACGCCCGACAGGGTGTAGGCGTCGTCGACGTCGACGTTGCCCGTGGGCGGCTGTCCTTCGGATCGGGCGAGTGTGCCCGGCAACCCGCCCATGCCGTTCGCGTTGTACACCTGCCGGTTCTTCGCCTCGTGCCGCTGGCTGAAATGGAGGAGGACCGCGCCCGTCTTGGCATCCACCCAGATGTACTCGCGCAGACTGACGTTGGTGGCTTCGATGAACCACGCGAGACGCGACGGACTGCCGGTCTTGTGCTCCAGGAACCCGCGGTTGAAGACCTCGAGCCGGGGCTCGCTGAGCCGGACGCCCGCGAGCGCCGCCGGCTTGTACTTGGCGACGACGGACCGCGCGGCCGCTTGCGCGCTGGCCGGCGCCACCTCCGGGCGGACGTCGTCGGGCAGCCGCTCGAGGACGCGCCCGTTGGCCGCCATGACGCGCGAGCCCTTCAGGTGCACCAGGAACTGCCCGCCGGTGACGGGTACGCCTTCATGGAGCTGCTGGAACTTGACGTGCTCGACGCCCAGCTCGTCACGCTTGGGCGGCCCGGCCACCATGACCTGGGTCCGATCGCCGAGGCCAAAGGCGGCGCCGTACAGATCGACGAACAGGGCCGCGCGTGAGGCGGCGGGCTCCGTCTCGGCCGCCGGCAGGCGCACGCCCTGGCCGCGAGTCGCGGCAAAGGTGGCCCGGCCGGACTCCGGCGAGACCTGGGTGATGGCGAGCCCTTCGCCCGGCTCGCTCAGGCTCTGGATCATCGGCCCCGATCCGCGGCCGGCCTGATCCGTGGCCCGTAACGTCCAGGGCGCCGCAAAAACAACGGCCAGCGCGGCCAGAGCGGCTCCGATGTGCAGACGTCTCATTCAGTCCTCGGTCCGGGGTCCTGGGTCCGGCGGTCCTTCACATTCTTTCGCCATGACGTGCGCCTGCTCGGCGGTCACCGCCACGGCCGTCAGTCGCTCCAGCGCGATCCGTCGTTCCTCGACCGGCGGGCACGGCGCCTTGGGGCACTTCACGTCGACCTGTCGCACGACCCACGTGTAACGCGCGCTGACATAGCCGGCTGCATACCGCGCGACGTCGATGGACGTGTCGTCGAGGTACGTCGAATGCGTGCCCCCGCAGAGGACCGTCAGCGCCCAGCGGGCGCCGATGCGCTCGAGCCTGGCCACGCCGCGGTTCTCGAGGGCGTCGCCGACGCGGCGCTCCCACTTCGCAAGCGGCCCCGGCGCGGCCGGCCTGGCCGGCGCCGCCTGGGGCGCCGGTACGATCTCGGGGGGCCGCGGCCCGGACGCGTCGGGCGTCGAGCTGCAGCTCGCGGCGAGCACGACGACAGCCGTCACACGAGAACTCGTCCAGCGTCCGCGCACGGGATACGGCAGAGCCTACCTCTACGTCCAGCTCGACTGCAATCGGGTACCCCCGGACGGTACAATGTCGTCGTTGATCGACCTCCTCGTTCCGCCGGAGCGCGCGGCCGAGCTCCGGGCGCTTGCCGTCACCGCGCCGTCGTGGACGCTTTCCCCGTCGGAGTTGTGCGATCTCGAACTCCTGCTGTCGGGCGCCTTCGCGCCCTTGTCCGGATTCCAGGGACGGGCCGACGTCGAGGCGGTGTGTGCGTCGATGCGCCTCTCCGACGGCCGGCTGTGGCCGATCCCCGTCACGCTCGACGTGGACGAGGCGCTGGCGCGAACGCTCGCGCCCGAACGGCCGCTCGCGCTGCGCGACGCCGAGGGCGCGATCCTGGCCGTCCTCCGCGTAAGAGATGTCTGGCCGATCGATCGGCAGGCCGAAGCCGAGGCCGTCTACGGCACCGCCGACCCCTCTCACCCCGGCGTTGCGGCGATGCTGGCGCTCTCGGGCACCTGGAGCGTCGGCGGACCCGTCGAAGGGTTGGCTCGCCCGCGGCACGACGACTTTCGCGCGCTGCGCCTGACCCCGGCCGAGACGCGCGCGCGCATTGCCGCCGCCGGCTGGCCCCGCACCGTCGCGTTCCAGACGCGCAATCCAATGCATCGGGCTCACGTCGCGCTGACGGTCCGGGCGGCTCAAAGCGTCGGCGCGGGCCTCCTCCTCCACCCGGTCGTCGGCGTCACGAAACCGGGCGACGTGGATTACTACACGCGCGTTCGCTGCTACGAGAAGGTCCTGCCGCACTACCCGGCGGGCCAGGCCATGCTCGCGATTCTCCCGCTGGCCATGCGGATGGCCGGTCCCCGCGAAGCGGTCTGGCACGGCCTGATCCGCCGCACCTTCGGCTGCACCCACCTCATCGTTGGCCGCGACCATGCCGGCGCGGGACTCGACCCGTCCGGCCGCCCGTACCATCCGCCCTACGCCGCACAGGATCTCTTCCGGCGGCACGAGGCGGAAATCGGCCTCCAGATGGTGCCCTTCAGCGAGCTGGTCTACGACGAGGCGCGCGACGCCTTCGTGACTGACGACGAGGTCGGCCCGGCCTCGCGCGTGCTGGCGCTGTCGGGCACCGATCTGCGCCGGCGCCTCCAGCGGGGCGAGGACATCCCGGCATGGTTTACCTTTCCCGAGGTGGCCGAGGAGCTCCGACACGCCCACCCGCCGCGTGCCGGGCAGGGTCTGACCGTGCTCTTCACGGGTCTGTCGGGATCCGGCAAGTCCACGCTGGCGACCGGGCTCCGGGCACGCCTGCTCGAGCGAGGCCGCACGGTGACGCTGCTCGACGGCGACATCGTGCGCCGCCACCTGTCGTCGGAACTCGGCTTCTCGCGCGAGCATCGCGATCTCAACATCCAGCGCATCGCGTTCGTGGCGGCCGAGGTCGCCCGCCACGGCGGCGTCGCGATCTGCGCGCCGATCGCGCCCTACGACGCGGCGCGCCAGGCGGCCCGGCGGCTGGCCCAATCGAGCGGCGGCTTCGTGCTCGTGTACGTGTCGACACCGCTCGACGTCTGCGAGGCGCGCGACCGGAAAGGCCTGTACGCCCAGGCCCGGGCGGGCGTCGTCAAGGCCTTCACGGGCGTGTCCGACCCGTACGAACCGCCAGCCGATGCGGACCTCGTCATCGACACGAGCGCACTCGACCGTGACGCCGCCGTCGATCGCCTCGTCGCGCATCTCGAACGGGAAGGGTATCTGGTGCCGCCCGGCGCGTGATTCGGGGCGCCGCCGACCCGGGCCCGGTGAGGGGGCGACGACTAGAGCTGCGCGCGGAAGTAGAGGAGCGCGGCGCCGACGACGAGGCCCGCGATGGCGCGGTGCTCGCGGTTGGCCCTGGCCCGCGCCCAGCTGAACGGCCGGTCCACGGTCGCCCCTGATCCATCCCGAGGCGGTCGGCCGGTCGCGTAATCCGTGTAGGCCTCGCCAAAGCGACCGACGAGCGTCGCCTCCTCGCTGCGAATGGCGGCGGTCAATGTGACGACCAGGTAGGCGCTGACGAGGATCGCGACCGCAAGGCTCACCGCAGCCCACATGAACCCTGCGCCCATCAGGGCCGAGCCCACGTACAACGGATGACGAACGTAGCGGTAGGGCCCGCTCCGCGTGACCTCGCGCCCTTTTTCAATGTGGCCTGCGGCCCAGACGCGGATCGCCTCGCCGACCGACGCGACCACGAGACCTGCGGCCATCGACGTCGGGGTCGGGCGGGCCAGCCAGAGCGCGACGGCGCCGCACACGAACCCGAGCGGCACGCGCAGGCGCGCCAGTACGCGCGTCACGGCGACGTCCCGGCCGCGCCGAGCCGACGGTCGGCGGCGGCGGCCACATCCTCGACCGACACGGCGGCCAGGCACCAGTCGTCCGCGCCCAGGCGGCATCGGCGCTTGTAGGCACAGTGACAGGCCTCGTGGCGGGAGATGACGACGTCGTCCGCGCTCCAGGGGCCGTTTCGGCGCGGGTTCGTCGGCCCGTACAGGCCGACAGCCGGCACGCCCACCGCGGCGGCGACATGCAGCGGCCCTGTGTCCCCCGACACGATGAGTCGGGCGCCACGCGCCAGCGCGACGACGTCCCGCCAGCTCGTTTCCGGCGCCAGGCGCGCTGCGCCGTCGGCGAAGGCCAGCACGCCGCGGGCCAGGGTGCCCTCTCCCGGCCCCCACAGCACGATGCTGGCCAGTCCGTGCCGATCGCGCAGGATGCGGGCCAGGCGCCCGAAGCGATCCGGCGGCCAGCGCTTGTTTGGCCAGGCTGCCCCCGGGTTGAGCAGCGCGTACGGACCGGCGACCTCCGCCTGCGCGCGCCGCGCCGGGGCCGAATCGACCTCCGCGATCGGGAACTCCGGGGCGCCAGGACGCGCACCCAGGGCGGCGGCCAGGCGCAGGTTTTTCTGAATGACGTGACCGCCCTCTCCGACTTCGATCCGCTCCGTGTAGAACGGTGCGGCGGCCCGCTCGCGAAGCGCCCCGCGGTCGAAGCCGATGACGCGCCGGGCGCCGGACAGGCGCGCAAGCGCCGCCGACTTGAGCAAACCCTGAAAATCGACCGCGGCGTCGTAGCGCCGCTCCCGCAGCGCGCGCCGCGCGTCGATCCACGCGCGCGCCGACCGCCCGCCGAGCGGCACGATCGCCGTGACGTCCGGCACGAGCTCGAGGAACCCGCGATGGGTCGCGTCGACCAGCCAGTCGATGTCGCGCCCTGGATGCGCGCGTCGAAGGGCCGCCACGGCCGGGAGCGTGTGCACCAGATCGCCGAGGCTGCCGAGCCGGACGACGAGCACGCGCGTCATCGCGGCTCCGGCGGCCGCCGGCCGATGTGTTCGATCAAGATGCGCGTCGAGTGGTCCTTGGGGTCGCCGACGATCGCGACGCGTCCGCCGTAGGCTCGCACGACCTCGCGCTCGGGTACGGTGTCGGTCGTGTAGTCCGTGCCCTTGCAGTGCACGTCCGGCTCGAGCCTCTGAAGGAGCCGCTCGACCGATCGCTCGCCGAAGAGCACGACGTAGGCCACGCCGCGGAGAGCTGCGACCATTTCCGCGCGGGCCGCCCCGGGCAGGATGGGACGCCCCGGGCCCTTGAGCGCCCTCACGGACTCGTCGTCGTTTACCGCCACGATCAGGCGCGAGGCTTCGCGCGCGGCGGCTTCGAGGTAGCGCACGTGGCCGACGTGGAGCAGGTCGAAGCAGCCGTTGGCCAGCGCGATCGTGCGGCCGGCGCGCCGGTCGTCAGCCACGAGCGCGGCCAGCTCGGCCGCGGTCACGACGCGCCCGGTCCGTCCGCGGTCGCTCATCGTCCGACGGAGGCGAGCAGCTCGGCGGCGCTGACGGTCGCCGTCCCGCGTTTCATGACGACCAGGCCGCCGGCGTGATTGGCCAGGCGCGCTGCTTCGCCGAACGTCGCGCCCGCCGCGAGCGCCAGCGCGAAGGTCGCAATCACGGTGTCGCCGGCGCCGGTCACGTCCGCGACCTCGTCGGAGCCGACAATCGGCAGGTGCTCGGTCGGACGATCCGGCTCGAACACGGCCATCCCGCGGCTGCCGCGCGTGATGACCACCGCCCGGCACTCGAGGCGGCCGAGGAGCCGCCGCCCGGCGCGCTCGAGCGCCGCCGGATCGTCGCCAATCGTGACGCCGACGAGCGCCTCGACCTCGGATTCGTTCGGCGTGCACGCGGTCATGCCGGTGAAGCCCGCCAGCGCAAACCGCGAGTCGACGAACGTCGGCGGCGGACGTCGTCGCCGGGCCGCCGCGAGCGCCCGCCGCCAGAGGGCCGGTGTCACCAGGCCCGACCCGTAGTCGGAGACGATGACGGCGTCGGCGCGGCGGAGCGCGGCCGCAAACGCCCGCTCCACCCGGCGGACGAGCGCGGGCCGGATCGGGCCGCCGGCGCGGTCGATCCGCACGACCTGCTGCTTGGCCGAGTGCACGCCGCCCGCCAGAATGCGCGTCTTCACGGGCGTGACGACGTCGCCGGCCCGCACGACGCCCGCCGTGGCCGCGCGGCGGGGCAACGCCGCGACGAGGCGGCGTCCGGCGTCGTCGGTCCCGACCACGCCCACGACGTCGACGCGCGCGCCCAGCGCGGCCGCGTTGGCCGCCGCGTTGCCGGCGCCGCCCGGCACGATCTCCGTCGAGTCGTAGCCGAGAATCAGGACCGGCGCTTCCCGCGACACGCGGTCCAGCCGGCCGTAGATGAACTCGTCCGCGATGAGATCGCCGACGACGGCCAGCCGGACGCGGCCAAAGCGGCGCACGATCGCGCGGGCCCGCGCGGCCGAGAGCCGGCCGCTCATCCGGCCTCCTGCCGGCGGCCGGTCTCATCGAGGATCCACGCGGTCGCGGCCATGAGGTCGGCCGCCACGTGCGCCGCACCCGGCATCCGGCCCTCGTGCCGGACGAGTTCTGACTCGCCGTAGCCGGTGCGCACCAGAATGCCGCGCGCGCCCACGGCCGCCGCCAGGCCGATATCGGCTACCTTGTCACCGACCACGAACGATCGCCCCAGGTCGATCGGAAAGCGTGCCTGCGCCTGCTGAATCAGGCCCGGCCTGGGCTTGCGGCAGTCGCACTCGACGCGCAGCGCATCGATGGCCGCCTCAGGGTGATGCGGACAGTAGAACCAGCCGGCAATGCGGCCGCCGGCGGCGTCGATGGCCGCCGCCATGTCGTCGTGCACGCGGCGCACGAAGGCGTCCGTGCAGAACCCGAGGGCGATGCCGCTCTGATTGGTCGTGACGCACACGAGGAAGCCCGCCCGCGTCAGCAGGCGGACCGCGTCGATCGTCCACGGATACCACCGCAGGTCCTCGAGCCGGCTGAGGTAGCCCACGTCATGCACCATGGTCCCGTCGCGGTCGACGAAGACGGCGGGCTGCATGGGTCAGGCGGCCCGGTCCGCGAGCCGCCGCACCACGGCCTCGAACACGCGATCCACGCTGATGCGTTTCATGCAGCGATGATCGATCGGACAGTCGCGCAGCATGCAGGGGCGGCAGAAGACGTCCTCCAGGATGACGTCGTGGCCGCCCAGCGGACGAGTGGCCCGTTCGTCGGTCGGCCCGAAGAGCGCGACGACGGGCCGGCCGAGCGCCGCGGCCAGGTGCATGGCTCCAGAATCATTCGACACGATAACGCGCGTGCGTGCGGCCACGCCCGCCAGCGCGCCCAGGCTCGTACGACCGACGAGGTCGACCACGCGATCGGCGGCCTCCGGCGCGTGCGCGCGGAGCCAGGATTCTATCGCACGGCTTGCCGGGCGGTCGTAGGCCGCGCCGACGAGCACGCAGCGCGCGGCGGTCGACGTCGCGACGCGAGCCATGAGTGCGGCCATTCGGTCGGACGGCCACTGCTTGGCCTGGCCGTAGGCCGCGCCCGGCGCAAAGCCCACCAGGAGGGCATCGGGCGGCAGGCCGTGTCCGGCCAGGAGCGCATCGGCGCGCGCCAGGCTGGCCGGCGAGACGCCGACGCGCGGCAGGAGCGACGCATCGGCCTCACACCCGAGGCCCGACACCAGCGCGCGGTAATACTCGGCCTGATGGCGCCGGGTCGACCGGCGCGGCGGGCGGACCCTTCGCGTCAGCAGCCAGCCGCGCCCGCCTGCGGCGTAGCCCCACCGGGCCGGAATGCGGGCCCGCCACGCCATCCAGGCGGAACGGAACGAGTTCGGCAAGAGAACGGCCAGATCGAACCGGCCGCCGCGGAGCGCGGCGACGATGCCGGCCGGCGAGGCCGGCAGCTCGAGCACGTGATCGGGCGCGGCGTCGGTCTCCTCGCGGAATACGGCCGCCACGGCGGCCGGCGCCGCCACCGTGAGGTCGGCTCCGGGAAACGCCCGCCGCAGCGCCGCCAGGGCCGGCAGCGCCAGGACGGCATCCCCAAGCCAGTTGGGCGGCCTCACGACGATTCGCTCGAATGACGCCATCGTCCCGTCAGTCTTCATCATCGTCGGCCGCCGGGCGCGGGCGGAAGAGCCCCAGCTCGCGGTCGTCGTCCCGCCAGCGCCGGTGCATCCAGAGCCAGAGGTGCGGGTGCCGCCGCACGTACATCTCGAGCACATCGGTGCACCGCTGCGTGACGTCGAACACGGGATCGACCGAGTCCGCGGGCAGTTCGACCGGGTGCTCGTACACCATGCGGTACCGGCCGTGGGGCAGGGGCAGGGCAAAGGCGGGAATGAGCGGTGCGCCCGTGTGGAGAGCCAGGGCGGCAAGCGCCGACGTCGTCGCGGCCGGCCGGTCGAAGAAGTCCACGGTCACGGCGTCGGCGCCATGCATGTGCTGATCGATCAGGACGGCCACGCATTCGTTGGCCTGAAGGGCACGCAACACCCGCCGCATGGCCCCCTGACGGTAGATGACGCGATTGCCCGTCGCGCCCCGCATCTCTTCGAGCAGGTCGTTCAGACGCGCGTTGTCGAGCGGCCGCGCGAGGACCGAAATCGGCGGCAGGACGAGCGCGTGTGCCAGGCCGTGCAGCTCCCAGTACCCGAAGTGGCCCGAGAAAATGATCGCGCCGCGGCCGGCGGCGAGCGCGGCGCGCACCCGTTCCTCGCCGTCGTAGTCGATGCGCGCGCGCATCTGGTCGCGCGTGAGCGCGCTGAACCGGAGGAGGGCCACGAGCAGGCGGCCGAAGTGGGCGAACGTGGCGCGGGCGATGGCGCGGCACTCGTCCGGCGACCGCGTCGGAAACGCCGCCTGCAGCTGGTCGATCGCCAGGCGCCGGTGCGGGCGGTCGATGAGATGGAAGGCGCGGCCGATCGCGGCGCCAATGGCCCCGGCCACCGGCTCGGGCACGCGGCGGACGACGGCTCGGGTCGCCCGGACGAGGCCGTACTCCAATCGGTGACGGATAGTCTCCGCTGTCACGCGCGCGCCTCGCGCAGGCGGGCGTCGAGCCAGGCGTGGAAGGCGCGCTCGGGCTCGACCGTCGCCTCGAGGGGAACGGCGGCAATTGGAACGGGGAGGGGCCGGAGCGGGAGCAGGCGTACGGCGTCCTTTTCGGTCGTCAGCACGTGCGAGGCGCCCGCGTCAGCCACGACGGCCGCCAGGCGCTCGAGGTCGCGCCGACGGTAGCGATGGTGATCGGGGAACGTCACGACGCGCGCGACGGACCAGCCGGCATCCGCGAGCATCCGCTCGAAGCGGCCGGGGCCGGCGATGCCGGCCAGGGCGACGACGGGGGCAGCCGGGGTCGGCGCCGGGCGGCCCGGCTCCAGAGGTGAGGGGACACCCAGCGCGCGGGCGAGCGAGAACACGGCCACCCCCGGCGGCATTGGCGGCAGGTCGTCCGCGCGGCCGTCGATGACGGCGGCGTCGGCGCGGGCCAGCGCCGATGGTGGCTCGCGCAATCGTCCGAACGGCACGCGCCGATCGCGGAGGTCGTCGGGCGTGACGAGCACAATGTCGACGTCGCGTGCGACGGCGCGGTGCTGAAAGCCGTCGTCGAGCAGGAGGACGGAGGCGCCGAGGACGTAGTGCGCCAGCGCCGCGGCCACGGCGCGAACGTCCGAGACCACGACGATGGCGCCTGGCAGAGCGCGCGCGAGCATCAGCGGCTCGTCGCCCGCCCGGTCGATGTCGGCCAGGAGATGGCGGCCGTCGCTGACGACGACGGCACCGTCGAGGGGCCGGCGCCGGCCGTAGCCGCGACTGAGGATCGCGGGCCGCTCGCCGCGGGCCAGGAGGTACCGGGCGAGAGCCCGGACGACCGGCGTCTTGCCCCGGCCTCCAAACGCCAGGTTCCCGACGGAGAGGGTCGTACCTCTTTTCCACAGAAACGGGCCAAGTGGTGCCAGGCCTCGGCTCCGGCGCAGTTCGCCGCCATCCGTGTCACGAAGACCTGGTACCAACCCGCCCATTTCTGTGGAAAAGAGGTACGACCCTACGCCTTGAACAGCCGCAGGACGCCGCGGCGGCCGGGCGGCGGGAACACGGCCGCGATCGCCTCCAGCGTGCGCGGCTTCGCGCCCCGATTGGCCTCGACAAGCGCGCGCGCCGCCGCCCCCAGCCGCGCGCGCTCGACCGGATCCCCCATCAACCGCACGACCACGGCTCCGAGCTCGGCGCGATCGGCCACCTCCACGGCCGCCTGCTCCCGCAGGAACGCCGCGGCAATCTCGGCGAAGTTCTGCATGTGCGGCCCGAAGACGATCGGCTTGCCGTGCACGGCCGGCTCGAGGATGTTGTGCCCGCCGTGGTCCACGAGGCTGCCGCCGACGAACACGATGGTCGCCACCTGGAAGAGGTGCGCCAGCTCCCCAATTGAATCGAGAATCACGACATCGGCCCGCGGCTCGGCATCTACGGACAGATCCGTCCGGCGCACCACGCGCAGCCCTTCCGCCCGCGCGAGCGCTTCCGCCTCGGCGAACCGCTCGGGCTTGCGCGGCGCCAGAATCAAGAGGGCCGAGGGGCTCGTCCGCCGCACGGCCGCGAAGGCGGCGAGCACAGCGCCCTCCTCGCCCTTCACCGTGCTGGCCGCCATGAACACGGGCCGGGACGCCGGCAGCCTGAAATAGCGGAGCACGCGCCCGGCGCCCCGGCCGGCCACCGCGCCGGGCGACTCGAGCGACTCGAACTTCAGGCTGCCGGTGACCGCCACGCGCGCCGGATCGGCGCCGATGTCCACGATGCGCCGCGCCGATTCCTCGCTCTGCATGCAGAAGCGGTCCACGTCGGCCAGCACGCGGCGGAAGAACGGTCGGACCAGACGGTAGCGCGGATACGACCGGGACGAGATCCGTCCGTTGACCAGCACCGTCCTCACGCCCTGCCTTCGGCACGCCCGGAGCAGGTTCGGCCAGATCTCGGTCTCCATCATGATGAAGAGCTTCGGCCGGACCAGCCGCAGCGTGCGCGTGACGAAGGGCGGCCAGTCGAAAGGAAAGAAGAAAACCGCGTCCACGTCCTGCAGCCGCGTCCGGGCGATCTGCTGGCCCGTGAGCGTCGTCGTCGAGAGGAACAGGCGCAGGCCGGGATACCGCTCGCGCAGATCGGCCACGAGCGCGCGGGCGGTCAGGGCCTCGCCCACCGACACGGCGTGAATCCAGATCGAGTCGTCGCCGTCGAGATTGAAACTCACCGGCAGGTAACCCATGCGCTGCGCAAGGCTGCCGGTGTACTTGCGGTACCGAATCGCCTGGTACGCGAACCACGGCGACAGCACGACCGCCAGCAGGACGATCGCGATGGTATAGAGGAGGTGCACGTCAGCGCATCATACCTCCGCGCCGGCCGCTCGGGATTGCGGGTCGATGCTAGAATCCAGGATTTGCGGTCCGCGCCGGGACGCGGGCCGAGGACGGGCATCGATGAGCATCAAGGTCGGCATCAACGGCTTCGGCAGAATCGGCCGCAACATCATGCGCGCGGCCATGGCGCATCGTGACGTGGACATCGTAGCGGTCAACGACCTGACCGACGCCGCGACGCTCGCGCACCTGCTGAAGTACGACTCGATCCTGGGCAACCTGAACGCCGCGATCAGAGCCGACGGCGACCGGATCACTGTGAACGACGATGCCTTTCAGGTACTGGCCCAGAAAGATCCAGCGACGCTGCCGTGGAAGGCGCTCGGCGTCGACGTCGTCTTCGAGTCCACGGGGCGGTTCACCAACCGCGACGACGCCGCCAAACACCTCGCCGCCGGCGCGAAGCGGGTCATCGTCACGGCGCCCGCCAAAAAACCGGATGTGACGATCGTGATGGGTGTGAATCACGCCGCGTACGATCCGGCCGCCCACCGGATCGTGTCGAACGCGTCCTGTACGACCAACTGCCTGGCGCCGGTCGCCAAGGTGCTGCACGAGTCGTTCGGCATCGTGAAGGGCTGGATGACCACGGTGCACGCCTACACGAACGACCAGCATCTGCTCGACCTGCCCCACCGGGACCTGCGCCGCGCGCGCGCCGCCGCCATCTCGATCATTCCGACGACGACCGGCGCGGCCACGGCAGTGGGGGACGTGCTGCCGGCCATCAAGGGCAAGCTCGACGGCATCGCGCTGCGCGTGCCCACGCCGAACGTCTCGATCGTGGATCTCAACGTGCTCGTCGGCCGGGCGACATCCGCCGACGAAGTCAACGCGGCGTTCAAGACGGCGGCCGACGGGCCCATGAAGGGCATCATCGAGTACGTCACCGCGCCGCTCGTGTCGATTGACTTCCGCGGCAACCCGCACTCGGCCATGTTCGACGTGCCGTACACGAAGGTGATGGCCGGCGACTTCGTCAAGGTCATGGCCTGGTACGACAACGAGTGGGGCTACTCCAGCCGGTGCGTCGATTTGCTGCGGCACATGGCGGCGGCCGGGATCTGAGGCGCCGGTGAAGACCATTCGCGACGTCCCGCTCGGCGGACGGCGTGTGTTCATCCGTGTGGACTTCAACGTCCCGATCGAAGACGGCCGGATCGCCGACGACACCCGGATTCGCGCGGCCCTGCCCACGATCCGGTACGCGCTCGACCAGGGGGCGACGGTCATCCTGGCGTCGCACCTCGGCCGGCCGAAGGGCAAGCGGAAGGCCGAGTTCAGTCTGAAGCCGGTCGCCGATCACCTGGCGACGCTCCTCGGTCGTCCGGTCGCGTTCGCGCCGGACTCGATTGGTCCGGCCGTCGCGGACGTCGTCGCGCGGCACCGGGGCGGCGTCGTGCTCCTCGAGAACCTCCGGTTTCACGCCGAGGAGGAAGCCAACGACCCGGCGTTCGCGCGCGCGCTCGCGGCCCTGTGCGACGTGTACGTCAACGACGCGTTCGGCGCCGCGCACCGGGCGCATGCCTCGACCGAGGGTATCGCACGGTACGCGGGCACGCGGGCCGCCGGCCTGCTCATGGCGGCGGAAGTCAGGTACCTCGGCCGCGCGCTCGAGTCGCCCGAGCGGCCGTTCGTCACGATCCTCGGCGGCGCCAAGGTCTCCGACAAGCTGGAGGTCATCCAGAATCTCGTCGGCAGGGTGGATGCGCTGGTGGTCGGCGGCGCCATGGCCTACACGTTCCTCAAGGCTCAAAACGTTCCGGTCGGGCGCTCGCTCGTCGAGGACGACCTCGTGGCGACCGCGCATGACGTGGCGAGGCGCTCATCGGCACTCGGACGCCAACTGGACCTGCCCGTCGACCACGTGGTGGCGCCGGCGATCGCGGCCGATGCAGCGACCGAGACGCTCGCCGTCGGCGACGCGGCCATCGGCGACCGGATGGGACTGGACATCGGACCCGAGACCGTCGCTCGCTATGCCGGCGTCATCGGCGGGGCCCGGACGGTCGTCTGGAACGGCCCGATGGGCGTCTTCGAGATCGACGCCTTCGCCCAAGGCACCATCGGCGTCGCCCGGGCCGTCGCGGGCGTGCGCGGGACGACCATCATCGGCGGCGGCGATTCGGTGGCCGCTGTGGTGAAGGCGGGCGTCGCCGACCGGATGACGCACATCTCCACCGGCGGTGGCGCGTCGCTCGAGTTTCTGGGCGGCCGCACGCTCCCGGGCGTGGCGGCGCTTGAGGACTGAAGACCGAGGACTGACGTGCGCATTCCCCTTCTTGCCGCCAACTGGAAGATGCACAAGACCGTCGGCGAGGCCGCGGCATTCGTCCGGGCGCTCGCGCCCGAGCTCGCGCGGCTGCCCGGACGCGACGTCGTTCTTGCGCCGCCCTTCACGGCGCTCGCGGCCTCGGTGGAGGCCGCACGCGGCACGCCCGTCCTCATCGCGGCCCAGGACGTGCACTTCGAGCGCGACGGTGCATTTACGGGCGAGGTGAGCGCGCTGATGTTGCAGGACGTGGGCGCAACCCACGTGATCGTCGGGCACTCGGAGCGACGTCGCCTCTTCGGCGACACCGACGAGTGGGTGAACCTGAAGGCGCGCGCGGCCGTCGCGGCCGGGCTCGTGCCCATCGTGTGCATCGGCGAGACGTTGACGGAGCGCGAGCGCGGCGACACGCTCGCCGTCCTCGATCGGCAGGTAAAGGCCGGGCTCGACGGGCTCGGCGCGGACCAGGTCGGCGCCCTCGTCCTCGCCTACGAGCCGGTCTGGGCCATCGGCACGGGCCGCAACGCAACGCCCGGGGAAGCCGACGAGGCACACCGCCACATTCGGGGCCGGCTGCGCCAGTGGTTCGGAGGCGGCGCCGCCGATCGCTGCCGCATTCTCTACGGCGGCTCCGTGAAGCCCGACAACGCGGGCGCGCTCATGGCCCTGCCCGACGTGGACGGCGCGCTCGTTGGAGGCGCGAGCCTCGAGGTGCGACGCTTCGTCGAGATCATCGCCCGGAGCGTGTAGGCGCCCCTGCCGGGCGCGATCTATACTGGGTGGCCATGTTGTACTACGTGCTCGTCACGCTCTACATCATCATCTGCTTCCTGCTCCTGATCGTCGTGCTCCTGCAGCAGGGCAAGGGCGGGGACATCGCCGCCGCGTTCGGCGGATCGAGCAGCCAGACGGCGTTTGGCGCGCGGTCGGGCGCGACCGTGCTCACGCGCGCCACGTCCGTGCTCGGGGCGCTCTTCATGGTCGGTGCGTTCGCGCTTGGCGTCACGGGCGGCGGCAGGACGGGCGGATCCGTGGTGAGCGGCGTCGATGCGCCGCCGCCGGCCCAGCAGCAGAACGTGCCCGAACTGCCGATGACCGTGCCGCAGCCCGCGCCGGGCACAACGCCACCGGCGGAGGCCGGCAAGGGCGACACGGGCAAGGGCGAGGCCGGCAAGGGCGACACGGGCAAGGGCGGCACGCCCAAAGGCAAGGACGAAGCGGGCAAGAAGGGCGGAACGTTCTAGGTTCCACCCGCCGGCTGGCTCTCCCTCGCGGAAGTGGCGGAACTGGCAGACGCACCAGCTTGAGGGGCTGGCGCTCGCAAGAGCGTGGGGGTTCGAATCCCCCCTTCCGCACCAGGTTTAACGTTTCAGTGGCTGGACAGTCGCATCTCGCACGCGAGTGTGGGGTCCGGACCGGAAAGCTGCAGCCGGCCCCATTGCCGAATGGGCGGCGGCAAATATCGAAGAACCGACCGTCAAGCCTTTTGTGAAGTCGCGGAGACCGAGCTGCTGGGCCTTCACGAGGGCAACTTCGCGCGGTTCGCCATCCGGCCTGGAGAGTTCGCTGCTTGGCGGGAGGTCTGGGCCGCCCGCACCTGAGCCACCTGCCCCAAGCGACCGTCGCTCAAGCTGGCCGTGCAAATAACTTTATGATACAAAGTTATGAGTGCCGGCGCGTTCGAACACGATTCTCCGCCGCTTCGTCATCGCCCTCGGCGCCGTCGCTGCGCTGATCGTGGCGATCGGTGGGCTCCCGTCATTCCTGTGGGCGACGGCCAGGCCGCTGCACCCGGAGCCGCAGCACGCGCCCTCGGCCGCGCGGTCGGAGCCCTCGCCCGAATGGGCCGCCGCTGTCGGCCGCGCGCGGCCGATCGTGCGCGCGATACTCTCCGAGGACAATCTGCCGGGTCTATCGGTGGCGGTCGGCGTCGGCGGCGACATCGTGTGGGCCGAAGGCTTCGGCTGGGCCGACGTCGAGACGCACGCGCCCGTGACGCCGGACACGCGGTTCCGGATGGGAACCGCCTCGGCCGTCCTCACGTCGGCGGCGGTCGGCGTGCTGCTCGAGAAGGATCGGGTGAAGCTCGACGAGGAGATTCAGGCGTACGTCCCGCAGTTTCCGAAGCGGCCCTGGCCCGTGACGCTGCGCCAGTTGATGGGGCATGGGTCGGGCGCGGGGATCGAGGCTGCGGACGATCGGCGGTTGTCGTCTCAACGGTGCGAGCGGGCGGCCGATGCGCTGCCGATCCTTGCGGATGATCCGCTTCTATTCCAGCCAGGAACGCAGGTTCGGCAGTCGCCGCGCGGCTGGGTGCTGGTCAGTGCCGCCATTGAAGCCGCGGCGGAGCGGCCCTTCCTCTCGTTCATGCGCGACCAGATCTTCCAGCCGCTGGGCATGGCTCACACGGGCGCCGAATCGACGAAGGAAGAGAATCCCGAGCGCATCGGCGAGGACGCCGAAGATCCTCCGCCCTTCAGGTTGATTCGTGAGGTCGTCATCGAGCCGTGGAGCGTGGTCACGGGCACCCAGGACGAGTCCGCCGCGCCAGGAAGCACGCGTCCGGCGACGTACTACGCCCCGGAGTTCGGTCCCCATCCCGTCTATCGGTACGCCCTTCGTGTGAGCAGTCCGCGCAACCTGTCCTGCTATGCGGGCTCAATGGCGTTCTTTTCCACGCCGTCCGATCTGGTGCGCTTCGAGCTGGCTTTGAACGGCGGCAGACTCCTGCGGCCGGCCACCGTGCAGTCACTCGAAGCGTTCGGACGAACGGTGAGTGGCTACGACGGCGAATTGCTGGGCGCCAAAGTCATGTCCGTGGTGATGGTCCACAAACGGGGGATCATCGTGGCAGCGATGTCGAACATCACCTCGGCGGACACGTCCGCAGTGGCGCGCAAGGTTGGCGACGCGTTCGCAAAATAGCACGGTCGTTCCGCGGTCCCGCGGCGACCGCGGTCACGCTTACCAGCTGCTTGTGTCGCCCGCAGAACTGAGCCGCAAGCGTCTGACAGCGACCCTGCTGGGCTGGGCCTGGTCCGGGCCCTTACGCGTGTGCCTGCGCAGCGCAAGCGGTCCGTCGCGCGAACTCGGCTGGGCTGATCTTCCCGCGCGTGCAACGACCGGCCCAGGTGCCCGGCAGCCCCGCCGCCCCAGCTAGCCACGAAACGCCGCCGCGAAGCCGTCGTAATCCCCAAGAAGGCCTGGCCGGACGCTCCTCCAGCGGGCCCGACTCCATGGACGCATTGAAGAGGAGAACGGAACGCGAGACCGGCGCGCACCCCAGGCGCGCCGTTGAGATCCCCCGCATCTGGCTGACGGCCCTCGTCGTCCTGTTCGTGGCGCCGTGGCTGGTCGTGGCCGCCCTGTATACGGGCGTGTTCAACGGGACCGCACCACCGGAGTTGCCTCTCGCGGCGCCCGAGGCCCCGGCGCCGGGCCCATGGGGTGTGCTCTCCGCCACGCCGATCGTGATCTCTCCGCCGCTCGAGTACGTGTCGACCGAGGATGCCCGGCCGGGTCGAACGCCGTGGTTCTTCCCGGGCGTGACGCTCGACCAACTCGAGTCGCTGCTCACGTCGGCGGGTCTTGACGCGCAAACGGCCACCTCGCTCCGTGCAACCGCGCGTCAGGACAAGGCTGCCAACGGGGTTGCCGTCCTGCCGGACCCGGCGACCGTCCGTGCGCTTCCGGCCGACGTCCGGGCGCGGCTGTACCTCCTGCTGGCGTCCGTTCCCCTTAACGGCGACCAGGCTCATTCGTACCGCTTCTTCGGCGCCTCGCCTGAAGCCTGGCTCGGCCAGAGCCTGATCTCACCTGATACCCGGGCGCTGGTCGAGCCGTTGATCTACCGCGACGGTGACTTTCTGCACTTTGCGGACCTGGATCTGATTCGTGCGGCCGTCACCGACGAGGAGGAGATCCGGCGGCTGATCAAAGCGCTCTCGCGGCAGGCGACGATGCTCGTGGAGCTGACGGTCCCCTCCGGCGCCGACGTGGCCGGCCTCACGGAGTACTGGGGCCGGGGCGGGCGGAAGACGGACCTCAAACCGCTCCTGGAATCGGTCGCCAGCTCCGCGTCGCATCCGGCGATCGACATTGCGCACCTCCTGCCGGAATTTGCGCAGAACCTTCTGTATCGGTACCCGAAGATCACGGCGGCCGATCTCGATCGCCCCGTGATCGCCAACTGCCTCTGGACGGCCTTGAACTTCTTCGAGGCGGAACCAGACGACCGCTTCCTGAACGTCGCCCACGCGCTCAACACCCTCAAGACCGACTACTACCTCGTGGAAGCCGGTTTCCAGCTCGGCGACATCGTCGCGTTCGTGGACTCGCGCGAGCTGATCTTTCATGCGGCGGTGTACCTTGCCGACGACCTCGTGCTGACAAAAAACGGCCTCTCGCCCATGGCGCCCTGGGTCATCCTGCCGCTCGAACAGGTCAAGGGGTACTACCGCACGCGGGCGTCGGACCCCGAGCTCCTGTACCACCGGCACAAAGGCCTTTAGGCCCGAGGTGGGCCCGCGTCCTCTAGAATGGTCCGGACGGTCGTCGGCGAACCGCGCTCCCCTGGCTCTGCCACGCCGGAGACGCCATGGCGGACGCGCGCGACGTTCCCTCCATCCTGAGCGCGGCCGAACGCGCCGCCGCGGACGGCGACTACGCCGCCGCCGAGGCGCACCTGCGCGCCGCGGCCGCACGCCAGGAGGCGGACCTCGGCCCCCTGAGCCCGGAGCTGGCCGACACGCTGAACAACCTCGCCGTGGTCTGCGAACGGACGGCGAAGCCGGCCGACGCCGAGCGGTGTTACCGGCGCGCGCACGCCATTGCGGTCGCCTCACTGGATGCCGATCATCCGTTCGTCAAGACGAGCTGGAAGAACCTCAGCGAGTTCTGCGCCGCACGGGGCCTGCCGGTGGATGTCGACACGACGCCGCCAGTGGCGGCACGGCCGGGCGGCGCGGCTCGAACCGGGTCGCCGCCCGCAGGACGGCCGTCTCTGGCGGCCGCGGCCATCGTCCTCGGAGCCGTCGGCGCCGTCGCCCTGGCCGCCTTCCTGGCCACGCGTGGATGGCGGGCCGACCCACCGCTGCCCGGAACGGCCGCCAGCGCCACGGCGCCCGCACCACCGCCGCCGGCCCCGCCTCCGCGCGCCGCGCCGGCGTCCCGGGCTGACGTGTCGACGTCGGCCGGACGCCGGGCGGCCCCTGGCGCCTCGAGCGGCCTCGTCGTCACGGGCGCCCGGCTCTGCCGGACGCTCTCGGCCGATTGGCAGTGTCACGACGTGACCTCGCCCGTCTCGCCCGGCCCCATCACGTTCTACACACGGGTGCGATCCGCCCGCGACGCCACGCTTCAACACCGGTGGTACCGCGACGACGTGCTGCACCAGACGGTCGACCTGGACATTCGCGCCAATCTCGGACCGGGGTATCGAACGTTCAGCCGCACCACGCTCGACGCCGGCAGCGGCGGCCAGTGGCGCGTCGAGCTTCGCGCGCCCGACGGAACGATCCTTCGTGAAGAACGATTCGTCGTGCGCTGAGCCTAGACGAGCTGTTGGATGCGCCGTGCCAGGAACCGGCGCTCCGGCGCCTGTTTCGCGAGACCGAGCGCGCGCTCGTAGGCCGCTCTGGCCTCGGCGACGCGTCCGAGCCGGCGGCAGAAGTCGGCGCGCGCCGAGTGCGCGAGGTGGTAGTTCGTGAGGTCGCCGCGACGGAGGATGGCATTCACCAGGGCCAGACCGGCCTCGGGCCCGTCGCGCATGGCCACCGCCGCCGCCCGGTTCAGCTCAACGACGGGCGACGGATCGGCCCGCAGCAGGACGTCGTACAGCCCGACGATCTGCGACCAGTCCGTCGCCGCCGCCGAGGCCGCGTCGGCATGCACCGCCGCGATGGCCGCCTGCAGCGTGAACGGCCCGAAGTGACGCGACGCGATGGCGCGTTCGACGAGCCCGCGTCCTTCGGCGATCTCGCCGGCACGCCAGAGCGAACGGTCCTGTTCGTCCAGCAGGACCAACTCGCCCGACGGCGTCGTGCGCGCCGGGCGCCGCGCTTCGTGGAGCAGCATGAGCGCCAGGAGCCCGACCGCTTCCGGCTCCGGCAGGAGCTCGACCAGCAGGCGTCCGAGCCGGATCGCCTCTCCGGACAGGTCGGTTCGTGTGACCGACGCGCCCGACGTCGCGGAATACCCTTCGTTGAAAACGAGGTACACGACGCGGAGCACGCTGTCAAGGCGGTCCGGCAGATCGGCCCGCGACGGCACCTGGTAGGGAATCCGGGCGTCGCGGATCTTCGCCTTGGCCCGGACGATCCGCTGCGCGACCGTGGAGGGCGACGTGAGGAACGCGCGCGCGATCTCTTCCGTCGTGAGTCCGCAGACCTCCCGAAGCGTCAGCGCAACCTGGGCATCCGGCGTCAGCGCAGGATGGCAGCACGTGAAGACCAGGCGGAGCCGGTTGTCCTCGACCTCCTCGGCGTCGGCGATCTCCCGGGCATCGGCTTCGAGCCGCCGGGCCAGGTCCTTGAGGGACGCGTCGAAGCGCGCACGGCGTCGCAGGGCGTCGATCGCCTTGAACCGGCCCGTCGAGACGAGCCAGGCGCGCGGATTGACCGGCGCGCCTTCGCGCGGCCAGCGGACGACGGCCGCGGCGAAGGCGTCGTGCAGCGCCTCCTCGGCAAGGTCGAAGTCGCCGAGCAGGCGGATGAGGGTCGCGAGGATGCGGCGCGACTCGGCGCGGTACACGGCATCAACCGCGTGCCGGACCGTGTCGACCGCGTCCCCGCTCGCCTCTTCCGCCACGACCGGCAGCCTACTCTTCGCCGAACTCCATGATCGGCCGGACCTCAACGGACCCCAGCCGCGCCGACGGGATCTTCGACGCCACCTGAATCGCGTCGTTCAGGTCGCGCGCGTTGATGTTGATGAGGTAGTAGCCGCCGAGCTGCTCCTTGGTCTCCGCAAACGGGCCGTCCGTGGTCGAGAGCTTGCCGCTGCGCACCCGGACGGTCGTCGCCGTCTGCACGGGCTGCAGGGCCTCGCCGCCGAGGTAGTGCCCGCTCTGCTTGATGCCCTCCGTGAAGGCGAAGTACTCGCCCAGGAAGGCATCCGCCTCGCTCTTGGACATGGCCTCGATCTTCTTCTCTTCGTCGTAAATCAGACACAGGTACCGCATTGATCCCTCCACGCTCCGTCGACTGGACTATTCGACGCCAGATAGTCGACGGCGGGTGCGTCAAATCGACATCCGACCGGGCCGGTCGCGATCGTTCGACTAGACTCTACTCATGCCGCTCCGCCTCCTGGCGGCGGCCCTCGGGGCCGCCCTCGCCACCGGCCTCCTGGCCGCCCAGCCGCGTATCTACTGGGGCGACGAGGTCCCGCCCGGGTGGAACGGCGCGTGGCCGGAGGAACTCAGGACCGTCCCGGAGCGGACGGCGTACGCGCGTACCGTCTCGACGCTCCAGCTCCACGAGTACATCGCCACGCTCAAGGGCCGGACGGATCGCCTGCACGTGCTGACGCTCTTTGTCAGCCCGCTCGGCAAGGCCGCGCCGGCCCTCGTGCTCGCCAGCCCGCGTGTGACGTCGCCGGCCGGGGCCCGGGCGTCCGGCAAGCCGGTCGTGTTCCTGTTCGGCAACATCCATCCACCGGAGCCCGAGGCGGCCGAGGCGCTCCTCATGGCGGCGCGCGAGATCCTGCTCGGCAGCAAGCGGGACTTGCTCGAGAACCAGATCGTCGTGATCGCCCCGGTCTTCAATGTGGACGGCACCGACACGTTCGTGACGCAGAATGGCGCGCTCGGCAGCGAGACGCCGCACATTCTCGGCGTGCGCGAGAACGCCCAGGGACTCGACCTCAACCGGGACGCCGTCAAGCTCGAAACCCGGGAGGCCAACGGCCTCTACGCCGCGTTGAACGCATGGGATCCCGTCCTGCTCCTCGACGGCCACCTGATGAGCCGCGTGACGCACGGCTACGCCAACACGTACGGCACGACGACGGTCCCGGCCGCGGCGCCCGGGCCTCGTGACTACACGCACGACACGCTGTTCCCGGCCGTGCGCGCGATGGTGCGGCGCGACTACGGCCTCGAAGTGTTCACACACGCCCTGCCCGTGCCGGGCACCTGGCCCCCGACCGTGTGGAGCCACGACCGTGCCGCCTGGACCGTCGAGGCCAAGTTCATCGTCAATGCGTACGGCCTGCGCAACCGGCTGGCGATCATCACGGAAACGCCGGGACAGCCGACCTTCGAGCGGCGCATCTACGCGCAGTACGCCTACATCCTGTCGCTTCTCGCGTACACGAACGCGCACGCCAGGGCGATCCAGGCCGTCACCAAGACGGCCGACGAGGAGACGGTTGCCGCAGTCCAGGCCCGGTCGGAGTCAGGCCAGCTTCGAAACTGGCTCGACGGCGAATACCGCTCGCGCGGCAAGATCGATCTCCTCGCCTATCGGGACAACGTCGCCGAGTACCGGCCTGGCACGAGCATCCTGGGCACGAAGCCGGGCACGGCGGCCGGCCCGCCGGAAGTCGTATCGGGCGTCGACGACCTGACGATGCCGGTCGGCACGCGGAATGCGGTCGTGCCGCGCGCCTACGTCATCCCGCCGGCGCTTGACGCCGTCGCCGCGAAGCTCGCTGCGCACAACGTCCGCGTGCGCCAGCTCGATCGGCCCATGCGCGTCGAGGGCGAGGAGTTCCTGATTGAGCGCATGCGCAAGGTCCGCCGCAGCGGGTACGACATGACGGTGCTCGACGGGACCTTCGCGCCCCTGAAGACCATGGACGTGCCGGCCGGATCGCACTACGTAGACATGGCGCAGCCCATGGCCAACGCGGCCTTCTACTACCTCGAGCCGCAGGCGCGCGACGGCTTCGTCGGCTGGGGCGTGCTCGACGCCGCCCTGCGCGCGCTCGGCGCCGACCTGCGGCCCGCCGTCTATCCGATCGTCAAGGTCCGGCGCGAGGTGCGCTGACGCCATGGACGCCGTCGACCTCCTCGTCTTCGGCCCTCACCCGGACGACATCGAGATCGGCCTGGGCGGGACTGTGGCGCGCCATGCCGCGCTCGGTCGTCGCGTGGGCCTGTGCGACCTGACGGCCGGCGAGATGAGCAGCAACGGCACGGTGCACGAGCGGCTCGCGGAGGCGGAGGCGGCCCGGGCGGTGCTCGGCGCGGCCTGGCGGGTCAACCTGGGGTGGCCGGATCGCGGCATCGAGGGGACGCCGGCGCACGTGGCGCACGCCGCCACGCTCGTGCGCCGCGCGCGGCCGCGCGTGGTCGCCCTGCCCTACTGGTCCGACCGCCACCCGGACCACGTGGCGGCGAGCGCGGTGCTGGCCGAGGCCGTGTTCACGAGCGGCCTGCACCGGTACGCGCCCGAGATTGAAGCCTGGAAGCCGGCGTCGGTCTGCTACTACTTCATCAACGACACCGGCACGCCGTCCTTCGTGGTGGACGTGTCGGAGCACTACGAGGTCAAGCGGCGGGCGCTCGCCTGCTACGCGAGCCAGTTTGGCGCGCCGGCCGGCGATCAGGTGCCGACGCGCCTCAACTCGCCGCGCTTCGCCCAACTGGTGGAAAGCCGCGATGCGCTCTTCGGCGCCCAGGCTGGTGTGGCCTTCGCCGAAGGGCTGGTGGTGAAGAACCCGATCGTGCTGCCCCACCTATGAACGTCGGCATCATCTGCTACGCCTCGGTGGGCGGCAGCGGCGTCGTCGCCACGGAACTCGGGCGATCGCTTGCCGCGCGCGGCCACCGCGTGCACGTCATCAGCACGGACGTGCCGTTCCGGCAGGGCGAGTTCAAGGCAGGTCTGTCGTTTCACCAGGTGCTGACCCCCACCTATCCGCTCTTCCGCGAGCCCCAGTATCTGCTGTCGCTCGCGAACAAGGTCGTACAGGTCGCGCGCGAGTTCCAGCTCGACATCATTCACGCGCACTACGCCGTGCCGCACGCCACGGCGGCGCTCCTCGCGCGGCAGGTCCTCGACTCGACGCGGCACGGGCCGGCGCCGCGACTCGTCGCGACGCTCCACGGCACCGACATCACGCTCGTCGGCAACGACCCCTCCTACTCGGAGATCGTGGCGTACTCCATCGAGCAGTCCGACGTGGTCACGGCGGTATCCGAGAGCCTGCGGGCCTCCACGTACACCGAGCTCGGGGTGACGCACGCGATCGACGTCATTCCGAACTTCCTGGACTGCGGCCTGCACCGGCGGCTCCACCTCCCCGACCTCCGCCGCCAGCTCGCACGCGATTCGAACACGCGGCTCATCGCGCACGTGTCGAATTTCAGGCCGGTGAAGCGCATCGATGCCGTGATGCACGTCTTCGCCCGCATCCGCCGCCAGGTCCCGGCGCGCCTGCTCCTCGTCGGGGACGGACCGGAGCTCGGCACGGCCTACCGGCTGGGCCGCCAGCTCGGCATCGCGGACGACGTGGAAATCGTCGGGGCGCAGGAGGAGGTCCTGCCGCTGTTGTCGGTGTCGGACCTGTTCCTGCTGCCCTCGGCGCAGGAGAGCTTCGGCCTCGCGGCCCTCGAGGCCATGGCCTGCGAGGTGCCGGTCGTGGCGTCCGCTGTGGGCGGCGTGCCCGAAGTCGTGGAGGACGGGGTCACCGGGTTTCTCCACGCGCCGGACGACCTCGACGGCATGGCCGCGAGCGCAGTGGCGCTCTTGAAGGACCCCGCGAGGCATCGCGCCGTAGCCGACGCGGCGCGCCGGCGCGTCTGCGACCGGTTCTCGGCCGATCTCGTCGTGCCGAAGTACGAGGCCTGCTACGCGGCGGCCGGACAGACGCGCGTCCGATCGGTGCCCGAACGGCGCTAGCCGCAGTCCGGCGCGCTACCTCCTGACGGGCACGGCCTTCGCCACGCCCTGCAGCTCGTCGGCCAGCGCCCCGGCGTCGTACAACTTGCGCAGCGCCTCGATCATGCCCGCGCTGTGCACGGCAATCGCGCGGTTCGTCGCGCCGTTGTAGACGACGTTGCCGATCAGGCTCTCGATGTTGCCGTCGAAGATGAGCCCGACGAGCTCGCCGGCCCGGTTGACCACCGGCGATCCCGAGTTGCCGCCGATGATGTCGGTGTCCGACACGAAGTTCAGCGGCGTCGAGAGGACGAGTCGTGCCCGCCGGTCGAGAAACCGCTGCGGCACATCGAAGGGCGCCTTGAAGCCGAAGCTCGCGGCCCGGTCGTACAGGCCGTAGTAGGTCGTGACCGGAGGCGCGATGGTCCCGTTCATCGGGTAGCCGCGCACCGTGCCGAACGTCAGCCGCAGCGTGAAGGTCGCGTCGGGATACGTGGTGCGGCCGTAGGCGGCAAACCGCGCCCGGCCGAGCTTCTCGCCCGCGGCCGCCTCGATGCTTTCGACGTCCGCCTCGAACGCCTTTTCCGTGTCGCGAATGATCGGCGCGACCGCCCGCGCGAGCGCCACCAGAGGATCGGCCGAGGCCTGGATCGCGGCCCGCCCACCCCCGACGAGCGCCTTGCGCACCGCGGGATCGGCGAGCGTGGTGCCGCCCAGGGCGGCCCGCGCGACGTCGCCCGGCGAGCGGCCGCCCAGGACCGCCCGCATGAACGGATCGGTCGGCCCCAGTTCCTCCAGCGACTGCTGCAGGGCGTCGGCCAGCACCGGAATGTCGCGCTCGACGTACTGCGGCGCGGGCGAGAGCAGGCTGAACCGCAGCGAGTCGAGCTGCGCCTCATGGAAGCCGTCGGCGCGCTCGGCGTCGGGCTTCGCCGTCTCCTCGGCGTAACGGACGATCGCCAGCGCCACACCGGCCAGGCTGGACCCGCGGAGCGCCCGGAACCGGAACGCCGGGTAGAGCTCGCGCGCGCGAGCCTGCGCGCGGGCGATGTCGTCCCAGGCCGACCCGTACGCCGCCCGCCACTCGGGGTGGGCCTCGATCTTCGCCCGGAATTCGCGTTCCTCACGCTGCTTCTTCTCGACGATGGCCGGGTCGGCGAGACCGCGCGCCTCGCCCGAGAGCGCCTTGAGCGCGTTCTCAAGGCCAAACACGAAGTCCGTCGTCTCGCGCGCCTGTTCGGCGCCGCGCGCGCCGTAGGCGCGCAGCGCCGCCAGGCGGCGTTCGATCGTGCGGATGGAGATCGGATACAGCACGTCACGCAGGAACTCGAGCTGGGCGACCGTCTTGTGCCGGTCGGTCGATCCGGGATGGCCGGACACGAAGATGAGGTCGCCGTCGGCGGCGCCCTTCGCGGACCACCTGAGAAAGTGCGCGCTGCGCACGGGCGCGTTTTTCTCGTACGCGCGGAGGAGCGCCATGTCGAGGTTGTAGCGCGGGTAGGTGAAGTTGTCGGGATCGCCGCCGAAAAACGCCGCCTGCTGCTCCGGCGCGAAGACGAGCCGCACGTCCGTGTACTTCTGATAGCGATAGAGCCAGTATTCGCCGCCGGCATAGAGCGGCACGACGTCGGAGCGCAGGCCCGTGCGGTCGAGGCTCTCTTTCTCGATGCGGCTCATCTCGGCCCGTCGAGCCTCGAGCGCTTCCGGCTCGGTCTGGCCGGCTCGGGCCGCGGCGCGCACGCGATCGGTCACGTTGTCCATCGACACGAGTACGTTCAGCTCGAGATCGGGACACTTCAGCTCCGCCGATCGCGTCGCGGCATAGAAGCCGTCCTTCAGGTAGTCCCGCTTGGCCGACGAGAGCTTCTGCAACTGACCGGCGGCGACGTGGTGATTGGTCAGCACGAGGCCGTTCGGGCTGACGAACGACCCGGAGCCGCCGTCGTTGAACCGGACGCTGGAGAGGCGCAGGTGGTCGATCCAGTCCGTCGTGGGCGTGAAGCCGTACGTGTCCGCCAGGAGCTTGAGCGGCAGGTTGTCGAACGTCCACATCCCCTCGTCGCGGGCGGTCGCCGCCCGATCGGCGAGCGCGAGCACGAACAGGCCGGCCAGGCCGGCGGCCACGGCACGAGACAGACGGGTCATGACGCTCATTGTAGATCCGGGGATCGCCGGGGGCGCCGGCGTGATATAAACTACATCGGAATCAAAATCGTGCCGCGGCCCCTGCGCGACTTCGAACAGCTCCTCCTCGCCGCGCTCGCCCACCTGGGCCCGGATGCGTACGGCGGCTCGATCCGCCGCTTGATCGAGGCGCGGACCGGCCGGCTGGTCTCGCCGGGTGCGATCTACACCGCGTGCAGCCGACTGGAGCGCCGCGGCCTGATCGGCTCGGCGCTCGGGGTGCCCACCCCCGAGCGCGGCGGCAAGCGCAAACGCCACTACCGGCTGCGGACCGCCGGTCTGGCCGCGCTGCGAGGCGCCCGGGCCGCGCAGGCCGGCATGCTCCGCGGTCTAGGGGCGAAGCTGGAGCCGTAGCGTCATGCCTGCGCCTCCACGGCTGGCCCGCGCGCTCGTCTCCCTGCTCACGCGCGGCGAGGTCCGGGAGGTCATCCTGGGCGATCTCGACGAAGAGTTTCACGACCGGCTGGCGGCAGGTTGGTCCGCGCCGGCGGCCCGGCGCCGATACTGGCGCCAGGCCATTGCGTCGGTGACATCGATGGGCCGTGATCGCCTCTCGCCCGAACCGTCCACCGGGCCGGGCGACGGGCCTGGGTCCCGCGCGGCCCGCCTGGCCGGACTGATCGTCCAGGACGTGAAGTACGGCGTCCGCCTGGTTGGCCGCCATCGCGCGTTTGCCGCCGCCGCGGTCGTGACGCTGGCGCTTGGCATCGGTGCCAACACGGCCGTGTTCACGGTGGCCTGGCACACGCTCCTCAGGCCCCTTCCGTACCCCGACGCCCATCGTCTCGTCACCGTCTGGGAAGTGATCGAACGGACGGGCGCCCTGAACACCGTGATGCCGGCCAACTATCGGGACTGGGAGCGCGAGGGCCGGTCCTTCGACGCGATCGCGGCGTTCGGGTCCTTCCGCGACACGGCGGATTTCATCGGGGACGGCGAGCCCGACCAGTGGCGCCTGCGCTACGTGACCGCACGGTACTTCGACGTCTTCCGGTTGCGGCCCCTCATCGGACGGCCACTGAACGAGGCCGACGCCGCGCGCTTCACCGTGATCCTGAGCGAAGGCGTCTGGCGACGGCACTTTGCGGCCGACCCGGACATCGCGGGCCGGGAGATCCGCTTGAACGATCGGACGGCTCTCATCGCCGGCGTGATGCCGGCGCGGTTCGAGGAGGCGGCCGGACAGGTCGAAGCCTGGGTGGCATTCGCCCTGCCGGCCGACGTGCCAAGCCAGCGACAGACGGCCCACTACCTCGGTGTGGTGGCGCGGCTGAAGTCGGATGTGACCGTCGCCCAGGCGCAGGGCGAGGTGGCGGCGATCGCCGCCAGAGCCGCCGAGCGCTACCCCCGGGAGAACCGCGGCTTGTCGGCGACCGTGCGATCGGTGGCGGATGATCGCGGCGCCACCGTGCGCTCGGGCCTGACGCTGACGGCGCTGGCCGCGCTCGCCGTGCTCGCCATCGCGTGCGCCAACCTCGGCAGTCTTCAGTTCTCACGTACGGCGGGCCGGATGCGCGAATTCGGCATCCGCACGTCGCTCGGCGCGAGCCGCGGGCGGATTGTCGCGCAGCTTGTGACCGAAGGGCTGGTGATGGCCGCGGCCGGCACCGCGCTCGGCCTGGCGCTCGGCGTGTGGCTGCTCGCCGTGGTTCGGGCGCTGGCCCCCGCGTCTGTCCAGCGTGCGGCCGCGCAGGGACCCACGGTCGAGGTCGTACTGGGGGCGGTGGGCCTGGCGCTCGCCAGCGCCCTCGCCTTTGCGATCTGGCCGGCCTGGCAGGCCGGCACGCGCGCCGCCGCGAGCCTTGGACAACGGACCGACGCCGGGGACCGCCGGTCGCGGACCGTCCGCGGAACGCTCGTCACCGGCCAGATTGCGCTGGCCGTCGTGCTGCTTGCCGCCGCCGCGACATTGGGGATCAGTCTGCGCAACGTGCTGAGCGTCGATCCGGGATTCCGCCCCGATGGCCTCCTGACGTTTGACCTCAGCCTGGCCCGGACACGGTTTGACACCTACCGGAAGCGGGAAGCGTTCGTCGAGGCCGTACGGGCCGAGGTCTCCAGCCTGCCCGGCATCACCGGCGTGTGCGCGATCAATCAGATTCCGTTCGATCCCCTGGGCCACATGACGTACGTGCCCGAAGGTCGGGACGTGACGATTGCCGCCGCGCCCCGCACCGTGACGCCGGGATGCCTGGAGGTGATCGGCGTGCGGCTCGTTCGCGGCCGCACGATCGGGGCGGCAGAACCCGTGCGCGCGGCCGTCGTGAGCGAGGCCTTTGCCCGGAGTGCATGGTCGACCGTTGACGTCTCAGGTCGCCGCATTCACGTGGGGACCAAGAACGGCGCACTCGTCGAGGTCGTCGGCGTCGTGGAGGACGTGCGGCAGGAATCGCTCGAACGGGCGGGCATCCCGCAGGTCTACGAAGTCGCGTCGGAACGCGCGCCGTTCTGGCCGCATCGCATCATCGCCCGCACGTCGGGTCCCCCGGACACCATGTTCGATGCCCTCCGTACGGCCGTCCGGCGCGTCGATCCCACTCAACCGGTCGCCAACCTGCGCGCGCTCAAGGACGTCATGGGGGACACGATCAGGCCTCGCTGGTTCGATCTCTCCCTCGTTTCAGTGTTTTCGGCGATCGCGCTGGTCCTGTCGGCTGTCGGTCTGTACGGCCTGCTCGCCCAGATCGTGGCGCAGCGCACCGGTGAGATTGGCATCCGACTCGCGCTCGGCGCCACCTCACGATCGGTGGTTCGCCTGGTGATGCGGACCGCGTGGATCGCCGTGGCGGTTGGTGGAACCGTCGGACTGGCGGGCGCAGCGGCTGCGTCAGGCATGCTCCGCCGGTTCGTGTTCGGGATCTCGCCGACCGAGCCCGCCCTCCATCTAGGCGCGGCGGGAGTCCTCGCGTTGGTGGCGCTCGCCGCGGCGTGGATTCCGGCGCGTCGGGCGGCCCGGGTCGACCCAGTCCGGACGCTCCGGCAGACGTGAGCATCCGGACCCCGGCTAGGGCCGCGGGCCGAACAGCATGTAGGCGCCGACGTCCGCCCGCGGGTAGCCCGGTTCGATGCGCCGGCGCCTGGTGAGGACGAGCGGGCGCGGCGCAAGCCACGACGCATACCGGGCCGTCGAACGGCCGCGCGTGTAGCCCGCCTCGGGCGCCGCCGCCGACCCGGCTTCGAGCGCTTCGTCCGTCTCCTCGACCAGCAGGATGTGGCCCCTGGCCCGCGTGATGCGGTCCGCCTCGGCCGCGGCCCGACGAGCCGCTTCGTCAGGCAGATGCTGGAAGACGGTGAACACGAGCGTGAAGTCGGCGATGTCGTCGCGCAGGGGGAGCGCCGTGAGGGAGGCCACCTCCACGAAGCGGGCGGCCGGCACGAGTGCGCGCGCCGCCCGAACGAGGGCGGGTTCGCGCTCGAGACCCACGGTCAGGCCGGCCCGCTCACCGAGGACCAGGCAGTTGCGGCCGAATCCGCACCCGAGGTCGACCGCCAGATGGATTGAAGCGGACCCGATGCCCGACCGCAGGATCTCCCTGAGATCCTGATGCTCCCAGTATGTCCGGCAGAGCGCCCGCGGCCCGTCGACATCCACGACGGCCTCGGGAGTCCAGCGAAACGCGCCGGGCCCAGCCACGGTGCTCAGTCTTCCACAGGTCGGCACCGCGCCGGAGGGTCCCTCAGGTCCGCCCGGGGCCACCCTTACAGGAACTGTGGTAGAGTCCGTGGGCCAGTTCCTGCATTATGGCGCTACCCTGGCGGCGGGGCGCATGCGCCTTGGCCGCGTACGTCGTGTTGGGCGCGGCGCAGACCTGGCCGCTCCCCTTGCACCTGTCGACGCACCTCACGGGCGCGCCGTCGGGTGACACAGGCGTGTACGTGTGGAACATGTGGGTCTTCCGGCACGAAGCGCTGGAAGGTACGTCGCCCCTTCGCACCTCGACGATCTTCTCGCTGAACCGCGGCGCCGACCTGAGCCTCCACAACTACACGACGTTTGCCAACCTGCTCGGGCTGCCCTTCCAGAACTGGCTCGGCCTCGTCGCGTCGTTCAACGTTGTGTACATCCTCAACGTGGCGCTGGCCGGGTTCGGCATGTTCCTGCTGGCCCGCCGGCTGACGGGACGCACCGTGGAGTCGTGGCTGGCCGGTGCCTTGTTTGCCTGCTCGCCGTTTCTCGTCACACGCGGCACGGCGCACTTCAGCCTGGTCGCGGCGGCGCCCCTGCCGATGTTCCTCTGGTGGCTCATGCGCATGTGGGAGTCGCGGCGCCGCCGTGACGCCATCGGGCTTGGCGCCACGCTGGCCTGGGCCGCCTACTGCGACGTGTACTACGGCGTGTACTGCCTGCTCCTCGGCGCGGCCTACGCCGGAAGCCGGCTCCTGAAGGCCACGCCGGACCGCATGCCGTCCGTGGATGGACACCGCGCGCGCCGACTCCTCGACGCAGCCATCGTGGCGCTCGTGTGTCTGATTCTCGGCGTGAAGCTCGTCGGCGGCGGATCGCTCAGCCTCGGACCGCTCGTCGTGTCCATGCGAACGCTGTACACGCCGATGCTGGTCCTGACCGGGCTGGTCGTCGCGCGGCTGGCCGTCACCTACCGACTTCGCGTCGGGCTCCAGGCCCTGCCGGCCCCGCGATCGCTGCTGCAGACGGCGTCAGTGGCTGTCGTGGCGGCGATCGTACTGCTCTCGCCGGTCATCTACGCGCTTGGCGTGCGCGCCGCCCAGGGACAGCTCGTGACGGCGCCCGTGCTCTGGCGCTCGAGCTCGTCGGGCGCGGACCTGCTGGCCGTCCTCCTGCCCAATCCGAACCACCCGCTCGCGCCCGCTGGCTTTGCGGAGTGGCTGGCGACACAGCCGGGCGGCCTGCACGACCAGGTGTCGTCGCTCTCGATTGTCGCCGTCCTGGTGATCCTCGTCGCGTGGCGGGCAGGCGTGCGCCCCGATCGGTTCTGGACGGCCCTGACCGTCGGATTTGGCCTGATGACGCTGGGTCCGTTCGTCCAGGTGGCCGGCATCAACACCTACATTCCGACGCCGTGGGCGCTCCTGCGGTACGTGCCGGTCGTCGGCGAGGCCCGGATGCCGTCGCGGTTTGCCGTGCTGATGATGCTCGCCCTGGCCGTGCTCTTTGCCGCGGCGCTCGCCGGTCTGGCGGACCGCTTCCGGCGCCGGCGTCCCGTGCTGCTCGCGGCGGTAGGCATCGTCCTGGCGTTCGAGCTGCTCCCCACGCCGCGGACGCTGTATTCGGCTGAGATCCCGTCGGTGTTCCACACGATCGCGGCCGACCCGCGACCGGTCCGCGTCCTGAACCTGCCGTTCGGCGTGCGGGACGGCCTGTCGTCGCTTGGCGATTTCAACGCCTCGTCGCAGTACTACCAGACGCTGCACGGCAAGCGTCTGATCGGCGGCTACCTGTCGCGCGTTTCCGAGCGCAACAAGTCGTTCCACCGGCGCCAGCCTGTGCTGAGCTCCCTCATGCGCTTGAGCGAGGGACAGCCGCTGACGCCGGCCCACGGAAGCCGCGCGAAGCGGTTTGCCAGGAGCTTCCTGGAGAACGCCGGCGTGGGCTACGTGGTGATAGAGCGCGAGCGCGTGACGCCGGAGCTCCGCGCCTTCGCGATCGAGATGTTCCACCTCGAGCTCGTCCAGGACAGCGCCGGATTCGAGCTGTACGTCCCCCGCCCGCGCTGACGCCGGGCCGCCCTATAATCCCGGGGTGGCGAAGCGCATCTCGGACACGATCCTCGACACCATCGGATCGACCCCGCTCGTGCGGCTGAACCGCCTCACCGCGGGCGTGGTTCGGGCGGAGGTGCTCGCCAAGCTCGAGACGTTCAACCCGGGCCACTCCATCAAAGACCGCATGGCGGTCAAGATGATCGAGGATGCCGAGCGCGCCGGCCTGCTGAAGCCTGGCGGCACGATCATCGAGGGCACGTCCGGCAACACGGGCATGGGACTGGCCATCGCCGCGGTGGTCAAGGGCTACAAGTGCATCTTCACGACGACCGACAAGCAGTCGAAGGAGAAGATTGACGCCCTGAAAGCGTTCGGCGCCGAGGTCATCGTCTGTCCCACCAACGTCGATCCCGAAGACTCGCGGTCCTACTACAGCGTGTCGTCCAGGCTGGAACGCGAAACGCCGAATGCGTGGAAGGCCAACCAGTACGACAACCCGTCGAACGCCCAGACGCACTACGAGCAGACCGGACCCGAGATCTGGGCGCAGACCGAAGGGCGCGTGACGCACCTCGTCGTGGGCGTCGGCACGGGCGGCACGATCTGCGGCGTCGGCCGGTATCTGAAGGAGCAGAACCCTCGCGTCAAGGTCTGGGGCATCGATACGTACGGGTCGGTCTTCAAGAAGTACAAGGACACCGGCGTGTTCGACAAGAACGAGATCTACCCCTACATTACCGAAGGCATTGGCGAGGACTTCCTGCCGAAGAACGTCGATTTCGACGTCATCGACCACTTCGAGAAGGTCACCGACAAGGACGCCGCCATCATGACGCGGCGTATCGCGCGCGAAGAGGGCATCTTCGCGGGCAACTCGGCCGGGGCGGCCATGGCTGGCCTCCTGCAGCTCGGCGACCGCTTCGGCCCGAAGGACGTCGTCGTCGTCATCTTCCACGACCACGGCACGCGATACCTCGGCAAGATGTTCAACGACGACTGGATGCGGGACCAGGGCTTCCTCGAAAAGACCGGTCTCGTGGCGCGGGACCTCGTGGCGTCGCGCGGAACGACGCGGCTGGTGACGCTCGACCGGTCGGACACGGTGGCGCGCGCCGTGCAGGTGATGACCGAGCACGACTACTCGCAGATCCCGGTGACCGACGGCGGGCGCATTGTGGGCGCCGTCAGCGAAACCCGGCTCTATGCCGCCATCGTCGCCAACCCGGACGTCAAGACCAGACCGATCGACGCCATCATGCAGCCGGCGTTTCCGTTCGTCGACATCTCCACGGGCATCGACGCGCTCGCCACGATGATTACCCCGGACACGCCGGCCGTGCTGGTGCGCGACTTCAAGAGCCAGGACACGTTCATCATCACCAGGTGGGACGTGATGCAGGCCCTGAGCTGAGTTCAACAACTGAAGAACTGGAGAACTGGAGAACTGGAGAACTGGTGAACTGGTGAGGCGGAGAACCAGTCTAGCGTCCTAAACCCCGGTTGCCGAGTTCGTCGAAGAACTTCACCATCATCGCGCCGGCGTCCGCGGGCATCGTGTGGTCGCCGGAGTGGACGTATGCGACGACGTCGGCGCCGATGGATGAGACATACAGCGTGGTGTAGCGGCCCGACCACGGGCGGCCGGTCGCGCCCGCCCGGTTCAGACGCAGCGTGGCCTCCAGGCCGGCTCGCTGCGCGCTAAATGGCACCAGCTCGTCCTTTTCGCCCGCGATGATCAGCGCGGGCTTCGGCCGCGCGCCACCGATGAGGTCGCGGCGGAACACGGACGCCGACGGCGCGAATGCGGCGAACGTCGGCCCGCGCGCGACCCAGAGCACGTAGGTCATGGTGCCGCCGTTCGAGTGGCCGGCGGCGAACACGCGCGCGGGATCGATCCGGAATCGGGCGCGCGCCCAGCTCAGCATGGCGTCCACGAACTTCAAATCGCGGTCGTTCTGATCCCCGGGCGCGTGCTGCCACCCCGGCCGCTGCCCCTCCGGATCGGTCAGCCGCCCCGGGGTCGGAAGCCCCTGGGCGTACACCACGACGGCCGTCGGCCATCGACTGTGGATGTCGAACGTACGGGCCGAGTGCTGCGCCGTCCCGCCGTGACCGTGAAACACGAACACGAGCGGCGATCCGGCGGCCGGCACGGGCGCGCCCGGCGAGGCCACGAGCGCCATGCGCTCCACGCCGTCGATCCGCCACGTCTGGCGCGCGACGGGCTCCTGCGGCGCGCCGGCGACCGACAGCAGACCGGCGACGACGCTCCCGACGACAATCGACAAGGCGCGTCTCATCACTGGCGTGCTTCAGGCTTGGACCGCAAGGCAGTCGTCCGGGTTACGTGAAGGGTTCTGTGGCAGTTCGGCGCCCCGGCTCAGGTCGGCGCGTCGCACCGGAGCCTGGCGGACAATCGCTCGAGGCTGTTTCGGCCCGCGGTCGCGAACCGACTAATTGGTGCCGAACCCGCGGTCCTTGAAGGGCGACACCTTCTTGAAGGCGCCGAGCACGCCGCGGAAGGCATCGGCGATCGACGCACCCGTGACGGCGCCGGTCTTCACGATCCCCGCCCCGGTCTTTTTCAGCGCGTCCATGAAGAAACCGGAATCCGAGGTGCCGGCCGACAGCCGCGACGGGCCGAACGCCGGCACCGTCTCGTAGGGCGGCGGGGCCGCGGGAAGCTCGATCAGTGCGGCCGGCGGATCGACCGCAGGCTCAGGCGCAACGATGAGCGGGCGCGGCGCCTCGAGCGTGAGGGGCTCGCCCACCGGCCCCACCCCCGACATCGCCACCGCCACAAAGGAGACGGGCACGGTCGCGGCGGGCCGCGGCGCCAGCGTCCGCGATGCGAGACGGGTCGCGCGAACCGGCGCGGGCGGCAGCACGACCGCCAGCCCGGCCGCGGGCGTCAGCGCAGGCAACTCCGGCAGGAACGCCGGTCCCGCCACGACCGGAGGCGTCGAGCCCCCGACCGGCCAGTAGTCGACCAGCGCACCGATCCCGGCCAGCAGGCCCAAGCCCAGTATAGCCAGCGTTTTGGCGTAGAAGTCGCGGAGGGAGTCTCCCCGCACGGCGCCAGTGTAGCACGGGGAGGAGAGGTGGAGAACTGGAGAACTGGAGAACTGGAGAACTGGAGAACTGGAGAACTGGAGAACTGGAGAACTGGAGAACTGGAGACCTGGAGAACTGGGGAACCCGTGAACAGGAACACAGGGGAGCCACGTGTTCCGTTCAGGGGTTCAGGCCGTTACCCGCTCCCGCGTTTTCCAGCTCTCCAGTTCACCAGCTCTCCAGTTCACCAGCTCTCCAGCTCTCCAGTTCACCAGTTCACCAGTTCACCAGTTAGTTTGGCGCCGGTCGGGTGACGAGGAGCGGTCGAGCGCCGCTCCACTCGCGCGGACCGGCGACGCGCGGGGATTCGCGCGGAACGACGAGCCAACGCTCGAGGTCCCGACACGAACCCGTCGGACCTGCGAATCGAATGTGTTGACCCCAGAAGATGCCGGACGATGTGTCCGTGTGCATGGGAGCAATCCCATTAGACAAATGACTCGAACGACACGCAAGAAAAAACCGGCCTACAAATTCGTCATGGATGCGGCTTTTCTAGCGCCGTGCCAACAGGAGCGTGTGACGAGAAAAAGACAAAACTGATATCAGAGCCGGCCGAGGAGGAGCTGACGCGCGACGGCCATGACCGTCAGCACGACGCCAAACGTGCAGACGATCGTCGCGCCCGTCGGCAGATCGAACACCACCGAGAAGTACATCCCAAGCATCGAGACGAACGCGCCCATGGCCCACGCGATGGACAGCCGCGGCCCGATTCGGCTGGCGAAGAGCATGCCGGCGACCGACGGCACGATCAGGTAGCAGAACACGAGAAGGACGCCGGCAATCGCGACCGATCGCGTGACCACCAACCCGAACGACGCGTAGAACAGGAAATCCCAGAACCGGACGCTGACGCCCCTGGCTCTGGCCTCAACGGGGTGAATGGAGATCTCGAGGAACCGGCGCCGGAACACGTAGTGAAACGCGGCGATCACGCTGTAGACCGCAGCCGTCAGCCACACCTCGCTCCACTGCACCGAGAGGATGTTGCCGACGAGCATGTCGCGCAGGTGCTCGGCTTCGCCCGGCGCCTTGCTCATGACCACGATGACGGCCGCCGACGCGACGGCGTAGGTGATGCCGATGATGGCCTCCTGCGGGATCTTGGCGCGGTGACTCTTGACGAACGCAAAAATGAGCGCGCCCACGAGCGTAAACAGGAGACTCATCCAATACACGCCGGCGCTGTGCGGCTCGCCGCCCAGCGTCGGGACGAGCACCGCGATTGTGGCGCCGAGCGACGCGATCTGCGCGAGCGAGAGATCGACGAAAATGACGCCGCGCTCGACGACGTGGAGACCCAGATAGGCGTGGATGCCGACGATGATCAGGCTGGCGGCGACGGGAGCGGCCAGAAACTGGAGGATCGCGGGATCCAGGCCGAAGTCCACGGCGGTCCGCCCCTACACTCCGCCGCGCGCAGCCTTCAGCGCGGCCGCGAGCAGGCCCACGTTGTAGTCGAAGAGCTGAACATAGTCGGTGACCTCCTTTGCGCCACCCACCGATGGCGCGAGCACCAGCGCCTGCCCGTTCGTCTGGCTGGCGATGGCCTGCGGCGTGCGGAGGCTCCAATAGGGTTCGACGACGATGATCGTGACGGCATGGCGCTTCATTTCGCCGATGAGGTCCAGGATGTGCGCCGGAGGCGCGGGGATGCCCGGCTTCGGCTCGACGTAGCCGATGACGTCCAGACCGAAGCGCTCCATGAAGTTCGGCCAGCTCCGATGGTACGTGACCAGCTTGCGGCCCTTGAACGGCGCCATCATCCGATCCCACCGCACTTCGGCGGCCGCCAATCGCTGGTCGAAGGCGCTGTAGCGCTCGTCGAAGTGCGCGCGGTCGGCCGGCGCGAGCCTGCCGAGCTTGTCGCGAATGGCCTGGGCGATGCGGCGGCCGTTGGCCGGGTCCAGCCAGTAATGCGGGTTGCCCTGCGGGTGGACGTCACCCATCGCGCGGGTGATCTGTCCAGTCGGGATTTCGAGGATCCGCACGTTGAGCGATGCATCGAGGTAGCCCGGCGCGCCAACCTGCACCTTCCCGTTCCGGCTGCTCGCCAGGAGGGCGGGCAGCCAGCCAATCTCGAGATCGCGACCGACCGCGATCAGCAGGTCCGCCCGGCTGACTTCCAGGATGAAGCTCGGCTTCGGGTCCACCTGATGCGGGTCCTGGTAGCCCTTGGCCAGGGCGACGACCGCCACGCGGTCGCCGCCGACGTCTCGGGCGATGGATGCCAGATCCTCGGTTGTGGCCACGACCCGCAAGGGTGCCGTCCGGCCGGCGGCCGGCATCCTGCCCATGGCGGCCACCGCGAGCGCCGTGGCGACGACCAGCCGGAGTCCTGCCGATGGCATGGCGTCCCTCCTAGAACACATGCGCGGCATGCGCGCCAATGGAGAATTTGAACTGAAACAGGAGTTGGTGGCTGGTGACGCCCTCGGCAAAGCTCAAGCGGCGGTACTGCCCGCGCACCTGGCTGAATTCCGTCGGCCAGAACGTGAGGAACACCGACTGGGCGCGGTCAACCGCGGACGGGTCCTGCGCCCGCCCCGACCGATCGAGGCGGCCGCCCAGGTACCAGCGGCGGGCAAATTGGTATTCGCCGAGGGCGTAGAACCCGAATGCCTGCGCGGCCGGATCGGTCGGCAATTCCTGACGACTCCAGACGAGTTCCGTACGCAGGTTCAAGCGCTGGTAGATCGCCCGGCGGAGCGGACGGTACCGGAACGTCGCGTCCACGCCGACGAGGCGCCGGTTGTGTACTGACTGAAACGCTCCATCTTCGCCGACGCCCACACCGGCACGCCCGAACGCGACCGACGTGCCGAGGTCGATGTTCGTCGATTCCGTAATGTCACGATAGGCCCGGGCGCGACCGACGTAGGCCAGCCGGCTGCGGGCGTCACTCTGAAACACCTCCGACTCGCCCCGGTAGACCTCGCCGACGACCTCGAGGTACACGAGGGGGTTCGCGATGAGGTGCGACAGCGACAGGCCGGCATCGGACAGGCCTTCATCGCCGCCGAGCAGGTTGGCCGTGACGAGCGGACGATCGGCCGACGGCAGCGCGTGCGTGTGAAGCGTATTCACCTTGCCGAACAAGGCGCGCATCTTGCCGGCCTTGAGCAGCAGGTTGGCCGGTAGCGCCGTGAAGGTGATGTAGGCCTCCTCCACGTCCGCGCCCTCCGGGCCGAAGGCGACGAAGAAATCTGCCTTCGCGTAGGGGTCGATGATGGCCTGAAAAGCGGCCTCGACTTCACTCAGCTGGAGAGGCGCCAGGTCTGGAGCGTCCTTCGCCAGGGCGCCGAGAACGTTGCCGTTCACGGAGATGTCGGGGTTGAGGGCCTTCGGCCCGGCAGGTGTCGGTGTGGGCGGGCGACCCTGGGCGGGCGGGTCTTGTGGAACGGTCGTGCCTTCGGCGGGCCCGGCTGCAGCGCCGGCACTCGCGTTGCCGGCCACCGGTCCCGCTATCTGCGCGAGGCGCTCTTCGAGCGCGACCAGCCGCTCGTCGTACTGCCGGCGAAGCACCTCAAACTCGCGCTTCAGCCGGGCGAGTTCGTCGCGCACCTGCTGAACGTCCGTCGCGTTCTGCGCCGGCGGGCTCGAACGGGCGCTCTCGCCCTGTCCGGCCACCACGGACGTCGGACAGAGCACGAGAGCACCAACTGATAGAGGAAGCAGCCGAACCAGCACACTCCGCATAGATCACCTCATGACACACGAACGACCCACGCCTCCGCGCGGCGGAAAACCGCGACGGAATCAGACCTTCAGGCCTGGGTCGATGGAGGTGCGCGGGAGGGCCGATGCCGGGCGAGGGCGTCGTGCAGCGCGGCCGTGATGACCGGCAGGTCGGCCGCACGCGGTTGCGGGAGTTGGAGGAGCGGGCCCGATCCGAGCGGCGTGATGCCGCGCAGGGCGCGGAGCCAGTGGCAGACGGCGCAGTGGCTGGCGATCGGCGGCGGGGCCAGCTCCAGGTGCGGGTCCGCCGGACTCGAGAATGCCAGATCGACCTTGCAGGCGTCGACCGGCTCGAAGAGCCCGTGACGAGCGCTGAGGAGGGGGCTGTTCAGGCTGGCTGCGAACGCCAGAACCACGAGCCACGCGGTGCGCCGACGCGGAAACGACCGCATTTACCGTCACTCTAGCATGGCCGGGCCGGCGGCCTCCCCCGCCCGGCCGGCCCGACGGCCTGCACGACTGCCACTATGATCCCGGCATGCCGCACCCGGCCGGCGACCTCGAGGACCTGCGCACCCTGGCGGATCAGGCGTTCAGCCGGGCGGCCGGGGCGCCGCTCATCGGCGGCAACCAGGTGCGCGTCCTGCGGGACGCGGCCGAGAACTATCCGGCCTGGGAAGACGCCATCCGGCGTGCCGAACGCTCCGTCCACGTGGAGATGTACATCATCCACCGCGACGCCGCCGGGCGGCGGTTCGTCGCGCTCCTGGCCGAACGCGCCCGGGCCGGCGTGGCGGTACGGCTGGTCTATGACTGGTTCGGCTGCGGCCTGGGGCCGCTCCTCGGCCTTTTTCGTCCGCTGGTCGGCGCAGGCGGCGACGTGCGCGTGTTCAATCCGCCACGGCTCTCGACGGCCCTCGGCTGGACGCGACGCAACCATCGCAAGCTCATCACGGTGGACGGCCGCATCGTCTTCGTCGGGGGCCTGTGCGTCGGTCGGGCGTGGGAAGGGCGACCGGAGAAGAACCAGGACCCTTGGCGCGACACCGGCATCGAGATCGTCGGTCCGGCCGTGGCTCACGCCGAACGCGCGTTCCGGTCAAGCTGGGCTCTCGCAGGCGGCAACCCCGATGACGTGTCGGTCGACGAGCCCGCTCGGGGGGCGGGCGATGTCCATCTGCGCATCATCCCGACGGAGCCCTTCAGCGCCTCGCTTCTTCGAACGGATCTACTCGTCACGGCCCTCGCCCGGAAGTCGCTCTGGATCTCCGACGCCTACTTCATCGGCCACGGCCCGTTCGTGGTGGCCCTGCAGCGCGCGGCCGAGGACGGCCTGGACGTGCGGCTGCTCCTGCCGCAGGGCAGCGACGTCGCCTGGACGGTCCCGCTCTCGCGGTCGCTCTATCGACTGCTCCTCGACGCTGGCGTCCGGATCTTCGAGTGGAACGGCAGCATGATGCACGCCAAGACCGCCGTGGCCGACGGGCGCTGGTCGCGCATCGGGTCGACGAACCTCAACCTGAACAGCTGGGTCGGCAACTGGGAGCTCGACGTCGCGGTTGAAGACACCGGCGTCGCGCGGACGATGGAAGCCGCCTTCCTCGAAGACCTGAATCGCTCTACGGAGATTGTCATGGCGGGCCGCCGGCGCGTGGCGCGGCCGCGTGTGAAGCACGGCCGGACGCGGCGGTCGGCGCGCCGGGCCCTCCGCGCGATCACGGGGCTGGGCCACAGCCTGGGCGCCGCGGTCATGGGCAGCCGCGATCTCGAGGAGTGGGAGCTGGCGCCCCTCTTCGGCGTGGGCCTCCTGCTCGCGCTCGTGGCGGCGGTCGGGCTCTCGTACCCCCGCGGGCTGGCCTGGCCGCTGGCGGTCCTGGCGGGCTGGGCGGGCCTCAGCCTGATCGCCGAGTCCTTCGGGCTCTGGCGCGGACGCCGAAGGCCATGAGCGGCCGCGTACGCGTCGATGCCGTGACACGCCTGGACGCCGCCGGGGCGCGCACGGATCCGGACCTGGTCGCGATTGAAGCCCCGCTCGAAGTCGTCCTGGCCCATCCCTCGCTCGCGGAGACCCGCTCGCTTGGTCTCCTGATGCGCACCCCCGGCGACGACCGCGATCTGGTCCTCGGTCTCCTCTACGCAGAGGGCGTCGTCAGTTCGCTGGACGACGTCACGGACCTGGCGGTGGACGCCGGTCAATCCGGGAGCCAGGGGCGCCCGCCGCGCGCCCTGGTGACGCTGTCGCGGGGTGTCGATCTCCCGGACCGGTGGCCGGATCGTGGGACGTCCGGCACCAGCGCCTGCGGGTTGTGCGGGCGGTTGGCGATGCGCGCCGTGGATCGCGGTGCCGCTGGTCCACCCGACCAGCCGCGCATCCTGGCGGCGGTGGTCGCCGGGCTGCCGTCCCGCCTTCACGCCGGCCAGACGGTGTTTGCAGATACGGGTGGCCTGCACGCGGCGGCGCTGTGCGATCTGACGGGCGCGCCGTGGCTCCTGCGGGAGGACGTGGGCCGGCACAACGCCGTGGACAAGGTCGTCGGCGCGGCGCTCGCGGCCGCGCGCCTCCCCGCCCGGCACGCGCTCCTGGCCGTGAGCGGCCGAGTCGCGTACGAGATCGTGCAGAAAGCCGTGGCGGCCGGCGTCCCGGCGATTGTCGCGGTCGGGGCCCCGTCCAGCCTGGCCATCGACGCCGCGCGGTCGGCCGGCGTGACGCTGGCGGGATTCGTGCGGGGCGGGCGCTTTAACATCTACACGGGCGCGGCGCGGATCGTGCCCTGAGCGCGACGCGCCGCGGCAGGCCGTCGCCGCTGCCATCGGGCGATTCGATGCGCTACACTCCAGGCTGATGTCCCGCTGGCTGGCCACTCACGTGCCGGCACTGCCCGATCGACTCGGCCCGCTCGAGCGGCGCGTGCTGGACGCGCTCTGGGCCAGGCCGGCTCCCGCCTCCGTGCGGGACCTCACACCCGAGTTCCCGGACATCGCGTACACGACGCTGATGACGACGCTGGATCGCCTGCACCGGAAGGGCGTGCTGATCCGAACCAGACACGGCCGGGCGTTTCGCTACCAGCCCACGCTGACGCGGGCCGAGTTTGCCTCGGCGCGGGCCGGCGCGGCGCTGCGGACGGCGCTCGAGGGCGGCGGCGCCACCCTCGCCCCGCTCCTGTCGTCGTTCGTGGACGCCGTGGGCGAGCGTGACCGCGAGATGCTCGACGAGCTCGCGGCCCTCGTCAAGCACCGGCTCGCAGAATTGAAGGCCAAGCCGTGACGTTCGAGGTGCGCCTGATCGTGCTTGCGCTCGCGGCCTTTGCCGGCGGCGGTCTCGCCGGCGCGCTGGCCGTGTCCTGGTTCGCACGGCGCGTCCGCGGGGCGGGACCCCGGGCACGCGCGGCCGCGCTCATGGCCGTCCGCCTGATGCCGTCCGTCCTGTCGCTCGCGGCGGCCACGCTGGTCGGGGCGGCGTTTCTCGTGTTCGAGCCCCGGGACCGAATCGAAACGACCGGCGTCTTGCTGCAGAGCCTCGCCGGCGTCGCCGTCGCGCTCATCGCGGCGGCGGGACTTCGGTGGCTGGTGGTGTTGCACGCCACGCGCCGGCTGGCCCGCCGCTTCCTGGCCGATGCGGAACCCGCGACGTTCCACGGCCTGCGCGCGCCGGCGTTTGTCATCTCGTCGCCCTTCCCGATCGTTGGCGTCGTGGGGCTGTTCCGGCCTCGGTTGATTGTGGCGCGGTCGGTCATCGATGCCTGCACGCCCGAAGAGATGCGCGTGATTCTGGCCCACGAGCAGGGGCACATCGACCGTCGCGACAACCTGCGTCGCGCGCTGCTCATGGCCTCGCCGGACGTGCTCGGGTGGCTGCCGGTGTCACAGCGTCTTCAGACGGCCTGGCACGCATCCACGGAAGAAGCCGCCGACGACCTGGCCGGACGATCGGCCACGGGTGGCCGCCTGCATCTGGCACAGGCCCTGCTGAAGGTGGCGCGGCTCGCGCCAGCAGGCTTCGAGACGCATGATGTGCCGGCCAGCGCGCTCTACCGGGGTGGCAGCGTCGCACGCCGCGTCCGTCGCCTGCTCGCGGCCGAGCGCCCGGACACACCGCGTCGCGCGGCGGTCCGGCTGGCCCTTGCCGCCGGGGCCCTGGCCGTTTCGGTCGTCAGCCTCGAGCTCATCTACCTCCTGGTTGAAGGCGCCGTCCACGGCCTGCCGTGATCTGGCGCGTCTTCAAGAGAGCCCCGGGCGTTTCGGCGGCCTCCGCCGCCTGGTGGCGCACGGCGGCTGCGGCCGAACGAGAGCCACAGGGAAACGCCCTGAACGACCTGCGCGCCGCCCTGGCCGGGGCCGACGCCGATCCGGACGAGCGGGAGCGGCAGGTCGAGATGCTCGAGGGCCTGGAACAGCTGGCGGCGATCGCCGCGCGCGACCTGGACGTCATCCAGACCCAGCATCGGGTGATCGGGACGGACGTGTGTCACTTCGTGGCACCGGCGTGTCTGGTCGGGCTGACCGACGAGCCGGGCAAGCTCTTCCTCACGTCGCGCCGCCTGATCCACGTCTGCGCCAAGGTTCGCACGTGGCCGTGGCATCGTCTCGGCGGCGTCGAACGCGCCGAGCGCGCCCTTGAAATCACGATTCTCGGCGCGCCCGATACCATCAATGTGACGTGCAATACCTACGGCGACGCCATGGCGGCGGCGCATCTGGTGCGCCGCCTTCAGAGATAAGCGCACCGTGCGGCTCGGATCGGACGTCCTCTTCGATCGGCAGCTCCTCAGGGGGCGGACGATCGGCCTCGTGTCCAACCCTGCCTCGGTCGATGCCCAGTTGCGCCACGTCATCGCGCGAGCCGAAGCCGATGAAGTCCGGATCGGCGCGCTGTTCGGCCCGCAGCACGGCTTCCGGTCCGATCTGCAGGAGAACATGATCGAGTCGCCTCATGAGCGCGACCAGCGCCGAGGCGTGCCAATCTATTCGCTCTACAGCGACACGCGGGAGCCGACGTCGGAGATGCTGGCCGGACTCGACGCGCTGGTCATCGATCTGCAGGACGTCGGCACGCGCATCTACACGTACATCTACACGATGGCCAACTGCCTGCGCGCAGCCCGGAAGGCCGGCCTGCCGGTGGTGGTGTGCGACCGGCCCAACCCCATCGGTGGCCTGGCGGTCGAAGGGCCCGTGCTCGAACCGGGGTTCGAGTCCTTTGTCGGTCTCTATCCCGTTCCGATGCGCCATGGCATGACCATTGGCGAGCTGGCGCGCCTGTTCAACGAGCACTTCGGCATCGGCGCCAAGCTCGAAGTCATCGCCATGCAGGGCTGGACGCGCAACCTGTTCGCGGACCAGACCGGGCTGCCGTGGGTGCTGCCGTCCCCCAATATGCCGACGCTCGACACGGCGACGGTCTATCCGGGCAGCGTGCTGCTCGAAGGAACGAACGTCTCCGAGGGGCGCGGCACGAACCGGCCGTTCGAGCTCGTCGGGGCGCCGTGGGCGGATCCGGAGGCCGTCGCGGCCGCTCTGAACGGGCGCGGATTGCCGGGCGTCCGCTTCCGCCCCGCCAGGTTCGAGCCGACGCACCACAAGCACGCCGGGCGCGCGTGCGGAGGCTTTCAGATTCACGTGACAGACCGACTCGCGTTCCGTCCGGTCGAAACGGGTGTGGCCGTCATCGAGGTCATGCGGACGGAGAGCGGAGGGGCCTTTCGGTGGTCGGATCCGCCCTACGAATACGAAACCGAGAAGCCCCCGATCGACATCCTGTACGGATCGCGTGCGCTGCGCGATGGGCTCGAGAGCGGCGGCACAGCCGCGGATCTGGTTCGGACCTGGACGCCTGGCCTCGAGGCCTTCAGAGAAACGCGCGCGAAGTTTCTGCAGTATTGAGGCACGATGAGGGGAGGATTCCTGCATGCGTCGTCCGTTGGTCACGTGTCTCTTCGCCGGTGTTGCCGTTGCGCTGGCGATCGCGCTCGCGGCCGCTGAAGGCGCGGTGCAAGGCCCGACTCAGGCGTCCACCGGGCCGGCGGCGCGCGGCGGGTGGACCGTTCCGCCCGGGGGCGCGGCCGAAAAGAACCCCCTCACGGTGAACGACGCGGTCCTCGCGGCCGGACGCAAGCTCTTCCTGCAGAAGTGCCAGCGCTGCCACGGGCCGGGAGGCAAGGGCGACGGTCCGGATGCCGAGCGGGAGCACGCTGACGACATGAACCTGACGCAGGCCTCGCGGGCGGCTCACAACACGGACGGCGTTGTCTTCTACAAGATCTGGAACGGCCGGTCGTCGCCGAAGATGCCCACCTTCTCCGAAGAGCTGTCGAAGGAGCAGGTGTGGGCCATCGTCAGCTACGTGCAGACACTCCGCGCGAAGCAGTAAGTCGACCGTGACGCTGGACCCGCAGGAACTCAGCGAGCGCTTCGAGCAGTACCTGGTCATTGCAGCGCCGCCGGCGGTCGTCTTCGGCTGTTTCTTTTCCCCTGACGCGCTGCGTTCCTGGTGGCAGGCGGTCCGATCGGTGACGACACCGCTGCCGCTCGGCGTGTACGCCATTCAATGGGCCACGACGCCGTACCGTGACGACCTGCTCGGCGCGCTCGGAGGCGTCTTTCACGGAACTGTGGTCGACGTGCGGCCCGACGAGCATTTCTTCGTCGCCGACGCGTACTGGATTCCGCCCGAAGGCGCGCCCATCGGCCCGATGGCCCTCGAAGTGACGTGCGCTGAGGATCCGGCCGGCTGCCGGCTCCACGTCCGGCAGGACGGGTACGACGCCTCCGAGCGCTGGCGGCGCTACTACGCGGTCGTGTCGCGCGGCTGGCAGATCTCGCTCACCGCCCTGAAGCGGTACGCGGAGGCGCCGCCGAAAACCAAAGGGGCCTCGTAGCCTACTCCGGGCGGATTCCGAACGCCCGGCCGACACCCAGCGCCACGAACGCCGCGAAGAAGCTCATGAGTGCGCCCATTTTCGCCTCGTCCAGCACCTCGCCTGGCGGAAAGGACGCCGTCGTGAAGAAGAGCGCCACCGTGAAGCCAATGCCGGCCGTGATGCCGAGCGTCAGGAGCGACCGGTAGTCCAGATCCGCCGCGCGCGTGAAGCCCAGCCGGCTGGCGAGCGCGGTGGTGAGGACGACGCCGGCCGGCTTGCCGGCGATCAGGCTGCCGGCCACCACCCAGCTCACGGCGCCGACGCTCGACAGCGGCACGCCGGCATTCACGAAGCCGAACGCGAACAGGATGATCTGCACGGGCACCTTCCACCACTGCTCGAAATGGTGCAGCGTCGCCAGCCGCACGACTTCACTTCGGCCGAACACCCTGAGGTCGGACGTGTGGTGCGGCATGAACGGCACGATGGGCACCATCGCGAGGGCGGTGTGCAGGCCGCCGAGGTACAGGCCGACCCACGACAGCGCGCCCGGCCCGAGCACGTACAGCCAGAAGCTCTCCTTCCCCAGGCGCCGGAGCCCCCAGGCCATCAGGATCGCGGGCAGGAGCCAGGCAATGAGGACGGTCGGCGACACGGGCCCGCTCGGATAGAAGATCGCCAGCACGATGAGACCCATCGCGTCGTCGGCAATCGCCAGGAGCAGAAGGAACGGGATGGCGGGGTGGCCGCGCCGGAAGATGAGGCGGGCGACGAGGTACGAAAACGCGATGTCGGTGGCGCACGGGATGGCCCACCCGCGCGTCAGATCGCCGCGGCCCATCCAGGCCACGAGCGCCAGGTAGACGGCGGCCGGCACCGCCATGCCGCCCACCGCGGCGAACACCGGAACCGCCGCCTGCCGCGGGGACGCGAGCGGTCCCCCGGGCAGCATTGCTTCCACGACCTCCTTGGTCGCCAGCGCGAAGAAGAACACCATGGCGAGGTCGTTGACGAGGAAGTGGACCGTGTGTGTGAACCGCGTGTAATGGTCGAGATCGACGTTGGCCCAGACCAGCGCGGCGACCGCGCCGATGATGAGCAGCAGCGAGTTGTTGAGGGCGAATTGAACGACCTGCGTTGCCTTGGCGAGCCGGGCCATCGGTCACAGTCTCTCCACATGGACGAAATTCGCGTCCTCGCGGCCAAGCCCCGCGTGCATCGACACGAAGACGACGGTCGAGCCGGAGGGCACGATCGAGCCGGCGACCAGATACTCACGGACCGCCGCGAGTGTGGCCTCAGGGGCGATGACGGGCGTCACGCCCCAGACGAGGGCGAGGCGGGCGGCCGTCCGGACGTTGGGCGTGGCGGCAATGAGGCGCGCCGTCGGGCGCAGCGCGGCCAGGAGGACGGCGGTCTTGCCGGCCTCGGTCAGCGCGACGATGGCCGCGGCGCGCGCGCGGGTGGCGAGCGCCACCGCCGCCTCGGCCAGCGCGCGCCCGTGCTCGGCGGCCCCGACGGCGCCTGGCATCACGGGTACCGCCGCCGGCGTCTTTTCGGCCTCGCGCAGGATCGCGTCGAGAATCTGGACCGCCCGGACGGGATAGCGGCCGGCCGCCGTCTCGACCGCCAGCATGATGGCGTCCGCACCCTCGCCGACGGCGTTGGCCGCATCGGTGACCTCGGCGCGTGTGGGCCTGGGCGACGACCGCATCGACTCGAGCACCTCCGTCGCGACAATAACGGGAACGCCGCGTTGCCTCGCGGCCTGGATGATCGTCTTCTGCACGGCGGGCACGGTCTCGAGCGGCAGCTCGATCCCCAGGTCGCCCCGGGCGATCATGATGCCGTCGGCGGCGTCCAGAATAGGTTCGATCTGCTCCACCGCCTGCGGCTTCTCGATCTTCGCGACCACGGGCAGGGCGGGGGCCCCGGCGGCGGCTGCGGCGGCTCGGGCGGCGTGCACGTCGTCGGCCGACTGCACGAAGCTCACGGCCACCAGATCGACGCCCATCTCGAGACCGGCGCGGAGATCGGCGACATCCTGTTCCGTCAGCGCCGACGTCCGCAGCGGGACGTCAGGCACGTTGATGCCCTTGCGGCCCTCGAGGATGCCGCCGGTCACGACACGCGTGGCGAGGCGTCCCGGGCTTGCCTCCTCCACGCGCACCTCGATTCGACCGTCGTCTACCAGCAGTCGGTGACCGGGACCGACGGACGTGAACAGGGCGCCGAACGACGTCGAGATCCGGCCGGGGCCGCCCGCGAAGTCGCCGAGCTCGATGGCGAGCGGGTCGCCCTCGGCCAGCGCGAGCGGCGCCTGAAGCGGCCCGACGCGGATCTTCGGACCCGCAAGATCCTGGAGGATGGCCACGACGTGCCGGTCGGCCGCCGCGGCCTGACGGACGCGTTCGCACGCCCGCGCGTGCGACGCGTGCGTGCCATGGGAGAAGTTGAGCCGAAACGCGTCGGCGCCGGCCTCGAGCAGCCGTCGGATGGTGTCCGGGCTGTCACTCGCCGGGCCCAGCGTCGCGAGGATTCGCGTACGGCGCATCGTGAGCCCTGCAGCGTACAATATGCAGGCCCCTTCATGAACGGGTCACGCATTCCGCTCCTCGTTTCGGGCGCGGCGCTCCTGGCCGCCACGCTCGTCTGGCTCGTGCAGAGCCGGCAGATCGAGGACCTTCGCGAGGGCCAGCGCACGCTCGTGTCGGAAGTCGCGGCCATCCGCAAGGTGCCGGTCATCGACGTCACCGGATCGCCGGCGCGCGGCTCCGACACGGCCGTCGTGACGCTCATCGAGTTCTCCGACTACGAGTGCCCGTTCTGCATCCGCCACTTCAAGCAGACGATGCCGCGGCTCGAGGCCGACTACGTCGACACCGGCCGCGTCCGCTACGTGTTTCGCGACCTCCCCGTGGACCAGCTGCATCCGGGCGCCATCCGCGCGCACGAGGCCGGGCGCTGCGCCGACGAGCAGGGCAAGTTCTGGAGCCTTCATCCGCTGCTGTTCGGCCCGCCGGGCTCCCATACGCCGGAACTCCTCGAACAGCGGGCTGGCGAAGCGGGCCTGTCGATGGAGGCGTTCCGGGCGTGCGTCGCGAGCGGCCGGGCGACCGAGCCCGTTCGCCGGTCCGTCAGGGAGGCGGAGGAGCTTGGCGCCAACGGCACGCCGTCCTTTTTCATCGGGCTGCGCGATCGCGCGACCAATCAGGTGCGGGTCCTGCAGGCCATCTCCGGCGCCCACCCCTACGAGGTGTTCGCGCGCGCCCTCGACGCCGCGCTGAAGCGCGCGTCCTGATTCCGGTTGGCCGTTGAGCTGGCGCAGGGTGGCGGCGGGTCGCATGTCAGCCAGCCCGGCGGTGACCGTCGTGCCGGATCTCCGCGGACGGTGGCCCGCCCGGCCGTCGACCGATGGGAAGGCAGGACCTCAGATTAGCTCAACGGCACACTGGGACTAGTCCTGGACGGACGCTAACGCGCGGCCCTCCGTGGCGCGCCACGGATCGACCAGCGCCTTGGGCACCTCGAGGCGCTCGGCTGCCTGCAGCGCGTCGTTGAGGGCGGCGAGGCCGTACGTTCGCGCGCCGATGTCGCGCCAGGGCACGTCGGCGCCATATCGGTCGAGGGCCTCCAGCGCTCGGATGAAATGCGTGACCTCGCTGCCCCAGCAGCCGCGAATGTCCAGGTGCGCGCGGTTGATGTGCTCGTGCGCATTGATGACGCTGTCACCCACGTTCGTGTAATGGCCCGCCACGACGTACGCGCCGCCGTTTCGGACGAGGCGCAGGCCCTCCTCGAAGGCGCGCGCCGATCCGGCCGCCTCGACAACGACGTCGGCGCCGTGGCCGGACGTCAGCTCCTGCACCCGAACCCGTCGCTCTTCCACGGACGTCCGATCGAGGTCGATCGCGCGATCGGCGCCCATGGCCGACGCGAGGGCCAGCCGATCGGCCGGTGCGCCGATGACGACGACCAGGCCGGCTCCGGCGCGGCGGGCCAGGGCCGCCGTGCTCAAGCCCACCGCGCCGGCGCCCTGAATCACGACCGTGTCGCCGAGCGACAGGCGGGCGCGATCGACGATGTGCACGGCCGTGAGGAGCCCGCAGCCGCCCCCGATGTACGCCTCGAAGGACACGGCATCAGGCAGCTTCGTCACCGCCACGCCCGGCTCGAGGTACACCTTCTGCGCCCAGCCGCCGAAGAGGCCCTCGGCGGCCGGATCGGTGATGCCGTACACCCGTCGCGACGGACACCGCGTCGGCGTCCGTTGCACCGTACAGGCCAGACACCGGCCGCAGGTCCGGTGCACGTCGAAGAACGCGACCCGGTCACCCTCGCGGAGCGCGCCGCCACGGAGGTCAACGAGCGGTCCGCGCACGCGGTCGAGCGTGCCGGTCGTCACGTGACCGGGAATGATGGGATACGGCACCCCGGCCAGCCGTCCGTGCCAGAGGTGCACGTCGGTGCCGCAGACTTCGGACAGCGCCGTGCGGAGGAGCGCCCCGCCCACCGGCAGATCCGGCTCCGGGAACTCGCGCACCTCGACGGGCAGGTGCGGGGCCGGCATCACCGCCGCGAGCACGTTCATCATCGCCACCACCTCTCGGACGCGCCGGCGTGGGTGCGCCCCGGTCGATGCAGTAGATTACTGCACAGCGTGCGCGCGTCTCTGCCGCCGTCCATCTCCGCCGCCCGGGCGGCCCTGTCTCGCGGCACAGTCCGCGCCCTCGATCTCGTGGACGCGTCGCTCGCGGCGATCGACGCCGACGGCGCGCGCACCAACGCGTTCACTGTCGTTCACGCCGATCAAGCGCGCACCGAGGCCCGCGAATCGGATCGCGCGCGCGCCCGCGGCGTCTCTCGCGGTCCCCTGGACGGCATCCCGATCTCGCTCAAGGATCTGATCGACGTGGCGGGCCAAGTGACGAGCGCCGGCTCGCACGTTCTCGCCGATCGCGTTCCGGCCGCCGACGCGCCGGTCGTCACGCGCCTGCGCGAGGCCGGCGCGATTGTTATCGGCCGGACCAACCTGCACGAGTTCGCGCTGGGCACGACGAGCGAGGACTCGGCCTACGGACCGGTCCGGCACCCGGCCGATCCCGCCCGGTCCGCCGGCGGATCGAGCGGCGGGTCGGCCGTCGCGGTTGCGCTCGGCATGGGCCACGCGTCGGTCGGCACGGACACGGGCGGCTCGATCCGTATCCCCGCCGCCGCCTGCGGCGTGGTCGGCCTCAAGCCCACGTACGGCGAGGTGCCGGCCGACGGCGTGATTCCGCTGTCGCCGTCCCTGGATCACGTCGGACCGCTCGCCCGCTCCGTGGACGATGCCGCGATCCTCTGGGCCATTTTGGCCGGACGCCCGCCGGCGCCGCTCGACGCGGTCGAACCTGGGGCATTGTCACTCGGACAGCTCGGCGGGTCCTTGACGACTCCGCTCGCGCCCGACGTCCGCGTCGCGTTCGACCGGGCCTTGGATCGGCTGCGGCGCGCCGGCGTCCGCCTCATGCCGCGGGAAATCCCTCAGGCGACGGCCATCCCGGAGGCGTACGTCCAGTTGGTGCTTGCCGAGGCGGCCGCCTGGCACGCCCGCTACCTCGACTCACGGGGCGCCCTGTACACGCCGACCGTACGGGCGAGGCTCGAGAGCGGCCGCAGCATCACGGCGATGCAGTACCTGGCCGCCCGCGACGTGGCGTCGGCGATTCGTCGCCGTGTGGACGAAGCCCTCGCCGGCGTCGATGCCCTCGTGCTGCCGACACTGCCCATCGTCGCCCCTCCTCTGGGATCCGACGAGATCGCGATCGATTCCGCCGAGGGCGATCGCACCACCGTCCGGGCCGCCATGCTCAGGCACACGCAACCCTTCAACATGGCCGGGCACCCGGCCATATCCCTGCCGATCGGTCCGGCGCCGCTTCCGGTCGGTCTGCAGCTCGTCGGCAGGCGCGACGAGACCCTCCGGCTGCTGTCAATTGCGGCGGCGTGTGAGAGGATGCTCGGTGATGTCTAAGGACGTGTCCGTCACTGAGGCGCGGAGCCTGCAGGAGGCCGGCCATACGTACATCGACGTCAGGTCGCAGGCGGAGTACGCCGGCGGTCATCCCGCCGGCGCGCTGAACGTGCCGCTCCTCGACCGCGACCCGGCCACGGGCCAGATGGCGCCCAATGCCGACTTCGTTCGCGTCATGCAGGCCAACTTTTCGCCCGACGCGCCGCTCCTCGTCGGCTGTCAGGTTGGCGGCCGGTCCGCCCGCGCCGCGCAGATGCTCGAGGCCTTCGGCTTCCAGAATGTCGCCAACGTCCGCGGCGGGTTCGGCGGCGCTCGGGATCCGATGACCGGACGCGTGGTCGCGCCGGGCTGGGCGGACTCCGGCCTGCCGGTGGAGACGGACGCCCCGCCCGGGCAGGCGTACGCCGATCTTCTCGCTCGTGCCGACAGCCAGTGATCGCCCGGGCCTTCCACGCCTGGGAGCGACGGCTTGCCTCGGTCGACACCAACCGCGTCGTCCGGCCGTTCGAGTGGGGCCTCGACTGGATCGACGTCGATCCCGGTCAGGACCCGGCCAGGCGCCTTGGCGAGTGGGCGAACGGGGTCATGGCGGACACCGATCGCTTCTACGCCACACCCCCGGCGGACCGATTCGAACGTGAGGGCGACGCGCTGAGATTCCCGAGCGCGATCGCGTCCCCGTACCCGGAGAACAACGTCGTGATGGCCCGTGTCTTCCCCGCCCGGTCCGCCGCGGCCGGCGGGAAACGGCGCGCCGTTGTCGTGCTGCCCCAGTGGAATTCCGACGCGCAGGGGCACGTCGGGCTGTGCCGGCTGTACGCCTCCTTCGGCATCACGGCGCTGCGTCTGTCGCTGCCGTACCATGACGGGCGGCGGCCGCCCGAACTCGAGCGCGCCGACTACATCGTCAGCGCCAACGTCGGCCGGACGCTCCACGCCAACCGGCAGGCGGTTCTCGACATCCGGCGGGCGGTCGACTGGCTGGATGCGAATGGCTACGACCGGATCGGCGTGCAAGGCACGAGCCTTGGATCGTGTCTGGGCGCGCTGGCGATGGCGCACGACCGGCGCATCGTCGCGGGCGCCTTCAACCATGTGTCGCCCTACTTCGCCGACGTGGTCTGGCAGGGACTGTCCACGCGCCATGTCCGCGCGGGTCTGGAGGGCCACGTCACCCTCGATGCCCTTCGCGACTACTGGCTGCCAATCAGTCCGTGGCCCTTTATCGATCGCATCCGGGACAGGCCGATGCTGAACATCTACGCGAAGTACGACCTGACTTTCCCGGTCGGCCTGTCCCGGCAGTATCTGGACGAACTGACGCGCCGCCGGATCGCCACCACGATTCGCGCGCTGCCGTGCGGGCACTACACGAGCGGCCGGGCTCCGTTCAAGTTCCTGGTCGGGTACCACCTGACGCGCTTTCTCGCGCGCACGCTGTAGGGCAAGGGCCTAGCTAGAGGTACTTGAACAGGCCGCGCAGGGCGTCGTAGATGACCGAGCCGAGGGCCCGCATGAATGGGCCCGGGTCGCCCTTGAGGAGCGACGACGCCGCGTCGGCGCCCTTGACGGGATCGGTCACCAGCAGCCAGACGGTAGCGCCCGCCATCGTCGCCGCCGTCGCGCCGACGATGGCGATGAGACTCACGCTCCATCGCCCTGCGTTCATGTCCTTCTCAGTCTACGACCAATACGATCTTCCCGAACCGCTCGGATGACTCCATTCGCCGGTGTGCCTGTGCGGTTTCGGACAACGGAAATGTCGAATCGATGACGGGCGAGAGCACGCCGCGAAAGAAGAGCTGCGCCACTCGAAGGAGCTCGGCCTTCCCGCCCATGTACGAACCGAGCACCGTGAGCTGTCGTGCGAAGAGGTGGCGGAGGTCCAGCGACACGTCGTGTCCCGACGTCGCGCCGCACGTCACGAGGCGGCCGCCCTGCGAGAGACATCGCACGCTCTTGTCCCACGTCCCCTGCCCGACGTGCTCGACGACGAGCGTCGCGCCGCGCCCGTCGGTGAACCGACGCACGGTCGCCACGAGATCCTCGCGGTCGGTGTCAACCACCAGGTCCGCGCCGAGTGCGCGCGCCTTGTCCGCCTTGTCTGCACCGCGGGCCGTCGCGATCACACGGGCCCTGGCAGCTCGGGCGATCAGCACGGCCGCCTGTCCGACGCCGCTGCCGGCCGCAAGCACGAGGACGGTGTCGGTCTCGACGAGGCGCGCGCGGGTCACGAGCATGTGCCACGCCGTGAGAAACACGAGCGGAAAGGCCGCCGCCTTCGTGAACGGGATGTCGTCGGGAATCGGCACGACGTTGGCGGCCGGCACGGCGACGAGCTGAGCGTAGCCGCCGTCCGACTGGTAGCCGAGCACGTCGTAGGCCGGACAGTAGTTGTCCTCGCCGGACAGGCAGCGCATGCACCGCCCGCAGCTCTGCCCCGGCTGGAGGAGCACGCGCGTGCCCGCGGCGAGGCCCGCGAGTCCGCCGGCGTCCAGCACTTCGCCGGCGACGTCGGCGCCGGAGATGTGCGGCAGCGGAATCCGAACCCGTTCCAGGCCCCGGCGCTGCCAGAGGTCGAGATGATTGAGCGCGCAGGCCCTGACGCGCACGAGCACGTGGCCAGGCGTCAGCTCGGGGTCGGGCGCTTCTTCGTACCGGAAGACTTCGGGCCCCCCGTGCTGATGAAAACGCGCCGCCCGCATCCGCCAGATTATGGCATTGCGACCGCCGGCCTTCCCGGCGTCTCAGAACTCGGGTTCGACCAGCTCGACGGACTCGCCAAGCGCCTCGAGCGACGCCTGGCATCGCGCGGCATCCCCCACGACGACGATGGTGGCCTCGTCGGGCCGCAGCGACGCCTGCGACACGCGGGCCAGGTCGTCGGACGTCACGGCCTCCACGCCGGGCACGAATCGGTCGAACGTATCGACCGGCAGGTCGTGGACGACGAGCTCGACGAGCGCCCGGGCCAGGTGGGCGGTCGTCTCGAAGTGGCGGGCGTACCCGCGCGTGAGGGACTCGCGCGCGAGACCAAGCTCCTCGGTGTCAATCGCACCCCGACGCTGAATCGCGCGGCACTCGGCAAGAACCTCGCTCGCCGCGAGCGCCGTGGCGTCCGCCTGCACGCTCGTCTCACACACGAAGACGCCGCCGGCCCGCCGCATGTCGAAGGCGGAGCGGGCGCCGTAGGTGATGCCCCGCGACTCCCGCAGGTTGCGATTCAGGCGGCTGGTGAACTGGCCGCCGAGGGCCTCATTGAGCGTTACGAGGGCGTGGTAGTCGGGCGTGCTGCGCGGCGGTCCCAAGTGTCCGACGCGCAGCTCCGATTGGGGCGCCCCCGGCCGATCGATCAGACGGATGGACCGGCGCCGCGCGGATGGCGGTGTGCCGGCTGTCGGGGCCGCGGCCGGAGCCCCTCCGGACCAGTCGCCGCCCAGCAGTCGACTCGCCGCGCGGACGACGTCCTCCGGGTCCAAGCGTCCCGCAGCGACGAGGGTGGCGCGGGCGGGCCGGAACTGCCCTTCCCAGAAACCCCGCACCTCATCGAGCGTGGCCGCCTCGATCGCGCGTGTCGTCCCGAGGGTCCCGTGGCCGTAGGGGTGATCGCCGAAGACGGCGGCCGCAAAAGCACGATCGGCCGCCGTGCCGGGCGACTGCTTCAACTGCCGCAGCCGTGCCGTGCGCAGTTCGCGCGCCCGGTCGAAATCCTCGGGCGCGAAGTGCGGGCGAGTCGCCACATCAGCCAGCAGAGCCAGGGTGGGCATGAAGTGGCGCGCCAGGGCGGCGACGGAGATCGTCATGCTGTCGGCGCCCGTGTCCACGATGAGACGGCTGCCGAGGCGCGCGAGCGCGTCCGACAACGCGATCGCGTCGCGTCCGCCCGCGCCCTCGCCGACGAGCTCGCCCGCGAGACTCGCGAGGCCGGGCCGGTCGGACGGATCGGAGGCCGACCCCGCCGCGAGCACCAGGGCTGCGCTGACGATCGGCAGATTCGGAACCGCGATCGTCCAGACGCCCAGTCCGTTGTCGATCGCGCGGCGCGACGCCGCCGGAAACCGCACGGGCTCGGCGGGCCCGACCCGCGGCATGTCGAACCGGCCGCCCGTCACCGGTCATCCCGCGCCCGAACCGAGCCCGGCACGGCAAGCTCGGACGCGCCTCGGGGCACCACCGACACCAGCGCGGCGCGCGCCGGATCCAGCCACCGGGCAGCCGCCGACTGCAGCGCGTCAGCCGTCACCTCCAGATAGCGGGCCAGGTCGGCGTCGAACCAGTCGGGCGCGCCCTTGTTGAAGTAGTAGCCGTTCAGCTGGTCGGCCAGGCCGCCAAACCCGCCGAGCGATTGCACGCGATAGACGAACGCGGCTTCCGCCTGGGCCCGGCCCCGCGCGAGCTCGTCCTCGGTCGGTCCGGTGTCGGCCAGACGCATGACTTCCTCGGCGACGGCCGCCCGAAGCGCCTCGAGCGATGTGCCCGGCGCCGCGGTCACGACGACCTGAAACGAGCCGGCCAACTGGCGTGAGACCTGCGAGGCGGCCACCTCGGTCGCCACGCGCCGATCGTGGATGAGCCGTCGGTACAGCCGCGACGTCCGGCCGTTGGCCAGCAGGTCGGCCGCCAGATCCAGCTCGGCGTCGCCCTCGGTGAAGATGGCGGGCGTCGGCCACGCGAGGTACAGCCGGGCGAGCTCCACGCGGTCCTCCAGCCAGAGCCGGTGCCCCCTGGCCTCGAGGTCCGCTGCGAGCACGGCCGGTGCCGCCGGACCGGCCGGGATCCCGCCGAACAGGTCCTCGACCATTGGCAGAATCCGGGCGGCTCGGACGTCGCCGGCCACGACGAGCGACGCGTTGGCCGGATGGTAGAAGCGCGCGAGGAACTGCCGGGCGTCCTCGAGCGTCACGCGCTCCAGGTCGGCCAGGCGGCCAATCGTCGGCCAGCCGTACGGATGGCCGTCAGGAAAGAGCGCGTCGAGCACGACGAACGGCGCGCGGCCGTACGGACGGTTCTCGTAGCTCTGGCGGCGTTCGTTCACCACGACGGCGCGCTGCGTGTCGAAGCGCGCCTCGGTCAGCGCGGGCGCCATCCACCCCATGCGGTCCGCTTCCATCCAGAGCGCCAGGTGCACCGCGTTCGCCGGCACCGTCTCCCAGTAGTTGGTCCGATCGGGGTTGGTCGATCCGTTGACCGATCCGCCCGCCTTCTGCAGCGGCTCGAAGTAGCCCGACGGCTGGTGCGCCGCGCCCTCGAACATCAAGTGCTCGAAGAGGTGCGCCAGCCCGGTGAGCCCGCGCGTCTCGTTCTTGGACCCCACGTGGTACCAGACGTTGACGGCCACGAGCGGCACGCGATGGGTCTCGTGGACGATCACGACGAGGCCGTTGTCGAGCGTGGTCTCTGTGAAGGCGACAGCCATAGGTTCGGGGACGCCGGAGCCGGCGCGCCCTCAGCCGACCGGCGACAGCGGAATCGCGCGGCGCGCGAACGACGCGATCGACACCTGCTGCGCCACGCGCTCGGCGGCCGCAGCCAGGGCGCGCGCCGGCGGCGACTCGGGATCGCCGATGACGACCGGCACGCCGGCATCGCCGCCGCGCCGGACAGGCTCGTGGAGGGGCACGGCGCCGAGGAACGGCACGGTGAGGTCCGCCGCCAGCGCCTCGCCGCCGCCGCGGCCGAACAGGTCGCTCTCGTGACCGCACTCGGGGCACGCATAGTAGCTCATGTTCTCGATCAACCCGAGCATCGGAATGTTGAGCTTGCGGTACATCTGCACCGCCCGGCGCGTATCCGCCAGCGCCACGGCCTGGGGCGTGGTCACGACGACCGCGCCCGCCACGGGCACCGACTGGCTCAGGCTGAGCGCCACGTCACCCGTGCCCGGCGGCAGATCGACGATGAGGTAGTCGACGTCCGTCCACCGGACGTCGCGGAAAAACTGCTGGATGGCGCCGTGCAGCATCGGGCCCCGCCAGATGACGGGCGCGTCGTCGTCGGTGAGAAAGGCCATGGACACGACCTGCAGGCCGTAGCGTTCGGCCGGCCGGATCTTGCGGCCGTCGGTCTCGAGACTGGTCTTCATGCCGAGCATGATCGGCACGTTGGGCCCGTACATGTCGCCGTCAACGATGGCGACGCGGCTGCCGCGCCCGGCGAGCGCGACGGCCAGGTTGACGGCGACCGTGGTCTTGCCGACGCCGCCCTTGCCTGCGCCGACCGCCACGATGTTCTTGACGCCTTCAACCGGTGCCTTCCCGAGCTCCGGCCTGGGCACCGCCCGCACGCTGGCCGTCATGGTGATGTCCACCGACGCGACGCCCGGCAGCGCCGACACCGCGGCGTGCGCCTGGTCGCGCATCAGGTCCTTCACGGGACAGGCGGGCGTCGTGAGTTCGATCGTGAACGCCACGCGTCCGCCGTCAATCGCCAGCTCCTTCACAAAGCCCAGCGTGACGATGTCCTTGTGGAGGTCCGGGTCCCTCACGGCCCGCAGCGCATCGAGCACCGCCTTGTCGGTTGGAGCAGGCATCGGCTGATTCTATCGCGGGGGCGGATGGAGGAACCGGTCCACGAGGTCCGCCACGAACGGCAGTCGATAGCGGTCGCCCGAGAAGGCCTTGATGATCAGGAAGATCCACAGCGCAAACGTCGCGATCATGAGCGGCGAGCGCGAGAGCCACGCGACGAGCGGCAGGTTGCGCAGGACGAGGTGCAGGACGGCAACGCCGCCGAACGTCACGACCGACTGGAGGGCGTGGAAGCGAACGAACGGGTCGGTCCTCTCGAGGATGAGGAACACCGCGCCCGAGATCGGGCCTCCGACGTAGGCCAGCGCGGCCGCGAGCTTTGGGTCGAGGCGTGACACCCACCCCGACCGGCCGCTTCGCTGATCCGTCACGGCCGATCCAACGGCGAGACCAGCCGCGCCGGCCCGCCCGGCCGGCCGAACGCCCGTCGCGCGTCGTCGTGCAGCAGCACCCAGAAGGCATAGACGCCGAGCGCCGTGCCGAAGGGCGCGATGACCAGGTGCGGTATCGCCAGGAGGAGCGCGCTCATCCGCCCGAACGGGCGGCGCCGGCCGAGCGCCACGCCCACCACGATCGCCGCGAGCCCGACGGCGGCGATGAGGCCGCCAAGGAACGCGAGAATGCCGACGGCGGCGGGGCCCGCCGCGCCTTCGAGGCCAAGGTCGTCGAGGGCGGCGTTGGTGCCGGCAGCCAGAATGACGAGCGACGACCCGGTGAGCAGGCCGAACAGGCCCCAGAGCTGGTGCAGGCGGCCGAGGATGTCGAGATGCGGCGTCATCGGCGCGGGCGCGCGCGACCGACATCGCCCGCACCTCCGGGCGTCAGGCGGACCTCGACGTCAGCGGGCGCCGAGCGTCGCCAGGAGATCGCGCCGCGTCTCGGCATCGAGACCTTCCAGATCCACGCTCGTGTCACACTCGTCGCACAACACCTCGACGAGCGCCGGGCGTCCCTCTTCCTGAGGAGGCTGAAGCTGGTTGTCGGCGACGCGCAAGAGGTGCATTTGCAGCGTCTTTACGAGAAACGTCTCGGCATTCCCACAGGTCGGACACGTCAGCGCCAAAGCCACACTCCGCTGGAGCGACCACGAAACGGGCTCCACCAGAGAGTGTATCCCACCGGCCGGGCCCTCGGACCGTTGCTAGGGATGCACGAGGCGAACGGCCACGCGGCGGCCACCGAGCGCGGCGGTCAAGGCGCGCGCGTACAGCGCGGCTTGCGCATCGTGCTCCGGCCGCGCGGCCCCGGTCTTGAATTCGACCACGGTCACCGTCCCGTCCCCGGCGACGACCACGGCGTCGATCACGCCACGGATGAGCTGGTCCGGCCGATCGTCGGCCACGAAGGAAAACGGCACCTCCGTGTACCACTCGCCTGAATCGACCAGCGCGCGGACGTCCGGCCGATCCCGCAGCCGCCCGTAGAGACTGGCGGCGCGGCCGATCAGGGCCGTGACGTCGTCGACGTCCACCGCCTCATCGGGCCGCACGAGCCCGCGGAGCTGACGCTCGACCGACGTCAGGCTCGCGCGCGCAGGGAGGCGGCGCGCGAGCAGGCGGTGGACCAAGGTGCCAACCAGCGCGTCCTGGCTGCCCCGCGGAGATTCCGGTCCGGGCGCCTGGCCGGCCGCTGAGAACGATGCCGCCTGCGTCACGGCGACGCGCGTCCGGCCCGCGGGCATCACAGGTCGGACGTCGACGCCAGCCGGCTGGCGCGTGGGCGGCTCGATCGCGGCCGGGCGTCCCGGATCCGGGCGGCAGATGCGCAACGGCAGGTCGCCTTCCGGCGTCGTCCAGGTCACGTGCGTCAGGTCGCGATCGATCGCGGCCCGCGCGAAGAGCTCGGCGAGCGTCCCGGGCAGGAGGCCGGCCAGGCTCCGCGCCGGCCGCTTCAGCGCGCCCTTCTCGCCCACCTCCCCCGCGAGGTACAGGCGGTCGCGCGCGCGCGTCGCCGCGACGTACCAGAGGCGGCGCAGTTCCGCGTCGTCGCGGCGGTCCTCGAGGCGCGTCGCCGGCGTCGTCCGGAAGGCCACCGCGGGCGCGCCGTCGGGCCCGCGTTCGATGACGGACACGCCGGATCGACCGCGTCCCGGCGCGTGGATGTTGACGACAAAGACGATCGGAAACTCGAGGCCCTTGGCGGCGTGAATCGTCATGAGCTGCACGCAGCCGGTGGCGTCGACGATCGCGTTGGACTCCTCGCCGGCCCGCAGGGTCTCGAAGTAGGCGGCCAGACGCCCGGGCGTGGCGTAGCCGCGGCTTTCGACACGCCGGAGCAGCGTGCGGACCTTCTTGATGTTCTCCCGGGCCTGAGCCAGCCGCGGGCCGCGCGTCTCGAAGGCGTACGCCGACTCGCGCATGACGAGGTCCACGAGTTCGCTGGGCGTCAGCCGATCGGCCAGCGGCAGCCAGCGCTGGAGGTCCGCGCGCGCCCGGTCGACGAGCGCCCGGTCGGTCGGGTCCAGCGCGGTTCGTGGTGCGGGCGGCGGGCCCGTGAGCGCCGCCGCGAAGGCGGGCGCCAGGCGGGCCAGGCCGACATCCGAGACGCGCACGAAGCGCGAGCGGAGGAACTCCGCGGCCCGCAGGTCGGCATCCGGCTCGGCGAGAAACCGGAGCAGGGCGTGCAGGTCCTGCACTTCGGGCGCGTCGAAGAAGCCGAGGCCCTTGTACACGTACGTCCGCAGGCCCCGTTCCTCCAGCGCCCGCTCGAAAACCTGGTGTCCGGCGCGCGCGCGGAACAGCACCGCCACGTCTTCCGGGCGGGCCGGTCGCGGCGGCTCGGCGGCCGGCCGCACGATCGCGTGGCCGACCAGCCGGCCGATCTCGGCAGCGACGGCCGCCGCCGCCGCCTCGGTGGTCGGCTCGGCAATGAGACCCACGGGCGGGTCCGCGTCGCCTTCCGCCGCGGGCTCGGGCGTGCCGACGGGAAACCGGTCGCGCTCGTCGTATCGGAACCGCTCGTCGAGATCCGTGTGGTCTTCGAGCGCGCCGCCGAGCGCGTTGAAGAACCTGAGCAGGGCGGGTCCCGCCCGGAAGCTGGTGGTAATCGCGCGGCGAGGCTCGCGGCCGGGCCGAAGCGCGGCGATCTTCCGCGCCGCCTCGTCGAGGAGCGTGACCTCCGCATGACGGAAGCGGTAGATGGACTGCTTGCGATCGCCGACGACGAAGATCGACGTGGGCGCGTCGGCCACGCCCTCGCCTTCGGCCCAGGCGTCAATCAGGAGCTCGATCAGGCGCCACTGCAGACGGCTCGTGTCCTGGAACTCGTCGACCAGGAGATGGTGGTAGCGGGACTGCAGCTTGAGGCGGCTTCGCGCAAACTCCTCCTGCCTCTCGAGGAGCCGCACGGCATGGGCAAGCATGCCGGCAAAGTCGAGGAGTCCATGCTCATCGAGGAGGCGCTCGTATCGATCGACGGCGATAGCCAGGAGGCGCTGGAACCCGCGCGCGAGGAGGCCGTCGACGTCGCGCTCGAATCGCTCGATGAGGAGCGCGACGTCCGGCGCGAGCGCGGCCAGGGCGGCCTCGTGCCGCTTGCGCGCGTCGGCCGACGGGAAGAGATCGCGCTTCAGGCGCTGCGGCAGCCGCAGCCGCGGCTGGTGGTCCCGCAGAAAGTACCGGTCGAGGCGACGTCTCAGCCGGTGAACGCCGGCGCCGTCGCCGGCCGCGCGGTCCGACGCCGTCAGCTCGCGATGCAGCCAGTAGAACTCCGCCACGGCCGGGCCCGCGTCGAGGAGCCCGCTCCGGTGCGGCGAGCCATCGACGAGCGCCCGAACGGCCGAGAGAAACGCGGCGCCCACGTCGGCGCCGGTTCGCGGTCCGGCCAGTCGCGCGACGACATCTGCCACGGCGGGCTGGGCCACCTGGCGGCGATCGAGCAGCTCCTGGACGACCGCCCGGAGCACGATCGGGTGCACGCGCGCCGAGAGCAGCCGCACATGCTCATCCTCGGGCAGCCGGCGATGCACGACGCGTAGCGCAAGGTCCATGGCCTCGTTGGCGAACCGGGCCATTTCGGTTTCATCGGCGATCTCGAAGCCGGGCTCGACGCCAGACTCGAGCGGGAACTCCCGCAAGAGGCCGAAGCAGAAGGCATCCACGGTGGAGATCTGGATGTCGGCCACGCGGTCGCGAAGCGCGCGCCAGACGCCGCCCCGTTGCAGCGGATCGCCCGCCCGCCGCACGAGTTCCGACAGCACGCGGTCGCGCATCTCCGCCGCTGCCTTCCGGGTGAACGTGATGGCCAGCACGTGCCTCGGGTCCACGCCCGTCTCGAGCAGCCGCAGGTACCGATCGACCAGCACGCGCGTCTTGCCCGTGCCCGCCGACGCCTCGAGCACGACGTCGTGACGGGGATCGACGGCAAAGTCGCGCACGTCCTGGTCGGACGGTCGGCCGCGGTCGTCCGGCGCGTCAAACAGGCTCGGCTGGTTCATCGGCCTCCGTCCAGTACTCCTTGCGGCAGACGCCGGCCACGCCGCAGAACGTGCACTTGTTCACCGACACCGGCCGCGCGGGAAACCGTCCTTCCTCGATGCGCGTCACCAGGTCGGCAAAGCGCGACACCCGGCCCGCGACGGCTGCCTCCGCGTCCTCACCGCCTCGGACCGCGCTCCGAATGTCCTTGTCCTCGCCAAATGCAAGGTAGAGCGCGGCGCGGATGGGATGCGGACGCCGGTCACGCGCCTCGAGCAGCAGGCGCGCCGCATGCGCGTACACGGGCACCTGGACCGTCGTCTCCGCATCGGGCGCCCGGCCGGACTTGTAGTCGATCACGCGGAGCGATCCGTCGGCAAAGACGTCGATGCGATCGGCCTTGGCGCGGATGGCGATCTCCCGGCGCTTGAAGCCGCCGAGCTGCGGAAACACGTACGTGCCGTCGAGCGACACCTCGACGAGCCGATCGGCCAGGTCGGCGGGCCCGTCGATCTCGACATCGAACACCTTCTCGGCCAGGCCGGGCGTGACGATCGACCCGAGCAGGCGCGCTTCCTCCAGCGCGCGGTCGCCGGGCGACAATCTCGACAGCGCCCCTCGGGCCAGTCCCTCGAACAGGGCCAGGGCGTCGGGCAAAGTCTCGAGCGTGATGGCGCCGCCGGGGCCGGCTTGCCAGGCGCGATAGAACTCTTCGAGAAGCTGATGCAGGAACGCGCCGCGTTCGAGCGGCGTCAGGGCCTCCGATTCGTCGCGCTCCTCGGGCAGGCCGAGCACCGACTCGGCGAAGTACTTGAACGGACAGATCGCGTAGCGCTCCACGCCGGTCACGCGATACGCCTGCGGCGGTTGCGGATCCACGCATCCGCGGTTGCGCGGATCGCCGGCGGGTGGTCGCGCGCGCCGGAGGTCGAGCCACGCGCGCGTTGTCGCATCGAGGCCGTCGCTCGTTTCGCTCGTTCCGGCCGTTCCGCCCGGGGACGCCCCTCCCAGCGGCAGAATCTCGTCGGCGAACACCAACCCGACCGGCACGACAGGTTCGACCGCCGCCGGCAGGTCGCGCGCCAGATCCACGACGGGCGATCGCGCGACGATGGCGTCGCCTTCGAGCGTGAAGGCGTGCAGCGTCGTCGTCCGGCGGGCCAGACCGGCGAGATCGCGGAACGCCGCCAGCTCGGCTCTGGCGTGGGCCGGACCAGCCGTCCAGCCGAGCGGCTCGAGCAGCCCGCTCGTGTAGAAGATGGTCCGGGGCGGCCGCTCGGGCCAGTCGGTCTCGACGAGCCCGACGAGGTGGACGTGGTCGAACTCGCCGAACCGTGCGGCCGCCGCATCGACGAGGTGCACGCCGGCGACGCCTCGACGGGGTGCAAAGGTCTGCGCCTCGATCGCGTGCCGAATCCAGGACGTGGGATCGTCGCCGCCGTCATTCGCCTCGTCGGTCGCGCAGGCGTCCGCCAGGCCATCGAGGATGCCGAGCACGGCCGCCCGCGCCCGGAGATGCCGATCGCGCGCCGGCGCGTCTTCTTCCAGCGTCCGCTCGTGCCGGCGCAGGAACGCGGCGATCGTCCGCACGCGGGTGGCCGTCGTGCCGGTCCGGTAGGGGTGGAGCGCCTCGCGAATCGCGGCGGCCGCCCGAGCCGCCCGCCGCGCGCGCGCTCGTCCCGCCTTGCGCCGCGTGTCCGGATCGTCGAAGTAGGCGTCCACTTCGGCCACGTAGGTGTCGGCTTCGCCCGTGGCCCGTCGGTCGGCGAGCGCGGCGTCGAGCGCGGACGCGTCCTCGTGACCGATCGGCTCGCCCGCCTCGTCGACGAACCGCAGGAGCGACGAGCGCAGGAGCGCCACGACGGCCTCGCGCGTGCCGCCGGTGCGGGCGACGGCAATCGCCAGATCGACGAGGGCGGCGTACGGCTCGGCCGCCAGCGGCAGCGCATCAAACGCCTGATACGGGACGCCCGCGTCGGCAAAGACCTGCTGCGCCAGGTAGAGGTACGGCAGCGGCCGCCGAAAGACCACCGCCGTCAGTTCGTGGAGTTCCGGCCCGGCCGGTCCGGGCCGCGCGCGCGCCCGCACCAGCCGGGCGACGTCACGCAGCTCCTCTTCTCGATCGCGGCTCACCCAGCAGAGCGACTCGGCGTCGCTGTGGGATCGGACGAGGCCCGGTTTGGCGACCGGAACGTCGTGCCGTACCTCCTCGATGCCCGGAAGCTCCGTCTCGACACGGTCGCGGAACCCCGCGTCGTGCGCCTCTTCCGACGTCACCACCTCCAGGCGCGTCACGCCCCGAAGCCGGCCGAGGAGGTCAAAATCGGCGGGCCAAAGGCCTTTCGGGTCTGCCGGGTGGTCGGCGACCGCCACGACCACCTGGTCGAACGGCACGGCCGGCTGCCGGGCGAGCAGCTCGCGGCGCAGGACGTGCTCGTCCCAGCCGCTCGAGGCCTCGACCCGGCGCTCGTACCCCAGGAACGCGAATGCCAGGAACTGAGTCTGGTGCATGAGGCTCTCGCTGCCGCGATCCATGCCCTTCACCGTGTCGAGCGCGGCGAGGAGCGTGCGCGCGAAGCGCGTGACCGTGCGCTGTCGTCGCTTGAGTTCGTCGTAGAGATCCAGCATGGCGGCGACGAGGCCGGGTCGGAGGTCGAAGGGCGACCGACCCACCGAGCGACGTCCTGCGCTCGCCCGCGCCGCACTGAGGAGCAGACGCTCGCGGGCGAGGCGCGAGAGGAGCGGCCGTGCGTCCGGCAGGGCCGTGAGAAGCCGTCCGAGCCAGTCGTCGCGCGTCACGAGGTCGGGCAGGACGACGGCGCGCCCGGGCGCGCCGAGCGCGCGAGCCTCGAGCGTCTGGCGGAAGAGCTCGGCCGAGGCGCGAGTGGGCAGGATGACCAGACGCCGGCGCGCGAGGAGCGGGGGCCCGTCCAGGGCGCGCGTGACGAGGGCGTCGCGGAAGGCGGCCAGATCGCGCGCGCGAATCAGCGTGCGGCGCTGCATCGGCGCACCCGGCCCGTCACTGGATCTTCGGCGGGAAGAGCCGGACGACCATCTGGTCCCGCACGTGCGCCGCCAGGAGCAGCGCGCCGGCGGCGGCCGCCGACGCCTCGCGATCGATCTCCGCGTTCGTCGTCGTCACGGCCAGCCGGCGCCGGGCGCAGGCCTCGCCCGCCAGGTGCAGGGCGCTCGCGAGCGTCGCGTGCACGTCGGCCAGGTCGGCCGGAGGCTCGATGGCCGAGAGGTCGCCGAGCAGGGTGGATAGCCGGCCCGTGGCGCGTACGAGGCGCTCGTAGGCCGTGTACTTGCCGTCCTGGACGTAGGTGAGCACCGGCACCAGGCCGTCGAAGCCGGACATCACGGGCCGCACGCGCCGTTCGTACTCGAGGAGACTCCGCCGGACGGCCGCGTACCGATCGAGCGCGACCTTGTGGAGCCTGGCGGCCTCGAGCCTGGCGTCCAGGAGTTCGATGATCCGTGCGACCTGGTGCGGCCGCCGGCTTCCGAGGACCTTGTCCCGCTCGTCGAGCGACGTCCTGAGCGCGGCAATCGCCTCGACATCTCCACGCCGGAGCGCCGCGTCGGCCTTGGCCGCGATATCCGTGGCCAGCAGGCGATAGGTCGCCTCGGCGGCCAGCTCGGCGTCCAGGTCCTTGGCGACGGCGGCTTTCAGATCCTCGACGCCGGCTTCGCGGCCGAGCACGGCCGCGGCCGCGCGAAGCGCGGCGACCCGCTCCTCCCCGATGTCGGCGACGGCGGCCGCCGCTCGCGCCATGGCCACCGAGTCGCGCAGGCCCGGTGCCGGCAGGATGGCCTCCATGACAGGCACGGCCGGGCCCGCCCTGAGGTCGAGCGCGAACTTGGACTCACCGATCGACGCCCGAAGCTCCGCAATGACCTGATCGAAGAGCGCGGCCAGCTCGCGGATGTCCTCGGCCCGGTAGTGATAGTGGTCGGCGGACCAGGCCAGCAGGCGTCGTTTGGCCTCCTCGGCGAGTTCGAGGCGCCGTTTGGTATCTTCCGTAGCGGCAAGTTGATCCAGCGCGCGCTGCACTTCGGCCGTGAGGGCCGCATAGTCGGCGTCCCCGCGTGTGGCGGCATAGTGGGCGGCGCGCATCGACGTCGCGTACCGCTGCGTCCGGTCGAGATCGACCGACGGCAGAGGCAGGCTCATCATCTGCAGCTCGGGCGGCCCGGACGTCCCCGCGACGAGGAGCGTAAACACGACGCGGTCGCCCAGGAAGGCCGACTCGCCCAGGCTCGGAATCGCCTGACCGTCCTTCAGAAACACGCGGAACGTCGAGCCGGGCTCGCCGGCCTGAGCCGCGGGCCGGACGAGCGCGGCCGCCGCCAGCACGGCGATCAGTGCGAAACGCGACCGCGATGGCATGAAGCCTCTATTGTGCGGCAAGTCCGGCGACGACTGTGGAAAACCTGTTGAAGGAACGTGCAAGCGCTGTGCACGGCCTGTCGGCCGCACTTTTTTTGGCGACGACTCTCGCCGGAACTCGCGCGCTCGCCCGATCGTGGTGCACCTTTCGCACGTCGCTTCGCTTGCGGAGCGCGCGTGAGATCCGGACAATCACCAGTCGCGCCGTCTTTTTCCGGCGCACGAGCCGCCCGTGAACGCATTGCACTTCCGCGAGTCCATCAACGGCCGAGCCTACGTGATCGAAGTGCAGCCGGTCGGTGCCGATCGGTGGCGGGCCGACGTGCAGCGCACGACCGGCACGCCGACGGCCGTCATGCCCTTTTACGGACGCACGCCGGACGAGGCCGCCGGCCGGCTCATTGGCTGGCTCACCCGCGCCAGCCGTCGAACGAACGCGGTATAGTACGCGCGCTATGCGCATCGCCCTTCGAAGCGCGGCCTGTCTCGCGGCCGCGTGGCTCGGGACGGCGCCCGTTGTTCCCAGCCAGACCCAGGCGCCTTCCACGCTGCCGCGCGTGTACCTCTTCGCCACAGGCGGAACGATTTCGAACCGCGCGGGCGGCCGGCTCACGGTTGACGAGCTCATCACGTCCATCCCCAACCTGGGGCAGCGAATCCAGGCCGAGGGCGAGCAGTTCGCCAACGTCGCGAGCGGCGAGTTGACCCTGGACCAGTGGCTGGACCTCTCGCGCCGCATCAACGCCCGCTTCAAGAAGGACGCCGGTCTTGCCGGCGCGGTCGTCACGAGCGGCACGGATACGCTCGAAGAACTGGCCTATTTCCTGCACCTCACCGTGCGTGACGAGCGCCCGGTGGTCGTCGTCGGGTCGATGCGCAACCCGAGCACGCTGGGCTACGAGGGCGCCGCCAATCTGGAGGACGCCTTTCGCGTGGCCGCCGACCCCGAGTCACGCGGTATGGGCGCGCTCGTGGTGCTGAACGACGAGATCAACTCGGCTCGGGAGGCGACGAAGACCGACGCGCGGCTCCTGAATACGTTCACGTCGCGCGACTACGGCGTGCTCGGCACCATCGTCGATCGCGTCGCGTACTACCGGAAGCCCGTCAAGCGGCACACGGCGCAGAGCGAGTTCGACGTGACGACGATCACGGCGCTGCCGCGGGTGGACGTCATGCTGTCCTACCAGGGCGCGCCTGGGGATTTGATCAAGGCTGCTGTGGACGGAGGGGCGAAGGGCATCGTGATCGCCGGTATCGGCGCCGGCGGCACGAGCGGCACCCAGGGCGAGGGCATCAGCTACGCGATCGACAAGGGCGTCTTCGTCGTCACGTCGACGCGGACGGGCGGGGGCAGCGTGGGCGGCGGCGGCCGGGGCGGGCGGGGCGCGGTGTCGCGCCGGGTGAGCGGCGACGACCTGCAGCCGGTGAAAGCGCGCGTGCTCCTGATGCTGGCGCTGGCGACCTCAACGGATCCGGCCGAGGTGCATCGGATGTTCCGCGAGTACTAGGTTGGTGGACCAGACGGGAGTCGTGCCGACCGAGGCGAGCCGAAGGCGAAGCTGGTCTGCCTGACGACCGGATGGTGCACCATCGACCGAGCGCAGCGAGGGAGATGGTGGACCAGACGGGAGTCGAACCCGTGACCTCATGAATGCCATTCATGCGCGCTCCCAACTGCGCTACTGGCCCACGCGAGAGGTCTCGAAACATCCGATTATAGGGGCCGCCCGACGACGCGGTCAAAACACGCCGGCCGGGCCCTGCGCGCCCGCTCGCCGGTTCCGCCCCTGCGGGCGGAGCGGGTCAGCGCGGCTCTCCGATTGCCACGAACGCCGCCCAGATGTACGGGTGCGGGTATCGCGCGCGCGTGGCCAGCTGCGCGGCACGGAGAGCGGCAGCCGGGCCTCGCCCGCCACGGAGCGAGGCGTAGAAGCGATCCATCAGGAATGCGGTGGCGCGATCGCTCACATCCCACTGGCTGACGACGATTGCAGGCGTGCCGGCGTAGATAAACGCGCGTCCGAGCCCGATGATGCCGTCGCCTGACAGGCCGCCCAGTCCGGTCGAGCACCCGCTGAGCACGACCAGCTCAGCCGTGAGCGCCAGGCTGAAGATCTCGTCCACGCGCAGGTAGCCGTCTTCGCCCTCCCCAGGACTCAGCAGCAGCGAGGACGCGAGCGGCCGATCGGGCGAAATGATGCCGTGCGTGGCCAGATGCAGCATCCGGTGGTCGCCCGCCGAACGCTTGAACGTCGACTCTCTGGCGTCCGACCCGACGAGCAGCTGCACCGTGGCCGGAGCGAGCCGCTTGGCGACGAGGTCGCCCTCTTCGCGGGCGCCCGGCAGGGGCGGCATCGGCGCCTCGGGCGGACCCACGGCGTCCGCCACGACGAGCGCCGTCCGATCGTCGCCCGACCCGCTCCGACGCTTGGCGGCGGTGTAGCGAAACACCGAGATGGCCGGCGCGAAGGCCAGCGTGTGCCGGGCGATGAGCGGCCGCCCTCGCGAATCCTGCAGGGCGGCAAACGGCAGCAGCGCCAGCGGGCCGTGCGGGACCACCACGACGACGTCGTCGGGTGAGGCAGGCAGCCAGCGGGCAATCGGGGTGATCAGAAGACCGTTCAGGTCCCGTGCGAGCGCGTCGAAGCGGGCTGAGGGGGCCCCGGCGCCACCGGCGGCCACGAGCCTCCTCACTTCGCCGACAAGCGCCTGCAGCCTGGTGCCGGGCACGTCGACCACCGCGGCATGCACCGATCCGTCCCGTGTCACGACCCAGACGAGCAGCTCGCGCTCGGCCACGAGGTACTCGACCACCGTGGCCTTGAGGCGGCCGACAATCGACGTGATCTCGGCGGGCGTCGGGCTTTCCGCCGTGAGCAGGCTTGACAGCTCGCCGTGCTCGGCTTTGAGCGTGGCGAGACGTTCGTCGAGCGCCCCTCCCCGCGTACCGGCCCGCCGGCCCGGCGCTGGCTCGCCGCCGGCACGGACTTCATCCAGCGTCGAGCGGATGTCCTCGAGCTGCTGCCGCTCGGCGGGTTTGCCTTCGATCTGGCGCTGGGCCAGCAGGTCGGCGAAGGCGCGAGCCCGGCCTGCCTCGGCGGCCTCCAGCGCCTCCTCCGCCCGCCCCGAGGCGACGAGCAGGCTGGCCAGATCGTGAAAGACCTCCTGCCGTCGGTCGACGAAGCCGATCTTGCTCGTGTCGGTCGACACGTTCGCGCGCAGGTCGTTGACGATGGCGGTGCTCGCGCGAAGCATGGCGACCGCATCGGCCGTCCGGTCCTGGGCGCGGGCGGCTCGGGCGGCGGCGTGCAGCGCGCGCCACTCGAGATCGGGGGCTGCCGCCTCGCGCGCGATCGACAGGGCCTGTCCGGACAGATCGGCCGCCGCTCGGGCGCGGCCTTGTTTCAGACGGGCGTCGGCCAGCGACACCAGCGTCTGGGCCTCGCGCGTCCTGGCGCCAATCGCCCGCTGGATCCCGAGCGCCTCTTCGTAGCGCGTGACAGCCGCGTCGAGCTCGCCCCGGGCCTTGTGCACGTCCGCGAGATTGAGGATGGCAAGCGCCTGCTCGTTGCGGTTGCCGAGCGCCTGCGTGAGCTGCACCTGCTCGTTGAACATCGCCAGCGCTCGCTCGGTGTCGCCCCGGGTGAGCAGCAGATCACCGAAGTTGCTGAGAATGATGCTCATGCCACGGCGCTCGTTCAGCTCCCGCGCCATCGAGAGTGACTGCTGGAAGCCGTCGAGGGCGCGACCGTCCTCGCCAAGGGCCCGATACAGATTGGCTCTGTTGAACAGGGCGATCGCCTCGCCGAGCCGGTCGCCCAAGGCGCGCTGCCCTTCGAGCGCCCGGGTGTACAGGTCGAGCGCCGCATCGAAGTTCCCCAGGTTCCGCTGGGTAATCGCCATCTCGTTGAGGAGCATGACGGCGGCCGGCGTCTTGGCGCCGGCGAACAGCCGCTCCGAGGTCTGATAGCTGTCGAGCGCGACCCGGTAGCGGCCCATCAGATCCTGGATGCTGCCGACCACGGCCCAGGCGCGGGCGGTCAGGTCGGCGTTCTGAGCGCGTTCGTACAACGCGACGGTTTCGAGCGAACGCTCGAGCGCCACCGGATACTGGCCGAGGTTCTTGTGCGATTGCGCAATCCGGAAGAGCGCGCGGGCTTCATTGAGGACGTCGGCTCGATCGCGGCTGATCGTACGGGACCGCTCGAGAAACTCCAGCGCCTTCGGATACTCGTTGCGAATGAAGTGCGCGTTGCCGGTGTGATACCAGACGTCGGCCGCCAGCCCCGCGTCGGCCGTCACGGCCGGGTGCGTGGCGAGCGCGTCGAGGATCTTGAGCGCCTCCGCCGTGGACCGCTTGGCGATGAGCGCCGAGGCTTCCGCGATCCTGGCCCTGGCCTCGTCCTGCGGCGTGCTCTGGCCCGCCGCGAGGTCCAGCCCGCCCAGGCCGAGCAGGACAAGCAGCAGACTGATCGGGGCGGCAAGGCCTGACCGGCCGCGAAGGCTCGGGGACATGGGCATCACTCGGTCTGTGCCGCACAGCCTACCACTTCCGCCTGAAACGGCCTCCCTCCTCGCCTGTCCAAGGCACGTGGCCACCCTGCGGGTGTACCGGAAGCGGTTTACCGTCAAATCGCCAGGTCTCGTTCTTGCGGTAATGCTCGTCGTGGCCGCAGGTGTCCTCCTGTTCATCGCCGGGCGACTCCAGCAGGACGCGCGCCGATTCGCCATCGAGTCGGTCGAGGTGCCTGTGGTGTCCTCGCGCGTCGTCCCCGCGACGGCCTCGACCGGGACCGTGTATGAGCTGACCTATCGACTGACGGCGGCTGCCGGCCCCGGGATCGAGCGAACGGAGGTGGTTCCCGTGTCGGTGTGGGAAACGGCGGCCGCCTCCGGCGGCGTTCGACTGAAGCCGCCGCTCGACGAGCCGCGAATCTGGCAGCCACCCTCGACCACCACTATCCGGATCGTCGCCCTCGTGGGCCTGGTGCTGCTGCTTCCTCCAATCGCCCTCGGCATCGCGGGCGTGCGCCGCGCCGTGCGCCGCCGGCAGGAGATCCCCGATTCACCCTCCCGGGGCGCACGTCTCCTCGCGCGCGCATCGTTCTGGACCGTCTTCGGGTCGATCTGGCTCACGGTCGGATTGCCGTTCATCCTGCTCGCCGGGTTCTTCGCCTGGCAGGACTGGCAGCTCACGACCGCCGGTCGCGCCGCGAGCGGCCTGGTGTTACTCAAAGACATCAATCGGAGCGGCAGTGGATCGGGGTCGGGCAGCTTCAGGCGGACTGTTCTCTACCGGTTCGAGGCGCCGGACGGCCGGGTTCGTGAGAGGCGAGCTGAGGTGCCCGAGACGATGTGGACGGGTCTGGCGGAGCGGGGACCCGTATCCATTGAGTACGTCCAGGACCGTGCGTGGATCCATCGCGTTGCCGGCACGAACGAGCGCACGGAGCTGGCGATCTTCGGCGGCGTCGGGCTGCTCGTCGCCGGTGCGGGCGCGCTCATCGTGCGAGCCGACTGGCGCCGGAAGCGCCGTGCGGCGCGGCTGCGCGAGATCGGCGTCCGCGCGCTCGCGACCGTCGTCTCGGTCGACGCGCTCAACGTGCGAGTGAACGGTGAGCAGGTCTGGCGCATCCGGTACGAGTACCTCGATTCGGAGCATCGGACGCAGCGCGGCTCGGCTTACGTCCGAGTCGAGGAGGCCCAGCGGTGGACGAAGGGCGACAAGGCCGCGGTGCTGTTCGACCCGGCGAAGCCCCGGTCCACAGCCTGGGTTGGCGAAGCCACGGAAGCTGGCCCACGACGCGAGCGAGCGGCAGCGAGCGAGCCGCGCGAACGGAGTGGGGAGCCAGGGGGCCCCGCGAGTGAGCGCGCAGGGGGGTTCGCGGGGGCGAAGCCCCCCGGAATCCGTTAGGAGTCTCCGGCGTGAAGCGCTTCCTTGCGCGGGTGTGGTGGCTGCCGGTTCTCGTGGGGATCGCCGTTCTCAGCCAAGTTCCCTGGGTCATCCGGCTGGGCGAGATGCTCGCGGCGCATCAGAGCGTCGGTGTAGCCATCACGTCGGGCGCCGCCGCGGTGGGCTTCGTGCTGATGATGGGGGGCATCATCGCGTCGATGATGCGCGAGTCGGAGCCGATCAGCCACGAGCAGGTCGAGGAATCGCTCAGGCGGCAGCGCGACGCGGCCGCGCTGCCGTACGCCTTCCGCCGGTCCGTCTACCGGTTGAAGGGCGATGCCCTTGGCCGGGGCCTCGAGGTCGAGACGTCCCTTTCGGGTTACAAGCGCGCGTGGCGGTCGGGCGACTGGTGGCGCGATCGCGAGTGGCGCCGGATCTATGTCATCACGCTCGGTGTTGTGCTCATGACCGTCGGCCTCTTCGGCATCTTCATCGTCATCGGTCCGATGCCCGTGAAGCTGCTCTGCGCCGCAGCCTTGATCTATCCCGCCGTGCGCCTCGCGCTGGCGCTGAGAAACGAGTGAGCGCTCGCGAGCGAGTCGGCGGAGCGGCCACCTTCGCGCGAAGCTTCGGTGGCCCGCCGTAGCCTTGGCGAAGGCGGGAGCGGGGCCTGAGGGCGCGACGATTCCGTGTCCGGACGGCGTGCAGGTTATGGCGGTGAAGAAGCAGGATGCAGCGACATGAGAAGCGCCGTGCTGGTCGTCGTGGTGATGTGGATGCTTGCATGCACGAGCGAGCGATTGCCGCCGCCGGCCGCCGAGACCGCCACTCCGGACGTGGCGCTGCCGGTGGCGTGGACGGTTGCCGTGACCACGAGCGGCGGCTTTGTCGGCCACGGTCTTGGCCGCGTCGTGATCTCATCGGACGACGCTGCCGGAAGAGAGCAGCCGTCCTGCCGCAAGCCGCGCCCGGCTGAGCTCGACCGGCTTCGGCGCGCTGTTGGCAAGGCGAACCCGGAACTGTGGGCCGCCTCTTACACGCGTCCGAAGAATCCCGAGGGATGCTGCGATCAGTTCCGCTACACCTTGACGCTCACAATGCGTGGGTCGGACGGCGCAGAGAGGAGGCACAGCACGTTCTGGTACTCCGAGATGTCCGAGTCCCTGCCGCCTGAGGTCCGGGACGTGTTCGATGCAGCCTGGACGATCAGGAAACATGGAGACGAACGGTGCAAGGCGAAGGCGGGAGCGGGGCCTGAGGGGTCCCCGCGAGCGACGCCGTAGGGGTGCCCGCAGGGGCGAAGCCCCTCGGTTTCGTTGTTGGTCGTGAAACAAGCCCGCATCCGACCTGTCCAAGTGCCGGAACCCAACCCGTCAGTTCGTTGGGGGAGGCACTGTCATGAAGGAAGGGACTTCGGCACTGAAGGACATCGGGCTCGGCCTGGGGGTGGCGCTCGTCCTGAGCGGCGCGATTCTGGCGGCCCAGCAGGTGGGCACGACAACGGCGAAGGGCGCGCGCCAGCCGGACTATGCAGACCCGTGCTGCAGCATCACGGCCATCGATGTGAAGGCCGGCGTGATTACGGCGAAGGTGACCGCCACGGGCCAGACCTTCACGCTCAAGGAGATTCCGGCGGGCGCGATCGGCAGCTTCAAAGTCGGCGAGACGCTCGATCTTGCGTGCGCTGTGCCGCCATCAGCCGGCGGGACGACTGGAGCCACTGGCAGTGCGGCAACGTCCGGCACGCCTCCGACGACCACGGCCCCCAAGTTGCCGTGGGTGACCAGCACCAGTTGCGGCACGCCGGGGACGACCGGAACGGGTACGACCGGCGGCACGAATGTGCCGCGGGACTCCGGCACCAGGTCCACCCAGCCTCAGCCGCGCAAGGGGCCGGTCCCCGAATGTGTGGCGACCACCGCCGCGGGCGCGCGCGCGACGATTCCGTGCCCGGACGGCGTGCAGGTCAGAGCGGTGAAGTAGGCGGGAGGCAGCAGCCTCGACCGCAAGGAAGCGAAGCCGAAGAAAGTGAGGTTCCCATGTGGCGGTTGGTGATGATTCCGCTCCTTGCAACGTTCGGCTTGAGCGCAGCGCCGGGAATCGACGTTCAGCGCGGCGCGCAGCCCGAAGTCCGACTTCCGAACGTGCTGAAGACCTCGGTCAAGGACCCGTGCGAGGTCGCGTCTGCCGCCGACCTCAAGATGGTCCTTGCGGCCGGGCTCGAGCCCTACTTTCCGTTGAAGCGCAGCGACGACGGCGAGCACGTCACGATCTCGGATCCCACGATCACCGAGGTGAAGTGCCCCGGGCTGCGCATCACGATGAAGGCGAAGATTCGGTACCAGAGAACTCGCGGTCTGGTACAGGTCTCGGTGAGTGGCGACATCCGGTTCACGTCACCGCTCGAGCTCCGCATCCGCCATCCTTTCACGATCGGAAGCGGGACGCCGATTCCAGCCGCGGAGGTCCACAGCGCCAACGCGTGTCTGACGAGTATCAATGTCATCGAGCTCAACCTCAAGAACGTGCCGAACTGGCTCGACAACGGCTGGATCCGCGAGAAGCTGCTAGATCCGAAGCTGAACTCGAAGTGCGTCGACGTGACGGACCTCGTCAAGGCGTACATCCGGTCCGGCGGGGTCGTGAGAGCGAGCTGACGGACCACTACCCCTGTTCGAGTGGGAGGGAGCGGATGACTGCAGTGCTTGCGTTTGTCTGGGCCGCACTGATCGTCGACATTGCCGTCGAAACCTTTGTCAGCGGCTCGCCAGTGCGCGTGGTTGTCGGAGCCGTCGCAGGCTCATATCTTGGGATCGCCGCCGCGTTACGGCTTTCAGCGGTATCGGGTCAGCGCCGTTGGCAATGGGCATGGCAACCGTCAGCGTCGTTGATCGTCGTGCTGGGCCTAATCAGCCTGAGTACGTGGTTGCCAGGAGGATTGACCGATGGCGTCGTCGTGCTGGGCCAGCCGACCGCCATCGTGCTATCAGCGGTCACCATTGCGGCCATCGCCCTCGGCGGGTTCGTGCTGCTCCGCCTGCCCTCTCTTCCCTGGTGGGCGCGAGGTGTACTAAGCCTGCTCGCCATATACGGGATTGGGTCGTTCGGGTATGGCATGGTCCTGGGCATCTCGTATCCGGGCCTCCTGCAGGGTGACGGCCAACCGCAATTGCCGTTCTGGATCCAAGGTGCGTTTGCCGGGGCGCTGATCGTTATTCCGGTGGCGATTATCGGCGCGCTGTTGTCCACTCTGTCGCAGCTTCAATCCCCTGAAAGCAAGCCGACGAGATTCAGGCAGGCAATTGCGCTCGCACTCAGCCTGTTGATGGCCGTCTCCGGGGCAAGCTCGAAGATCGTTCCCACCGGCGGCGTTATTGCAAGGGGTTCTGACCTCCGCCAGCCTGCGGCAGATGACATCACGCGGCCCTTGGCGAGCGAATACCGACGCCTGGCGGCCGCGTTGGCCGGGGATCAGAGCCCTCCCCTGTCCGAGACGGAGATGGTCAAGGGGCTTGGGATGCTCTTCGACACTGCGCGAGATATCTTGCCGCTACTGCCACGGACGACTTTTGACGCCGCCGCGATTGTCAATGAGGTGGGTCGGGATCCTGTCCGACTCTTCGAGTGGGTTCGAGACAACACGGATCTGGTCCCATACGCAGGGTTGCTGCGAGGTCCCAGCGGCGTTCTGCAGGATCGCCTCGGCAACAGCTTGGATCGCGCGCTCCTGCTCCACCACCTCCTCTCTAATGCGGGGTTTACTGCGCGGCTTGCCACAGGCAGGCTGGCGGCCGCGCAAGCGGATGCCCTCCTCAGTCGCTCGCGCGGGACCGTGTTCGATGGCCGAGGCCTGTCGCAGACGTTGGAATCGGCCGAGGGCGAGGGTGATCCGGTACGCGGAGCGCTTCGAGCGTTGTCGGCGGAACAACAGCGTGTGCGTGACAAGGCGCACCGGCGAATCGTCGAGCAGACAGTCGTACTGACGGATGCAGTTCTGAGCCCTCCGTTCGACGAGCTGCAGGAGCGAAGGCGCCGCGCAGCGATTCTCGAGGAACATTGGTGGGTTGAGTGGCTATCTGGCACGACATGGACGGCGTTGGACGTGACTCAGGCCGACGCGACACCAGGACTGACGTTGGCTGAAACAACTTCCTCGCTGCCAATCCAGCGACTGCAGGACGTCGGGGGAGAGCGGATGCACTCGCTGCAGCTTCGCGTCGTGGCGGAGGTCTGGCAGGACGGCCGGCTGACTGAGGTCCCGGTTCTCGTTCATGAGGTCCTTCCGGCAGAGCTCGCCGGTAAGCACCTTGTGCTGCGGTTCGATCCGCTCGCCTGGCCCCGTGACACGAATCTGCTGACGCAGCAGGAGCCGATCGCTGCGTTTCGGCAACTCGCGCTCGGGCAGCGAGAGTGGCTGCCTGTTGTGGAGTCAGATGGCCGCAGAATCGGCAAGGTCAGCTTTAACGACCGGGGTGAGCTCAGGGACACGACGCAGCCGGCTCTGGCCCCGGCAGCCGAAGGCCTGGGCCGCTCGATTGGTGGCCTCCTCGCCGGTTCTAGGCGTTCCGCCTCAGCAGATTCCCAACCGCAGCGCACTGTCACCGCTGTCTGGATCGACTATGCGCTCAGCAGGCCTGGCGCCGCGTCGCGCACGATTCGACGAGAGATCTTCGACCTGGTGGGGCCAGCGAAGCGGGCGGCCGGGGAGGTTCAGGAACCGCCCATTCAGGAGAGCGACAGACTGACGCGGAGCCTGGCGCTGCTTGGTGAAACCCAAATCCTGCCAATGGTTGGCAACTTGTCGGAGGATTTCGTCCGTTACCTCGCGGTCGCGAATTTCGTGACCAACCGGGACGCGGTGGTACGTGTGTACGGTGCCGCATCCACGCGTGACTTGAATGAACTGAACCAGGGGGCACTTCAGCTCCATGCCATCCCCTTCAGCCTCTACAACCTGGCTCTGGCGCGGCGGGCGTGGAGCCCGGTGCGCAATGATGTGTATATCGACGATCTCAACATCCTCAGCTCGTACAAGCGCCCCTGCCTCAATGCGTTGCAGCAGCTCCGGATGTGCGAAGGGCTCGACATCGTCGCCAACGAAGTCGCGGTTCGCCTGAAGCCTGGCATTGAGCCCTTTCGAGTTCGCCTGGCTCAGGGTGTAACGGACACGAACGCGGAGGCGCTTGTCGTGCTTGGCGCCAGGACGGTCCAGAACACGGCGGAAATCGCCGCTCGAACTGCGCCAACGGAATGGATGACCATTCGCCGGATGAGCGACGTCGACGTCCTGGTCATGTCAGACGATGCCCGAGAGCGAATGAAGCGGACCGTCGAAGACGGACAGCTCGTGGTCGTACCCAAGCGGGCCGTGTCGATCGACGGGCGCGAGGCCGTAGGCTGGTGGCGCGTTGATCCTGAGACCGGGTCGGTTCTTGGCATCGGACCACAAGGCCGTGGACAGGCCTCGATGGAAATGGCGTTTACCGTCGCCTACGTCACCGGTTGGGTCGTTGGCGTCATTTCCTTCATCAGCTGCGTCGGCTTGGACGGCACGTTCTCAAACACGAAGGGCATCATGTGTTTTGCGTGCGCCATCGTGGACGGCGTTGCCATTGGCGCTGTGGTCCAGACACTGCTGCTGGCCCCGCCCGGATACCTCATCCTGAGCGCAGCGACTCGGACGGAAATGGCGCGCGCCGCTGCCGTGACCGTAGGATGCACGGCAATCGGTGCGTTCGTGTCGTAGCCCTCGCGATCCGTTGCACAATACCCCCCGTGGCCCCGGCCGACCGGCGACCCGGCGCAGACTGGGCGCGCGCCCAGGTGCTCGCCCTCGTCCGCGCGCGCGTCAACGTGCGCTTCCGCCTGACCGCCGACGCGTTCACCGACCGCCTCCTGACCATCGAGTTCGTCGCCGGAGCCGCGCCCAATGAGCGGCGCTGGCGTGCCGAGCGCGTCATCCTCGATGACCTCTACCTCGCCACGGCGTGCGCGGCCGGCGAGGACGACGCGTGGCGGGAGATCGAACGCAAACACTTCGCGTTCATTCGAGACTTCGCGGGACGGTTCCTGCGCGGCGCCGACGCGGAGGACCTGGCCGCCGACGTCATGGCCGACCTCTGGCAGCGTCGCAAGATCGCCCAGTTCGAGGGGCGCAGCACCCTCCGCACCTGGCTCGGCGCCGTCGTGACGCGCGCCGCCCTGAACGTCATGGCCGCCGCGCCGCTGCCGCTGGTTCACGAGCCCTCCGAGGCGGCGGTGCTCGCCAGACACACGGGCGTGGCGCGCGACGGGGCGGAGGAAGGCCGCACGCTCGCACGGTTCGTGCGACGAGCGATCGACCGGCTCGACGCCGAGTCCAAGCTGCTCCTGCTGTTCCACTACGAGCAGGGATTGAGCCTCGATCACATGGAGCCGCTCTTTGGCGCGTCCAAGGCGACGCTGAGCCGACGCCTCAAGCGCGTTCGCGAGTCGCTTCGAACCACCGTCGAAGGTCTCGCCACGGCCGAGGGCGGGCCCGACGCCGCCGCCTCGCTCGGCCGGGGGATCGGCCGCGCGCAGGCCGAGTTCGACCTGGCGGCTCTGCTGGGCGATGCGACGTCGTTGAAAGAACAGGCCAGGGAACGTGTCTAATCCCGGAAGGCACGGTACGGAGACTCACGGGCGTGACTGAACACGATCTGGGCCGACTGGCCGCCTTCGTCGAGAATCGCCTCGACGCGGACGAGCGCCGCGCGGTGATGGCGCATCTCGCCGACTGCAAGGACTGCCGAACCGTGGTGGCGGGTCTGGCGCGCGGCTCGGCTGGAGCCGCCGGATCGGGCGTGGAACGCACCTGGACACGGCCCGCCGTCTGGCTGCCGGTCGCGGCGGCGGCCGTCATCGTGATCGGGGTCAGCTGGGCGATCCTGGACCGCACGGATCGCCTGATCCCGACGTCGCCGGATCCCGCGGCGGTGTCACCAGGCGGCGCCACGACCACGCCAACGCCAGGAGCCGCGCCAACCGGCCCGCCCGTGCAGACGCCGGCACCGAGACCGACCCAGCCGGCAGACCCCGGTGTCACCCGCCGGGCCGGCGAGCGCGAGATCGCGGGCCGGCGCTTCCGCCTCGAGGCGGGGACCTGGATCGACGTCGCCTACGACCCCTTCGCGCTCCTGCCCGCGGTTGACGTCCGCACGGCCGCCGAGCGCGACGCGCTCGTCGCCCGCCTGCCCGCCTTCAAGCCCTTCCTCGCCCTCGGTCCGAAGTTCACGGTCGTCCACGACGGCACCGTGTACCGCTTCGACCTGCCCCGCTGAAACGCTTTCCCCACGTGCCTGTCAAAGGGCCAGCTTCGCAAGGAGGCCCCATGCACGCGCGCGCGAGTCTCTTGATGGTTCTGCTCTCGACCGTCGCGACGGTCTCCATCGACGCCGGTCCGCAACTGGGCCGCATGGGCGACCTGGCCAAGAGCACGATCAACCGGCCGAAGTTCACCGACGAAGACGAAGGCCGGATGGCCCAGGCGAACGCTCAGGAGTACGAGGCCAAGCACAAGATGTGGCGCGACCCGCTCCTCGAGACGTATCTGGCCGGCATCACGCAGAAGGTCGTGGCCGTGTCCGAGCCGCGGCCCTTCCCGTACCGGCTCAGCATCGAACACGACGCCTCGCTGAACGCCTTGACGTTGGGCGGCGGTCTCGTCTACATCAGCGCCGGACTCGTCGCGCGGCTCGAAAACGAAGCGCAGCTCGTGATGGTGCTGGCGCACGAGATCGCCCACGTCACGGAACGGCACGTCACCAAGGGCATCGAGAAGGCGTACGGCATTCAGCTCCTCGGTCAGATTGGCGCCACGGCCGGATCCGCGACCGGGGTGCTGCCAAGCGGCCCGGCGATGGCCAAAATCTACGAGCACTCGATGGGCGCCGCCATCAACGGCCACGGCCGCAACCAGGAGCGCGACGCGGACCGCATCGGCATCGACTACATGGTGAAAGCCGGCTACGACCCGCGCGAGGCGCCCATCACGTTCGAGCTGCTTCTGATGGAGTACGGGGACCAGAGGCGGCTTCAGAACTTCTTCTACGGAAGCCATCCGTCGAACCAGGAGCGCTTCAAGACGCTGAGCGATCTGGCGCGATCCAAGTACGGGAAGGTCGTGCAATCGACCCGGCTCGCCGTCAATTCCGAGGAGTTCAAGCGCGCCACGCGCCGCGTCGTCATCGCCGTCGGCGTGAACGACTACGAGGACAAGCGCTTCAATACAGCCAGGGCGATGTTCGAGAAAGCCATTCGCGCCTTTCAGGATGACCCCCAGCCGCACTACTACCTGGGCAGGATCGCGCTCGAGACCTCGGCCGACGTCGACAAGGCGATCGCGCACCTCGAGGCAGCGATCGCCGCCGACGCGCAGTTTGCGCCCCCGCACCGGGAGCTGGGCCTCGCGTTCTATCGCAAGGGCGACCGCGTCAAGGCTGTCGCCGAGCTGGAGCGGTACCTCGCGCTCGATCCGAAGGCCGAGGACGCTGCTCAAGTCAAGGCGACTATCGCCGAGATCAAGCGGTGACAGGACGGACTGTGATGAGAACCGTGCTGCGCCGCCTGACCATCCTTGCCGCGTTGGCCGCCCTGGCTGGTACGGGCAACGCGCCCGTCGCCGCGCAGCGGATCAGCCGCGCCAACGACAAGGTCGCGCCGGTGATCCGCCTGGTGTCTCCGGCTCCCGGTACACGTATCGAGAAGCCAGGCGCCGAAATCGAAGTGGCCTACGACGATGAGGCGAGCGGCGTGGCGGCGGTGACGTTCAAGGCGACGATCAACGGCCGGGATTACTCGCGCGCGTTCGAGCACCACAGCCGAGGCGCCACGGCCAAGGTCACCCCCGACCGGCCGCTCCCCCTCGGCGAGAACCGGCTCGTGGTGGAGGTCGCCGACCGGGCGGGCAACGTCGGCAAGGCCGACGTCACCTTCATCAATGCCGCCGGGGGGTGGCTCACCGTGCTCGCCGAGCCCGGCGCCGGGCCCGAACGCTACGCGGACCTCGTGCTCGATGCGTCCGGATCGATGCGGGACAAGGTCCTCGACAACACGCGTATGGCGGTCGCCAAGACGGCGATCAAGTCACTCGTCAAGGGCCTGCCCGACGGCACGCCGCTCGGTCTGAGGGTCTTCACCGACTGCAAGACGATCCGCCCCCTTGCCCCGATCCGACCGATCGACAAGGCGGCGTTCGTCGGCCTGGTGGACGGCGTCGAGCCTGAGGGCGCGACGCCGATCGTCGCCTCGCTCCTGCAGAGCTTTCAGGCGCTGCGGGAGATCCCCGACGTCGAGCGCGTCACCGTCATCGTGACGGACGGCGGCGAAACCTGCGGCGGGTCGTTCGCCGAGGTCGTGGCCATGGCCAAGGAGCCGCCGATCAGGGTCATCGTGATTGCCTTTGACATCCACGATCAGGGCACGCTCGTCTCGCTTCAGACCCTGGCGGAGTCGACCGGCGGCGCGTTCATCGACGCGCGCGACGGCGACCAGTTGCAGCGCGCGCTCGAAGAGAGCCTGCAGCGCCTTACCTATACCGTATTTGACAGTGCCGGCGCGCCGCTGACGCAACGCGTGATCGGCGGTGAGCGCCTGGAGCTGCCGCTCGGTACCTACGAGGTCCGCTTCGGATTCTCCTCGCTTCGCGCGTCCGCGCGCGTCACGCTCGAACCGCTCGCCGAGTCGACCGTTCGCCTGCAGGGCAAGGGCCGCGCGACGACTGTGACCGTCGAAACCCGGAAGAGCTCGCCGAGCCTGTCGTCCACGACCGGCCGTGCCCGCTTGGGGAGCTCTTCCCCCCTCCCATATTGACTTGACCCGACTCCCTGCCTAGACTTCCGGACAACCAAGGTCTATTGGTTGCCATTCGGGGGGCAAGGCCTCTCGGAAAAGGAACGGTCATGCCCACCGGCACGATTGCACGTCTGTTGATCGACAAGGGGTTCGGGTTCATTCGCGACGAAAGCGGCGTCGAGCACTTCTTCCATCGATCTGCCGTCCGCAGCGCCGTCTTTGAGCTGCTTCGAGAAGGCCAGCGCGTCGAGTTCATGCCGGAAGACTCCCCGAAAGGCCCGCGCGCCGCCGACGTGCGCCTCCTCGACGGCTAGCGCCGACCGACGGAAGCCAACGGGGTCCGGTGGCCCTCCCGGTCTTCAAAACCGGCCGCTTCCTGCTGCAGAGCAGGAAGGGTGGGTTCGACTCCCACGGGCTTCCGCCATCCGCGCGGCCCTAACCGACGCCGAGCCACGCCGAGAGCGCGCCGGCCTCCTCCAGCGAATCGACGACGACGTCGGCGCCGGCCGCGGCCAGCGCATCGCGTCCGAACGGGCCCGTCGCCACCGCCACCACGCGCGCGCCCGCGGCGCGCGCGCAGTCCACGTCGAGCGGCGTGTCGCCCACCAGAATGACCCGATCCACGGGCGGCGGCTCGATCCCCACCGCCCGGGCGCGTGCGAGCGCCACGGGCACGAGCGCGCGCCGGTCGTCGTGGTCGTCGCCGAAGGCGCCAAACCGGAACGGCCGCCAGAGACCGAAGTGGCCGAGCTTCACTTGCGCGCCCTCCTCGAAGTTGCCCGTCAGGAGGCCGACCGCGACGTCCGCGCGGCCGGCCAGGCCCGCGAGCAGCGCCTCAACCCCCGGCAGAATGCCGCTCGGATCGGCCACCGGCCGCCGAATCTCGACGCGGAGGTCGTCGACGTACGCCTCGCGGAGCCTCGCGATTTCTGCCGGCGTCGCCTCGCGCCCGATGCCGCGCAACGCGTCGCCGACAATGGCCCGATCCGTCCGGCCCGCAAACCGAATCCCCCTGAGCGCGTCGTCCGTGCCGTACAGGCGCCGAAACGCCGCGTTCATGCCGCGGAGACCCGCGCGGCCCGTCTGGATCAACGTGCCGTCAATGTCGAAGAGCACCATCCAGGACGCGGCCGCCGCCATAATGCGATCTACAATCCTTGATCGAAAAAGGGGTGTGGCATGCGCGCTCGCGCCGTCGGAGTCCCGGTTTTCATCATCGTCGCGCTGGCCGCCGGCGCCGGCGCCAGCCAGACCACGCGCGCCCGGGCCGACATCAAGGGTGAAGGCGTCACGGGCCGCGTGGATTTCCGCGAGGTGCCGGCCCAGCTCGACGGCGGGCACGACATGAAGTTCATGACCGGCACCACGGCCATGGAAGTCACGGCCACGGTGACCGGACTCAAGCCCGGCGCGCACGGCTCCCACCTGCATGCCGTCGGTTCGTGCGAGCCGCCGGGCTTCACGAGCGCGGGCGGCCACTTCGACCCCGGTCCGCACGGCATGACCGACGCGGACGCCAACCACCCGTTCCACATGGGCGATCTCCCGAACCTCGTGGCGGATGCCAGCGGGAGGGCCACGCTCAAGGCCATCACGTCGCGCGTGACGCTCGGCCCCGGCCCGCTCTCGCTCTTCGACGCCGACGGCACGGCCGTCATCGTCCACGCCAATCCGGACCAGGGCGTGACGGCCGAACCCAAGGCCGGCTTGAGCGGCGGCCCCAGAGTCGCCTGCGGCGTCGTCACCAGGCAGTAAAGAGGGACCGCCAGCCGCCGGCGCGCGTCAGGCGTCCCGAGGCGGCGTGGATCTTCATGCGCACGGCCCCAGCCGCCCTGGCAAACACGCGGTCGCCCGTCACCGCCACATAGCCCACTCGTCGAGCCTCGGCCGCGCGCCGGAGCGTCTCGCCAAATGCGGCGGACGCCGCCGCCGCGCCAAACTGCGCCGTCGGGTGCTCGAGCAGGAGGAGGTCGGGATCGACCGCGAGCGCCCGCGCGAGGTGGACGCGCGCCCGCTCGACCGGATCCAGCGACGAGGCCGGCGCGTCGAGGCGCGCGGCGGGCAGTCCCGCCTCGGCCGCCAGCTCGGTCACGCGCTGGCGGACGGCGTCCGCCATGGGCTCGACGGACAAGGTCAGCGGCAGCGCGAGGTTGGCGGCGACCGCCAGCCCGCCCACCAGCACGGCGCGGTCGGTGACGATGCCGAAGCGATCGAGCGAGCGGAGCCACTCGGTGTCGGTGGCAATCGCGCGCGTGTCGTGCCCGGCCACATGGACCGTGCCCTCGTCGGGCACGGCCGCGCCGGTCATCAGATTCAGGAAGAGCTCGCCGCCCGTCGCGTCGAGGCCCAGAATGGCGAGGCGGTCGCCAGGCTCGACGTCCAGGCGCGCGATGCGAAGCGCAGGTCCGGCCCCGCCCTTCACGACGTCCCGCATTTCGATGAGCGGCATGGCGGCCGAGGTTCAGACGCGACGGCGCCGCGCCTCGAGGGTGGCGAAGTCCTTCTCGGGCAGCACCACGGCGCCGAGCGCATCGGCCCGGCCGGCGCCAGGTCCGTGGTAATCGGAGCCGCCGCTCACCGCGAGGCCAAGGTCGTCCGCCAGCCGGCGGTACCGTTCGACGTCGGCCGGGCCGTGATCGGGATGGAAGGCTTCGAGGGCGTCGAGTCCGGCCGACGCGAGACCGGCGATGAGCTCGTCGAGGCCGAGCTTGCCGGGATGGGCGAAAGACGCGAGGCCGCCCGCGCGCTGGATGATGCCGATCACCTCGGCGGGCGCCGCGCCGCGCCGGGCGACGAACGCGGGCCGGCCGTGCGCCAGAAGCCGGTCGAAGGCGTCGGCGATGTCCCGCGCGTGCCCCGCGTCGACGAGCGCCCGCGCCACGAGCGGCCGCCCCAGCGCGCGACCTGACGCCACGTCGTCGCCGGTCGGCCGGGCGGCGTCGGGCACGGGCAGGCCCAGCGCGGCGAGCCGGTCCAGCATCTCGTCCACCCGACGTCGCCGGTCCGCGCGCTGGTCGGCCAGGAAGGCGTTCAGCTCGGCGTGGTCAGGGTCCACGAAGTAGCCCAGGATGTGCACGTCCTGGCTCTCGTGCACGGCCGTGATCTCGAGGCCGGTCACGAGGCGGAGCCCCGCCTGCCGGGCGGCGACGCGGGCCTCGGTGAGGGCGCTCATCGTGTCGTGGTCGGTCACGGCGATGGTCACGAGGCCGGCTGCCGCCGCGCGCGCCACGAGGTCCCCGGGCGTCGAGTCGCCGTCCGATGCGGTGGTATGGAGATGGAGGTCGGTCACGCGGAGCGGCGGCGCCGGCCGTCGCGCGGCCGCCGGCCCTGGCGTCCCACGAGCGCCTTGTACTCGCGCTTGAGCAGCTCGAGGTGGTCGCGTTCCTCCGCGGCAAACTCGAGGAAGATGCGCTTGCCTTCCGACTCCTCGAAGCGCTCGCCGTACCGCTTGAAGAAGGCGTGCGACCCGCGCTCGCAGCGGATGCCGATGAGGAGCGCCTGCCGGTCGTTCACGCCCTTCTTGAGCTCCTCGGTGCCGGCCGCGAAGAGGCCGTTGGCCGCGCCCTTGAAAAAGAGGAACGTCGGCTGCGCCTCCAGGTGCGGATCGGCGGCGTTGAGCTCGCGGTAGCGCGCTTCGAGCTTCCCCAGGTGCTCCCGCTCCTCGGCCGCCAGCTTCTCGAAGACGCTTCGCCCCCTCGCGTCGCGCGTCATCCGGGAAACGCGCGTGTAGAACTCCAGGCCGCTCCGCTCGGTGGCAATGGCGATGCGCAGCGCGTCGCGCGCAAACACGGCTTCGGTCGGCGCGCTCGGCGCCGCCTGCGGCCGGCCCGACTCGCAGGCCTCGCAGGTGCCGTAGATCTGGAGCACGCTCTGCCGCGGCGAGAAGCGGCGCGCGGCCGCAATCTCCTCGACGAGCGACTCGATGTCGGAGCTCAGAAACTCGAACGACTGATTGCAGACGCGGCAGATGAGGTGGAAGTGGCGCGGATGCCGGTAGGCATGCTCGAACCGGAAGCGGCCCCCGCCGAAGTCCACGCGCCGCGCGATGCCGGCCTCGACCATCCACTGCAGCGAGCGATAGATGGTGGCGCGGCTGATGCGCGCGTCGGATCGGCGCACCAGCTCGACGAAGTGATCGGCCGTGAAGTGCCCGTCCTGCCGGAGGAACAGGCTGACAATGAAGTCGCGCTTGCTCGACCGGCGGCCGCCGGGCGGGCGCAGCTGATCGACGAACTCCGACTGCGACTGCATCTTCCGCGGACCTTCCCCGCCTCGGACGACGGCCCGGCCGGGCCGGCCGGCCGGGCTAGACGTTGAACGAGGACCCGCAGCCGCAGGTCGACTTCGCGTTCGGGTTCTTGATGGTGAAACCGCCGCCCATCGTGTTGTCCACGAAGTCCACTTCGGCGCCCTTCAGGTACCGCAGGCTGATCGGATCGACCAGCAGCCGCACGCCGTGGACCTCGAAGACCTGGTCAGAGGCCGGGTCGCCCTGGCCCTCGTCAATCATGAGGCCGTACTGGAACCCCGAGCAGCCGCCGCCCTGCACGAACACGCGCAGGCCCGCGCCCACCTTGTTTTCCTCGACCAGCAGTTCCTGGATCTTGCCGGCCGCCGTTTCGGTGACGTTGATCATGATTCGATTATACGGGTACGGCCCTTAGACTATCCCCCGCCATGCGCCCGCGCCAGCCGGCCCCGCGCTCCCCCGAGGACCTCCTGGCCTCCCTCGCCAGCCGCAAGGTCGCGTCACACATCTGGTGGCGGCACCCGTCGATTTTCCTGCCTGCCATGGCCCCGCCCGCACCGCAGGTGGCGATCAAGAGCCGGCTGGGCTGGCTGGACGCCCCGGACGACGGGGCCCGGCTGGTCGCGGAGCTCGACATGTTTGCCGCAGGCGTGCGACGGGACGGGCTCACCGACGTGTACCTCCTCGGCATGGGCGGCAGCTCGCTGGCCGCCGAGGTGCTGCGTGACGCTGGCAAGCGGCGCAGCGGCGGCGCGCGCCTGACCGTCGTGGACACGACCGACGAGACGACGATTCGCGACGTGTCGGAGCGGTTCGCCGCGGAACGGACGCTTTTCGTGGTCGCCAGCAAGAGCGGCACGACCGTCGAGGTCACCGCGCTCGAACGCCATTTCTGGAACACGTTGACGCGGCGCCGCGGCGGGGGCGCGGGCGCGCAGTTTGTCGCCGTCACCGATCCCGACACGCCGCTCGCCGCCCTGGCAGCCGAGCGGCGGTACCGGCGCCTGTTCCTGAACCGCGCCGACATCGGCGGACGTTACTCCGCGCTGTCGCTCTTCGGTCTCGTGCCGGCGGCGCTCCTCGGCCTGGACCTGCGCGAGCTCGTCGCGAGCGGCCAGCGGATGGCCGCAAGCTGCCGGCTGGATGCGACGTCCAACCCCGGACTGGCGCTGGGCGCGTTTCTCGCCGCCGCGGCCGCGGCCGGCCACGACAAGCTCACCATGCTCGCGTCGCCGGCGCTCGAATCGCTCGGCGCCTGGATCGAACAGCTCGTGGCGGAAAGCACGGGGAAGGAGGGACGAGGTGTGCTCCCGATCGTCGGCGAGCCGCCGGGCGCGCCTGACGAGTACGGGCCGGATCGCGCGTTCGTCGCCCTCATCTCACCGGACGACGAGGCGACGGCGGCCGCGGCCGAACGGCTCGAGGCAGCAGGCCGCCGCGTGCTCCGCGCGCCGGTCGAGCCCTCGGAACTTGGGGCCGAGTTCTTCCGGTGGGAGTTCGCCACGGCCGTGCTCGGCGCCTCGCTCGTCATCAATCCCTTCGACGAGCCGAACGTGCGCGAGGCGAAGACCCGCACGTCGGCGCAACTCGACCACCGCAAGGCCACCGGCACGTTCCGGATCGACCCGCCGCTCCAGCCGCGCGAGGGCTGGTTCATGCGCGTCTCCCGCGCGGTGCGGCCGCGCCCGTCAGCCGGACGTTATCTGGCCGTCCTGGACTACCTGCCAGGCGACCCGGCGCGCATGGGCGTCATCGCCGGCTTCAGGGCCGACCATCGCCGTGCGACCGGACAGGCCACGTCGTACGGCGTCGGGCCCCGCTACCTCCACTCAACGGGCCAGTATCACAAGGGCGGACCGGCGACGGGCCGGTTCGTCCTCCTGACGGGCGCCGACCCGATGCGGACGGCCGTGCCGGGCGAGGCCTACTCGTTCAGCTCGCTCAAGTACGCCCAGGCGCTCGGGGACTTCGAGGCGCTCGTCGCGGCGGACCGGGACGTCGTGCATTGCCATTTCGAAGCGCCGGCCGCCGGTGTGGCGGACGTCATTCGCCGCGCCGTCAAGGCGCTGGACGAACCCTGACCCGTCTTACGCCAGTTCGGCAAGCTTCCGGGCGGAGGCAGCCTCGATGTCCCGATGCAGGCTGTTGCCGTGCGCGTCCATCGTGACCATGGCCGGGAAGTCCGAGACGCGCAGGTGCCACATCGCCTCCGGCGTGCCGAACTCGAGGAGCGAGACGCCCACGACGTCGTCGATGCAGCGCGCGTAGAACTGCGCCGCGCCGCCGACCGCGTTGAGGTACACCGCGCCGTGCTGGCGCAGCCCGGCCAGCGTCTTCGCGCCCATGCCGCCCTTGCCGATCACCGCGCGGATGCCGTAGCGGCCGATGAGATCCGCCTGGTACGGCTCCTCGCGAATGCTCGTCGTCGGTCCCGCGGCGGTCACGGTCCAGCGATCGCCGGCCTTCGCCACCACGGGGCCGCAGTGGTACAGGATGCCGTCGCGGAGGTCGACGGGCGGCGGGTGCTTCATGAGATGCGCGTGCACCGCGTCGCGGCCGGTGTAGATGACGCCCGTGATGAGCACGACGTCGCCCACGCGCAGGCGGCGGATGGTGGCTTCGTCGACGGGCGGCGTGAGCACGATCTCGCGCCCCGTCCGCGGAAACCCGCCGCTGGCTCCGGGCTCGACGAGCGGCGCCGGCGGCACGGCTGGATCGCGATAGAGCCAGCCGACGATGGCGCCGGACCCAGGATCGAGGCGGACGCCGAGCCGGCGAAACGCCCAGCAGTCGTACGCGACGGACACGAAGAAGCTGGCCGGCAGCCGGTTCTGGGCGCCGATCTTGCAGCCGATGAGCGACACGGCGCCGCCAAAGCCCATCGTGCCGACCGACAGGCTGTTGACGGTCGCCATGACCTGCCGCTCGATGTCGCCGAGGCGCGCGTCGGGATTCTCGTCGTCGAGCGTGCGGAAGAGCTGCTCTTTCGCGTGCTGGTAGCCCGACGTGCGGTCGCCGCCGATCGACACGCCGACGGCGCCCGGGCTGCATCCGCGACCCTGCGCGCGCCACACGGCGTGGAGGACGCACTTGCGTACGCCGTCGAGGGTCCGGTCGGCACGGCCCAGGTGATCCAGCTCGCACGGCAGCGAGTACTGCGCGTTGGTGTTTTCGCAGCCGCCGCCCTTCAGGATGAGCTTCACCTCAATCTCGTCGCGCTCCCACTGCTCGAAGTGCACGATGGGCGTGCCGGGGCCGAGGTTGTCGCCGCTGTTCCGGCCGGTGATCGAGTCGACGGAGTTCGGCCGGAGCTTGCCGCGTCTGGTCGCCTCGGCGACGGCCGTCCGGATCGCCTCGCGAAACGCGATCTGATTGACGCCGACGGGCACGCGGACTTCGAAGGTCGGCATGCCGGTGTCCTGACAGAGCGGGCCCTCGCAGGAGGCCGCCTGGTCGATGTTCTCGGCGATGATCGCGAGGGCCTGCGCCGAGCGCGTGCCGGAGGGTTCCTGGCCGCGGGCCGCCCGCATGGCGGCCCGCACGTCGGGCGGCAGGTCGGTGGCCGTGCGGGCGATCAGATCGACGAGACTCGCGCGGAGCTCGGGCAACATGTCTGACAGTATGCGGTACGATGGTCGCGTGCGCCCAGCGCTCATCGCGTGTGCCGCCGTCCTGGCGGCAGCGGCCTCGCCTGCCCCGCAGACACGGCCGGCGCACGCGCGGCTCTTTCCGCCCGAACACCTGAACCTGCTTGAGGGGCCCGACCGCGACGAATGGCAGCAGCCCGATCGCATCATGGACGAGCTGGGCATCGCCGACGGGTCCCGCGTCGCCGACCTCGGCGCCGGAGGCGGGTGGTTCACGGAACGGCTCGCGCACCGCGTGGGACCGAACGGCGTGGTCTATGCCGTCGATATTCAGCCGGCGATGATCGACGCCATCAAGCGGCGCGTGACGAGCCGCACGCTCACGAACGTCCAGCCGATTCTCGGCACGCCGGACGATCCGCGCCTGCCGGGCGGCCTGCACGCCGTCCTGATGGTCGACACGTATCCGCAGCTCCAGAGCCCCGTGGCCGTCCTGAAGAACGTGGCCAGGGCCCTGGCGCCGAACGGTCTCGTCGGCATCGTTGACTTCAAGCCGGACGGGAGCGGCGGGCCGGGTCCGCCCATCGAGGAGCGGCTCGACCCGCGCGCGATCGTGCGCGACGCCGAGACCGCGGGCCTGACGCTCCGCCGGCAGGAGACCTTCCTGCGCTACCAGTACCTGCTCGTCTTCGGTAAGTAGCCGGTCATGGCCGCGATGCCGGCGTTTTTCGCGCCCATCCAGCAGGACACCGTCCGCGCCCTCGAGGACCTGGTCCCGGCCGTCCCGGAGTCGCCGGTCGTCGACGCCATGCGCTACACCCTGCTCGCCCCGTCCAAACGGATCCGCGCGGTCCTGGCGTCACTGGCGGCGGACGTGTGTGGCGCGCCGACGACCGTCACCGTCCGGCCCGCGGCCTGCGCGCTCGAGGCGATCCACGCGGCGTCGCTGATGCTCGACGACCTGCCGTCAATGGACGATGCACCCCTGCGCCGCGGCCGTCCCGCGGCGCATGTCGTCTTCGGAGAGGCGGTCACGATCCTGGCCGCCTTCGGACTCTTGAACGAGGCGTTTGCCATGCTCGTCCGCGGCTACGACGCCGCGCTCGCCGCCCGGCTCGCCGGCATCATGTCCGAGGCCGTGGGCCTGGACGGCCTGGTCGCCGGCCAGGCGGAAGACCTGCTGGCCACCGACACGGCCATCCAGTTCGGCACGCTCGAGCGCATCCACCGGCGCAAGACGGGCGCGCTCTTCGGGGCGGCGGCCCGGGCGGGCGGCGTGGCGGCCGGCGGCACCGACCACGACATCGGTGCGCTCGCGGCCTACGCCAAGAACCTCGGCCTGGCATTCCAGATCATCGACGACCTGCTCGACGTCACCGGCACGCCGGAGGAAACGGGCAAGGCGACACGGACCGACGCACGCAAGACGACCTTTGTCTCGTTTAGCGGCGTGGACGGCGCGCGCAAGCTCGCCGGCGAGCTGTGCGAGACGGCCGTCGCGGCCCTGGATCCCTTTGGAGCTCGCGCCGCGCGTCTCCGCGAGCTGGCGACGTTCGTGGCGGCGCGCCGGCTGTGAGCGACGACCGCATCGACCAGTTGCGGCAGGAACTCCGCGCGCGGGGTTATCTCGACGCCGGCGTCGATCGGTTCGTCCTGGGCGGCGCCGCCCGTCGCGCCCGCCCGACCGGCGTGGCCCTGGCCGCCAGCGCGCGCATCGGCCTGCTCGCCGGGTTGCTCCTCGGTCCCGCGGCGGCCATCGGCCTGCGGCTGCGCATGCCGGAACTCGTGACCGGCGTGGCCGACGCGGCCGTGCTGTCCCTCTATCTCGGCGTGCTGTTCTGGATTGCGGCCGGAGGCCTGGCCGCCGCGACCGTGCTCGCCGCGGCCGGCATCGCGCGCCGTCGGGCGACCGGCCCCGAGGGCCCCGGGCGCATGCGGCGCGCGGCGGCGGGTGCCGGCCTCCTGGTCGGGCTGGCCTGCCTCGTCTATCTGACCCTCTGGTGGCGCACGGCCGCCGGACTGGCCGGATCCGCGTCGGTGGCTGCCTCGCTCGGCGTGATGGCCGTGGCTGTCGCGATCAGCCTGCTCTTGGGCCACGCCGTCGCCATGACGGTGCTGGCCTGCTTGATACGCCTGGGCCTGGCGCCGGCGGCAGGACGACTCCCGATGTCGTCCCCCAAGACGCTCGTGCCGCTCGGCGCCGCCGCGCTCGGCGGGGCGCTCGGCCTGCTCCTCATCACCGCCCCTGGCGCGACTGGGGAAGAACCGCCGCCGTTGACGGTGGTGCCCACGGGGCTCCGCGTGGCGCTCATCGCGGTGGACGGTGTCGACCCGGCCACGGTCGACCGTCTGCGCAACGCCGGGCGCCTGCCCACGTGGGACCGCCTCCTGAGCCAGGGTGTCGGCGACCTCGCGGCCGACGAAGACCGCGATCCGGCGCGCGTGTGGACGTCGATTGCCACGGGCCAGCCACCCGAGCGGCACGGCGTCCGGGCGCTGGAGTCCCGGCAGGTGGCCGGTCTGGAAGGCCGGCTGCGCGCGAACTCGCGAGGTTGGGCGCTCCTGGCCGGCGCCACCGACGTCCTGCGCCTGACGCGGCCGGCCATCGCCTCAGGGGACGAGCGGCACGTGCCGGCGTTCTGGGAGGTGGCCGCGCGGGCCGGCCTGCGCACCGCCGTCGTGCACTGGTGGGCGACGTGGCCCGTCGAGCAGCGATCCGGCGTCGTCCTGTCCGACCGCGCCATTCTCCGGCTGGAACACGGCGGCCCGCTCGACGCGGAGATTGCGCCTCCAAGCCTCTACGACACGCTCAAGGCGACGTGGCTCGATCGGCGTGCCAGGGCCCAGTCGCGGGCGACGCGCCTCGCCACGTCCGATCTCGCCGCCGACGTCGGGGCGGTCCTCCGCCGGTCGGCCGAACTCGATGCGACGATTGCCGATCTGGCCGCCTACCCCTCCTCGGCGAGCGCCGATCTCTTGGTGGCCTATTTCCCCGGCCTCGACATCGGACAATCGACGCTTCTCGCGGCCGGTGCACGTCCGCTCGCGACCTCGTCAGCGGCCGAGCGTGTGGCCGCGCTCGAGCGCTACTACGAATACCTTGACGGCCTCATTGCGGATCTCCTGGCCGGGCTGTCGCGCGCGAATCGCCTGGACGTGCTGGTCACGCAGCCGGGTCGGGTGCGGGCGCCGGCCGGCGGCCGCCTCGGCCTCTCCGGATCGGCCGCGCGGCCCGCTCGCGTGACAGCGGGATCGACGGCCGTCGCCGCCACCGTGCTCTATGCCCTTGGCGTGCCGGCGGCCGCAGACCTTGCCTCGCCGCCGGCGGTGGATCTCTTCGCGGCAGCCTTCGTCGGGCGGTATCCCGTCCGAGGCGTCAAGACCTACGGCCCCCGGCGGAGCCTGCCCGGCGCGCGGTCGGGTCGCACGCTCGACCGCGAAATGATCGAACGGATGCGGAGCCTGGGCTACGTCCGGTAGTGTCGCCCCGCGAATCTCCAGACTTGCGGGAGGATGGCCGCGGCGACCGCCACCTTGACGAGGTCGGCCAGGATGAACGGCGTGAAGCCCTGCGACAGGGCGACCGGCAGCGACTGGCCGAAGGCCACCGCCAGCCACGACACGCCGCCGGCGAAGATCACAGCCAAACCGGCCAGCATGCTCGCACAGGACGTGACGTACCGGCGATCCCAGCCGCGCTCGGCGAGCCACCCCGTCACGAACGCGGCAATCGGGTACGCGAGGAGATAGCCGCCGGTCGGACCCGTCAGGCGAAGCGCGCCCGGCGGCAGGATCGCCGACGGCGCGAACACCGCGAGCCCCATCGCCCCGGCAAGGAGGTACAGCGCCTGCGTCAGGAAGCCCAGGCGGGATCCCAGTGCGGCGCCCGTCAGCATGACGACGAGCGGCGTCAGCGTGAACGGCACCGCCGTGAACGGCACCGGCATCGTAAACTGAGCCGCGGCGGCGGTCAGCGCGACGGCGGCCAGGACGGCCACGGCGCGCGCGGGCGCGCGAAGCGAGATTCCGGCAAGGGATCGATCGAGCAGCGTGTCGGCCGACGCATGGCCCGTCATGGGCGAGGATTGTATCGAAATGAAAGTCGCGCTGACAATCGCCGGCAGCGACTCGAGCGGCGGCGCCGGCATCCAGGCGGACCTCAAGACCTTTGCCGCGCACGGCGTGTTCGGGCTGTCGGCGCTGACGGCCGTCACGGCGCAGAACACGCGCGGCGTCGCCGACGTCGCCGTGATGAGGCCGGCGCTCGTCCTGGCGCAGATCGAGGCCGTCGTCACGGACATGGGCGCCGACGCCACGAAGATCGGCATGCTGGCCAACGCGCCCGTGGCCCGCGCCGTCGCGGACGCCATCGAGCGTCACGCCCTCCGGCACGTCGTGCTCGATCCAGTGATGATCTCGACGTCGGGCGCGCGCCTCCTGGACGACGACGCCGTGGCCGTCCTGCGCGGCCGCCTGCTGCCGCTTGCGAGCGTCGTCACGCCCAACGTCTTCGAGGCTGAAGCGCTCACGGGCCAGCGCGTGGCGACCGTGGCCGATCTCGGCCGGGCCGCCCGGCGGCTCGTGGAGCTTGGCGCGCGCACCGTTCTCGTGAAGGGCGGCCACCTCGACGGTCCGGCCGTGGACGTGCTGTTCGACGGGCGCGTCGCGATTGAGTTTGCCACGGACCGCGTGCCGGGTCGTCACACCCACGGCACGGGGTGCACACTGTCGGCCGCGATCGCCGCCAACCTGGCGCTCGGCGAGGACCTGACGAGTGCCGTCGGGCGCGCCAAGGACTACGTGACACGGGCCATCCGGCAGGCGCCCGCGATTGGCGAGGGTCACGGACCCTTGCAGCATTTCCCGACGTGACTCTATCGGAGGCTCGCGGTCCAGGTCGCAGTCTGATTCGCGCAGCCCGGATACCCCGTGAACACCACGATGCCATCTGCGGGGGTGCCGGAATTGAAGTACCCGATAATCAGCGTGTAGTCAGGGAGCCCCGGAGGTCCTGACATGTAGCTGAAACCCATGCGGCTACCTGCTGCCGCAATCAGCACGTTCAGATTCGCGTATGTCGTCGTTCCGGCACACCCTCCGAAGTTGAATCCCAGCGTGATGGACGTGATCTTGAGATCCGCGACGACGAATGCGATGGGCGCTCCCTGAGACGTGGATCCGGACCATTGGCCACTGTAGTCAGGCGGGTTGCCTCTGAACGCTGTGAAGAACGTCGTGCCATTGCCACAACCGGTGTAATTGAAGAAACTCGCGGTGACGTTGATGGCCGCGGGATTCGGATAGAAGACGAAAAACAGGTTCGTTTGATCCGGGCCGCCGGACGGACCTGACGTGTAGGTCACTTGAACGGGCATCGGGCCGCTCGATTGCGCGATGCTCACGCTGAGGTTCGAAAACGACTTGACTCCGGAGCAGCCGTTGAAATCGTACTCCACCGTGATCGCCGTAATGGTCCGATTGGAAATCGTGAACGATGCCGGCAGACCCTGAGTGGTCCTGCCGGTCCACACGCCATCGAACTCGCCCATGGCGGCGCCTGAGATGGGGGAGGGGGTGGCGGGGGCGCTGGTGCACGCCGACAGGAGGACAGTCACGAGTGAAGCGGCAGCGCGGTTGCCCATTGCTGGCAGAGTGTGCGCCTGAGCGGCGCCGGGATCAAGGCGTGGCGCCACTCGGTCCGAGGCCCCGACCTGACTGGATATACTTGAAACGTGGCGATGTCGCGACTGGCCGTGACTCGCGATCCGTTGACGGTGGAGCCGCTCGTGCGCCTGCTCGAAACCGACGCGCAGGCCCGTGGCGAGGGGTGCGGCGCGGTCTCCGCCTTCGTGGGTGTGGTGCGGGCCACGCACGGCGGGCGCCGCGTGCGCCACATCGAGTACGAGGCGTTCGAGCCGCTGGCGCTCAAGGCGTTCGCGCAGATCGCGGATGAGGTGGCCCGGCAGTGGGCGCGGGCGACCGTGGCCATCCATCACCGCGTGGGCCGGCTCGAGGTCGGCGAGGCGAGCGTGGTGGTCGTGGCTGCCACCGCGCACCGCGCCGAGGCGTTTCAGGCGTGCCGGTATGCCATCGAGCGCGTGAAGCAGATCGCGCCCGTCTGGAAGCACGAGTTCTTCGAGGACGGCCACGCCTGGGTCGAAGGCGCGTCGGTCGCGCCCGACGACGAACAGGCCCGCCTCGAGGCGAGGGCGAGGGCGTGCGTGTGAGGGTGCAGCTCTTCGCGCGACTGCGCGAGCTGGCCGGCCGGGACGAATGCGTCTGCGAGGTGCCGGCCGGCTCGTCCATCGCGGACGTCTGGCGTGCCGTCTCGGCCGAGCACACGGCACTGGTCCCGTTCGGACGCGCCGTGACGTGCGCGCTGAACGAAGACTTCGCCCGCATGACGGCGCCGGTTCGTGACGGCGACGCCGTCGCATTTCTGCCCCCGGTCTCCGGGGGCGCGTTGGTGAGGGCATGACGTCGCACGTCGTCGACAAACTCCGGTCGGTGGCCGGCCGCTACGACGAGCTGGTCCGCCTCGTGGGCGATCCGGCCGTCCAGGCCGACCCGCCGACGTACCGCAAGCACGCCAAAGCGCTGGCCGATCTCGAGCCGCTCGTCGAGTGCCTGCGCGAGGTCGAGAAGGTGGATCGCGAGCTGGCCGACGCGCGCGAGGTGGCCCGGTCGGCCGACGCGGCAATGCGGACGCTCGCCGAAGAGGAGATTGCCGGACTCGAACGTCGGCTCGCGGACCTCGACCGGACGGCGCGCGTCCTGCTCGTGCCGACGGACCCCAACGACGAGCGCAACATCGTGCTCGAAATCCGCGCCGGCACCGGGGGCGACGAAGCCGCGCTGTTTGCATCCGACCTCTTCCGTATGTACTCTCGATTCGCCGAGCGGCAGGGCTGGAAGGTGGACGTGCTGTCGAGCCACGAGACCGGCACCGGCGGCCTGAAGGAGTGCGTCGCGACCGTCGAAGGCAAGGGCGTCTATCGCCGCTTCAAGTTCGAGAGCGGCGTCCATCGCGTGCAGCGCGTGCCGGCCACCGAGGCGAGCGGCCGCATTCATACCTCCACCGCGACCGTGGCGGTGCTGCCGGAGGCGGAAGAGGTCGACGTGCAGATCGATCCGAAAGACCTCCGCATCGACACCTTCTGCGCAAGCGGCCCGGGCGGGCAGAGCGTGAACACGACCTACTCGGCCGTCCGCATCACGCACCTCCCCACCGGCGTCGTCGTCTCGCAGCAGGACGAGAAGTCGCAGATCAAGAACCGCCAGAAGGCCATGAAGGTGCTGCGATCGCGACTCTACGAGATGGAGCTGCGCAAGCAGCAGGACGCCATTGCCAGGGAGCGCCGAGGCCAGGTCGGCTCCGGGGACCGCTCGGAGAAGATCCGAACCTACAACTTCAAGGAGAACCGGATCACCGATCACCGCGCCAACATCACGATCCACCAACTGCAGGACGCGCTCGATGGCGACCTCGATGACCTCATCTCGCAGCTCCAGACCCGCACCGACGCCGAGAAGCTGAAGGCGGCCACCGAGACCGAGGCCGTTCAGGCCACGTGACGCCGGCCGAGCACGTGGCCGACGCCGCGCGCGTGCTGGCGGCGGCCGGCGTGCCGTCCGACGACGCGCGTCACGATGCGGTGGTGCTGGGGCGGTGGGTGCTCGGCTGGAGTCAGGCCGAATGGCTGGCGCGCGCCCGCGACGAGGCGCCGGCCGATTTTGCGGGACGCTTTCTGCGCCTCGTCCGCCGCCGCGCGAACCGCGAGCCCGTCGCCTACATCACCGGCACGCGCGAGTTCTACGGCCGCCCGTTCGTCGTCACGCCCGACGTCCTCGTGCCGCGCCCGGAATCCGAACTGGTGGTCGAGGAGGCGCTGGGGATCCTGGCCGGCCGCACGCCCGGATTTGCGCAGCGGGTGGCGGACATCGGCGCCGGATCGGGGTGCCTGAGCGTCACGCTGGCGCTCGAATGTCCGACGGCGCACCTTCTGGCCATCGACGTCTCGGAGGCGGCGCTCCGGATTGCGCACGAGAACGCTCGCGCCCTCGGCGCCGTCGATCGGATCGAGTTCTGGCGCGGCGCCTACCTGCCCCGTGGCGTCGCGCCCTTCGATCTCGTCGTCGCCAACCCGCCGTACATCGCGCTCGCCGATCGTGATGCGCTGCCCGTCGAAGTGCGGGCGTTCGAGCCGGCGCAGGCGCTCTTCGGCGGGCCGGACGGCCTTGGCGTCATCCGGGCGATGGTCCCGGAGGCCGCCGCCGGCCTCGTTTCCGGCGGCTGGCTGGTCGTCGAAATCGGCGCCGGCCAATCGGCGGAGGTCGGCCGGATCGTCGCCGACACGGGGTCGCTCACGGTCTCCCACATCCGGACGGACCTCCAGTCGATTCCCCGCGTCGTGGTGGCACGGAAGGCCTAGTTCGCCAGTTCGCCAGTTCGCCAGTTCGCCAGTTCGCCAGTTGACCTCTTGCCGTAGACTCGCCCCATGTGCCTGTTCTGTCGTATCATCGCTGCCGAGATTCCGTCCACGCGCGTCTACGAGAACGAGCGCCTCGTGGCCTTCGACGACATCAATCCCCAGGCGCCGATGCACGTGCTCGTCGTGCCCCGCGCGCACATTGCCACGCTGAACGACCTCCAGCCGGAACACGACGGCCTCCTCGGCGAGATGGTGCGGCGCGCGGCCGCGATCGCAGGCGAGCGGGGGCACGCGGCCGGCGGGTTCCGCACCGTGTTCAACTGCAACGCGGAAGCGGGACAGACCGTCTTCCACCTGCACCTGCACGTGCTCGGCGGCCGGACCCTGAAGTGGCCGCCGGGCTGAGGACCGAGGCCTCCGGGCGGCCGCGTCAGTCGTCGGGTGGGGAGATCTGTTCCAGCAGGTACCGCCCGCCGCCGGTCTCGCGGTTCAGCACGAAGTTTACGGCCCGGTAGCCGCGCGTGAAGTAGCTCGTAAACGCCTCGCGCGTCGCCTGGCGCCACGCCGCCGCGGTCTCGACCGCCCGCTCCTGCATCTCGGTGAAACGGCCGGGAACGGGGACGGCCACGCGCATGGTGTCGATCGCGGGCTGGACGCCGGTTGGCACGAGCCAGTCTCCCGACGTTCGCGTCGCGATCGCCGCCGGCGCCCCGGCGGCCTCCTCGGCCCGCGCTGGAATCGGCTGGCCGACCGGCGGGCCGTCGATCCGCCGCGTGACATGCGGCGTGCGAATCCGCCACTCGGCGATCAGGCGGTCGGTGGCCGTTCCGCGGTGCAGCGGGCCGGCCATGTCGCCATAGGCGTTTTCGAGATAGGTCGAGGCGACACAACCGAGCACCGCGAGGTTCAGGTGCGCGTTGGGCGCCTGGAGCGGGTCGAAGGTCCATTCGATGAGGTCGAGGCCCTGCGCCAAAGCGCGGTCGCGCTGCGCCACCTTGAGCCGGCGGCCGATCCCGCGCCCGCGTGCGGCCGGCAGCACGCCGAGCATATGTGACCAGTGCGTCAGCGCGCCGTTCTTCACGGCCGGCATCGACCACACAAATCCGACGAGCCGCTCGGCGTCGGCGGCGCCCACCAGAATGCCGCCCCGCTTGACCGACACCAGGAGCACTGAGGCCGGCACGATTTCGCTCCCGGCGCCCCAGACCGCCTCCTGCACGCCCACGACGGCGCGGCAGCCGGCAAGATTGGTGACGTCGTGGAGGATCACGCCGCTCCGGAGACTTCGGTCCGGCGCAAGAGCGCGGGAAGCTCCGCAAGCGAGCCGATGACGGCAACCCCAGCCTGATGGGAGGTGTCACGGCCGCCGCGGGCGAGCCAGACGCCGCGCAGGCCCGCGCGCATCGCGCCGAGGACGTCGTGGCTGAGGCTGTCGCCCACCATCACGGCTGCCTCCGCGGGCACCTGCACGAGGGCCAGCGCCGCGCGGAAGATGCTCGGGTGCGGCTTCATGAAGCCGTGGTCCGACGACGAGACCGTCGCGGTGATGAGGCCGCCGAGATCGAAGTGGGCCTGAAACGACGCCAGGCAGCGATGCGAGTTCGAGATGAGCCCGAGCTGCAGGCCTGCGGCCCGCAATGTCCGCAGGGCGTCCGGCACGTCGTCGTAGAGCGAGAAGTGGTGATGCTCGGCCCAGTCGTCGTACATCTCCTGGGCCACGGCGTGCACGGCCGGGCCGGTGCCGCCCATGAGTTCGATGATGCGCCGCGTGTAGGCGAGGTAGAGGTGCGGATCGTACAGCTCGTCGGCCGACTCGAGGACCGAGGCGGCACCAGCGACGGCCGCGTCGAACCGGCCCGCATCGACCTCGATGCCGTGCCGGGCGCAACTGGCCTGATAGCCGACGCCCAGGAACCTCGGGCCCGGGTGGATCAGGGTGAAGTCGACGTCGAAGAACACGGCCGCGGTGCGGGCCACGAGCACCGATTATAGAATGGCGTCTTCGCCCTGATGCGCGACTGGAAAGGCACGCTCAACCTTCCCGCCACCGACTTCCCGATGAAAGCGAACCTCCCGGCGTCGGAGCCGGCGACGATCGCCCGCTGGGAGGCGATGGATCTGTACGGCCAGATCCGCGCCGCGCGCGCCGGCCGGTCCCGTTACGTGCTGCACGACGGTCCGCCGTACGCCAACGGCCAGATTCATATCGGCCACGCGCTCAACAAGATCCTGAAGGATTTCTGCGTGAAGTCGCGCTCCATGGCCGGGTGTGACGCGCCCTACGTGCCCGGCTGGGACTGCCACGGCCTGCCGATCGAGCTCAACGTGGAACGCGAGCGCGGCGCGCCCGACAAGGATCGCTCGCCGCTCGAGTTCCGCCGGGCCTGCCGGACGTTCGCGGAGGTCTTCGTGGACTCGCAGCGCGACGACTTCAAGCGGCTGGGTATCCTCGGCGACTGGCGCGCCCCGTACCTCACCATGACGCCGGCCTACCAGGCGGCCATCCTCCGGGCGCTCGGCTCGTTCGTCACGCGCGGTCTGACCTACAAGGGCAAGAAGCCCGTGCACTGGTGCCTGCGCTGTCGCACGGCGCTCGCCGAAGCCGAAGTCGAGTACGAGCCGCACTCGTCACCGTCTATCTTTGTCGAGTTCCCGCTTGCGGTTGCCGACGCCGGCACGCTGGGCTCGCGCGTGCCCGCGCTCGCCGGCAAGGCCGTCACGGTCCTGATCTGGACGACCACGCCGTGGACGATCCCGTCGAACCTGGCCATCGCCTTTCATCCGGACATCGAGTACGGCGCCTGCGCCGTCGACGGCCGTCTCGTCATTCTCGCGGCGGCGCTTGCCGGACGCGTGAGTGAGGCGACGAGCCGGACGCTCGGCCCGCCCGTGGCCACGTTCGCCGGCACCGCGCTCGAGGGCGTACGGTTCGAGCACCCGCTCTACGACCGGCCGTCGATCGGCGTGCTCGGCGACTACGTCACGCTCGATCAGGGCACCGGCGCGGTTCACACGGCGCCGGGCCACGGCGCCGACGACTTTGCCACGGGCGTGCGCTACGAGCTGGACATCTACGCGCCCATCGGCCCGGACGGCCGCTTCCTGCCCGACGTGGGCGTCGTCGGCGGCATGAAGGTGTTCGAGGCGAACCCGGTGGTCGAGCGGGCCCTGGCCGAGCGCGGACGCTTGTGGCACCGGTCGGAGTTCGCGCACGCCTACCCGCACTGCTGGCGCTGCCGCCAGCCGGTGATCTTCCTGGCGACCTCCCAGTGGTTCATCAGCCTGGAGCCGGTGCGCGAGACCGCGATCGCCGAGGCCAATGCCGTCCTGTGGATCCCCGCCTGGGGCCGCGAGCGGATGACCAGCATGTTCGTGAACCGGCCCGACTGGTGCATCTCGCGGCAGCGCGCCTGGGGTGTGCCGATTCCGGCGCTCCAGTGCCTGACGTGCGGGGAATCGCTCCTGACCCCCGCGCTCGTGGAGCAGGCCGCGCGCCTGTTCGAGACGCATACCGCCGACGCATGGTGGGAGCTGCCGGCGGACGCCTTCGTGCCATCAGGCTTCACGTGCGATCGGTGCCAGGGCACCGCCTTCGAGCGGGAGCGGAACATCCTCGACGTGTGGTTCGACTCCGGATCGAGCCACCTGGCGGTCCTCGCCCCTCGCGCCGACCTCTCGTGGCCGGCCGACTTGTACCTCGAAGGCACGGACCAGCACCGGGGCTGGTTCCAGTCGTCGCTCCTCGTCGGCGTCGGCACCCGCGATCGGGCGCCCTTCCGTGGCGTCCTGACACACGGCTTCGTGGTCGACGAAGACGGCCGCAAGATGTCCAAGTCGCTCGGCAACGTCGTGGCACCGCAGCAGGTGATGAAGGACCACGGCGCGGACGTGCTGCGGCTCTGGGTGTCCATGGTGGACTGCCGCGACGAAGTGCGCCTGGGCCGCGCCGTGCTGTCGCGAACGGTCGAGGCCTATCGCAAGATTCGCAACACGTTCCGGTACCTCCTGTCGAACCTGTCCGGGTTCGATCCGGCCCGCCACTCGGTCGACCGCGCGCGGATGCAGGAGGTGGACCGCTTTGCGCTCGCCCGCTACGCGCGGCTGGCGGCGGCGATTCGCCGGTCGTACGACGCCTACGACTTCCAGGCGGTCTTCCACGCCGTGAACGAGTTCATGACGGTCGATCTCAGCGCGTTCTATCTCGACGTGTCGAAGGACCGGCTGTACACCTTCGGCGCAGAGTCGCCCGAGCGCCGGTCCGCCCAGACAGCGCTGTACGTCATCGCCGACGGCCTGACCCGACTGATTGCGCCGATTCTGTCCATGACGGCGGACGAGGTCTGGGCCCATCTGCCCGGCCGGCTCGAGGCGTCCGTGCATCTCGCCGTCTTCCCGGCCGACACGGACGTGTGGCGTGATGACGAGCTCGAGGCGCGCTGGCAGCAGCTCCTCGACGTACGCAGCGTGGTGTACGGCGCGCTCGAGACCGCCAGGCAGCAGAAAGCGATCGGCACGTCGCTCCAGGCACGCGTGTTGGTCGCGGCCTCGGGCGACCTGGCGGCGCTGATGGAACGGCAGGCTGCCGATCTCCCGATGCTTTTCATCACGTCGGCCGTGCAGGTTGAACGCCGGCCGTCGGGCGACCTGGAAGTGATCGTGTCGCGCGCGGACGGCAGCAAGTGCCCGCGCTGCTGGCGGTATGTCACCGAGACCGTGCCGGCGGGCGAGCTGGCCGGGCTGTGCCTCCGATGCCGGGATGCCGTAGGAGGCGTCGTTGCGTCCGCCCGATAGGCCGCCCCCGCCCCTGGCCCCGCCGGGGACCGCCGGCCCGGCCGGCACCGAGGCGGCGCCCGGTCCGCCGCCGTCCGTCCCGCCCGCGGCCTCCGGCGCCCGGCTCCTCTGGTGGCTCATCGCCGGCGTCATCGCGGCCGATCAGGCGACCAAGGTCCTCCTGCGATCCGCGGTCCCGCTGTACGACCATCGCACGCTCGTGCCCGGTCTGGTCGACCTCGTCCACGTCCGGAATGAAGGCATCGCCTTCGGGCTGCTGAATTCGGCCGACTTCGAGTACAAGTGGCTGGTGACGACCACGCTGGCGGCCGTGGCGCTGGGCGCCATCGCGTTCTACGCGCGGCACCTCCGCCCCGAGGAACGTCTCGCCCGCATCGGTCTGTCGCTCATTCTGGGCGGCGCGCTGGGCAACCTGATCGACCGGGTGCATGCGGGGTACGTCGTGGACTTCGTGGACGTGTACTGGGGCACCTGGCACTTCTGGGCGTTCAACGTCGCGGACATGGCGATCAACGTCGGCGCCGCACTGGTCTTTCTGGAGCTCTTGTTCGTGAGGCGACATGCATCCCATTCTGTTTGAGATCGGCGACTGGCCCGTGTACTCGTACGGCGTCCTGCTGGCGCTCGCCTATCTGGCTGGCCTGCAGCTCGCGGTCGTCCGCGCGCGCCGCTGGGGCCTGAACGCCACACGCGTGATGGACCTCGGCATCTACCTCATCATCGCGGCGCTCGTCGGCGCCAAGCTGATGCTGGTCGCCGTCGACTTCGAGTACTTCCGGGCGCAGCCGCGCGAGCTTCTGTCGCTCGTGCGCGCGGGCGGCGTCTTCTACGGCGGCCTCCTGGGCGCGCTCGCGGTCGGGCTCTGGCTCGTCCGCCGCTACGAGCTGCCGGTCTGGACGACGGCCGACCTCTTCGCCCCGGGGATCGCGCTCGGCCACGTGGTTGGCCGCCTCGGATGCCTGCTCGCCGGCTGCTGCTACGGCACGCCGACCGATGCCCCGTGGGGCATCACGTTTACGAGCCCGGTCGCCGCGGCCAACGTCGGCACGCCGCTCGGCACGCCGCTCCATCCGACGCAGCTCTACGACGCGGGCGCCGAGCTCGTCATTCTCGCCTTCCTTCTCGCCTTCGAGCGGCGCGGCCGCGTGTTCCCCGGTCGTACGTTCTGGCTGTACATGGTGCTCTACGCCGTCAGTCGCTACGTGGTCGAGTTCTACCGGGGCGACCCGCGCGGCATCGTGCTCGGCCTGTCGACGTCCCAGTTCGTGTCGCTCCTCCTCGTGCCGCTCGCCGTCATCATGCTGATTCGGCTTCGCCGGCAGACGGCCTGACCTTGCGTCCATGACCGACGCACCCCGGACGGCGCGCGTGGAGGCCGGGGCGGAGGACGCCGGCCTGAGGCTCGATCGGTTCCTGGCTCGTCGCCTCCCCGGGTTGTCGCGGACGCGCATCCAGAACCTGATCAGGAACGGCCGCGTCCGCGTCTCGCGCGGCAGAGCCAGCGCCGCGCTGGCCGTCGCGCCGGGTCTCATCGCCGACGTGGATCTGCCGCCGCCCGAACCGCTCGCCCTCGAGCCGGACGATGTGCCTCTGGCCATGCTCCATGCCGATGCGGACCTCGTCGTCCTCGACAAGCCTGCGGGCATGGTGGTGCATCCGGCCGCCGGTCACCGGCGCGGAACGCTGGTGAACGCCCTGCTCGGGCGCGTCCAGGGTCTCAGCCGGGTCGGCGGGCGGGAGCGGCCAGGCATCGTGCATCGGCTCGACCGCGGCACGTCCGGCGTGATGGTGGTCGCGAGGAGCGACCGGGCCCATCGCGCGCTGGCCCGCCAGTTCCATGACCGAGAAGTCGAGAAGGAGTACGTCGCGCTGGTTTGGGGGCGGCCCCGGCCGGGCGTCGTGATCGATCGGCCGATCGGCCGCGATCCCCGCCACCGCCAGCGCATGTCGAGCCGCGCGCGCCGGGCGCGGCCGGCGGTGACACGCGTCCTGACCGTGGAACCGCTCGGCGACGTGTCCGCCGTGCGCGTCGCACTGGGCACGGGGCGCACGCATCAGATCCGCGTCCACCTGAGCGAAGCCGGCCATCCGGTGGTCGGCGACGCGCTGTACGGCGGCGTGCGCCGCCGCGTGCCGGCCCGGGTCGCGGCGGTGTCGCGTCTGGATCGACCCTTTCTGCACGCCGCGCGTCTGGCCTTCCGGCACCCGCGTGACAACCGCCCGATGTCGTTCGACGCGCCCCTGCCGGCCGACCTCGCGGCCGTGCTGGCGGATCTTCGTGCGCGTACGGCCAAGGAGTCCCGATGATGAAGCACCTCCCGCGCCGGGTGTCGCGCCGCGTCGTCTATCGCGGGCGCGTGTTCCGCGTCGAGCAGGATCGGATCGCGCTGCCGGATGGACGGACGGTTGTGCAGGACATCGTGCGGCACGCCCGCTCGGTCGTGCTGCTGCCCCAGCCGAGCCGATTCGAGATCATCCTGATTCGGCAGTACCGGCACGCGATCGGCCGGTGGATCTGGGAGTTGCCGGCGGGATCGCTGGATGCCGGCGAGCGGCCGCGGAGCGCGGCCCGCCGCGAGTGCGAGGAGGAAGTCGGCCTCACGCCACGCCGGATCGAGCGGCTGGTCACCGCCTACCCCACGCCGGGGTTCTGCGATGAGGAGATGATCTTCTACCGGTGCACGGATCTCGTGCGCCCACGGCGGCCGCGCGCGCGCGATCCGGACGAACTGCTGGAGGCGCGCGTGTTCACGATGGCTCAGGCCCGGCGGCTCGTCGACGCCAGGCGCGTCCGGGACATGAAGACGGCGATGGGACTGAGCCTGGTCTAGGCCAGATTCAGGCGGCGCGGATCGTCCACGCGGGCCACGTCGGCCTTGCGGGGCGTCAGGGCGAGCGCGAGCACCTCGTCCATCTCGTCCACGTAGTGCGTCGTGAGACCGCTGCGCAGCTCCTCGGTCAGGTCTTCCTTCACGTTCTTCTCGTTCTGCCGCGGCAGGATGACGCTGTGAATGCCGGCGCGCCGGGCCGCCAGGACTTTTTCCTTGATGCCGCCGACCGGCAGGACGCGCCCCGAGAGCGTGAGTTCACCGGTCATGGCGATGTTGCCGCGCACGGGCCGCCCGGACAGCGCCGAGGCGAGCGCCGCCACCATCGTCACGCCGGCCGACGGCCCGTCCTTCGGAATGGCGCCGGCGGGCACGTGCAGGTGGATTTCACTGTCCTTGTAGAAATGCGGGTCGACTCCGTACGCCGTGGCATGCGCGCGGAACCAGGACAGCGCGATGCGGGCCGACTCCTTCATGACGTCGCCCAACTGACCGGTCAGGGTGAGCTGGCTGCCGCCCGCCATCCGCGAGGCCTCGACGAACAGCACGTCGCCCCCGATGGGCGTCCAGGCGAGGCCGATGGCGACACCCGGGTCGCGCGTCCGGTCGCGCGTTTCTTCGTCGAGGTGACGCGGGGCGCCGAGCAGCGTTTCGACCAGCGCGCGCGTGACCACGACGGGCCCGGTGGGCTGTTCGAGGCGACGCCGCGCGATCTTGCGGCAGATGGCGCCAATCTCGCGCTCCAGGTTGCGCACGCCGGCCTCGCGCGTGTACCCGCGGATCAGGGCCGACAGCGCGTCGTCCTCGAACGTCACGTCCGCGGGCGTGAGACCGTGGTTGGCGATCTGGCGGGCGACCAGGTGCTCCCGGGCGATGCGCCGCTTCTCTTCCTCGATGTACCCGGCCACCTCGAGCACTTCCATGCGGTCGCGCAGCGGCGACGGGATCGGGTCCAGGAGGTTGGCCGTCGTAATGAACAGCACCTCGGACAGGTCGAACGGGACGTCCAGATAGTGGTCGCGGAACGCGTGGTTCTGCTCGGGGTCCAGCACTTCCAGGAGCGCCGAGGCGGGGTCGCCGCGAAAGTCGGCGCCGAGCTTGTCGACCTCGTCGAGGATGAACACCGGGTTGCGCGACTCGGCCCGTCGCAGACCCTGGATGATCTGACCCGGCAGCGCGCCGATGTACGTGCGCCGGTGCCCCCGGATCTCGGCCTCGTCGCGCATGCCGCCGAGTGACACCCGGACGACCTTGCGCCCGAGCGAGGTCGCGATGGATCGGGCGAGCGACGTCTTGCCGACGCCGGGCGGGCCGACGAAGCAGAGGATCGGGCCCTTCACGTCCGGCTTGAGTTTGCGCACGGCGAGGTACTCGAGAATCCGGTCCTTGGCCCGCTCGAGTCCCGCGTGGTCCTCGTCGAGCACGCTCTTGGCGCGCGCCAGATCGATGTCTTCCTCCGTGCGCTTGGCCCACGGCAGCGCGATGAGCCAGTCGAGGTAGGTGCGCGCGACCGTGTATTCGGCGGCCGCGGCCGGGATCTTCGCCAGCCGGTCGAGCTCCCGCAGGGCCTCCCGGCGGACGTCGTCCGGCATGCCGGCCGCGTCGATCTTCTCGCGCAGTTCATTGATCTCGCGCGTCTGGTCGTCCGTCTCGCCCAGCTCCTTCTGGATCGCCTTCATCTGCTCGCGCAGCAGGTACTCGCGCTGATTGCGGCCGACCTCGGACTGGACTTCGGACTGGATCTTCGACCCGAGCTCGAGCACTTCCAGCTCTTTGGTCAGCAGCCGGTTCAGCTCGGCCAGACGGGCCCGGACGTCGAGCGCCGCCAGCAGCTCCTGCCGCGCGCTCGTCGGGATCGAGCCGAGGCTGGACGCGATGAAGTCGGCGAGCCGGCTGGCGCCGCTGACGTTGGCGGCCAAGGTCGCCAGGTCGTCGGACAGCACGGGCGACAGCTGCACGACCTGCTGGAAGTTCGTGCGGATGTTGCGCTCGAGGGCGTCGATCTCAATGGCGTCCTGGTCGCGCGTCGTGTCGACCGCCTCGACGATCTCGCCGCGCAGGTATGGCGCCCCCGCCGCGATGCGCTCCAGTCTGATCCGGGCCAGGCCCTGCACGATCAGGCGCAGGCTGCCGTCGGGCAGCTTGAACATCTTGTGAATGTGCGTCAGCGTGCCGATCGGATGGAGGTCCGCCTGGCCGGGGTCTTCCTTGCCCGGGTCGATCTGGGCGAACACGCCGATGAGTTTGCCGCCGGCAATGGCATCGTCGATCAGCCGGACCGAACTCGTCCGCGCGACGGCGAGCGGCATGAACGAGTTCGGGAACAGCACCGTGTCGCGCAGCGGCAGCACGGGCACCTCGGCGGGTACCGTGAAGGTATGACCCGTGGCGCTTGTCCGCGTGTCCTCGTGGCTCATGACGTCGCTCCCGGGCGGCGGCGGCAGGGCCGTGGCCCGCCCTCGGTACTCAGTTAGACGGGAGAACGCGCTGGAGGTCTTCGCGCAGCCCCGCGTCGGCGGAGCCCGCACGATGGCGGCGTGGGGGACGCCGACTCAGTTCAGGTCGAGCAGGAACCCGCCCGCGCGCCGCTGCGTATGCCGCTCGCGCTGCGCGGCGACTTCGCGGGCCTCTTCGCAGTCCTTGCACCGGACGGCGAACGGCAGCGCCCGGAGGCGCCGTTCGGACACTTCGTCGCCGCATTCGAAGCAGTAGCCGTACGTGCCCTCGTCGAGTCGCGCGAGCGCCTCTTCAATCTTATGCAGGGTCTCGGACTTCATCTGGATGAGCGCGAACTCGATGTCATCCTGGATGTCCGCTTCCGACGTCTCAGCGGCGTCCAGCACGCCCTGGCCTTCGCCCAGGGCCCCCTCGGCACGGACGTCCCGCATCTTCTCCTGCACCTGGCTGAGGATCTCCCGCCGCCGCTCCTCCAGGATGCGCTTGAGCTCGGCATAGCGCTCCCGCGCCATGGCCGTCTGTGGGATGCGCGCCTTCATGACCGCCTTCCTTTCTCTCCGCCGTTCCGACGCCTCAATGTCGGCTCCCCTGTTAAGCAATAAAAGTGCCAATCATAGCAGAGAGTAGCGACGCGCAGCAAGCCGACCTGGTCTTCCCGGACTCACCGCCGATGTCATTCTTTCACCACTTTTGGACCGATTCCGTGGATCGGTCTACCCCCAGCGCTTTAGACGAGCGCCGGTCGGGTCCCGGTTCTACCCCTCCAGAACGGGCCTGCTATACTTGGGTGTTTTTCGCCGCCCCGGCGGGCGGCCTCCAAGTGAGAGGGACATGGCGAAAGAGTGTGAGGTCTGCGGAAAGAAGCCGGTCGTCGGCCGCGTGCTGAGCCACGCCCACAACGTGCGGGCCCGACGGTTCGAGCCCAACCTGCAGCAGATCCGGGCGGTCATCAACGGCGGAATCCGGCGGATTCGCGTCTGCACGCGGTGCATCCGCTCCAACCGGGTCGTCAAAGCCGCCTGAGTGCGCGGCCCCTCCGGATCCCGCCCCGATGCGCGAGGCGATTTCCACGTCGGCGGCTCCAGCCGCCATCGGTCCCTACAGCCAGGCAATCCGTGCCGGCGGGTTCCTGTTTGTCTCCGGCCAGATCCCGCTGGATCCGGCATCGGGGGCGCTTGTCGGCGGCCAGGTCGCCGACCAGACCGACCGCGTGCTGAAGAACCTGGGCGCCATCCTGGCGGCGGCCGGCCTGTCGTTCGACCGCGTCGTCAAGACGACCGTGTATCTGGCCGACATGGCGGATTTCGCGGCCATGAACGAGGTCTACGCGCAGTACTTTCCGGCGCCGGCCCCGGCGCGCGCCACGATCCAGGCCGCCCGGCTGCCCCGGGACGTCCGGGTGGAAATCGACCTGGTGGCCCGAGCGGACTGAAGACGACTTACCGGCTGGCCCGTTCGACCGCCAGCACACCCTCCACCGTGCGGATGGACTTCATCACCTTCTCGAGGTGTTTGACGTCGGCGATTTCGACGGTCATCCGGATGGACCCGCGGTGGTCCTCGCCCACGCTCGCCTCGAAGTCGCGGATGTTCGTGTTCACGCCGGCGATGCGCGCGCTGACGTCCGCCAGGATGCCCCGCCGATCCTCCACGCTGATCCGGAGGCGGACGGTATAGGGCGATCCGTCGGTCGCCTTGTCCCATTCGACGTCAATCCGGCGCTCGGGATCGTACAGGAGGTTGACCACGTTGGGACACGAGGCGGCATGAACCGACACGCCCTTGCCGCGCGTGACATACCCGACGATGCGCTCGCCGCGGATGGGGTTGCAGCACCGCGCGCGGAATACCATCAGGTCGTCGACGCCGCGGACCTTGATCTTGGGCTCCGCCCCTGAGCCCAGCACGCGCTTGACGACGCTCGCCAGGGCCCCATCCGGGGACTTTTCTGTCAGGGCCGCCGGTCCGACGAGCCGCGCCAGCACGGACCGGGCCGTGACCCGCCCGTAGCCGATGGCCGCCAGGAGGTCGTCGGTCCTGGGGGCGCCATACTCCCCGGCGATGCCATTCAGCGCGGCGTCGCTGACGCGCGTCCGATCGACGCCGTAGCGCCGGATCTCCTTGTCCAGCAGCCGCCGGCCGAGCTCGAGGCTGCGCGTCTTTTCTTCCGCATGGATGAAGTGTCTGATCTTGCTCCGCGCGCGCGACGTGACCACGAAGTTCAGCCAGTCCCGGCTCGGCTTGTGGCCCGCCTGGGTGAGGATCTCGACGATGTCGCCGTTCGACAGCCGCGTGCGGAGGGGCACCATCCGGCCGTTCACCCGCGCGCCCACGCACGTGTGCCCGACATCCGTGTGGACGAAGTAGGCAAAGTCGACGGGTGTGGCACCGCGCGGCAGCGACTTGACCTCGCCCTTGGGCGTGAAGATGTACACGTCCTCCGGATAGAGCTCGATCCGCAGGTTCTGCATGAACTCCTGCGGGTCGCGGACTTCCTGCTGCAGCTCGAGAAGCTGGCGCAGCCACTGGAAGTACATCTCGTCGCGCTCGGCGCCGACACGGCCTTCCTTGTACTTCCAGTGCGCGGCGATCCCTTCCTCCGCCACGTTGTGCATGTCTTCGCTGCGAATCTGGACCTCGAAGGGCAGGCCCCGATCGCCCACGACCGACGTGTGGAGCGACCGGTAGCCGTTCGGCCGCGGCATCGCGATGAAGTCCTTGAACCGGCCCGGCACCGGCGCCCACATCTGATGAATGATGCCGAGGACGCCGTAGCAGTCCTTGACGGTTCGCGTGACGATGCGCAGCGCGAGCAGGTCGTACACCTGATCGAGCGAGATCTGCTGCCGCAGGAGCTTCTGGTGAATCGACCAGAGGCGCTTGATGCGCCCCTCGATCGCGACGACCGGAATCTGCGCCGCCTCGAGGCGGGCAACGAGCTGGGTCCGCAGCTCGTCGATCAGGCCTTCATGCACCTTGCGCTTGGCGTCGACCTGGGCGCGCAGCGCCTGGTAGGCCGCCGGCTCCAGGTGGCGGAACGCCAGATCCTCCAACTCGTTCTTCAGCTTGCTCATGCCCAGCCGGTGCGCGATGGGCGCGTAGATGTCGCGCGTTTCCTGGGCGATGCGCACGCGTCGCTCCTCGGGCAGATGGTGGAGCGTCCGCATGTTGTGCAGGCGGTCGGCGAGCTTGACCAGGATCACGCGGATGTCGTCGACCATGGCCAGCAGCATCTTGCGGAAGCTCTCCGCCTGCCGCTCCTCGCTCGACGAAAACTGCAGCGCGGAGAGCTTGGTCACGCCCTCCACGAGGTGCGCGACCTGCTCCCCGAACAGCTCCCGGACCCGGTCGATCGAGTTCGGGGTGTCCTCCACGATGTCGTGCAGAAGGCCGGCGGCGATGGCCGCGACGTCGAGGCGGAGGTCGGCGAGCAGATCGGCGACCTCCAGGGGATGGACGAGATAGGGCTCCCCGGAGCGCCGGACCTGGCCCTTGTGCTCGTAGGCCGAGAACACGTAGGCCCGGCGGAGCAGCTCCGTATCGGCCTCGGGATTGGCCGCGCGCACCTTCTCGATGAGGTCCTCGAACCGGATCATGGGCCCTGGTGTCTAAGATAAAGGATACGCTTGACGCCCTTTTTTCGGGTTCACTATACTGGCGCCGCTCTGCGCCTCGCCCGATCACCCCGGCGTTTTGCAACAGGTCGCGAAAGGGGATTCCGCATGTCGTCTCGCATCGTCCGTCTGGCCGTCATGATCCTGGCGCTGTCGATTGCCGGCGCCGCCTGCGGGCGGTACTCGATCAGCAACATCCGGTCGCTCAAGGCGTTCAAGGACGCCAACGCGTTGTACATGAAGACCGACTTCAAGTCGGCCATCACCCGCTATGAGGACGCCATCCGGCTCAACCCGGACCTGGGCTACGCGTACTTCTTCCTGGGCAACAGCTACGACCAGATGTACAAGCCCGCCCGCAAGGGTGACCCGGAAAACGAGCAGTACCTCATCAAGGCCACGGAACACTATCGCACGGCCATCGAGAAGCTGAAGGACGGCACCGAGCCGCAGGAAATCGAGTGCCGCAAGCGGGCGTTCGAGTTCCTCATCAACGCCTACGGCGCGGACAAGCTCAACGACTTCAGCCAGGCCGAGCCGATCGCCAAGGAGCTCATCGCGTCCGAGCCCGGCGAGCCGTCGAACTACCAGTTGCTGGCCAAGCTGTACGAGGACATCGGCCGCTTCGACGACGCCGAAGCGTTCTACCTGAAGGCGGTGTCACTGCGGCCCAACGAGGGCCTGGTCCACATGGTCCTCGCCGGCTACTACAACCGTCGGGGTGAGTTCGAAAAGACGATGGACGCGTGGTACGCGCGTGCGAAGGTGGAGCCGAACAACCCCGAGGCGTGGCACACCATCGCCACCTACTACTGGGACAAGGTTTTCCGCGACAAGACGCTGCCGCGCGCGCAGGCGCTCGGGTACGTCAAGAAGGGCATCACCGCCACCGACGACGCCATCAGGCTCAACCCGGAGTACTTCGAGGCGCTGAGCTACAAGAACATCCTGCTCCGACAGCAGGCGCTCTACGAGCGCGATCCGGCCGTGCGCAAGCAGCTCACGGACCAGGCCGACGTCCTGAAAGCGCGCGCCCTCGAAGTGCAGAAGAAGCAGAACGCGGGCGGCGGCGACACCGGCAAGAAAGGCAAGTAGCGCCACGCCGCCGTTGCAGTACTGAAATCCCTCGCTGATTACGAACCGGGAATCTCCGGGGCATGGATTGTGCACCTTCCCGGGTGCGCCCGAGCCCCGCTCGCGGCGTCCGTGCGGCGGAATCGACGACGGTTCATCGACTTAGCGAGGATCTATGCGACCGAGCCCACGCACCATTGTCGTAGGCGCCGTGACTGGATTGTTCGTGGTCGGGGGCCTGGCGTTCGTGGCCCGCGCGACGCACACGCAGGTGATTCGCGCCTGCGTTCACGACCGGATCGGCGTGCTGCGCATCGTCGACCGGGACGACCGGTGCCATCGCAACGAAACGCTCCTCGAGTGGAACGTGCAGGGCCGACCCGGTCCGATGGGCCCGGCCGGGCCGAGGGGTCCCGCGGGCAACCCGGGCGCGGCCGGCCCCGCGGGGCCGGCTGGGCCTGCCGGTCCGACCGGACCCGCCGGTGCGGCCGGTCCTGGTGGACCTCCCGGACCCCCGGGACCGCCGGGACCGCCCAGTCCAGGCACGGGCGGGCTGCGCGTGGTCGACCTGAACGGCCTCGAGGTCGGCCTGTTCGTCTCCACACAGATCGTCGCGATGCAGGTGAACGCGGACGTTGTCCTGACGATGGTGGACGCGCAGAACCGGACGTTCTACAACATCGAGCCGGTGTACTACTACGCTTCCACGGACTGCACGGGGACACCGTTGATGTACGTGGATCTCTTGCGCTTCGGCTACGTCTTCAACGGCCGGCTGTACTACCCGGCGGGGGCCGCCGCGTCCCAGCCGTACAACTCGTCGCTCGAGGCAGGATTCTGCTCGGCGGTGTCGGGCCAGGCGACGTTCGCGCCAATGGCGTGGGCGTCACTGTCCAACCTGCAGGCGCCGTTTTCGGTCGTGCGCTGACCCGGGGGCCCGGCGGGACCGTTGTGCTCGGCGCCCGGGCGTCGCGCCCGGGCCGATCGCGGCCCTACTTGCCGCTCACGGCCTCCTGGCGCATGCCGTCGGTGACGATGCCGACCTTGGTGACGCCGGCGCCGACGGCGGCGTCGATGATGTTCATGATCTCGCCGTAGCGGACCGAACCCGCGCCAATGATGAAGAGCGTCTTCTCGCGCCGCGGCTCGAACGTGGTGCGCAGGAACTCCTGGGCCATCCCCATCGGCACCGGCTGCTTGTTGATCATCAGCTGACGATCCGCCATGTACTCGGCGACCACCTGCGCCAGGATGTCCGTCTGCTGCTGGGAGCTCACTTCGAGCGGCAGGTTGATGTCGTGCCCTTTCTGGGTCAGCGGCAAGGCGGCCATGAAGATGATCAGCAGCACGAGCAGCACGTCGATGAGCGGCGTGACGTTCATGTCCGCCGACGCTTCCGGCAGTGTGCCCGTCTTGATCTTGTCCGCGCCGTGGTGCTTGTGGGCGGCCATTACTGATCTCCCTTCTGCATCGGCCGCTCGGTGATGAGCCCGACCGTGTCGATGCCGGCCTTCCGCAGGGCGTCCATCATCTTCATGATGGCGGCGTAGGGCGCGTCGACGTCGCCCTTGAGGTAGACGGTGCGATCGACCTTGTTTTCGAGGATCGCCTGCAGCCGCGCGACGACGTCGGCCTCGGGCACTTCCAGCGAATTCACCCACAGCTTGCTGTTGGCGTCGATGGCGACGACCGTCTGGTCCTGGGTGTCCGGCTTGTCCGCCGCGTTGGCGGCAGGCGGCAGCGTCAGAATGACGCCCTGCTGCAGGAGCGGGGCGACGATCATCATGATGATGAGCAGCACCAGCATGACGTCGACGAGCGGGGTGACGTTGATGTCGGCCTTCAGGCCGCCTTTGGCGCCGCCGACGTCCATGGCCATGGCTGAAACTCCTTACGATCCGCCGAGCGCGATCAGGCCGTCTTCTTGATGAAGTAGTCCACGAGCTCCGACGACGAGTTGTCCATCTCGACGTTGAAGTACTCCAACCGGCCGGTGAAGTAGTTGTACATCCAGACCGCCGGAATGGCGACGACCAGCCCGAGCGCGGTCTCGATGAGCGCTTCGGAGATGCCGGCCGACACGGCGCCGAGGCCGCCCGATCCGGTCACGCCGATCGCGTGAAACGCATTGATGATGCCCACGACGGTGCCGAGCAGACCGACGAAGGGTGCGGTGGCGCCGATTGTCGCGAGCGACGGGATGCCCTTCTTGAGGTCGTTGGCCGTCAGCGCCGTCGCGCGCTGGATGGCGCGGTGCACGGTGTCCACCAGGTCATCGCGGTTCATGGATCCGCCCGCGTCCTGCTGGAACTGGTACTCCTGGAGGCCGGACAGCACGACCTTGGCCAGGTGGCTGTACTGGTACGTCTTCGCCTGCGACACCGACAGGGCGTCCTTCAGGCGGCCCTCCTTCAGGTGCTTGGCCACTTGCGGCGCGTAGAGCTTCGACTGCTTCTTGGCTTGATAGAACGTGTAGTACCGCTCAATCGCCACGCCGAACGACCACATTGACATGAACACCAGCACGATGGCGACAATCCAGGCCACCGTCCCCATGTTCTGCAACATTGCCCACAGATCCATTCCCGCCCCCAATCCTGCGTCCGCCCCGTGTCAACGTGTGTGCCCGCGGATGCGATAATGGGCCCAGCCGGCCGCCCGAGCGGCCGCCGAGCCCAGCGTTGAACGATACCAGCCCGCCTACAATCCGATTCGAACCACCTAGCCGCTGAACGTGAAGTTCACGGTGACGGTCATGATGACCTCCACCGGCACGCCGTTGAGCAAGGTCGGCGTGAACCTCCACTTTCTGACCGCATCGAGCGCCGCCTGATCGAGGAACGGCTGCGACCGCAGCACCTTGGCGTCGCGCACGCTGCCATCCCTGCCGATCGTGGCCTCGATGATGACGATGCCGGAGATCTTCGCGCGCTGCGCGATTTCCGGATACACGGGCTTGGCGTCGACGATCTTCTTGGGCTCCTTGATGTCGCCGCCGACCCGGACGGGCGCCTGCGGCGGGGGCGGCGGCGCCGGGATGCCCTGCACCACGCTGCCCATGACGCCGCCGGGTATGCCGCCCGCGACGCCGCCCACCACGCCGACGCTGTAGTTCTGCGGCGGCGGCTCGGCGCGGATCTCCTTCGGCGCCTCGACCGGCGCGGCGTTGGGATTCACCTGCTGCACCGGCACGGGCGGCGTCGGCGCAGCCGGCGGGGGCGGGGGCGGTGGGGGCGGGGGCGGGGGCGGCGGCATGGCCACAAACGCCATCACGGACTGCGGCGTCGGCAGCATGTCGGTCGCCAAGAGCGGAATCACGACCAGGGCCCCCAGCACGATGACGTGCGTGGCCACCGACAACGGGACGGTGTACCACTTCTTCGTGCCGACCCTGATCGCGGGGTTGATGACGTCGCCGAACAGCTCGCGTGCCACGGTCAAACCTCCCCGGTCCTTGCGCTTCGTCGCCCGCCCGAGCGAAGGCGGGGATTATAGCCAGTCCCAAAAAACGGTGTCAACGAAGGCGTCCTACTCCAGATTAGACACCGGACGCCGGCAGGTGGCCCGGCGGCCCGATTGAGGCCGCATTTGTCAGGGTTTCGCCCCCCCAATCCGCATGCCGTAGAACGACCGCCAGACAAAATAGACCGACACGGCCAGGAATCCGGCGGCCAGCATCGACGTCAGCCGGCCCCCGCCCTGCGCCGTCAGGTGCACCGCCAGCTCCACAGCGAGCAGCCCGAAGAGGGTCGTGAACTTGATGACCGGGTTCATGGCCACCGACGAGGTGTCCTTGAACGGGTCGCCGACCGTGTCGCCGACCACCGTCGCCGCGTGCAGGTCCGTGCCCTTCGCCTTGCGCTCCACCTCGACGATCTTCTTGGCGTTGTCCCAGGCGCCCCCGGCGTTGGCCATGAAGATGGCCTGGAAGAGCCCAAACAGGGCGATGGAGATGAGATAGCCGATGAAGAAGTACGGCTCGTAGAAGGCGAATGCCAGCGTGCCGAAGAACACGCTCAGGAAGATGTTGAACATCCCCTTCTGCGCGTACTGCGTGCAGATCTCGACCACCTTCTTCGAGTCGGCCACCGACGCCCTCGTCACGCCTTCGAGCTTGATGTTGGCCTTGATGAATTCCACGGCCCGGTACGCCCCGGTCGTCACCGCCTGGGTCGAGGCGCCGGTGAACCAGTAGATCATCGCCCCGCCCGTGATGAGCCCCAGCAGGAACGGCGGGTGGAGGATCGACAGGAACTGCATGTACTGCTCTTGCAGTCCCGACGTCAGCGCCACGATGATCGAGAAGATCATCGTCGTCGCGCCGACGACCGCGGTGCCGATGAGCACGGGCTTGGCTGTGGCCTTGAAGGTGTTGCCCGCGCCGTCGTTCTCCTCGAGGTTGTGCTTGGCGCGCTCGAAGTTCACGTCGAAGCCGAACTCCCTCTTGATCCCGTCCTGGATACCGGGGATCTGCTCGATGGTCGACAGCTCGAACACCGACTGCGCGTTGTCGGTGACCGGCCCGTACGAGTCCACCGCAATCGTGACCGGTCCCATGCCGAGGAAGCCGAACGCCACGAGCCCGAACGCGAAGACGGCCGGCGCCACCATGCCGACCTCGCGCAGCCCGAAGCCGCTCACCCAGGCGGCGATGCCCATCAAGGTCATGATCGCCAGGCCGATCCAGTAGGCGCTGAAGTTGCCGGCCACGAACCCGGAGAGGATGTTGAGCGATGCCCCGCCCTCCTCGGACGATGTCACGACCTCGCGGACGTGCGCCGACTCGGTGGACGTGAATACCTTGACGAGCTCGGGAATGATGGCGCCGGCCAGCGTTCCGCAGGTGATGACCGTCGAGAGCTTCCACCAGAGCGTCGGATCGCCGCCCAGGCTCGGAATCATCAGGTAGGAGACGATGTAGGTGAGCGTCACGGACACGATCGACGTGATCCACACGAGGCGCGTGAGCGGCGCCTCGTAGTTCATCCGGTCCGCGTCGGCGTACTGGGCGCGTGTCAGGGTCTCGTTGATCCAGTAGGAGGCGCCGGAGGTGACCACCATGACGATGCGCATCATGAAGATCCAGACCAGGAGCTGCACCTGCACTGTCACGTTGGAGACCGCCAGCAGGATGAAGGTGATCAGCGCGACGCCCGTGACCCCGTAGGTCTCGAAGCCGTCGGCCGACGGCCCGACCGAGTCGCCCGCGTTGTCGCCCGTGCAGTCCGCAATCACACCGGGATTGCGCGCGTCGTCTTCCTTGATCTTGAAGACGATCTTCATGAGGTCCGACCCGATGTCGGCAATCTTGGTGAAAATCCCGCCCGCGATGCGGAGCGCGGCCGCCCCGAGCGACTCGCCGATGGCGAAGCCGATGAAGCACGGGCCGGCGTAGTCGCCGGGAATGAAGAGCAGAATCACCAGCATGATGATCAGCTCGACGCTGATGAGCAGCATGCCGATGCTCATACCGGCCTTGAGCGGAATCGCGTAGCAGGGAAACGGCTTGCCCCGCAGCGCGGCGAACGCCGTGCGCGAGTTGGCGTAGGTGTTGACCCGGATGCCGAACCACGCCACCGCGTAGCTGCCGGCGATGCCCACCAGGCTGAAGAACAGGATGACGGCCACCTTGAAGGCCGGCATGCCGTGACCCGTGGCGCCCGTGGCCGGGTCGATCGACGGCGCCAGACCGCCGAAGTACAGCGTCACAATCGCGCCGATGAAGAGCCAGAGAATGAGCAGGAACTTGCCCTGCTGGATGAGATAGGTCTTGCATGTCTCGTAGATGAGCTCCGAGATCTCGCGCATCGACGCGTGCACCGGGAGGTTCCTGAGCTGCGTGTTGGTGACCAGCCCGAACAGCAGCCCCAGCGCGCAGATCGCAATGCCCACGAGCAGCAGCGAGTGCCCGTCGACGCCCATGAACGTGACCTGGCTGAGATCCGGCAGGACCAGGTTCGCCTCGCCGCCGGGCGACGGCGCCGGCGCCGGCCCGGCCTGGGCGGCGGCGCCCGCCGTCTCCGGCGCGGCTTGCGCCTCAAGCGCGCCGGCCCCGGCGCCGGCCACTCCCCCCACGGCCGCCACCAGGACGGCCATCCGCATCGCGCGCATCGCTCTCTCCCTCTTCGTGTGGTTCATGCCTGTCTACCCTGTCGCCGGCCGCGCCGCCCGTGACGCTATGTGGAGGCGTCCCTCCGGCCGTTCCCGGCACGCGGGGCGGCCATTTTCTCCGGAATCGACATCCCGCCCGTGAGAAACACACGGATCCCTTCCTGCACCGAGAGGTCGGGAAACGACGCGCGGCTGACCTCGCAGACGATCACGTCGCCGAGGTACAGGTGATTCGTCGGCACGTACACCGCTAGCATGGTCTCCGGCCCCCGGCCGCGATCGACCTCGAACTCCTTCGTCAGGAATCCGAGCAGGAAGCCGCGCGAGTCGTGCTCGACGAGCACCATGCGCCTGAAGCCCGCCTCGTTCTCCGGCGAGAACGCGGTGATGAGCTGCTTGACCGGCGCGTAGACCGTCCGGAAGAGTGGCACGCGCAGGAGCAGATCCTCGCCGCGCCGCAGCACGCGCCGGCCGATGACGTTCGTCGCGAAGACCCCGGCCGCCAGCACAACGAGCGCCATGACGGCGATGCCGAGGCCCGGAATCTCGACCGGCCGGCCGGTGAGCTGCATGGCCAGGCCTCGCGTCACCGCGTCGGCAAACCTGACCGCCCACACGAGCGCGACGACGCTCACGACGAGCGGCACCGTCACGAAGAAGCCGGCCACGAAGCTGCGCCGCAACCACACCCACACGTCCGTCACCGCGCCGCCATCCAGGCAAACGTCGCCCCGGCGAGCGCCACACGATACCAGGCGAACACGTCGAGCCGGTGCGTCACGAGGAACCGAAGGAAGTACTTCACCGTGAGATACCCCACTACCGCCGATGTCGCGAGCCCGACGGCAAACAGCTGACCGTCGGCCGCGCCGAGCGACAAGCCCCTGAGCGCGGCCGCCTCCCGGACGCCGGCGGCGAGAATCGCCGGCACGCTCAGGAGGAACGTGAACCGCGCGGCCGCCTCGCGGCGAAGTCCAAGCGCCATGCCCGCCGCAATCGTCACGCCGGCCCGCGACACGCCCGGCACCAGCGCCGCCGCCTGCGCCGCGCCAATCAGTAGGGCGCCGGCCGGCGTCAGCCGTTCCTCCCCCATGCCGTGCGAGCCGACGCGCTCGACGACGAGCAGCACCACGGCGCCGGCCAGCAACATCCAGGCCGCGACCCGCGGCGTCCGCGTCGCCGCCTCAATCGCGTCGGTCCAGATCAGGCCGCCCACGATCACGACCGGCAGCGTGCCGATCGCGATGAGCCACACGCGCCGTCCATCCGGCCCCGGCGCGGCCGACAGGGCCCGCGGGACCGCGCGTCCCATGGCGGCCAGCTCCCGCCGGAAGAACAGGACGACCGCGAGGAGCGTGCCGACGTGGCAGGCCACGTCGAACGGCAGGCCGAAGGCGTCGGCGTCCCAGCCGAGGAACGCCCGCGCCAGGATCAGGTGCGCCGAACTCGAGATCGGCAGGAACTCCGTGAGCCCCTGCACGGTCCCGAGCAGCGCCGCGGCCACGAGAGTCACGCCAATTCCGGCTCGCCTCCGGCGCCCTACGCTCGCGCGGCCCGCGCCTGGGCTTGCGTCACCTGACCGGGCGGCCGCGGGCTCAGAATGATGGCGATCGCGGCCGCAATGAAGACCGTCGAGTACGTGCCGGTGACAATGCCGACGAGCAGCGTGAACGCCATGCCCCGCAGGACCTCGCCGCCGTACAGGTACAGCGCAAACACCGCGAGGAAGGTGGTGCCGGCCGTGATGATCGTGCGCGCGAGCGTCTGATTCACGCTCCGGTTGACGACCTGCTCGAGCGGCTCGCGCCGGACGTGTCGCTGGTTTTCGCGCACGCGGTCGAAGACGACAATCGTGTCGTTCACCGAGTACCCAGCGATCGTGAGGATCGCGGCGACGACGTTCAGCGAGATGTCGTACCCGAACCAGGTCAGCATCGCGAGCGTGACCAGGATGTCGTGAAACGTGGCCACAATCGCACCCGCGGCGAACGAAAACCGGAACCGCAGGCCGATGTAGACGAGGATGCCGCCGAGGGCGGTCACCGTGGCCAGGATGCCCTTCCGCTTGAGGTCCTCGCCGATGACCGGCCCGACGATGTCCTTGCTGCTGTCAACGATCGTCCCGACGTTGGCCGCCGTGATCGCGTCCATCACTCTGATCGCGGCTTCCTCCAGCTTGGCGCCTTGCTCGACCCCCGCCTCAACCGGCAGGCGTACCATGATCTCGTTGCCCTCGGTGCCGGACTGCTGGACGACGGCTTCGCTGGCCACCGGGGCCAGGGCCTGGCGGACGGCCTCCTCGCCCGTCGGCTGCTCGAACTTGAGCAGGATGAGCGTGCCGCCGGAGAAATCAACGCCGAGCGGCAGGCCGCCCCGCTGGTAGATCGTCGCCGCGCCGGTGGCAATCACGGCCAGCGACAGCACCACGGCGTGCCACCGCCACCGGATGAAATTGAAGTTCGGGTTCGACAGGATGCGCATGGCGTCTGTGGCGGTCAGATGCTCAGCCGGACGGCTCCCGCCGGTTTCCGGGACAGGATGAACTCGAAGAGCGTTCGCGACACGAACACGGCCGTGAACACGTTCGACACCAGCCCGAAGAAGAGCGTGGTGGCGAATCCGCGGATGGGGCCCGTGCCGAACTGGAACAGGAACGCCGCAGCGATGAGCGAGGCGACGTGCGTGTCCACGATCGTCCGGAACACGCGATCGAAGCCGGCGCCAATCGCCTGCCTGGCGCCCTTGTTCGTGCCGAGCTCCTCGCGGATGCGCTCGAAGATCAGCACGTTGGAGTCCACCCCCATGCCGATCGTCAGGATGAACCCGGCGACGCCCGGCAGCGTCATCACCGCGCCGATGTACGCCATGAACCCCAGCAGAATCACCAGGTTCAGCCCGATCGAGACGAAGGCGTTGATGCCGGCCAGCCGGTAATAGCCCAGCATGAAGAGCACCACGAAGCCGAGGCCGCCGAGCGCGGCGGTGATGCCGGCCGCCACCGAATCGCGGCCGAGCGAGGGCCCCACCTCGCGCTGTTCGAGCCAGGTGAGCGACGCCGGCAGGGCGCCGGAGCGCAGGACGAGCGACAGGTCGGCGGCCTCCGGACGGCTCACGCCGGTAATGCGTGCCTCGGCCGACGGGATCCGCTCCCGGATGGACGGCGCCGACACCACCACGTCGTCCAGAATGATCGCCAGCAGCCGTCCGACGTTCTCACCCGTAGCCTTGCTGAATTTCGTGACGCCGTCGCGGTTGAGCGTGAAGGCGACGGCGGGCTGGTTGAACTCGTCCACCGACTCGCGCGCCGTGCGCAGGTCCGTGCCCACGATCACGGCGGTCCGCTTGACGAGGTAGAAGCTCCTGGCGAGGTCGCCGGGGGTGGGCGACACGCCCGGCACGACTTCCATGTCGTCGGGCGCCTGCCCGTTGTACTTGGCGAGCAGCGACGGCTCGTCGGCGGCCGGGCCGCCTTCAACGAGCTTGATCTCGAGTCGCGCGGTCTTCCGGATGATGGACTTGGCGTGATTCACGTCGTACACGCCCGGCAGCTGGACGACGATCCGGTCGCCCGTCGTGCCGTAGGGCGCGACGATGGGCTCCGACACGCCGAGCTCGTTGACGCGCTTTTCGATCGTGATGTGCGCCTGGCGCACGGCCTCGTCGCGCCGATTGGCGGCAATGTTGACGCGCATCCGGAACCGGTACGCGCCGTCGCCGATCGACTCGCGATCGAAGCTGCCGCCGACCTGCTGCTCGGCCAGCTGCCGGAACTGGGCCTCGGAGGCGGCCGGGACGCCGCCGATCTCGAACTCGGTCGGGCCCGTCGTGCGGGCGGTCGCGACCGTGATGCCGGCGGTGCGGGCGGCTTCGCGCACCTGCTCGCGCGCCGTCTCCGTCTCGGCCATCAAGGCCTCCTGGGTCTCGACCTTCAAGACCAGGTGGATGCCGCCCTTGAGATCCAGCCCGAGCTTCACCCGCTCCGACGGGGGCATGAACGCCCACACGGCAAGCGTGGCGACGGCGACGATGATGAGAATCTTCCAGCGCAGATTCTTGTACATGGCTAGCTCGCCGCGCCCTTGTCGTCGGGACGCACCACCGGCTCCTGTCCCTGATACCCGGCGATCGCGCCGCGCGACACCTCAATGCGCACGCGATCGGCGATCTGCACCTGCACGCTCGCATCGGCCAACCGCGTGACCAAGCCGTGGATGCCGCCCGTCGTAATCACCCGATCGCCGACCTTCAAGGACGCCTGGAACTCCTGGATCTTCCGCTGCCGCCGCCGCATCGGCAAGAGCACGATGACATAAAAGATCAGCAGCATCAGGGCGAACGGGAAGAGCTGAAGCCAGATGTTGCCTTGCCCCGGCCCGGGTTGGGCCATCGCGAGGACCGGCGGCAGCGTCGGAAGGTCAGGCATCAGATTCAAGTTGGCCGAGGGAATAGGTCTCGCGGAACGCGCTCTTGAAGCTCTCGAAGGTTCCGAACTCAATAGCCTTCCTAATCGCCCTCATGGTGTCAAGGTAAAAGTACAGGTTGTGGACGGTGTTCAGAATCGACGCCGAGATTTCGCCCGTCATGAACAGATGCCGCAAGTACGCCCGCGAGTGGCGCCGGCAGGTGGCGCAGCCGCAGGCGGGATCGGGCGGGCGATCGTCGCGGGCGTACCGGGCGTTCTTGATGGCGAGCGTCCCGTGCCGGGTGAAGAGCTGGCCGTTCCTGGCGTTGCGAGTCGGCAGGACGCAGTCGAAGAGGTCGAGACCGCCGGCGACGCTTTCGACGAGATCCACGGGCGTGCCAACCCCCATGAGGTATCGCACGCGGTCAGACGGCAGTGCGGTGGCCGTGTGGCCGGCGATGGCGTACATCTCCGACGTCGGCTCGCCCACCGAGAGTCCGCCGATCGCGTAGCCGTCGAAGCCGACGGCCACGGTGCCCGCGACCGAGGCGTCGCGCAGCGCCTTGAACGTCCCGCCCTGGATGATGCCGAAGTAGGCCTGGCCCGGATTCGGGCGCACGACGTCGGGCGCCAGGCCTGCGGTGACCCGGTCGAACCGGTCGCGGCCGCGCCGGGCCCACCGGAGCGTCCGCTCCATTGCCGCGCGCACCGCCGCCTCGTCAGCAGGCCAGCTCGGGCACTCGTCGAACATCATCGCCACGTCGGCGCCGAGCCGCACCTGCACGTCCACAACCGACTCCGGCGTGAAGCGGCACGGACTGCCGTCGAGGTGAGACTGGAAGACCACGCCGTCCTCGTCGAGCGTGCGCCGGGACGCGAGACTGAAGACCTGATAGCCGCCGGAATCGGTGAGGAGCGCGCCGTCCCAGTGCATGAACGCGTGCAGTCCGCCCGCCTCGGCCACGAGATCGTCGCCGGGGCGCAGGAACAGATGGTAGGTGTTGGCCAGAATCATCTCGGCCCCGAGCGCGCGCGTGTCCTCGAGCGTCAGCCCTTTCACCGCCGCCAGCGTCGCGACCGGCATGAACGCCGGCGTCTCGACCGTCCCGTGCGCGAGCGTCAGTCGTCCGCGCCGGGCCAGACCATCACGGGCGATGAGGTCGAAGCGGAACGGGCCGCTCACGAGCGTTAGCCTATAATGACCGTCGGCCTCGGGCTCCTGTGAAGCGTCTCCGCGTCGGCGTGCTCTATGGCGGTCGTTCCGGCGAGCACGAAGTCTCGCTGGCGTCGGCTGCCGCGGTGTTCGCCAACCTCGATCGCGCGCGCTACGAACCGGTGGCCATCCGCATCGAAAAGGACGGACGGTGGGTGCTCGCCGACCGGCCGCCGTCGGCGGCGTCGGCCGCGGAGGTGATCGACCAGACGAAGAACGACGCGACGCGCCTGCGCGGCGGACGCGAGCTGATCCTTCCGCCGCGACCCGGCGACGACACGGTGCTCATCGTCGAGCGGCGGCAGGCGAAGTCAGATGACGGTGACGAGGCGACGACCCTCACGGGCCTGCGCCTCGATGTGATGTTCCCCGTGCTCCACGGGCCCTACGGCGAGGACGGCACGATCCAGGGCCTGCTCGAACTCGCCGGCGTGCCGTACGTGGGATGCGGCGTGCTCGCCTCATCGGTCGGCATGGACAAGACGGTGATGAAGACCGTGTTCCGCGCGCGCGGATTGCCGACGCCCGACTGGGTCACCGTCCGACGCCGCGACTGGATGGCGAGTCGCGCCGACGCCACGGCGGCCGTGGAGCGGGAGCTGGCGTACCCGATGTTCGTGAAGCCGGCCAACCTCGGATCGAGTGTCGGTATCTCTAAAGTCAAGAATACCAAGGAGTTAGGCCCCGCCATCGACCTGGCCAGCCAGTTCGACCGCAAGGTCATTGTCGAGGCCGCCGTGCCGATGGCGCGCGAGATCGAATGCGGCGTCCTGGGCAACGACCGCGCCGAAGCGTCGGTCGCGGGCGAGGTCGTGCCGTCGCGCGAGTTCTACGATTACCAGGCCAAGTACATCGATGCCGGATCGCGACTCGAGATCCCCGCCGATCTCGGCGCCGAGACGGCCCGCGACGTGCGGCGGCTGGCCGTCGCCGCCTTCGACGCGATTGAGGGATCGGGGCTCGCGCGCGTCGACTTTCTGCTGAATCGCGCGACCGGCGAGCTCTTTGTCAGCGAGATCAACACCCTGCCCGGCTTCACGACCATCAGCATGTACTCGAAGCTCTGGGCGGCGACCGGCGTGGCGTACCCGGCGCTGGTCGATCGGCTGGTCGCGCTCGCGCTCGAGCGCCACGCCGAGAGGAAGAGCATCCGCACGAGCGCCTTCTAGGGCCCGCTGCCGTTTCTGCTTGACTTGGTTTTTCTCTCGTCCATAATCTACATCTTGCGTGAGAGCGACAGGCTCAGCCTACGTATTGCGGACCTTGGGGGAGTAACGAGGGTGCGGCACGCTGTGCCGGCACCCTCATGTTGTCTAGGCGTGAAGCTGGGGCGCGGCGCTGAGGTCTGGCGTGCCGGGACGGCAGCGACGCTCTGGCGCCGGCGCGAGCCCGGTGGACCGAACGAGTGAACGAAGGGGGGGACAGCGACATGGCAAAGAAGATGGCGAAGGGTGGCAAGAAAAAGGGCGGCAAGAAGCGGTAAGACGCCCGACCCACGCTGAAAAGGGGGCGACTACCGCCCCCTTTTTTTTGTCTGCGCGTCGCCGCTGACGCCGTCCCAGATGCGGACGCGGTCGATCACATCCCACTGCGACACCTGGTCCAGCCAGTCGAAGCCGCGCACGACGTGTCCGAACACCGTGTACTGGCCGTCCAGGTGCGGCTGTGGCGAAAGGGCGATGAAGAACTGGCTGCCGGCCGTGTCGCGCCAGTCGATCGCCAGGCCCACGGTGCCGCGGAGGAACGGCAGCGGTCCCAGTTCGTCCCGGATGGCGTAGCCCGGCCCGCCCTCGCCGTCGCCGCGCGGGTCGCCGGCCTGCATGACGAAGTTCGGGATCAGGCGGTGGACCCTGATGCCGTTGAAGAAGCCCGCGCGCGCCAGCTCGATGAACGTGAGCGACGTCACGGGCGCGTCGGACATGTTCAACTCGATTTCGATCGTCCCCAGCCGCGTGTCGAGGTAGGCGTGCGGCGAGAACCGCGGATGCAGGAGCGCATCGGATTCGAAGAACTCCGTCGGCTGGCGCGTCGCCCCGGGCCGCGCCGGTCCGGCCACGCTCTCGCCGAGCTGCCGCAGAAGGTCGGCGGCCCGGACGCGCACCGGCCAAAGCGCGTCTCGCAGGGCGGCGACGAGCGTCGGCCGCGCCTCCGTGGCGCCGTATTCGGCCAGCGCCACGAGCGCGGCCGCACGGGCCACGTAGGTGGCGTCGCTCTCGGCGCGGGCGTAGGCGGCCCGAAGGCGGGCCGCGCCCCCCGCGGGCTTCTCGGCGCCGACGAGCCGCGCGGCCGTCGCCCGGAGCGCGAAGTCCGGGGCGTCGAGCGCGGCAAACAGGCGCGGCGCCAGATCCGGCGCGTCAATGCGCGCAAGGGCTTCGAGGGCGGGCCCCTGCACGCGCACGTCCGGATCCTCGGTCAGCTCTTGAATGGCGGTCCGGACGCGGTCGGCCGGAAGCGTGGCCAGCGTGCCGGCCAGCCGCGCGCGCACCGACCAGTCGCGATCGGGCTCGAATCCGGACACAACGAGCAGGAACGCCTCCGGATCCACCCGTGCCGCTCCGGCAAACGCCGCGGCCCGCATCGCCGGCCAGCGATCCGTCAGGCGGTCGAGCATGAAGTCGAACGCCCGGCGGTCGCCGATGGCCCCGAGCGCCGTCACGCCCTCGAGGGCCAGATTCCTCGGCGTCGCGCGCTCGTCCACCATGGCCATGAGCGCCGGCACGGCGACTCCGGCGCGAAGCTCGCCGAGGGCCCGGACCGCCGCCACCCGTACCCGCACGTCGGCATTGGCGTGCCCGGCGATGGCCATGGCGGGATCGACGGCACCCGCCTCACGGAGCGACGCCAGGCCGCGCAGCGCAAAAGCCGGCGTATACACGCCGGGCGTCGTCGCGAGGGCCATCAGGGCTGGCACGCCTCGGGCATCGCCCAGCCGTTGGAACGCGTAGGCGACGGGCCACCACCGGGACACCGGGCGACCCTGAGCGTCGAGCGCGACGCGGGCGAGCCCCTCGAAACTGCGCAGCCGGACCAGCGCGAAGAGCGCCAGCCGGCACGCGTCGATCTCGGGCGACATCGGCCACGTCTCATCATCGGGCGCCGGGACCGAAAGATGCGGAGCACAGCCGGCGAACGCCTCGCCCACGGCCGGACCGGCCGACCGCTCGCCGATGAGGCCCAGCCCCTCGGCGACGCGGCCACGGACCACGGGCGATGGATCCGCCAGTGCCGCGAGGAGCCGCGGCACGGCGTCCGACGCGCGCAGGAGCCCCAGGCTGAACGCCGCCGCGGCGCGCACGCCCTCATCCGGATCCGCGAGCGCGGCCGCCACCGACGGGACGGCCGAGACATCGCCGACCCGTCCGATAGAGATGAGCGCGCGGCGGCGCACAGCGGGATCCGGATCGCGCGCCAGGACTTCGAGGTCCGGCGCGGGGCTGCGCGGCCCGGGCGGATCGACGGCAAAGCCGCCTCCTCCGTCCCGCAGGATGCGCTGATGCTCGAGCCGCAGCATCCACGCCACCTTGGTGTCGAGCGAGACGACGCGGGGCGCCGACGGCGCGGCGACGGGCGGGGCCGGCGGCGCGCCGGAACGACAGGCCGCGCTCACCAGCACGCCAGCCGCGAACGCCACACCCGCGCCGGCTCGAAATCTCCAGCTCATGGCGTCATTGCCCCACTTAACCCATTGCCTCATCCATCAACCCATTGCCCCACTCACCCATTGCCCCATCTATTGCCCCACTGCCCCCCTGCTCCATTATCTAGAACCTCTCCACCTGAATCGTCGCTTCCCGCAGCCGGCCCGGATCCGGCGTCACGCCAATGCCCGGCCCGGACGGCACGGCAATCATGCCGTCGGGTCCGACGTCGATCGGCGGCTCGATGAGGTCCGGCACGAAGTACCGGCGGCTCGCGGAGACGTCCCCGGGCAGCACGAAGCGATCGAGCGTGGACAGGTGCAGGTTGTGGGCGCGACCGATGCCGCTCTCCAGCATGCCGCCGTGCCAGAGCGGCACCTGGCGCGCGCGCGCGATCTCGTGGACCGCGAGCGAGGGTCCGAACCCGCCCATTCGGCCGGGTTTGATGTTGAGGATGCGGCACGATCCCAGATCGAGGGCATCCGTCGCGGCGGCCGGTCCCGTGATCGACTCGTCGAGACAGATGGGCGTGCGGATCGCGCGCTGCAGCGCCGCGTGACGGACGAGGTCGTCGTAGGAGAGCGGCTGTTCGATCATCATGAGGTCGAACGGGTCGAGCGCGGCGAGGGTCGTCGCATCGGCCGGTGTGTAGGCGGCGTTGGCGTCGACCATGAGGGGAATGGCGCCAAAGCGGGCGCGCACGGCCTCGACGGGCGCGACATCCCAGCCGGGCTTGATCTTGAGTTTGACGCGCCGGTACCCGGCGGCGCGCTCGACTTCCACCCGGTCGAGGAGCGCGTCGATCGAGGGCTGGATGCCGATGGACACCCCGGCCGCGATGGGACGGGGGCGCGCGCCGAGGAGCTCGCAGAGCGGCCGCGACGCCTGCCGCGCCTGGAGATCCCAGGCCGCCATTTCCAGCGCGGCCTTGGCCATGGGATGCCCGCGCACGCGCCGCCACTGGTCGGCCACGTCGCGGGCCTCGGCGAACGTGCGGCCGATGACGGCCGGCACGAGGTACTGCGTCATCACGTGCCACGCCGTCGCCGTGCTCTCGGCGCTGTAGAAGGGATCGCGGTCGGCCACGCACTCGCCCCAGCCGACGGCGCCGTCATCGTGAATGGCGACGAGCACGAACTCGCGAGCCGTCACGGCGCCGAAGCTGGTTTCGAACGCGCGTACGAGCGGCAGCCGTACGATCGACAGCTCCACCGCGGCGATCCGCATCAGCCGTCAAGTATACTTTCGCGTCAGGTTGGAATTCCGCTACCTCGCCATCGAGGGCTCGATCGGCCTCGGCAAGTCGACGCTCGCTACGCGATTGGCGGCGCGTCTGGATGCCGGCGTCGTGCTGGACGAGGGCGAGAATCCGTTTCTCGCCGACTTCTACCGCGGGCGGGCCGGCGCGGCGTTTCAGACGCAGTTGTTCTTCACGCTTGCGCGCCATCGCCAGCTCCAACGACTGCGGCAGGGCGACCTTTTCACCCAGGCCACGGTCTGCGACTACGTGTTCGAACGCGACCGGATTTACGCGTTCATGAACCTCGATGACAACGAGCTGTTCATCTACCAGCGGCTGTACGACCTCGTCTCGCGCGACCTGCCCGTGCCCGACCTCGTCGTGTACCTCCAGGCGCCGACGGAGATGCTGAAGCGGCTGCTCCGCGAGCGCGTCCGCCACCCGGACGTCGATCAGCCGCTGCCTTCCGAAGAGTACGTCACCGAGCTCAACGAGGCCTACAACCACTTCTTCTTTCACTACACGACGACGCCGCTCCTCGTCGTCGAGGCGTCCGCACTGGATCTCGGCTGGGGCGACGCGGCGGTGGACGACCTCCTGAAGCAGATCAGGAGCATGGGCCGGGGCACCCGGTATTACGTGCCCAGAACCTCGTAATATCGGCTATCTTTCTGACGTGGCGTGGTTCAAGAAGACCCGCAAGCCCATCACCGGCGCGCCGCGTGAAAGCCGGGTGCCCGAGGGCCTGTGGGTCAAGTGCCCGTCCTGCAGCCGCGCGATCTACAAGAAGGAGCTCGACGACAGCCTGCAGACCTGCCTGAAGTGCGGCCATCACTTCCGCATGACGGCCGCCGATCGGCTGCGCATGCTGTTCGACGGAGGCGCGTGGACCGAGCACGACGCCGGGTTGCGGTCGCTCGATCCGCTCGCGTTCACGGACACGAAGCCGTACCGGTCGCGGCTCGACACGAACCTGGCCGCCACCGGCCTCAAGGACGCCGTCGTGGCCGCCAGCGGCACGCTGGATGACATGCCCGTGGAAATCGCCGCCATGGAGTACGCCTTCATCGGCGGCAGCATGGGCGTCGTCGTCGGCGAGAAGATCACGCGGGCGGCCGAGCGGGCGCTGGCCGCCCGGCACCCGCTCATCGTGGTGTCGTGCTCGGGCGGGGCGCGCATGATGGAGGGGACGCTGTCCCTGATGCAGATGGCGAAGATCTCGGCGGCGCTCGGGCGCCTCGATCGCGCGGGCGTGCCCTACATCTCGATCCTGGCCGATCCGACGACGGGGGGCGTCACGGCAAGCTTTGCGATGCTCGGCGATCTCAACCTGGCCGAGCCGAAGGCGCTCATCGGCTTCGCGGGACCGCGCGTCATCGAGCAGACCATCCGCCAGAAGCTGCCACCGGGATTCCAGCGGAGCGAGTTTCTGCTCGAGAAGGGCTTTCTCGACGCCATCGTCGATCGCCGCGACCTGAAGGCGACCGTGGCCCGCGCGCTCCGCGTGATGCTCGGCATGGCGCCGCCGGCCCCGGCCCCCGCCGCGGACGACGCGGCCGACACGGCGGGCCGGCCCGGCGCGGAGCCCGCCTGATCACGCGCCCAGGCGCCGCCGGGTGATGTCCCACCGGGAGTACCTGTTCTCGCTCGAACAGATCGGCATTAAGCTCGGCCTGGACCAGATTCGCGCGCTGCTTTCCACGCTCCGCCACCCGGAACGGTCGTTTCGTGCGATCGCCGTCGCCGGCACGAACGGCAAAGGGTCGGTGACGGCCATGATTGAGCGCGGCCTGCGGGCGGCCGGGCACCGCACCGGCCGCTACACGTCTCCGCACCTCATCGGCGTCGAGGAACGTGTCGCCATCGACGGCCTTCCCGTCTCGGCCGCCACGTTTGACGAGGCGGCCGGTCGCGTCCGCGCCGCCGCGGCCGGTCTGCCCGCGCCGCCAACGTTTTTCGAGGCCACGACGGCCGTGGCTCTCGACGTGTTTCGCGAGGCGGGCGTGGAGATCGCCGTGCTGGAAGTCGGTCTCGGCGGCCGGCTGGACGCCACGAACGCCGTCGACTCGTTGGCGGCCGTCGTGACGGCTGTCGATCTCGACCATCAGGAGCATCTCGGCGACTCGATCGAACAGATTGCCGGAGAAAAGGCCGGCGTCATCAAGCCCGGGGCGCTGGTCATCCTCGCCGACAACCCGCCGGCCGTGGAGGCTGTGGTCCGGCGGCGATGCGACGAGGTGGGCGCGACGCTCGTCCGGGCCGCGGAGGGTGTCCGGGCTCGTGCCGACATGGAGGCGGGCCTCACGCGGCTGCGCCTCGACACACCGCGCGCCGCCTACGACGTCGCGCTGGCGCTGCGCGGACGGCACCAGGTCGCGAATGCGATCGCCGCGGTTCGCCTGCTCGAAGCGCTGCCGACCCGCGGGGCGCCGACCGTGCCGTCGTCGGCGATCTCAGCAGCGCTGAGCGATGTCCGCTGGCCCGGCCGGCTCGAAGCCGCGCGCTGGCGGGGACGTTCCGTGCTCGTGGACGGCGCGCACAACCCGGCCGGGGCCCGCGCGTTGCAGGCCTATCTGGCCGAGGCGTACGGCCGGACGCTGCCGATGGTCGTGGGCGTCATGCGGGACAAGGCGGTCGACGACATCCTCCGGGCGCTCGCCCCGGCGGCGTCGCGGTTCTTCTGTACCGCGCCCGCGACGGCCCGCGCGACGCCGCCAGCCGAGCTGGCCGTTCGCGCGGCCGCCATCGCGCCGGACACGCCGTGCGAGGCCGTCGCCGCCCCGCTCGACGCCCTCGCCCGCGCGGTCGCCTCGGGCGAGCCCGCGGTCGTGGCCGGTTCGCTCTATCTCGTCGGCGAAATCCGGGCGGAATGGGCGTGATACGCTTCGACGACGGCGTGCGATGCGCGCGCCGGAGCCGCATGAGCCGACTCATTTCCGGCGCGCTCGGTCTGATTGCCGCCGCGCTGGTCCCGCTCTCTGCCTTCGCTCAGGAGAACCCGCTTGGCGACTGTCGCGTCGGCGAAGCGACGTGGGTCGGAGACTCCAGTTGGGACGGCACGGCCCGTACCGGCTACTACCTCGTGGCCGTCCGCGTCGTCTGCGACGACGCCACCCTCTACGCCGACGAGGTGCGCTGGAACGCGGACCGCGTGACGGCCACCGGCAACGTGCTCCTGGAACAGCGGGGCCTGCGGGTGTACGCGGAGCGGATCGATCTCGACCGGAGGACCCGCCTGGGCACCTTCCACCGCGTGACCGGCTGGGCGCGGCTCGCCGATGACGCGGCCACGCGCAATCCCTTCGGCGCGCTGGAACCCGACGTGCAGTTTGCCGCGGAACGGATCGATCGGATCGGACCGCGGCTGTACCAGCTGACGGACGGCTGGTTCTCGACGTGCGCTCAGCCGACGCCGCGCTGGTCGATCACGACGACCTCCGGGACCATCACGCTCGGCGAGCGCCTGCTCGCCCGGAACGCCGTGCTCCGCGTGAAGGGGATGCCGGTCTTCTACACGCCCGTCATCTACTACCCGCTCGGATCGGACGAGCGCTCGACGGGCTTTCTGATGCCGTCGTACGGCGCGTCGAGCGCGCACGGATCGGCCGTGAGCAACGCGTTCTTCCTCGTGCTCGGCCGGAGCCACGACCTCACGCTCTACCACACCTGGTTCACGAAGGCGGGCCAGAGCGCCGGCGCGGAGTACCGCATCGTCACGGGACCCGGTTCGGGCGGCCAGGCCCAGTTCACCATGATCGACCAGCGCGCGGCGGCGCGGCGGACCTACACGGTGAACGGGTCGGCGAACCAGCGCCTGGGGCGCGGGTTCTACGTCATCGGCCGGTCGAACTACACGACCAACCAGCTCACGCGGCAGTTGTTCCAGCAGAATCCGTACGAGTTCTCGCATCGGGAGCAGTACCTGGGCGCGACGCTCACGGGCAATCTGGGCCGCTACCGGATCTCGGCCGCCGCCGAGCGGCGCGACATCTACAGCGGGACGACGTTCGCGGAGCGCCAGGGTCAGGCGCCGGTCGTGCGTGTGGCCATGAGCGAAGCGCCGATCGGTCGGTCGCGCGTGTATCTCGGCGCTGCCGGCGAGGCCGCCTACTTCATCAGGCAGACGGACATCTCGAACATCGAAACCGATCGGAGCCTTGCGCGTGTGGACGTCGCGCCAACGATTCGCGCCCCGCTCAGCCGCCTGGCGTTTCTCTCGGTCACGACGGCCGCCACGTTCCGCCTGACCCATTGGAGCCGCAGCACGGAACTCACGGAGGAGGGCCGCACGCTCGCCGGGTCGCTGACGCGCCAGCTCTTCAACGTCCGGACGGACATCGTCGGTCCCGTCTTCGCGAAGATCTGGACGCCTTCGCCCAACGGCTACGCCGATCGGTTCAAGCACGTCATCGAGCCGCGCGTGAGCATCGCGTGGCTCTCCGGGTTCGACCGATTCGACGACGTCATTCAGATCGATGCGACCGATCAGCTGGTGGGCAACAGCACGACGATCACCTACGCCCTGGTCAACCGGCTCCTCGCCCGGCGCGTGCAGGCCGGCGGCCGGGGCGCGGTGCGGGAGATCCTCGCCGTGTCCGTGTCGCAGAGCCGGTACAGCAAGCCGCTCGCGGGCGCCTTCGACACGCAGTACCACACGGCCACCGTCAACACGTTCTCGCCCGTCCAGGTCACGGCGACCACGTCCCCGGCCGACGGCACCAGCGCGCGCTTCCAGATGTACATCGACGCGACCGTGCGCAAGATCACGTCGTACGCCGCGTCGGCCGCCGTCGGGCGCGACCGGACGCAGCTGGCGGCCGGCTGGTCGAAGCGCCAGTTCATCCCCGGGCTGCGCGGCTACGACACACCCGAGAGCGCCTCGCACTTCCTGAACCTGAGCGTGACGTCGCGCTCGACGGGCGGACGGGTGGGCGTGAGCTATGCGACCAACGTGGATCTGCGCCAGCCGGCGCTCTTGCAGCAGCGCCTCGTGGTGCATCTGAACGCGCAGTGCTGCGGCGTGAGCTTCGACTATCAGACGCTGCGCCAGGGCGTGTCGGGCTCGACCGTGCTGCCGGCCGACCGCCGCTTCGGCGTATCGTTGTCGCTGGCGGGGCTCGGCTCGTTCTCGAATCCTTTCGGGTCGTTCGGCGATAATAGCGGCCGTCGATGAAAGGGCTGATCCTGAGCGGCGGCAAAGGCACGCGCCTCCGCCCCATCACCTACACCCGCGCCAAGCAGCTCGTTCCCGTCGCCAACAAACCCGTGCTCTTTTACGGACTGGAGGCCCTCGTGGCCGCCGGCATCCGCGACATCGGCATGGTCGTGGGCGACACCCAGGCCGAGATCCGCGAAGCCGTGGGCGACGGGTCGCGCTGGGGGGCGCGTGTGACCTACATCGAGCAGGACGCACCGCGCGGCCTCGCCCACGCCGTGCTCATCAGCGAGCCGTTCCTCTCCGGCGCGCCGTTCGTCATGTACCTCGGCGACAACCTGCTGAACCGGGGCATCACACGGTTCGTGGAGGAGTTCGAACGCGAGAAGCCGGCGGCGCAGATCCTCCTGGCCCACGTGCCCGACCCGCAGATGTTCGGCGTCGCCGAGCTGGCCAACGGCCGCGTCGTCCGACTCGTGGAGAAGCCCGCCGAACCCAGGAGCGACCTGGCGCTCGTCGGCGTGTACATGTTCGGCGCCGAGGTGTTCGAGGCCGTCAAGGCGATCCGGCCCAGCTTTCGCCAGGAACTCGAAATCACGGACGCCATCCAGCACCTCATCGACCGCGGCCTCACCGTGCGGCCGCACATCGTTGAAGGGTGGTGGAAGGACACGGGGAAGCTCGAGGACATGCTCGAAGCCAATCGCCTCATTCTCGAAACGCTCGACCGGCGGGTCGAGGGCACGGTCGACGCCGAGTCGCGGATCGAGGGCAAGGTGGTCGTCGAGCCGGGCGCCTCGATCGATCGGTCCGTCGTGCGCGGCCCCGTCATCATCGGCGCTGACGCGCGCGTCGCGGGCGCGTACATCGGACCGTTCACGTCCATCGGCCCCCGCGCGGAGGTGCGCGAGACGGAGATCGAGCACAGCATCGTGCTGGAGGGCGCCGTGATCAGCGGCCTGGCTGCCCGCGTCGAGGACAGTCTGATCGGCCGGAACGTCAGTATCTATCGCCTGCCCGTGCGGCCATCAGCCTACCGGTTCATGCTGGGCGACAACTCCGAGGTCGGCATCCGGTGGTAGACGTGCTCGTGACCGGCGGCGCGGGCTTCATCGGATCGAATTTCGTCCGGTGGGCACACGCCACGCGCCCCGACTGGCGGATCACCACGCTCGACAAGCTCACCTATGCGGGACGCCTCGAGAACCTGGCCGAGGTCATGGCGAGCCCGCGACACCGGTTCGTCCGGGGCGACATTGCCGACCCGGCGGCCGCCGGCCCGCTCGTCCGGCAGTCCGAGATCGTGGTTCACTTCGCGGCCGAAACGCACGTCGACCGCTCGATTCTCTCCGCCGGCGACTTCCTGCGCACGGACGTCATCGGTACGTTCGTGCTCCTCGAGGCCGCGCGCGAGGCCAAAGCGCTCCGATGTTTCGTGCAGGTGTCGACCGACGAGGTGTACGGCAGCGTCACGACGGGCCAGAGTCGGGAAACCGACGAGCTCCGGCCGCGCAACCCCTACGCGGCGAGCAAGGCCGGCGCCGACCGCCTCGCCTACAGCTACTGGGCGACCTACGGCGTGCCCGTGGTCATCACCCGCGCATCCAACAACTACGGCCCGCACCAGTTTCCGGAAAAAATCATTCCGCTCTTCGTCACGAACGCGCTGGACGGCCGGCCCCTGCCGCTCTACGGCGACGGCCAGTACGTCCGCGACTGGCTGCACGTCGAGGACCACTGCCGCGCGCTGGATCTCCTCGTCACGCGCGGCGAGCCGGGCGAGGTCTACAACATCGGCGGCGGCAACGAAGTGACCAATCTCGACCTCACCCACCGCATCCTCGCGCTCCTGGACCGTCCCGCCTCGCTCATCACGAAGGTGGCCGATCGGCCCGGGCACGATCGTCGCTACGCGCTTGACACCTCCAAGCTCCGGGCCTCGGGTTGGCGGCCCGAGGTGTCGTTCGACGCCGGCCTGGCCGCCACCGTGGCGTGGTACCGGGCGCACGAGTCGTGGTGGCGCCCGATCAAGGAGCAGGACCCGGGGTTTCGCGCCTACTACGACGCGCAGTACGGCGATCGGCGGTCGCCGGCCTGAGGCCCCCCGATGAGCGGGACGACGCTCGTCACCGGCGCCACGGGGTTTGCGGGCGGCCATCTGCTCGATCGCCTGGCGGATCGGGCGCCCGTCGTCGCGTGGTACCGGCCGGACGGCCGGGAGCCCGATCCCGATCGGCACATCGACTGGCGCCCCGTCGATCTCCTGGATCCGGTCGCGGTAGCCGAGGGCCTGCTCGACGCCGCGCCGTCCTGGGTTTTTCATATCGCCGGCGCACCGCAGGTCGATACGTCGTGGCGGAGCGTTGTCCCGCACCTGCGGACGAACGTCCTCGGCACGCACCATCTCCTGGAGGCCGTCAAGATGGCCGGACGCCCGTGCCGCGTGCTCGTCGTGTCGTCGGCGCAGGTCTACCAGCCGTCGGACGATCCCATCGCGGAGCACGCGCCGCTCGTGCCCGCGAATCCGTACGGGTTGTCGAAGCTGGCGCAGGACCGGCTGGCCGCCCGCGCCGCCGGGGAAGAGGGACTCGACGTCGTGATCGCCCGCCCGTTCAATCACGCCGGGCCGCGACAGAGCAAGGCGTTCGCCGTGTCGAGCTTCGCGCGCCAGATCGCGCGCATCGAGGCCGGGCTCGCGCCGCCGGAAATCCGCGTCGGCAATCTCGACGCCCGCCGCGATCTCACCGACGTGCGGGACGTCGTCGAAGCCTACGATAGCCTGATGAGCGACGCCCCCGGCGGCAGGCCCTACAACATCTGTTCGGGACGGGCCTGGCGGATGGGCGATCTCCTCGACGAGTTGACGCACCTCTCGACGGTACGGGTTTCCGTCATCGTGGATCACGAACGCCTGCGGCCCCGGGACGTCCCGGTGCTCCAGGGCGACGCCACGCGGATCCGGTCCGAACTCGGCTGGACGCCGAGGACGCCCGTCGAGCAGACGCTGGCCGACACGCTCGAGTGGTGGCGGGCCGAAATCCGGCAGGGCCGTGACGCCTAGACCGACGGGCGAAACGGGCCGGCAGGTGGTGCACATCCTGGCCGGCGTGCCGGCGCTCGCGCTGAGGTGGCTGTCGGGCGGCCAGGCCGCCGCCGCGGCTGCGACCGCTGTGCTGTTCAACCTGATCGTGCTGCCGCGGTTGCTGCCGGGCATCCTGAGGCCCGGCGACACGGGGCGGCCGTGGCAATCGGGCGTCGTGCTCTACCCGGCGGCCGTCCTCGGTCTGGTGCTGTGCTTCCCGAGACGACTCGACATCGTGGCCATTGCGTGGGCGATCCTCGCGGCCGGCGATGGGTTTGCGACGCTCGTCGGGCGGGCCGTCCGCACGCCGGCACTGCCCTGGAACCGCGAGAAGACGATTGCCGGACTCGCGGCGTTCGTCCTCTTTGGCACGACGGCCGGCACCGCGACCGGCTTCTGGATGACCGGCGTGTTCTTCGGATCGGACTGGTCGTGGTTCCTGCTCGTTGTTCCCGCGCTTGCGGCCGGCATCGCCGCCTTTGCGGAAACGACGCCGATTCGCCTGAACGACAATGTGACGGTGCCGGCGGCCGCGGCGTTCGTCCTGTGGTCGTTCTCGTTCGTCGAGGAGCAGGCCGCGCGCGCGTCACTTGGACCGGCGCTGGACGCGCTCCTGCCGGCGGCCGCGCTGAACGTCGTGGTGGCCGGCGCCGGCTGGCTGGCCCGGACCGTCACCCTGCCCGGCGCCCTTGTCGGCGCCGGCATCGGCATCACGGTGTACGTGGGGACGGGACCTGCCGGATGGGCGCTCCTCTTCGTGGCGTTTCTGGCCGCGACTCTTGCCACGCGACTCGGCTTCCGCCGCAAGGTGGCCGCCGGGATCGCGGAGGCGCGCGGCGGCCGGCGCGGACCGGGCAACGCCATCGCGAACACCGGCCTCGCAGCCTGGGCGGCGGCCCTCTCCCTGGGGATGAGCGATCCGCGCCTGGCCGTGCTGGCGATGGTGGCCGCGCTCGTCACCGCGTCGAGCGACACGATCGCGAGCGAAGCCGGCAAGGCGTGGGGACGCACGACGTGGCTGCCGACCGCGTTCCGCCGCGTGACGCCGGGCACGATCGGCGCGGTGTCGGTCGAAGGCACGGCCGCGGGGATCGTCTCGGCCGCCGCGCTGGCCGGGTGTGCGGCGTGGCTCGGTCTCATTTCCGCCGGCTGGATCGTCACGGTCGTGGCGGCCGCCACCGTGGCGTCTTTCGTCGAGGGGCTGCTGGGAGCCGCTTTCGAGCGAAGCGGGATCCTGAACAACGACGCGTCGAACCTTCTCAATACCGCGATGGGCGCCGGCCTGGCGCTCGCCTGGGCAGGCGTGCCGTGAAGCTCCGCGCCTACGTCGAACTGGCGCGCCCGTTCACGCTCGTCGCGCCGGCCCTGGGGTTTGCGTCGGGCGCGCTCACGGCCGTCGGAGCGCATCCGCGGGATCCTCTGACTTGGCCGATCCTCCTGCCCGCCGTCATCGGCTCCGTGATGGCGCTCGTGTTCAACGCCGGGAACAACGCGCTCAATCAGATCTACGACCTCGACATCGACCGCGTGAACAAGGGCAGGCGACCGCTGCCGTCCGGCCGGCTGTCGGTCGGCGACGCGTGGGGCTTCACGGCGATCGCCTACGCCCTGACGCTCGTCCTCGCGTGGCTCGTGGCGCCGGGGGGCCGCCGCGAGTGTTTCTGGATCGTGGTGGCCGCGATCATCGCGACGTACGTCTATTCGGTGCCGCCGCTCCGGACGAAACGACTGGGCATCTGGGCCAACGTGACGATCGCCATTCCGCGCGGCGTGTTGCTCAAGGTGGCCGGCTGGTCGGCCGTGAAGACCGTCGCCGGCACCGAACCGTGGTACATCGGCGCCATCTTCGGCCTCTTCCTGCTCGGCGCCTCGACGACGAAGGACTTCGCCGACATGGAGGGCGACCGGCGGGGCGGGTGCCGCACGCTGCCGATCGTGTACGGCGTGACGAGGGCCGCCTGGACGATCTCACCCTCGTTCGTCATCCCGTTCATGCTGATCAACGTCGGCGTGGCGGCCGGTATCTTGACCGGCCACGCCGTGCTCCTCCACCTCCTGGGTGCGCTGATGACGTGGTACGGCCTGTACGTGTGCTACTTGATGCTCAAGCGCCCGGAGGACCTGGCCGTTGAGGAGAACCACGTCTCCTGGGCGCACATGTACCGGATGATGTTCGTCGCGCAGATCGGATTCGCCGTGGCGTACCTCATGTAGTCCATGCTGCAGGATTTCATCGCCCGTGTGGACGAGACGATCGACCGGCGCCGCTGGAAGGTGCTGGCCGGACTGTCGGCGGCGTTTCTGGCCGTGACGCTCGTGCGCGCCTACACGACGCCCTTCGGCCCCGATGAGATCGTGACCATCCTCGGCAGCACGATGCCGTCGCGCGCCGCGCTCTGGGCCGCGCTCGGCGACGGCATGGACGAAACGGGGCCGCTCTACGCGATAACGGCCGGGGCCATCCACGCGGTGACGGGTGTCGGGCCGCTCGCTACGCGACTTCCGGCGATAGCGGCGTTCTGGATCGCGGCCGTGATGCTCTTCGTGATGGTCCGGCGGCGCGCCAATGCCCTCATCGGCCTGTCGGCAGCGCTGCTCCTGACGTTCACGGCCCTCCACCGGCTCGCGCTCGAGGCGCGCGGTTACGCACCGGCCGCGGCCTGTCTGGCCGCAGCCCTGTACGCCTGGACGGAGGCGGCCGCGGGCCGGAGGCGCCTCGGGCACGCGGTACTCCTCGCCGGCGCGCTGGCCGCCGGCGTGTGGTGGCACTACTACGCGGCGCTGGCCTTCCTGCCCGTTCTGGCCGGAGAGGTCGCTCGATGGAAGCGGGATCGCCGGCCGGACTGGTTCGTCTGGGTCGCGGTGGCCGTCGCAGCCGCGATCACCCTGCCGCTGGTACCGCTGGTCTGGCCCGCGCTCGCGGCCGACCGGGGCGCCGGGGCCGGCCTTGCCGGCGATGTCTTTGCCACGTACGGCGGCCTGCTTTCACCGATGGCGACGGTCACGCTCCTCCTCGCCTGGCTCATCGTCGTGGCCATCGCGCTCGGCACGATTGTCCTGCTCGTCATGAACCGCGACGTGGACATCGAGACCTCGCGGCTGCCTCCCCACGAAACAGCCGCGGGACTGGCTGTCGTGGCGCTGCCAGCCATCGGCGCGATCGTGGGCCTGACCGCTGGCGGCGTGGCGGTCCGCGACGTTGCTTTCGCCGCACCTGGCCTTCTCTCCGCGGGCGCGGTCTTCGTCTACCGATTCACGCCGCGCCCCGGCATGGCCGACATCGTGCTGGCGGGCGCGGTGGCCGCGAGCTTCGGCGCGTTCGTCATCACGGGACTCCTGCCACAGGCCTTTGCCTCCTCGCATCCGGTGCGGTCACGGCCGGCGCTCGCCCGCGCGCTGGAGGCGGCGACGGAGCCGGTCGTCGTGGCGGGCGGGCCGTGGGCCCTTCAACTCTCCTACTACGCATCACGCGACTGGTCCCGCGTGGCCACCGTGCTGGCCGATGCCGATCTCGCGCGCGAACTGACAGGCAGCGACGCGATCGACCGACGCTGGCTTGCCCTGGCCAAGTGGACGGCCGCCGACATCGAGCCGTTCTACCCGTACATCGCGATCCACAAGAGCTTTCTCGTGTACCAGGTCGGGGCGGACTGGGTGCTCGGGAAACTCGGCCAGCAGCGCGCGGTCATCACCGAGATTGAGCGCGAACCCGCGGGCACGCTGTTTCGAGTCCGGCTGCGCGAGCCGGCGCCGTGATTCCGCGAGGCCGACCGGACCGCGAAGGCCCGCTTGACGACCACCTCCGTCATAGCGAAAATAAGACGAAACAATGGCGTCCCATTCGCAGATCCCGCTGTTTGCGTGGCCGCCGGCTGCGCCGACCCTGCGCGATGTCGCGGCCCTCGCGCGCGCCGGCGGGCCGGACGCCCTGCCTGCGGCGGCGCGACGCGCCGACCAGGCGCGCTACCAGCCCGTGCGCGTCAAGTCCGCCCTCGCGCGCGCCCGGGGCATGCCCTTCAAGTGGGCACTGAACCCGTACCGCGGCTGCACGCACGGCTGTGAGTACTGCTACGCGCGCAAGTACCAGGCTCATCTGGAACTCGGCGCGGGCGACGACTTCTCGAGCCTGATCTTCGTCAAGGAGAACCTGCCCGAGGTGCTCGCGCGTGAACTCCGCCGGCCCGGCTGGGCGCGCGAGACCGTCGCCATCGGCACGGCCACCGATCCGTACCAACCCATCGAAGGACAGGCGCGCATCACGAGACGGTGTCTCGAAGCGCTCCACGCCTCCCGAACGCCGTTCTCGATTGTCACGAAGGGACCGCTGGTCGTACGGGATGTCGACATCCTCGTGTCAGCCGCACGGGGCGCCGGCTGCCAGGTGTTCGTCAGCGTGCCGACGGTCGACCGGGACGCCTGGACCCGGCTCGAGCCGGGCACGGCGCCGCCGGAGCAGCGTCTGCGCGCCGTCGGCGAGCTGGCCGACGCCGGCATTGACGCTGGCGTGCTCATGATGCCGCTCGTGCCCGGTATCACCACGTCGCGCGCGGCGGTTTCCCGCACGCTCTCCGCCCTCGCGCAGGCCGGCGCGCGATTCGTCGGCGCCAACGTCGCCCACTTCGAGGCGGGCGCCCGCGAGCACTTCTTCGCGTTCCTCGCCCGCGAATACCCGGCGCTCGTGGAGGGCTACGCGCACCTGTACCGGCGCGCGTACGCCCCGCCGGCCTACGTCCGGGCGGTCAAGGCGATAGTGAGGGCGGCCGTCAGTACAGTCCGGGGCGCAGCGCCATGAGCGCCTGAACGCGCGCCTCGGTGGACGGATGTGTGGAAAAGAGGCTCCGCGCGCCGCGCGCGAACGGCTTGACGATGAACATGTGCGCCGTCGCGGGATTGGCGTCCATGGGCACCTGCTGGACGGCGGCTTCGAGGCGCCGCAGCGCGTTCGCGAGCCCCGTCGGCGTGCCGGCAATCTCGGCGCCGCCGCGGTCGGCCGCAAACTCACGCTGTCTGGAGATGGCCATCTGAATGAGCGCCGCAGCCATCGGCGCCAGAATCACCAGCGCGAGGGCGGCAATGGGGTTGCCGCCCCGATCGCGGTTGCCGCCGAAGAACATCGCCATGTAGGCCAGCGACGTGATGGCCGCCGCCAGGGTCGCCGCGATCGTGGCCGTCAGGATGTCCCGGTTCTTGATGTGCGCCAGCTCGTGCGCCATCACGCCCTCGAGCTCGGACTCGGAGAGCAGCCGCATGATCCCTTCGGTCGCGGCCACGGCCGCGTGCTGCGGGTTGCGGCCGGTGGCAAACGCATTGGGCGACATGTCGGGAATCGCGTAGACCTTCGGCATCGGCAGACCCGCCCGCTGGGCGAGCCGCGCCGTCATGCGGTTGAGCGGATGCGTGGGACCGACCTCCTGCGCGCGGTACATGCGCAGCACGATCTTGTCGGAAAACCAGTAGCTGCCGACGTTCATGACGACGGCTATGACCAGCGCGAAGATCAGGCCGCCCCGGCCGCCGAGCGCCCCTCCCGCCACGATGAGCAGGGCGCTCAGAAACGCAAGCAGCACGGCGGTCTTGAGAGCATTCATAGTCGGTCCTCGGTCCTGGGTCCTGGGTCCGTCGGTCCTGCCAGACCATTATCGCCGATGGCGGCGACGAGGCCGGCGACGAGCGCGGCCCGCGGCCCGAGCTCCTTGATAACAACGTGCTCATGGAGGGCGTGCGGGCCGTCGCCGACGGCACCCAGTCCGTCAAGCGTTGGGACGCCGAGAGCGGCCGTGAAGTTCCCGTCGGAGGCGCCGCCCGTGGCGCCCTCGGCCAGATCGCGGCCCATCGCCCGCGCCACGCCGCGCGCCAGTTCGTAGAGTCGCACGACGCCGGCCGTCCGCTCCATCGGCGGCCGGTTCATCCGACCCGACACGGCCAGCGAGACGCTGGGATTCGCCGGCCGGAGCGCGCGGAGCGCCGCCTCGGCGCGCAGGGCATCCTCCGCGCGGCGGACGCGTACGTCGACGCGCGCCGTCGCCTGTTCGGCCACCACGTTCGACCGCGTGCCGCCCTCGATGACGCCGACGTTCAGCGACAGGCCACGCACGGGGTCGTTCAACGCTTCGATGGCGACAATCTGCCGCGCCAGCTCGTGGATGGCGCTCGCGCCCGCCTCGGGATGGGCGCCGGCGTGCGAGGCGATCCCCGTGGCCCGGACCTCGAACTCCCCGACGCCCTTGCGTGACGTCTTGACGGCGCCGCCGGCGAGCGCCGGCTCGAAGACGAGCACGGCGGCGCTGTCCCGGGCCAGGCGCTCGATATGCGCGCGCGACGTGGCGCTGCCCACTTCTTCGTCTGACGTCGCGAGCAGGACGATCCGCGGACGATTGGCGCCCGGCACGGCGTCGCACACGGCCTTGGCCGCGACCGCGGCGATGGCCAGCCCGGCCTTCATGTCGAACGCGCCGGGCCCGAACAGCCGGCCGTCCCGTTCGGCGATCGGCATGCGCGCGATCTGCCCGACCGGCCATACGGTGTCGAAGTGCCCGAGGAACAGGACGCGCGGTCCGTCGCCCGGCCATTCGGCCAGAACGTGCGCGGCCGTGCCGTCCGCCCGCAGGCGCGAGACGCGGGCGCCCGCGGCGGCCAGCCGGCCGACGAGCTCAGCGGCGCACGCCTCGAGCGCAAGGGGATCGTTGCTCGGCGACTCGCGTGCGACCAGGGCGGACACGACCTCGAGCAGCCACGCGTGGTCGCGCTCGGAGATCGGGGGCAGGCGGATCACGGTCTTATAATAGCGACATGGTTTCGCGCGCCTGGCGCGCCGGATCGCTCGCGTTCGCCCTGTCCGGCGCGCTCGTGTCGCTGGCCGCGGCCCAGACGCCGCCCCCGCCGCGGCCGGCGAACCCGGGGCCGACGACCACCCCGGCGCCGCCCGTGCCGCGGCCGTTCCCGGGGTCAGCGGGCCCGCCAGCCGGGCCCGCCAGCCCCGCGAAGCCGGTGAGCCCGCCGGACCTCGCCACGGCCGGGCAAAGGGTGGGTCCCCCCACCGTCGACGAGCTGGCCGGCGCGCCCATCTACCCCGGCGCGGAGTTCGTGGATGCCTTTGACGCGGGACAGAGCCAGCGGTACTACCTCTTCGGCACGAACGCGCCCTACTCGGACATCGTCCTCTACTACCGCAACGTCCTGCGCGGCGCGAGCAACCGCGAGATCTTCCGCGCGCCGGCGATGCACCAGTTCGATCTGGGACGGTTCAGCGAGGACTCGATGGCCTACCCGCCAAGCGTCGTGGTGAAGGACTACACCTGGAACGACGCCGCCGGGTATCTCATGGTCACGGGTACGACCGAAAAGCGCTTCAAGACCATCATCCAGATCGTACCGAAATAGGAAACGACCTCCGAGGTCATTTTGATCGGTCAGACAAAACGACCTCGGAGGTCGTTTTCCGGTACTCCGCGGCCTTGGCCGCCAGGCCCACGTCGCGAGCCTCCTGCACCGACACGCCGGACGCCGCCGCCAGGTCCCGGATCTGCTGCGTGATCTCCATGCTGCAGAACTTCGGGCCGCACATCGAGCAGAAGTGCGCGAGCTTCGCGCCCTCGGCCGGCAGCGTCTGGTCGTGGAAGGCGCGCGCCGTGACCGGATCGAGCGACAGGTTGAACTGATCCTCCCACCGGAACTCGAACCGCGCCCTCGACAGTGCGTCGTCCCACGCCTGCGCGCGCGGATGGCCCTTGGCGAGATCGGCCGCGTGCGCCGCAATCTTGTACGCGATCACGCCCGCCTTCACGTCGTCCCGGTCGGGCAGGCCGAGGTGCTCCTTCGGCGTGACGTAGCACAGCATGGCCGTGCCGAACCACCCGATCACGGCGGCGCCAATCGCCGACGTGATGTGGTCGTAGCCGGGCGCGACGTCAGTCGTGAGGGGGCCGAGCGTGTAGAAGGGGGCTTCGGCGCACCACTCGAGCTGCCGATCCATGTTCTCGCGGATGAGGTGCAGCGGCACGTGGCCGGGGCCCTCGTTCATCACTTGGACGTCGTACTCCCAGGCGATGCGGGTCAGCTCGCCCTGCGTGCGGAGTTCTGCAAACTGCGCCTCGTCGTTGGCATCGGCAATCGACCCCGGCCGGAGGCCGTCGCCGAGTGAAAACGCGACGTCGTAGGCGCGCATGATCGCGCAGATCTCGCGGAAGTGCGTGTAGGTGAAGTTCTCCTGGTGGTGCGCGAGGCACCACTTGGCGAGGATCGACCCGCCGCGCGACACGATGCCGGTCGTACGACGGGCCGTGAGCGGGATGTACCGCAGAAGGACGCCGGCGTGCACTGTGAAATAGTCCACGCCCTGCTCGGCCTGCTCGATGAGCGTGTCGCGGTAGATCTCCCAGGTCAGCGCTTCGGGCCGGCCGCCCACCTTCTCGAGCGCCTGGTAGATGGGCACCGTGCCGATCGGCACGGGTGCGTTGCGCAGGATCCACTCGCGCGTCTCGTGGATGTCACGCCCGGTCGACAGGTCCATGACGGTGTCGGCGCCCCAGAGGGTGGCCCACCGCAGCTTGTCGACCTCCTCGGTCACTGACGATCCCACGGCCGAGTTGCCGATGTTGGCGTTGATCTTCACGAGGAAGTTGCGGCCGATGATCATCGGCTCGAGTTCCGGGTGGTTGACGTTGGCGGGGATGATCGCGCGCCCGCGCGCGACCTCCGAGCGGACGAACTCGGCGGGCAGCCCCTCGCGCCGCGCGACGAACGCCATCTCGGGAGTGATTTCGCCGCGGCGCGCGTAGTGCAGCTGCGTCACGGCTCGGCCTGGGCGCGCGCAGAGGACCGGGCGCCGGGTGCCGCGGCCTGCCGCCTCGACGTCACCCCGCGCGGCGATCCAGCCGGCGCGCAGGGCGGGCAGACCCGCCTGCACGTCGACACCGGCCGGTCCGCTCGTGTCGTAGACCTGGAGCGTCCCGCCCGTCGAGAGCGCGATCTCCCGCATGGGCACGCGTACGCCCTGCGGGCCCTCGACATGGACTTTCCGGGATCGCGGGAACGCCCGGTCGAAATCCTCGGACGACAGCGGCGCGTACGGGCGAATCGTGTCCGTCCTCCGTCAGCCGCCGACCTTCATGCTGTACCCGACGGTCAGCTTGACGCTCGGCTCGATGCCGACCTTCATCTCCGCGAAGAGACCCTGGTCGTGCTGGACGCCAAAGACGATGTTCAGCGCCCCGTACATCGTCTTTTCCACATCCGTGATCCAGAAGTTGGTGCCGGCGCCGCCGCCCGCGTACGCCTGCCAGCGCGAGTTCTTGAGCGACATCCAGTGCACCAGCTCGAGATTGACCGTGATCAACGTGAGATCCGATCCGAATCCGGCCTCCACGTTCGGCCGGAACGTGACCTTGTGACCCAGATCGGCGGATTCGACGTGCCCACCGACAAAGAATTGATCGGGATTGCCACTGAGCCCGGCCCGGGGACCGAAGCTCACTTGCGCCGCCGCCGGCGCGGCCATGAGCGCCAGGACCACCGCGGTTCCTGCCGCGATCAAGCACACGCGTCGCATCATCTGGTCACCTCCCGTGCATCATAGCGCGAAACGTCGTTCCTACTTGAGCACGTAGCCGATCATGAACTTCAGACTCGGGCTGTCGACAGCGCCGACCTTGAGTTCGAGGAAGAGGCCCTTGTTGTGCTGCACGCCGACGAAGAAATTGAACCCGCCGCGCACGCCGCCATCGCTGGAGCCGGGGCCGTCGACGGAGTAGATGTTGGCGGCCGGCCCGCCGCCGATGTAGAGCTTGAAGGGCTGGTCCTCAATGGGGATCTGGTAGGCGAACTCGACGTTCAGCGCGAGGAGCGTGACGTCGTTGCCGATGCCGAGCTCGGCCGACGGCTTGAAGGTCAGCCGGTCGAGCACCGGCTTCGTTTCGACGTGCCCGCCAAAGAAGAACTGCTCCGGCTCCGCGCTCACACCCGCCCGCACGCCGAACGTCCGATGCTGCGCCGCCGCCGGCGTCGCAGAGACCAGCACGCCCGCCGCCAGCCCCGCCGCTGCCACCCATCGCCGTGTCATGGAACCTCCTCGTTCAGGGCCGTCCGGCACCAAACCTCGTTCTCTGTGCAAAACCGACGCCAGCCGGCAGCGCCCCCCTCTACGCGATGCGACGCAGCACGAGGCACTTCAAATAGTGTGTTTCTGACATACCGACGAGCACCGGGTGATCGCGCGCCTGCATGCGCTTTTCGACGAGCGTGACGGTGGCGCGCGCGTCCGCCGCCGCCGCCTCGACGATCGCCAGCAGCAGCGCCTCGTCCACGTGCGCCGAGCAACTGCACGTGATGAGGTGTCCGCCCACGGTCAGGAGCTTGAGGGCGCGCAGGTTGATCTCCTTGTACCCCGCCACGGCCCGCGGCACGGCGGCCCTGTTCTTGGCAAATGCCGGCGGGTCCAGCACGATCGTGTCGAAGCGCTCGCCGGCGACCTCCCGCTCGCGCAGCTCGTCGAAGGCGTTCGCTTCCCGCACGACGACGTTCCCGAGCCCATTCGCCGCAGCGTGCCGCCCAGCGGCCGCCACCGCGGACGCCGAGGAATCCCAGGCGTCCACCGAGTCGCAGACGGCGGCCAGCCGCAGCGCGAAGCCCCCGACGTAGGTGAACGCATCGAGCGCGCGGCCGCGCCCGTAGCGCGCCGCGGCTTCATGATTCTCGCGTTGATCCAGAAACAACCCGGTCTTCTGGCCGTGCCGGAGGTCGACCGCGTACCGGATCGGGCCTTCGGTCACCTGGACCGCCTCCGGCACCTCACCGAAGACGACCTCGACCGCTTCGGGCAGGCCCTCGAGCCGGCGCACCTTCAGATCGTTCCTCGCGACGATGCCCCGGGCGCCGGTCACCTCGACCAGCACACCCACGAAGACCGGCAGGCGGCGGTCGGCGCCCTGGCAGAGCGCCTGCACGACGAGGCAGTCACCGTAGCGATCGACGATGAGCCCGGGCAGGCCGTCCGACTCGCCGTGCACGAGCCGGCACGCGGACGCGTCGATGCCGAGCGACGCGCGGTACCCCACCGCCCGCTCGATCCGCTGGCGCCAGATGGTCGCCTCGTCGACCTCGCCCGTTGTGGCCACGACGCGAAGCGCAATCTTCGACGTGCTGCTCCAAAGCGCCCACCCGATCGGGCGGCCGCGATCGCCCTCCACGCGCACGAGATCGCCAGGCGCGGCGTCGGCCGACACGACGTCGGCGCGGTACACCCACGGATGTCCGGCGCGCACGCGCTCCGCGCCGCGGCGCGACACAACGACGACCGGGGTCACGCGCCGTAGTGTACAATCGCCGGCACGAGCGGCGCCCGCACCAGATCGCCGCGCTCGACCGGTCGCGCGAGCGCGCCTGACGCCGCCGATCCCATGACCAGAACCCCGCACCTCGCCGCCACCGATCCCGACGTCGCCGCCGCCATCGCCGGAGAAGTCCGCCGCCAGGAGGAAGGCCTCGAACTCATCGCGTCCGAGAACTTCGTGAGCCACGCCGTGATGGAGGCGACCGGGTCCGTCCTGACGAACAAGTACGCCGAGGGCTATCCCGGCCGGCGTTACTACGGCGGATGCGAGTTCGTGGACGTCGCCGAATCGCTCGCGATCGAGCGCGCGAAGCAGCTCTTCGGCGCCGAGCACGCCAACGTGCAGCCCCATTCGGGCGCGCAGGCCAACATGGCGGTCTACATGACCGTCCTCAAGCCGGGCGACACCCTGCTCGGCATGAACCTGGCCCACGGCGGCCACCTCACGCACGGCCACCCGCTCAATTTCTCCGGCAAGTACTTCACGATCGTCCCCTACGGCGTCACGAAGCACGACGAGCGCATCGACTACGACGAACTCGAGCGGCTGGCCAACGAGCACAAGCCCAAGCTCATCGTGGTGGGCGCGAGCGCCTACCCGCGCCACTTCGACTTCGCGCGCGTCCGGGCCATTGCCGACAAGACGAGCGCGCTCGTGATGACCGACATGGCCCACGTCGCCGGGCTGGTCGCCGCCGGCGAGCATCCGAATCCCGTGCCCTACGCCGAGTTCGTCACGACCACCACGCACAAGACGCTGCGCGGACCGCGCGGCGGCATGGTGCTCTGCCGGGCGGCGTTCGCCAAGGAACTCGATCGGACGCTCTTTCCCGGCGTCCAGGGCGGGCCGCTCATGCACGTCATCGCCGCCAAGGCCGTCTGCCTCCAGGAGGCGATGACGCCGGCGTTTCGCGCCTACCAGCAGCAGATCGTCAAGAACGCGGCTCGTCTGGCCCGAGGCCTCGCCGCCGCCGGCTTCCGGCTCGTGAGCGGCGGCACGGACAACCACCTCATGCTGGTCGACGTCTTTTCGCGCGGCCTGACGGGCAAGGCCGCGGAAGCGGCGCTCGGCCGCGCCGCGATCACGGTCAACAAGAACGCGATTCCCTTCGATCAACACCCGCCCATGACGGCCAGCGGGATCCGCATCGGGACGCCCGCGGTCACCACCCGCGGCATGCGCGAGCCGGAGATGGACGCCATCGCCGGCTTCATCGCGCGCGTGCTCGCCGCGCCCGACGACGACGCGGTGGCGGCAGCCGTGCGTACCGACGTCCTCGACCTCTGCTGCCGGTTTCCACTGTATCCGGAACTCTCGCATTGACCGACCGGCCACCCGCGCTGCCCGATCGCGTGGACGCCGTCTTCGACGACCGCGGGCCGCTCGCTTCGCTCTTCGAGGGCTTCGAGCGCCGGCCGGGCCAGCGGCGGCTGGCCGCGGCCGTCGCCGAGACCTTCACCCGGGGCGGCACGCTCGTCGCCGAGGCCGGCACGGGCACGGGCAAGACGCTGGCCTATCTTCTTCCCGCGGTGCTCGACGGCCGCCGCGTGCTCGTCTCGACCGGCACGCGCACCTTGCAGGATCAGATCTTCTACAAGGACATCCCGGCCCTCGCCCGCGCGCTCGGGCAGGAGATCCGCGCCGCGTACATGAAAGGCCGGACGAACTACCTCTGCCTCCACCGGTTCGAGCGGCTGCAGGAGGCCGAGGCCGGCCTGACCGCCGGCGAGCGGCGCTGGCTCGGCCGCATCGCCGCCTGGGCGGCCGAGACCGAAACGGGCGATCGCGGCGAGATCGACGATCTGCCCGACGACCTCGAACTCTGGTCGGAGCTTTCCGCCACGAGCGAGCAGTGCCTGGGCCGTGAGTGTCCGCACTTCCAGGACTGCTTCGTCACGCGCATGCGCGACCGCGCCGCCGCGGCCGACCTCGTCATCGTCAACCATCACCTGTTCGCCGCCGACGCGTCCGTGCGTGAGAGCGGCTTCGGCGAAGTCATTCCGCCCTGCGACCTTGTCATCATCGACGAAGCCCACCAGCTCGAAGACGTGGTCACGCAGTACTTCGGCGTGTCGGTGAGCACGTATCGCGTCGACGAGTTCGTGCGGGACGCGGCCAAGGCGGCGGGGCTGCTGTCCGAAGACGACGTCCGGCTCGCGGCGCCCCTGGGAGAGGCGGCACGTGAGGTGCAGCGGGCCGCGCGCCTGCTCTTCGATCAGGTCCGCCTGGAACTCACGCGGCCCGGCGCCGACCGGGCCACGTTGACGTCGGACATGGCGGCGCGGCTCGGCGAGGCGGGCCGCGCGCTGGAAGGCGCGCTCGAGCGCGTGGCACGGCTCCTGGCGCGCGAGCCGACTCTGACGGCGGATCAGGCGGCCATCGGCGCGCGGGCCGCGGCCATGCACGCGGACGTCGCGCGGCTCCTGGCCGAGGCCGATCCCACGCTGGCCCGCTTCGTCGAGACGCGCGGCCGGGGCGTCTTTCTGCGCGCCGCGCCAATCGACGTGTCCGGCATCGTGCGCGACACCGTCATGGCGGGCCGGTCGGCGACCGTGCTGACGTCGGCGACGCTCGCCGTGGACGAGTCGTTCGACTACGTCCTCGGCCGGCTGGGCGTCACGGACGCCCGCACGCTCCGCCTCCCGTCGGAGTTCCAGTTCGAGACGCAGGCCATTTTGTACCTGCCGCCAGGCATGCCGGATCCGCGCGCGCCCGGATTCAACCGCGCGGCCGCGGGCGCCATCGCCGAGCTGCTCGACCGGACGCGCGGGCGCGCCTTCGTGCTGTTCACCTCGTACGCGGCCCTGCACGACGTGTACGCCGAGCTGGCGCCACACGTCTCGTGGCCGCTCCTCGTCCAGGGCACGGCGCCGCGGTCGGCCCTGCTTCGCGACTTCCGCGCCACGCCCAGCGCGGTGCTCCTCGCGACGGCCAGCTTCTGGCAGGGCGTCGACGTCGCCGGCGATGCCCTGAGCTGCGTCATCATCGACCGGCTGCCGTTTGCTTCGCCCGGCGACCCGCTCGTCGCCGCCCGGATTGCGGCGATCACGGCCCGGGGCGGCGACCCGTTTCACGAGTACCAGATCCCGCTCGCCACGCTGACGCTGCTTCAGGGCCTCGGCCGGCTCATCCGCACGCGCGCGGATCGGGGTGTGCTCGCCGTGCTCGATCCCCGCTTGCGTCGGATGGCGTACGGACGCCGGTTCCTCCGATCGCTGCCGCCCGCCCCGGTGACCGAGGATCTGGCGGACGTCGCCCGGTTCTTCGCCGGGACTGCGGCCGGCGCCACACGCCGGGTGTAAACTGAGCCCAGCACGGGAAGGAGGACCACCATGGCGCGCCGGACGATGCGCAGGCTTCTCACAGGGACCTTGGCGGTCCTGGTCGCGGGCGCGGCCGCGCCGGCGTTCGCCCAGCAGGCCGGCCTCCGCGGCAAGGTCGTCGATGACACCGGCAAGGGCGTGCCCGAGGCCCAGGTCGTCCTGACCTTCGTCGGCGACTTGAACCAGGAGTACAAGGTCGTCACCGACAAGAACGGGGAGTGGGTGAAAACCGGCATGATCGCGACGCCGGGCACGTGGGACATCACCGTGACGCACGGCAACAAGGTCGGCCGGCTGACCGGCATCCGCAACAAGATCGGCGCGATGACCCGCATCGCCGACATCGTGCTGGCCGATCCATCGGCGGCGACGACCGCCAAGGCGCCGACCGGCATGTCGAACGAGGAGATTTCCGCGCGCAACAAGCGGCAGAACGAGCTGGCGGCGCTCTTTGACGCCACGAACGCCGCCGTCGAGGCCGGCAACTTCGACGAGGCGCTGACCAAACTCAACGCCATCATCGCCGAGGTCGAGAAGTGCGCGGCCTGCCACGCCAAGCTTGGCGACGTGCAGATGAAGAAGAACGACCTCGCCGCCGCCGAGGCCGCCTACCTGAAGTCGATCGAGATCGATGCCACGCAGCCGGGGCCGTACGCGGCGCTCGCCACGATCTACAACCAGCAGCGCAAGTTCGACGAAGCCACGAAGATGAGCGCCAAGGCCACCGAGCTGCTTGGCGCGACGGGCGGCGCCGATCCCGCCACCGTCTTCAACCAGGGCGTCATCTACTGGAATCAGGGGAAGATCGCCGAAGCCAAGGCGGAATGGGAGAAGACCATCAAGATCGACGCGAAGATGGCCGACGCCTATTACTGGCTGGGCATGGCCAACCTGAACCAGAACAAGATCCCGGACGCCAGGAAGGCCTTCGAGGAGTACCTCAAGCTCGCGCCCACGGGACAGCACGCGGCGACGACCAAGGCGATCCTCGACACGATCAAGTAGGCGGCATGCCCGCCTCTGCCCCCGGCGCCGACATCCCCGGAGGCTTGCGGGACGTCCGGCGCCGCGTGCAGGCAGCCGCCCTGCGCGCCGGCCGGCCCGCCGGGTCGGTCCGCCTCGTGGCCGTCTCCAAGACCTTCGGACCCGACCTCGTCCGCGCCGCCGCCTCCGCCGGCCAGGCCGACTTTGGCGAAAACCGCGTCCAGGAAGGCCTCGAGAAAATCGAGGCGCTCCGCGAGCTCGGCCTCACCTGGCACCTCATCGGCCACCTGCAGTCCAACAAGGCCCGCCGGGCGGCCGCGGCGTTTGCCTGGATTCACTCGATCGACAGCCTCGACCTGCTCCGCAAAGTGGACGCGGGCGCGGCCGAGGCCGGTACGTCGCCGGAGGTCCTCATCCAGGTGGACCTCGCGCACGAGGCCACCAAGCACGGTGTGGAACCGGCCGCAGCGGGGGATCTGGTCAGGGCCGCCCTCGACGCCAGGGCCGTGCGTCTCCGCGGCCTCATGATCGTGCCGCCGTTCCCCGACGAGGCCGAGGACTCGCGGCCGTGGTTCCGGCGGCTTCGCGATCTGCGCGACGCGCTGGTCGCCTCCGGCGCGCCGGCCGACCGCCTCGCCGACCTCTCCATGGGCATGAGCCAGGACCTGGAAGTGGCGATCGAGGAAGGTGCGACGATCGTTCGCGTCGGCACGGCGATCTTCGGGCGGCGGGCGGCCGGCGCCGCTCACAAGGTCGAGGAGCCTGGCCGATGACGCATGTCCAAGAAGCCTTCACCATGAAGAGCATGAGGAACATGAAGACTGTTGGGCCCCGGACCCCTCACACCCTTCATTGCCTTCATGCTCTTCATGTTCTTCATGGTGAGGATGCCTTGTGACGGCCACGCACCTGATCGAGCACCTCGACGAGCTGTACACCTGTGCCGGGCCGGGGCCGCGGGCGGGCGCGCGTCAGGGCGACGCGGGCCTCGTCACCGATGGCGCCGTGGCCTGGGACGGCGCGGCCATCGTCGCCGTCGGTCCCACGGCGGCCGTCCGCGCCTCGGTCGCCATCCCGCCGACCGCCGACATCATCGACGGCCGCGGCCGGTCGCTCGTCCCCGGGTTTGTCGACGCGCACACGCACGTGGTCTACGCGGGCGATCGACGCGACGAACTCCGGCGCCGGCTGGCCGGCGCGTCGTACGCCGAGGTCGCCGCCGCGGGCGGCGGCATCCTCTCCACGGTCCGGGCGACGCGGGCGGCCAGCGACGTCGCGCTCGTGGATGCGACGGTGGCGCGCCTCGCCGAGATGCTCGCCGCCGGGACGACGACGTGCGAGGCGAAGTCGGGGTACGGACTCGACACCGAGACGGAGGTGCGGATGCTCCGGGCGATCGGCGCCGTCGGCGGGCGGCAGCCGATCGAGATCGCGGCGACGTTCATGGGCGCGCACGCGGTCCCGGCCGAGTACCGCGGACGCCAGAGCGAGTACGTGCGCCTCGTGATCGACGAGATGATCCCGCGCGCGGCGCGCCACGCGGAGTGGTGCGACGTCTTCTGCGACACGGGCTTTTTCACGCCAGCCGAGTCGCAGGCGATCCTCGAGGCGGGCCGCGCGGCAGGGCTGAAGCCGCGCATTCACGCCGACGAGCTGGGCGCGAGCGGCGGATCCCTGGTCGCGGCTCGGGTGGGCGCGCGGTCGGCCGATCACCTCGTGCACGTCACGCCCGACGGCATCGCCGCGCTCGCCGGCGCCGGCGTCGTGGCCACGCTCCTCCCGGCCGCTGCCTTCTTTCTCAAGCTCGGGCGCTTCGCCCCGGCCCGCGACCTTATCGCGGCGGGTGTGCCGGTCGCGCTGGCGACGGACGTCAACCCGGGCGGCGGCTTCTCGCCCTCGATCCCGTTCGTGATGGCGCTCGGCTGCTTCGCCATGGGGCTCACCTTCGACGAGGCGCTCGTGGGCGCGACGATCAACGGCGCGGCGTCGCTCGACCGGGCCGACCGGATTGGCAGCCTCGAGCCCGGCAAGCAGTTCGACGCCGTGCTCGTCGACGGCTCCGCGACCAACCTACTTCGCATCAACGTGCCCGCGATTCGCGCGGTGATCAAGCGCGGGTCAGTGGCCTGGGGAGGGTGGTAGCAGTGCTCCAGTTCGCCAGTTCTCCAGCTAAGCTATCTCCCCATGCTGTCCTCGCGCCCGTTCGCTGAGCTGCTCGACGCGTTTGCGTCGTCCGATCCCACGCCTGGGGGCGGGTCGGCCGCGGCGCTCATGGGCGCGGTGGGGGCGGCGCTGCTGGCGATGGTGGCGGGCCTGCCGAAGACGAAGTCGGGCGCGCCCGAGGAGCGCGCGGCGCTCGACGCCGCGCGCCGGGACCTTCTGCGGTTTCAGACCGCGCTCCGCGATCTCATCGACCGGGACGCCGCCGCCTACGACCGGGTCGTGGCGGCCTTCCGGCGGCCGAAAGCGACCGACGCCGAGAAGGCCGAGCGGGTCGCCGCCATTCAGGAAGCGATGCGAGTGGCCTCAGAGGCGCCGGCCGAGACGTTCCGCACGTGCGCCGACGCGCTCGCGGCCGGCACCGCGGTCGCGGCCCACGCCAACCCGTCGGCCGCGAGCGACGTGGCCGTCGCCGTTCAGGCGCTCCTCGCCGGCATGCAGGGCGCGCTCCTCAACGTCGAGACCAATCTCGCGAGCGTCAAGGACGGCGCGTTCGTCGATCGGCTCACGGCCGCGCTTCGCGACGCGCAGGCGCGCGCCGGGCGGGCGGCGGCCGAGATCCACCGCCAGCCCGGCGTCATGAAGCTCGGCGCTGACGCGAAGGGGAGGGTGGGAGACTAACGCGTGTCGGTCCTGGGTCCTGGGTCCTGGGTCCTGGGTCCTGGGTCCTCCGGTCGGTCCGATCCGCCTCTCACCTCACCCTGCCGAAGATCCGTCCCCACTGAACGTCGCTGAAGAAACCGCCGAGCGATCCGTTCTCGGCAAACGAGAAGTAGATGAAGAGCGCCTGGCCCTTAATGTAGTGGGCCGGGAGGAAGCCCCAGAAGCGGCTGTCCTGCGAGTTGTCGCGGTTGTCGCCCATCATGAAGTACTGGCCCGTCGGCACCGTCACCGGCCCGTACGCCTCGCGCACGTCGTCGGTCCGGGCGGCGCCGGGCGCCGGCAGGCCGTCCTGGTAGTGCGCGTACGGCTCGTCGAGCGGCGTGTCGTTCACGAACAGGCGCTTCTGCCGCAGCTCGAGGCGGTCGCCCGGCAGGCCGATGACGCGCTTGATGAAGTCGCGCTCCGGGTCGTCCGGGTACTTGAAGACGACGACGTCGCCGCGGCGGATGGGGCGGCCGGGCAGGAGCGCCCGCTCGAGGCCGGTCACGGCGGGCGCGAAGATCATCTTGTTCACGATCAGGTGGTCGCCGATGCTGAGGTTCGGCTCCATCGACCCGGTGGGAATCTTGAACGCCTGGAAGACGAACGTGCGCACGAAGAGCGCCAGCACGAAGGCGATGACGAGCGACTCGAAGTACTCGCGGACGACCGACTTCTTCGTCACTCCTGCCCCACCTTCAGGACGGCCAGGAACGCCTCCTGCGGGATCTCCACGCGGCCAACGCGCTTCATGCGCTTCTTGCCTTCCTTCTGCTTTTCGAGCAGCTTCCTCTTGCGCGTGATGTCGCCGCCGTAGCACTTGGCCAGCACGTTCTTGCGCAGCGCCTTCACCGACTCGCGCGCGACGATGCGGCTGCCGATGGCGGCCTGGATGGCCACCTCGAAGAGCTGGCGCGGGATGAGCTCGCGCATCTTGGAGGCCAGCGCGCGCCCGCGCGCGTAGGCGTTGTCCTCGTGCACGATGATCGACAGGGCATCCACGGGCTCGCCGTTCACCAGGATGTCGAGCTTGACGAGCGGCGCCTCGCGGCAGCCGGTCACGTGGTAGTCGAGCGACGCGTAGCCGCGCGAAATCGTCTTCAGCCGGTCGTAGAAGTCGAGCACCACCTCGTTGAATGGGAGTTCGTACGTGATGAGCACCCGGTCGGTGGAGACAAACTCCAGGCCCTTCTGGACGCCGCGCTTTTCCTGGCAGAGCTCGAGGATGCCGCCGACGTGCTCAGCCGGGGTCAGCATCATGGCCGTGATGATCGGCTCCTCGACGTGGTCGATCCGGCCCGGCTCGGGGAGCTTCGAGGGATTGTCCACGTCAATCGTCTCGCCGTCAGTCGTCGTCACGCGGTAGAGGACGCCCGGCGCGGTGGTCACGAGGTCCATGTCGAACTCGCGCTCCAGCCGTTCCTGGACGATCTCCATGTGCAGGAGGCCGAGGAAGCCGCAGCGGAAGCCGAAGCCGAGGGCCGTGGACGTTTCGGGTTCGAAGAAGAACGACGCGTCGTTCAGGCGCAGTTTCTCGAGCGCGTCGCGCAGTTCCGGATACTTGGAGGCCTCGACCGGGTAGAGGCCGGCGAAGACCATCGGCTTCAGCTCCTTGAAGCCGGGGAAGGGCGACTCGGTGGGGCGCGCCGCCTCCGTGATCGTGTCGCCGATCTTCGCGTCGGCCACGTTCTTGATGTTGGCCACCATGAAGCCGACTTCGCCCACGCCGAGCGACTCGACGGGCACCGGTTTGGGCGTGAACGCGCCGAGCTGTTCGATCTCGTAATCCTGCGCGGTGGCCATGAGGCGGATCTTCAGGCCCGGCGCCATGCGCCCGTCGATGACGCGCGTGAGGATCACGACGCCGCGGTAGGCGTCGTACCAGGAATCAAAAATAAGCGCCTTCAACGGCGCATCGGGATCGCCCGTGGGCGGCGGCAGGCGGCCCACGATGGCCTCGAGGATGTCGGGGACGCCCTTGCCTTCCTTGGCGCTCGCGAGGATGGCACCGCTCGCGTCGAGGCCGATGATGTCCTGGATCTGGCGGCGCGCCTCGTCCGGCTGCGCGCCGGGGAGGTCGATCTTGTTGATCACCGGAATGATCTCGAGGTCGTTCTCAACGGCGAGGTAGGCGTTGGCCAACGTCTGCGCCTCGACGCCCTGGGACGCGTCGACGAGGAGAAGCGCGCCTTCGCAGGCGGCGAGCGATCGCGTGACTTCGTAGGAAAAGTCCACGTGGCCGGGCGTGTCGATGAGATTGAGGATGTACTCCTGGCCGTCGGACGCCTGATACGTCAGCCGGACGGCATGCGCCTTGATCGTGATGCCACGCTCGCGCTCGAGGTCCATGCTGTCGAGGACCTGCGCCTCCATCTCGCGCGCGCGGAGCGCGCCCGTCACCTCGAGAAACCGGTCGGCGAGCGTCGACTTGCCGTGGTCGATGTGGGCGATGACGGAGAAGTTGCGGATCAGGCGCTGGTCCATGCCGGATGGTTCATCCCTATCGTGTCACAAGAGATCGCACCGTGAAGAGCATGAAGGGCATGAAGGGGAACTGGAGAACTGGAGAACTGGAGAACTGGAGAACTGGGGAACTGAAGAACTGGAGAACTGGCGAACTCGTGAACGGGAGGCTTGAGGCCAAGTGGTGCGCATCGCCCGGGCACGCCGCGCCAGGCGCTTCCGGTGCCGGGCCTGCGGGTACGACCGGCTGGTCGCCTTCTCGTGCAAGGGCCGCGGTTTCTGTCCAAGCTGCGGCGGGCGGCGTATGACCGAACGCGCCGCACACGTGCTCGATCACGTGCTCCCACGCGTGCCGATTCGCCAGTGGGTGCTAACGCTCCCGCACGGCATCCGATACCGGCTCGCCTTCGACCACGCGGCGTGCCGGCGTGTCACGGCGGCGTTCCTCGGCGTCGTGTTTGCCTGGCTCCGGCGGCGCGCGCGGCGGCAGGGCGTCTCGGGTGGACGGACCGGCGGCGTGGTCTTTGTGCAGCGCTTCGGCGCGGCGCGCTCGCGAGGGCGTCCCAACCCAACCTGGGCCGCACTGATGCAGCGGAGTTTTGGGATCGACGTGCTGGCGTGCCCGTCATGCGGCGGGCGGCTGGCGTGAGTGGCGTTGATCCGGACGCCAGCGGTCGTCGAGCGGATCCTCCGGCATCGGGGGCTGCCGACGGCGGTGCCGCGGTTGCGGCTGGCGCGTGAGCCGCCGCGAGTGGGGATCGTCGGGTACGCGGACGGATGATGGCTAGAGGCCTGCGGCCTGCCGGCTGGGGGTGTGGTCCGGCATTGGCCCAGACGTCAGGCGCGGTGCGGAGCGCCTGGGATTGACGGCTCTCGATTAGTCGTTCCGAGGTAGTCGGGTGTTTCGCTGGCGCGGGCTCATCCGCCCTGTGTCTGGTAACGGACGTGATGTCGGGACAAACATCCGGCTAATCCGGACTCATAGGTAGGATCTTTAGCCTCGAACGGGAGGGGATCGACAAGGGGCACCGACGGCCTCATGCTGGGGTTGCGACACCAACCAGCGGAGGAGATGCCGATGCCGACCTTGTCTACCCCGGAGCTTACCAGACTCAGCCAGACGCTGGCGGGCGTGTTGTCGACCGCCGAAGTGAATCAGATCGGCCGGGACACTGGCCAAGCCGAGCGCCTCCGCACGGTGACGCCGCACCGCTTATTCCTCGCCCTCGTCTCGACGCTTGGCAGCGGGCGCGTCGAATCGCTGGCCGACTTGCTGCGCGCCTTCAATTATCAGAACGACGTCACGGTGGCCTACAAGCCGTTCTACAACCAGCTCGCGCGGAGCGGGTTTGCGACGTTCATGCAGCAGATGCTGACGCGGTTGCTCGATCAGTTGCGCCTGCACACGCTCCAACCGGAGGGGCACCGCGCCGTCGCGCGCTTCACGGACATCGTGATCCAGGACGGATCGTCGTTTGCGATCAAGGCCGCATTGGCGGAGACGTTCCCCGGACGTTTCACGACGATCGAACCGGCGGCCGTTGAAGTGCACGCGACCTACAGTGGATTTGCAGATGAGGTCAGTCACGTCGCTCTGGCGCCCGACGCGCAGGCCGAGCGCCCGTTCTTGCCCGATCCGGCGACCGTACGGGGCCGGCTGTTGCTGGCCGACCGCGGCTACCCGGGCGTGGACTACTTCGAGGCCGTCACCGCGAACGGCGGGGCATTCGTGATTCGCCTGACGCGCGCCTACGATCCGTGGGTGGCGGCGGCCTGGGTCGACGGGGTGCGTGTGCCCGTGGCCACGGGGCTGCGCCTGTCGCGCCTGCTGGCTCGGCAGGCGGGGCACGTCGTGGACGTCGACGTGGAGTTCGTCCGCGGCCCACGCCGTGTCGAGGTCCGCGTCGTCGCGTTGCCGGGACGGGAGGCGGCCATGACCCGTCTCTGCACGAATCTGCCCCGCACGCCGTTCTCCACGGATTTGATCGGGCGGCTCTATCGCTTTCGGTGGCAGATCGAACTCTATTTCAAGGAATGGAAGTCGTACGCCAATCTGCACCAGTTCGACACGGCCAATCCGCATATTGCGGCGGGCTTGATTTGGGCCAGCCTCTGCGCCGCCGTGCTCAAGCGCTTCCTGGCGCATGCCGCGCAACGGGTCGGCCGTCTGGCGATCTCCACGCGGCGCGTCGCGATGTGCGCTCACCACCTCATCGACGATCTCGTCGCGGCGCTCCTGCGCGGGACCGGCGTCCGCCGCGCCTTGCGCGACGGCCTCCGCTACCTGCTCATCAACGCACGACGATCGAACCCCAAGCGCGACAGACAGACGGGCCGCCTCCGCACGGGCCTGCTTGTCGTGCAGGCGGCTTAAGGGATCACCTATGAATCCGGACTAAATACGGACTATCACCCTGTGCCGCAGGCCAGCCGTTCAATAGACCCGAAGTCATACTGTCTAGCTACGTCTGGCGGCGATCGACTCCTCGCTGCCGGACACGGCTGACTCGACATCATCATGCGCGCGCTTCGGCGGACGGTCTCGTGCGGTCTTGTGGCGGCGCTGGTGCTGACGACAGCCGCGAAGCCGGCAAACGCTGAGGACTACGCCGCCCTGAAGAGGCGAGTTCTCCTTCAAGCTGCGCTCATCGGCGTTCACGATCCGTTTCGAGCCGAGCGGCCCGTGCCGATGCACAGGCACCCTGAACGTATCGACCAACGTGCGCGCAGGCAATCCCAAAGCCACGTTGCTCGGACTGGCGAAGTAGCGGGCCTCCTGCACCACCTGGTGCGCGACCGACCACGCGGCGTACCGGCGTGTCACGGCGGCCCGCGCGATGCGAATCGACCCCATCACGACGCTCAGAACGGAGTGACCTCTCGCTTCAGTCCCAGACTTCGGAACGTTGCATCCGGCGCGCGCGGTGGTCAAGCCGGCCGCCTGTCGGCCATAATCGAGTGTTCGCTCGACCCGGAGGGGCCCCGCAGATGTCGCCGTCACGCCTGAGATTTGCTGCGCTGCCCGCTCTCCTCTATTCCACTGCCGCGTGCAGCGGCCCGCCGCCTCCACCGCCGCAGCCGGCGGGCGGCGGCAAGACCGTCGACGCCGCCACGGCCGGTGTCCTCTCGGGGCGCGCGACGTTCACCGGCACGGCGCCCGCCGTCCAGGCCCTCCGCATGGGCGCCGACCCGGCGTGCGTCACCGGCGCCGGACCCAATCCGCAGAGCGATGCCGTGCTCATCGGCGCCGACGGCGGCCTGCAGAACGTGTTCGTGTACGTCAGGGATGGTCTCGACTCCGCCTACGCGTTTGACATCCCCGCGACGCCGGTGGTGCTGGACCAGAAGGGGTGCATCTACACGCCGCGCGTGCTGGGCGTGCGGGCGGGGCAGCCCATCGAGGTGCTGAACAGCGACGACACGCTGCACAACGTGCACGCGCTGCCGATGATGAACCAGGAGTTCAACACCGGCACGCCGTTCAAGAATTCGAAGGCCACGCGCACGTTCACCGTCCCGGAGGTCATGGTGCGGTTCAAGTGCGACGTGCACCCGTGGATGGCGGCGTACGTCGGCGTGACGACCCATCCGTATTTCGCGGTCACGGACGCCTCTGGCGCGTTCGAAATCAAAGGGCTGCCGCCGGGCACGTATACGATCGAGGCCTGGCACGAGCGGTTCGGCCGGCAGACGAGCATGGTGACCATCGACCCGAAAGGTGCGCAGACCGCCACGTTCACGTTTGCGGCGTCGCCGGGCAGGTAACAGGGTCCTCACGCTGTTCTTCAGGGCGCGCGAGTATGCGCGCGCCGGCCCACGCAGAGCGGCGGCGCGCCGAAGAGCCCAGCAACGGGAGTGACATAGAATCTCGCCACCGGCTTCACGGCAGGGAGGGCACGATGAACGGGTTCAGCTCGCTTCCACACACCGCCGTCGCCGCGGCGGCGGCGCTCCTGCTCGGATCGCTGGGCGCCGGCTGCGGATCGGCGCCGGAGCCCGCGCCGGTGCCTCCGCCTTCGTTTCCGGCCATCGCTCGGCTCGAGGCGATGCAGATTCCCGCCGACAACCCGATGACCGTGGCCAAGGTCGAGCTGGGCAAGCAGCTCTACTACGACGAGCGGCTGAGCGGCGACGGCAAGCGCTCCTGTTACTCCTGCCACGTCGAGGAGCGCGGCCTCACCGATGGCCGGCCGCTGGCCGTCGGCGCGTACGACCGTACGCTCACGCGCTCGAGTCCGACGATGTGGAACATCGGGTACCACCAGGAGTGGTACTGGGACGGCCGGGCCAAGACGCTGGAACAGCAGGCGAGGGCCGCGTGGAGCGGCGCCAACATGGGTGCCAACGGCAAGGACGGCCCCAGCATGGACCAGGTGTGCGCGGCGCTCAACACGCTCGATGGCTACCGCAAGGCGTTCGAGGCGGTGTTTGGCACCGCGTGCACGCCGGACAACGTGCCGCAGGCCCTCGCCGCGTTCATGCGCACCATCGTGTCCACCGACTCGCCGTGGATCCGGTTCCGCGACGGCGATCAGACGGCGTTCTCGGCATCGGCGCGTCGGGGGCATCAGATCTTCGACGGCAAGGCGCAGTGCAGTCGCTGCCACTCCGGGGCGCTCCTCACGGACCTGCAGTTCCACAATGTCGGCGTCGGCATGGACGCGAAGGAGCCAGACCTCGGCCGCTTCAACGTGACCAAGCAGGAGAAGGATCGCGGCGCCTTCAAGACGCCGACGCTGCTCGACGTCAGCAAGTCCGCGCCGTACTTTCACAACGGCAGTGTGGCGACGCTCGAGGCCGCCGTCGATCAGATGCTCGCCGGCGGGCGCCCGAACCCCTGGCTCGACAAGGTGAATCTGGAGCCGGTGACGCTGACAAAGGAGGAGCGCGCCGACCTGCTTCAGTTCCTGCGCGAGCTGACGGTGCGATACACGATCGCGCCGCCGACGCTTCCCAAGTAAGAACGCGGCGGAGGTGACGCGAGACCCCGCGCTCGTGGTCATGGCCAGGACGGCCGGGTGCGAGCTCCATTCACCTCATTGCGGCCCTTGCCCCATTGCCCCTTTTCGCCCGGGAGCTTGGCGGGACGACTACGTCTGCCCGTCGCCTTTGGCTTGCGCCGCGTCAGCCTCGACCCTTCGGCCGAGCGCGCGCAGGAGTCCAACATAGGCCTTGGTTGCGTCCACCCGGTCGCGGTGGCCTGGCGGCAGCTCCTTGATCCGGATCTCGAAGGCGCGGGCCAACAGCGGAAGGGCGCCGTCCCGCCGGCGGGTGTCGCCGAGCAGGACGCCGAGCGCGTACAGCGAGTCGGCCGTCAGCGTGCTGTCAGGACCGAGCACGCGCTCGCGAAGCGCGAGCGCGCGCCGAAACAGCGGCTCCGCGTCCGCATACCGCTTCCGATCGTAGTGCAGCGCCCCGAGGTTGTGCAGATTTGTGGCGACTTCGGGGTGATCGGCGCGAAGGGCCTTCTCGCGGATTGCGAGCGCCCGTCGGTACAGCGCCTCCCCCTCGGCGTAGCGGCGCTGCTTCACCATCAGCTGCGCAAGGTTATCGAGCGTGCGGGCGAGCGAGGGGTGCGCCGGACCAAGGGCTCCCTCGTAGATCGTCAAGGCTTCGCGGTAGAGGGGGTCGGCCGCGTCAAGGTGACCTTGTTCGAGGTGCAGATTCGCGAGGTTTTGCAGCGTGTCGGCCACACTCGGGTGCTTGGGCCCGAGGGCGCGCCGGCGAATGTCGAGCGCCTGGGCGTACAAGGGCTCGGCTTCGGCGTACCGACGCTGGAGCTTGTACAGGACGGCGAGGTTGTTGCACGCCGTGCCGAGGTCGGGATGGTCGGGGGCGAGGATTCGCTTCTGGATGTCCAACGTGCGGCGGAAGAACGGCTCGGCCTCGGCATACCGCGTCGCGCGGGCGTGGAGCACGCCGAGATTCTGGAGGGTCCGTGCCAGCCCGGCCTCGTCGTCGGTCACAGTCTCGCGAATCGCCAGCGCACGCTCGTGCAGGGGGCGGGCCTCGTCGAACCGTCCGGCGTTCTCGTAGAGCACCGCCAGGTTGGTGAGGCTCTCGGCCACCGTGCGGCTGCCGGCGCCAAACCGCCGCTCGCGGATCGCGAGGGCTCGCTTGAGGAGCGGCTCGGCGGCGTCGTAGCGGGCTTGCTTGCGGAGGAGATCGCCAAGCCGGCTCGCGCTGTCGGCCACGTCGGCGTGGTCCGGCCCGAGTTCGGCCTCGCGCGTCTTGAGCGCCTCTTCGAGGAGCGCACGGCTGTCGTCGTACAGCCCGAGGCTGTCGTACACCGTGCCCATGGTGTGCATGAGTCGGGCCTGGACGATCGGCTGGTCGTGCAGATCCGTGCGGATGCGCTCGGCGCCCCGGTCGAGTATCTCCCGCGCGGTCACTGAATTGCCGCGCGCCTCGCTCGGGTCCGCGACCGCGAACAGCCTGATCAGGAACTCCGACACCTGGCTGGCCGTGAGCGCGTCCTCGCGCGCCTGGGCCTCGGCGCGTCGGGCCCGCACCAGCCCCACGCTGGTGCCGACGACACCCAACAGCAGGGCGAGCAGCAGCAGGGCCGCCGCGGTCGTGCCGGCCCGATGGCGGCGCATGAACCGGTGCATCCGGTAGAGCGTGCTGGGCGGTCGCGCGAGGACCGGCTCGTCGCGAAGGTGGCGGCCGATATCGAGCGCAAACGCGTTGGCGGTCGCGTACCGCCGGATCCGGTCTTTTTCGAGCGCCTTCATCGCGATCCAGTCGAGATCGCCACGGAGCTGGCTCGCGAGGCGGGTCGGCTCGGTCCGGCGCCGCCTGGCGGTCTCGGCGAGCTCGGGTCCCTGCGCCGTGAGGCGCGTGCTGGGGCGCGGGGGGTCCTTCTCGCGGATGGCCCGCCGAATCCCCTCGAGCCCGGCCTGGCGCAGCGTCTGACGGTCAAAGGGCAGCGTGCCCGTCAAGAGCTCGTAGAGCATCACGCCGAGCGCGTACACATCCGTGCGGGTGTCGATATCCAGCCCGCTCATTTCCGCCTGTTCCGGGCTCATGTATTCGGGCGTCCCGATCAACGCGCCAAGCTCCGTGAACACCGACCGATCCGTCAGGGGCTGCGAGGTCGCCTTGGCCACGCCGAAGTCGATGATCTTCGGCATCGGCCGATGGTCCTGGATCGTGACGAGCACGTTCGAGGGCTTCAGATCGCGGTGGATGATGCCTTTTTGGTGGGCGTGCTGGACGCCGTCGCACACCTGGACGAAGAGCGCCAACCGTTGCGCGGTCGTCAGGCACTCGCGGTCGCAGTAGGCCGTGATCGGCTCGCCTTTCACGTACTCCATCACGAAGAACGGCCGCCCGTCCTCGGTGGCCCCGCCGTCGAAGACGGTGGCAATGGCGGGGTGGTCCATCACGGCCAGGGCCTGGCGCTCGGCTTCGAAGCGCGCGATGACTCGTCGCGTGTCCATCCCGGCCTTGATCACCTTGAGGGCCACGCGGCGCCGGACGGGGAGCACCTGCTCGGCCAGCCACACCTCGCCCATGCCGCCCTCGCCGAGCGGCTGCAGCAGACGGTACGGGCCGATGGTGCGGCCCGAGGCCGATCCTGGGGCGGCGGTCTCCGTCCGGTCTGCCGCGGGATCGGGGCGCGAATCCGGTGGCGGGCTTTCCATGTCAGAACCTCCCGGCCAAAGGGCGGGCGCCACTTGCTGGGCTTGCGCTCCGACGAGTGAGGCGACTAGTGTACGGCGAGAGGGACGACACGGCTACCCGGCCTTGACAGGTCGGCCGCTGGGGGTTCTGCATGCAGGAGCTTGCCTCCGGAGCGCTCGCGTTCGTCGGGAGCGCGGTATTCCACGCCGCCGTCCACATTGCCGGTCATCACTCGCTCGAGTCGCTGAAGGTGGGGCTCCACAAGCGGTTGCTCCGCAATCACGATGTGGCTCGGGCCTTGAGGGAATCCTACGCGGCAGCGCTGAGAATCGTCGAGGAATCCTACCTCGCCGGGTCGCCACGACGACCCACGAGGGAAGTCAAGCGAGTGTTCGGCGACCTGCGCCTCCGCGCGCTCGAGTTCTTGCAGGTGGGCGCCGAGTACGGTCCCCGCGCGGACGACACGATCGATCTCGTGATCGACGAATCGAAGGTGGGCGACCTGACCGAAAGGCTCTTGACCGTGGCCGCCGACGCCCCTCCGGATATTCGCGCCGCGTTCCGCGACGAGTTTCCACGAGCCTTCCGGTACGCCTTCATGGAAATCGGCATCAAGCACAACGAGGCCGTCCGCGCGGCGATCACGCACGAGCTCCTGATGTCCCTCCAGCGCGCGGCCGACCGCTCGGACGAGACCATCGATCAGCTCTCGCAGCAGCTGGCCCAGGCGCTGTCCAGTCTCGAGCAGCACGCGCAGGGCCAGCGATTTGAGGCGACGTTTCGGGAAAGCACGAACCGAAGCCTTCAGGACATCCTAAAGCGGGTTGCGGAGATTGCCGACCTCCAGCAGGCGATGATGACGATCGCAGGTCAGCGGAGCCAGAGTGCCAACGCACCGCTCGCCTATGTGGTCATCGCTGACGAGGAGGAGTCGCCGCTGGCGTGTGTCCGGGTGTCGGCTCCTGAAGTCACGCTTGGGCGGGATGCCGAGAGTCCGATCCCCCTGCCGCATCGATCGGTCGGCCGGACGCATGCCACCCTGAGGGTGCGCACGGGTTCCATCGAGCTCGAGGACCTGGCCAGCAAGAACGGCACGTACGTCAACGGACGGCGGATTGAAGGACGAACGGCGGTGAGATTCGGCGACGAGATCGGCATCGGTCCGTTTCACCTGACCCTTCGCGCGCCGGAGGCCACGCTGGATGCCCTCGTCACGTTTGACACGGTGCCCGATCGCTGAAGGTGGGATGCCAGCGGCCGCCGCTATCGGCCTGGTGGTCGGATCTGGAGTGAACAACGCCGGAGTCGTGGTTCGTTACCTGGCCATCACGCCGACCCTCACCCCCGAGGGCATCGCCGGCGTGCGATACACGCGATGCGTCGCCTTGCGGAAATCGGATGCCTTCGCCGTGTAGATATTCACGAACGTCTGCGGGTTGCGGTCGATCACGGGGAACCACGTGCTCTGGACCTGCACCATGATCGAGTGGCCCTTGAGAAAGCGGTGGAACCTGTCCCGCATGTCGAACTCGTACTTCGCGGGCTGGTTCGGGATGAGTGCCTCCGGCTTGGAGAATGACGTGCGATAGCGCCCGCGGAAGACCTCGCCCGCCAGGAGCATCTGGAAATCGCCCATCCGCACGCCCCTCGGATTGGTCGGGTTGTCGCGCGCCGTGCCCGGGTACACGTCGATGAGCTTGACGATCCAGTCCGCGTCCGTGCCGGACGTGGACGCGAAGATCGACGCCATCACGGGTCCGGCGATGACGACATCGTCGGCGAGCGGCGGGGTGCGATAGACGAGCACATCGGGCCGCATCGACGCAAAGCGCTGGTCCTCGACCATCCACAGGTGGCCCTGCGACGTCCGCGTCTCCATGCTCCAGGGCACCGGCCGCGCGGGATCCGAGACGTACTCGTCGTAGGTCGTCGAGGTCCTGCCGGGCGCCGTAAACGACAGGCCGCCGGTTTCCTGGAAGTACAGCGTGCGCGGCTCCACGCCCCTGGGCGGCCAGGCATCGAACGACTGCCAGGTATTGCCGCCGGTTTCGAAGACGCGCGCCTCGACGGGCGTGAACGACCCGAGTTGAAACCCATCCTTCAGGTGCCTGATGAAGAAGGGCAGCTCGACGTCCGTGCGGTAGTACTCGCCGGTCGGCATCCCGAACGGGATGTCGCCGAGGACGTCGCCCGGCATCGACGCCCAGCCGCCGTGCAGCCACGGGCCGATGACGATCGCGTTCTGATTCTTCGGGTTGAGGCGCTCGACGGCGCGGTAGGTCTCGAGCGGGCCGTAGAAGTCCTCGGCGTCGAACCAGCCGGCCACGTTCAGGACCGCGTGCGTCACCTGCGTCAGGTACTTGAGCGGGTTCTGGCGCGCCCAGTACTCGTCGTAGTTCGGGTGCGCCATGTACTCGTTCCACGTCGGCACGCTGTACTTGAAGTACTTCTCGTTAATCTGGGCGACGGGTCCCGCGTCGAGGAAGAAGCGATAGCCGTCGGGCGTGCCGTAGTCGAAGCCGGCCGAGCGCGTTTCGGTCTGGCCGGGGCGCGGCCGCGCGTTGCCGGCGAGCCAGCTGAACGTGTACATCAGCCGGAACGCGCCGTTGTGGTGGAAGTCGTCGCCGAGAAACATGTCGATGGCCGGCGCCTGCGGCGAGGACGCCTTGAGCGCCGGATGGGCGCCAATCATGCCCCACACGGTCTGCGATCCGGGGTAGGAGATGCCCCACTGGCCGACGCGACCGTTGTTGTTCGGGATGCTCTTGACGAGCCAGTCGATCGTGTCCCACGTATCGGTGCTCTCGTCGGTCGCACGGGCCGGCCGCGGCTCGGGAACGATGGGCCGCATGACGACGAACTCGCCTTCGGATCGGAACTTTCCGCGGACGTCCTGGTAGACGAAGATGAAGCCCGTTCGGGCGAACGCCGGCGAGGGTCCGAGCGTGGCGCGGTAGCTGTCCGGCCCGTACGGCGGCGATCCGTACGGCGTGCGATGCAGCATGAACGGGTGCTGCGCGCGCGTGTCCTTCGGCGCGTAGACGATCGTGAAGAGCCTGACGCCGTCGCGCATCGGCACCATGTGCTCGGACTTGGTGTAGTGTGCGCGGACGTCGAACGACGCCTGGGCTGGGACGCCCGGACTCTGACCGGCGAGCCAGGCGGCCAAGAGGACGAACCCAGACAATCGCATGACGCGCGCCATGGTGTGCTCCTCGACGAGCGCATCTTACTCCCGGTGTCAGGGGGTCGACGACCGCCGACCGTGTCGCTTGACTCCAGGCCACGTTGCCAGCACACTTGGCGCCTTCAGGAGTCCAGCCATGGCACAGACCGCGCGATCCCTGCCGGGAACGTTCGTAGGTACTCGCCTTGCCCGCGTGCAGCTGCGCTGGGCCGTCGTCATGCTGGTGCTCGGCGTGGCCGTGGTCGGCTCCCGCACCGTGGCGCAGCGCGCCGGTCAGCCGGCCGCGCCGCCCAACTTTGACGTGCGCCTGGAGAAGACGTCGGAGGCCACCGCGTATCTTTCGCGCTTCGCGGTGCCGCCGGCGTTTGCCGACGTGGCCGGGGCGCGGGCCGTGGGCCTGGCGCGGCTCCAGCGGAACGTGCCGGCGCTCACGATGGACGTCAGCCCGGAGTTGGGCACGCCCGAGATCGTGGGCACCAGGCCCGGGTTCGGGTTCCTCACCGGGCCGACGACCGATCGCGTCGCCGCCCTGCGCGGATTCCTGTCTGAGAACGCCGACGTCTACGGCCTGTCACAAAGCCAGATCGCCAGTCTCGAGCTCGTCGCCGACTACGTGAACCCGGCCGGCAACATGGCGTGGGTCGAGTTCGAACAGCGGGTCAACGGCCTGCCGGTGTTTCGCGCGCTCATCCGCGGCGGCTTCACGGCGGCGGGCGAACTGATTCGCACGACCGGACCCCTTGCGGCGGGCCTCGACGCGGCGCCGCTCGCCGTGTCGCCCGTGCTCTCGGCCGCGCAGGCGGTGTCGCGCGCGGCCGCCAACGTCGGGTGGACCGTGCCGGACTCGGCGCTGATCCAGACAGCCAACGACGCAGCCGGCCGGATCACCTTCGCGCGCGGGCCGATGGCCGACAACGCGAAGGCGTGGCCACTGTATTTTCCGCTCTCGCCCGGCATCGCGCGGCTCGCGTGGGCGACCGAAGTGTGGGGCGACCCGGACGCATTTCTGATCCTGGTGGACGCGGAAGACGGCACCGTGCTCTTCCGCAAGAACATGACGAACTACCAGACGCAGACGGCGACGTATCACGTCTACAACGACGACAGTCCGGCGCCGATGTCGCCGAGCACGACCGTGCCGGGCATGGGTCTCCAGGCGCCGCTGATCGGGCGAACCCCGTTCACGCTCATCGGGAACGAAGGAGTGCTCTCGTTCAACAACCTCGGCTGGATGACCGACGGCACGAACCTCACCGACGGGAACAACGTGGAAGCGGGGATTGACCGTGACGGCATCAACGGCGTGGACGCGCCGGTCGTCGGGGCGAGCCGCGTGTTCAACTTTGCCTACAATCCAAACCCCGGCAATCCCCCGCCCGGTGACGACCCGCTCACGCCCGCGTTTCAGATGGGCGAGGTCACCGACGGGTTCTTCTGGACGAACGTCTATCACGACCGGCTCTATCTGCTCGGATTCACCGAGGCCGCGCGCAACTTCCAGAACGACAATTTCGGCCGCGGCGGCGTCGCCGGAGACCGCGTCAGCGCGGAGTTTCAGGACAGCTCGGGCACGAACAACGCCAATTTCGCGACGCCGGCCGACGGCGGCCGCGGCCGCATGCAGATGTACATCTTTACCGGCCCGACGCCGGATCGCACCAGCGGTCTGGACCACGACGTCCTGATCCACGAGCTGACGCACGGCCTGTCCAACCGACTGCACAACAACGGCGCCGGGTTGGGCACGACGATGTCGGGCGGAATGGGCGAGGGCTGGTCGGACGTCTACGCACGAGTCCTGCTCTCGTCGGCGGCTGAGGATCCGAACGGCATCTTCTCGACGGGCGGCTGGGTGACCTACCTCATCACGGGCGGCTACGTCGACAACTACTACTACGGCATCCGCCGGTTTCCGTACGCCAGCCGGAGCACCGTCGGCGCGAACGGCAGGCCGCACAACCCCCTGACCTTCGCCGACATCGACCCGGCGCAGATCAATCTCACGGACGGCGCCTATCCGCGCGGCCCGATTGGATCCGGGACTGCGTTCCAGGTGCACAACATCGGCGAGGTGTGGGCCTCGGCCCTCTTCGAAGTGCGGGCGCGGTTTATTCAACGGCTGGGCTTCGCGGCCGGCAACCAGCGATTCCTGCAGATCGTGACCGACGGCATGAAGCTCGACCCGGTGAACCCCACGCTGCTGCAGGGTCGCGATTCCATCCTCGCGGCGGCGACGGCCCTTCCGGCCAGCTTCGTCCAGGCGGACCTTGACGACATCTGGGCCGGCTTCGCGATTCGGGGCATGGGCTACAGCGCCCAGGTCGTCAACGCCCTGACCGGCACCGTCATCGAGGCGTTCGACCTACCCGGGATCGCGGCCAGCGGCAGCTCGCTTGTGGCCGAGTCCACCCCGAACGGCCGGCTCGATACGGGCGAGATGGTGACCGTGTCGCTCTGCATCACCAACCTTGGCTCAAACACGAGCGGCAGCGTCACAGGGGCCCTGCAAGCGACGGGCGGCGTGCAGTCGCCCTCGGGCCCGCAGGTCTACGGAACGGTCGCGCCGGGCGGCAACATCTGCCGCACCTACTCGTTCATCGTCGGATCGAGCTGCGGCGCGACGCTCACGGCCACGCTCCAGGCCCAGGAGACGGGCGGGCTGACGAGAGCCCTCACCTATCCCTTCCAGGTGGGCAGCCAGTCGCCGGTGATGACCGAGAACTTCGACGGCGTCGTGGCGCCGGCGCTGCCGGCCGGGTGGACCACGTCGACCTTGAGCGGCACCCCGAACCTGTGGGTGACGAACACCACGACGCCGGACACGCCTCCGAACCGCGCGTTCACGGGCGACCCCAGCACGGTGAGCGACAACGTCCTTGTCAGCCCGACCATCGTGGGTTTGCCGGCCAACTCGGTCCTGACGTTCCGAAACCACTACAGCACCGAAGCCACGTTTGATGGCGGCGTCCTGGAGATCTCGATCAACGGCGGCGCGTTTGCCGACATCATCACGGCCGGCGGCAGCTTTGTCGCCGGCGGGTACAACGGGGTCCTCAGCACGAGTTTCGGGAACCCGATCGGCGGCCGTCAGGCCTGGACCGGCAGTTCGGGCACGTACGTGACCACGACGGTCAACATGCCCCCCGCCGCCGCCGGACAGAACGTCGTCCTACGCTGGCGCATGGGCACGGACAGCAGCGTGGCTGCGACGGGCTGGGCCGTGGATTCCATCGCGCTTTTCGTGTACCAGTGCAGCAATCTGCCACCGGTTATTACCACCCACCCGCAGAGCCAACCGGTCATGTCTGGCACGACGGCGACGCTGACCGTGGTCGCGACCGGGACGGCGCCGCTGACCTATCAGTGGTACCAGGGCGTCAGCCCGAGCACGGCGAGCCCGATCGGGGGCGCGACGTCGGCGAGCTACACGACGCCGCCGCTCGTGGCGCCAGCGAACCACTGGGTCCGCGTGTCCAACGCCTTCGGGTTCGCCGACTCGACGACGGCCAGCCTTTCGATCGGCCCGGCGGCGGGTGTCGAGATGATCACCAACGGGAACTTCAGCACGCCCTTCACGGACGGAGTCGCCCCGTCAAGCTGGAACGTGTTCGAGGAGCCCGACATCATTTACAGCGTGGTCGCCGGGGTCTTCCAGTTCTACCGCGCCAATCCGACGACGACGCCCTCGGGACAGGCGACGATCTTCCAGAACACCGGCTTCGCGGTCGCGGCCAGCACGCCTTTGCGGGCCACATTCGACATCGGCAATAGCAGCAGCGTGCGGAAGCGCATCAGCGTGCTCGTCATCGACAGCAACTTCAGCGACATCACGGTCTGCACGTTCTGGCTGGCGCCGGGCGCCCCGCTCACGACGTACACGATGCGGACGCACTCCACGCAGGCCTGGGCGAACGCGGCGATCTACTTCTACGCCGCGACCAGGGGATCCGACGGCGGCAACTATCTCCTCGATAACGTGTCGCTGACGTACCAGCCGGGCCAGTCGACGACGCAGACGGACTGCGTCGATCCGACAACGCCCGGGCCGCCCGGCGGTGCGCCGGGGCCGAATCTCCTGAGCAACGCCGATTTCTCGACGGGTGCCCTGAACCCGTGGACGACGTTCGGCGTGATGACGAGCCAGTTGGCCGGCGGCGTCTTCGAGTTCATTCGCCCGCTGCCGGCGCCCGCGACGCCGGCCGGGACGATCTTCCAGTCGACCGGCCAGGCGATGGCGGCGAATGAGTTCATGACGGCGACGTTCCAGCTCGGCAACAGCAGCGCGGTGCGCAAGCGGGTCACGACCCTGCTGGTCAGCGACCAGTTCGTCGGCAACCTGGACCTGATGGCGTGCACGTTCTGGCTGGCCCCAGGGCAATCCCTGCAGACCTACACGATGCGGGGTCGCGCCACGATCGCGTGGACGAACGCAACGCTCTACGTCTACGCGGCCACGGTCGGCAACGAGACGTGGAGCCGGCTGGACAACGTGACGCTCACGCGCACGCCGGGGACGCCCATGCTGGGCACGGAGTGCATCGAGCCGATCCCGCCATCGTTCACCACGCTGAACGGCGTACTCGGGACGGCGCCGCCCGGCGGGAGCACGGGAACGATCGCGACCCGCATGTTCCGGGGCGGGACGCCGACAGCCACGTGCGCCGGCGTGACGCCGCCCGGCAACACCGGCACCGGGCCCTTCATCTACAACGTCCACCAGTTCACGAATCCCTGGCCGTCGCCCCTCTGCGTGACGGTGAAACTGACGATGCTCACGGAGGGCACGTCCGTGGGCAACCTCCAGCTCTCGGCGTTCCAGTCGCCGTTCGTGGCGGCTGACATTACCAACGCCGCGCGCTTCATGGGCGACGCGGGGGTGTCGACCGGCGGCATCGCGACGGCTGTGCCGACGACGTTCAGCTTCACGATTCCCGCGAACACGACGGTCGCGTTCGTGGTGTACAACGTGAACGTGTCGCCGGCCGGCACGGGAGCCACGTACCGGATTGACGTGTGCTCGCCAGGCCCCTGCACGCCGGCGAGCTTCGGCGGCAATCACGTCACCGCCTCGACCGCCGAGCGCGACAACCGCGACATCGCGGACGCTCTCGCGCCGCCGGTGGCCCTGCGGCCGGCACCTGCCGACGACGCCGGAAGCCTCGCCATCGTCGCGGCCGACGACGGTTCACGCACGCTGTGGCAGCGGACGCTCGACCTGCTGGACGCAGGCGCGGCTGAACTGGGCTTCGAGTCGCGGCTGATCGCGAACGAGTCCCGGGCGTCGATTCAGGTCAGCCTGGACGGCCGGACGTGGACGACGATCGGTCTGCCGCCGCCGGCTGACGAGTGGCTGGCGATTGGCGTGGACCTCTCCGCGTACGCCGGCCAGGTCGTCCACGTGCGGCTGCGCTTCGACGGCGTCGCGCCGCGGCCCGGTCGCGACGCCGACGTGTGGAGCATC